>CDZQ01004698.1_pt1 | contig 627561 bp, 537 predicted proteins | sample 554831 | NCBI WGS metagenome assembly CDZQ01 (sample SAMEA3182112, study PRJEB8094) | gut metagenome | biome: human; feature: gut; material: Stool; isolation source: human stools | place: Canada | collected 2013-05-06 | reverse complement strand
CCCCGTAAAGGGGACGCCGCATCCGTAAGGCGGCAAAGCCGCCAACGGCTGCGCAGTGAGCGCCGCTACAGACGCAATCGGTTTGTGCGTTTTTTCGGTAGCCCGTGCGAACTGCAAGTGCCTTCCCGAGATTGCCACGGCCCCTTCGGGGCCTCGCAATGACACATCAGGAGAGTGCGGCGGTGCACCAGAGCACTTCCGCGGTTGAATATCTCTGTACAAGGCGCTCGCTCCCCGTAAAGGGGACGCCGCATCCGTAAGGCGGCAAAGCCGCCAACGGCTGCGCAGTGAGCGCCGCTACAGACGCAATCGGTTTGTGCGTTTTTTCGGTAGCCCGTGCGAACTGCAAGTGCCTTCCCGAGATTGCCACGGCCCCTTCGGGGCCTCGCAATGACACATCAGGAGAGTGCGGCGGTGCACCAGAGCACTTCCGCGGTTGAATATCTCTGTACAAGGCGCTCGCTCCCCGTAAAGGGGACGCCGCATCCGTAAGGCGGCAAAGCCGCCAACGGCTGCGCAGTGAGCGCCGCTACAGACGCAATCGGCTTGTGCGTTTTTTCGGTAGCCCGTGCGAACTGCAAGTGCCTTCCCGAGATTGCCACGGGCGCAAAGCGCCCTCGCAATGACAAATCGGGGGCCATCGCCGTTTTATCGCTGGCCTGTACCAATCGGCAGCGGTGCGCCGGGAGCGGCATGCCGCTCCCCTACAACGCACGACTGGCGGCCTCGCAGAGCTTTCCGCCGATCTATTCAGCGCAGCGGTTCCTCATAGCCCGCGAGCTTGCGGCCCATGAGCACGCCCATGGCGGAGGCCATCATCAGGCCGCGCGTCCAGCCGGACGAATCACCGAGGCAGTACAGGTGCGCCACGTTTGTCTTGAGGTCCGGGGTCATCTTGACCTTGTTGCTGTAGAACTTCAGCTCCGGGGAGTACAGCAGCGTCTCATAGCTGGCAAAGCCCGGCACGACCTGATCCATGGCCTGAATGAAGCCGATGATGTTGATCATGGCGCGGTAGGGCATACCGGCGGTGATGTCGCCCGCGACGGCGTCCGGCAGTGTCGGGCGGACGTTCGAGAACGCCAGCTCCTTCGGCCAGGTGCGCTTGCCGTCGAGGATATCGCCGAAGCGCTGCACGAGGATGTGGCCGTCGGCCAGCATGTTCGTCAGCTCACCGACCTTCTGGGCGTAGGCGATGGGCTGGTTAAACGGGTAGGTGAAGTTGTGCGAGCACAGGATGGACAGGTTCGTGTTGTCGGACTTCAGGTCCTTGTAGCTGTGGCCGTTCACGACGGCGAGGTTCTTGTCATAGTTCTCCTGGCTGACAAAGCCGCCGGGATTCTGGCAGAATGTGCGGACCTTGTTCTTGAACGGCTGCGGATAGCCGACGAGCTTGGACTCGTAGAGGACGCTGTTGACCTCCTCCATGACCTCGTTGCGGACCTCGACGCGCACGCCGATGTCCACGGTGCCGGGCTGATGGGCGATGTCATACTTCGCGCACAGGGATTCCAGCCATTCCGCGCCGCGGCGGCCTGCCGCAATGACGACGTCGTCGGCATAGATCGTCTCGCGCGTGCCGCCGCGCGTCGGCTCCACGATGACGCCCTTGCACAGCGGGCCGTCGAGCACGAGATCGACGCAGCTGTGGCCGAAGAGCATGTCGACGCCCTTGGCACGCAGGTCGTTCTCCAGCGCCAGGTAGAGCTCCTGCGCCTTTTCGGTGCCGAGGTGGCGGATGGGGCAGTCGACGAGCTTCAGGCCTGCGCGAATGGCGCGGCGGCGGATGATGCGGATCTTATCGGGGTCGGACACGCCCTCCACATGGGGGTCCGCGCCGAATTCCAGATAGATCTGGTCCGTATAGTCAATGAGGGACTGGGCAAAGTCCGGGCCGACGAGGTTTGGGAAATCGCCGCCGACCTCGTGGTTCAGCGAGAGCTTGCCGTCCGAGAATGCGCCTGCGCCGGAGAAGCCGGTCGTGATGTTGCAGGGCTGGCAGTTCACGCATTTCTGCGTCTTGCTCTTCGGGCAGGAGCGCTTTTCCACGCTCTGGCCCTTTTCGACCATCAGAATCTTCTTGTGTGCGCCGCGGCGGAACAGCTCGACGGCCGTAAAGATGCCGGCAGGACCGGCACCAACAATGATCAGATCATACTTTTCCATAGAAACTCCTTTGTGCTGCGGTATTGCTGGTTTATTTGAATGTTATTCTTCCTTCAGAAGGGCCTCTCCGGCCTTGTAGATGTCGCCTGCGCCGACGGTCAGGATCAGGTCGCCCTTCTGCGCAGCCCCGCGGAGATAGGCCGTGACCTCAGGAAGCGTCTCGAAGTAGACGCTGCCGGGAATGCAGCGCGCCAGATCGCGGGAGGAGATGCCGATGGTGTTGCTCTCGCGGGCGGCGTAGATCTCGGCCAGAACGGCGACGTCCACGCGCTTGAGCTCGCGGACAAAATCGTCGAACAGGGCCTTCGTGCGCGTGTAGGTGTGCGGCTGGAACGCGAGGATCACGCGCTGATAGCCCATGTGGGCCACGGCGTCGATGAGGGCGTGCAGCTCACCGGGATGGTGGGCATAGTCGTCATAGACGTCCGCGCCGTGGTACGTCCCCTTGAACTCCATGCGGCGGCCTGCGCCGTGGAACGAGGCAAGGCCCGCGGCGACATCCGCGCCATCCACGCCCATGACCCAGGCGGCGCTTGCGGCGGCCAGCGCATTATAGACATTGTGGCGGCCGTAGACCTGCAGGTCCACATGGCAGTAGCGCTTACCGAAGCAGATAATGTCAAACGAGCGCAGGTCCTCGGAAAGCCCCTCGGGGTGGATATCGTTGTGCGCATCGATGCCAAAGGAGAGGTAGTGCAGATCCGAGAGCGTCTGCACGGTATTTGCATCGTCGCCGTTGGCGATGACGTGGCCCGTGCGCGGCACGAGGCCCGCAAATTTGCGGAACGAGCGCTTCACGGCGTCGAGGTCCTTGAAATAGTCCAGATGGTCGGCCTCAATGTTGTTCACGATGGCGACGGTGGGGTAGAAATTCAGGAACGAGTCGCAGTATTCGCAGCTCTCCATGATGATGGTGTCGCCGGAGCCGACGCGGTGGCCTGCGTGCAGCAGCGGGAGATAGCCGCCCATCATAACGGTCGGGTCGCGCTGTGCCTGCATGAAAATATGCGTCAGCATGCCGGTCGTGGTGGTCTTGCCGTGTGTGCCGGACACGCAGATGGCGTTTTTGTATTCGCGCATGATCACGCCCCAGGCCTGCGCCCGCTCGAACACGGGGATGCCCTGCGCGCGGGCCGCGGCGACCTCGGGATTGTCGTTGTGGGCGGCGGCCGTGCGGATGATGCAGTCCGCGCCCTGGATATTCTCGGCGCGGTGGCCGATGTGCACTTCGATGCCCTTGGCGATCAGCTCGTCGGTGGAGACGGAGGCGTTCATATCCGAACCGGTGACCGTGATGCCCATGCCGCGCAGCACCAGTCCGAGCGGCCGCATGGAGACGCCTCCGATGCCGATCAGGTGAATGTGCTTACCGGGGACAAGGTAGCTGTCCAGACGTTTGAGATTGTTTGCCATATTCCTTCCTCCTGCTTCCGGCGCTCCGTGCGGGCACGGCGGGCCGGTTCTGAGCTTGTTAGGCAGCGCCGCGTCATGACACCTTTGGCCTTCGCTGAATTGTGCGGTGCTGCTATCAGGTGCTGCCATTAGTATACTATAAAACTGCGCGATTTACAAGTCTTCCGCAAGGCCCTGCAGCTCCGGCGGCAGCAGCTCCTCCGGCAGGCGGAACGTGAGGCTGCGCCCGTCCGGGTGCGGCACGCGCAGCCGCCAGGCATAGAGGGCAATGCCGCCCGGCGCGGCCTGCGCACCGTATTTCCGGTCGCCGCAGACAGGGCAGCCGCGTGAGCCGAGCTGAACGCGGATCTGGTGCGTCCGGCCCGTGAGCAGCTGCAGGTGCAATGCGGCGCGGCCGCCCGGCAGCAGGCGCAGCGGCGTGCAGATCAGGCGTGCCTCGCGTACCCCGGCCCGCGTGCGCCGCACGACGTAGGTCTTGTTGCGCGCGCGGTCGTGGAACAGCAGGTCATAAAGCTCCTCCGGCCCTTTGCACGGCGCGCCCTCGGCCAGCGCGAGATATTCCTTGCCGGCCGTGAGGTGCGCCGAGAGAAAGGCTGCCGCCTCGCGGGTCTTGGCAAAGACCATCACGCCGGGTACGTCGCGGTCGAGCCGGTGCACCGGGAAGACCGTGCGCGGCGCAAGCAGCGCAGCCATGCTCTCCTGCCCGGAGCTGTCCGCGGCGGAAAGCACGCCGCGCGGCTTGCAGCACACGACGAGCTGCGCATCTTCATAGAGGATCATGTCCCGTCCCTCCCGCGTCTCAAAATACGCTCCATTTTACTCCGAAGTGTTCGAAATTGCAAGTCCTGTTTTTGGGGAAGCTCTGCCTCAATCATCTGCGGCGTATGACGGAGCTTTTGCTGATTGAATCAGAGCTTCCCTTAGCTCTTGACAATCCTATTCTGTGTTCGCTATACTGGAGAAAAAGAGGGTGATATGCATGCAGACGATGCGCGAGGATGCGGAGACGATCCTGCGCGAGGCCGTTGCGGCCGCGCAGCCGGGCCGGCTCGTGCGGGAGGCGCTGGCAGCGGAGCGGCTGACGGGCAGGATCGTGCTCCTTGCGGCGGGAAAGGCGGCGTGGGCCATGGCACAGGCCGCCTGCGCCTGCGTGCCCGTCCGGCGGGGGATTGTCATTACCAAGGACGGCCATCTCGGCGGGGCGCTCCCGCCGCTTGAGCTGGCGGAGGCCGGGCACCCCGTGCCGGATGCGCGGGCCTTTGCTGCGGCGCGCCGCGCGCTGGCGCTCACGCAGGGGCTGACGGCGGAGGACACGGTCCTCGTGCTGCTGTCCGGCGGAGCCAGCGCCCTGTTCGAGCTGCCGCTCGTGCCGGAGGTGCGCCTGCGGGAGATCACGCAGCGGCTCCTGCGCAGCGGGGCGGATATTGCGGCGATGAACGCCGTGCGCAAGCGTCTTTCCGCCGTGAAGGGCGGCCGCTTTGCGCAGCACTGCGCCCCGGCGCGCGTTGTATCCATCCTGCTGTCGGACGTGCTGGGCGACCGGCCGGACGTCATCGGCTCTGGCCCCGCCGTGCCGGATCCCTCGACGAGCGGAGAGGCGCTGGAGGCCGCCGCGCAGGCGGGCCTGCTGCCGGATGCCGCGCTGGAGGCCCTGCTCCGGCAGGAGACGCCCAAGCTGCTGGAAAACGCCCGCTGGCATGTGGTCGGCGGCGTGCGGCTGCTGTGCGCCGCGGCAGAAGAGACGTGCCGCAGGCTCGGCTATGCGCCGTTCGTGCTGACGGACCGCCTGAGCTGCGAGGCGCGGGAGGCCGGGCGCTTCCTTTCGGCGGCCGCGCAGTATCATGTGGGCCGGGGACGGGCGCTTGCCCTGCTGGCGGGCGGCGAGACCGTCGTCCATGTGACGGGCAGCGGCCTCGGCGGGCGGAACCAGGAGCTGGCGCTTGCCGCTGCGCCGGGGCTGGAGGGACTTTCGGACGCCGCCGTGTTCAGCTTCGGCAGCGACGGCACGGACGGGCCGACGGATGCCGCGGGCGGCTATGCCGACGGCCGGACGGCGGCCATTCTGCGCGCTCTCGGCCGCACGGCAGAGGCGTGGCTGGATGATAACGACGCCTGGCATGCGCTGGCGCAGACCGGCGGCCTGCTGCGTACCGGCCCGACGGGGACGAACGTCAACGATCTTTCTGTGCTGCTGATCGGAAAACCGAGGTTGACTTTTTGATAAAATTTAGTAAGATATAGGTGTTCTTGCTTGTGAAATTAACCCCGGGAGGCTTTTCCTATGAAAAAATGGCATACTGTGCAGGATTATCTGGTCATCGTGTTCTGCGCCTGTCTGCTTGCTCTGAGCTACCACATCTTCGTGTTCCCCAACGAGTTCGCGCCGTCCGGCCTGCCGGGCATCGCGACCATCATCCAGCATGTGTTCCATTTTAAGGTCGGCTATATGACGATCCTCATCAACGTCCCGCTCGTCCTGCTGACGTATTTTATCGTAGACCACCGCTATGCCGTGTTGTCCGCGACGTTTGCAGTTGTGTTTTCCGTCGTGCTGCTGGCGCTGGATTATGTCAACCTCGCACCGTTTGAGTACCATACGACTACCGGCACGAGCACGATCCTTGCGCCCATCGCGGGCGGCGTCATCAGCGGCTTCTGCTATGGCATGGTCATGCGCCGCGACTCCAGCACCGGCGGCACGGACCTGCTGGCGGCGCTCGTCCACCATGTCCGCCCGGAGATGCACATCATCTGGATCGTGTTTGCCATCAACGCCATCGTCGCGGCCCTGTCCTACTTCGTCTATGATTTCAAGATCGAGCCGGTCATTCTCTGCCTGATCTACTGCTTCCTGTCCAGCCACGTCGGCGATACGATGATCAAGGGCTTCAAGGAGGCCGTGAAATTCGAGATCGTCACGGATAAGCCGGAGGAGCTTTCCGCCGAGCTGCTCAAGCATATGAAGCACGGTGTTACGGAGATCCCGGCCGTCGGCGGCTTCACGCATTCGGACAAGACGCTGCTCATCTGCGTCGTGAACCGCCACCAGATTGTGGCGTTCCAGCGCATCATCCAGCAGTTCCCCGGCTCATTTGCCTACCTCAGCTCCGTGAAGGAGACCATGGGCAACTTCGCCCACATCAAGCGCTGAAACGGAAAAAAACCTGCGCGCCCCGGCCCCGGGGCGCGCTTTTTTTGCGTGACTGCCAGCTATGTGCTGCCGATTCGTACAGACTACCGTTAAAACGGCGATAGCCTCCGATTTGTCATTGCGAGGGCGCTTTGCGCCCGTGGCAATCTCGGGAAGGCAGTTACGTTTTCGCCAAGGCCTTCCTGTTGTCCAAGCATATGCCGCGAGATTGCCACGGCCCCTTCGGGGCCTCGCAATGACAAACTTGGAAGCTTACACGTTCGACGGAGCAGTCAGAAATTTGCAGGTGCGCATGGCGCTCGCTGAGCGCCGCTACAGACGCAATCGGCGTTTGCTATTTTAACGACAGTCGGTACAAATCGGCAGTTGGCGCGCCGCCTATAAGCCATAAAAACATCCCGGATGCGGCTGCATCCGGGATCGTTTTTAGTTCAGCAGCAGGACGCTCGCAATGCCGAAGTAGATCAGCAGCGACAGGGCGTCGACGATCGTCGTGATGAACGGGCTTGCCATGACGGCCGGGTCGAAGCCGACCTTCTTGGCCAGCATCGGCAGCACACAGCCGATGACCTTGGCCACGAGCACGGTCAGCGCCATGGTGGCGCACACGACCAGCGCAACGAGGCAGGTGACATCCTCGTTACCGAGCATCAGCCGGTCGACGAGCATGATCTTGGCAAAGCAGGCGGCTGCCAGCGAGATGCCGCAGAGCACGGCCGTGCGGATCTCCTTCCACACGACGCGCGGCAGGTCGGAAAACTCGATCTCGCCGAGCGACAGCGAGCGGATGACCGTGACGGAGGACTGCGAGCCGGAGTTGCCGCCCGTGTCCATGAGCATGGGGATGAAGGCCGTCAGTGCAACCTGCGCGGCCAGCGCGCTTTCAAAATGCGTGATGATCAGGCCCGTGAACGTGGCCGAGACCATCAGCAGCATGAGCCAGGGAATGCGGTGCTTGAAGAGGTCGAACGTGGACGAGCGGAGATACGTCTTGTCCGACGGCGTCATGCCGCCCATGATCTCCATGTCCTCCGTGGCCTCGTCTTCCATGACGTCCATGGCGTCGTCGAAGGTCACGATGCCGACCATGCGGTTCTCCGTGTCCACGACCGGCAGGGCAAGGAAGTTGTATTTCGAGAACATGCGGGCAACTTCTTCCTGATCGGTGTGCGTATGGACGGAGATGACGTTCGTCTCCATGATCTTGTCGACGGTCTCGTCATCGTCCTGCGCCAGCAGCAGGTCCTTGACGGAGACGAGACCGATGAGCGTGCGGTTCTTGGTGACGTAGCAGGTGTAGATCGTCTCTTTGTCGACACCCGTGCGGCGGATGCGGAGGATGGCCTCCTCCACGGTCATGCCGGGGCGCAGCGAGACATACTCCGTCGTCATGATGGAGCCTGCGGAATTCTCGGGGTAGCGCAGGATCTCGTTGATGTCCTTGCGCATGTCGGGGTCCGCCTGCGAGAGGATGCGGCGCACGACATTTGCGGGCATTTCCTCCACGATATCGACGGCATCGTCGACATACAGCTCGTCGAGCACCTCGCGCAGCTCGGAGTCCGAAAAGCCGCGGATGAGCAGCTCCTGCGCGTCCGGCTCCATTTCGACGAACGTCTCGGCCGCCAGCTCCTTCGGCAGCAGCCGGAACAGCAGCGGCAGGCGGGATTCCTCCAGCCCGTCAAAGACCGAGGCGATATCCGCGGGATTCATCGTGGATAGAATGTCGCGGATCGTGGAATACTTCTTTTCCACGAGCAGCGCCTCAAGCGTGCTCTCTACGGTTACGGTGTGATCTGCCATTTTCCGGTTCCCTCCTGATTCTTCATAGTACGGTCAGAGATTCGGAAGCGGGCACGGCAGGCCGAATATCGAATGATTAACGGGAACGCACCGCATGGACGCGGGCGTCCTTTTTCGTACTTCGGCCTACGCCAGTACCATTGCCACTCCCAGCATCCATGACGTTCCCTCCTTTTGGGCTGAAAATTTTTGAAAAGGCCCTATCTCTTATCATATTGCCGTGCGGCGCGTTTGTCAAGCGAAACCGCGGAAAAATCCCTTTTGTTTTTTGCGATCTTATGGTAAAATAGAAGAAAAACCGGAAAACGGAGTGGAAAACCTTGAACACGATCCGCATCTATGAAACGGACTCGCACGCCCGGCGGCTGCAGGCGCGCGTGCTCTCCTGCGAGGAGGGCGAAAACGGCTGGCTCGTGGAGCTGGACCGCACAATCTTTTATCCCACGGGCGGCGGCCAGCCCTGCGACATGGGCACGCTCGGCGGCGCGGACGTCACGGAGACGCTCCTGCGCGGCGAGACGGTGCTGCACCGCTGCACGGCGGCTCTGCCGGTCGGTGCAGACGTGACGGGCGAGATCGACTGGGCGCGGCGGCTGGACCTCATGCAGCAGCACTCCGGTGAGCATCTCGTCTCCGGCCTCATCCACGCGCGCTTCGGCTATGAGAACGTCGGCTTCCATCTCGGTGCGGACCTCGTGACGATCGATTTTAACGGCGAGGTGGACGAGCAGGCCCTGCAGGAGCTGGAGCGCGCCGCAAACGAGGCCGTCTGGGCCGATTTTGCGCCGCATATCTGGTATCCGGAGCCGGACGAGCTGGCGCGCCTCCCATACCGCAGTAAAAAGGCCCTGACGGGTGCAGTGCGCCTCGTGCAGTTCGGAGACATCGACCTGTGCGCCTGCTGCGGCACCCATGTGGCCCACACGGGCGAGATCGGCCTCATCAAGCTGTTCAGCACGACGCATTTCCGCGGCGGCTCGCGCATTGAAATGGCCTGCGGCGGCCGTGCCCTTGCCGTGCTGAACGCCCTTTGCGCCCAGAACCGCGACATCTCCGTCCGCCTGTCGGCAAAGCCCGTGCAGACGGCTGCTGCCGTGGCACGATTGGCCTCCGAGCGGACGGAGGCGCAGCAGCGCGCCGCCGCGCTGGAGGACCGCCTGTTTGCCCTGCTGGCACAGGACGGGCAGACGCTCCGCTTTGAGCCGCCTATGCCGCCGGAGAGCGTGCGCCGTCTGGCGGACGCCATGGTCCGGGTGAACGGAGCGCGCTGCGCCGTGTTTGCCGGGCAGGACGGCGCGTGGCACTATGCCATGGCCGACCGGGACGGCGACCTGCGCGGCCTGACGAAGCGGCTCAACGCCGCGCTGCAGGGCCGGGGCGGCGGAAAGCCCGGCTTTGTGCAGGGCTCGCTCGCCGCGTCCCGCACGGACATCGAGGCGTTTTTCACGGCGGAAAGCTGCAGTATGCCTGACCCGGCCTGAGCGCCGTGCCGCTGCGCGCGGCCAGCTCCGAAACGGTCAGAAATTCATAGCCCTGGGCCTGCAGGGCGTCAATGACACGCAGCGCGGCCGTCACGCTCGAGTCCGTCAGGTCGTGCATCAGAATCACGGACCCCGGCTCCGCATGGCGCAGGATGTGCGCCGTCACGGCGTCGGCATCGTGCACGCGCCAGTCCTCCGGATCGACGGACCAGAGGATGACAGGCAGATCGGCGCAGGCCGTCTGCTGCAGCACGGCCGTGTCATACAGCCCGCCCGGCGGGCGCAGCAGCGTCGGCGCGCGGCCCGTTGCCTCCATGAGCTTGCGGCGGGCCTCGGCAAGATCGCGGCAGACCTCGGCGCGGCTCATGGAAGTAAAATACGAATGCGTGTCGCCGTGCGTGCCGGCCTCGTGTCCCTCGGCGGCGATGCGCGCGGCCAGCTCCGGATACAGATCGATCCGGTAGCCGCAGAGAAAGAACGTCGCATGCACGCCGCGTGCGGCAAGCCCGTCCAGCAGGCGCTCCGTAAGTGCGCCCGACGGTCCGTCGTCAAACGTCAGCGCCACGCAGCGGGGCTCCGCCGCATGGCCGCGCGGGAGCAGGACGGCCAGGGCGGCAAGCAGGCATAACAGCCGTTTCATGCAGCCACCTCCCAGAACAGAAGAAATTCGTCTCCGGGGTAGTATGCGCGCAAACCGGCGAAATATTGAAAAAAGGCGGCACCGCATCATGCAGGGAAGATGCAGGGATGCGGTGCAGCCCTGAAAGGAAACGACAATGATCCAGGTGATCTGCCCCGTATGCGGGGCGGCGCTCGAGCCGCAGGGTACGGCATGGCGCTGCGTGCAGGGGCATTGCTTTGATGTGGCAAGGCAGGGTTATGTAAACCTTCTGACGGTGACGCAGAAGCACTCGCGCCATCCCGGCGACACGCGGGAGATGGTCGCGGCGCGGCGCGCGTTCCTGGACGCGGGGTGGTATGCGCCCATCGCCAAAACGCTGGCAGACCTTGTGCGCCGCTTCTGCCCGGAGGCGGCTTCCGTGCTGGATGCGGGCTGCGGTGAGGGCTATTACCTCTCGCAGCTCGGCTGGGTCCCGGAGCGCTGGGGGATCGATATCTCCCGCGACGCCGTGCGCTATGCCGCGGCGCGCGACCGCGGCGCCCACTGGCTCACGGCCACGGCGGCCCATCTGCCATTTGCGGACGGCGGGTTCGACTGCGTGCTGTCCATGTTCGCCCTGACGGCCGGGGCGGAGTTCTTCCGCGTGCTGCGGCCGGGCGGCATCTTTGTGCAGGTGCTGGCGGGGCAGGGCCATCTGCCGGGGCTGAAGTCCATCATCTATCCCGCGCATGTGGAGAAGGAAAAAATGCTCCACCCGGCGCTGCCGGGCTTCCGGCTGCTGCACACGCAGACGCTGCGCTTTTCCTTCTCCCTGCCGGATGCGCAGAGCGTGCACGACCTGCTGTATATGACGCCGCATGTCTGGCGCATCACGAAGCGAGGCGCCGAGGCGCTGGCGCAGACCGCGCAGCTGACGGATACGGCGGAGGTCATCTTCAACATCTACGGTAGACAAGAGGCCGGGAATCTGCTAGAATAAGGACAAGGATCAAATACGGAGAGTGGAGCATGCTGGATAAGCTGAAACAGGTCGAGGACCGCTATGAGGAGCTGTGCGCCCGCGCGGAGCAGCCGGATTTTTACGCCGACCCGAAAAAGGCAGCGGCGTGGCTGCGCGAGCAGAAGGAGCTGGCCCCCATCGTCGCGGCCTACCGCGCCTACTGCGCGGCGCAGCGGGATATGCAGGACGCGGCGGAGCTGATGGCCGGGCAGGCCGATGCCGAGCTGAAGGCCCTGTGCCAGGAGGAGCTGACCGGCGCAAAGAAGCGCGCCGCCGCGCTCGAGCAGGAGCTGAGAGTTCTGCTGCTGCCCCATGACCCGAACGACGGCAAGAACGTCATCCTCGAGATCCGTCCCGGCGTGGGCGGCGAGGAGAGCGCCCTGTTCGCGCACAGCCTGTTCCGGATGTACAGCCTCTATGCCGCCGCGCGCGGCTGGACCGTGGAGCTTCTGAACTACAGCGAGACGGAGCTTGGCGGCATCAAGGAGGCGGACTTCATGATCTGCGGCGCGGGGGCCTATTCCCGGCTGAAGTTCGAGTCCGGCGTGCACCGCGTACAGCGTGTGCCCGAGACGGAGTCCGGCGGGCGGGTGCACACGTCCACGGCGACGGTCGCCGTCCTGCCCGAGATGGAGCAGGCCGATGTGGACCTCCGGCCTGAGGACATCGAAATGCAGGTCTACCGCTCGTCCGGCGCGGGCGGCCAGCACATCAACAAGACGTCGTCTGCCGTGCGTCTCATCCACAGGCCGACCGGCATCGTCGTGGCCTGTCAGGAGGAGCGCAGCCAGTTCCAGAACCGCGAGCGCTGTATGATGATGCTCTCCTCGAAGCTCTACCAGCTCGAGCAGGAGCGCATCGAGTCGGCCGTCTCGTCCGAGCGCCGCAGCCAGGTCGGCAGCGGCATGCGCAACGAAAAGATCCGCACCTATAATTTCCCGCAGAGCCGTGTGACCGATCACCGCATCGGCCTGACGCTCTATCAGCTGGATTCTATTCTGAACGGCGGGCTCGACCCGATCCTCGACGCGCTCATCGCGGCGGATCAGGCCGAAAAGCTCCGCCGCAGCGAAAGCAGTGACAAATCATGAAAACACAAATGCTCTCGGCGCAGCGTCCGGAGGACATTGCCGCCGCAGCCGGGCTGCTGCGAAGCGGCAAGCTCGTCGCCATCCCGACCGAGACCGTCTACGGCCTCGGGGCAAACGGGCTCGACGAGAACGCCGTGCTGCGCATCTTCGAGGCGAAGGGGCGTCCGCAGGACAACCCCCTCATTCTGCATATCTCCGAGCCGAAGGAGCTGGAGTCGATCTGCCATGACATCCCCGCGCAGGCGTGGCTGCTGGCGGAGCACTTCTGGCCCGGCCCGCTGACGATGGTGCTGCCCGTCCGCGACCTCGTGCCGAAGCGCACGACGGCAGGGCTGGACACCGTCGCCGTCCGCTGCCCGAAAACGGCCGCGACGCGTGAGCTCATCCGGCTGGCGGGTGTGCCCATCGCCGCGCCGTCGGCCAACCGCTCCGGCAAGCCCTCGACCACGACGGCGGCCCACGTTCTGCACGACATGGACGGCCGCATCGAGGCCATTCTGGACGGCGGCCCCTGCGAGGTCGGCGTGGAATCCACGATCGTCGACCTGACGGGCGAGCGCCCGCGCCTGCTGCGCCCGGGCGGCGTTACGCCGGAGGAGCTGCGCGCTCTGCTCGGCGAGCTGGACATCGACCGCGCCGTGCTCGGTCAGATCTCGAACGACGCCGTCGTGCGCGCTCCCGGTATGAAGTACAAGCACTATGCCCCGTCGGCGGAGGTCTATATCATCTCCGGCAGCAGCGAGGCGGCCGCGCGCTATATCCGCCGCCGCTTCGGCCCCGGCGACGCCGTTCTGTGCTTTGCCGAGGAGCTGCCGCTCTATGACGGCTGCAATCCGACGGCCTACGGCTCCGAAAACGACGTGCGCACGCTCTCTGCCGGGCTGTTTGCCGCCCTGCGCGACCTCGACCGGCCGGATATCCGCACGATCTATGCCCGCTGCCCCGAGGGCGGCGGCGTGGCCTACGCCGTCGGCAACCGCCTGAAGAAGGCGGCGGCCTTCCGTGTGGTCGACGCGGAGCACGAGGCATGAAAATTCTCGGCATCACCGGCGGAAGCGGCAGCGGGAAAACGACGCTGCTGCGCGCCGTGGAGCAGCTGGGCGGCCTCGGTCTCGACTGCGACGCCATTTATCATTGCCTGCTCGAAACGGACGATGCCCTTGTCGCCGCCATCGGCGCGCGCTTTCCCGGCACGGTCCGGGACGGCCGGGTCGACCGCCCGGCGCTGGCCGCCGTCGTGTTTGCCGATCCGGCGGAGCTTGCGGCCCTCGATGCGCTGACGCATGAGGCCGTTGCGCGCGAGGTACGGCGGAGGCTTTGGCAGTCGGAGGCACCGTTTGCCGCCATCGACGCCATCGGCCTGTTCGAAAGCGGCCTTGCTTCCCTGTGCGACGAGACGGTCTGCGTGCTTGCGCCCGAGGAAACGCGCATCGAGCGGCTCATCCGGCGCGACGGCATCTCCCGCGAGCGCGCTCTTGCCCGCATCCGGGCACAGAAGAGTGACGAGGCCCTGCGGACCCAGTGCGGCCATGCCCTGTGGGCGGACGCGCCGACGCCGGAGGCATTTCAACAACAATGTGAGCAATTTCTGAAAGGAGTTTTGATGATGGAAGAAACCAAGAAGTTCGAAAAGGAGCGCGAGGCACTTCTTTCCAGCCCCAAGAACGGCTACGACCGCATTTCTGAGGCAGACCTTGCCGCGATGGAGTCCTACTGCAAGGAGTACATGAAATTCATCAGCGACTGCAAGATGGAGCGGGAGGCTGTCAAGTGGACGATCGAGGCCGCTGAGAAGGCTGGCTTCCGGGAACTGAAGCCCGGCATGCAGCTGAAGCCCGGCGACCGCGTCTACGGCAACAACCACAACAAGAGCGTTATCTTTGCCGTCGTCGGCAGCGAGAGCCTGAACGAGGGCACGCACATCTGCGCGGCCCACATCGATTCCCCGCGTCTGGACCTGAAGCCGAATCCCCTGTATGAGGATGCGGGCATGGCCTATTTCAAGACGCATTACTACGGCGGCATCAAGAAGTATCAGTGGACGACGACCCCGCTGGCCATCCACGGCGTCGTGGCGAAGAAGGACGGCACCGTCGTCACCGTGACCGTCGGCGAGGAGCCGGGCGATCCCATCTTCTGCGTGACCGACCTGCTGGTCCACCTGTCCGCCGACCAGATGCGCAAGACGCTGGCCGAGGGCGTGACGGGCGAGAACCTGCGCATCCTGCTCGGCAGCCGCCCGCTGAAGGACGACGAGGGAGCCGACCGCGTGAAGTTCGCCATCCTGATGCTCCTGAACGAGAAGTACGGCCTGACGGAGGAGGACTTCCTCTCCGCTGAGCTGACCATGGTCCCCGCAGGCCCTGCGCGCGAGGTCGGCTTCGACCGCAGCCTCATCGCCGCCTACGGCCATGACGACCGCGTGTGCGCCTATGCCGCCTTCAAGCCGCTGCTGGACCTCGGCACCCCGGTCAAGACGGCCGTGTGCGTGCTGGCCGACAAGGAGGAGATCGGCTCCGTCGGCATCTCCGGCATGCAGAGCCAGTATTTCGAGATGTTCATGGAGGATCTGTGCGAGGCAACGGGCGCAAGCAAGCGCCGCTGCTTCGAGCATTCGTTCTGCCTGTCCGCAGACGTCAGCAACGCGTTTGACCCGCTGTATGCCGAGACCTGCGACCCGACGAACAACACGAAGATCAACTACGGCACCGGCATCTTCAAGTATACCGGCGCGCGCGGAAAGTCCGGCAGCTCCGACGCGGCCGCTGAGGTCATGGGCTATGTGCGCCGCATCTTTGCGAAGCACGACGTCATCTGGCAGACCGGCGAGCTCGGCAAGGTCGACCAGGGCGGCGGCGGCACGGTCGCCTGCTACATGGCAAACCGCAACATCGAGACCGTCGATGCCGGCGTCCCGGTGCTGTCCATGCATGCCCCGATGGAGATCGTCTCCAAGCTGGATACCTACATGACCTTCAAGGGCATGAAGGTCTTCTACGAAGAAAACTGATCTGTCCTGCCCCGCTTTGGAGCTCCAAAGCGGGGCAGCGTTTTTGCACGATGAGTAGCCCCGCCTGGCTCTGCAGGAACAATCGGTACAGGTTGGCGTTAAAATGGCACCAGCCCCGAATTGTCATTGCGAGGAGGCCGCAGGCCGACGCGGCAATCTCGGGAAGGCATTGCCGATTCGCACTGGCTGCCGATAAAAACGCATTGACCAATTGCGTGCGTCTGTAGCGGCGCTCCCTGAGCGCCATGCGGGATGGCAATGATCACGGCACAAATTCAGCGGCGCAATGCCTCCGGATTTGTCATTGCGAGGCCCCGAAGGGGCCGCGGCAATCTCGGGAAGGCAGCTGCGATTTCGCCGGAACCACCCAGTTATCCAACCGGATACTGCGAGATTGCCACGTCGCTTCGCTCCTCGGAATGACAATTCGGGGGCATTCACCATTTTAACGATGCCGTGTACCGGCTGTTAGTGTTTACCAGGCGGTCACTGACCGCCGCTACAGACGCAATCGGTGCATGCTGTTTCAACGGCGGCCTGTACAATCTGCGAGTGCCTTCCCGAGATTGCCACGTTGCTTCGCTCCTCGCAATGACAAATTTGAAAGCCTCATGCCGCCGAATTATCGTCCCAATACTTGCAGTTGCCAATGGCGCTCAGGGAACGCCGCTACAGACGCAATCGGTTTGTGCGTTTTTATCGTTGCCCTGTACGAGCTGCAAATGCCTGACACCCCATTTTACGCGGATTTTACGTCCTGCGGGCGGGAAAAATGCGGCGCTGTCCGGGGAAACCCCCATTTTTCCGCATGTTTTGCGGCCAAAACGGCGTACAATGGGCGGAAAGCCTGCAAAAGAATAACATCGCAGGAAAAACCGACAAACGCGCCAGAAATTTTTCGGGACAGTTGAAATTTTTGTGCAATGTTGTATAATAAGCATGGACGGATGATTGAAAGGGAGCGCTGCCGCGATCAGGGCTTCCCGTATCCCCGCAAGCTGAGCAAAGAAGGAGATCACCATGGAACAGACGCTGCATAATGCATTCAAACGTTTCTCTCTCGGCGACGAGCTGCGCGCCTATACCTTCCTGGGCTGCCATGCCGCAGAGCGCGACGGAGTCCACGGCTATGTTTTCCGTGTCTGGGCCCCGCGGGCGCAGGGCGTCAGCGTGACCGGCGACTGGAACTTCTGGAACACCGAGGACCTGCCGATGACGCTCGTCGAATACGGCATCTGGGAGGCCTTTTCCGCCTATGCGCGCGAGGGCGACGCCTATAAATTCTATATCCGCCGCCGCGACGGCTCCACCGTCTATAAATCCGATCCCTATGCCTTCCGCAACTGTGCGCTGCCCGACACGTCGAGCCGTATCTGTACGCTGGACGGCTATACCTGGGGCGATGCCGACTACCGCCGCAAGCAGGGCAAGCGTAAGCTGCTCAACTGCCCGATGAACATCTATGAGATGCACTTCGGCTCGTGGCGGCGCAAGCCGGACGGCAGCCTCTATACCTACGACGAGTTGGCAGATGAGCTCGTGCCCTACCTGAAGGACATGGGCTACACCCACATCGAGCTCATGCCGCTGTCCGAATATCCCTATGAGCCGTCGTGGGGCTATCAGGTCACGGGCTACTATGCTCCGACGTTCCGCTACGGCGAGCCGAAGCAGCTCATGCGCTTTGTGGACAAGTGCCACGAGGCCGGCATCGGCGTGCTGCTCGACTGGGTCCCGGCCCACTTCCCGAAGGACGAGAACGGCCTTTATGAATTCGACGGCACCTGCTGCTATGAGCTGGAAGACCCGCTCATGAACGAGCACCCCGACTGGACGACCCGCATCTTCGACTTCGGCAAGGGCGAGGTGCAGTCGTTCCTCATCTCGAACGCCGTGTACTGGCTGGAGCAGTACCACATCGACGGCCTGCGCGTCGACGCCGTGGCCGCCATGCTCTACCTCGACTACGGCCGCCGCGAGTACCACCCGAACAAGTTCGGCGGCAAGGAGAACCTCGAGGCCATCGCCTTCCTGCGCAAGCTCAACCGCGCGGTGTTCTCCGTGCGGCGCAGTGCCATCACGGCGGCCGAGGAGTCCACGGCCTTCCCGCTCGTGACGAAGCCGGATTACGACGGCGGCCTCGGCTTCCTGTTCAAGTGGAACATGGGCTGGATGAACGATATGCTGCACTATATGTCGCTCGATCCGCTGTTCCGCAAGGGCAGCCACAACGACCTGACGTTCTCCATGACGTATGCCTATTCCGAAAACTTCATTCTCCCGCTGTCGCATGACGAGGTGGTGCACGGCAAGTGCTCCCTTATCAACAAGATGCCGGGCGAATATGACGATAAGTTCAGCAACCTGCGCGTGTTCTACGGCTTCATGATGGGCCACCCCGGCAAGAAGCTCAGCTTCATGGGCAACGAATTTGCGCAGTTCATCGAGTGGAATTACGCACAGCAGCTCGACTGGCTCCTGCTCGACTATGAGCGCCATCGCCAGATGCAGGACTATGTGCGCGATCTGAACCATTTCTATCTGGATCACAGCAGCCTGTGGAACAACGATTCCGACTGGAACGGCTTCCGGTGGATCTCCGCCGACGACCGCGACAACAGCGTTATCGCCTTCCGCCGCATCGATCGCCGCGGCTGTGAGCTGATCGTGATCTGCAACTTCTGCCCGGTCACCCGGACGGATTATCGCCTGGGTCTGCCGAAGCCGGGCGAATACGAGGCGGTCTTCAACAGTGACGAGGTCCGCTACGGCGGCAAGGGAACGGAGCTTCCCGTTGTGACGGCCGAAAAGGAGCCGCTGCACGGCCTGCCCTTCTCCGGCAGCTTCACGCTCGCGCCGCTCTCCGTGGCCTTCTACCGCAAAAAGACAGCCCCGCGCAAGAAAACGGCAAAATCCTGAATGACGAGAAGGAGAAATGACCATGAACTTCCAGAAAAAGCACTGCGTCGCGATGCTGCTGGCGGGCGGGCAGGGGAGCCGCCTGATGGTGCTGACGGAGAACACGGCAAAGCCTGCGGTCCCGTTCGGCGGTAAGTATCGCATCATCGATTTTCCTCTCTCCAACTGCGTGAATTCCGGCATTGACACCATCGGCGTGCTGACGCAGTATCAGCCGCTCGAGCTCAATGAGTACATCGGCAACGGCCAGCCGTGGCGTCTGAACCGCAGCCACTGCGGCGTGCAGGTCCTGCCGCCCTATGCCAAGAGCAAGAAATCCGAGTGGTACAAGGGCACGGCGAACGCGATCTATCAGAACATCGCCTTCATCGAGCGCTATGATCCGGACGATGTCATCATCCTCTCCGGCGACCACATCTATAAAATGGACTACGCCGCCATGCTGCGCTACCACGAGCAGATGGAGGCCGACTGCACCATCGCCGTGCGCACGGTCCCACTGGCAGAGGCCAGCCGCTTCGGTATCATGAATACCCGCGAGGACGGCTCCATCTACGAATTCGAGGAGAAGCCGAAGCATCCGAAGAGCACGAACGCCTCCATGGGCATCTACATCTTCAAGTGGAGCGTGCTGAAAAAGTTCCTCATCGAGGACGAGGAGGACCCGCATTCCGAGAATGACTTCGGCAAGAACGTCATCCCCGCCATTCTGAACGAGGGCTACCGCCTGTTCGCCTATGAATTCCAGGGCTACTGGAAGGACGTCGGCACGATCAGCTCCCTGTGGGAGGCCAATATGGACCTGCTGGGCAAGAATCCCGCCTTCAATCTCTACGGTGAGAAGGGCAACCGCATCTATGCCCGGAACTATGCCATGCCGTCGAGCATCATCGCCCGTGAGTCGAAGAATAAGAACTGCTTTATCGCCGAAGGCTGCGAAATTTATGGCACCATCACGCACTCCATCATCTCCACGGGCTGCACGGTCGCCCCCGGCGCCATCGTGGAGGACAGCGTTATCATGCCGAACGTCCACATCGAGTCCGGCGCCATCATCCGCCACGCCATCATCGGCGAGGACTGCCGCATCTGCCGCGGCGCGGTGATCGGCGGCTCGTTCGCCCCCGGTGAGGAAAAGAAAATCAGCGTGGTCGGTAAGGCTAAGACCATCGCCGAGAACACCGCCATCAAGCCGGGCGATATTTATTGAGAGGGAGGACAAGAACCATGACTACGATGGGCATCATCTTTGCGAATATCTATGACAGCTCCCTCGGTGAGCTGACGAACAAGCGTACCATGGCGTCCCTGCCCTACGGCGGGCGCTATCGTCAGATCGATTTCTCCCTGTCGAACATGACGAATTCCGCCATCCGCCATATCGGCATCATCACGAAGTACAATTATCAGTCCCTCATGAACCACATCGGCTCCGGGCAGGAGTGGGACCTCGAGCTCGGTGAGGGCGGCCTGGAATTCCTGACGCCGTTTGCCATGGGCCACAACGGCAGCTACCGGGGCAAGCTCGAGGCACTGGATTCCGCCATGAATTTCCTGAAAATCTCCACGGAGGAATATGTCGTTCTGGCCGACAGCGGCGTGCTGTGCGCCATCAATCTGGAAAAGATCGTTGAGGCCCACGCCGCCTCGGGCGCGGACGTCACCGTCGTGGTGAAGGACGGCATCTGCAACGGGCAGAAGCAGCTCGATCTGGCCGTGAAGGTCGACGCGGATGACCGCGTGACGGACGTGGCCGTCGACTACTGCGCAGGCGAGCAGTATCTTGCCTCCATGGGCCTGTTCGTCATCCGCCGCGAGCTGCTCATGCGTGAGGTCACGGAGGCCGTGGCCCACAACCGCTACCATTTCGAGCGCGACCTTGTCATGCACGGCTTCGCAGAGACCGGCATGAAGGTCAACGCCTACCGCTATGACGGCGTGGCGCTGTTCAACGAGAGCACGACGGAGTTCTTCCACAACAGCCTCGCCCTCATCCGCCCGGAGATCCGCCATGGCCTGTTCGCCCGCGAGGACCTGACGATCTACACGAAGGTCCGCGACGAGGTGCCTGCCTACTACGGCGAGCATTCCGAGATCGACGACTGCGTCGTGGCCGACGGCTGCGTGCTCGAGGGCTCCGCCGTCAATTCCGTCCTGTTCCGCAGCGTGAAGCTCGGCGAGGGCGCATCCGTGCGCAACAGCGTCATCATGCAGCGCTGCACCATCGGCGAGGGCGCCGATCTGGAGTGCGTCGTTATGGATATGGACGTCGTCGTCCGTCCGGGCGCCGTGCTGCGCGGCACCATGGATCATCCGCTGGTGTTCAAGAGAGGAGAGGTCGTATGAGGATCGCAATGGTCGCCTCCGAGGCTGCGCCGTTTGTCAAGACGGGCGGCCTGGGCGACGTGATGCAGGCGCTTCCCAATGCACTGTCCAAGCTGAAGGGCAACGAGATCTGCCTGTTCCTGCCGTACTATAAGCGCATCAAGGAAAACCCGGCCGTCGAAACGGAGCAGGTCGGCTCCTTCTCCATGGAGCTGGCGTGGCGCGAGAGCTATGTCGGCATCCTGCGTCTGAAGTCCCGCCGCAAGAAGCTGCAGGTCTATTTCATCGACAACGACTACTATTTCGGCGCGCGCAGCACCATCTACGGCGATTTCGACGACGGTGAGCGCTTCGCCTATTTCTCAAAGGCCGTGATGGCTGCGCTGTACTTCCTCGACTTCAAGCCCGATATCCTGCACTGCCACGACTGGCAGGCGGCCATGACGCCTGCGTATCTGCGCGCGCTGTACCATGACTGGTGCCCGCAGACGAAGCTTGTCTTCACCATCCACAACGTGGAGTATCAGGGCTGGGCCGATGCGTCGTTCTTCGACAATATTCTCGGCCTGCCGGATGAATACCGCGCGAGCCTGACGTTTGACGGCGCGATCAACATGATGAAGGGCGCCATCGAGCTCTCGGACATCGTCACGACGGTCTCGAAGTCCTATGCCGAGGAGCTGCGCTATCCGTACTATGCCCACCGTCTCGACGGCGTGCTGCGCAATGCGTGGCTGTGGGGCATCACGAACGGCATTGACACCGATGTCTTTGACCCCGAGACGGACTGCGCCCTGAGCGCGAACTATTCCGCCGCCGATATGAGCGGCAAATGGGTCAACAAGCGCGCCCTGCGCGAGGAGATGGGCCTGAGCACCGACACGGACGCCCCCATCCTCGGCATGGTCACGCGCCTGGCCGGGCACAAGGGCATCGACCTGCTGTGCTACATCGGCCAGCGCCTGATGGAGCGCGAGATCCAGCTCGTCATCGTCGGCACGGGCGAAAAGCAGTATGAGTACGCCCTAAGCGCACTGGCCCGCCAGTATCCCGGCCGCATCGCCGTCCGGCTGTGCTTCGACCCGGCGCTCGCCTCCCGTGTCTATGCGGGCTGCGATATGTATCTCATGCCGTCGAAGTCCGAGCCGTGCGGCCTGTCCCAGCTCATTGCCATGCATTACGGCACCGTGCCCATCGTCGCCTCGACCGGCGGCCTGCGCGACACCGTCCCGCCCTACAATCCCGAAACGGGCGAGGGCCGCGGCTTTACGTTCCAGAGCTACAACGCCGATGATTTCCTCGGCGCCATCGACCGCGCAGCGGGCCTGTATTACGGCGACCGCGACGCATGGAACAGGCTGGCCCGCCATGATATGGAGTGCGACTTCAGCTGGCAGGTCCCGGCCAACGAATATATGCAGCTGTACAGCGAATTGCTCTACGGCAAGCAGTAAATCATAATTTCAAACGCTGATTCCGGAATTACGGAAAACTTTAGGAGGCCCCATGAACAAGAAGCAAAATTCCAAACAGAAGATCCAGAAGCTTGCGGAGAATGACGCCCGTCCCGAGCGCGCCATTCAGCCTACGGAGCTGCTCAACGACACGCTGCGCCGCATCTTCGGCTGCGAGCTTGCCGACGCCACCCAGAAGCAGGTCTATCGCGCGCTGTGCATCAGCGTCCGCGAGCTGCTGACGGAGAAGAACCGCGTCTTTGGCAACCGCTGCACCGAAAAGGAGCGCAAGGAAGTTTATTATATGTCGATGGAGTTCCTGGTCGGCACCAGCCTGCGCAATAACCTCTTTAACCTCGGGCTGGAGGCGGAGTTCCGCAAGGCACTGGCCGATGCAGGCTTCGACATCGATGAGATCTACGCCATCGATCCCGACGCCGGCCTTGGAAACGGCGGCCTTGGCCGTCTGGCCTCCTGCTATATGGATGCGGCGACCGGCATGGACTACCCAATGACCGGCTTTTCCATCCGCTATGAATTCGGCATCTTCAAGCAGAAGATCGTCGACGGCTGGCAGATGGAATTCCCGGACAACTGGCTCGAGATGGGCGACGTGTGGCTGCAGGCCCGCGAGGACGATGCCGTCGAGGTCAAGTTCGGCGGCGAGGTCCGCGAGTGGATGGACAACGACCGCTTCAAGGTCGCGCAGGTCGGCTACAGCTCCGTTATGGCCGTGCCGTATGACATGTATATCTCCGGCTATGACAGCGATGCCGCCAACCGCCTTGTCCTGTGGAGCGCCAAGCTGCCGCAGAGCTTCGACATGGCTGCGTTCTCCCGCGGCGACTATGTCCGCGCCCTCGAGCGCAACGCCATGGCCGAGACCATCTCGAAGGTCCTCTATCCGGCGGACGACCACATCCAGGGCAAGCGCCTGCGCCTGAAGCAGCAGTACCTGCTCGTCTCCGCCTCGCTGCAGAGCATCCTGAAGAAGCACTATAAGAAATACCGCACCTACACGAACCTGCCGGAAAAGGTCGCCATCCACATCAACGACACCCATCCGGCCCTGTGTGTGCCGGAGCTGATGCGCCTGCTCATCGATGAGCACGACTTCGGCTGGGACGAGGCGTGGGACATCACCTGCCGCACGCTGTCCTATACGAACCACACCGTTATGAGCGAGGCGCTTGAGCGCTGGAACGTCGATCTGTTCCGGGAGCAGCTGCCGCGCGTCTACTCCATCTGCCAGGAGATCAACCGCCGCCTCATCGAGCACCTGTGCGCCGTCTACCCGAACGACTGGGGCAAGATCAACTACATGGCCGTCATCGCGAACAACGAGGTCCGCATGGCGAATCTCTGCCTTGCCGCCTGCCACAAGGTCAACGGCGTTTCCAAGCTGCACACGGACATCCTGCGCAACGGCATCTTCCGCGACTACTGCCAGATCACGCCGGAGCGCTTCCTGAACGTGACGAACGGCATTGCCTATCGCCGTTGGCTGTGCCAGTCCGATCCGCTGCTGACGGATTATCTCAAGCAGCTCATCGGCGGCGACTTCCTGCGGGATGCCCGCGCACTCGAGAAGCTCCTGCCGTATCAGAATGACGAAAAGGTGCTTGCGGACCTCATGGCCATCAAGCGCAAGAACAAGGAGCGCCTCGCCGCTCTCATCGAGAACCAGAACGGCGTGCGCGTCGACCCGGATTCCATTTTCGATATCCAGATCAAGCGCCTGCATGAGTACAAACGCCAGCTGCTCAACATCCTGCATGTTCTGTATCTCTACCGCCAGATCAAGGCCAATCCGCACGGCGATTTCATGCCCCGCACGTTCATCTTCGCGGCCAAGGCCTCCGCGGGCTATATCCGCGCCAAGCAGATCATCAGCCTCATCGTCGCTGCGTCGAAGCTCATCAATAACGACCCGGACGTCAACGACAAGCTGAAGGTCGTCTTCCTCGAGGACTACAAGGTCTCCCTTGCGGAGATCATCATCCCGGCCGCCGATATCTCCGAGCAGATCTCCATCGCGGGCAAGGAGGCCTCCGGCACCGGCAACATGAAGCTCATGATCAACGGCGCCGTGACCATCGGCACGCTCGACGGCGCGAACGTCGAGATCCACGAGCAGGTCGGCGACGAGAACATCTTCCTCTTCGGCATGAAGGCCCACGAGGTCGAGGAGCTGTGGCAGCGCGGCTACCATCCGACGGAATTCGTCACGCCGGAGCTGCAGGCCGTGCTCGACATGCTCACGTCCGGCGTGCTCGGCCAGCGCTTCGACGATCTGGTCGATTCGCTGCTCACGAACCGCTTCGGCACGGCTGACCCCTATATGACGCTGGCCGATTTCCAGGATTACGCCCGCGCGCAGCGCGATGTCGCCGCGGTCTATCAGGATAAGCAGCACTTTGCCCGCATGTCCCTCATCAACATCGCCAAGGCTGGCATCTTCTCCTCGGACCGCGCCGTCAAGGAATACGCGGACGAGATCTGGAATCTCGACTGAGATGCGCATCCTGTTTGACAGCCGTCAGACGCAGCACAAGACCCCGTTCGGAACGCTCCGGACGGGGGAATGCTGCGTTCTGCAGATCCGCATCCCGACGGAGGTCGGCACGTCCGGCGTCCGCCTGATGCTGGAGGACAGCGAGCACGCTGTGTGCGCCGAGCTGCCGTTTTCCTTTGCCTCGCGCGGCGAGGACGGCTATGAGCTCTGGCGTCTCGAATTCACCCGGCAGGAGACCGGGCTGCATTTTTACTGGTTCCGCATCGACAAGCGCGGCGGCGGCAGCTTCCGCCTGTTCCGTCAGGGGCGCGAGACGAATATGGAGGCAGGGGAGAAGTGGCAGCTCAGCGTCATTCCGGCCGATTTTACGGTGCCGGACTTTGCACCGGGCGCCGTGATGTACCAGATCTTCCCTGACCGCTTTGCCCGCAGCGGCAGCTGCGACCTGACCTATAAGCTCCAGCCGTTCTGGGTGCACGAAAGCCCCGATGAGCTGCCGGAGTACCGCCCCGATGCGCACGGTGAGGTGCGGAACAACGACTTTTTCGGCGGAAATTTTGCGGGCATTCGCGAAAAGCTGCCGTATCTGCAGGAGCTGGGCGTCGGCGTTCTCTACCTGAACCCGATTTTCATGGCGTGGTCGAACCACCGCTATGACACGGCCGACTATCGCCGCCCGGACCCCATGCTCGGCACGGAGGAGGACTTCCGCACCCTGTGCGACGAGGCTCACGCGCGCGGCATACGCGTCATTCTCGACGGGGTGTTCTCCCACACGGGCAGCAACAGCGTCTACTTTGACGCGAAGCATGTGTTCGGCCACGGTGCAGTGTCCGACCCCAATTCGCCATACCGCCGCTGGTATCGCTTCCACCGTTATCCCGACGATTACGAGGCCTGGTGGGGCATCCGCACGCTCCCATGCGTCGAGGAGCTGGACGAGACGTATCTCCATTATATTATTGAGGATGAGGACTCCGTCATCGCCCACTGGCTGCGCCTCGGTGCGGACGGCTTCCGGCTCGACGTCGTCGACGAGCTGCCGGATGAATTTGTCCGCCGCCTGCGCCGCCGGATGCGTCAGATCGACCCGCAGAGCCTGCTGCTCGGCGAGGTCTGGGAGGACGCGTCGAATAAGCGTGCCTACGGCGTTTCCCGCCGCTATTTTGTCGACGGCGAGCTGGATTCCGTCATGAATTACCCGTGGCGCAACGCCATCGTGGCCTTCCTGACGGATGCGGACGACGGCACGGCGCTGGGCGAAAGCCTGATGACGCTGGCGGAGAATTATCCGCCTGGGGTGCTCTCCTGCGTGATGAACCACCTCGGCACGCATGACACGCCGCGCATCCTGACCGTGCTGGGCGAGCCGTTCCGCGGCACGAAGGACGAGCGGGCGCACCGCCGCATGACGCCGGTGCAGCGCAAGACTGCCCTGATGCGGCTGCGCATGGCGGTCTTCCTGCAGTTTACCCTGCCCGGTATGCCCTGCATCTACTACGGCGACGAGGCCGGGATGGAGGGCTTTGAGGACCCGTTCTGCCGCGCCTGCTATCCATGGGGCCGCGAGGACGAGGAGCTGCAGGCCTATTACCGCATGATGACCGCCCTGCGCGGCAGCAGCGAGGCCCTGCGGCGCGGCGGCCTGCGCGTGCTGGCCGCCGGAAACGGCCGCATCGCTTTTACACGCGCCTTCGGAGATGAGAGCCTGATCGTATGCGTGAACCATTCCATCGGGGAGTGGGTCCTGCCTGCAGGCCGCGTCCGCTTTGCCGAAAGCGCGGCACCGTCGCCCACGGGCGAGGTCGTCCTGATGCGCGGCGGCTTCTGCCTGCTGGAACCGTCGGATCCCGAAGCGCATATCTCTATAGAGTAGAAATATCTCCCGGCGACACCCCAAACGATACGAAAGGAGCGATCCCATGAAGTTTTCTGAAATGCCCTATTCCCGTCCCGACCTGGAAGCCATGAAGGCGAACCTGACGGCCTGCACCGAGGCCTTCCTCGCCGCCGAAAGCGCGCAGGAGCAGATCGCGCAGTACGACCGCGTTACGGACCTGTCCGTGGAGTTCAATACGATGGGAAGCCTTGCCAATGCCCGCCATACCATCGACACGCGCGATGCATTCTATGACGCCGAGTCAACGTTCTTCGACGAGAGCTGGCCCCAGCTGAGCGTCTATTTCCAGCGCCTGAACGAGGCCATGCTGGATTCGAAGTTCCGCCCGGAGCTGGAGGCCCATTACGGCAGCCTGCTGTTCCTGAAGCTCGAGATCAGCCGCCGCAGCTTCAAGCCGGAGCTTGTGGAGCTTATGCAGGAGGAAAACCGCCTGACGTCCCGCTATCAGAAGCTCTATGCCAACATGACCGTGGAATTTGACGGCAAGACCATGCCCATGCCGATGCTCGGCAAGTACAAGGTCAGCGCCGACCGCGCCGTACGCCGCGCCGCTTACGAGGCCGAGGGCAAGGTCTTTGATGCAAACCGCGCGGAGCTGGACGAGATCTATGACAAGCTCGTCCACAACCGCAATGCGCAGGGCCGCATGCTTGGCTATCCGAACTTCATTCAGCTCGGCTATGACCGCCTCGGCCGCAACTGCTATGGACAGAAGGAGCTGGCGGCCTTCCGCGACCAGATCGCAAACGATCTTGTCCCCATCATTGCGGAGGTCAAGGAGGCCCAGCGCAAGCGCATCGGCGTCGACCGCCTGTACATTTACGACGACAAGTTCCGCTTCCCGGACGGCAACCCGGCCCCGGAGGGCACGGCGGAGGAGATCCTCGCCGCAGGCCGCAGAATGTATGAGGAGCTCAGCCCGGAGACGAAGGAATTCGTCGACTTCCTCTACGACAACGAGCTGCTCGACGTGCTGTCCCGCGAGGGCAAGGCCCCCGGCGGCTACTGTACGATGTTTGAAAAATACAAGGCTCCGTTTATCTTCTCGAACTTTAACGGCACAGCCGGAGACGTCGATGTGCTGACCCACGAGGCCGGTCACGCCTTCGCATTTTACCGCGCAATGAACAGCGATATCTACCCGGACCTGCGCGAACCGACCATCGAGGCCTGCGAATGCCACTCCATGAGCATGGAATTTCTGACGCAGGATTATCATAAATATTTCTTCGGCGCGCAAACGGCAAAATACGAGCTTGCCCACTGTGAAGACAGCCTCGATTTTATCCCCTATGGCTGCATGGTGGATGAATTCCAGCATTTGATGTATGAAAATGAGGACCTGACGCCGGATGAGCGCCACGGCGTGTGGGAGAAGCTCGAGAAGAAGTACCGCCCCTGGCTGAGCATGGACGGCCTGCCCTTCTACGGCCGCTACGCCCACTGGCAGTGGAAACCGCACATTTATCTCAATCCGCTGTACTATATTGATTATTGTATGGCAGGTACGGTCGCGTTCCAGGTCTGGACGCTCTCTCTGCAGGACCGCAAGGCAGCATGGGAGAAATATCTGGCCTTTGTCGACCAGGCAGGAACAAAGACGTTCGCCGATTTGTGCCAAAGCGTCGGCCTGCGTATACCGTACGAGGACGGCTGCATCCGCGAGGTCGGCTCCGGTATCCGCGACTGGATCCGGGAAAACAGACCTGCCGAGGCCTGAATGCACCTTGCATAGTCCCCGAGCGGTGGATGACAGAAAGCGTGATTTTCGGCAGGTCGTGTCAGGATGCGCGTATCTTGTGAACATTTCATGAAATCAAAAAAATTATCCACCGGTCTGCTATAAAAATTCACAGAAGATTTTCAAAGGGAAAAAAATTCGTTCTTTTTTGTTGATTCTGCAAGGGAATTGTGTTATAGTATTACCAAACTTTTCAGAAAGCATCCAAGGGTTGTCCGCCGCATACGGACACAAGTGCTTTGCTCGATATTATCTGTGAATATCACAGCATAATATACAAATTTTTGTAGGAGGTAACGCAATGAAAAAGAATCTTCTCAAGCTTCTGACTCTGGTTCTCGCTCTGGTCATGGTTGTCACCGTGTTCGCCGGCTGCAAGAAGGCAGACGAAGAAACCGATGCCCCCACGCAGGGCAGCGAAGAGACTCTCACTGAGACGCAGGAGCAGCCGGCTGACGAGTACAAGCCGTCCGCTGCACAGCTCCTGAACGGCAAGGAGTGGGGCAAGGATTACACCGAGCTGTACGACGAGATCGGCGACAAGGTCACGATCGACGACGTGCAGGAGGATCCGACCACCGGTCTGGCTTACGTCGAGTACGAGGGCAAGACCTATGAGCTCGGCATGGACTTCCTGTCCATGGCAATGGTCTACAAGACCGCTGTTCCCGAGAACTCCCAGTACGAGACCGAGGACGACGTCTACGCCGCCTGGTGGAAGTACTACATGACCCGTTGGAACTATCTCCTCCCGGAGATCCCCCTCTACAGCAACGAGTACTACGATGTTTACAACGCACAGATCAAGGGCGTTGACGAGCATCCGACGAACCCGTACTGGGGCCCGGCAAAGGCTCTGATCGACTGGACGAGTGAGAAGACCGACAAAGACATCATCATCGGCAACACCACCGACCTGTCCGGCAAGTTCCGTTTTTCCAACTTCGGCGGCTCCAACCCCGGCGCTTCCGACCTTGACGTTGACAACCTCATCAACGGCATGGAGACTGTCGCCACCACCAAGGAAGGCGGCTTCGAGGTCAACAAGACGGTCGTCAAGCAGCTTGATAAGGTTGAGAATGAGGATGGCACCCTCACCTACACCATCACCCTGAACGACGGCCTGCTCTTCAGCGACGGCACCCCCGTCACCGCGAAGAACTATCTGTACTACACCATGGTCTTCTCTACCCTCGTTGCTTCTGAGGCTGAGGGCAAGGATCGCCAGGCCGGCCTGACGATCGTCGGCTTTGAAGAATTCAACGCTTACGACGGCACCAACGAGGGCGACGGCGTCTCCAAGACCTTTGCCGGCCTGCGCCTGCTGGCCGACAACCAGTTCTCCGTCACCGTTAAGCCTGAGTATGCGAACTACTACTATGCCATCAGCTATGCCGGCTTCTCCCCGTTCGTCAAGGAACTGTGGTGCGGCGACTTCGACATCGCTGACGACGGCGAAGGCTGCTACTTCACCGACGGCTTCTACAACAAGACCGGCGACAGCTTCGACATGGCTGCTCATCTCGTTGCTTCTTCCAACAACACCGACACCACCTATGCGTGCTCCGGCCCGTATGCCGTGGAGTCCTACGACGAGGCCGATAAGTCCGCGATCCTGACCCTGAATCCGAACTTCCCCGGCAACTACGAAGGCGCGAAGCCGACCATCGCGAAGGTCATCTACAAGAAGGTCGTTTCCGCTACCCAGCTCGACGATCTGAAGTCCGGCGGCGTTGACGTCCTCATGGGCATCACCGGCGGCGCTGAGACCGACGAGGCTGTCGCTGCCTGCGACAACTCCAACGGCGCTTTCGTTTACACCCACTACAGCCGCGCCGGCTACGGCAAGCTGCAGTTCCGTAACGACTATGGCCCCGCTCAGTTCACTGCTGTCCGTCAGGCCATCACCTACTGCCTGGATCGTGCTTCCTTTGCGAAGACCTTCACCGGCGGCTACGGCGGCATCGTTGACGGCGCTTACTACGCCGGCTCCTGGATGTACAAGGAAGCTGCTGCCAACGGCATGCTGCTGAACGCGTACGACACCTCTGCCGATACCGCCATCGCAGTCCTCGAGGCTGACGGCTGGATCTACAACAAGGACGGCGAGGCTTACACCGAGGGCGTCCGCTACAAGAAGATCCCGGCTGAGTATGCCGACGAGAACGATATCAACTACAAGTCCATCGACGGCGCTTATGTGACCACGAAGGTCGGCGACGATTACTACATGCCGCTGGTCCTCAACTGGTACGGCACCACCGATAACCCCTTCTCTGATCGGCTGGTCACCGACTTCGAGCAGGGCGCTAACATCGCCGCTGCCGGTATCGTGATCCAGAAGACCACGGGCGACTTCGCTCCGATGCTCGACGAGTTCTATCAGGCGGCTGTGTACGGCTTCTATTCCGGCACCCCGCTGTACAGCTGCTTCAACTATGCAACCGGCTTCACCTCCGCTGCATACGACTACGCTTACAACTGGTCCATCGATCCCTCCTTCTATGCGAACTACTCCGTTGCTTATCTGAAGGACGAGGCCGATATCTACTGGCTGAGCTAATGGCGGCAGGCCCTCAGGCCTGACTGACGCATCAAGTATCCGAGATCACGGGATGGGGGTTCGCCCCCGTCCCGTGATTGTGGATTCAAAACCCTGTGTATCACGGCGCACTGTCAAATAACTTCTTTTCACAGTTATCACCTCTGGCGCGCATGTTTATCCATAGGGTGTATCTGAAAGTCCGCCCTGTGGTCCAAGCTTGGTAGAATGCCGTCTTCCCCATTGTCAGAAGCGGCTTTTCAGATACACCCTATCCCCGCGGCTTGCGGCCCCGCCGCAGCCTGATCCTGACCCGCGCAGAAACAGATTGCCCCGGCATGGCACCGGGGACGATTGACCCCCCGCGCTGCCAAATCTACTGTCGTGCGGGCGACAGACTGGAGAGTACCTTATGTTCAAATACGTTCTCAAGCGAATCGGCTACATGTTCCTGGTCCTGTTCATCCTGTCGATCGTGATTTTCATGATCTACAACCTGACCCCGAGCAACCGCGCCTATACCGATGCGAAGGCCGATCAGGCCGCCATGAAGCAGCAGCTCGCCGGTATGTCCGCCGAGGCACAGGCCAAGTGGTTCGAGGAACGGTACGAAATGTATCAGATCAGCTACGGCACCGAAACCAACAACATGATCCTCCGCTATCTGCGCTGGGTCGGCCTGTATCCCTATGCGGATAACCCCTACACTGGCAAGGAAGGCAAGCTCAATGGCCTCCTGCAGGGTAACTTCGGCTATTCCTATCAGTATAAAAAAGATGTAGTTAACGTTGTCACCGCTCCGATGAAGAACACGATCTTTATCAACATCTTTGCGACAATTCTCGCACTTGCCATCACCATTCCGCTCGGCATCGCCTGCGCGGTGCGCAAAAACAGCAAATTCGACCGCTTCACACAGGTCTTTACCATCATCGGCTACAGCTTGCCGAGCTTCATTATCTGTATTCTGTTTATCTGGGTCTTCTGCGCTCTGCTCGGCTGGTTCCCGGCCAGCGGCATGAAGACACCGGGCAGCAGCTACGAGGGCTTCAAGTGGTTCACCGACCGCATGTACTATCTGGCCCTCCCGCTCATCACCATGACGTTCTGCTCTCTGGGCAGCATGACGCGCTACGTCCGTGCCTCCATGATCGATGCTCTGTCCATGGACTGCATCCGTACCGCGCGCGCCAAGGGCGTCAAGGAAAAGACCGTTATCTATTCTCACGCATGGCGCAACGCCCTGATCCCCATCGTCACGATGATCGTCGGCTGGTTCACCAGCATCTTTGCGGGCTCCCTGATCTTTGAAGACATGTTCGGTCTCAACGGCATGGGCAAGCTCATGATCTCGTCCCTGCGTACCTCGGACTACGATGTTACGATCCTGATGCAGTTGTTCTATGTCGTCGTCGCGCTGCTCGGCAACCTTGTCATCGACATTGTCTATGGCCTGGTCGACCCGCGCGTCAGAGTCAACAAGTAAGGGGGTAAGAGCATGAGCAAGAAGAATTCCTCCGCGAAGCGCAGCTGGCTCGGCCGCCTCTTCTTTGGCGGCAGCAAGGGCCTGGCCGATGATATCGAGGCCAAGCGCGCAGCCAAAAACGACGTCGAAGAGATCGTCAGCCCGGTCAAGCAGATCGTCCGCGGCTTTATGGAGCGCAAGCTCGCCGTCGGCGCCCTCTGCGTGGTCATCGCCATGTTCCTGCTGGTCTTCATCGGCCCGCTGTTCATGACGACCTATACCGACACCTATACCGAAGTCACGCAGGCCAACCTGCCGCCCACGATGTCCATGCTCTCCGTCCCGAGCGAGCTGAAGAACGACATCAAGATGATCGACAGCTACGGCAGCTTCTCCGTCGGCCTTTCCAACGCGGGCAAGGTCTATGTCTGGGGCGCAACGGGCCTCGGCACGACAGGCATTGACGTCGCCGATATCCCGGAAGAGGTCCAGAATGAGAAGATCGCCTGGGTCGCTGCCGGTATCGATCACATCGTTGCTGTCGGTGAGAACGGCAAGGTCTACGCCTGGGGCGCAAACAAGCTCGGCCAGTACGGCTACTTTGACCCGGCGGTGAACCCCAACATCGCTCCCGAGCCGGACGAGCTCCTCAACGGCACCATCGATGCCTCCAACATCAAGAAGATCACCTGCGGCTATCAGGCCACGGCCATCCTGATGAACGACGGCACCCTGTATATGTGGGGCAACAAGAACACCTATCAGAACTTCGACACCGTAGCCACGCTGGACGGCAAGCTCACGGATATCGACTTCACGCTGAACTATGTCGTCGCGGTGACGGACGGCAACTCCGTCTACACCGGCAAGCGCGGCCTGTATGATCAGATGCGCGACAACATGGGCTCCGCCACGGTTCCGCTGCGCGAGTTCCTGAATGGCCGCAAGATCACGAGCATCTATGCCACGAGCAAGACGGTCTGCGCCCTGCTCGACGACGGTACCGTCGGCTTCGTCGGCGACTTCGACACGAGCAGCAAGGCCATGCCCAAGCTGCATGAGGGCGAAGAGATCGTCAAGATCGTCTCCGGCACCTATCACTACACCGCGCTGACCAGCGAGGGCCGTGTGTTCTCCTGGGGCAGCAACACCCTCGGCCAGTGCAAGGTCCCCGACGACGCACAGGGCGCGTCCGACATCTTCGGCGGCGCGTTCCAGAGCTACGCGGTCGATTCCAACCACGAGCTCATGGGCAAGTGGGGCCTGAAGGGCTATCTCTTCGGCACGGATAACTACGGCGCGAACGTTGCCCTGCGTATCATTCAGGGCGGTAAGATGACGATGACCATCGGTGCGATCGCCGTTATCATCTCCACGATCATCGGCATCATCATCGGCTGTATCTCCGGCTACTTCGGCGGCAAGGTCGATATGTTCCTGATGCGCTTCACCGAGATTTTCGGCGCCATTCCGTTCCTGCCGTTCGCGATGATCCTGTCCGCCCTCATGGCGCAGATGGACATCAGCGAGAATGAGAAGATCTTCATCCTCATGGTCATTCTTGGCCTGCTGAGCTGGACCGGTCTGGCCCGCCTCGTTCGCGGCCAGATCCTTCTCGCCCGCGAGCAGGAGTATGTCACGGCCGCCAAGGCCATGGGTCTGCGCGAGTCCCGCATCGCATTCCGTCATATCCTGCCGAACATTGTCTCGGTCATCTTCGTCACGCTGACGCTCGACTTTGCGACCTGCATGCTGACGGAGTCCACGCTGAGCTACCTCGGCTTCGGCGTCACCTACCCGCGTCCGACATGGGGCAATATGCTCAACGGCGCAAACAACTCCACCGTCATCAAAAACTTCTGGTGGCGCTGGCTGTTCCCGGCGATCTTCCTTGCGATCACCTGTATCTGCATCAACATCGTCGGCGATACGCTCCGTGACGTCATGGATCCGAAGTCTGACCGCGATAAATAAGGGAGGGAAGAGATATGGCATTACTTGAATTAAAAGATTTGCATACTTTCTTCCGCACGAAGAAGGGTATTGTCAAGGCGGTCAACGGCGTTTCCTATTCCGTTGAGACCGGACGCACGCTTGGCGTCGTCGGCGAGTCCGGCTCCGGCAAAAGCGTCTCCGCCATGAGCATCCTGCAGCTTCTCGACGGCAACGGCTATATCGACAGCGGCGAGATTCTCTTCGAGGGCCGTGACCTCACGAAGCTCACCGAGAAGGAAATGTATTCCGTCCGCGGCAATGATATCTCCGTCATCTTCCAGGAGCCGATGACCAGCCTGAACCCGGTCTTCACCGTGTCCCGTCAGGTCAGTGAGCCGTTCATTATCCATCAGGGCATGACGAAGAAGCAGGCTGCCGCAAAGGTCATTGAAATGCTGGCCGATGTCAAGATCCCGAATCCGCACATCGTCGCCAAGCAGTATCCGCATCAGCTGTCCGGCGGTATGCGTCAGCGTGTCATGATCGCCATGGCACTGGCCTGCAAGCCGAAGCTGCTCATCGCGGACGAGCCCACCACGGCTCTGGACGTTACGATCCAGGCGCAGATCCTGAAGCTCATGAACGATCTGAAGGAAGAGCACGGCACCTCGATCATCTTCATCACCCACGACCTCGGCGTTATCCGCCAGATCGCGGACGACGTGGCCGTTATGTACTGCGGTCAGGTCGTAGAGATGGCGCCCGCCGGTACGATCTTCATGGACGCTGAGTTCTCTCATCCCTACACCGAGGGCCTGATGAACTCCATTCCGCGCCTGAGCACCCCGACGCATACGCGTCTGGACGCCATCCCCGGCGCAGTGCCGCACCCCCTCAAGCTCCCGAAGGGCTGCAAGTTCGCCCCGCGCTGCAAATACGCCACGGAGCGCTGCCTCAATGAGGAGCCCGAGATGATTCACGTCAGCGAGACGCAGCAGGTTCGCTGCTTCTACCCGCGGAAGGAGGACCGGCATGGAAAGAAATAATGTTCTTCTCAAGATCACGGACCTGCGGCAGTATTTCCCGGTCGGCAAAAAGAAGGGCTTGTACGTCAAGGCGAACGACGGCATCAGCCTGAATATCTACGAAGGCGAAACGGTCGGCCTCGTCGGCGAGTCCGGCTGCGGCAAGTCCACGTTCGGACGCACGCTGCTGCAGCTCTACCGCCAGACCGACGGCAAGACGATGTACTACGGTGCGTCCCGTGATGAGCTGGCCCCCGAGTATATCGAAAAGACCATCCGCCATCTGCCCCACGGCCTGCATGAGCTGGCCGCGCTCGAAAAGAAGCGCGACGAGATGCAGAAGGTCTATGATGCTGCCGATGAGCAGAAGCGCCTGCACATGCACAACGATCTCACCGCTGCGAAGAAGGCCGCAAATGATGCCTATCTGAACATCGTGAATGTCATCGGCGGCTTTATCACCGCCAAGGACCTCGGCCCGGTCATGAAGATCTTCTCCGAGCGCCACGACCGCTGCTGCGATCTGCACAAGGCCATCGAGAAGCGCGCCCCAGTCAAGCTCAACTATGACGAGGAGGCCTTCAAGCTCTCGAAGCTCAAAGCGGGCGAGAGAGGCTATGATAGCCGCAAGGGCAAGCTTGACAAGCTGGCTGAGAAGGTCGCTGCGCATGACAAGCTCGTCGAGGCCGCCCGTGCCGAGATTGCAAAGGTCGACGCCCGCATCGACGCCATGCGTGCGAAGTACGCCGCCGATCCCGAGTTCCAGAAGCACGAGGCCCTGCTCGATAATGGCATCGACCTTGCGCGCCTGACCTATCCGGAGGTCCGTACCCTGCGCTGCCAGATGCAGTATATCTTCCAGGATCCGTATTCCTCCCTGAATCCCCGTATGACCGTCGCCAACATCATCGGCGAGGGCCTGCTGGCGCACAAGTACTGCAAGAAGGCCAACGAGCGTATGCATGAGGAGATCCTGCAGACCATGGAGGACTGCGGCCTGGCTCCCTACTTCCTGCATCGCTATCCGCATCAGTTCTCCGGCGGTCAGCGCCAGAGAATCGGCATTGCCCGCAGCCTTGCCGTTCATCCGAAGTTTGTCGTCTGCGACGAAGCTGTTTCGGCTCTGGACGTTTCCATCCAGTCGCAGATCATCAACCTGCTGCAGGACCTGAAGGAGCAGCAGCACCTGACCTACCTGTTCATCACGCACGATCTGTCGGTCGTTAAGTATATCTCCGACCGCATCGGCGTTATGTATCTGGGCAATCTCGTCGAGCTTGCCGACTCGCAGGAGATCTTTGACCACCCGATGCATCCGTATACCGAGGCCCTGCTCGAATCCATCCCGACGACGGAGGAAAAGCGCGATCTGGCGGTGCTCGAGGGCGATATCCCCAGTCCGGTCAACCCGCCGAAGGGCTGCAAGTTCCACACGCGCTGCAAGTACTGCACCGAGATCTGCACCCACGTCGTCCCTGACTGGGAGGAGGTCACGCCGAACCACTTTGTAGCCTGCCACCACAAGCTGCACACCAATGAGTGAGCGCAAGACGGGCAGTGGGGAGCGTCAGGATGCCGAGCAGCCTGAGGCCGCCGAGCAGAACGAGCCGCAGGGAAGAACACTGAAGTTCCCGGAGCTGCCGGAGCGGCGCAGCCTGATGGGCGGCGTGATGTTCCGCAAAAAGCTCGCCCGGGCCCGCGCCTTCCAGAAGGAGCGCAGCGGTGAGTCCGAGGAAGCGCCGGAGGAGGGCATCCCGCTGGAAAAGCACGATATCTCCACGATGATCTTCAGCGGTCTGTTCACGATCGTTCCGATCTGCTTGGGCATTCTGCTGCTGATGGGCTTCCTGCTCCTACTGATCTTCCGCGCCCTCTGATCCAAAATTCAACAAACCGCTGCAAAATGTGCTCCATTTTGCAGCGGTTTTTTGCGCATTTGCGGCCGTTTGCAGGTTGACACACGGCTGGAATTACGCTTTAATAATGTATGAACGCACAGAAATGAGGAAACAGACTGCAGCCTGGCAGAAAAAGATCCGGAAGGACATTTTTCAACAAGCTGAAATACCCTAGAAAGAGAGGGAAACCATGAAACAACAGACCCGTTTTTATGTCAGCCGGAAAAACCCGCTGACCTGGTTCGCCGCGGCCCTGTCGCTGGCTTCCATCGTTCTGCAGATCCTCGCGCTCTGCCTCGGCGAGGGAGCCGTGATCAGCACCGTGAACATCTGGTTCCAGAAGGTCCTGCCGATGGCGGTGAGCCTCGGCTTTGCGCTCCAGCTCGTGCTGGAAGGGGAGACGCGGTTCTATCGCACGTCGAAGCCCATTTTCTGGGCCTGCGTCTACTTCGGACAGGCGGCGCTCGACCTGCACCTGCACGGCGGCTACGCCCTGTTCGGCTATATGCGCTATGTCGTGATGTGCTGGATCCTGTACCTGCTGCTCTACCTGATCTATCGCCTGACCATCACCGGCAAGATCTCGGTGTCCTATCCGCTGCTGTTCACGCTGCTGGTCCCGCTGGCCATCCTCATCTATGATCTGGCAGTGGCCGGCTGCACGATTGCCGTCTGGTACCGCCTTGTCAAGATCTCCAATATCGCCATGGCCGGCAGCGCCGTCGTCGCCGTGCTCGCGATGCGGCCGTTCACGGACGGGGCTTACCACCCGACGTGGGGCGACCGCAAGGATGGCCGTCTTATCCGTACGCTCAGCCCGATGAACATTGTCGCGGGCTACATCATGCCCACACGCAACGATGCCTGCAACTCCATCCAGACAACGTTCGAAATTTCGAAGGTCGAGCGCTACATCCGCCAGAAGCGCGCGGAGGGCATGGAGTCCTTCGGTCTGACGCATGTGCTGCTTGCGGCCTATGTCCGCTGCATCGCAAAGTACCCCGGCGTGAACCGCTTCTTCTCCGGCCAGCGCGTCTATCAGCGCGATGACGATGTCCAGTTCACCATGACCATCAAGAAGGACATGCGCACGGACGGCGAGGAGACGACCATCAAGCTCCACCTCAAGCCGACGGACACGACGAAGGAGGTCTATGAGAAGCTGAACGCCCTCATCGACGAGGTCAAAAACACCCCGCTCGACAGCACGTTCGACCATGTCGCGGCTCTGCTGGCCAGTATGCCGCGTCTCCTGCTGAAGTTTGTCGTCTGGTTCCTGAAGACGCTGGACTACTTCGGCAAGCTGCCGACGTTCCTGACGGACCTCAGCCCCTTCCACGGCACGGTCATCTTCACGTCCATGGGCTCGCTCGGCATCCCGCCTATCGTCCACCACCTCTATAACTTCGGCAACCTTCCTGTCTTCGTCGCCTTTGGCCGTAAGTACCGCAAGGTCGAGCTCGACCTGCAGGGCAAGCCCGTGACGCGCCGCTACGTCGACTTCGTTATGAATACGGACGAGCGTATCGTCGATGGCTTCTATTACGCGACGGTCATGAAGTACTTTGAAAAGCTCCTGCGCGAGCCGGAGCAGCTCGATCTTCCGCCCGAGGAAGTCCTGCGCGATATTCCCTGAACCCAAATATCCAAAGCTCCTGCGTGTGCACTGCATGCGCAGGAGTTTTTTTCATCTCCGTGTCGCGGACAGCTGTCTGCCTGTGGCTGAAATGAGAGACGAAATGTAAAACGAATATACGCGGGGCTGAAAGAATATTTGTGAAAGAAAATAGAGCGAACAGCACACCAGAAGGGAATGAATTGTGATTAGCTGGCAAATGATGACGTTTAATATGGATATTCCACGACAGAAAAACAGAAAGTCAGGCAATTTTTCCCTTGCATTTCCATACAGCATGTGGCATAATTAAAGCCGCAGTTTACAACGCGTTAGCGGAGCAAAGCGCTAACGAGCCAAAAAGGAAAGGATGGGATATGCAATGCGCAAAAAACTGACTGCGCTGCTGCTGGCCTGCCTGCTGCTGGTCTGCCTGGTCCTGCCGGTGTCCGCTGCGGACGCTCCGGCGCTCTATGGCACGGCCAATGCCGCGGACGGCACGGTCACAGTCACACTCAGTCTTCGCGGCGGCAGCGCCGTGCGCAGCGGAGCCTTCACGCTCAGCTACGACAGCTCGCTGACGCTCAGCAAGACCGAAAAGGGTCTGCCGCTTGCAGTGGCAAACACAAAGGAGAAGGGAAAGGTCGTCTGCAATTGGGTCGGCGGTGCAGCCGAGTCCGATCAGGCCGTGCTGACGCTGACGTTCACGAACGCAGCGACGAAGAGCTATACCTTCAAGGTGTCCGGCGCCAAGGTGACGGACAAGAACTATGAGACGACGAAGATCGCTGACTTCCCGATCAGGATCTATGTGGCCTGCAACGGTAAGAACTGCCCGTCCAAGAGCTACAAGGATGTCGATCAGACGCAGTGGTATCACAATGCTGTGGACTATGTCCTCGGCAATGACCTGATGAAGGGCACGGGCAAGACGAGGTTCTCCCCGGATGCCACTCTGACGCGCGGCATGGTCGTCACGGTCCTCGGCCGCGCCGCCGGTGTGAAGACGTCCGACTATACCGGAACGAGCTTCTCCGATGTCAAGGCCGGCAGCTGGTATGCACCCTATGTGCAGTGGGCCAGCAAGCAGGGCCTCGTCAAGGGCTATGAAGACGGCACGTTCAAGCCGGAGCAGAATGTGACCCGCGAGGAGATGGTCACCATGCTGTTCCGCTGCTGGCAGAGCGAGGGCAACACCTGGAAGACGGATGTCGCCGCACTCAATGCATACAAGGATTCCGCAAAGGTCTCGAGCTGGGCGCTTCCCGCCATGCGCTGGGCTGCTGCGAACGGCGTCGTCAACGGCGTCGGCGACAGCATGCTGGAGCCGCAGGGCCAGGCAACGCGCGCACAGTTTGCGAAGATCATCATGGTCTACCTTGAGAATCTCGCATGAAAGGAGCGCAGGATAGAAGAATGAAGCACTGGAATCTGAAACGGGTCCTTTCGCTGCTGCTGGTCGTGTGCATGGTCACCGGCCTGCTGTCCGGCGTCTCCGCCATGGCGGAGGATCAGACCGCGAATTATCATGAGATCTCCACCGACGGCCTGAAGCTTGCAACGGAAGACAATGCCGCTGCGGACGAGACCGAAACGGAAGAGGCTCCCTATGCCGACACCGATGTCGTGCGTGTGTTCGTCGTGCTGGAGGACAAGCCCGTCCTGCAGCAGGGCTACGCTACCCGCGGCATCGCCGGCAATGCTGCCGCCATGGCAGCCTCCAAGGCGCTCGAAGCCAAGCAGGCGGCGCTGGCCGCAGAGATCTCTGCGAACGTGCTGTCCGGCGAGACGCTGAACGTTCACTGGAACCTGACGCTGGCCGCCAACGCCATGTCCGTTGACCTGCCCTACGGCAAGATGGACGAGGTCGAAGCGCTGAAGGGCGTTAAGAGCGTCATGCTCGTTCCGCAGTACAGCATCGATCCGCGCGAGCAGGCCGATCTCAACACCATTTCCTCCGGCAATATGATCGGCAGCTACAACGCCTGGCTCGAGGGCTATACCGGTGCGGGCAGCCGCATCGCCATTGTCGATACCGGCCTGGATTCAGACCATCCGTCGTTCAACAGCGCTGCGTTTGATTACAGCCTGCTGGTTACCTCGACGAAGAACGGCAAGCAGATCGCGGATTACAATCTGCTGACCGCCGCGAAGATCAACGAGGTCCTGCCGCAGCTGCATGCCGCAGAGCGCTATGAGGGCCTGACCGGCAATGCTCTGTATGTCAGCAGCAAGATCGCCTTCGGCTTCAACTATATTGACGCCACTCTCGACATCACGCATGACAACGATCAGCAGGGCGACCACGGCACGCACGTTGCCGGTATCGCCACGGCCAACCGCTATGTGGAAAATGCGGACGGCACCTACACCTACGCTGACAACGGCGTCGTCGGCGTTGCGCCCGATGCGCAGGTCGTCGTTATGAAGGTGTTCGGTAAGAACGGCGGCGCCTATGCCGATGACTACATCGCCGCCATCGAGGATGCCATCGTTCTGGACTGCGACAGCGTCAACCTGTCCCTTGGCTCCGCGGCGGTCGGCTTCACGACCCCCGGCGAGGCCTACTTCACCAATGTCATGGATTCTCTGGACGAGACGGATACCGTCGTTTGCATGTCTGCCGGTAACTCCGGAAACTGGGCAGAGGACTCCGTCAACGGCCTGCTGTTTGCCGAGGATTCCAACACCGGCCGCGTCGGCTCCCCCGGCGCCTATGAGAATTCTCTGGCCGTCGCCAGTGCCGACAACATCGCCAACACCGTGGAGTATTTCACGGTCAACGGCGCGAACTACACCTACGCCGACGGCGCAGGCAAGACGTTCACCGGCGGCGCGACCTGCAAGAGCGCAGCCTTTACGACGCTCGATAAGTCCGAGGACAAGAGCGGCACGGAGTATGACTTCGTGTTCATCGGCGATCCGACCGACCCGGACGACACCGTGAAGTACGGCGGCGAGAAGTCCGACTTTGCGAACACGGCCGGTAAGATCGTCCTTGTCTCCCGCGGCAACGGCGTTGCCTTCACCGATAAGCAGATCAATGCGGATGCCGCGAAGGCTGCCGCCATTATCGTCTATAACAATGTTGACGGCTTCGATGCCATCTATGCGGCCTGCACGAAGAAGCTCCCGTTCATCACAATCCGCCTCGACCAGATGAAGGCGATCCTCGCCTCGGCCACGCAGGACGAGAACGGCGTCTGGGGCGGCAAGCTGACCGTCCACGGCAGCGGCGTCTACACCGACATGAACGCCACCGGCGGCGTTATCACCATGAGCTCCTTCAGCTCTTGGGGCGTACCCGGCGATCTGTCTCTGAAGCCCGAGATCACCGCCCCCGGCGGCAACATCTATTCCACGCGCACGGACGGCACCTACGGCCTGATGAGCGGCACGTCCATGGCGTCTCCGTCTGCTGCCGGTCAGGCAGCCGTTGTCGCGCAGTACATCCGGGAGAACGGCCTTGCGGAAAAGGCCGGCCTGACGGCCCGCGCTCTGGCGCAGAGCCTGATGATGGGCACGGCCGTTCCCATCATGGACCCGGATTCCGACGTGGAGTACTCCCCGAGAAGACAGGGCTCCGGCCTTGGCAACGTGGAGAACGCCGTGAACAGCCCCGCCTATGTGACCATTGACGGCAATGACGACGGCAAGGTCAAGGTGGAGTTCGGCGACGATCCCGCCCGCACCGGTACCTACAGCTTCTCGTTCCATGTCAACAACCTGACGGACAAGTCCGTCTCCTACAGGCTCAGCGCCAGTGTGCTTGCGCCGGAAACAGTCACGGATGAAGAGTCCGGCACGAAGTTCATCGCCATGAACGATGTTGCAGTCGGCGCAAATGCGGTCTTCACGACCGATGCGGCGGGCTACGACCTCAACGGAGACGGCAAGCTCGACGACGGCGACGTCATGGCGATCCTGAACCATGCCGCCGGACTGGAGCTGCTTGCAGACGCTTCTCTGGCCGACCTGAACGGCGACGGCACTGCCGACGAGGTCGATGCGCAGATCCTTAACGACATTCTCGAGGGCGGCTCCTATGAGGGCAAGACGCTTGAGAGCCTGCAGAGCAACGACGTCGTGACCGTCCCGGCCAACGGCAGTGTGCAGGTCAAGGCGACCCTGAGCCTGAACGAGGAAGGCAAGCAGTATATGGAGGAGAACTTCTCCAACGGCAACTACCTCGAGGGTTATGTCTACCTGAATGCCGAGACCGATGCCGAGGGCAAGCTTGGCGTCAGCCAGTCCATCCCGTTCCTGGCCTTCTGGGGCAACTGGACGGATTCCTCCATGTTCGATACCAGCGTCTATGCCGAGGATCGCTTCAACGAGATGCCGCACAAGTACCTGAATATCGCGCGGGAGAACTACTACAATGTGAAGAAGGCGGGCAGCGGCAACACCTTCATCCTCGGTGTGAACCTCTACGCCAACGATGATGCGTTTATTGCTGACCGCACGGCTGTCCGCGCGGGCGATACGCTCATGACCATAAACTACAACCTGATCCGCAATGCGCAGGACGTCAGCTACGTCATCCGCAATGCAGAGACCGGCGAGGTTTATTTCAGCAAGGACTACGGCAAGCAGTCCGGCGCCTTCTACTACACGAATAACGGCTCCTGGGCCTACACCTCGACGACGAAGGGCATCAGCTGGCGCTTCACCGACAACGAGGGCAATGCGCTCCCGAACAACACGAAGCTCGAGCTCGTCCTGACTGCCGTACCGGAGTACTACACCGCCGACGAGAACGGCAATTATACCGGCCTCGGCAAGGGTGCAGCGTGGGAGACGCTCGTTACCGTCGATAACGAGGCACCGGCCGTCACCCAGATGTTCTTCTCCAGCGATCCTGCGGGCCGCAAGCTCATCAACATCGCGGCGCAGGATAACCAGTATATCTCTGCCATCCAGTTCCTCACGACGGACGGCGAGCTCATCGGCACGCTCTCTCCGAACCAGCAGACGGCAAACGAGGCGCTGAGCCTCTCTGTCAACGTCGCTTCCATGAAGCAGGACAAGGTCGTTGTTGCGGTCGTGGACTATGCGGGCAACGCAAGAGCCTATGAGCTCGAGCTTGGCCTCGGCGGCGACGACGGCGACGAAGAGCCCGCAGTGGAGCTCAATGGCTTCTTCGCCTTCAACTCGACGAACAACACCTGGGCGCGCTTTGAGCCGGATACGGCCAAGACCCCGGAGACTGCAGCAGAGGCCGATGTCCAGTTCGCTTCTGCGGAGTATGTCAACGGCTACACCGTGGCCTGCACGACGGATGGCTACCTGTACGTTATGCAGCACGGCAAGTTCGAGCCGACGCCCGTGTGTTACCTGAACGCCATTCTGATCGACATGGCTTATAACAAGGCCGACGGCAAGCTGTACGCCATGGCAGCTCTCAATGACGAGAACGGCGAGCCGCAGTACGGCAAGCTCGTCACCGTCGACATGTTTACCGGCGAGCTGACCGAGGTCGGCTCGATCACGAGCGACATGATGCCCTCGTCCCGCGACGGCGAAGTGCCGCAGGTGCTGGCCATCCGTGACGACGGTACGTTCTATGTCATCAACGCTTCCACGCGCAACACCTACCTCTACAGCTTCCGTCTGACTGAGGACGGCAAGATCGGCGAGCTGACGAACGTCGGCAAGACCGGCTTCAAGGCAAACTATCTGCAGTCCATGGCCTTTGACCACTCTACCGGCGAGCTCTACTGGGCACAGTTCGTGCGAGCCTCCAGCTGGGCACGTCCGACCTACAAGCTCGTGAAGCTTGACCTCACGACCGGTGCCGGCACGGCACTCTCCGATCTGCCCGGCGAAATGACCGGCCTGTATATCGTTCGCGGCCAGGGCGGCTCCACCGGCAAGACCGACAAGCCTGAGAAGGTCCAGCTCACCACGACGAGCGCCACGCTCTACAGCGGCAACAAGACCGCCCTCGAGGCCTTCGTGACCCCGTGGAACCTGACCGACCGCTCCATCGTCTGGTCCTCCTCCGATGAGAAGATCGCCACCGTCGATGCAAACGGCGTTGTCACCGCAGTCAGCGAGGGCACGGCAGTCATCACCGCCGCCTCTAAGCTCGACGGCACCGTCAAGGCCGAGTGCACCATCACGGTCATGCAGAACAACACGACGCTGACCGGCATCGTTCACAATGCAGACGGCCAGAGCTTTGTTGCCGACATCGATGTCGACTCTGCAAACTACAAGTACCTCACCGGTGCACTGGAGCAGGATTACTACTCCGTCGTTCAGACGGGCGATACGCTGCTGGCCTCCGGCGACGGCAACCTCTACAGCCTTGATGCCGAAAACGGTTACGCAGCCAAGGAGCTGTGCTATACCGGCGACCTGTTTATGTCCGATATGGCCTACAGCCCGAACCTTGACCTCACGCTCGGCACCTATGGTTACTACCTGATACTCGTCGATCCGACCACCGAGAACGGCTACCGCGGCCTATGGAATCTGCAGGGTGCGTTCACCGCCATTGCGGGCATTGCCTATGCGGGCTATGACAGCACCTACAACTACTTCTATATGCTGTCTACCTCCGGCACGATCCACCTCATCGGCATCGCTCCGAACGGTGACGGCTACACGCTGAGCCTCCTGCACACCATCGTAACGGACAAGTCCCTTGCTATTACGGGCCAGCATATGCATCAGTCCCTGTACTATGATATGAAGACCGGCTGGATCTACTGGGCACGCTTCAACGGCGAGGACTCCTCCAGCATCATCGCGATCAACGAGGAGACCGAGGAGGTCGTCCTCCGCGGCACGTTCGACGAGGCTGCATGGCCCGTTGTCGGCCTGTTCGCTTCCAAGAGCGGCGCGATGGATCTCGACCGCACCGGCGATTTCAACTTCAGCGAGACCTGCACGCTGGCCCAGACCGAGCTGAGCAGTCAGGACGCCGTGGCGCTCCCCGCCGGGAGCCTCCCCACGCTGGAGCATTAAGCTCAGAATAGGAGGAAACCATGAATCAACTGATGAAACGGGTGCTGTCCGTCCTGCTGGTCGTGTGCCTCCTGTGTTCCGCGCTCCCCTCTGCCTTCGCGGCAGAGGGCGGCGGGTTCACGGACGTCTCAAAGGACCACTGGGCGTATGACGCCATCACGGAAGCCGTTGCCGCCGGTTACTTCAAGGGTGTGAGCGACACGGCGTTTGATCCCGAGGGCACACTGACCCGTGCCATGCTTGTGACCGTTCTGGCGCGCGCCGCCGGTGCGGAAACGGACGACAATGCCTCTACCGGCTTCTCCGATGTGGCAGTGGGCACCTGGTACACGGGCGCTGTCGCATGGGCCGCCGAGAACGGCGTTGTGACCGGCGACGGCGACGGCACGTTTGCCCCGGACCGCGCGGCCACCCGGCAGGAGACTGCCACCATCTTCCTGCGGCTGCTGAAGCTGCTGAACAAGACCCTCCCCGAGATCGAGGAGGTTAAGACCTTCACCGATGCAGGCGACATCGCCGCCTGGGCGGAAGAGGCTGTGGAGACCATGCAGACGGCAGGTGTCCTGACCGGCTATCCGGACGGCAGCTTCCTGCCGCAGAACCCTCTGACCCGCGCTGAGGCCGCTACGCTCCTGTGCCGCTTCCTGAAGGCTGCGGAGGAGAAGACCGAGCCCACGGAGCCGACGGAGACCGAACCGACGGAGCCAGAGCCCACTGAGCCCGAGCCTACCGAGCCCGAGCCCACCGAGCCGAAGGAGCCGATCCACGTCACCTTCGTCTCCGAGCACAGCGCGGCCTATGTCGAAGGCAAGGCCGTCACGGAGCTGACGCTCCCGGAGAATGTGAACTTTGTCGAGTTTATCGCCCGCGCTGACGAAGGCTATGAGGTCTATGACGTCTCCGCAACGAGCGGCCGTCTGGCGAGCCACGGCAGCAACTACATCCTGGCCGGTCTGACCGAGGACGTCACCGTCACACTGTCTGACGGCCTGATCCAGCATACCGTCACGTTCAATGCCGTCAACGGCACGACACCGGTGCAGGTCAAGGTCCAGCACGGCAGCACGGTCGAAAAGCCCGCCGATCCCGTCAAGACTGACGATACCTTCCTCGGCTGGCACACCGCCAGCGGCGCGGAATGGGATTTCGCGACTCCGGTCACGAACAACCTGACGCTCTTTGCCTATTGGCTCAACGACACCTATGTCGGCGCGACGGTCTATCTGGACGGTGTCAAGGGCAGCGACTCCAACGACGGCCTGTCGGAGGAGACCCCGGTCCGCACGTTTGCTGCGGCTGCGGCTCTCATCTCTCCGAAGGTCACCGATGGTGTCATCTGGGTCACGCATACCGTGACCGTGCTCGATGAGCAGACGTGGGACCTCAAGGGCCGCGATTGCATCGTCAAGCGCGCTCCGTCCTGCACGGGCAACATGATCGCCGTGGACGGCGGCAGCCTGACGCTGTCGAACATCACGATCGACGGCAATGCCGAGGTCTTCTCCGGACTGTCCGCCTCCGCTCCCGCGAGCAACACCATCTATCTGCTGAACTATGCGACGATGACGATGAACAACGCCGTTGTCACGAACTGCTACGGCGCACAGGGCGGCGCGTTCTATGTGGAAGACTCCACCCTGATTCTGAACAGCGGCAAGATCTCGAACAACACGTCCAAGTTCACCGGCGGCGCGATCTACCTCAAGTCCAACACGAAGGACGATAAGACCGTCTTTACAATGAATGGCGGCGAGCTGTCCCATAACGTGGGCGGCTCCGTTGCGGGCGTCATCAACGTTATGGGCAGCCATCCTGTGGAAGTGAACCTGCTCGGCGGCGCGTTTGTGAACAACTCCATGTCGACGACGGGCGCGAACCTCGCCTGCATCTCTGCCACGAATGACGGCTCTACCGTCGTGCTCGGCGGTGTGAAGTTTGCCGGCAACACGAACAAGGACGGCGAGACGATCAACGCGCTGACCCTTTCGACCCACAACGTTACCCTCATTCCGACGGAGGATACCGATTTCCAGGACCCGATTTACATCAACAACGCCTATGGGTCCTCCAAGGACGTTGCGATTCGCGTGCCTGAGGGCCTGACCAAGCTGAAGGGCAAGCTCCCCATCCTGCTGGCCAAGGAATTCGTCGGCGCAGCCACCATCTCCGGCGGAACGGGCGAGGGCGCTTATGCCCTGCAGCCGAGCGACATGGAGAAGGTACATGTTGTCAATGGCATCGACGGCGCTTATTACCTCGAGGTCAATGAGAACAACACGGCGGTCTTTGCCGAGGTCAAGACGAACGACATCGTCGTCTACCTCAGCGGCAACGGCAATGACACGAACGACGGCCTGACCGTTAAGACGCCGGTCAAGACGTTCGAGAAGGCCAAGGAGATCCTGAAGGCCCGTGTTGATGCCATGGAGACCATCCCCGATGACGCGAACTTCGTCATTTCGCTGGTCTACCGCATCCAGATCAAGGAAGACTGCTCGCTGAACTTCAACGAATTCGGCGAGAATGCCAAGCGCTGCATGGTCCGACGTGATGCTACGAACACCTCCGGCTATATGTTTGACATCAAGGAAGCGAACGTCACCATCGAGAACTTCCGCGTGGACGGCAACAGCAAGTATCTGAAGAGCGGTGTCAATGCCTCCTTCAGTATCGGCTCCGGCGCACAGGTCACTGTGAATGACGGCTTTGAGATCGCCAACATGATCTTCGGCGCAGGCGGCGGAGTGTTCAATCTCGGCGCAAGCAAGACGGAGACCCTGCTGACCATCAACGGCGGCTGGTTCCATGACCTGACCGGCTACAACGGCCTGATCGTCTATGGAAACTGCACGTCTCTGAGCACCTATGTGCCGGCGCGCTGCGTCGTGAACGACTGCCTTGTTGAAAATGTCACCGGTACCTATGGCCTGCTGCATGCCATGAAGTTCACGACCATCGAGATCAACGGCGGCAAGTTCCGCAACATCACGATGAAGAACGACATCGGCTACCTCGCGGCGGTCAACGGCAACGCCACGGCAAGCATCGTTCTGAATCCCACGCCTGCAGGCCAGACCGCGGAGCTGAACGGCGATATCTATCTGATCAACGCCAAGAGCGATGAAGACGGCAACCTCAGCAAGACCGCTGACGGCTATGTGACCATCGGCGGCGCGCTGGACCGTGACGTTCTGATCACCGCCAGCCTCACGATGTGGGGCACCGTGATCGCAGCCGGCACGGATAGCTACAAGCTGACGCAGGCCGATCTGGCCCACATCCATATGGACACCGGCGACACCCTTGTCCTGAAGGAAAAGACGAACACCATCGAGATCGCCAAGATCCGCTGATGCTCCGTCCATAAGAAAATGGCTGCCCGGCGCGAAAGCGCCGGGCAGTTTTTCGTGACCGGGATAGCGCCTTGTAGGGGCGAGGCATGCCTCGCCCGGCGCTGCACGAACGACTCGTACCGGCTGCCGATAAAAACGTACAAACCGATTGCGTCTGTAGCGGCGCTCATTGAGCGCCACGAAGCTTTGCAGGTTTGGTGGCACATTCGCCGACCGCACGCGCTCTGTAGGGGGCGGCGTCCTCGACGCCCCGCCTCGTAACGCTACCATATTCGCCAGAGCTTTCCGGTTATCTTACCGGGTACTACGAGATTGCACCCCAAGGGCACTTCCTCGCGCTGCGCGCTCAGGGCGCCACGTCGGCCTCCGGCCTCCTCGCAATGACAAATCGGGAGCGTTTGCCTTTTTCATGTTCCCTGTACCGATCGGCAGGTGCCTCAGCACACAAAAAGCGGCGCATCCGGTTCGGGATGCGCCGCATGGGAGGCGATATTCAGGAAAGGTCGCTTCCGAGGTCGCAGGTATACAGCCAGCGGATGGAATCACCGTCCTGTACGGTACAGTCCGATGCACCGTAGTTCGGGAAAACGCCGTTCACGGCAAACATCCAGCCGGAACGCGCGCCGCAGTCCTTCTCGTAGAGGTTGCCGAGCCCCTCAATGTAGGTGGTCTGGTACAGGGGCGAGACGGAATACTCCATCTGGATATTGTAGTCGCTCACCACGCGCTGCAGGACGGAAAACACGGTGTCGCCCTCCTGCAGCTCGACCGTCACGGTGCCGAGGATGATACCGTTCGACGGGACGATGGAACGCTTGGCCTCCGAGAGCTTGTCCCAGTTGTCCAGGACCGTCGTGCAGGAGATGGAGACCGTGCACGAGGGAGCGGCAGGCTCCGTTACGGGCGGCTCCGTCGGGGCCTCCGTGGCAGGCTGCGTCGCGGCGGTCGGGGCTTCTGTGGCCTTTGTGGCCTCCGTAGACGCTTCGGTCGGAGCTTCTGTGGCTTCCGTCGAGGCGGCTGTGGGCCTCTCTGTGGGAGCGGCTGTCTCGGGCGGCTCCGTGACGTCCCCCAGCGTTTCCGTGGCCAGCTGCAGCCCCTCCGTGCCGCCGGTGGGCTGCGTGTCCCCGCCGCCGCCCTGCAGTACAAAGACGAGCGTCAGAACGGCTGTCAGAACAACGCACACCAGCGCGATGAGCTGCCAGCGCTTCCAGAATCGAAACAGCTTCATGGCAGGACCCTCACTGCAGATAGCGCGTCAGCATGGCCGCGGCCTGCGCGCGTGTCGCCGTGCCGCCGGGGGCCAGCCTGCCGTCCATGCCGTTCAGAATGCCGCGCTCCACGGCCCACGCCAGTGCCGTGCGCGCCCAGTCGGAGCACGTCCCGGCATCCGGGAAGGCCGCAAGGCTCTGCGTGCTCCCTGGGCTGCCGGAGGCGCGCCAGAGCATAACGGCGAGCTGCTCGCGCGTGATGCTGTCCATCGGCGCGAAGCGGTTTTCGCCCACGCCCTGCACAATGCCGCTCTGCTGCGCCCACGAAACGGCCGTGGAGTACCACTGCCCGGCCGGGACGTCGGAAAAGCTGCCGCCGTCTGCGGCGGGGCTGCCGGAAGCGCGCCAGAGGATCGTGGCGAGCATGGCACGGTTCAGTGTTCCCTCGGGATCGAAGCAGTCGTTGCCGACGCCGTTCATGAGGCCCTGCTCCGTCACCGCGCAGACATAGGGCTGCGCCCAGTGGCGGGCCGTGTCGCGGTAGCGGACGCAGGTGTGTGTGCCGTAGGTCGTGTCCGTCATGGTGTACAGGGCGGGCTGGCCCGCGAGGAAGCGCTCATAGGCCGCGAGGGCGTAGCCCGCCTGCTCTGTGGCCATGTAGTTTGCCGTGCGGTTCGTGTGGCCAAAGGCAAGGCCGGTTTCCGTCTGCACGCGGAAGCTCATCAGCGCGCTGACGAGCCACGCGCCGTTCGCGCGGACAAAGCGGCTGTCCTTTGCCGGGTCGATGCCGAGGGCACACAGCGCCACAAGGACCTGCGAGATCGATTCCGAGGACGAGGCGCCCCACGCGTCAAAGCTGCCGTCGTCCTTCTGCATGCCGCTGAGCACGTTCAGGGCGCGGTCAATGGCCGCAGAGACATCCGCCTGCGTGCGGTAGGGCGCGAGGGCCTGCAGCACCATGGCGGTCTGGTCGGGGTCGGCCGTCTTACCGGAATAGTCCCAGCCGCCGCCCGGCAGCTCCTGCGCCAGCAGGTAGGCCACGAGGCGCGCGCGGGAGCTCGTGCCGGAGGCTGCGAAGCCGTAGGACACGGAGTCCATGGCAATGAGGGCAAAGGCCGCGCCGTTCACGCCCTGCCAGACGGTCTGGTCGTAGTTTGCAAGCGGGGCCGTCAGGTCATAGCCCGCAAAGTCGCGGGCGTTCTCGCCGCAGGCCGTCAGGGCGAGGATCGTGCGGGAATACTGCGTGTAATAGGATTTGTCCAGCACGCCGCCGCAGGCACGGAGCTTTTCCGCCAGAGAAGCAAGATAGTCCTGCCGCATGGCGTCCGTCAGATTGCCGCTGCGGGCCAGCTGCAGGATGGACCAATCGCTGTAGGTCCCGGCGGCCTGCATCGCCGCGGTGCAGTAGGCGGAGACGCCGTCCACGGCCTCGGCGACCGTCATGGGAAGGGCCGTGGGCTCCGCCGCCGCAGCGGGGAGCACCAGGCAGGCCAGCATGGCCAGAAGAACCAGCCCGGAGATCAGTTTTTTCATCATGGCTTTTTCCTCAAAGATCCAGAATTTACGCGCCGAGCCAGACCCACAGGATCTTGGCAATCTGGGCGCGGGTCGCGCCGTCGCGCGGACGGAGCCACAGCGTGCCGTCCGAGGCGGGGTCGCCCGAGATCAGGCCGCGGCTGACGGCCCACTGCATGGCCTCAACGGCATAGCCGGAGACCGCGTCCGCATCCGGGAAGGAGGAGAGCAGGTCTCCCGTAACGGCCTCGCCGTTGTAGCGGTAGAGAATGGCCGCGATCTGCTCGCGGGTGATGGCGTCCTCCGGGGCGAACGTCGCGGCGGACGTGCCCTTGACGACGCCGTTGGCGGCTGCCCAGATGACAGCCTTCGCATACCACGACTGCGGCGCGACGTCCGCAAACGGATTCGGCAGGCCAGTCACGTCCGGGGAACCGGCGTGGCGGTAGAGGACGGTCACGAGCTGTGCGCGCGTCAGCGTGCCGTTCGGCTCGAATGTCGTGGCGCTCATGCCGTTCATCATGCCCGTTTCCAGCATATAGTCGACCGGCTCATGATACCACTGCGTGACATCGAGGTCGGAGAAGGCCTCGGACGGACAGACCTTATTCTGCGGCTGCGTTGTATAGCGGGTCGTCTCGCCGTCCTGCCACGAATAGAGTGCATAGAGCGTGACCATGGCGCGGATGGGGGTGTAGGTGTCCGTGTAGACCGTGCTCACCTGCACGGCGTCGGCCACGGGAGCATCCGTCCAGCCTGCGAAGACATAGTCGTGCGCATTGGCCAGCGGCTTGCCCTCCGGGGCGGTGAGTGCCATCTCCTCGCCGACATAGCCGCGCTGCATCGGCTGGGAAGCGCCCTCCGGCGTGGAGAATACGACGGTCGCGGGGACGCGCTGGCGGAACTCCACCACGAGCGTGCAGTCCTCGCGCACGTCGCTGACGGTGAAGACATTGCCGTCCTGCGCGACGGCGGCTGCGCCCTCGGGCTGAAGCGACCAGCCGGAGACGGCGGCGTTCTCCGCGGGCTTTGCCTCAAACATCAGGTCATTCAGCGGCACGACCGTGCCGAGGGCCGTGTTGGCAGAGACGGCCGTAACGGTGAATTTCGCCTTGCCGAAGAGCTGCCAGTCGGAGTTGACCTCCTGCAGGGCATCGACCTTGCCCTTACCGGGGTAGGTATCCAGCGCGGAGGAGACGATGGGGAAGGCGCAGTAGTTCCGGCGTGCGCTTTCAATGGTCAGGTACTCCGAGCAGTAATCCCACTGTCCAATCTCAGTCTTCATCTGCGCAACGGCCTGTGCGACGGTGTCGCCCGCGCGCAAACGGGCAAAGAAGACCTCTTCCCACTTGTAGTCATAGTCGAACGTGACGGCCTGGGAATAGCCGTAGAACACGCTCACGCCCTCGGCGCGCAGCGGGGCGCACAGACCGTCCGTCGCCATGCCGAGGCAGATGGCGCTCCAGATCAGGCTGTCCGGGGCGGACTTTGTCATGTGGTTCGCAATGCAGGTGCCGTCCACGGCGTAGTATTTTATCGTACCGTAGGAGCCCATGTACTGCGCGTGGTAGGTATTGCCGTCCTTGGCATAGTCCTCCGTCGTCAGGCCGGTGCCGGTCTGCAGCAGGAGGTAGGACGTCGTTGCGCCGGAGACAAGGTCCTCCTCGTTCCACGGGTTCTCATAGTCTGTGGAGCCGTGGCTGTCGAAGATGACAACGCCGCTCGACTCGACGGCGGCAGCAACGGCGTCAATCGTGGCGCGCGTCGTCTTGAGGACCTGCGAGCTGCCGCCCGTGGCGGCGGCCAGCTTCTTTACCTCGTTCTGATACTGCTGCGTGAAGCTGGGGTCCAGACCGTAATACGGCTCGATGAGCGTGATGTCCGCGCTCATCGTCGTGGATGTCTGCGGCTCGACTGCCTCTGTCTCAACGCTGCTCCCGGCGGCCTTGCGGGCCAGCTCGCGCAGGCGCGGGCTGTAGGCGCAGGTCACACCCGTCGTCGTTTCAAAGCTGAACTGCGCGCCGCGCCACTGCAGCGTGCCGTCCACATAGAGGTCGGAGGCCGTCACTGCCTCCGCCACGGCCTGCGCCGCCGCGAGCGTCCGGTCCGGGCCGTCCTGTGCGGACTGCGTCTGCGCGTCCTGCTCCACGGCGTCCAGCTCGGCCCACAGGGCGTCGATCGGCGCGTAGTCCGCGTCCGTCAGCGTGCGGGCCTTCGGACCGGCTGCAAAGGCGTTTCCGAACAGGGCCGGCAGCAGTGCCAGCACCAGCAGAAGCGCGAAAAATCGTTTCCAGTTCATATGTATCGGTTCCTTTCCTGTGAGTTATTTCCTATTCTACCATAGAGCCCGGCGATTGTCTATGGCAGCACTGCACAATTCAGCGAGAGCATTCGGCGAGAGATTTTTTGTCGAGGCAAGGTTTGAAAAGTGCAGGAATACTTTGTGTATTTCAAACTTTTCGAACCGATGGATCGGCAAAAAATAACCGACGAAGGCCGAAGATGCAATTGCGCGGTGTTGCCCTGCAAATTTTCCTCACAGCACCTGCCCGTTTGCCGTGCCTGTAAAGGCTCCATGCAGGATGGCAGGCGCACCGCCGACGAACACGGCGTCCATGCCCTCGCTCTCCTGCGCGGGCTGCTCCCAGGTGGCGCGCTCGTGCACGGCGGCGAGGTCGAAAACATTGACATCAGCGTCCATCCCGGCGGCGATGCGTCCCTTGCCCTGCAGATGCAGAGCCTGCGCCGGAAGGGAGGTCATGCGCTGCACGGCCTCCGGCAGCGTCAGGACATGGCGCTCGCGGACGAACGTCTCGAGAATGCGCGTGAATGTCCCGTAGACGCGCGGGTGGGGCAGGCCCTCCGTGGGGTAGAGCGAGTCGGAGATGACACTGGCAAACGGCGCGCGCAGGATGCGGCCGATGTCCTCGTCGCAGGTGATGAAGTCGATCATCGTCACGTTGCAGGCCTCCTCTGCCAGCACATGGCACAGGCAGTCGACCGGCTCCAGCCCGAGAAGCCGGGCCGCCTCGGCAAGCGTCTTGCCCGTGAGGGGCTGAAATTCCGGCCGGTGCAGCGTCGTCAGGCGGATGTTGTCCCAGCCGACCATCTGCGCGATGTTGTCAAAATCGCGGCCGTGGGCGATGCGTTCACGCAGGATGTCCCGCTGAGCCGGATCGCGCAGCCGGGCAGCAACGGCGTCCGTCCCGCCTGCCAGAAAATCCTGCGGCAGCAGGTGCAGCAGCTGCGTCGAGCCTGCGCAGTAGGGATAGACGTCGCACGAGACGTCCAGCCCCTCGTCCCGCGCCTGCTGCAGCAGTGTCAGCGCCTCCGGGATGCGGCGGTTCCAGTTGCGCGGGCCCATGGCCTTGAGATGGCTGATGTGCACGGGCGTGCGGAGCAGGCGCGCCGCGCGGAGCATCTCGCGCAGGGCGTCGCAGACCATGTCGCCCTCTTCGCGCATGTGCACGCAGATGGGAATGCCGCTGCCCTGCAGCGGGGCCAGCGCCCGGAGCAGGCCGTCCGGCGTGTAGAAGCACTCCGGCGCATAGCCGAGGCCGAGCGAGACGCCGAGGGCCCCGTCCGCCAGCGCACGCTCCAGACGGCGGTGCAGCTCCGGCAGGGCCTCATCCGCATCGCCCGGCGCATAGCCGCAGCAGTCCGCGCGCACCGTCCCGCCGCCGACGAGCATGCCGACATGCAGCGGCAGCGGCCGGGCGCGCAGTGCGTCCAGATAGGCCGCCATGGACTCCGTGGGGATGGCCGGGTCGATGTCGCCCGTGATCGTCCCGAGATAGCGCCGCAGCTCCGCCCGGTGCGCCGCGCCGAACGGCGCAAGCGACAGGCCGCAGTTTCCGTTGACGATGGCGGTCAGCCCCTGCCGCAGCTCCGCGCGGCCGAAGCCGGGGCGGAAGACGGCGGCATCGCCGTGGCGGTGGATGTCCAGAAAGCCCGGCGTGACGTACCGCCCGGCCGCGTCCAGCGTCTGCGCGGCCTCGCCGCAGGACCCGACAGCCGCGATCTTCCCGCCGCGGATGCCGATATCCGCCCGGAACGGCGCGCCGCCGTTCCCATCGATGACCGTGCCCCCGCGAATGACCCAATCCAGCATGAATATCTCCTCCTTAATACATTCATCATAGCATACTTTCCCGGAAAATCAACGCGAACGGTTGATTTTTGTCGAGACGTTGGATATAATAAAGAAAATCCATCTTCGGAGGTAACACCCATGGCTGTTAAAATCGAAAAAGATACCATCATCGGCGACGTGCTCGACCTCGCGCCGGAGACCGCACCCCTGTTCCAGGCTATCGGCATGCATTGCCTGGGCTGCCCGGCCAGCCGCGGCGAGTCCGTTGAGGAGGCCTGCATGGTCCACGGCGTGGATCCCGATGCCTTCCTCGCACAGGTAAACCACTTCATCGAGGCAGTGGAAGCCAATAAGTAATCCGGCCCGGCCTGCTGCAAGCTTCAGATTGCAGCAGGCCCTTTTTCTTGCAAACGGAGGAGCAGAGATGACACAGAAAGAACGAATGCTCGCCGGACAGCTCTACCTTGTGGATGAGGAGCTGGCGGCCGAGATGCGCCATACCGCCGGGGTGCTCCGGCAGTTCAACAGCGAGCCGGAGCCGGAGGCCCGCGCCGCCCTGCTGCGCGGCCTGCTGGGCGGGACGGGACGCACGTTCAGGATCGAGCCGCCCTTCCGCTGCGACTACGGCAGCCATATCTATCTGGGCGAAAATTTCTATGCGAATTATGAGCTCATCGTGCTCGACCAGTGCGACGTCCGCTTCGGTGACAACGTCATGCTCGGGCCGCGCGTGAGCCTGTTCAGCGCGGGCCATCCGCTCGATGCGGACATCCGCAATACCGGACTGGAGTACGGCAGGCCTATCACCGTCGGCAGCAACGTCTGGATGGGCGGCTGTGTGACCGTGAACGGCGGCGTGACCATCGGTGACAATGTCATCATCGGCTCCGGCTCCGTCGTGACGCGCGACATTCCGTCCAACGTCATTGCGGCCGGGAATCCCTGCCGCGTGCTGCGCCCGCTGACGGACGCCGACCGCGCTCATTGGCAGCAGGAGGCCGCGCGCTGGCGCGCGGCGTGCGGCCGGTGAGGCTGCCGGTCTCCGCGCGGCTGGAATGCTGCGCCGGGCTCGTGCCGCAGGGTGCGCGCGCTGCGGACATCGGCGCGGACCACGGCTATCTCGGCATTTCGCTGCTGCTGAACGGCCGGGCTGAGTTTGTCCACGCCTCGGAGCTGCGCGAGCAGCCGCTCCGCCGCGCCATGGAAAATGCCCTGCGCTTCGGTGTGGCAGACCGCATGCGCTTCTCCCGTGCCGACGGGCTGGATGCCGTCGACCCGGACGAGGTCGACACCATCGTCTGCGCCGGGATGGGCGGCGATCTCATCGCGCAGATCCTGGACCGCTGCCGCTGGGTGCGCGACCCGCGCTATACCTTGATCTTACAGCCGCAGTCCTCCGGCAACGACCTGCGCCGCAAGCTGGCCCGGATGGGCTTTGCCATCGAGCAGGAGCGCCTTGTCCGCGACGGCGGCTTTCTCTATCAGGCCATGGCTGCGCGCTTCGGCAGCGCCGCGCCGGTCACGCCGGGGCAGGAGTATGTCTCCGCGGCCCTGCTCCGCTCCGGCGATCCGCTGCTGCCGGATTATTTTGACCGGCTCATCCCGTCGCTGGAGCGCACCGTCGAGGGCCTGCGGCGCGGCAGCGAGCCGGAACGCTTGCACTATTATGAAACTGCGCTGCGGGAGCTGCGCGAAATGAGGGAGCATTATGACAACGGTTGCTGATATTCTGGATGTGCTCGAGGCCCTTGCGCCCACCGGCATGAAAATGGACTGGGACAACGTCGGCCTGCTCTGCGGCAGCCGCAAAAAGGAGGTCGAGCAGGTCCTTGTCGCCCTTGACCCGTTCGAGGACGTCTGCGATGAGGCGGTCGAATGGGGCGCGGACGTCATCGTCACGCATCACCCGCTCATTTTCCGCCCCGTGGCGAACGTCACGGACGAGACAAGCGTCGGCCGGGTCATCGAGCGGCTGTGCTCGGCGGGCATCTGCGCCGTCAACGCGCACACGAACCTCGACTGCGCCCCCGGCGGCGTGAACGACGAGCTGGCCGCCGTGCTGGGTCTGCATGACGTCGCGGTGCTCAACCCGAGTGGAACGGACGCCCAGGGCCGCCCGTGGGGCCTGCTGCGCGGCGGCGAGACCGACGAGCAGCCGCTGGCGGAATTCCTGCAGACGGTCAAGCAGGCCCTCGGCTGTCCCGGCCTTCGCTATGTGGACGGCGGCAAGCCCGTCCGCCGCGTTGCCGTGGGCGGCGGGAGCTGCGCCGACGGGATGCACGAGGCGCTGGAGGCCGGGTGCGATACGTTCGTCACGGCGGACGTGCGCTATAACCAGTTCTGGGATGCGCACGACCTCGGGCTGAATCTCATCGACGCCGGGCATTTCTACACCGAGAACCCCGTGACGCGCGTGCTGGCCGATGCGCTGGCGAAGGCCTTCCCGGATATTTCCGTAAAAATCTCCGAAACCCACACCGACTGCATGAAATATGCTTGATTTTTGGCCTGTGGAATGCTAAAATAATCTAGTTATTTACAGATACCACTCTACGAAGGGAAGAAATATTATGTCTGGACATTCCAAGTGGCATAACATTCAGAAGACGAAGGGCGCGCAGGACGCCAAGCGCGCGGCAGCCTTCACGAAGATCGCGAAGGAAATGTATGTTGCGGTGAAGGAAGGCGGCGGCTCGACCGACCCCAGCTATAACTCCCGTCTTGCCACCGTCATCACGAAGGCCAAGGCTGCGAATATGCCGAACGACAACATCAAGCGCGTGCTCGAGAAGGCCGCGAACGCAGGCTCCGGCGATTCCTACGAATCCATCACCTACGAAGGCTACGGCCCGAGCGGCATCGCCGTGATCGTTGAGACCATGACCGACAGCCGCAACCGCACGGCAGGCAACGTCCGCCACCACTTCGACAAGTACGGCGGCAAGATGGGCGCTGCGGGCTGCGTGTCCTGGAACTTCAGCAAGAAGGGCGTGCTCGTCATCGACAACGAGGACGGCGACTATGAAGAAGACAACGTTATGATGGACGCCATGGACAGCGGCGCGGATGACTTCGAGGCCGACGGCGACTGCTTCACGATTTACACCGATCCGGACGACTTCAACGCCGTTGCCGATGCGCTGGCCAAGAAGGGCTATACCTTCGTTTCCGCGCAGATCGAGATGGTCCCGGGCGAGTATAAGAAGCTCGACAACCCCGACGACATCACGAATATGGAAAAAATGCTCGACATCTTCGAGGACGACGACGACGTCCAGAACGTCTGGCATAACTGGGACCGCGACTGATCCCGGAATCAGCAAAAGCCGCGCGGCAGGATCGACCTGCCGCGCGGCTTCTTTATGGTAGGGGCGGGGCATGCCCCGTCTGGCGGCGTACTTGCAGCCCGTACTGGCCGCCGTTAAAACGGTACCGGCCAATGTAGGGGAGCGGCATGCCGCTCCCGGCTCTACACCGGCAGTTCGTACAAGCTAGCGTTAAAACGGTAACGGCCCCCGAATTGTCATTCCGAGGAGCGAAGCGACGTGGGAATCTCGTGCAGGCAGTTACGATTTCGCCGGGGTCTCCCTGTTATTCAACCGGGTACTGCGAGATTGCACCCCAAGGGCACTTCCTCGCGCTGCGCGCTCAGGGCGCCACGTCGGCCTTTGGCCTCCTCGCAATGACAAACTTGGGGGCTTACGCCATAGAATCCATGCCACTGATATTGCAAGTCCGCAAGGCGCTCCCTGAGCGCCGCTACAGACGCAATTGGTGCTCACCATTTTATCGATGCCCTGTACGAACTGGTAGTGCCTTCCCGAGATTGCCACGTCGGCCTTTGGCCTCCTCGCAATGACAAATCCGGGAGCCTTTCCATCAAAACAGCCGTGCTGCGGTTTCTCCCGCAGCACGGCTGTTTGCAACATCTTATTTCACATCGGCATTGATGCCGTGCTCGTCGAAGGCGCGCAGCAGCAGGTCCATATCGGACGGGATGGAGATCGGCTCGCCGCAGGCCTTGATGGCGTTGGCGACGTCCTTCAGGCCGTTTCCGGTCACGACGGACACGACCGTCGCGTCCTTCGGCAGGACGCCCTGCTCGCACAGCTTTTTCACACCGGCCGTGCCGGTCACACCGGCGGGCTCGCCGAACACGCCGCAGGTGCGGCCGAGCAGCTTCTGCGCCGCCATGATCTCGGCGTCGGAGACATTCACGACCAGACCGTTCGACTCGCGGATGGCCATGAGCGCCTTGTCCGCATTGCGCGGCACGCCGACGGCGATGGAGTCGGCCAGCGTGTTCTCCTCCATGGGCTCCCACGGGCGATTTTCCGCAATGGCGCGGTTGATGGGGCAGCAGCCCTCGGCCTGCGCGGAGATGAGGCGCGGCAGGCGGTCAATGAGGCCGACGGCATGAAGGTCCTTCAGGCCCTTCCACAGACCGGCGATCGTGCAGCCGTCGCCGACGGAGATGGCGATGAAGTCCGGCATCTGCCAGTCGAGCTGCTCGGCGATCTCATAGGCGACGGTCTTCTTGCCCTCGGAGAGGTAAGGGTTGATGGCTGCATTGCGGTTGTACCAGCCCCAGCGGTCAATGGCCTGCTTCGACAGCTCGAACGTGTCCTCATAGCTGCCCTGCACGGAGATGACAGTCGCGCCGAATGTCATGAGCTGGGCGACCTTGCCCTTCGGCGCGCGGGAGGGGACGAAAATAAACGTCTGGAGCCCGGCGGCCGCAGCGTTGCCCGCGAGGGACGAGGCAGCGTTGCCCGTGGACGAGCAGGCGATGACATGCGCGCCTGCCTCCTGCGCCTTGGCGACGGCCATGGCGGAGGCGCGGTCCTTCAGCGAGGCTGTGGGGTTCTGGCCGTCGTCCTTGACCCAGAGCTTCGCAATGCCGAGTTCCTTTGCAAGGCGGTCGGCCTTATACAGCGGCGACCAGCCGACGCGCAGCGGGGGCGCGGGCGTCTCCGGCTCGACGGGCAGCAGCTCGCGGTAGCGCCACATGGAGCGCTCCGTGCGGTTCTTCAGCGTCTCGCGGGTCAGGACGGTCCTGATCCGGTCATAGTCATAGATGATGTCGAGGATGCCGCCGCATTCGCAGTTCGTCAGATTCGGCACGGCGGGATATTCCCGGCCGCAGCGCACGCAGCGGCCGCATTTTACATGGTTCATCGCTTCGGTTCCTTTCTCCGGACTTTCCGGTCGTGTTTTTCCAGTGCTCGTTTCATCCGGGCGCGGCGTCGCTCGTCCCGGCGGCGCTGCCGGGGGTACCATTCATAGAACTGCTCGTCGCCGACAAGGGCGTGCAGCCGGTCCAGCTCCCGGCGGCGCAGGATCGCAGCCAGCAGGACGGTCAGCAGCACAAAGTAAAGCGCCAGCGCCGGCAGAAAGAGCGCGCCGAGCTTTTTGGCGTTCAGAAAAATCGACGCGGCGATCAGAACGTTGCCGATGGCCGCCGCCGTGATCAGGGCGACCTGGACGACCGGGATGAGCGGTGCGAGCGCATCGCGCAGGCGGTTCCGGAATGGTTTCATGGGGCCTCCGTGGATGAAAACCGTGCCGGAGCGGGATAACCCACCCCGGCACGGGCTGATTGTCGGAATTTAAAAACTTACAGTGCTTTGAGGATGCCGACCTCGTCGTTGAAGGCGTCGATGAGCTCATCGAGGTCCTTCGCCTGTGCATGGACGGCGTCCCAGGTGCCCTTCGTGTCGTACCACTGGGCGTTGAGGTCTTCGACGTTCATGCCCTGCTGCTCGACCCAGGTGTAATACTTCAGGTTGTGCACACGCTTGCGCTCCGTGTAGGTCAGCTCGAGCATGCTGTCGGTCTTCAGACCGAGCATGTGCAGCGCATGGTCCTTCTCGGCCTCGAAGGCGGAATAGGCGCCATGCTGGGCGTTGAGCTCTTCCACGCGGGACTTGTACATGACGGCGGAGTCCGTCAGGACGGTGACAACGACGTCGTCCTCGGTCAGCTCATAGTATTTGGCCATCTTGATGCAGCACAGCACGTTGGCGATGCCGGAGATGCCCATCCAGGTGAACTTTTCGATCTGCTCGTCCGTCATGCCAAGGGACTTCAGGTACTCCTGACCCTCCTTGCAGTTGAACAGACGCAGCAGGCGCTGGGAGTCCTCGTCGTCGATGGCAATGGCCATGTCGGTGTTCTTCACGTTATGGACCCAGGGAATGTGCTTGTCGCCGATACCCTCGATGCGGTGGCCGCCGAAGCCATTGTCCAGAATGGTCGGGCACTGCAGGGCCTCGCCGACGGCGAGCTTCATGCCGGGATAGCGCTCCTTCAGCAGATCGCCGGAGGACATCGTGCCGGCGGAGCCGGAGGTGAAGCAGGCACCGGCCAGACGCTGGCCGGGCTTTTTTACGGCCTCGAACAGATCGGCCAGGGCGTAGCCCGTGACATTGTAGTGCCACAGCGGGTTGCCCATTTCGGCAAACTGGTTGAAGATCATCATGGACGGATCCTTCTTCAGCTCCCACGTCTTGTCGAAGATCTCCTTGACGTTGGACTCGCAGCCCGGCGTGGCGATGATCTGACCGGCGATGGACTTCAGCCAGTCAAAGCGCTCCTTGGACATATCCTGCGGCAGGATGGCGACGGAGTCGCAGGCCAGCAACTTGGAGTTGAAGGCGCCGCCGCGGCAGTAGTTGCCGGTGGACGGCCACACGGCGTGATGATAGGTGGCGTCGAACTGACCGGTCACAAGGCGCGGAGCCAGGCAGCCGAACGAAGCGCCGACCTTATGGCAGCCCGTGGGGAACCACTTGCCGGACATGGCAAGGATGCGGCACGGCACGCCGGACAGGCTGGAGGGGATCTCCACATAATTCGGGGTGTGCTGATACAGACCGCCGAACTCCTTGGCCTCGTTGTGCCAGGAAATGCGGAACAGGTTGACGGGGTCGACGTCCCACAGGCCGGTATGGGTCAGCTTTTCCTTGATTTTCTCCGGGATGAGATCCGGATTCTGCATCTGCGCGATGGTCGGGATGATGATGTGGTTTTCCTTGGCCTTCTCGATGTTGTGCTTCAGGCCTTCCTTGTTGATGCGAAGATCAATCATTGCTCTTTCCTCCAGTTTTTACGTCAAGATAAGAATATAGCGTGTATTTGGAAATGCCAAAATGTTTCGCGATCTTGTCGCCGGATTTTGTGACGAGCAGCGCGCCGTGCTCATTGAGGAAATGGATGGCGCGCACCTTGTCCTCCTTGCTCATCAGGGCGACCGGCTTGCCGATGAGGCGGTCGGACTGCTCGATGAGATCGTCGAGCAGGTCGTTGACATTGTGCGTGATGCGGGGCGTCTCCTCCCCGGCGGGGTGGGCGGACGTCAGCCCGGCGAGCGCCTGCTCGGCCATGGCCAGCGCGGAAATATCGAAGTTGATGCAGAAAATGGCGCACACGCGCCCGGATTCGTCGCGGATGTAGATGGACGACGATTTCAGCAGCTTGCCGTCCGGCGTGCGGGTGAGATAGCACAGCTGGTCCTCCGGCGCGCGGCCGTCCTTGCCGAGCTGCTCGAGCACGACCTGTGAGGGACCGTCGCCGAGCTTGCGGCCGGAGACATGGCCGTTTTCAATGGCCACGACGGAGTGTGATGTGCTGCGCTCCGAGATCTCGTGCACAACGACCTCGCAGTTGCTTCCAAACTGCGCCGCGAGGCCTCTCGCCATCTGGCGGAGCGTTTCCAGTTCATTCGGTTTCAGCAATCGCAGCGCCCCTTTCTTTGGTGTTGGGAAGCTCTGAAAAAATCATCTGCGGCGGATGCCGGAGCTTTTCCGCCGATCCATCGGTTCGGGGAACTTGAAATACACAAAGTATTCCTGCGTTCCCCGAACCTCGCCTTGACGAAAAATCTCTCGCCCTCCGCTCTTGCTGATTTCTTCTGAGCTTCCCTGTTGGGAAAACTCTGAAGAAATCCTCTGCGGCAGATGCCGGATATTTTCTGCCAATTCATCGGTTTGGAAGGTTTGGAGTACACAAAGTACGCCTGCGCTTTCCAAACCTCGCCTCGACGAAAAATCTCTCGCCCTCCGCTCTTGCTGATTTCTTCCGAGCTTCCCTTCTGGTGGGAAACTCTGAAGAAATCCCTCACGCATACTGCCCGCTGTCAGGCTTGTCATTGCGAGGCCCCGCAAGGGGCCGTGGCAATCTCGCGGGATCATTCCGGATTTTTGAGGATCCCCGGCGAATACGAAATATGGTGCCTGAGAGCCACACGCCGCTTCGCTCCTCGGAATGACGAACTTCCGGTTTTTGCCGGTCAGAGCGTCCCTGTTTGGATTTTCCTGACCCTATGATACCATTATAGCCGGGAGAAATCAATTGTTTTTTCCAAAATTTTTTTGTTTTGAAAAAAATTTGTTTGACTTCTGTGCAGGATATGGTAAGATAGGAGCAGAGAACCGCAGACTGCCTGCATATCCGCACTGCGGTACGGAATGAATAGATAATGGAGGGTACCACGATGGATTTTGAAGCAATCAAACGTGCGGCCGAGGGCTATCGTGCCGACATGAGCCGTTTCCTGCGGGACATGATCGCCATCCCCAGTGAAAGCTGCGAAGAAAAGGGCGTCGTCATGCGCATCAAGCAGGAGCTGGAGAAGCTCGGCTATGACAGGGTCGAGATCGATCAGCTTGGCAACGTCATCGGCTGGATGGGCACGGGCGAGAAGATCATCGCCATCGATTCCCACATCGATACCGTCGGCATCGGCAACCGCGCCAACTGGACGAACGACCCCTATGAGGGCTATGAGACGGACGACATCATCTACGGACGCGGCGGCTCCGACCAGGAGGGCGGCATGGCCTCCGCTGCCTACGGCGCGAAGATCATGAAGGACCTTGGTCTCATCCCCGAGGGCTATAAGATCATGGTCGTCGGCTCCGTGCAGGAGGAGGACTGCGACGGCATGTGCTGGCAGTCCATCGTCAATGAATATTTCAACGGACCGGAGGATGCCCGCAGCAAGATCGAGTTCGTCATCTCCACCGAGCCGACGGACGGCGGCATCTATCGCGGCCACCGCGGCCGTATGGAGATCCGCGTCGACATGCACGGTGTCTCCTGCCACGGCTCCGCTCCGGAGCGCGGTGACAACGCCATCCACAAGATGGCCGAGGTCCTGCTGAACGTCCGCGACCTCAACGAGAACGACGCCGCCGATGACAAGGAGATCAAGGGCCTTGTCAAGATGCTCGACCCGAAGTACAACCCCGAGCATTGGGAAGACGCGCGCTTCCTCGGCCGCGGCACCTGCACGACGTCGCAGATCTTCTACACGTCCCCGTCCCGCTGCGCCGTTGCGGACTCCTGCTCCATCTCCATCGACCGCCGTATGACGGCAGGCGAGACCTACAAGTCCTGCCTGAAGGAGATCGAGGACCTGCCCGCCTGTAGGAAGTACGCCAAGGACGTCAAGGTCTCGATGTATATGTATGACCGTCCCGCATGGACCGGCCACGTCTATGAGACGGAGTGCTTCTTCCCGACGTGGATCAACAAGGAATCTGCCGCCCATGTGCAGGCCCTTGTCGACGCGCACCACGCTCTGTGGGGCGATAAGCGCCTCTGGGCCGACGAGACCGCGCGCTCCAAGCGCGAAGGCCGCCCGCTGACCGACAAGTGGACGTTCTCCACGAACGGCGTTTCCATCCAGGGCCGCTACGGCATCCCGTGCGTCGGCTTTGGCCCCGGCGCCGAGTCGCAGGCCCATGCGCCGAACGAGATCACCTGGAAGCAGGACCTCGTCGTCTGCGCCGCGCTCTATGCCGCCGTTCCCGGTCTGTACAAGCCCGAAAACAAGATCACCGAGGCCGAGTTCCGTCAGGAGCTGACCGGCAACGACATCAAGTAATTTTTCTGCTTACCCTAAATATAATAAAAAATAGGAGAACGATCATGAGTAAGACTGTTGAACTGGCAAGACACCTCGAAAAGCTCCACATCAATAACATGTATAAGACCGACTTCTACTGGACGTGGGACAAGACGGACGACGAGATCGACGCCGTCTTCACCGTGGCCGATGCCCTGCGCGACCTGCGCGAGCGCAACAAGTCCACGAAGGTCTTCAATTCCGGCCTCGGCATCTCCCTGTTCCGCGACAACTCCACCCGTACCCGCTTCTCGTTCGCCTCTGCGTGCAACCTGCTGGGCCTAGAGGAGCAGGTCCTCGATGAGAAGAAATCCCAGATCGCCCACGGCGAGACCGTCCGCGAGACTGCGAACATGGTCTCCTTCATGGCCGACGTCATCGGCATCCGCGACGATATGTACATCCATCAGGGCCACGAGTACCAGAAGACGTTCATGGACGCTCTGGAAGAAGGCTATCGCGACGGCATTCTCGAGCAGCGCCCGACGCTCGTGAACCTGCAGTGCGACGTCGACCACCCGACGCAGTGCATGGCCGACATGCTGCACGTCATCCACTACTTCGGCGGCGTCGAGAACCTGAAGGGCAAGAAGGTCGCCATGACGTGGGCCTATTCCCCGTCCTACGGCAAGCCGCTGTCTGTCCCGCAGGGCGTCATCGGCCTGTTCACCCGCTTCGGCATGGATGTCACGCTGGCCCATCCGGAGGGCTACGACGTCTTCCCCGAGGTCGAGGAGATCGCCCGTAAGAACTGCGAGAAGTACGGCTCCAAGTTCCACAAGACGAACGACATGAAGGAAGCCTTCCGGGACGCCGACATCGTCTATCCGAAGTCCTGGGCTCCGTTCCAGGCTATGGAAAGACGCTCCGAGCTCTATGTCAAGGGCGACCAGAAGGGCATCGACGAGCTGGAGAAGGAGCTGCTGGCGCAGAACGCCGAGCACAAGGACTGGACCTGCAGCGAGGAGATGATGAAGCTCACGAAGGACGGCAAGGCGCTGTATCTGCACTGCCTGCCCGCCGACATCTCCGGCCTGAGCTGCCCGGAGGGCGAGGTCGACAACTCCGTGTTTGACCGCTATCTCGTGCCGCTGTACAAGCAGGCCTCCTTCAAGCCGTATATCATCGCCGCCATGATCTTCCTGGCGCAGGTCAAGGACCCCGTCAAGGCTCTCATGGAGCTCGACGCTGCCGACAACAAGCGCAAGATGTTCTGAGCCGCACGGCAGGAGGATAATTACCATGGGAAAACGCATCGTCATCGCGCTGGGCGGCAATGCGCTGGGCAGCACGCCCTATGAGCAGCTCGCCCTTGTTACGGAAACGGCAAAGCCGATCGTGGATCTCATCGAGCAGGGCAACGAGGTCGTCATTGCACACGGCAACGGCCCGCAGGTCGGCATGATCAATCTGGGCATGGCCACGGCCGCCGAGGCCGGCGCCATCAAGTCCGATATGCCCTTCCCCGAGTGCGGCGCCATGAGCCAGGGCTACATCGGCTATCACCTGCAGAACGCCATCGGCAACGAGCTTGCCGCGCGCGGTCTGCAGAAGGACGTCGCCACCGTCGTCACGCAGGTGCTGGTGGATGAGAACGATCCCGCCTTCCGGAAGCCCACGAAGCCCGTCGGCGCGTTCTATGACAAGACCACGGCCGAGCGCATCGCCGCCGAAAAGGGCTACACCATGGTCGAGGACGCGGGCCGCGGCTACCGCCAGGTCGTTCCCTCACCGAAGCCCGTGGACGTCATCGAAAAGAACACCGTCCGCGCCCTGATCAACGGCGGCTGCGTCGTGATCACGGTCGGCGGCGGCGGCATCCCCGTTGTGCGCCGGGACGGCAAGCTCTACGGCACGCCCGCCGTCATCGATAAGGACTTTGCCTCTGCCAAGCTCGCAGAGCTCGTGCAGGCTGACGCCCTCGTCATCCTGACGGCGGTGGACCGCGTCTGCATCAACTGGGGCAAGCCGGACCAGAAGAGCCTTGCGGAAATGACCGTTGCGGAAGCGGAGCGCTACTGCGAGGAGGGCCATTTCGCCCCCGGCTCCATGCTGCCGAAGGTCAGGGCTGCCGTTTCGTTCGCCAAGACCGGCGGGCAGGCCATCATCGCCTCGCTCGCACAGGCCGGAGCCGCCGTCCGCGGCGAGGCCGGTACGGTCGTCCATCTCTGATATTGCCTGTTCCCTTCCCGGGGAGCAAAGGGCCTGCTGCATGAACCCCGCAGCAGGCCCTTCTGCAATATGGGATAACACATATGCAGGGGAGCGGCACGCGGGAAATGAAACTGGAAAGTGGAAAATTTCACAAGGCCGCCGGTCATGCGCTGTAGGGGCCGGGCTGTCCCCTCCCGGCGCATCGCTGCCGATCCGTACAGGGTAACATTAAAACGGTAATGGCACCAGAATTGTCATTGCCACGTCGGCCTCCGGCCTCCTCGCAATGACAAATCGGGAGTATTTGCCATTTTAACGGCAGCTTGTTGATTGCGCCGGTGCAGCGCCGGGAGCGGCATGCCGCTCCCCTACAAGGCGGGTGCGGTCGACGATAGTGCCACCAAACCTGCAGCTTGCAAGGCGCTCCCTGAGCGCCGCTGCAGACGGAATCGGTTTGTACGTTTTTTTTCGGCAGCCCGTGCGTGTCGCCGGTGCAGCACCAGGCCCTGCGGCGAACCGGTTTTTCTTTCTTGCCTTTTTCGGCAAAATACGATATCATTAGCTTAGTAAACATTGCACAGGCGTTTCCAAAATACCGAAACAAGGAGCTGGCAACATGCTGGAACAGTCGATCCTGCAGAATTATCTTGATATCCTGCGCGAGGAGCTCGTCCCGGCGACCGGCTGCACGGAGCCGATCGCCATTGCCTACTGCGCCGCGACCCTTCGGGAGCTGCTGGGCGCACTGCCCGAGCGGGTGGACGCCGCCGTCAGCGGCAACATTCTGAAAAACGTCAAAAGCGTCGTCGTCCCAAACACCGGCGGGCGCAAGGGCATCGGCCCCGCCATTGCCGTCGGCCTCGTTGCGGGCGACGCGGCGCGTGATCTGCAGGTCATCTCCGCCGTGACGGAGAAGCAGCTTGCGGAGCTGGACGCTTACCTGCAGCGGGTGGAGATCGCCGTCTCCTGCAGCCATTCCCCCTGCCAGCTCGACATCGACCTGCGCGGCAGCTGCGGCAGTCACACGGCCCGCGTGCGCATCACGAACCATCACACAAATATCGTCTGCCTCGAGCGCGACGGCGAGGTGCTGCGCGAACTGCCCGTTGTGGACTCCGCCGAGGAGCACCGCGCGGACAAGAGTCTGCTGAACGTGGCGGACATCCTGCGCTTTGCGGCCGAGGTGCCGCTCGAGGACCTGCTGCCCCTGCTGGAGCCGCAGGTCAGCTGCAACTCCGCCATTGCCGAGGAGGGCCTCCGCGGCGCATGGGGCGCGCAGATCGGGCGCATTTTACTGGAGGATTACGGGGATGATATCAAGCAGCGGGCCAAGGCCTATGCGGCCGCGGGCTCGGACGCCCGCATGAGCGGCTGCGAAATGCCCGTCGTCATCCTCTCCGGCTCCGGCAATCAGGGCATCACGGCCTGCATGCCCGTCGTGGCCTATGCCCGCCACATCGGCGCGACCCGCGAGCAGCTCTACCGCGCGCTGGCCGTTTCCGACCTTGTCACCGTTCACCAGAAGACCGGCATCGGCCGCCTCTCCGCCTACTGCGGGGCCATCTCCGCCGGAGTCGGTGCAGGCGCGGGCATCTGCTACCTGCTCGGCGGCGACTATGACGCCGTTGCGCACACGGTCGTCAACGCCGTGGCCATCCTCTCCGGCACCATCTGCGACGGCGCGAAGCCGTCCTGCGCGGCCAAGATCGCCGCTGCCGTGGATGCGGGCATCATGGGCTACCGCATGTATCTGCACCACCGCGAATTCCGCCACGGCGAGGGCATCGTCGGCAGCAATGTTGACGATACGATCGCCAAGGTCGGTGTGCTGGCGCAGCAGGGCATGCGGCAGACGGATCGCACGATCCTCGATATCATGCAGGATCGCTGCAGCTGAGCGCCCGCGTTCCTTCAAAAATCGTTTTCCGGTCCGTCATAATTTGGACATATCAGGCGGGTATACTACGAGCACAGCAAGGAGCTGAACACCATGGAGCATAACGAGCGCATCGACTCCAGTGCAGGCGAGCCGGTATTGGCCTGCAAACGAAGGAAGCACCTGCGGCTGGCGGCTCTCGCTGTATGCTGCGCCCTGCTCGGCGGAATCGCCGGAGGCACGGCGACGGGATTGCTTCTGCAGGGCCGCGAGCGAGCGGCCATGCGGCCGGCCGGTCAGCAGACGGCCGTATCCGGGGGAGAAAGCACGGGCGCGGAGCCTTCCGCGGCGCGTGTGGCCTCGACTGCGGGAGAATTGACCCCGACGCAGCTCTATGAGCGCTATGCGCCCTGCGTCGTCGGTGTGCTGAACCTCAGCGCGGTCACGGACCTCTATGGAAAGGACACCATGCAGGCCAGCACCGGCTCGGGCGTTCTCCTCACGGGCGACGGCGAGATCCTGACGAATTACCACGTCGTCAAGGACTGCACGCAGCTCACCGTCACGCTGTATGACGGCACGGAGCACACGGCAAAGCTCCTCGGCTATGAGGAGGACAGCGACATCGCCCTGCTGAAGATCGACGGCAGCGGCTACCGCCACGCGCGCCTCGGAGATTCCGACCGGCTGCGCATCGGCACGGAGGTTGCTGCCATCGGCAACCCGCTCGGCGACCTGGACTACAGCCTGAACGTCGGCTATATCAGCGCGAAGGACCGCGACGTCGATCTGGACGGCCCATCCATCCGCATGATGCAGCTCGACGCCGCCATCAACCCCGGCAACTCCGGCGGTCCGCTGTTCGACCTGCGCGGCAATGTCGTCGGCGTGACGACGGCGAAATATTCCGGCGAGACCGTCACCGGCGCGACGATCGAGGGCATCGGCTTTGCCATCCCCATCAACGACGTCCGCGAGATCCTCTCGGAGCTGCGGGAATACGGCCGCGTGCCGAACCGCGCCCAGCTCGGCGTGATGGTCGGCACGGTCTATTCGACGAACACGGCCCGCAACGGCCGGGTGCAGGTGCGGGATGTCACAAAGGATTCCGCCGGCGCCCATGCGGGCCTGCGCGACGGCGACTTTATCCTTGCACTTGATGACTACACCGTGCGCACGCTTTCCGACCTCAGCGCGGCGCTGCGGCACTACCGCGGCGGCCAGCACGCGACGCTCACCATCGAGCGCTACGGCAAGACGTTCCGCCTGCCCATCGTGTTTGACAGCAAGGACGATGCGGTGCAGAACGAAGAGCCAACAACATCGGCCAATGCGCTGGAGCCGTCCGAGCAGGACAGTCCCCGGCCCTGATCCGATGTCTTCCATAGATCGCATCCCCTCTCTTTTTCATGCTTTTTCTCTTTTTTTCTCTCTTTCTTTCTTTTCTACGAAATGTACCGTCCGGCTTGCCGGGCGGTACATTTCGTTTTTGCGTCTGGGTGTCGAAAAACCAGTCCAGCCGAAGGTTTCGGAGGGAAGAAAAGAGGGAAAGGAAACCGTCAGGGTGTCCTTTCGCGTTTGATCACCCGCCGCAGCGGCAAAATTGCAAAACAGAACTACAAAATACGTTTTGCAATTTTGAAGGCAGCTTGGCAAAAGACCCGAAGGGACTTTTTGACAAGCTGACCGTCCGGCTTGCCGGGCGGTACATTTCGTTTATGCATCTGGGAGTCTCAGACTGTCAAAAAGCCTCCGCTTGCAGAATAATGCCGACGTCCTATCGAAACAACCTGTTGCAAGGCAAGCGCGTGTATGCTATAATGCAGAAAAGACGTTGGAACATTTTCGGCTTCCTGCCGTCTAATCTTGCAAAGAGAGAAGGAACGACCGGCGCGGCCGGCGCCGGTCCGCAAACACAGGAGGAGAGAGCATGAGACAGGGTGTCATCTGTATGCTGATCGCGGCGCTGGTGCTGCAGCTTGCGGGCGGCGTGGTCGCAGGCGGTGCAGAGCCGCTGGCCATGACAACACAGGAGACCATTCGAACGGTCGCCGTCTCCGGCGTGCCGACCGCGCTGATGCGTGGGGCCAGACTCCCGGAGCGTATGCCGTCGTTCCATACGGACGCGGCCTGCCATCTGGCGGACAGCTGGCAGAGCTGGTCCGGCATGGTATGGTTCTCGTCTCCGGATGGTGAGCATATCAGCAAGCCGCTCCCGGCGGGCACCGTCACGGAGCCGGGTGTGTATTATTATCTCGGCCTCGTGCTCGAGCCGGATGGCCTTGCGTCCTTTTCCGACGCACCGTCCGTAACGGTCTGCGGGACGACGGCCGCCGTGCAGCGGCTCGAGGACGGCAGGCTGTTCGTCTGCGTGCGCTACGGCAGCGACGACGGCCGCCTGGAGGGCCTTCTGCCCGAAACGCTGCCGTTTCGCGATGTCTCGCGCCGTGCGTGGTATTTTGAGAGCGTCGCCTATGCCTACCGGCAGGGGCTGATGAGCGGAACGGGCACGACGGAATTCGAGCCGGATACGGCCACGTCCCGCGCCATGCTCGTGCAGGTGCTTTACCGTCTGGCAGGCCAGCCCGCCGCGGCCGGAAGCGACTTCTCCGATGTCGGCGACGGCGTGTGGTACGCCGATGCCGTTTCGTGGGCCGCCGCGGCGCAGATCGTCAACGGCTACGGCAACGGGCGCTTCGGCCCGGACGACCCCGTCACACGCGAACAGACGGCGGCCATCCTCTATCGCTATGCCGCGTGGTATGACCTTGCCGGGGACGGCGAGGCCCCGCTTTCCGGCTATCCGGACGCCGGGACGGTCAGCAGCTGGGCGCGCAGCGCCATGGGCTGGGCCGTCGGCGCGGGCTATCTGACCGGCTCTGCCGAGGACGGCGCCGTTCTGCTCCGCCCGCAGGCGCTTGCCGTCCGCGCGCAGACTGCCGCAATCCTGGCCCGCTTCTGCCGCAGCATGCAGAAGCAGGAGCACGCCATGCCGCGCGCGGACTATTTCACGGCCCGCGGCACGACGGTACTCTACCTGCCGCTCGACAACCGCCCCGTCAACGACCTGCGCGTCGAGGCGCTGGCGGACAGCACCGGTATGAATGTGCTGCTGCCGCCGGAGGACCTCTATGCCACGCGGCTCGACGGGCAGACGACGAATGCCAACGGCACGCAGTACGGCGACACGCACGCCCTGCTGCAGTGGGTGCTGGACAATGAGGACGCCTGCGACATGCTGATCGTCAGCATGGACCAGCTGCTCTCCGGCGGCCTTGTGAACAGCCGCTGGGAGGACGGAACGGACCTGACGTGGGAAAAGGATGCCATTGATACACTTTCACAGATCGCTGCACGCAAGCCGGTCTATGTGTTCGACACGGTGATGCGCCTTGCCACGACCGCCGGCTATCAGGGACTCGACAGCGAGGCCTACCGCCTGTTCCGCAGCTACGGCATGGCCGAGCGCGGCGAGCTGACCGGTCACAACCTGACGGTCGATAACATCATTGCAGGCTACCCCTACGGCGCGGACGGCGAACGGATCGAAACGACGTTGGACGACGAGCTGGTGGAGCATTATCTGGCTGCCCGCGCGCGCAAGCTGCGGCTGACGGACTATCTGCTGCGCCATGCCGAGAGCTTTGCGGCCTGCGTCGTCGGTGTCGACGACTCTGCTGCACGCATCTCCGTGCAGACGAATGAGATCCGCTATCTGCAGCGGCTGCTCGGCAAAAACTGCGCTCTGTTCTGCGGAACGGACGAGCTTGGTATGATGGCCTTTACGCGTGCCTATGCCGACTGCGCCGGATGGAACAGCCGCCTGTCCGTGCACTATTTCGGCGGCTATGAGGACAGCGTGGCCGATGCCTACGATACCTCGACGCTCCGCGAGTCCGTGGAGCAGCATATCACGGCGCTCGGCGCGGAGCTTGTGGACTGGAACGAACAGTCAGATGCTGTCGTGCTGGTGCTCACGCGCGGCGCTTCCTCCACGGAGTGCAGCCGGTATCTGGCAGCTTGGGAGGAGAACTGCCGGAATGGTGTCCCGACGATCGTCATCGATGCCTCGTCTGCCACGCAGCATCTGCCGCAGCAGCTGGAGGATACCTCGCTGCAGTGGCTCATGGGCTACAGTGCGTGGGGCACGGCGGCTAATTCCGTCGGCATCGCGCTCTCCATGGGCCTGACGCGCCTGCAGTGGCTGCAGGGCGAGCAGGACCCGCAGCCGGAGGACAGCGAGGCCTTTGCGCGCGAGCTGATCTTCGCCTATATGAAGGACATCGCCTACTGCCGCTATTGCCGCCCGACGATCAAGGACCTGACGCCGGAGGGCATCGAGCAGGCCCTGCTCAGGCAGAATATGACGACCCGCGTCGAGACGGCCCTGAAGGACACGGCGCTTGTGACCGGGCCGGACGGCGTGACGGACTATGTGATCCCGGAATTCCGTCTGACGGACTTCTCCGCACCGCTTGGACGAAGCTATGAGATCCGCTTCCGCATCCTGTTCCCGAATGCGGGTCCGTGGTTCACGGAGCAGTAAAAAATGGGAGCTGCGGTTCATTGCCGCAGCTCCCTGATTTGTTTGAGCACGTCAATCCCTCCGGCTGAGCCGGAGGGATTGACGTTTTCATTCTGCTTCACATGCGGTCCGGGGCGGAGAAGCCCAGCAGATCGATGCACTCCTCCAGCGCGCGCCTGGCAAGGCGGATGAGGGCGAGGTAGCCCGCCTGCTTCTGCTTGTCTGGCTCGGCCAGAATACGCGTCTCATGGTAGAAGCGGTTCACCGCGCCCGCAAGCTCATAGGCATAGGCGCAGATCACGTTCGGTGCGGAGTCACGGTAGGCCATCTGCAGGGCGTCCGGCATCTGCGCCAGCTCCAGCTGCAGCGCCTTGGCGCTCTCGCTGTCGGCCGGGGCCATGGCCCAGTCGCCCTCGCCGCCGCAGCGGTTCAGGATGGACTTGATGCGGACGATGGTGTAGAGCAGGTAGGGGCCGGTGTTGCCCTCGAACGCGGCAAAGCGCTCGAGATCGAAGATATAGTCCTTCGTGGCGAGGTTCGACAGGTCGCCGTATTTCAGCGCCGCGATGGCGATGCAGCGGGCCGTGGCGTCCAGCTCGTCCTCGGGGACGGTCTGGTTCTCGCGGATTTTGTCCGTGACATAGGTCACGATGTCGGAAATGAGCGTTTCCAGACGCATGACGCCGCCTGCGCGGGTCTTGAAGGGCTTGCCGTCCTTGCCGTTCATCGTGCCGAAGCCGATGTGCTGCAGCTCCGTCTCCGGCGGGACGAGATGGCCCTTGCGCGCCGTGCGGAACACCTGCTCGAAGTGCAGACTCTGGCGCTTGTCCGTCAGGTACAGCAGCTTGTCCGGATGGTAATCCTCCATGCGCTGCACGATGGTGGCCAGATCCGTCGTGGCATACAGCGTCGCGCCGTCGCTCTTGACGAGGATGCACGGCGGCAGCTCCTTGCGGTCGCCCTCCTCGGCCACGGGCACGACGAGCGCGCCCTCGCTCTCGACAAGCACGCCCTCGGCCTTCAGCTTCTCGAGCATCGGGGGGATGTAGGGCTGCGCGTCGCTTTCGCCTTTCCAGACGTCGAAGCTGACGTTCAGATTGTCATAGTTCTTACGCAGATCGGCCACGGAGACCTGCATGATGTGGCGCCACAGGGCATAGTAGCCGGGGCGGCGCTGCTGCACGGCAAACGTGATCTCGTGAGCGCGGGCGGCGAAGGGCTCGTCCTCCTTCGAGCGGGCGCTGGCCGTGGGGTAGATCTCCTCCAGCTCGGAGATCGTGAACGGCGCTTCCTCGGGATACGGGCCGGTGAAGCTCTCGTCAAAATAGGGCAGGTCCGGCTTGCGGCGCTCCAGCTCGGCGATGATCAGGCCGATCTGCAGGCCCCAGTCGCCCAGATGAATGTCGCCGACGACGTTGTCGCCGAAGTAGCGGTAAATGCGCTTGATGCTCTCGCCGATGATGGCGGAACGCAGGTGGCCGATGTGCAGGGGCTTTGCCACGTTCGGCCCGCCGTAGTCGAGCACGACGCCGCGGGGCTTGCGCTCACCGGTCACGCCGAGGCGCTCGCTCTGGCGCATCTGCTCCAAATGGGCGGCCAGATATGCAGGCTGCACGCGCAGGTTGATAAAGCCGGGCTTTACGGCCTCGGCCGAGGCAAAGACGCTGCCGTCCTGCAGGCGGTCGACAACGTCCTGCGCAATGACGAGCGGGGCTTTGTGGTGCTGCTTTGCGGCGGGCATGGCACCGTTGCACTGAAATTCGCACAGATCGGGGCGGTTCGAGACCGTCACGCGGCCGCAGGCCGGGTCATATCCGGCGGCGGAAAACGCCTCCGCCACAACGGCGGACAGCCGGTCGATCAGCTTTTCCATGGGCGATCAGACTCCTTATGGTTCGATAAACGAAATAATATACAATGATAGCAGAAATTCTGCCGCTTGTCCAGTGCGGGCAGAATTATTCCGGCAGCTCGCGGTACATGGCGGCCGCGTCGTCCTTGCGCACGGCGTCGGCCACGGCCAGCACCTCCACGGCAAGCGTCCGCTGGCCGAAGGCGATGCGCAGCACGTCGCCGGGCTTTACGTCGCAGGACGCCTTGGCCGGGCGGCCGTTCACGGTCACGCGTGCGTTGTCGCACGCCTCGTTTGCCACGGTGCGGCGCTTGATGAGGCGCGACACCTTGAGAAATTTGTCCAGTCTCATAGTTCCTCCTGATTGGGGTTCAGTCCTTTTTTCCGCGCAGCTCGATGATGCGGTCACGGAGCACGGCGGCGTATTCGTATTCCATCTGCTTTGCGGCGGCGCGCATCTCCTTTTCGAGCTTTGCGATCTCGCGCTCGCGTTCGGCGGCCGTCATTTTCACGCCGTCACGCCGCTGGGCCTCGCCCTCGGCCTGCGTGATCTCGATGAGCTCGCGCACGTCCTTCACGATGGTCTTCGGCACGATGCCGTGGGCCTTGTTATAGGCGTCCTGAATGCCGCGGCGGCGCTCCGTTTCGTCGATGGCGGCGCGCATGGCGGGCGTGATCTTGTCGGCGTACATGATGACGCGGCCCTCGGCGTTGCGAGCGGCGCGGCCGATGGTCTGGATGAGGCTCGTCTCGCTGCGGAGGAAGCCCTCCTTGTCCGCGTCCAGAATGGCGACGAGCGAGACCTCCGGCAGGTCGAGGCCCTCGCGCAGCAGGTTGATGCCGACGAGCACGTCAAATTTTGCCATGCGCAGGTCACGCAGGATCTCCATGCGCTCAAGCGCTGCGACGTCGGAGTGCATATAGCGCACGCGGATGCCGGCGTTCTGCAGATACGTCGTCAGATCCTCGGCCATTTTCTTTGTCAGCGTCGTGACGAGCACGCGCTCCTTGCGCTCGATGATGCGGTTGCATTCGCCGATGAGGTCGTCGACCTGCCCGTCGATGGGCCGGACCTCGACCTTCGGGTCCAGCAGGCCCGTCGGCCGGATGACCTGCTCGGCGATCTGCCCGGCGCGGCTGCGCTCGTATTCGCCCGGCGTGGCGGAGACGTAGATGGCCTGATGGACCTTTTCCTCGAATTCCGGGAACGTCAGTGGGCGGTTGTCGAACGCGCTCGGCAGGCGGAAGCCGTATTCCACCAGACTCTCCTTGCGCGAGCGGTCGCCCGCGTACATCGCGCGCACCTGCGGCAGCGTGACGTGGCTCTCGTCCACGAACAGCAGAAAGTCCTTCGGGAAGTAATCCAGCAGCGTCATGGGCGGCGTGCCGGGCGCACGGCCGGAAATGACGCGGGAGTAGTTTTCGATGCCGCTGCAGAAGCCGATCTCCTGCAGCATCTCGATGTCATACATCGTGCGCTGGCGGATGCGCTGGGCCTCAAGCAGCTTGTCGTGCTCCTTGAACCAGCGCTCGCGCTCCTCCATCTCCCGTTCGATCTCGAGAATGGCGCGGTTGAGCTTGTCCCGCGAGGCGACGTAGTGCGAGGCGGGGTAGATGGCCACATGGCTGATGACGCGCTCCGGCATGCCGCTGACGGCGTTGATCTCGGAGATGCGGTCGATCTCGTCGCCGAAGAACTCCACGCGGATGGCCCGGCCGGACCAGTAGACGGGGTAAATCTCCACGGTGTCGCCGCGCACGCGGAACGTGTTTCGGGTGAAATTCAGGTCGTTTCGCTCGTAGCGAATTTCCACAAGCTTCTGCATCAGCTCCTCGCGGGACTTTTCCATGCCCGTGCGGAGCGAGATGACCATGTTCTTATAGTCGATGGGGTCGCCCAGACCGTAGATGCACGAAACGGACGAGACGACGATGACGTCCCGCCGCTCGAACAGCGACGACGTCGCACTGTGGCGCAGGCGCTCGATCTCGTCATTGATGGCGGAGTCCTTTTCGATATAGGTGTCCGTGTGGGCGATATAGGCCTCCGGCTGGTAGTAATCGTAGTAGGAAATGAAATATTCCACGGCGTTTTCCGGGAAAAACTCCCGGAATTCCGAGCACAGCTGAGCCGCAAGCGTCTTGTTGTGCGCCAGCACGAGCGTCGGGCGGTTCAGGTTCGCAATGACCGAGGCCATTGTGAACGTTTTGCCCGAGCCGGTCACGCCGAGCAGCACCTGCTCGTCCAGCCCGAGGCGGACGCCCTCCGTCAGCTTGCGGATGGCCTCCGGCTGGTCGCCGGTGGCGCTGTAGGGTGCGTGCAGCTTGAAATCCATGGGGTCTCCTTTCGCTCAGTCAAAAACGTACATGCCGAAAAAGGCCAGCAGGCCCGGCCCGCAGTCATATTCCATGCCGCATTGCTCCGCGAGCCTGCGCACAAAGATGCAGTAGGCCGACATGCAGGAATAATACAGGTCCGGATAGCGGCAGGGCTTCTTTTCCACGATGGCGCACGTCTCACACAGGGCGCAGCCGCTGGCCCCGACGGGGAAGCCGGGCACGTCCGCGCGGCGCAGGCGGCCGAGTAGACGCAGCGTTGCGGCGTTGTGTTCTTTTTTCGCGGCCTTGATGGCCTTCGAGTCGCTGTAGTCCGCGATTTCCCAGATCGTCTGGAGCACGAGGGCATGGCGGTGCGCCTGAATGCGCGCGCGCATCTCGTCCGGCGTGCCGCAGTCGGGCGGACAGCTGTAATTTGCGCCGTATTTGCCGCAGAGATTCTCGGCGCACAGCGGCCGGAACGACGGATCGAAGGGGATGTCCTTCGTGTCGGTCACAACCGCAGCCGCGAAGCCCTCCTCGGCTGCCATGGATGTCATTTCTTCCCAGGTCATATCCTGCGCCTCCAATCATGGAATTATCGTAATATTCTAGCATGTTCCGGAGAAAAATGCAACATTTCGGGCCGAATATTGTAGGGCCTGCGGCAAGCAGAAAGTTTCCGCTCCCCTGCAATGGGCAGCAAAAACCCGCAGCGGCTGGCTGCGGGTTTCGGGCTAGGTCTTACGGATGAATTTCTCGCCGCATTTCGGGCAGCGGATACACAGCTTGCCGCGGTGCTTCGGGACCCGGACGGTCTGCCCGCACGACGGGCAGCGAAAATAGCGGTTGTTGCGGTCGCGCAGCCGCATCCACAGCTGCAGGAACCGGCGGTTCTCCCGCTCGCGGCGGCTGAGATTCCGCGAAAACATGCGGACCATGGCGAGGATCAGCAGACCGTACATCAACAGCGACAGGATCGGCGCGATGATGCCGCGGTAGACCGTGCTGGTCCGCAGCGCGTAGGTCAGGATGGTGTTGGTGAGGCTCAGGATGACGGCCAGCACCAGCAGGAGCATATTCAGTTGATCAGAACCGTAGCGGCCGTACATCCATTTGCGGATGCTTGCGCCCAAACGTCGGAACATAGTTATCACCTGAGAACAATTATAATGCGGTGAGGCGGATTTACAACCCTTTCCCCGGAATATTTACGATTTGTTTACGAATTTATTGCAGGGCTGCCCCGGCGCAGAACGATCACCGCGACCTCCGGCCGGTTGAACAGGCGAAAGTGCACGTTTGTATAGCCAAGCCCGCGGCTGACATACAGGGCCGTTTCGCCCTGCCGGTAAAGCCCGGCATCCCATGCGGGGAACAGCCGCCGGTCCGTGCCGAACAGCCCGCCCACGAACGGCAGCCGCACGACGCCGCCGTGGCAGTGCCCGGCCAGTACGGCCTGCACGCCGAGGGCGCTCCATTGCGGCAATTGGTCGTTACGGTGCGCCAGCAGCAGGAGAAAGGCGGCCTCTCCGGCCTCCGCGCGGATATCCGCGATCAGCTCCGCAGGCGTTTTACGCTCCGCCGGGCCGCACGGGTCGTCCGTTCCGGCGAGAACGAGCGCATCTTCCCCGCGCCGGAGCACGCGCCAGTCGTCCTGCAGCACCGTCACGCCGCAGGCGCGCATCTGCGCCAGAATGCCGCGCAGGCCGGGCACGCGCCATTCGTGATTGCCCGTCACATAATACACGGGCGCAATGGCACACAGACCGCGCAGCAGCGGCGGCAGCATGGCAAGGTCCGTGTGCTCGTCGAACAGATCGCCGTCGATGCAGATGAGGTCCGGCTCCGCCCGGCGCACAGCCGCAAGCAGGCGGCGGCTGCCCCGGCCGAACACGCGGCCGTGCAGGTCAGCCAGCTCCACGATGCGAAGCCCGTCGAACGCGGGCGGCAGGGCAGGGGAGACGAGTGCGGTCTCGGTCGTCTGCAGACTGCAGTTTCCCCACAGCAGGAACCCGGCGGCAAGCAGGGCCGTCAGCACGAGCAGGACGGCGGTTTTCCGGCGGCGCATAGGACAGTCCCCCTTTTTTTGCTCCGGAAACAGATGGCAGCACCGCATAATTCCCCTTTGGCCTTCGCCGGACATTTTCCGCCGAATGCTCTCGCTGAATTGTGCGGTGTTGCCGGAGCTTTTTTGCACAGTTGTATTGTATGCCGGAGGAAAGTTTGCTATAATGAGAAGATGAAAAAGAATTTAAGGAAGCACCGCACAATTTGGCGAGAGCATCCGGCGAAGGCCGAAGATGCCGGGATGCGGTGTGGCCCTGATCAGGATGTGTATCTGGTGTGAAGTACGGAATCTGGAACACCGCCCTGCCGGACAGCGCCGCGGTCGATGCGCTGCAGCAGGCGGGCTATTCGCCTTTGACGGCGCGCGTGCTGGCCGGGCGCGGCTGCGGGACTCCGCAGCAGGCGCAGGAGCTGCTGTGCGCGGACGCGCCGCTGTTTGACCCCTTTCTCCTGCGGGAGATGGACCGCGCCGTGCAGACGGTGCGGCAGGCGCTGCAGCTCGGGCAGCGCATCGCCGTGTTCGGCGATTATGACGTGGACGGCATCACGGCCACCTGCCTGCTGACGGATTTTCTGCGCGGCATGGGTGCGGACTGCGTCGTCCACATCCCCGGGCGGCTCGAGGAGGGCTACGGCCTGAACGCCGGGGCCATCCGCCAGCTCCATGCGCAGGGCGTGCGGCTCATCATCACGGTGGACTGCGGCATCACGGCGCTGGAGGAGGCCGGGCTCTGCCGGGAGCTGGGCGTGACGCTCGTCGTCACGGACCATCATGAGTGCAAGGAGCAGCTGCCGCAGTGCGCGGCCGTTGTGGACCCGCACCGGCCGGACCGGACGTATCCGCACACGATGCTCTCCGGCGTCGGCATCGCCTTCAAGCTGGCTGCCGCGCTCAGCGGCGATCAGGACGGCGTCGCCCGGCGCTATTGCGACCTTATCTGCCTCGGCACGATCGCAGACGTTATGACGCTGCAGGGCGAGAACCGCCGCCTTGTCGTCATGGGCCTCGAGGCCCTGCGCCAGCCGCAGCGGCTGGGCCTGCGCGCCCTGATCCATGCCTGCGGCTGCGACGAGCAGGAGATCACTGCCGGGACCATCGGCTATATACTCGCGCCGCGTGTCAACGCCGCCGGGCGTATGGAGCAGGCTGAGCTGGCCGTGCGCCTGTTTCTGACGCAGGACCCGCAGGAGGCCGACCGGCTGGCCGAAACGCTCTGCCGCCTGAACCGCGAGCGGCAGACCATCGAATCCGAAATTTACAGTGAGGCCGTCAGCCGCCTGCACGGCGCACCGGACGGCGCGATCGTCCTGGCGGGTGAGCACTGGCATCAGGGAGTCGTCGGCATCGTGGCCTCGCGCCTTTCCGAGGAATTCTGCCGCCCGACGTTCCTCATCTGCCTGGACGGCGAACGCGGCAAGGCCTCGTCCCGCTCCTACGGCGGCTTTAACCTGTTTGCCTCGCTGACGGAGCTCTCCGGCCTGCTTGAGGGCTACGGCGGCCATGAGCTTGCCGCCGGGTTCACGATTGCCCGGAAGAATATCGACGCCTTCCGCGCGGCCATGTGCCGCTGCGCCGCGGCCTATGCGGCGTCCGCTCCGGTGGAGGCCACGCTGCAGGTCGACTGTGAGATCGAGGCGTCTCTCCTGACGGAGGAGAACGTCCGCGGCCTTTCCCAGCTCGAGCCATGCGGCGCGGGCTGCCCGAAGCCCGTGCTCAGCCTGAGCGGCCTGACCGTGGAGCATGCCATGGCCGTCGGCAGCGGCAAGCATCTGCGCCTGCGTCTGCAGGCTCCGGACGGCACGCCCGTGCAGGCCATTTTCTTCTCGGCCGGGCGTCTGGCGGCAAAGCTCCGTCCCGGCGACCGGGTCGACGCGGCCTTTACACCGCAGATCAACGAATTCCGCGGCCGCCGCACGGTGCAGCTCAATCTGATCGACCTGCGCCGCGTCGAGCCGACGAGGCTCTATGACCGTTTCCGCGCGCACGAGGCGCTGCGCCCCGACGAGCTGCGGGCGCTGGCCCCGGACCGCGAGGACGTCATCGGCGTGTGGAACTTCCTCCGCCGCGCGGCCCCCGGCGGCGCGGAGCTGCGGGACAATACCGACCGCCTCTGCCTGCAGATCGCGGCGTCCTCTCCCCGGCCGCAGGCGGCGCGCCGCGCCATTGCCTGCCTGGAGATCCTGGCCGAGCTCGGCCTTGTGTCTCTGCGGCGCAGCGGCAGCGCCATTGCGGTGCGCATCGTGCCGCACCGGACGAACCCACTGGAAAACAGCGTGCTGTTCTGCACGCTCCGCAAGCTCAAAGCAGGTGATTGAATGGAAACCTTTCAGGAACACTATCTCAGCATGAAGCGCACCATCGCGGCGCGCAAGCTGAATGTTGATATGGCCCTCATCGACCGCGCCGTAGACTACGCGCGCGAAAAGCACAAGGACCAGAAGCGCAAGGACGGCTCGCCCTATATCATCCATCCGTTGGCTGTGGCGGAGATCGTCGCGGAGATCGGCCTCGATACGGACGCGATCCTCGGCGCGCTGCTGCACGACTGCATCGAGGATACGGACTCGACCTATGACGACATCGCCCGCAATTTCGGGCCGACGGTCGCCTCGCTCGTCGAGGGCGTCACAAAGCTGACGCGGGTGGAGTACTCCACGCTCGAGGAGCAGCAGATGGAGAACCTGCGCAAAATGTTCATGGCCATGAGCAAGGACATCCGCGTCATCCTCATCAAGATCGCCGACCGCCTGCACAACACCCGCACCATGCAGTACCAGAGCCCGGCCAAGCAGATCTCCAAGTCCCGTGAGACCATGGACATCTATGCGCCGCTGGCCCACCGGCTCGGCATGCAGAAGATCAAATGGGAGCTGGAGGATACCAGCCTCAAATACCTCGATCCCGAGGGCTATAACGAGATCATGCGCTATCTCAACGCCCATCAGGCCGAGGCGGACGCCTTTATGAAGGCCATCCAGAGCAAGATCACCACACGCCTGTCCGCCGTTGGCATCCACGGCTCCATCTACGGCCGCATCAAGCACGTCTATTCCATCTACCGCAAGATGAAGGCCCAGAACAAGACGATCGACGAGCTCTACGATATGTATGCGTTCCGCGTCATCGTCGATTCCATCCCGGACTGCTATAACGTCCTCGGCCACATCCACGACCTGTTCAATCTGGTCCCCGGCCGCTTCAAGGACTATATCTCCACGCCAAAGCCCAACATGTATCAGAGCCTGCACACGACCGTCATCGGTCAGCAGGGCATCCCGTTCGAGGTGCAGATCCGCACCTGGGAGATGCACGAGACGGCGGAATACGGCATCGCGGCCCACTGGAAATACAAGCAGGGTGTCGCGGGCGGCGACGAAAAACAGTTCGAGTGGGTCCGCCGCCTGCTCGAAACGCAGCAGGACTCCGATGCGGAGGATTATATCCACTCCCTCAAGGTCGATATGTTCGACGACGAGGTCTTTGTCTTCACGCCGAAGGGCAAGGTCATGTCCCTGCCGTCCGGCTCCACGCCCATCGACTTTGCCTATGCCATCCATTCCGGCGTCGGCAACGCCATGGTCGGCGCCAAGGTCAATAACCGCATCGCAAGCTACGACCAGCAGCTGTGCAACGGCGACATCGTCGAGGTCCTGACGTCGAAAACGGCCAAGGGCCCGAGCCGCGACTGGCTGAATATCTGCAAGAGCAACGGCGCGCGCACGAAGATCAAGCAGTGGTTCAAAAAGGAAAAGCGCGAGGAGAACATCGTGCACGGCAAGGCGAGCTTCGAGGGCGAGATGCGCCGCGCAAACGTCAATCCCGCCGTGCTGCAGGATGCCGAGCTGCTGCCGGGCCTTCTGAAAAAGCTGTCGTTCGACTGCCTTGACGATATGTATGCCGCCATCGGTTACGGCGGTCTGACGGCGGCCAAGGCCTTCGGCCGCATCCGCGACGACCTCATCCGCGCTACGCGCCAGACGCCCGCGCCCCCCGTGCGCGAGGTGCAGAAGCAGCCCGAGCCGGGCAAGGGCGGCCGCCACAAGGATTCCGGCGTTATCGTCGAGGACATCGATTCCTGCATGATCAAGTTCTCGCGCTGCTGCACGCCGGTGCCGGGCGACGACATCGTCGGCTTTATCACAAAGGGCTACGGCGTGTCCATCCACCGCCGCGATTGCCGCAATGCGTCCGGCGCCTCCGACCCGAAGCAGGCAGGGCGCTGGGTCAAGGTCGCGTGGAGCACGGAGGACAAGCCGTTCTCCACCACATTTGAGATCGATTCCACGGACCGCAGCGGCATCTGGCTCGATATCGCCACGGCGCTGAGCGCGGCCAAGCTGAAGGTCACGGAGCTCTCCGGCCGTGATATGCCTGCCGGAAAGGCACGCACCGTCGCCACGTTCGAGGTGCGCAACGTGCAGGAGCTGGAGACCATCCGGACGAAGATCCGCGCCATTGACGGCGTGATCGATGTGAGAAGAGGGCAGAACTGATGAGAGCTGTGATCACGCGCGTAAAAAGCGCCTCCGTTTCCATTGCGGGCAGCGTCGTGGGCGAGATCGGCCACGGCCTGCTCATCCTGCTCGGCGTCGGCCCGGACGATACGCCGGAGCTGTGCGAAAAGCTGGCCGACAAAGCACTCGGCCTGCGCATTTTCTGCGATGAGGCGGGGAAAATGAACCGCTCCCTCGCCGATATCGGCGGGCAGGTGCTCGTCGTCAGCCAGTTCACGCTCTATGCCGACTGCCGCAAGGGCAAGCGGCCGAGCTTTACGGGCGCGGCTCTGCCGGAGCTGGCCGTCCCGCTGTATGAGCAGTTCCTGCAGGAGTGCCGCAGCCGCGGCTTTGAGCCGCAGCACGGCCGGTTCGGCGCCGATATGCTCGTCGCCTCGGAAAACGACGGCCCCGTCACCATCCTGCTCGATACGGACGAGCTGCTCCAGCCGAGAAGAGGCTGAGCCCGGAAAACCGCAGACGCCATTGCCCGCCGATGATTGCAGGGAGCGGCGCCCTCGACGCCCCGTGGGGCACCCTGCAAATTTCCGACCGCTCTGCCGACCGCACGCGCTGCCAAATTTGACTGTAGCGGCGCTCAGTGAGCGCCTTGCAGGCTGGCAAGTTATAGGGCAGCATCGTCGACCGTACCCGCCTTGTAGGGGAGGGGCATGCCCCTCCCGGCGCTGCATTGCCGACCGGTACAGGCTGTCGTTAAAATGGTGATGGCCTCCGACTTGTCATTGCGAGGGCGCTTTGCGCCCGTGGCAATCTCGCAGTACCCGGTCGGATCGTGGGGAAGCTATCGGCGAAATCGCAGCTGCCTTCCCGAGATTGCCACGGCCCCTTCGGGACCTCGCAATGACAAATCTGGGTATCTCAAGCCATGGAATCCCTGCCAAAGGAATCGCAACTGCCTATGGCGCTCACTGAGCGCCGCTACATTTTCTCTCGCCCGGTGGGCCTGCGCAGGGAACGCCGCTACAGATGCAATTGGTTTGTACGCTTTATCGTTGCCCCTGTAAGCACAACACAGAAAGAAGCGCCCATAGGAAGGATTTGTTTCGAACCAAATTCGGAAAACGCGTTCTCGTCGGCGGCATCCTGCTGCTCGCCGCGGTCCTCTGCGGCTTTGCCGCCGTGCTGTCGTCCTTCCTGCCGGAGCCCTGGAATGGCCTTGCAGCCAACGGCTGCGTCGTGCCGTTCCTCCACCTGCATGCAAAGCACAAGGCTGAGTCGGACGGCGGCACGCTGGAGCGGAACGTCGATGAAGCGTACGATAACACTACCGAGGCCGGAAGCAGCGTCTCGGCCTATACCTATGGAACCTCTGAATAAATCGGCTGCGGCGCTCAGCGGGTCTTTCGCCCCATCTTATCGGTTTGAAAATCTTGAAATATTGCGCAGCCGTTGGCGGCTTTGCCGCCTTACGGATGCGGCATGCCCCTTGCGGGTACACAAAGTATTCCTGCAATTTCCAAACCTCAATTTGGAACAAAATCCCTCGCTGACCGCTCTTGCAATTGAATCAGAGGTTCCCTATTCCGGCGCGCTGGGGGTCCCCTATGCGTTCGCCCGATGACTGAAAAGGAGGATCCCATGAAGGTCTATTCCCTGATGCTGGGCAGCTACCAGACCAATTGCTATCTCGCTGCGGATGACGACGGCGTCTGCGCTGTCATCGATCCCGGCTATACGCCAGAGCGCGTGCTGGAGGCAGCGCAGCGCTATGGCCTGACCATCCGCGCTGTCCTGCTGACGCACGGCCATTTTGACCATGTCGGCGGCGTGCGCGGCGTGGCGGAGGCGGCACGCTGCCCCGTCTGGCTGTGCGAGGCGGACACGGTCCTGCCCGAGCGTCTGACGGCCGGGCCGCTGTATTACACGGATACTTACGCCGACGGCGACACCGTCGAGGTCGGAAGCCTGCGCTTTACCGTGCTGGAGACGCCGGGCCACACGCCCGGCTCCGTGTGCCTCCTGTGCGAGAACGTCCTGTTCTCCGGCGACACACTCTTTGCAGGCTCCTGCGGCCGTGTCGATCTGGCAGGCGGCGTTCCGGCGCAGATGGGCGCGAGCCTGAAGCGGCTGGCGGAGCTGCCCGGCAACTATGCCGTCCTGCCCGGCCACGGCCCTGCCACGACACTGGATGCCGAGCGCGCGGACAATCCCTATCTGCGGGAGGCGATGGCATGAAGCTGCTCCTGCGCGGCCACGACGACCGCTATGCCGTCGAGCAGCTCCAGCTCGCCCTGTTCCCGGAGGAGCCGATGGAGCCGGTGACGGAGCCGTTTTCCGGCGACGGGGCGGTTTCGTCCCTGCACACCGGCGCGGTCTGGCTCACGGCCACGGCCGAGATCACGCTGCACGGCAAAACGGGCCGCGCCTGCCGCCGCCTGCGCGCGGCGGAGGCCGACGTGCCTGCGCGCCGCCGTCTGCTGCAAAATACCTATTATGAGGCTGCCATGTGCCTGCGTGAGCCGCCCGCCTGGGGCAGCCTGTCCGGCGTCCGCCCGACGAAGCTCACGACGCGCGCCCTGCTGGAGGGTAAAACGCCCACCGAGGCGGAAAAGCTCCTGCGTACGCGCTACCATGTCTCGCCGGAGCGCAGCCGCCTGTGCGTCGAGGCCTCGGAGGCCACGGTGCGGGCAGCACAGCTGCTGCGGCCGCAGGACGTGTCCGTCTATGTCGGCATCCCGTTCTGCCCGACACGCTGCGCCTACTGCAGCTTCGTCAGCTCGTCCATCGAGCGCTTTTCCGGCCTGCTTGAGCCGTATCTCGACGCGCTGGTGCGCGAGATCGCCCATACGGGCGACCTGCTGCGCGCGTCCGGCCGGACGGTCCGCACGCTGTACATCGGCGGCGGCACGCCCACGACGCTCTCGGCGGCCCAGCTGCGCAGGCTCATGGAGGCGCTGCGGACACATATTGACTTGACAGAGCTGGTAGAATATACGGTGGAAGGCGGCCGCCCGGACACGCTCGATGCCGAAAAGCTCGAAACGATCGCGTCCATGGGCTGCGGCCGCATGAGCATCAACCCCCAGACCATGAATGACGCCGTCCTTGCGCGGGTCGGCCGCCGCCACACTGCGGCGCAGACCGTGGCCGCCTATGAGGCGGCGCGCGCAGCGGGCTATGACGCTGTGAATATGGACCTTATCGCGGGCCTGCCCGGCGATGACCCGAAGTCGTTTGCCGATTCGCTGCGGCAGGTGCTGGCGCTGGCCCCGGAGAACGTGACCGTCCACACGCTGGCCCTCAAAAAGGGCGCGGACCTCTATGCCGAGCGGATGGAGCTTCCCTCGGCGGACGATGTGGCGCAGATGCTGGCCGGAGCGGAGGCCTCGCTCCGCGCGGCGGGCTACACGCCCTACTATCTCTACCGGCAGAAATACATGTCCGGCAGCTTTGAGAACATCGGCTGGTGCCGCCCGGGCACGGCCGGACTTTACAACATCTATATGATGGAGGAGATGCATTCCATCGTGTCGCTCGGCGGCGGGGCCATGACGAAGATCAACCTGCCCGACGGCCGTCTGGAGCGCTTCCACAATCCCAAATTCCCGCAGCAGTATCTCGAGCGCATCGACGACGTCCTGGCTCAGAAGGACGCGGCGTTCCGCCTGCTGTGAGGCACGGAAAGGAAATTTATGGACACTTTATTTTCCAATGTGACGATCGTGACCATGGACGAGGCCATGCACGTCTACTTTGATGCCTACCTCGGCGTGACGGACGGCAAGATCAGCTATCTCGCGCGCGAGGCCCCCAAGGAGAAGACAAAGCGCCTTGTTCCCGGTGAGGGCATGGTGCTCATGCCCGGCCTCATCAACTGCCACACGCATCTGCCGATGTCCGTGCTGCGCGGCTATGCCGACGACGTCGAGCTCTCGAGCTGGCTCAACGACTATATTTTCCCGCATGAGGACCGGCTCGACGGCCGCAGCGCCAAGGCGGCAGCCCTGCTGTCCATTGCAGAGTGCGTCCGCTTCGGCACGACGTCCATCTCGGATATGTATAACTTCTGCGACGAGATCGCCGAGGCCGTGGCCGAGTCCGGCATCAAGGCCAACATTGCCCGCGGCGCGACACTGTTCGGCGAGGACTTCGATTTTGAAACGCACCCCGCCTGCCGCGAGCTTGTCGCCCTGAAGGAAAAGTGGGACGGCTATGACAACGGCCGCATCCGCGTCGAGGCCTCCGTGCACGGCGAGTATACCTCGGACTACCGCCTTTGGGACGCGCTGAGCGAATTTGCCATCAACGAGAAGGTCGGTATGCACGTCCACCTGTCCGAGACGAAGGCCGAGCATGAGCAGTGCCTCGAGCGAAACGGCCTGACGCCCGCGCAGGTGCTCGACTGCCACCATGTCTTTGACACGCGCGCCATTGCGGCCCATTGCGTCTGGGTCACGCCGGAGGACATGCGCCTGCTGGCCAAGCGCGGCGTGACGGCTGTGCACTGCCCCGTTTCGAACCTGAAGCTCGCCTCCGGCTGCGCCCCCGTGACGGAGATGGTCAAGGCGGGCATGAACGTCGCCCTCGGCACGGACTCGTCCGCGTCGAACAACAACCTCGACCTGTTCGAGGAGATGAAGGCCGCGGCCCTCATGGCCAAGGTGACGTCCGGCGACCCGAAGGCGCTGCCGGTCGAGGCCGTGCTGATGATGGCGACGGTCTGCGGCGCGCGCGCGCAGGGCCGCGAGGCCGAGTGCGGCATGCTGAAGCTCGGCATGGACGCCGACCTCGTGCTGCTCGACTTCACGTCGCCGCATCTCATGCCGTGCCACAATGTGATGTCGCATCTCGTCTATGCCGCCTCCGGCCACGACGTCGTGATGACCATGGTGCGCGGGCAGGTGCTCTATGCTGCGGGCAAGTATCCGACGATCGACCTCGACAGCGTCGTGCGCGAGCTGTCCGGCTACGTCATGCCGCGCATTTTCGAAGAAGCGCGCAGCTGATCCCAACGGAAAGGACGGATGAATGTTGGAAGAAAAGACAACGAAGAAGCAGAATTTCCTGGCCGGTGCGGCGGTGCTGTCGCTGGCAACGATGATCGTCAAGGTCATCGGCATGTTCTTCAAAATCCCGCTCAACCGCCTCATCGGCGAGGCAAACTACGGCTATTTCACCACCGCCTATGACATCTACACCGTGCTGCTCATGATCTCCACGACGGGCCTGCCCGTCGCTATGAGCCGCATGATCTCCGAGGCCCGCGCGCTGAACAACGGCAAACAGGTGCGGCAGATCTACCGCGTCTCCCTCATGGCCTTCCTGTCCATCGGTATCATCGGCTCGGCGCTGATGCTGATCATCCCGAAGCAGCTGGCCAACATGATGGAGAACCCGAATGCCATGTGGTCCATCTTTGCGCTCGGCCCGGCCGTGCTCTTCGTGTGCTACATCTCCGCCTGCCGCGGCTTCTTCCAGGGGCAGGGGAACATGGCCCCCACGGCTGTCAGCCAGATCATCGAGGCCCTGTGCAAGCTCTTCCTTGGCCTCGGCCTTGCCTGGCTCGTCATGAATCGCCTCGGCGACGGCCCGCTGGCTGCTGCCGGCTCCATCGCGGGCGTGACGATCGGCACGGTGCTCTCGGCCCTCTACCTCTTCTGCAAGACGCGCCGCCGCACGCGCGAGCTCAGCCGCGCGGAGGGGCAGGCAAGACCCGCAGGCGAGACGCTCAAGCGCCTGCTGGCCATTGCCGTGCCCATCACGCTCGGCGCAGCCGGTCTGCAGATCATCAACCTGTTCGATGCGGCGACGGTCATGAACCGCCTCATCAATGCCGCGGGCTACACGCAGGAGCGCGCGGACGTCGTCAAGGGCGTTTATAACTACTGCCAGACCATCTTCAATTTCCCCTGTGCCTTCATTCCCTGCATCACCATCGCCATCATCCCGGCCATTACGAACAGCCTGACGCTGCAGGACCGCCGCGGCGTGCGCTCCGTGCAGAATTCGTCGCTGCGACTCATGGGCCTCATCGCCATGCCCTGCGCCGTCGGCCTCATCGTGCTGGCAGAGCCCATCGTCGCCCTGCTTGGCGGCTACACCGGCGCGAACCTCACGCTTGCCACGAAGCTCATGGCCATCCTTGGCATCGCCGTGGTGTTCAACAGCATCGTGCTCATGACGGACGCCATCATGCAGGCGCACAACCACGCCGTCATCCCCGTCATCAACACGCTCATCGGCGGCATCGTCAAGGTCATCGTCAACTACATTCTTGTCGGCAACCCCGATATCGCCATCACGGGCGCGCCCGTCGGCACCATCGCCTGCTATGCCGTCATCACCGTGCTGAACCTCATCGCCATGCGCCGCGTGCTGCGCCGCAATGCGCCGAAGCTCCTGCCGAACCTGTGGAAGACGACCATCGCCGCCGTTCTCATGGGCGGCACGACGTGGCTGGCCTACTGGGGCCTCGGCCGCATCGGCATGGGCCGTGCCGTCGCCTGCCTCGGCTCCATCGTCGTGGCGGTCCTCGTGTACGTCGTGCTCATCATTGTGCTCAAGGTTTTGACCTATGAGGACTGCCTGCTGCTGCCCAAGGGCGAGAAAATTGCAAAAATTCTGCGCGTTCGCTGATTTTTTCCAGAAAAAACCTTGCGTATTTGCCAGGCATGTGGTAGATTTTATAAGCATGCGCTCGGGGATCTCCCCGGAGAATGATATACTGAGAAAAGAGGATACCCATTATGAACAAGACTGAACTCATTGCGGAAGTCGCCAACAAGGCCGGCCTGTCCCGCAAGGACGCAGAGAAGGCGCTCGGCGCCGTCGTTGAGACCATCACGGAAGCCGTCGTCAAGGGCGACAAGGTGCAGCTCGTCGGCTTTGGCTCCTTTGAGACGAAGCAGCGCGAGGCACGCACGGGCCGCAACCCCAAGACGAAGGAGACCATCGAGATCCCGGCAACGCGTGTTCCTGTGTTCAAGGCCGGTAAGGCTCTGAAGGATGCTGTCGCAGAATAATTCTTCTGATATTTCACAAAGATTTTACAGAACCTTAAAGATGAGAGGCTGCTCCGCTTTGGCGGGGCGGCCTCTTCTTTTGCTCCAAATGACGATAAAAAATGGATATTTTTCCGAAAAAAGCCTTGAATTCGACGGAGGATTATGGCATAATTATCTTAAACTTTTGCATGGTAAAGGATAATGGGATTCGTCCTTTCCTGTAAAAGAATGAAAATCAAAGGAAAGAGGTAAAAGCGATGTTAAAAGGCAAGACGAAGCGATCCCTCGCATTTGTCCTGGCTGCCTGCATGCTGCTTGCTCTCCTGCCGTCCTTCGGTGCGGGCGCAAGCGCGGCAAACGTGTCGTATACCGAGGTCGATCCTTCCGTGATCGATGCGGGCGCGGCCGTGCTGCCGGAAGCAGAGCAGGACGCGGAGCAGGACGTTCCTGCCGCGGACGAGGAGGTCCATGTGATCATCCTGTTCGAGCAGAAATCCCTGGCGAAGAAGGGCTTCTCTACCAAAGACCTGCTGGAGAATGAGAAGGCTGCCAGCTACAGCAGCAGCCTGAAGAAGCAGCAGCTGTCTCTGGTCGACCGCATCGAGCGCGAGGCGCTCGGCGGGGAGGAGCTGGAGATCCGTTATCAGTTCACCGTTGCCGTCAACGGCGTTGCAACGGTGGTGCCCTATGGCAGGATCGAGCAGATCCTTGCCGTGGACGGCGTGGCGGATGTCTACCTGGAGGAACGCTACGAGCTTGATGAGACGGTCCAGCCGGATACGGCGACTGCGGGCGAGATGGTCGGCTCCTACAGCGCATGGGCGGACGGCTACACCGGCGCGGGCAGCCGCATTGCCATCATCGACACGGGCCTTGATCTGTCGCATCCCTCGTTTTCGGAGGGCGGCTATTACTACAGCCTGGGCATCAGCGCGGCGAGCTTCGGCAAGAAGATCTCCGATTACAACCTTCTGACGAAGGAAGAGATCAAAAAGGCGCTGCCCAACCTGAGCATTTCCGCGGACAAGAACCCGCCCAAGGCGGACGACCTGTACCGCAATGCCAAGGTCCCCTTTGCCTATAACTATGTGGACGACGGCCTGGATGTCTCCCACGATGCCGAGGGCGACAGCAACGGCGACCACGGCACGCATGTCGCCGGTATCGCGGCGGCGAACCGCTATGTCCCGCACTATGACGCTGACGGCGACCTGTACTATGATAAGCAGGAGCTCGGCGTGACCGGCGTTGCCCCGGATGCCCAGCTCGTCGTGATGAAGGTTTTCGGCGTGGGCGGCGGCGCGTATTCTTCCGACTATATGGCCGCCATCGAAGACGCCATCTGGCTGAACTGCGACAGCGTCAACCTGTCCCTCGGCTCCGGCAGCGCAGGCCGCAGCTACGGCTCGAAGAGTGATCAGCAGATCCTCGACAGCTTCCGGAATACGGATACCGTCGTAACGGTCTCTGCCGGCAACAACGGCGCATGGGGCGAGAACGTTCTGACCGGAACCGGCATGACCTATACGACGGATGTGCGCATGCACACCGGCGGCAGCCCCGGCTCCTATACGAACTCCTTCACGATCGCCTCCGTGACGAACACGAGCATGAGTGGCGTGATGGGCAAGTTCAACGGCGTCGCCGCGATCCCCGGCGACACCGGTGAGACCTACGGCGCAAAGAATTTCTCCACGCTCGATACGAGCGAGGACCAGAGCGGCACGACGTATGATTATGTCTTCCTCGGCGATCCCGTCAAGGGCGAGGGCATCTACGGCCTGCCCGAGAACTATGCAAACGTCGACGTGAAGGGCAAGGTCGTCCTGATCTCCCGCGGCAATTCTTCGTTTGCGGACAAGGCCAACGCGGCCATTCAGGCAGGTGCCGCGGCGGCCGTCATCTACAACAACGCGCCCGGCTCCATCAACATGAACCTGACGGGCTATAACTTCCCGAACCCTGCCGTTATGATCGAGCAGGCCAAGGCCAAGGAGATCCTCGCGGCTTCGACGCAGGATGAGACGACCGGCCTCTGGGGCGGCAAAATGACCGTTTCCGCTAAGGCCGAAACGCTGCACGGCGTGGCCGACGGCTACAAGCCCAGCTCGTTCTCCTCCTGGGGAACGACGGAGAACCTCGACCTGAAGCCCGAGCTTATGACGCCCGGCGGAAACATCTACTCCACGCTGAACCACAGCAGCTACGGCATGATGAGCGGCACGTCCATGGCGGCTCCGTCCGCAGCGGGCGGCGCAGCGATCATGGCGCAGTACATCAAGGAACACAAGCTCAGCAAGCAGGAGGGCCTCACGGTTCGTGCGCTGGCCATGGCGCTCATGATGAGCACGTCCGAGCCGCTGACCGACCCGGACACCGGCGTGACCTATTCCCCGCGCCAGCAGGGCTCCGGCCTGATGCAGCTGCAGGAGGCCGTGACATCTCCGGCCTATCTGCTTGTCGGTGAGAAGGAAGGCAACGACGGTAAGGTCAAGCTGACCTTCGGCGACGATGCGGAGCGCACCGGCGTCTACACCGGCAGCTTCTCCGTCCAGAACCTGTCCGATTCTCCGCTGCACTATGCACTCAGCGGCAAGGTCACGACCATGGCCGTCGAGGAGATCGAGGGCGAGGATTACATGAGCGACAGCGCCTATGCGCTGGATGCGAACGTGACGTTCTCGGCCGACGGCAAGAGCGTCTATGTCTATGACCTTAACGGCGACGACAAGGTCGACGAGCAGGATGCGCTCGTCCTGCTGCAGGCCGCAAACGGTACGCATGACGCGCTCGACGCCGAGACCGTGCAGAAGTACGACCTCGATGCCGACGGCACCATCACCACGGCCGATGCGCAGCTCTATCTTGCGGCGGTCAAGGGCGACAAGAGCGTCGTGGACATCTACGCCGTGACCTACGAGGTCCCTGCAAACGGCAGCATGAACGTCAGCTTCACCGTCCGCCTGACCGACGGCGACAAGGCGTGGCTGAACGGGCATTATCCGAACGGCTCCTATATCGAGGGCTTCCTCTATGCCGATTCCCGCGACGGCGACGGCCGCCAGCTCTCCGTCCCGATGCTGGGCTTCTATGGCAGCTGGGCCGAGCCGAGCATGTATGACAAGTCCGTATATCTCGAGGATATGTGCACCGAGGGCGCAACGGGCTACGTTGCCCAGCGCACGAACTTCCTCGTGCAGCGCATGGCAGGCTCCACGTCCGGCTACTACTTCGGCGGCAACCTCTATGCCGAGGATGACGAGGCCATCGCGGACCGCGCGTCCTTCGCCAATGAGAGCGGCAATACGATCTATGCGGCCGTTCCGACCATGATCCGCAATGCGTCCGATCTGAAGGTCACGATCCGCAATGCCGAGACCGGCGAGGTCTATAAGACCGTCGACTACGGCACGGCGACCGGCGCATATTACTCCGCCTCCTCCTCCGCGTGGTCCGCGGCCGGCACGCAGGTCAACCTGAGCTGGCGCGGCACCGCGGCGGACAACAAGACGCTCCTGCCCGAGGGAACGCCCATCGAGGTCGTCACCCGCGCCGTCCCGGAATACTACTGGGATCGCGAGACGGAGACGGTCATCGGCGGCGAAGAGAACCTGCCGGAGAGCGCCTTCTGGACGACCCGCTTCGTGCTGGACAACACCGCCCCGCAGGCCAACGACATCGTGCTGCACAGCAGCGCTGCCACCGGCAAGCGCTCCCTGAGCGTCACGGTGCAGGATAACCGCTATGTCGCGGCCGTCCTCCTGCTCAGCCGCAACGGCAAGCAGATCCTCGCGCGTCAGGCCGTCAACCAGACGGAGCCCGGCACAGAGACGACGCTGGAATTCCCGCTCGACGGCATCTACACCAACGACCTGCTCGTCGCGGTCTATGACTACGCCTGCAATGTCACCGCCTATCAGACGAGCTTCGGCGGCAATGTCGAGCAGCCTGCGGCAAACGCCACGCTCCGTGCGGCCGTTCCCGGCACGGATGACACGACCCTCTTCCTCGAGCTGAACACCGAGGACAAGAGCAGCATCAAGGCCCTGAACGAAAACAATCCCCTGCCCGCATCTGTCCTTTCCGTCACGAGAGGCCCGGAGGGCAAGCTCCTGCTCGCAAGCAACGAGCTGGATGATGCAAAGAACCTTGTTTCCACGCTCTACAGCGTCGATGAGACGGACTACACCGCTACGAAGATCGGTTCGCAGAGCAAAGCGGCCTACACCTCCATGACCTATCTGCCGCACCTGAACGGCGGCACCCTGCTGGCCGGTTACGGCTACAACCTCCTGCGTGTCGACACCGCGACAGGCACGATGACGAGCCTCGGCAGCTTTGCCTCCGTGATCGGCAGAGGTGTCTACATCGTCGGCATGACCTATGTCGGCCCGGAGGAAACCGACGAGTACGGTACCTGCGATGATTTCGCCATGCTGTGCAGCGACGGCAGCGTCTATCTCTTCTCCATGGCTTACTACACGAATGCCTACGGCCGCAAGACCTATGGCCTGTACTCCCGCTCGCTGCTCGGCAACGTGCCGGACGTGATGGCGAACTACGCCGCCGGTTCTGCGCTGTACTATGCGGATAACCGCCTGTACATCAGTGTGCTGACCACGTCGGCCTCCAAGCTCAGCTATGTGGACCTGACGGCCGACATCTTCTGGCCCATTTCGATCGGGCAGATCAGCGCGGCGCCCGTCGCCCTGTACTCCGCAATGCAGAATGCGGCTGCGGACGACGCAGCGGCGCTTGCCCCGTGGGCGGAGCGCCAGACCGGTATGCAGGCTCTGGAGCCCGCCGCAGCGGAGACGCTGACGGCCCAGCCGCTCCCGGCTCTGCAGTGAGCGCGGAACGGAAAGGAGACTTCCTGTTATGATGAAAAAACTCTTTGCGCTGCTTCTTGCAGCCGTAATGCTGCTGGGCGCCGGTGCGACGGCCCTGGCCGCCGAGCCTGAGGGCGCGGGCTATGTCATCAGTATAGCGAACAGCAGCACAACGAACAGCCTGACGGTCGACCTGCTTACCTGGGAAGGTATGAAGAACGGCCGGCTGGAGCTGACGTACCCCGAGGAACTGACGCTCGTTTCCGCCCGCAGCACGCTGGATGCCGAGAACGGCATCACCGACCTCGACGCCTCGAAGCCCGGCACGGTGCACTTCGCCTGGGCGGCCTACACCGCGCAGAAGGATGGAACGCCGGTCCTGCGCCTCACGTTCCGCGGCCAGCACGGCAAGACCTATTCTTGGAACGTGATCGATACGGAGACCGGCTGGCAGAGTAAGTCCATGCTGCCCTTCGACTATCGCTTTAACGATGTCCTGGACGAGAACGCCTGGTATTATGATGCCGTTTACGCCGCCTGGGACGCAGGCCTGATGAACGGCGTCGGCAGAGACTATTTCGCGCCGAACGCCACGCTGGACCGTGCGACGCTTGCGACCGTTCTCTATCGTGAGGCGGGCGAGCCTGCCGCGAAGGGCACGGCGTCCTTCACGGACATTGCCGAGGGCCAGTGGTACACCGACGCCGTCAACTGGGCGGCAGAGCAGGGCGTGGTCAACGGCTATCCTGACGGCACGTTCCGCCCGGAGGCCCCGATCACCCGTCAGGAAATGGCCACGATGCTCTATCGCTACTGGAAGCTGCAGGGCGGCAAGTATACCGCGAAGGACGATGTCCTTGCGGGCTATCAGGATCGCGGCGAGGTCGCCGATTGGGCGCTGGAGGCCATGAGCTGGACGGTGCAGTCCGGCATCATCGTCGGCATGACGCCCACGACGCTGAACCCGGCCGGCAGCGCAACGCGCGCGCAGGTCGCTCTGGTGCTCGTCAACTACCTGAAGATGAACTGATCCCGAGACCGCAGGCTCCCGCCGTCTTCCGGCGGCGGGAGCGCCCCCGAACGATTCTGAAAGGAAGGAAATCTGCATGAAAAAGCGGATGTTATCCCTGCTTCTGGCGGTCGCGCTCGTGCTTGGGCTTTGCCCGAGCGTCTTTGCGGCGGGAAGCAGCTATGCCGATGTGCTCGACACCCATTGGGCGCATCCCTATATCGAAGACGTCACGGAAAAGGGCATCATGAACGGCGTGGACGATAAGAACTTCGCGCCGGAGGATGCCATGACGCGCGCCATGTTCGTCACGGTCCTTGCCCGCCTGAGCGGCGACACGCTCACGGAGCAGACCAGCTTCTCCGATGTCCCGGCCGGTCAGTGGTATTCCGCTGCCGTGAGCTGGGCGGCGGAAAACGGCATCGTGCTCGGCTATCCGGATGGTACGTTTGCCCCCGACAAGGCCGTTTCCCGCGAGGACGCCATGACCCTGCTGGTCCGCTTTGCGGGCTGGAAGGCGCTCACGCTCCCCGAGGGCGGCGAGCTGACCTATGCGGATGCCGCGAGCATCCAGGACTATGCGAAGGAGGCCGTCGCCGTGGCGACTGCGGCCGGGATTCTGGCCGGTTATCCGGACGGCACGTTCCTGCCGCAGAAGTCCATCACGCGCGCCGAGGCCGCAAAGATCCTCAGCACACTCATGAAGGTCACGGATTATACGCCGGTCGAGCCGACGGAGCCCTCCGAGGAGCCAACGGAAGAGCCGACCGAGGAACCCACCGAAGAGCCGACCGAGGAGCCGACGGAACAGCCCACGCAGGAGCCCACCGAGCCGTCCGAGCCGACGGAGCCGGGCAAGACCGTGACCGTTACGTTCCGCGGCGAGAACGGCTATGCCAAGTACCACGGCCAGAAGGTCGCGAGCATCGAGGTCAACACGAACGAGCCCTATGTGGAGTTCGGCCTCTACGGCGTGGCGGAAAACGGCTTTGAGCTCGACACCGCCTCCGCCTCCGCGGGCACGCTCGTCCGCGCGGAGAACGTGTTCATCCTCTCGGACTTTGATGAGGATGTTACGGTCGACTTTACGACCCGCTACCGCACGATGCAGGTCAATTTCGTCATCAGCCCGAACGCCAACGCCATGTACGTCGACACACCCGTGAGCGTGACGTGGGGCCAGCCCGTCCCTGTGCCGGAGACCCGCCGCGTCGGCTCCCATGTGTCGAACTGGTACACGGACGCCGCCTACACGCAGGTCTATGACTTCTCCACGCCGGTCACGACGAACCTGACGCTCTACGGCAAGTGGGAGACCAATGTCTATACCGTGACCTATATCGTCGACGGCGAGGTCTACTATTCTACGCAGGTCGATCATGGCGAGTATGTCACGAACCCGAAGAACCCGACGAAGAACAACTACGTCTTCGACGGCTGGTATACGGACGAGGCCTGCACGCAGCTCTTCGACCGTAATCAGAGCATCAAGGCTGATGTGACGGTCTATGCCGCATGGGCGGAAGCCAAGCTGAACTATGTCTATCTCGACGGCAAAAACGGCGACGACAGCAACTCCGGTATGACAGCCTCCTACGGCGTCAAGACGTTCGCCCGCGCCAAGGAGCTGCTGGCGGATTCGGCCTACAAGGTAATTTATATCACGAGCATGGTCACCGTCGGTGATACGCAGGTCTGGGATCTGAGCGAGTATCCGGATGCGGTGGTCACGCGTGCCGAGGGCTACAAGAGCAGCTACATGTTCTGGGTGAACGCCACCGGTAACCTGACGCTCCAGAATATCTGCATTGACGGCGGCGCGCAGCGCTGGGCTGCCGAGGACGGCACGCCGTTCTCCAGCTATATCGTCGGCAACTGCACGTCCGGCAAGCTGACGCTGAATGCGGGCACCGAGATCTGCAATACCGTTACGACCAGCAGCAATATTCTCTTTCTGCATAACGCCGACTTCACCATGAACGACGGCGCGAGCATCCATGACAACACCTGCAAGACGGCGACGATCGGCCTTTCGACCACGAAAGGCGGCAGCAGCATCGTCCTGAACGGCGGCGAAATTCACCACAATACCGTGACCTATGCCGCGAAGGCAAACGTCAGCGTCTTGAGCGTCCCGGCCGGTGCCATCAGCTTGTCCGGAAGCTCCACGAAGGGCTTTACGACGTTCACAATGAACGGCGGTAAGATCTACGCCAACAATGCCGCTGCCGAGGGCAGCCTGAAGGGCGCGGGCGCGATCCTTGTCGGCCAGTATGTCAATGCCGAATTCAAGGGCGGCGAGATCACCGGCAATGCCGGCGCTACCGCAGGAGCCATCCTGCTGCAGGGCGGCGCGGCAACGAAGCCCAGCAGCTGCACGCTGGAAAACGGCAGGATTTTCGGCAATACCGCCACGGCGGGCGCGGAGTACCAGATCTACGCCCACGGCAGCCTGATCCTTGCGAACCAGAGTATGGTGGAAAGCGAAATTCTGCTGATGAACAGCACGGCCCGTCTGCCGGTTCTCGTGACCTCCGCTCTGAAGCAGCCGCTGCGGCTGAAGCTCGAAGCACAGGTTTACATGAACAAGATCGTTGGCGGCAGCGGCTATACGCTGACCGAGGCCGATCTGGCGAACATTGAGCTGACAGAGCCGCTGGATTCCCATTACAAGCTGTCGGTCGACACGGAAACGAACACGGTTTTCCTGAATGCTTCCCGTGTGGTCGGTACGGTCGTCTATCTCGCGGCCACCGGCAGCGATGCGAACGACGGCAAGACGGCCGAGACCGCCGTTCTGACGTTCGCGCGCGCGAAGGAGCTGCTTATCGAGCGGCAGTCCGCCACGGGGGACAACATCATCAGTATCCCGCCGGCTTCGGCGGGCTCTTCCCCCAAGTGCCTTGTGGTACGCAGCGACGAGACGTGGTCCCTGAAGGGCATTCCGAATGCCTATGTCATGCTGGAGAACGACACGAATACCTCTGGCAATCTTGTCGAGGTCCTGAACTGCACACTGACGCTTGAGGACATCACGTTCGACGGCAACCGCTATTATCAGCTCAAGGGCAAGTACGCTACGGCAATCCGCGGTGACTGGAGCGACGGCCAGAAGGCGCAGATCGTCGTTAAGTCCGGCACCGTGTTCCGCGATTTCGACGATGATGCCATCTATGCCTATGGCTCGATCGTTACCATCGAGGACGGCGCAGTCTTTGAGAACATCAGGAAGGGCTCCGCCGTCTTTGCAACAGGCTCGGTGCAGAAAACGGACGACAAGTCTTCCGAGGTCATCGTCAACGGCGGAACGTTCCGCAACAACCTCTATTCCTGCCTCAGCATTCTCGGCCAGAGCAAGCTTACTGTGAATGGCGGCCTGTTTGAGAACAACGTCGTCAGTAATACCAAGGGCGGCGCCGCCATTCTCGGCGATTCGGCCGGTGCGGAGATTACAGTGAACGGCGGTATCTACCGCAACAATGCGCTGACGGCGGAGACCGGCACAATGAGCATCGGCACCGTTCTGCTGGTCACGAACGGCTGCAAGGTCACTGTCACGGGCGGCGAATTCTACGGCAATACCTGCGCCTCGGCTGAAAACGGCAACGGCTTTGCCTGCAGCGGCACGAACGCGGCGGACATCACGCTGAAGTTGAAGGCCGGAACGAACATGACCAATGCTCCGTTCTTCTGGAATACGCCGAGCAAGACGGCCTGCCTGAACATCGCATCGGCCCTGCCCGGCGCGATGAAGATCGCCTTCCGCAGTGCGCCTGCGGCCGGTACGGTCGTGGCAGCCGGTGCGGACTACACGCTCACGGAGAACGACCTGAACAACCTGACCAGCCTGAACGAGGGCGTGCGCTTCGCGCTCGTCAACGGCCAGATCGTCACGGCAGAATAAGCAATATCCCCAACGGCCCCGCTGCACCCGCAGCGGGGCCTCAGCTTGTCAAAAAAGTCCCTTTGGACTTTTTCGCCAAGCTGCTTTCAGAATTGCAAAATCAATTTTTGTATCATTATTTTGCAATTCTGCCGCTGCGGCGGGTGATGGAACGCGAAAGGAAACCCTGACGGTTTCCTTTCACACTTTTCTTCCCTCCGAAATTTTCGGCTGGACAGGTTTTTTGACAGTCTGCGGCCCCGCTGCACCCGCAGCGGGGCCTGCGTTTTGTGGGGGAATTGCAGGGGAGGGGAAGGCGCAGGCGGAAAATTGAAATTGGAAAGCGGAAAGTTTTGCCAAGCGGCCAGCCATGCGTTGTAGGGGAGCGGCATGCCGCTCCCGGCGCTGCACGGACGACTGGTACAGGTTGACGATAAAACAGTAATAGCCCCCAAATTGTCATTGCGAGGAGGCCGAAGGCCGACGTGGCGCCCTGAGCGCGAAGCGCGAGGAAGTGCCCTTGGGGTGCAATCTCGGGAAGGCACTGCCGTCCCGTACCGGCTGCCGAAAAAACGTACAGACGCAATCGGTGCATACCATTTTAACGGTAGCCTGTTCGTATCGGCAGCATTGTGCCGGGAGCGGCATGCCGCTCCCCTACAAAGGCATGTGCGATTGGCGATTGTGCCACCAAACCTGCAGTCTCCATGGTGTTTCCTGCCCGCAAAGGGCACGCTGCGTCCGTTTTTTACAAAAAAGTTCGAAAAATCACGATTTTCACCTTGCGGATTTTGCCTTCGTGTGGTATATTTTCATTTTGTGGACAAAAAATCTATTAGACCGGATACAGAAGGGACTGTCTTCCATGACGGATCAGAAAAACATTCGAAATATCGCCATCATCGCACACGTTGACCATGGCAAGACGACACTGGTCGATGAAATGCTCAAGCAGGGCGGCATCTACCGCGAGAACCAGGCCGTGGTGGACCGCGTGATGGACTCGGGCGATCTGGAGCGTGAGCGCGGCATTACCATTCTGGCCAAGAATACCGCCGTGCATTATAAAGGAACGAAAATCAACATCGTCGATACCCCGGGCCACGCCGATTTCGGCGGCGAGGTCGAGCGTATCCTCAAGATGGTCAACGGCGTTCTGCTGCTCGTCGATGCGGCGGAGGGCCCCATGCCGCAGACCCGCTTCGTGCTGCAGAAGGCGCTGGAGCTGGGTCACAAGGTCATTGTCGTTGTCAATAAGATCGACCGGCTTGATGCCCGCGTCGAGGAGGTCATGGACGAGGTGCTTGAGCTGCTGCTCGACCTGAACGCCACGGACGAGCAGTTCGAATCGCCGACGCTGTTCTGCTCCGCGCGGCAGGGCATCGCCAGCTACTCGCCGAACGAGACGGGTGTGAATCTCGACCCGCTGTTCGATACCATCGTCAACTATATCCCTGCACCGGAGGGCGACCCCACGGCGCCTATGCAGATGCTCGTTTCCTCTATCGATTATAACGACTATGTCGGCCGTATCGGCATCGGCCGCGTCGAGCGCGGTACCGTCCGCGTCAATCAGGAGGTCGCCATCTGCGACTATCACGATCCCAGTCACTCCGCCAAGGGCAAGATCGTCGCGCTCTATGAGTTCGACGGCCTCGGCAAAAATCCCATTCAGGAGGCAGGGGCAGGCGAGATCGTCGCGTTCTCCGGCATGGCGGACATCACCATCGGCCGCACGATCTGTGCGCCGGAGCAGGTGGAGCCGCTGCCCTTCGTGAAGATCTCCGACCCGACCATCGAGATGACGTTCTCCGTCAACGATTCTCCTTTCGCGGGCAAGGAGGGCAAGTACGTCACGTCACGAAATCTGCGCGACCGTCTGCAGCGCGAGCTCCTCAAGGATGTCTCCCTGCATGTGACGGAGCAGGGCACAGACGCGTTCAACGTTGCGGGCCGCGGCGAGATGCACATCTCCATTCTCATTGAGACGATGCGCCGCGAGGGCTATGAGTTCCAGGTCAGCACCCCGCGCGTTCTGACAAAGGTCATCGACGGCAAGGTCTGCGAGCCGATCGAGCGCATGGTGGCCGATGTTCCGGAGGCCTCCATGGGCAGCGTCATCGAAAAAATGGGCCGCCGCAAGGGCGACCTGCTCTCCATGAACCCCGTCGGCAGCCGCTATCGCCTCGAGTTCCTCGTTCCGTCGCGCGGCCTGTTCGGCTATCGCAGCGAGTTCCTGACCGACACGCGCGGCGAGGGCATCATGTCCTCCGTGCTGGATTCCTATGCCCCCGTCAAGGGCGAGATCGAGCGCCGCAAGACCGGTTCGCTCGTTGCCTTTGAAAGCGGCGAGGCCTGCACCTACGGCCTGTTCAACGCGCAGGAGCGCGGCGTCCTGTTCATCGGACCGGGCACGCAGGTCTATGCCGGTATGGTCGTCGGCGTCTGCTCGCGCAACGAGGATATGACCGTCAACGTCTGCAAGAAGAAGCAGCTGACGAACATGCGCGCCGCCGGTGCGGATGATGCGCTCCGCCTGACGAGCCCGCGCCAGATGTCGCTGGAGCAGTGCCTGGAGTTCCTTGCGGACGATGAGCTGCTCGAGGTCACGCCGCAGAGCCTGCGCATCCGCAAGCGCGAACTGGATCACGCAGCCAGAATGCGCCAGATGATGAAGCAGCGCAACAATCAGTAAAAGAACAAAGCAAACGGGAGCGGACGCCGTCCGCTCCCGTTTTTGCATGAATTGTGTACCATGTCTGTACACCACTGGATACCATGTTGGGCTTGACACACTGAGCGCCCCTATAGACGTAATCGGGTTTACCATTGTAACGATAGCCTGTTTCTTGCGCCGGTGCGGCGCCGGGAAGGGCATGCCCGTCCCCGGCAGCGCGCTATAGATATCCCATATCACAAGCCTTATCCATCAAGCAAAAATTCCAGCAGCGCCAGCGGGTCCTGCGCATAGACGCTGATCTCCAGCAGGGTGCCGTCGGGTTCGAGCACGCCGAAGCTCGCGCCGGTGCAGCCCGCAAAATCACCCTGCCACAGCCGCGCGGCCAGCACATCCCGCGTCAGCTCCTCCCGGTAGAAAACCGGAAAATTCCGCGCGTCCGGGTCGACGGCCGCGCCGTCCTCGGGCAGGCGCAGGTCGTAGCGCGCCGTTTCGTCCGCGTGGACGAGCGTCGGGATCTCCGACGGGCGGCTGACCGTGACCGTCAGGTTCTGCACATCGGCGCTCCAGCTGGCCGTCAGCCAGTCGCGGCCCTCGCCCAGCTCGCGGTGCGCGCGGTCAAAGGGGAGGGCGACCGCCGTGGGGAGATAGCACCCAAAGCGCTCGTCGGCATAGGCCGCCTCCTCGTCCAGCTGCTCACTGCGCCAGACGGGAATGTCCGCCGTTTCGAGCTGATGCAGCTGCAGCACGCTGCCCGGCTCCAGCGACTGCGTGACGAGCCGCGCGGCAAGCTCCTGCAGCAGGGGAAGCTCCCCCTCCATCGTAATGCGCATGCCAACGGCGTCTGCGCCCTCGCCGCGCACGAAGCTGACGACGGCGTGGGACGGCCCTGCGGCCGCTGCCACGGGGACACCGTTGACCTCGCACGTCTCCTCCGCAGGCTCGGCCAGACAGGCGGGCGGCAGGGGCTCCGGCGAAAGCTCGGCCGTGAGCGTGCCGTCTGCCGTCTGTACCGTCAGGCGCACGATCCACGGAACGCCGCTTCCGTCATAGATGACCTCGTTCTCCGCGTCCGTCAGCCAGAGCGTCTCCTGCCCCCAGATGGAGGCCAGCTGCGCCTCGGACAGCGTGCGGATGAAATAGCCCTCCGGATAGGCGATGTCGGCAGCGGCGGCAAAAAGCTCCGTGCCGTAGACAAGCTCCGCAGGCTCCGGAATGGCCGGTTCGCCCGCAGCCGACGGTTCGCCTGCTGTCGGCTCGCTCGCCAGCGTGGGGACGGCAAGAGACGACTGCGGCGCGGCATTTTTCCACGGGTGCAGCCAGAGCAGTCCGCCTGCAGCCAGCAGGGCGCAGGCCGCAAGCGCGCCCCAGCGGAGCGCCGGATGTCTGCGCGGCGCGGCCTCGGGCAGCGGCTTCAGCAGATCGTCGTCGATCTCATGGAAGGCATCATACAGATCCTCCGGTCTCATAACAGTTCCTCCTGTTCCAGATAGTCCCGCAGGCGGCGGCGCGTGCGGTGCAGCGTCGTCTTTACGGTGTTTTCCCGCATGGAGAACCGGGCGGCGATGCCGCTCAGCGGCAGGGCGTAAAAATACCGCGCCAGAAAGACCTGCCGCTGACGCTCCGGGAGCGTGCGCAGAAAGGCGGAGAGCGCGCTGCGCAGGGCCTCCGCCTCCGCGCGGTCGGCCGGGCTTTCGCCGCCCGGCAGGCACTCGGCCAGCTCGTCGAGCGAGACGGCGACGACGCTGCCGCCGCGCTTCTGCGCATTCTGCGCGCGATAGCGGTTCAGGGCCGCATTGCGTGTCAGCTTGGCCAGATAGGCTGCCAGATGCACCGGCGCAAGCGGCGGAATGGCCTGCCATGCGGCCAGCAGGGCGTCATTCACGCATTCCTCGGCCGTTTCCGGGCCGGCGATCCGTGCCGCAAGGGCGGTCAGGCCGGGGCCGAGCTGCGCATAGGCTGCGGCAAGTCCCTCCTCATCGCGCGCGAGGAAGCGCTGCAGGATCCATGTTTCGTCCATCCTGTTCTCCTTCGGGTTTCGTCCGCGGCCGGGCCGCGGGGTTATGAGGCCTCTCACCCTATATGACAGAAAAGCTGCGCCGCAGGTTCCCGATTCGGGTCCTGCGGCGCGGAAATTTTTACGCTTTCTGCCTTACTCTTCCGGCATGGTCATGCACAGCCGCCGCAGCAGGCGGCAGGTCAGATCCCACCATGTCAGCCGCTCGATGGTCTCCGGCGCGATGATGGGGATCTCGGCCAGCGTCTCGCCGTTGGCGGAGATGGTCAGCGTGCCGAGCTGCTGGCCCGCGGCGACGGGCGCTTCCACCCGCTCGGCCAGCGTGACCGTGCGGGTGACGGCGGCCTGCAGACCCTTTTCGATGAGGATCGGCGCGGCCTGCTGCAGCTCCGGCTGCACGGCGGCCTTCTGCCCGAGCGTGACCGGGACCGGCTGCAGCGGATCGGGCATCTCGGTCGAGACGAGGGCATAGTTGGCAAAGCCGTAGTCCAGCAGGGCCTTGGCGGAGGAAAAGCGGTCTGCGGAGCTGGCGCAGTGCAGCACGACGGCGATGAGCTCGATGCCGTCGCGCTTGGCCGAGGCGGCGAGGCAGTGCCCCGCGGCCGAGGTATAGCCCGTCTTCAGACCGGTCGTGCCCTGATAGAAGCGCACGAGCTTGTTCGTGTTCGAAAGGCCGAATTTGCCGCCGCGCACCGTGTCCATCCAGATAGTCGTGTAGTCGCGGATGCGGTCGTGCTTCAGAAGCTCCCGCGAGATCACGGCGATGTCGTGCGCCGTCGTCAGGTGCTCCGCGGCCTCCGGCGCATCGTCCAGCCCCGTGCAGTTGACGAAATTCGTATCGAGCAGGCCCAGCTCCTGCGCGCGCTGGTTCATCATGCCGACGAACGCGCTCTCGCTGCCCGCCACATGCTCCGCCAGCGCCGTGGCGCAGTCGTTTGCGGAGCTTACGACGACGGATTTGAGCATTTCGTCCATGCTCATCTCCTCGCCCGGCTCCAGATAGACCTGGCTGCCGCCCTTGGCACAGGCGGCCTCCGAGGCGATGATGGTGTCGTCCCAGCCGATGCGGCCGGTGTCCAGCGCTTCCATGACGAGCAGCAGCGTCATGACCTTCGTCACGGACGCCGGGCGCAGCCGCTCCGAGGCGTTCTTTTCATAGAGCACCGTGCCCGTTGCGGCATCCATCAGGATGGCGGAGGGCGCGGCGATGTCCGGCCCGGCGGCACGGACGGGCGGCGCGGCGGCCAGCAGCATCGCGGCCGCCAGAAGGGCAGTCAGCCATTTTCGCATATCCATCAGCTCCCCAGCTTGGTTTCTTGGTACAAGCGTATGCGGGGAGAGAGACGCCCATGCGGCTTTTGTGCAGGAAGCCGGGATCGCATCCGGCTCCATCAACAATCCATAGATTTTTCCCGATGATTCGACAGGTTTTTTTGTAGAAATGGTGTATGATATCAGAAAAGAAAGATTGAAAATGCAGAATTCCTGTGTTAGAGTGAAAGGAAGACGGAAAATGCCGATTCAAAAAATGATGCGGGGTACGATCCTCCGAAAAGGAAAAAACGATTTCTATGCTCCGCCTGCCGGGCAGAGCTATCGCTGGAAACACTGGGTAACGGAACACGACATCAAAGTGTGCGTTGTCTGCAAGACGGCGCATGGAAAAATCTATGCTATGGACGAGACTGTGGATGCAGCGCCTCCGCTGCATTTCAATTGCCGCTGCGAAATATGCGCGATGAATTCCGTAATTGCCGGCTTTGGGACAAAAGACGGAACAGATGGTGCGGATTGGTGGATAAAATATAATGGGAGACTGCCGGAGTATTATATTGGTTGGGAAGAAATGTATGCCCGCAGCTATAAACCCGGGAAACCACCTCGGAAATATGCACCGGACATGATGATTTACGGAGGGGTTTACAGTAACGATAATGGTCACCTCCCCTCTGCGCCGGGGAGAGTCTGGTATGAGGCGGATATAAACTACTACGAAGGACAAAGAAATCGGCATCGTATCGTTTGGTCAAACGACGGACTGATATTTGTTACATACGACCATTACGAGACGTTTTATGAGATCATATAGGGAGGGATTACCACATGGAAAACGACAAAACGTGCCCGGAGCATGTGACGGTTGACCTGACCGGGGTCGGCGGATGGGAAGATTTTTGGGGGCGTATCCAGACTGCATTTGTTTTTTCGGACGGATTCGGGAAAAACTGGGACGCCTTTTGGGACGTACTGTCGAAGGAGTGTCCGGCCAGTAAGGTAACGGTGGTCGGAGCGAATCGGCTTCCGGCGGCCTGGAAAAACTCAGCCGGAGTCCCGTTCCCTGAAATGATCCGCAGGATCCTGCAGCGAAATCAGGGATTCAGGGAAAAATTCAACGAACCGTTCGACTACGAATTTGTCGATACATAAAATGCTTGCCGCCATGGCAGCCGTTTACCGCAGAATTTTCTTCGCCTTGAGATAGCGCTCCTCCTCGGAGAAGACGCAGCCGCAGTATTTCTGAATGTACATGCCAAGCTCCCGCGCACGCTCCTGCCCGGCGCGAAACAGCGGGCGGAAATCGCGGTAGAGGAACGTCACGCCGTATTCGGCGGCGGCGCGCTCCGCGACCTCGCGCAGCAGCTCGTGGTTCTGATACGGGCTGATGAACAGCGAGGAGGTGAAGGAGTCGAAGCCGCCCTCTTTGGCCTCGTGCGCGGCGGCATACAGGCGCATGGAGTAGCACTTGACGCAGCGGCCGTCGATGTCCTCGGCCACGGCGCGGACAAAGGGGCGCAGGCCGTAGTCATTGCGCTCAATGAGCGGCAGCTCGATGGAGGCGGCGTAGTCGCGCAGGCAGTTGCGGCGGCTGCGATATTCCGTGAAGGGGTGGATGTTCGGGTTATACCAGTAGCCCGTGACGGCGTAGCCGTCCGTGCGCAGCACGTCGATGCACTGATTGGCGCAGGGCGCGCAGCAGATGTGAAGCAGGGTGTTCATGAAAGCAGCTCCTTTCCGTGCCTCCATTATACACGGCAGGCGGGTATTGTGCAAGCACACAAAATCGGGCGTGGAAATTTGTGGAAAATTCCGGTTGCGAACGCATAAAAAATGTGGTAGTATGTATCAAATTCAAGACCGTCAAAAAACCTGCCCAGCCGAAAGTTTCGGAGGGAAGGATAGTGTGAAAGGAAACCGTCAGGGTGTCCTTTCGCGTCAAATAACCCGCCGCAGCGGCAGAATTGCAAAATTATGATACAAAAAATGATTTTGCAATTCGGAAAGCAGCTTGGCGAAAAAGGCCCGAAGGGACTTTTTTGACAAGCTGATCAAATTCCACCCCCGCAGAAATCAGGAACGAAAGGATGTTGTGCATGGCCAATACCAACGAAACCTACGCCGCCCGGATCCAGCGGAAGCTGATGAAAAAGCAATATCTGGTCGAAGTCGCCACGGGCCGCCGGAAGGCAGATCTTGTGCTGAAGAATGCCTCTTACGTCAATGTGTTTTCCAATGAGCTTTGCCATGGGGATATTGCCGTGGCCAAGGGACAGATCGTCGGCATGGGCGACTATGCCGGTGAGGTGGAGTATGATGTCAGCGGCAAGATCGTTTGCCCCGGCTTCATCGACGCCCACATCCATCTGGAATCCTCGCTCGTCTCGCCCCGCGAGTTTGTCCGCGCCGTTTTGCCGCACGGGACCACGACGGTCATCACCGATCCGCATGAGATCACGAACGTCATGGGCACCGACGGCATTGATTATATGCTGCAGGCCACGGAGGGCCTGCCCATCGACGTGCGTTTCATGCTGCCGAGCTGCGTGCCCGCCACGCCGCTGGACGAGTCCGGCGCGAACCTCGACTACCGCGCCATCGACTCATTCTATGACCACGCCCGCGTGCAGGGCCTTGCCGAGATGATGAACTATGTCGGCGTCGTCGGCGGCGACAAGGAAGTCATCGCCAAGATCGTTGCGGCGCAGGCGCACCACAAGAAGATCGACGGCCATGCGCCCGGCCTGTCCGGTAAGAATCTGGCTGCCTATATCGCGGCGGGCGTCTATTCCGACCACGAGTGCTCCGATATGGACGATGCCATGGCGAAGCTGCGCAACGGCCAGTTCATCATGATCCGCGACGGCACAGCCGCCCACAACCTCGAGGCACTCGTCGATCTGCTCAGACAGCCGTATTACGACCGCTGCATGTTCTGCACGGACGACAAGCACCCGAGCGACCTGCTGGAAAAGGGCCATATCGACTATCTCATCCGCAAGGCCATCCACTACGGCATCGATCCCATCGTCGCCGTGAAGACGGCCTGCCACAACCCCGCCCGCTACTTCGCCCTGAACAACCGCGGCGCCATCGCGCCGGGCTATCTGGCCGATTTTGCCATTATCGACAATTTCGACGATTTTAATGTGGAGATGGTGTTCCGCAAGGGCATGCTGACGTGCAGCAACGGCGCGGTGCATGACTTCGAGGCCCCGCGCATCGAGGATTACCTCGTCGAGCGCGCGCACGACACGTTCCATGTTGCCCACCTGACGGCGGAGGACTTCCACGACGCCCGTCCGCGCGGCGTCATCGGGCTGGTCCCCGGCGAGATCGTCTCGACGGACGCGGGCTATGCCAGCGCCATCGACCCGGAGAACGACATTCTGAAGATCGCCGTCGTGGAGCGCCACAAGAACACGCACCACATCGGCATCGGCTATCTCAAGGGCTACGGCCTGAAGCGCGGCGCGGTCGCCACGTCCATCTCGCACGACTCACACAACATCATCGTCGTCGGCGCGAATGAGGAGGACATGGCCTTTGCGGCCAACCGCATCGTCGAGAACCGCGGCGGCATCACCGTTGTGGAGAACGGGACCGTGCTCGGCGAGCTCGTCCTGCAGATCGCGGGTCTCATGAGCGAGGACAGCCTCGTCGAGGTCAACGACCAGCTGGAGGCCGCGAAGGAGCGCGCCTTTGAGCTGGGCGTGTCCCGCGGCATTGACCCGTTTATGACGCTGTCGTTCATGTCGCTGCCGGTCATCCCGGCCCTGCGCCTGACGACCCGCGGCGTCATCGACGTTATCAAGCAGCAATACATCTAAGGGACCTCTGAATCAATCGTCTGCGGTGGATGCCGGTTTAATCAGAGCTTCCCTAATTCAAGGCAGCCCCGCGCATGCGCTTGCTGCATGGTGCGGTGCTGCCCCTGGCACATATTCGGAGGACGCAGACGCGTCCTCCGATTTTTTGCGCAGAGTGAACAAGCTCATCATGCAGACGGGACCTGCAAGGACTGCGCGGCGGCCAGATCGTTGTCAGCGCGGAGGATACGGCACTGATGCCGCGCAACAGCATCGGCCTGAAGGCGTACGGCACGGTCGTCACCTTCGTCGCAGACGGCGACCAGCGCCCTGAAGAATGCCACCGTGAAGCTGACGCAGCTCAACACGCAGTTTGGCGAGCCGACCGTTGCATTCGCAGCAGGCCGCATGGGGAGCGTTTTGCATTCTCCGGTTTGAATCTTCGTCGATGTGGATATGCTTCCCACAGGATATTTCAGAAGGGAAGGATCAAAATGCGAAAAAGCAGAGTGCAGCGCATCTGGGAGAATGCCGTGGTGTTCTACCTCGGCGGGATGTTCTACTGCACGGTGGAGCTGCTGTGGCGGCAGTGGACGCACGGGAGCATGTTCCTGCTGGGCGGACTGTGCTTCTGGACGGTCAGCAGCCTCGGGCGGCGCGTGCGTATGCCGCTGCTGGCGCAGATGGCGCTGGGCGCGTGCATTGTGACGTTTTTTGAATTCTGGACGGGCGTGCTCGTCAACCGCGTGATGCACCTTGGCGTGTGGGACTATTCCGCCGCGCCGTTCAATCTGCTCGGGCAGATCTGCCTGCCGTTCACGCTCCTGTGGTTCCCATTGTGCGGCATCGGTATCCTGCTCGACCGCGGCATGCGCCGCGTCCTGTTCGGCACTCAGGCCCCGCAGCTGCGGTGGGTGTAGGAGACCAAAAAATGCCCGTCACGGCCGGTTGACTGTGACGGGCGCTTTGCGAATAAGTGCTTTTGCGGTTTTTCTGCATAGTTCAAGTGAACACAACACGTTATTCTAAATATTACGGAACAAAATAACACGGTGCAGCTTTTTTGGGGGCCTGCACCGTGTTTTTCCGGGCTTCAGATCGTTTTTTCCTCCGGCTCGTTCTGCGCGGGGTTGCACAGCAGCTGCAGACTGCTTGCAGCCATGGTCAGCAGCAGGGCGACCTGAATACCGGCGTCGTTCGCGCGGCCGCACAGGCAGTCCACGATGGAGATGGCCGAGAAATAGACCGCGCACAGCGACCAGAACAGCGTGATGCGGCGCTTGCCTTTGCCGAAGCTGAAGCCTGCGAGCTGGAAGGCTGCCAGCATGCAGCTGATGGCGGCGAACAGGTGATAGACGAAGTCGTTGAGCGACGGATCGGTGCTCCACTTCTGAAAATTCACGATGAGGCGCACGATCAGATAGACGCTCACGATCATATACAGCAGCGGAGAGGGCTTCTCGTGCCGCAGGCACTTGCGTGCAAAGGCAACAAGCGTGACCGCGCACGCGACGCCGAGCAGCGGGATGAGCAGGTTTATCGTCTTCTGCAGCTGCGTGAGGGCGAGGGCCTCATCCTCCGTCTTCGGCAGGGATGCGTAGTAGAGCATGACGCCGCCGATCACGAAGCACACGGCCGAGGCGATGTGCAGGACATTCGGCAGCTTTCCGCCGGAAAAGATCTCCTCCCAGCGCGTCTGGCGGCGCAGCGGCCGGATCAGAACGGCCAGCGCGGCCAGCACGGCCACGCTCAGCACGGCGATGACGAGATAGAGGTAACGCCCCGGCAGGACGGCACCGTTGCTTTTGATATCGTTGCTGAGCTGCACCCAGCGCAGGATCGCTGCGAGCACGGCTGCGCCGCCGGTGATGCCGAGCAGTGCGGCTGCACGGGTGGACCCGAGTCTCTTCATGGTAATGGCCTCCCATTCAAACATTAGCCATTAAATTATAGCACAGCCGGGACAAAAATCCTATCCTTTTTGCTGGGATTTGGAAAAATCATGGCCATTCGCTTGACGGGGCACCCTGTGATAGGATATCATGAAAAGAAAACGACAAGGAGGGCACAGCCATGGAGCAGAAGGAACTGCTGACCGTGATCGTGGCGGATGACGAGACGGAGCTCCGCGAGGCGGTGTGCAGCATGATCCCGTGGAAGGAGATCGGCTTCCGTCTCGTCGGGAGCGCCGGGAACGGTCTTGATGCCCTGCAGCTCGTCGAGCAGCTGCAGCCGGATCTGCTGCTGACGGACATCCGCATGCCCTATATCAGCGGTGTGAGTCTGGCCCAGCAGGTGCGCGAGCTGCGGCCGCTGACGCAGATCGCCTTCCTGAGCGGCTATGATGACTTTGCCTATGCCCAGAAAGCCATTGAGTATAATGTCATCAGCTATCTGCTCAAGCCCATCAGCATGCGGGAGCTGACGGAGGCACTGGCGGAGATCCGCGGGAAGATTCGCCGGAAATTCGCCCGCCTGCTGCCGCAGAAGCCGGAAAAGAGCGGCTGGCGCGAGCTTTTGCTGCCGCTGCTGCTCGACGGCTTTGCCGAGGAGGCGCAGCAGGACGATCCGGCGCTGCTGGCCTCTCTGGTCGGCGCGGGCATTCTGGCTGCCGGGCAGGAGCGGTATTCTCTGACGGTCCTTGCCATCCGGCTGGAGCAGGACGGCAAGAACCGCACGACGCCGGATATGGCCTATACCGTGGACATGCTGCTTGGCAAGCTCTGCCGCAGCCGGAGCGTGTATTCCGGCGGACGTCTGCTGACGCTGCTGATCGCGGAGGAGGAGCTGCGCGGACTGGAGCTTGCCATCGACGAGCTGCGCCAGTCCTTCGCCCGTGTGCTGGAGCTGCGGGCGATCGTGGGCATCAGCCACCCGTTTACGAGCTTTTGCCGCTGCCACGCTGCCAGCCGCGAGGCGGTGGACGCCCAGCGCTTTGCGGGCGAGAGCGGTATCTATCACATTTCGCAGATCGCGGCGGAGAGCGGAACGGCGCAGACGGACCTCGGCGCCCTGCTCGCGCCGCTGGACAATTTGCTGCGCTCCGGCAGCCGTGAGGAGCTGGAAAAGCAGCTCGTGCAGAGCTTCGGCGCATCGAGCGGCACGGCGGAGAGCGACAGCGTGACGCTGCAGGTGCTGGCACTGGCCCAGCGCGTGCTCCACACGGCAGTTTCGCCGGGGGAGGCGGCTGCGCTGCTGCGCCGGTGCCGTATCCCGGAGCCGCTGTTTTCCATTTCACCCCCGCAGGAGCTGCAGCGGCGCGTCACGGCGCTGTGCCTTGCGGCGCGCGACCTGCTGGCCGAGCGGCGGCGCGATGGCGTGAGCCTGCTGTGCGCGCAGGCCATGGAGACCATTGAAAAGCAGTATATGGAGGAGGACCTCTCCCTCAGCGGCGTGAGCGAGCAGCTTCACGTCAGCCCGAACTACCTCAGCGCCAATATGAAGAAGTACGCAGGCGACACGTTCATGAACCTGCTTATCAAAAAGCGCATGGAGGTCGCCCACGCCCTGCTGACGACGAGCAGCCTGAAAATTTACGAGGTCGCGCGGCAGTGCGGCTATTCCGACCAGCATTATTTCAGCTTCTGCTTTAAAAAATATTACGGCGTTTCGCCCGCGCAGCTGCGCCGGGCCGAGAGCGAGCGGGGAGGCGATGGAGCATGACGCGGAAAAGACGCGGCCTGAGCATGACATCCATTTTGGTGCTGGCGCTCGTCGGTACCATCACGGCCATCGTGCTGGGAGCCATGGCCGTGTTCCTGCAGACCTATCAGCGCTCGCTCATCCGGAGCGTGCAGACCTCTGCGCGCCAGTCCGTCGCACAGGTTGGCAAGACGGTCGAGGACTATCTGGACGATGTCAACAGCCTCATGGAGCTGCTCGAGCGAAAGCTCGAGGATCCGCGGCAGGACCGGGACGACTTCTTTGCCGCCTTCCTGCAGATCCGGCCGGACGTTGTGGCCGTTACGACCTATGACGCGGCGGGCGGGCTTGTGGACTGCCGGTCGCGCGCGGCAAAGCGCACGGAGATCTATCAGAATCTTTCGTTTGATCCCGATAAAATGGACGACTATGCCGACGGCTATGTCTCCACGCCTCATGTGGCCTCGATCTTTCAGGGCTATTATCCGTGGGTCGTCACGCTCGTTGCGCCGCTCGATGCGCCGGGCCGCGAGGAATGGATCGCGCTGGACATCAGCTTCAGCAGCATTTCTGCCTACCTGAACGACGTCGGCATCGGCCAGCACGGCTACTGCTTCCTGATGGATCAGAGCGGCAACATCATCTATCACCCGCAGCAGCAGCTCATCTATTCCGACCTCAAGCAGGAGAACACGTCGCTCATCGCGGGCCTGCCGGACGGCAGCAACGAGAGCGGCAGCATGATCTATACGCTCACCTCGCTGGAAAACAGCCATTGGCGCGTTGTCGGTGTGAGCTTCGTCGAGGAGCTCATCACCGAGAGCGTGCAGGAGGTCAGCCGCATTCTGGCCGCCTCCGGCATCGGTATCCTGCTGGCCGCCGTCATCATCAGCCTTGTGCTGTTCCGCACGCTTTCCCGCCCCATGCATGGCCTGACGGCAGCCATGCGTCAGTTCGAGCAGGCTGCGGACAATTTCACCTATGTTCCGGTCGGCGGTGCGCGCGAGGTGCGCGCCCTGTCGGATTCGTTCGGACAGATGGTCGTGCAGATCCAGCGCCTCATGGAGCAGGTGCGTGCCGAGGAGGTCAACCTGCGCAAGACGGAGCTGCGCGCCCTGCAGGCGCAGATCAACCCGCACTTTCTCTATAATACGCTCGACTCCATCGCATGGATGTGTGAGCAGGGGAGAAATGCCGAGGCCGTCGAGATGGTCAATGCGCTGGCGCGGCTGTTCCGCATCAGCATCAGCCGCGGCCACGAGCTCATCCCCATCCGCAGCGAGCTGCAGCATGCCGAGAGCTATCTGCAGATCCAGTCCCACCGCTATAAGAATCAGTTTTCCTATTCCTTCGACGTGCAGGAGGAGTGCCTGGACTACCTGTGCAACAAGATCACGCTGCAGCCCATCATCGAAAACGCGATCTACCATGGCATCAACGGCCTTGTGGATGAGGGGGAGATCCGCATCTCGTGCCGCGCGGATGGGGACGATATCCTGTTCACCGTCGAGGATAACGGCACCGGCATGGAGCCGGAGCAGGTGCAGGCCATCCTGCGCAAGGAGCGCAGCGACCACACCGGCATCGGGATCAAGAACGTCAACGATCGTCTGAAGATCTATTTCGGACCGGCCTATGGCATTACCATCGACAGCGTGCCCGACGAGGGAACGCGCGTATATATCCGCATGCCGAAGGTGCGGGAGGAGGCAGAGTATGAAAAACGCTAAACGGCTGGCCGCACTTTTCCTGACGGCCGCCGTGCTTCTGACGGCGGGCTGCAGCCGCAAGACTGTCACGTCACAGAGCTCTGTATGGTTCATCGCCAAATCCACCAACACGGAATTCTGGAAATCTGCCTTTGCCGGAGCGAACGCCGCAAAATCGGAATATAACGTCGATCTGACGATCTGCGGGCCGGAAACGGAGGAGGACTACGAGGAGCAGAACCGTCTTATCGACGAAGCCGTCGCTGCCGGTGCAGATGCCATCGTCTATTCCGCCATCAGCTACACGAAAAACGCCGAGGCAATCACCCGCGCGGCCAAGCAGGGCCTGAAGATCGCCGTCATCGACAGCGACGTGGACTCCGACGGCGTCGGTGTGCGCATCGGCACGGACAATGTCGAGGCCGGGCGCATGGCCGGGCGCGCTGCCCTGCAGACGGACTGGGACAGCCTGACGGTCGGCATCGTGAACTTTGATCTTGGCAGCCGCAACGGGCAGGAGCGCGAGAGCGGCTTTCGCGAGGTGCTGGCGGGCGACCCGCGTGTGAAGGACATCTATACGATCAACGTCAACACCGACGCCACGACGGCACAGGTCCGCACGGTGCAGCTCCTTGTGGAGCACCCGGAGATCAATGTGATCGTCGGCTTCAACGAGCCGATCGCCGTCGGCGCGGCCATGGCCGTGCACTCCCTTGGCCTCGCGGGCCGCGTGCGCATGGTCGGCTTTGATACGAACGTCAAGTGCATCGACCTGCTGCAGAGCGGGGCCGTTTCGGCCCTCATCGTGCAGAATCCCTATGCCATGGGCTACCTCGGGGTCGAGGCTGTGTGCAATCTGCTCGACGGGCAGACCTACCGCACGGCGGAGCTGCTCGACACGGCGACGCGCACCGTGACGAAGGAGACGATGTTCACCATTGAGAATCAGAAGGCACTGTTCTCGTTCGGTTGACATATGCGCATTTTGCACAAATTCGACAAGCTGTTTTTGACATCCAAAACAAAGAATGTGAAGTTTTCACCCTTCCTGCGTAAGAAATCTCATTGTTTTTTGTACAAATTCTGTTAAAATTTAATTACGCGGAACGGAGATTCCGCAGAAATTTATGGAGGATGAATGACAATGAAAAAACTTCTTGCGCTTCTTCTTGTCCTTGTCATGGTCGTTGCTCTGGTCGCCTGCGGCGGCAACGGCAACGAGACCGAGGCACCGACGAACAATTCTCAGCCCGCTTCCGACGCCACTGAGGATACCGGCAACAGCGACACCCCTGTGGGCACCGATCTGAAGGTCGCCGTGTTCTACTACACCTATTCCGACACCTACATCTCCAGCGTCCGCACCGCTCTCGATGCACAGCTGGACGCGCTGGGCGTTACCTATCAGGACTTCGACTCCAACGGCAACCAGACCACGCAGAACGAGGCCATCCAGACCGCAATCGCTGACGGCTATAACCTGCTGATCGTCAACATGGTCACCTCCGGTTCTTCCGACACCGCGAAGGGCATCATGGAGCTGGCCGGCGATGTGCCCGTTATCTTCTTCAACCGCGCAGTCGATGAGGACGGCGTCGAGGCTTCCGCTTCTGTCCTGAACGCTTATGAGAACATCGCATTCGTCGGCACCGACGCCCCCGAGGCAGGCCATCTGCAGGGCAAGATGGTCGGCGAGTACGTCCTCGAGCACTATGACGAGCTCGACCTGAACGGCGACGGCAAGATCTCCTACGCCATGTTCAAGGGCGACGAGGCAAACGTCGAGGCCATCTACCGCACCCAGTACGGCGTTGAGGATGCCAATGCTGTCCTGACTGCCGCCGGCAAGCCCGAGCTTGTCTACTTCGATGCCAACAACACCTCCGGCTATCAGGTCGACCTGAACGGCCAGTGGTCCGCTGCTGCAGCTCTCGATTACATGAACACGAACCTCTCGCAGTACAACGAGGGCAACAACAACATGATCGAGCTCATCATCTGCAACAACGACAACATGGCTGAGGGCTGCATCTCCGCTCTGGAGTCCGCGGGCTACAACAACGGCACCGGCAAGACCATCCCGGTCTTCGGCGTTGACGCCACCGATTCCGCCAAGGAGCTCATTGCCAACGGCAAGATGACCGGCACCGTCAAGCAGGATGCCGAGGGCATGGCTGCCGCCATCGCTCAGATCGCCAAGGCTGTCGGCGAAGGCACCGCTCTGAAGGACGCCGTCGCTGCTACGGCTGAGAGCAACACCGAGATGTACAGCGTCGCCGAGGGCGTTGCCACGAAGCTGTATGTCGCTTATGCTCCCTACACCGCGTAAGCATCGGACATAAAAACTCTGACTGATCGAAATCGAAAAGGGGAGGCTGCCGCAGGGCGGCAGCCTCCTTTTCAGATTTTCAAACAGGCCAAGGAAGTAAGGAGGACATGAAATGAATATGGATCAGGATATCTTGCTGCAGATGACGGATATCACGAAGACCTTCCCGGGCGTCAAGGCGCTCGATCATGTTTCTCTGACGCTGAAACGGGGAACCGTCCATGCTCTGATGGGAGAAAACGGCGCAGGCAAATCCACGCTGATGAAGTGCCTGTTCGGCATTTATAACAAGGACAGTGGAACCATCCTCCTGGAAGGCAAAGAAGTCAACTTCAAAAACAGCAGAGAGGCGCTGGACAATGGCGTGGCCATGGTCCATCAGGAGCTGAATCAGGCTCTGAAGCGCTCTGTTATGGATAATATCTGGCTGGGGCGTTACCCGAAGCATCTCGGACTGGTGGTCGACGAGACCAAAATGTACCGGGAGACCATGAAAATATTCGACGAGCTGGGCATCAATGTCGATCCGCACCGGATCATGAGCACGATGCCCGTTTCGCAGCGTCAGATGGTCGAGATCGCGAAGGCGGTCTCCTATCGTTCGAAGGTCATCGTATTTGACGAGCCGACCTCCTCTCTTACGGAGGACGAGGTCGAGCATTTGTTCCGAATTATCAATATGCTCCGCGACCGGGGCGTGGGTATCATTTATATTTCGCATAAAATGGCGGAGATCAAGCGCATCTCCGACGAGATCACTATCATGCGCGACGGCCAGTGGATTGCGACCCGCCCGGCTGCCGAGCTGGAGGTCAACGATATCATCCGCCTGATGGTCGGCCGTGAGCTGAACAATCAGTTCCCGCCGAAAACGAACAAGCCGGGCGAGCCCTTCCTGAAGGTCGAGCACCTGACAGGCCAGTATAACGGCCTGCGCGATGTGAATTTCACGGCGCGCCGCGGCGAGATCCTCGGCCTGGCCGGTCTGGACGGCAGCGGCCGCACGGAGACGCTCGAGTGCATCTTCGGCGTGATGACCCGCAAGGACGGCTCCATCACCCTCGACGGCAAGCCCTGCCGCAACCGCAATGCGCGCGAGTCCATCAAAAACGGCTTTGCCCTGCTGACGGAGGAGCGCCGCTCGACCGGTATTTTCTCCATCCTGAATATCCGGGAGAATACGGTCATTTCCAGTCTGAAAAAGCACCGCCGCGGCATCTGGCTGAGCAACCGCTCCATGAAGAAGGATACGCAGTGGTCCATTGATGCCATGCACACCAAGACGCCGTCTCAGGAGACGAAGATCCGCAGCCTCTCCGGCGGCAACCAGCAGAAGGTCATTCTCGGCCGCTGGCTGCTCACCGACCCGGACGTGCTGCTGCTCGACGAGCCGACGCGCGGCATCGACGTCGGCGCAAAGTACGAAATTTATCAGCTCATCATCGACCTTGCCAACCGCGGCAAGACCGTGCTGATGGTCTCGTCCGAGATGCCGGAGCTTCTGGGCGTCTGCGACCGCATCCTTGTCATGTCGGGCGGCCGCCTCGCCGGTGAAGTGGACGCCAAAACGACCAGCCAGGAAGAGATCATGCGGCTGGCAGCAAAATACGTTTAAGGGAGGGCCTCGGTCATGGCAAATCCTGTGACAAAAATTCGCAATACGGCTGCGGACTACCGCAAGCTGGACGGGCGCGACAAGCGCCGCTTCTGGACGGACGGCATTCTGAACAATGCGCTGTACATCCTGATGGCGATCTTCATCATCTACACCGCCATCGTCAACCATAACTTCCTGAAGATCGGCTCCATCACGAACATCATCTCGCTGGCCGCTGCGTCCCTTCCGTTCGCGCTCGGCGTTGCGGGCTGCATCGTCCTGACGGGCACCGACCTTTCCGGCGGCCGTGTCGTCGGCCTGTCCGCCGCCCTTTCTGCCGCCCTGCTGCAGAAGACGGATCTTGCCCGCAGAATGTTCAGCTGGATGCCGAACATCCCCACCTGGGCCGGTATCTGCATCGCCATTCTTGCGGTCATCGCCATCGGCGCGATCATCGGCTTTGTCAACGGTTTCTTCGTTGCAAAGTTCAAGCTGCACCCCTTCATCGTCACGCTGGCCACGCAGCTCATCACCTATGGCCTGATCCTCGTGTTCTTCATGCTCAACGATAACAACGGCCAGCCGCTGTCCGGCCTGTCCGACGGTTATTCGAGCTTCATCAAGGGCAAGATGATCTCCATCGGCGCTGTCAGCCTGCCGTGGTATGTGCTTTATGCCATCATCCTGCTCGTCATCACCTGGTTCCTGTGGAACAAGACGACGTTCGGCAAGAACATGTTCGCCGTCGGCTCGAATGCCGAGGCTGCCAATGTCTCCGGCGTGAATGTTTTCCGCACGACGGTCCTTGTCCACACATTCGCCGGTGTGATGTACGGTCTGACCGGCTTTATCGAGGGCGCGCGCATCAGCTCCATCACGCAGTCCACCGGCCTGAACTATGAGTCCGACGCCATTGCGGCCTGCGTCATTGGCGGCGTTTCGTTCGTCGGCGGCACCGGCAAGATCAGCGGCATCGTGCTCGGCGTTCTCATCCTGCGTATCATCTTCGCCGCGCTGACCTTCCTTGCCATCGACTCCAGCCTGCAGTACATCATCAAGGGCCTGATCATTCTGGTCGCCTGCTCTCTGGATATGCGCAAGTACCTCGTCAAAAAGTAAAGACAACAGCTGCTCCTCCGGGCCTCCTGCCCGGAGGAACTTTTATATTACAGAGCAAAAGCAGGGGAGCGGCATGCCCCGCCCGTCCGCGAAGCGGCAATCGGCTCGCTAATTCGGCGCAGCGCACCATTCCCAACGCCGCGTTTCCCCGATGTGTCATTGCGAGGAGCGAAGCGACGTGGCAATCTCGCAGTATCCGGTCGAATAACAGAAAGACTGCGGCGAATACAGTAACTTTACGCTGCGGGGCGTCGAGGACGCCGCCCCCTACAACGCCCGCCCGAAAGCCTCGCAAAATTTTCCGCTTTCTACTTCCTGCGTCCCTGCAGGGCTCCCATAAGCCGCCTCTTGCTTTTCTGCGTGGATTCTGTTACAATAGGCAAACTGTGAAGAAATCAAGAGAAGAAATACAGAGGAGGAAAGAGGCGTGCATTCATCGCTCAGAAAGAAATACATCGGAAATGCGGCGTTCTATAAAATGGCGCTCGCCGTTGCAGTCCCCATCATGATCCAGAACGGCATCACAAACTTCGTCAGCCTGCTGGATAATATCATGGTCGGCCGCGTCGGCACGGAGCAGATGACCGGCGTTGCCATCGTCAATCAGCTGATCTTTGTGTTTAACCTCGCCATCTTCGGTGCGGTGTCCGGCGCGGGCATTTTCGGTGCGCAGTATTACGGCAAGGGCGACTGGGACGGCGTGCGGCAGACGTTCCGCTTCAAGCTGCTCGTCTGCACGGCCCTTACGGTGCTCGGCGCGTGCATTTTTCTGCTGTTCGGCGAGGACCTGATCCTCCTGTACCTCAAGGGTGACGGCTCCCCGGAGCAGATCGCGGCCAGCCTCGGCTATGCAAAGGAATATCTGCTCATCATGCTCGTCGGCTTCATCCCGTTCACGCTGTCGCAGTGCTATTCCGGCACGCTGCGCGAGACGGGCCAGACCGTCGTGCCCATGGTTGCGGGCGTCGTGTCCGTTGTGGTGAATCTCTGCTTCAACACCCTGCTGATCTTCGGCTATCTCGGCTTCCCGCGGCTCGGGGCCTCGGGCGCGGCTATCGCCACGGTCATTGCGCGCTTTGTCGAGGCGGGTGTCGTCATGCTCTGGGCGCACCGCAATCCGGAGCGCGTGCCCTATCTGCGCGGCGTGTACCGCTCGTTCCACATTCCGGCTGCGCTGGCCCGTGCCATTGCGAGAAAGAGCATCCCGCTCCTGTTGAACGAAACGCTCTGGGCAGCAGGTATGGCGCTGCTGGCGCAGTGCTACTCTGTGCGCGGCTATGATGTTGTCTCGGCCTATAACATCTGCTCGACCGTCTCGAACGTGTTCAATGTCGCCTTTATGGCCATGGGCAATGCCGTCGGCATCCTCGTCGGCCAGCTGCTCGGCGCGGGGAAGATGGAGGAAGCCGTCGATACAGACCGTAAGCTCATCACGTTCTCCGTCGGCATCTGCATCGTGCTCGGCGGCCTGATGGCCCTTGTGGCCCACCTGTTCCCGCAGATCTATAACACGTCCGACAGCATCCGCGGCCTTGCGGCCTCGTTTATCCGCATCTGCGCGCTGTGCATGCCGATCAATGCGCTGGCCAACGCCTGCTATTTTACCCTGCGCTCCGGCGGCAAGACGTTCGTGACGTTCCTGTTCGACAGCTTCTATGTCTGCGTGCTGACCGTGCCGATGGCCTTTGTGCTCAGCCGCTTCACCGGCCTGCCGATCGTGCCGCTGTTCCTCTGCTGCCAGCTGGCCGATATCGGCAAGTGCGTTGTCGGCCTCATCATGATCCGCCGCGGCGTCTGGATCCAGAACATTGTTGGAAAGGAGGCGGCCTGAGTGAGACGCGATACCCGCTATTATCAGCAGCATGGCCTGCTGCGCATTTTCCTGTCGTATTTCGGTCCGCACCGCCGTCTGTTTCTGCTGGACATGCTCTGCGCGCTGTTCATCGGCGCGGTCGATCTCATTTTTCCGCTCATCTCCCGCCGCGCGATCAATACGATGCTGCCTGCGCACGCCTACCATACGTTCTTCGTCGTCATGGGCATCATGGCGGCGGCGTACCTCGTGCGCGCGTTCTTCTATTATATCATCGCCTATTACGGCCACACGTTCGGCATCCGCGTTGAGGCCGATATCCGCCGCGACCTGTTCCGCCACATGCAGAGCCTCGGCTATGAATTCTATGACCACAACCGCACGGGCCAGCTCATGAGCCGTCTGACGACGGACCTGTTCGAGATCACGGAGCTGGCGCACCACGGCCCGGAGGACCTGATGATCTCCCTGCTGACGATTGTCGGCGCGCTCGCCGTCATGTTCACGATCGAGTGGCGTCTGGCCCTGGTCGTGTGCGTCATCCTGCCGATCCTGCTTATCGTCGTCATCACGCGCCGCCGGAAAATGAGCAGGGTCTCGCGCGGCGTGAAGAAGCGCACGGCGGCCATCAACGCCGAGATCGAGTCCTCGCTCTCCGGCATCCGCACGGCGAAGGCCTTCGCGAACGAGGCCGTGGAGTTTGGCAAGTTCAGCGAGGCCAACGACCGCTTCAAGGTCTCGAAGCGGGAGTTCCACCGCGAGATGGGCATTTTCTCCGGCTCGCTGGAGTTCTTCCTCTCGATCCTGAGCGTGGCCGTTATCACCGTGGGCGGCACGCTCATCATGCAGGGCCGGATGGATCTGGTCGACCTGTTCACGTTCTCCCTGTATATCTCCACGTTCACGAGCCCCGTGCGCAAGCTCGTGAATTTCGCCGAGATGTTCGCCAACGGCTTTGCGGGCCTCGGCCGCTTCGTCGAGCTGATGCGCACGGAGCCGAAGCTGCGCGACGCGCCGGATGCGAAAGCGCTCGGGCATGTCCGCGGCTCGATCGACGTTGAGGACGTCTCGTTCTCCTATGAGGAAAATCAGGAGGTGCTCGAGCACGTCACGCTGCACGTCCGGCCCGGCGAGACCGTTGCGGTGGTCGGCCCGTCCGGCGGCGGCAAAAGCACGCTGTGCCGCCTGATTCCGCGCTTTTATGACGTGACGTCCGGCCGCATCTGCATTGACGGGCAGGACGTGCGCTCGGTCACGCAGGAGTCCCTGCACCACGCCATCGGTGTCGTGCAGCAGGATGTGTTCCTGTTTGCCGACACCATTGCGAACAACATCCGCTACGGCCGCCCGGACGCTACCATGGAGGAAATCCGGGAGGCGGCGCGGCAGGCGGAAATATATGACGATATCATGGCCATGCCCGACGGCTTCGACACCTATGTCGGCGAGCGCGGCACGCTCCTGTCCGGCGGACAGAAGCAGCGCGTGTCCATCGCGCGTATTTTCCTGAAGAATCCGCCTATCCTGATCCTGGACGAGGCCACGAGCGCGCTCGACAGTGTGACGGAGTCGAAGATCCAGCACGCGCTCGACCATCTGGCCGAGGGCCGCACGACGCTCATCATCGCCCACCGCCTTTCGACCATCCGCAGCGCCTCGCGCATTCTGGTCGTGGCGGACGGCCGCATCTGCGAGCAGGGCACGCACGAGGAGCTTATGCGCCTCGGCGGCCTGTATGCGACCCTGCGCAGCACGCAGGACCTCAGCAGCGCGGAATGACCCCTGCGAATGCCCAAAAGATACCCGATAAAATGTGAACTTTTTTGGAAGGACCGTCGAAAATGGGATATTTGCTTGCTATTATGGTAAAATCCTGATATAATAGCGGAAATGCGGTCGACGTAACGACCTGTTCTTGGACGGCGCGCCGGAAATCTTGCCAAAAACATGGATTCCGACGCATTACAAGGAAAACAAGACCGCAATGCGGATTCCCATCCGCCTGTACGGCGGCATAGCATGGGAAAAACGAGAGGATGATACTGCTTTGAAGACTGCACACCGCGTGGAGCCAGCCATTACCCACTTCGCCATCAGCGGCGCTCCGATCACCTGCGAGAAATACGGCCACGGCCACATCAACTGCACCTATCAGGTCAAGACGGACGACGGGCACGCCTATATTCTCCAGCGCATCAACCGCTATGTGTTTGCCGATCCGAAGGCTGTGATGGAGAATGTCGGTGCCGTGACACAGTACCTGCGGGAGCGCGCGGAGGATCCCCATGAGGTCCTGAATTTTATTCCGGCCGATACCGGGGTATACTATCATATCGATGAGGCGGGCGAGTACTGGCGCTGCTATGAATTCGCCGACGGCATCTGCCTTGAGGCCCCGGAGTCCGACACCGACTTCTATGAGAGCGCCATCGCCTTCGGCCGCTTTCAGGAGATGCTGCGCGAGTTCCCTGCGGAGACGCTCCACGAGACGATCCCGCTGTTCCACAACACAACGAACCGCTACCGCATCTTCCGCAAGGCCCTGCAGGACGATCTCGCGGGCCGCGCGGCGGGCGTGCCGGACGATATCCGCTTCGCGCTCGACCGCGAGCAGGAGGCGGGCACGCTCTGCAGCCTGCTCGACAGCGGCGAGCTGCCGCTGCGCGTCACGCACAACGATACGAAGCTCAATAACGTCCTGTTCGACCGCCGGACGCGCAAGGCGCTGTGCGTGCTCGATCTCGACACCGTCATGCCTGGCTCGTCGCTGTATGACTACGGTGATTCCATCCGCTTCGGCGCGGCGACTGCGGCCGAGGATGAGAAGGACCTTTCGAAAATGGGCATCAATCTGCACCTGTTCCAGGTCTACACGGCGGGGTATCTCGCCGCCTGCAAGAGCCTGACGCCCAAGGAGCTGGAGCTGCTGCCGCTCGGCGCAAAGATCATCACGCTCGAGCTGGCCGTGCGCTTCCTGACCGACTATCTCGACGGTGACCGCTATTTCCGCGTCGCCTACCCCGAGCACAATCTCGTGCGCGCCCGTGCGCAGATGAAGCTGGTGGCCGACATGGAGGCCCACTGGGACGAAATGCAGGCCATCGTCGCAGAAGAAGCGGCAAAGCGAAACTGAGGAGGAGCTATGCAGTATTTAGGCGTTGAATATTCCGTCAAGCATATGCCGGAGCTCGATCCGGACTTTATCCCCTTCGGCGTGTGGCTCGAGGCCTATGCCAGGGGCGCGGAAAAGCCCCTGACCATCGCGCTCGAGCGCGATCAGGGCAAGATCTCTGTCCGTGAGACGAAGATCCACGGCACGCCGGAAATGGCCGAGGCCGATTATCGCTATGTCGAGCGCTATGTGAAATTCCTGCTGTGGTCCATCGGCGGCTTCCGCATCTGGATCTGCGGCGACAGCGCGCTGGCGCAGCGCCTGCAGCGCGCCTATACCCTTACGGGCGAGCGCGCGTTCGACGTGCAGTTCATGCAGGACGTCTATGAAGTGCCGTTCGAGGTCATCGACTGCACGCCCGAGCAGCTGCCGCAGGCAAACGAGTCCTCTGTCGCCATCGGCGGCCATATGGAGGGCTGCCGCATCGGCTTTGACGCGGGCGGCTCCGACCGCAAGGTCTCCGCAGTCATCGACGGCAAGACCGTCTATTCCGAGGAGGTCGTCTGGCACCCGAAGACGGAGCCGGACCCCCAGTATCATTTCAACGGCATCGTCGAGGCCTTCCGCACGGCCGCGTCCAAAATGCCGCGCGTGGACGGCATCGGCGTTTCCTCCGCCGGTGTGTTCATCGGCAACAGCCCGATGGTCTCCGCCCTGTTCCTGAAGGTCCCGCGCGAAAAGCGCGAGCTTGTCAAGACGATCTATGACCGCGCGGCCAGGGAGATCGGCGATGTGCCGATCGTTGTGGCGAACGACGGCGACGTGACGGCGCTGGCCGGTGCCATGGGCCTGGAGTGCGGCTCCGTTATGGGCATGGCTATGGGTACGTCCGAGGCCGTCGGCTATGTCGACGCCGAGGGCAAGGTGCTCGGCTGGCTCAATGAGCTGGCCTTTGCGCCGGTCGACCTCTTTGAGGACGCCATGGCGGACGAGTGGTCCACGGACATCGGCGTCGGCTGCAAGTATTTCTCGCAGGATGCCGTTATTAAGCTCGCGCCGCGCGCCGGCATCGAGCTGGATTCCGCGCTCACGCCCGCTGAAAAGCTCAAGGTCGTGCAGAACCTCATGGAGAAGGGCGACAGCCGCGCCCGCCGGATCTTCGCCTCCATCGGCGCATATCTGGCCCATACGCTGAAGCTGTACTGCCGCTTCTACGACGTGCACCACATGATCGTGCTCGGCCGCGTCATGTCCGGCCTCGGCGGCAGCGTCATTCTCGAGACCTGCCTGTCCATCCTGAACGAGGAATATCCGGAGCTTGCGCAGAAGGTGCGCGTCATGCTGCCGGATGAGAAAACGCGCCGTGTCGGCCAGTCCGTGGCGGCCGCCAGTCTGCCGGAGCTGCGCAAAAACGCCTGAGCCCGGACGGAGGGAGAATACCATGCAGTTTCAGAATGCAATGATCTATACGGAGAAATTCCGCTTTGAGCACGGGGCCTTCGCCGTGGAAAACGGCCGCTTCGCGCGTGTGCTGGGCCAGCCGGGCCCGGACGCCGTCGATCTGCACGGCGCCTATGTCATCCCCGGCCTGCTCGATATCCACACGCACGGCAATTCCGGCGCGGATTACTCCGACGGCAATTGGGACGACTATGTCCGCATGGCGCGCTACAGTGCCCGGAACGGCATCACCTCCATTGCCCCCACGACGCTGACCCTGCCGTATGAGACGCTGGCTGCGGCCTTTGCCACGGCCTACCGCATGGCGGACGAGCGCCCCGCAGGCTGCGCCGTTGTGCGCGGCGCGCATATGGAGGGGCCGTTCTTCAGCGAGAAGAAAAAGGGCGCGCAGAACGCCGCCTATCTCCGTGAGCCGGACTTTGAGGCGTTCAGCAAGCTCTTTGCCGCCGGCAACGGCATTGTCCGCATCGTGGACGTCGCACCAGAGCTGCCCGGTGCAGCGGAATTTGTGCGCAAGGCAAGCAAGCAGTGCACCGTCTCCATCGCGCACACGGACGCGTCCTATGACGATGCCGTCTGCGCCATAGAAGCAGGTGTCACGCACCTGACGCACCTGTATAATGCCATGCCCGGCATCCACCACCGCAAGCCCGGCGTCATCCCGGCCGCGGTCGAGAACGAGCAGGTGAGCGCGGAGCTCATCAGCGACGGCCAGCATGTCCACCCCGCCTCCGTGCGGCTGGCGTTCCGCATGTTCGGCCCGGCGCGCATGGTGCTCATCTCCGATTCGCTGCGCTGCTGCGGCATGCCCGACGGTGAGTATGAGCTGGGCGGCCAGCCCGTGTTCCTGCAGGGCGGCGTGGCCCGCCTGTCCGACGGGACCATCGCAGGCTCCGCTACGAATGTCTATGACTGCATGCTGCGTGCCATTTCGTTCGGCATCCCGCGCGAGGATGCCGTCCGCGCCGCGACCTATAACCCCGCCCGGCAGCTCGGCTGCCTGGACGAGGTCGGCTCCATCCGCGACGGCAAGCAGGCGGATTTCGTGATCTGCGATGCCGAGCTGAACCGCCGCGAGGTCTGGCTGGCCGGAGAAAAGCTGGCCTGAAAAAAGCACCGCCCTGAGAAGCAGAAATGCTTCTCAGGGCGATTTTTATGCTACCTCTTCCCCGCTTGGCGTCAGAATGACGACGCGCAGCGGGATATCCCGGCCGGAGGCGGCGAGCGCCGTCTCCACGGCGTGGGTCAGGCCGCCGCAGCACGGTACCTGCATCCGCACGACGAGGACGGAGCGGATGTCGTTCCGGCGGAACAGCTCCGTGAGCTTTTCGCTGTAGTCCACGGCGTCGAGCTTCGGGCAGCCGATCATGGCGATGCGTCCGGCAAGATAGCGGCTGTGGAACTGCGCGCAGGAAAACGCCGTGCAGTCCGCGGCAATGACAAGGTCCGCACCCTGCAGATAGGGGGCCGAGGTGCTCAGCAGCCTGATCTGCACGGGCCAGTTCTGCAGGGCGGACGCCGCGCCGTCCTGCGCGGGTGCGGCGGACGGGGTGAAGCGCATGGCCTGCGCGCCGGGGCAGCCGCCCGCCGGGGACTGCGCCGCCTTGGCGGCCTGCACGGCGGCCTCGTCATAGGCAGGGGCCTCGCGCTCCACAAAGCGGATGGCATCGGCCGGGCAGGCGGGCAGGCAATCACCGAGCCCGTCGCAGAAATGCTCACGTGCCAGCTTCGCCTTGCCGTTCACCATGGCGATGGCGCCCTCGTGGCAGGCCTTCGCGCACAGGCCGCAGCCGGTGCAGCGTTCTTCGTCGATTTCAATGATCCGTCTGATCATGGGTGTTATCCTCCGATTTGCGTAACTTTCGGTTGGCTTTCTGCCGTTCGGCAATGGCCATCATCTGCTCATACATTGCGTCGCCCACGCACTGGCGGGCATATTTGCACCACTGCACGCAGCTGAGCGTGTCGTTATAGACCACAAAGCCGCAGTGCTCGCACACGGCCTGCGTGTCGCAGGTGAACAGCTCGATCTCGCTGCCGCACTGCGGGCAGACCTTCTCCAGAATTTCGGGCGTGCGGGGCTTTCCCTGACATCCTTCCAGAATCATGGCATTCCCTCCTGTTCGCATCTATTTTAACAAATGCAGGCGGAAAGTCTGTTGGAATGCCAACGAAACCGAAATTCTGCGTGTCTGACCCGTGGACAATATCCGAAAAATGTGCTATGATGAGCAAAAAAGGAGGCTATTGTTATGCGTGTTTTAGAAGGACTTCAGCCTGCGGCTGCGTTGGGCTTTTTTGAGACGCTGTGCGCCATCCCGCATGGCTCGCGCGACACGAAGGCAATCTCGGACTACTGCGTCCGCTTCGCGCAGGAGCGCGGCCTGAGCTGGCAGCAGGATGCGTCGAACAACGTCATCATCCGCAAGCCGGCCAGCCCCGGCTATGAGGACCATCCTACCGTGATCCTGCAGGGCCACCTCGACATGGTCTGCGAGAAGGATGCGGACTGCGACATCGATTTTTCGAAGGACGGCCTGCGCCTGCGCCATGACGACACCTATATTTTTGCCGACGGCACGACGCTCGGCGGCGACGACGGCATCGCCGTGGCCTATGCGCTGGCGGTGCTGGACTCAAGCGAGCTGAAGCACCCGCCGCTCGAGGCGGTGTTCACCGTCGACGAGGAGATCGGCATGCTCGGCGCGGCAGCCCTCGATATGAGCGGCCTGCAGGGCCGTGTGCTGCTGAACATCGACTCCGAGGACGAGGGCATCCTGACCGTCAGCTGCGCCGGAGGCGCGACGTCCTGCCTGACCGTTCCCGTCAAGCGTGTTCCTGTGCAGGGGAAGGCTTGGCGTGTCGGCGTGCGCGGTCTGACCGGCGGCCACAGCGGCGTGGAGATCAACAAGGGCCGCGCCAATGCCAACAAGGTCCTTGCGGCGGCGCTGCAGGGCCTGCCCGTCACGCTGTGCTCCATCGCGGGCGGCAGCAAGGACAATGCCATCCCGCGTGCGTCCGAGGCCGTCGTTGTCAGCGAGGCGGACGATTTTGCTGCGCTGTTTGCAGCGAATGCGGCCAAGGCCGCCCTGCCGGAGACGGAGCAGCATGCGGAATTCTACTGCGAGCCTGCCGAGGCGGGCGAGATGCTGGCCGAGAGCGAGGCCGTGCTCGGCCTTCTGAACGCCGTGCCGAACGGTGTGCAGGCCATGAGCAGCGACATCCCCGGTCTGGTGCAGACCTCCCTGAACCTTGGCATCCTGACGACGGACGCCGATGCCGTGCGCCTGACGTTCTCGGTGCGCAGCTCCGTGAACCGCGAGAAGTTCGGCCTCATCGAGCAGCTCAAGGCGCTGGCTGCCCGCTTCGGCGGCAGCTACAGCGAATCCGGCGAGTACCCCGCATGGGAGTACCAGAAGGATTCCCGCCTGCGCGAGGTCATGGTCGAGGTGTTCGAGGCCCAGTACGGCCGCAAGCCGGTCGTGGAGGCTATCCATGCCGGTCTGGAGTGCGGTATTTTCTCCGACCGCCTGCCCGGTCTGGACGCCGTCTCGTTCGGCCCGCAGATGCATGACATCCACACGTCGCGCGAGAGGCTCGACATTGCCTCGACGGCGCGGACGTGGGAGTATCTCGTGGCGGTGCTGGAGCGCCTGTGATGAAGGTTTTTGACGCCCACTGCCACATTTACCCGGCAAAGATCGCCCGCAAGGCCGCCCAGACCACAGCGGCCTTCTATGACTACACCGGCGAGACACTCGACGGCACGGTGCAGACGCTGTTCGCCCACGGCGGCGGCATTACCAAATTTCTTGTGCAGTCCGTAGCGACACGGCCGGATCAGGTGCAGCATATCAACGAGTTCATCGCCCGCGAGGTCGCGCAGTTTCCGGACCGCCTGTACGGCTTCGGCGCGCTGCACCCCGATTCGCCGACGCTGGAGGAGAATATCGCCCACCTGCGCGCTCTGGGCCTGCACGGCGTGAAGCTGCATCCGGACATCCAGGGTTTCCGCCTCGACGATCCGCGCTGCTTTGCGCTGGCGGAGCAGTGCGAGGGCGTGCTGCCCCTGCTCCTGCACACGGGAGACAGCCGCTATGACTTCTCCAACCCAAACCGCCTTATCCCGCTGCTGCGGCGCTTCCCGCGCCTGACGGTCATCGGCGCGCATTTCGGCGGCTACACGATCTGGCAGGAGGCCGCGCGGCAGCTTGCCGGACGCTTTGAAAACCTCTGGGTCGACTGCTCGTCGTCGTTCTTCGCCATGGACGTCGCCGCCGGGCGCGCGCTCATCGACGCCTACGGTGCGGACCGTGTGCTGTTCGGCACGGATTACCCCATGTGGGATCCGCAGCACGAGCTGGCGCGTCTGCGCGGCATGCACCTTGCGCCGGAGACGGAGCGGAAGATCCTCTATGACAATGCTGCTGCCCTGTTTGGGCTGGAAGGAGAGAACTGATATGCTGCGAGTGGGTACCGTCGGGACAAGCTCGATCATGCGGACCATTCAGGAGGCCATCCGTCTGACGGACGGCATGGAGTGCCGTGTGGTCTATTCCCGCACCGAGGAGCAGGGCCGCGCCTTCGCGGCGGAGATGGGCGTGCCGGAGCACTGCACGGACTATGCCGCCATGCTGGAGCGCAGCGACCTTGACCTCATCGACATCGCCTCGCCGAACCGCTTCCATGTGGAGCAGGCCCTTGCCGCGCTGGAGCACGGCAAGCACGTCATCGTAGAAAAGCCCGCCGCCGTGACCCGCGGCGACGTGCAGCGGCTCATCGACGCCGCGCGCGCGAACGGCGTGTACTTCTTTGAGGCCATCACGACGCTGTTCATGCCGCAGTACGAGGCCTGCCGCCTGCTGCTGCCGAAGCTCGGGCGCATTGAACAGGCACACATCACCTATGCGCAGTATTCCTCGCGCTACGATGCCTATCTGCGCGGCGAGAACCCGAATATTTTCAACCCCGCCATGCAGGCCGGTGCGCTCAACGATATGGGCGTTTACTGCGTGCATATGGCCGTCGACCTGTTCGGCGCGCCGCAGGACGTCCGGTATCTGGCGGAGCTCGGCCCGAACGGCATCGATCTGGCCGGGCGGCTGACACTGACGTATCCGGCCCTGACGTGCGAGATCCTCACGGCGAAAAACGCCGACCTCGGCAGCGGCTGCCGCATCACGGGCGAGAACGGCTGGTTTGCGGAGGACGGGCCCATCAACGCCTTCGGCGGCTGCACGGCAGAGCTGAACGGTGCGCCGGTCGACGTGGCGCTGCCGCAGGCCGAGAACCGCATGGTCTATGAATTTGCCCGCTTCCGCGATGCCATCGTGCAGCACGACACGGCATTCTTCGACCGCATGGCGGAGCAGTCCGCGCGCGTGGCCGCCGTACTGGAGCAGGCACACCGCACTGCATAACTATCCTGCCAGACACCCTTCCGGAGGAGACTTCTCTTCCGGAGGGGTATCTTTTCGCGCAAAAACAAGTCGATAAATAATTTATAACAGGATTTATATTCTAAAATCACCAGGGGACTCGCGAACGCTATAAAATTATATTTAGGGCATAAAAACTTTTTTATGAAATCTGCACAATTTGAACCTGTATTTTTCTACACCAAATTGTGGAAAATCCATTGCACTTCTGCAAAGAATCTGATATGATAACAGCAATGGGAGCCTGCAGGAGATGCCGCTCCGCGCAGGTCTCTTACGGAACCGCCGGCCCCGGCAGAACCGGCAAAAACAAACGGGAGGTACTTATGGAAAAGTTTTTTGGACTGAAAAAACACGGCACCACCGTCAGAACTGAGATCCTGGCAGGTCTGACCACATTCATGGCCATGGCTTACATCCTCATGGTCAACGCTAACATGTTCGCCAATCCGTTCAGCGACGGAACGAACGTCCTCGGCGTCAGCTACGGCGCCATCTACATTGCCACCGCGATCTCGGCGGTCATCGGCTCCGTCCTCATCGGACTGCTGTCGAATCTGCCGCTCGCACAGGCCTCCGGCATGGGCCTGAACGCCTTCTTCGTTTATACCGTCTGCGTCGGCTTCGGCTTCACCTACGCCAACGCCCTTGTGTTCGTTCTCGTTGACGGCCTCATCTTCATTCTGCTGACCATCACTGGCCTGCGCAAGAAGATATTCACCGCCATCCCCGACGCCGTCCGCAAGGCCATCCCCGCAGGCATTGGCCTGTTCATCGCGTTCCTCGGCCTGCAGAATGTCGGCCTCGTCGCGAAGGATGCCAGCACCGGCGTTACCCTCGGCTCCTTCAACCTGTTCAACAATGCCAATGTCAGCTGGGCGACCGTCATGCCCATGATCGTTACCGTTCTGGCCCTTGTGCTCATCGCCGTCCTGTCCAAGAAGGGCGTGCGCGGCGCGGTCCTGTGGGGCATCCTCGGCGGCGCAGCCCTGTATTATGTGCTCGGCCTGACCGTTCCCGGCTTCTATGGCGACCTCAGCTCCACGCTGAAGATCGACTTCGTCGGCCCGTTCCGCGATTTCGGCGAGATGGCCTTCGGCAAGGTCTTCACGGAAGGCTTCGACTTCAGCGCCTATGTCAGCGCCCATGGCACGGCAGACCTGGTCGTCGTCTTCATCACGACGTCCCTGGCCTTCTGCATGGTCGATATGTTCGATACCCTCGGCACGCTGTACGGCGCCTGCGCCCGCGGCAACATGCTGCTGCCGAACGGCGAGGTCCCCAACATGGACAAGGCCATGCTGGCCGACGCCATCGCCACCACCACCGGTGCGATCTGCGGCACCTCCACGGTCACGACGTTCGTCGAGTCCTCTGCCGGTGTTGCAGAGGGCGGCAGAACCGGCCTTGCGGCCATGGCGACTGCTGCGCTCTTCTTCATCGCCATGTTCCTCAGCCCCATCGCCTCTCTCATCCCGACGGCGGCCACCGCTGCGGCCCTCATCTATGTCGGCGTTCTGATGATCAACTGCGTCAAGGACCTCGACTGGATGGATCCGTCCGTTGCTCTGCCCTCGTTCCTCACGATGGCGATGATGCCCTTCACCTACAACATCTCCTACGGCATCGCGTTCGGCCTGATCTCCTATGTGCTCATCCGCATCTTCACCGGCAAGATCCGTGAAGTCAAGGTCGGCACTTGGGTCATCACGATCCTGTTCCTCCTGATGCTGTTCCTCACGCACTAAACGGCAGATAGATGCGTTCCGGCTGCCCCGCTCCGGCGGGGCAGCTTTTTTGCGGTATAAGGCTTCCAGAATTGTCATTGCGAGGGCGCTTGCGCCCGTGGCAATCTCGCAGTATCCGGATGAATCACAGGCAAGCCTCGGCGAATTCGCAGGCCCCTCGCAACGACAAATCCGGAGGCCTATGCGGTCGGGGAGTGCGGTGCGGAAACGCGTCCCAAGCGATACAAAAAAGGACCGCCACAGGGCGGTCCCTTTGCGCTTCCCTCAGTCGATCCCGTCGACCGTGACGTTTTCCACGCCGTTGGCATCGAATTCGGCCAGATATTTCTGCATCCGTTCGTTCAGCTCGTTATACATGCCGGAATCCGGATAGCCGAGATCGCGGCGCGCCAGCTCCTCTGCGAGGATGTCAAAAAATACGGCGTCTTCATAGTATGCAATGGCCTCGTGGATGCCGCCGTCCTCAAAGGCCCGCGACGGGAACGAGATGCCGAGCCGCTTTTCCACGAGCGCGGACAGCGGCGTACCGCTGCACAGGCCGAAAATTTTGCTTTCAATCCGGTCGTACTCCGTGATGCGGTCGTCGCCGCGGGCGGAGTTCAGCACCCAGTTGCCGATATAGACCATGTCCAGAAGCTGGCGGAACTCTGCAGAGGTCAGATCTACGGTCATCGCAGCCTCACCTTCCTTTCCAGACCATTATAGCGGCTTTGCCCGATTTTTTCCACAGGAAAACAAAGAAAAAATGGAAAATACCACTTGTTTTTATCGGCCGGATGGCATATGATATAGTGACTTGAAATGAAGGCAACACCGCATCATTCCCCTTCGGCCCTCGCCGGATCGTGCGGTACTGTCGGAATCCTGATGGAGGAGCAAAACGTGAAAAAACTGAGTGTTTGTGTGCTGTTCGGCGGCGTGTCCCCGGAGCATGAGGTCTCGCTGCGTTCTGCGGAGTCCGTGCTGAACAACCTCGACAAGGAAAAATATAACATCTTTCCGGTCGGCATCACCAAGACCGGCGAATGGATCCTGTACGGCGGCAGGGACTACAGCAAGCTGCCGACGGGCGAGTGGCAGCATTGCCCGGAGAACCGCCGCGCGGCTATTTCGCCGGTGCGCGGGCAGGGCCTGCTGAATTTTGAGGGCGACTGCGTTGTGCGTGAGCGCATCGACGTCGTTTTCCCTGTCCTGCACGGCGAAAACGGCGAGGACGGCTCCATTCAGGGCCTGCTGCAGCTGGCCGGTCTGCCCTATGTCGGACCGGGCGTGGCGGCCTCCGCCACCTGCATGGACAAGACGCTGACGAAGCTCGTCGCTGATCGCGCCGGGATCCGGCAGGCGGCGTGGCGGCTCGTCACGGTGCGCGAGCTGGCAAATAATCCCGAGGCCGTGCTGGACGGCGTGGAAAAGGCATTCTCCTATCCCGTGTTCATCAAGCCCGCCGGAACGGGCTCATCTGTCGGCGTGAGCAAGGCCAAGAACCGCGAGGCGCTGCTGGCGGCGCTGACGAATGCGTCAAAATACGACAGCAAGATCCTTGTGGAAGAGTTCATCAACGGCCGCGAGGTCGAGGTCGCCGTGCTCGGCAATGCCGGTCCGGCCGCCTCCGTCTGCGGCGAGATCGACTCCGGCACGGAATTCTATGACTACGACGCCAAATATATCTCCGACTGCGCCCAGCTCTATATCCCGGCGCGCATCCCGGAGGAGGTCTCAGAGCGCGTGCGCGACAACGCCATCCGCATCTATGAGGCTATGGGCTGCCGCGGCCTGTCCCGCGTGGACTTTTTCGTGACCTATGAGGGACAGGAGATCGTCTTCAACGAGATCAACACCCTGCCCGGCTTCACGTCCATCTCCATGTATCCCAAGCTGTTTGAGGCCAGCGGCATTCCCTATCCCGAGCTGCTGGACAATCTGATCGAGCTGGCGCTGGAGGACTGAGATGAAGGTTGTTCTGACCATCACCGGCTCACAGCGCTTCGGCACGGACGAGCCGGAGAAGACGAGCCTTGTGACGGAGGGCACGCTCGAACGCGAGGGCGACGTTCTGCTGTTGTCCTACGAGGAGAGCGAGCTGACGGGCATGGAGGGTACAACGACTGTGTTCCGCGTGGAGCCTGCGCGCATCACCCTGCAGCGCAGCGGCACGCTGGAGTCGCAGATGGTGTTCGAGCTGGGGCATGAGGACCGCTCCCTGTATGACATGGGCTTCGGTGCACTGATGATCACGGTCCTGACCGACCGCCTCGAAAACACCCTGACGGACGCGGGCGGAGAGATGGACGTCTCGTATTCCGTTGCCATTGAAAACGAAACGGCCGGGCATATCGATTATCATATCCATGTCCGCCCGCAGGAGGCATAAAAACAGGCCTGTTCCACAATTCGCGGAACAGGCCTTGATTTTTCTCTTTTTTACAGCAAGTCCTGATCGTAGACGGCGCGGACACCGCCGATGAACTTCGGGCGGACGCGGGCCGCCAGCAGGATGGCACTGCCGATGTGATCGAGCTGCAGGCGGACGGGCACGGCGACCTGCTTCAGGTGCATGCCGATGAGCGTTCCGCCGATATCCAGCCCGGCATCGGCACGAATGCTCTCCACGGCGACAGGATCGCGGAAGGCGTGGTAAGCGGCCGTGGCGAACGAGCCGCCCGCCTTCGGCTGCGGGACGACATTCACAATGTCTGCGCCGGGGACGGCCTCGCGCTCGATGATGATGGCGCGGTTCAGATGCTCGCAGCACTGCGCGGCCAGATACAGGCCGTGGGCCGTGAGCACGCGGTGCAGGACGGCAAAGACCTGCTCGGCGACCTCCGGACGGGAGTCCGAGCCGATGCGGCTGCCGCAGATCTCGCTCGTGGAGCAGCCAATCACGACGATCTGACCGGGATGCAGCTTTGCTTTTTCAATCAGTTCTTCTGCGGCCTGTTCGGCCTGTCTGCAGATATCCTCAAGCATGGATGGGTTCTCCTTTCATACGGGCCGCAAGATGCGTGCGGTCGAGCAGCGTGAACAGCGCCATACCGGCCACAAGGCCGACGGCTGCCTGCGGCAGGTTCGTTGTGACGGCGGATTCCAGACTGGGCGCATAGCCGAACAGCGGCAGCTCATACAGAAAATAGCCGACGACCATGATGATCTCCGCTGCGACGGAGCCGAGCAGAGAACCGGAGAAGGTCTTGCCGAACCGGCTGCCGTTCTTTGCGAAGGCGCGGAAGATCAGGGCGGCGGCGAGCGCCATCAGAGCCTTGATGACCAGTGTGCCGGGAGCGTAGATGAAATAGCCGCAGATGACGTCGGCCAGCGCGGAGCCGATGCCGCCTGCCGCTGTGCCCCAGACCGGACCGAGCACGAAGGCACTGAGCAGCACCATGCAGTCGCCGAGGTTGAAGTAGCCGCCGATCGGCGAGGGAATGTGGATGATCATCGTGGCCACACAGGTCAGCGCGGCGAACATGGCGGCCAGGATCAGGGTGCGGAGCTTTGTCTGTTTCATAATGGGTTTCCTCTCTTGCTTTTCATGGTGAAACCTATTATACTGTAAATTGGACTGATGAAAAGCCCCAAAACAGAATTTTTTAACCAGATCAGATGGAGGCACTGCCATGCTGACCTACACTCTGAAAAAAACGCCCGGCCATCCGCTCTATGAGCAGCTGTACCAGAGCATCCGCGACGATATTGCCGCCGGACGGCTGCCTGCCGGGTCCCGCCTGCCGTCCAAGCGCGTGCTGGCCGCCCATCTGGGCGTGAGCGTCGTCACGGTGGAGAGCGCCTATGCCCAGCTGCTGGCCGAGGGCTATGCCGAGGCGCGCCCGCGCAGCGGCGTGTATGTCTGTGCCATCGGCAGCAGCGTCCCTGTGCAGCCGCCGCATATGCCGTCCCTGCCGCAGCCGTCCGCGCCGGAGCCGCTGTTCGACCTCAGCGGCGGCACGGGCGAGGACGTGCCGTTCCCGGCCTCCGTCTGGGTGCGGACGATGCGCGAGGTCATCGCGGACAAGCGCCTGATGCAGCCGGTCGATTTTGCCGGAGCGCCGGAGCTGCGCGCTGCCATTGCGGCTCATCTGGAGCAGGCGCGCGGCCTGCGCGTCTCGCCGGAGCAGATCTTCATCGGCGCGGGCACGGAGTACCTGTATGGCCTCATCGTGCAGCTCCTCGGGCGCAGGCTGCGCTATGCCGTCGAGGACCCCGGCTACCGCAAAATTTCCGGCATCTACGCGGCAAATGACGTGACTGTCTGCCCCATCGGCCTTGACAGCGAGGGCCTGTCCGTGGAAGCGCTGCGGGCCAGCGGCGCGCAGATCGCCCATATTTCCCCGGCGCACCACTATCCTACGGGCATTGTCATGCCCATCCGCCGCCGCAATGCGCTGCTGGCGTGGGCCGCAGAGGTCCCGGAGCGCTATATCATCGAGGACGACTACGACAGCGAGCTGCGCCACACGGGCCTGCCCGTGCCGCCGCTGTTCAGTCTGGACGGGCAGGGCCGGGTGCTGTACCTGAGCACATTTTCCCAGACCATCGCGCCCTCACTGCGCATCGCTTACCTCTGCCTGCCGCCGCGGCTCATGGAGCGCCTGCGCACGCAGCTCGGCTTTTACGCCTGCGCCGTGCCGAGCTTCGAGCAGTTCACGCTGGCGCGCTTCATTGCCTCCGGCGATTATGAGCGCCATCTGAACCGCCTGCGCAAGCGCTTCCGCGAGAAGCGCGCGGCCATCCTGGCGGCCATTGCGGCCAGCTCTCTGGCGCAGCGCTGCGAGATCATCGAGGAAAACGCCGGGACACACTTTCTGCTGCGGCTGGCGACGTCCCGCTCCGATGCCGAGCTGAAGCGGAGTGCTGCGGAGCGCGGGCTTTCGCTGCGCTTCCTCAGCGACTACCGCAGCGACGGGAAAAACAGCGGCTGCGCGATCGTGAACTATGCCTGCATGCCAACGGAGCGCCTTCCGGCCGCACTGAAAACACTGGAAGAGCTTTTGTGAGCGAAAAAGATTGATTCCGAGCGAATTGAATCATCAAAAATCCGGGCTACGGGAGAGGCTTCATAAGAAAAAAGGCAGTGCAAAACTTGTGCTGCCTTCTTTTTGTACGATCCGAAAACGGGTATACTGGTTTTTGGTGACAAAATCCGACGTTCGCTGTGCCCGCGGAAAAGAAAGTGATATTCCGGGCTTTGCCCGGAGTAAGACTGTCAAAAAACTGCCAAGCCGAAAGTTTCGGAGGGAAGAAAAGTGTGAAAGGAAACCGTCAGGGTTTCCTTTCGCGTCAAATAACCCGCCGCAGCGGCAGAATTGCAAAATAATGCTACAAAATTTCATTTTGCAATTCTGAAAGCAGCTTGGCGAAAAAGCCCCGGAGGGACTTTTTTGACAAGCTGAAAAGCCGCTCGGCTTTTGTGATATTATATTCGCCGGTGAAACTGCCGCAGGCAATATCACGATGCAAAGCATAATATCACGATGCAAAGCATAATATCACTGTCCGAAGGACAATATCACTCGCCGTCAGGCGAATATAATTGAGGCGCACTTCCTTCCGGAGTGCGCCTCTTGGCCCGGATTTTTTAACGGATCTCGCGCACGAGCAGATACGGTGCGCCGCTGGCCTGCGCGGCCTGAATGCCCTCGGGGGAGTCCTCGAAGATGATCGTGTCGGCGGGGGCAACACCGAAGTGCTCCATCGCCATAAGGAAGCCGTCCGGCGCGGGCTTTTTGTGCGGGACCTCGACATTCGTCAGCAGCAGGTCGAAGCAGTTCTCGCGGTGAAAATAGCGGAGAATGGCCTCAACGCTGCAGCGCGTGGCGGACGTGACGAGGGCGGTGTGATAGTCGGCGCGCAGCGTCTGCAGCAGGGAGAACAGAGCCGTGTTTTCGCGGATGCGGTGGAATAGGGCAGGGTAGGCGGCGAGCTTCGCGTCGTGCACGGCGTCGATCTTGGCCTCGTCGCCGCCGAGCAGCTCGCCGAGAAAATCGCGGTAGTAGCGCCCGTTGCAGTGCAGGGCGAAGTCCTCGACGCTCAGGCTCACGCCGTAGGGCGCGAGCGCGACGGCATAGGCGGCCTGATTGGCGGGAACCGTGTCGAACAGCGTGCCGTCCATGTCAAAGATAGCCAGTTTTTCCTTCAAAAATGCTCCTCCGGATGGGCGGCGCGCTGCGCCATGCCGTCAAAGAAGGCGGCAAGATGCAGGCCGTCCACCAGCGCGTGGTTTGCGGTCAGATTCACCGGCAGCAGCACGCGGTCCCCCTCCTGCGTGAATTTGCCGAAGGTGATGCGGGGATTGCTGTCCGCCGGAGTGGGCGTCGGCAGGGAAATAGCCGAGAATGTCAGCCACGGCAGGCTCGAGACGAAGAACAGCTCGTCCGGGTCGGCTCCGTCGTCCAGCGAGGGCGCGGCCTTGACGCGCGCGACCTCGGCCTGCGCGGCGGGAAGAAACGCGCCGAGCGGCTGCGCGCAGTCGAGCGTGCAGTAGCAGTAGGTCCCGTCCGGCAGGGCGACGGTGTGCGAGCTGAGGCAGCGGTCATATTCCACGATGCCCTCGCCGCGGATGCGCTGGCGCAGCTCCGGCACGGCGTTTGCGGCGTTGATGGCGCAGTGCAGCACCGTCAGGAAGAACGGCAGGCCGCGCTCCTGCGTCAGGCGGCGCAGGGCCGTGATGTCGCACGGGGCCGTGACGGACACATAGGGGTTGGCCATCTGCCGGAAATAGTCAAAGTGGGCGCGGCGGGGATAGGCCGCGAGATCGAGCGTACGTGGCTCCATGCTCACAGGCGGTCCATCGCGGCGCGGATGCGGGCGGCCGTGCGTTCGCTGCCGAGCAGCTGCATGACGGTGTAGAGGTCCGGGGAGTTCGTCTTGCCGGTCACGGCAATGCGCAGGAACGTCGAAACGTCTGCCACGGAGCCGGGCCATGCCGCAGGATCGGCCTTATAGGCCTTCATATCGGCACAGAAGCCCGCCTCGGCCGTCAGGGCCTTGACCTTGTCGAACCAGACCGCGGCGTCGTCCGCCGGGTCATAAGTCTGCAGGAACTTTTCCAGAATGCCGCGGACGACCGCACCGTCAAACTGGGCGGGGAACTCGCCGGGCGTGAAGAGCCCGTCATAGAAGAAGGCCATGTAGGGGCGGACGTCCTTCCACGTTGTCAGGTCCTTGCGCGGCTTCTTGCCGCCGCGGCCGATGGCGAGGATGCTGCGGGCGTACTCGGGGTCGCTTTCGAGCGCCGCGGCAAAGTCCGGGTCGAATTCCTTCGCATATTCCAGCGCAAGGTCATAGACCTCGGCGGCGTCCAGCCTGGCGATCTCGTTCTTGGAGACGTCACAGAGCTTGGCATAGTCAAACAGCGCGCCTGCCGGGTTGAGCTTTTTGCAGGAGAATTTGAAATCGTCCGAGGACGCCGTGGGATTGGCCTTGCGCCAGTCCTCGTAGTTGGAGTTCAGCAGCGTCATGACATATTCGTACACGGCGCGAACCGGGAAGCCCTCAGCCTTGTAGTATGTCAGGGCAAGCTCCGGGTCCTTGCGCTTGGAGAGCTTTCGCTTCGACGTGCCGTCCATCTTCATGAGCGGACCGATGTGGACATACTTCGGGATGCGGAAGCCGAGCGCGCGGAACAGCTGCAGGTGGAACGGCAGGCTGGGCAGCCACTCATCACCGCGCACCACATGTGTCGTGCGCATGAGATGGTCGTCCACGGCGTGGGCGAAGTGGTAGGTCGGGATGCCGTCGGACTTCAGCAGGACCTGATCGATGTCGTTTTCCGTAACGGTGAGCGTGCCCTTGACCAGATCGCTGTATTTGAATTTGTTTTCAATGGAGCCGGTGGAGCGGAAGCGCAGCACCCACGGCTTGCCTGCGGCAATGGCGGCCTCGACGTCCTCGATGGGACGGTCGCGCCATACGGCATATTCGCCGTAGTAGCCAAAGTTGACCTTTTTGGCCTCCTGCTCGGCGCGCATGGCAGTCAGCTCCTCCTCGGTACAGAAGCAGGGGTAGGCATCACCCTGCAGGACGAGCTGCTTGGCGTAGACGTGGTAGATCGCGGCGCGCTGGCGCTGGCGATAGGGGCCGTAAGCGCCGGAATCGCCGTCGATGGTCGCGCCCTCGTCAAAGTGGATGCCGTAGTGCTTCAGTGTGTTGATGAGCACCTCCACGGCGCCCGGCACCTCGCGCTTGGCGTCCGTATCCTCCACGCGGAGGAACAGCACGCCGCCGGACTGGTGCGCCATACGCTCAGCGACAAGGCCCTGCACAAGGTTGCCCAGATGGACAAAGCCCGTGGGGGAGGGAGCCATGCGGGTAACGACCGCGCCCTCGGGAAGGTTGCGGGCGGGATAACGCGCCTCAAGGTCTTCCGGCGTTTCCGTCACGTCCGGGAAGAGCAGGGCGGCAAGAGCTTTCTGATCCATAACAATACCTCGGTCTCTTTTTGATTTTCGGAAAAAGTATAGCATATGCCGGGGGAAAAATCAATGCGCACATTGCGCGGGGAACCCTGCAGGGGAGCGGCATGCCGCTCCCGGCGATGCACTGGCGATTCGTACCGGCCACTGTTAAAATGGCACGCACCGATTGCGCCTGTAGCGGCGCTCAGTGAGCGCCCTTGGCAGTTGCAGGTTTTGGGGTATTTACGTCAAACGCACACGCCCTGTAGGGGACGGCGTCCTCGACGTCCCTTTGGGATTGCTTTCGAATTCGCCGGGGTTTTCCTGTTATCTAACCGGGCACTGCGAGATTGCCACGGGCGCAGAGCGCCCTCGCAATGACAAACTTGGTGGCCGCATGCCACAGAATCCATGCGGCGCATGTTGCCAGCCTGCATGGCGCTCACTACCCGCAAGGGGCACGCCGCATCCGTAAGGCGGCAAAGCCGCCAACGGCTGCGCAGTGAGCGCCGCTACAGACGCAATTGGGGTGTACGTTTCTTCGACAGCCTGTATGGGACGGCAGTGCCTTCCCGAGATTGCCACGTCGGCTGCGCCTCCTCGCAATGACAAATCCGGAAGCCCTGCGCCTCTGAATTTGTTCCGCTTGATTTGCGATCGCCCATGGCGCTCAATGAGCGCCGCTGCAAATATGGTATTCCGGCATGCAAAGGGCGCGCTGCGATCTGCAGCGCGCCCGGAAAACCATATCTTACACGAGGCGGGAACCGGCGGGGACCTTATCGTCGAGCATGACGAGGTTCAGCTTGTCGCCGCGCTCGGCGGAAAGCAGCATGCCGCAGGACTCCTGCCCCATCATCTTACGCGGAGGCAGGTTCGTCACGGCGACGAGCGTCTTGCCGAGCAGCTCCTCCGGCTGATAATACTTGGCGATGCCGGAGAGGATCTGGCGCGGCGTGCCGGTGCCGTCGTCCAGCGTAAACTTCAGGAGCTTTTCGGACTTTTTGACCTTCTCGCACGTCAGAACCTTGACGACGGTCATCTCGACCTTGCAGAAATCGTCGAAGCTGACGGGCGGCAGCGGCTCGGGCAGCGGGTCGGCGGCAGGAGCCTGCGCCGCGACGTGCAGGGCCTCCAGCTCGGCAAGCTCCTTCTGTGCGTCGATGCGCGGGAACAGCGGCGCGCCGACGGTCACGGCCGCCTCACGCGGCAGCAGACCGAATTTGCACAGGCTGTCCCAGTCCGCGTTCTCCGAAGCGCCGATGCGGCGCAGGATCTCTGCGCTCGTGTCCGGCATGAACGGCTGCAGCAGGCCGCCGCAGATGCGGATGGTCTCGAGCAGGTTGTACATGACGCAGGCCAGACGCGGCAGATTGCTCTCGTCGCGGGCGAGAATCCAGGGCGCGGTCTCGTCGATATACTTGTTGGCGCGGGAAATAACGGCGAAAACTTCGCTCAGCGCGTTCTGGAAGGCAAACTGCTCCATCTGCGCGGCATAGCGCTCATGCAGGGAACCGGCCAGCTCCACGAGGGCGGCGTCCTGCGTGTCGTCTGCGCGCTGCTCCGCCGGGAGCCTGCCGCCGAAGTACTTCTGCACCATGGCCGTCGTGCGCGAGACGAGGTTGCCCAGGTCGTTGGCGAGGTCGGTGTTGATGCAGGAGATGAGCAGCTCGTTGGAGAAGTTGCCGTCCGAGCCGAACGGGAACGTGCGCAGCAGGAAAAAGCGCAGCGCATCCGTGCTGTAGCGCTCGGCCAGCAGATACGGATCGACGACGTTGCCCTTGGACTTCGACATCTTGCCGCCGTCCAGCAGCAGCCAGCCGTGTCCGAAGACCTTCTTCGGCAGGGGCATGCCCATGCTCATGAGCATGGCGGGCCAGACGATGGAGTGGAAGCGGACGATCTCCTTGCCGACAAAGTGGACGTCGGCAGGCCAGTAGCGGTCATAGTCATGGTGAGCGTCGTTCTCAAAGCCGAGGGCCGTCGTGTAGTTGAACAGGGCGTCGACCCACACATAGACGACGTGGCCCGGATCGAAGTCCACGGGGATGCCCCAGGTGAAGCTCGTGCGGGAGACGCACAGATCCTCCAGACCGGGATCGATGAAGTTGCGCACCATCTCGTTGACGCGGGAGCGCGGCTGGAGATAGTCCGTGTTCATCAGCAGATCGCGCACGGGCTGGGCATATTTCGAGAGACGGAAGAAATAGGCCTCCTCCTCGGCGGGCTGGACCTCGCGGCCGCAGTCGGGGCACTTGCCGTCCTTCAGCTGGCTCTCCGTCCAGAACGACTCGCACGGCGTGCAGTACATGCCGGTGTATTTGCCCTTGTAGATATCGCCGTTCTCGTACATCTTCTTAAAAATGCGCTGGATGGCCTTGACGTGGTATTCGTCCGTGGTGCGGATGAAGCGGTCATAGGAGATGTTCATCAGCTTCCACAGATCGAGCACGCCGCGCTCACCCTCGACGATCTGGTCGACGAACTGCTTCGGTGTGATGCCGACCTCCTTGGCGCGGTTCTCGATCTTCTGGCCGTGCTCGTCCGTGCCGGTCAGGAACATCACGTCATAGCCGCGCAGGCGCTTGTAGCGCGCCATGGCATCCGTGGCTACGGTGCAGTAGGTGTGGCCGATGTGGAGCTTATCCGAGGGATAATAGATCGGCGTGGTGATGTAAAACTTTTCTTTTTTTTCTTTGCAGCAATCGCACATGGGAAAAGCCCTTCTTTCCTTAGTTTCCGTATCTGTCCATTATATCCGATATCCGGGAAAATACAAGCCAAAACGCGGAGAACGGCCTTATTTTTTGCGCAGCTTGAAAATGGGCCACAGCAGAACGGCGCCCGTCAGCGCTCCGGCGGCATCGAGCCACACGTCGCTCAGCGCGCAGTTGCGCCCCGGCGTGAAGGCCTGGATGGTCTCGTCGGTCATGGCCGTGAGCACGGCGAACAGCATCGGCTTGGCCAGCGTAAAATTCCGTGCGCTGTGGAACGTGCCCGTCAGCAGGATGCCGAGCACGGCAAATTCCAGAAAATGCGCCGCCTTGCGCAGCACGCCGTGCGTGATCCACGGCAGGATCATCTGCACCACGGCAAGCACGCCGCCGCTTTCCGCATTGCTGGCCGCGGCCGGCATGGCAGAGTGCAGAAAAATCCCCGCCGTCCAAAAAAGCGTCAGGATCAGGTAGATCCGGAACGAACGTTTTTTCATGCGTGATCTCCTCCCTGCGCCGGAAGCACGGCGGGCTTCCAGCGCGGCTTTGGGGGAGCGAGCCGCAGCGCGCGGAAAAAGTCTCGCAGCAGCTGCGAACATTCCTCCTCCAGAACGCCGCCCTCGCAGGCGGGGCGGTGGTTATACGGCAGGGCGAACAGGTCGGTCACGCTGCCGCACGAGCCCGCCTTCGGGTCCGGCGCGCCGAACACGACGCGGGGGATGCGGGCGTTGATGATGGCTCCGGCGCACATGGGGCACGGCTCAAGCGTGACATAGAGCGTGCAGCGCCACAGCCGCCAGCCGCCGAGCGTGCGGCAGGCCTCGGCAATGGCCTCCAGCTCCGCGTGGGCCAGCGCGCTTTTGCCGGTTTCGCGGCGGTTGCGGCCGCGCCCGACGATGTGCTCGCCGTCCGTGACGATGCAGCCGACGGGCACTTCGCCCTCGTCTGCCGCCTCACGCGCCAGCGACAGCGCCTCATGCATGGCCTCCGTGTCTGTCATCCGCTCGCCCTCCTCCGGCATGGTAATGTCATAATCATACCCGATTCCGGCCGGTTCGTCAAGCCGTGTGCCAAATTGGAATTTTCTGGAAAAATTTTTGTCGAAATTTGTCTTGTTAGGGAATTAACGATTGACACGGAACGAACAAAATGATATGCTGTCGCCAGAGAAATGGAAATAACTGGAAATTATGGGAACGAATTGCATTTGCGGCGGAAGCGATGGAAGGAGGTGAGACCGGAATGAAGCAGGGACAGACGCTGTGCTGGTGCGTCTGGTGCGGAACGGAGCTGGTGGCCGGGGGCTATTGCTACTGCCTGGACATCGGCTGCCTGTGCCCGGCGTGCCTGCCGGAATACGCCAGAGTCGTGTTCCGCTCCTGTCTGGTTGCGGTGGGATGAGACTGGCGGAGCTATCGGCCGGGTATCGCGAGGCGGCGGCCCGTCTGGACATTCAGATCAGCCGTCTGCGCCGCCTGCGGCGCGGTACGGCCGATGCGCAGACGCGCGCGGTGCTGGCCAACCGCCTGCGCAAGCTGTGCGAGGCCAGACGGCAGTGCCGGGAGCTTGCGCTCCTGTGCGAACACTATTATGAAAGGGGATTCTATCGTTATGCATCCGATTCTTTCCAAGGCCTCGCTCCGTGAGCCGGATACGGAGCGCCTGAACACCATGCTGCGTGTGGCGCTGACGCCGCTGCAGTATGAAACGGTCGTGGCGGTCTACCTGCACGGCCACCCGCAGAAGGAGGTCGCCATCGACCGGGGCGTCAGCCCGGCAAGCGTGTGCCAGCTGCTGCAGCGGGCCGAACGCCGCGTGGGGCGGTATCTGGGGTACTTATAATGATTAAGTGAATAATGAATACTGAAAAATGAATAGGGAATAATTTTGTGAAATTAACAAACAAACGTGCGCTGTAGGGGAGCGGCGTGCCGCTCCCTGCTCTGTACTGCCGACTTGTACCGGCTGTCGATAAAAACGTAAAAACCGATTGCATCTGTAGCGGCGGTCAGTGACCGCCATGCAGGCTGGTAAGTTATAGGTTGGTATCGTCGACCGCACAATGCTCTCAAATTTGTCATTGTGAGGAGGCCATAGGCCGACGTGGCAATCTCGCAGTACCCGGACGGATCACAGGAAGGCCACCGGCGAAAACGTAGCTGGTTGCAGGAGATTCCCACGTCGCTTCGCTCCTCGGAATGACAAACCTGTTTGTCTTACGCCGCCGAATTACTACTGCAATACCTGCGACTGCCTATGGCGCTCACTGACCGCCGCTACAGACGCAATCGGCGCATACCATTTCACGTTGACCAGTATGGGACGAAAGTACCTTCCCGAGATTGCCACGGGCGCAAAGCGCCCTCGCAATGACACATCAGGCAGTGCCAAGGTGCACCAGCGCCCTTGCACGGTTGAATTACCCCGTACAGGGCGCTCAGGGAGCGCCGCTGCAATCAGACCTGCAAGTTGGTGCGGTCGATGGAGCGGCCGGAAATTTGTAAGCCGTGCACGGGGCAACAACGAAGACCTTCGGCGACAGGGGAACGCGGTTTCTGCGTTTCCTTAACAAAATGTTCAAGCAAATCGGTGAAAGTGGGATATAATGTAGGTAAAAAAGCGACGTGGGGGATGCTTTCTGCCTGCACGCCGGGAGAGAGGAACGTTTACTTATGGCGAAAACGGTTTTGATCGTGGAGGACGACCGCAACATTGCGGATCTTCTGCGCCTGTATCTGGAAAAAGAGGGCTATACGGTTGTCATCGCGCCGGACGGCATGCGCGGCGTGGAGCAGTTCCGCACCGTCCATCCGAGCCTTGTGCTGCTGGACGTGATGCTGCCGGGGCTGGACGGCTGGGGCGTCTGCCGCGCCATCCGCGCCGAGTCGCAGACGCCGATCATCATGCTCACCGCAAAGAGCGAGACGGAGGATAAGGTCAACGGCCTGAAGCAGGGCGCGGACGACTACATCACGAAGCCTTTCGAGATGAAGGAGGTGCTCGCCCGCATCGAGGCCGTGCTGCGCCGCAGCGGCATCGAGCCGGAGAAGAGCCGCCGCCGTCTGGAATTCGACAAGCTCGTCATCGACATGGACGCCTTTGAGCTGACGGTCGACGGGAAAAAGGTCCCGACGCCGCCGAAGGAGATGGAGCTGCTTTATCACCTTGCCTCGACGCCGAACCGCGTCTATACGCGCAATCAGCTGCTCGACGAGGTCTGGGGCTTTGACTACTTCGGCGATACGCGCACGGTCGACGTGCACATCAAGCGCCTGCGCGAGAAGCTCGAGGGCGTCTCGGATCAGTGGGACTTGAAAACGGTCTGGAGCGTCGGCTATAAGTTCGAGGTGAAGTAAGCCATGCGCACGACATTCCGCCGTCAGGTCACGCTGATCGTCAGTCTGCTGCTGGCGGCGACCATTCTGCTGGGCGTGTCCTTCTGGGGCCTGTTCACGCACTATGTCATCCGGGAGCGCGAAAGCTCCCTGCGCGGCACGGCGCAGTCCGTCGTGTGGCTTATGCAGACGAGCGCCGTCTCGGACGACGTGACGACGAGCTGGGACTTCCTGCGGACACTTTCCGTCACCTCGTCTGCCTCCGGCAACGACATCCTGCTTTGCGATGTAAACGGCGAGGTCAAGCTGTGCGCGCAGGACATTCAGGGCTGTTCGCACATCGGCTACCGGCTCCCGGCCGATAAGGTCGAGGCGCTGTTCAACGGGGAAAGTCCTGACCTCAACGACGAGGCCACCAAAATTTACGGGCAGAGGCGCGTGGCCGTGGCGCTGGCCGGCTTGACCGCCGACGGCGAACGGCAGGGCATCGTGCTCGTGTCCGTGGAGCGCGAGACGATCTCCGAGGTGACGTCCGGCGCGCTGAAGATCTTCATGCTCACGGCGCTGGCCGTGTTTGCCGTGGCTCTGCTCGCAACGCCGTTCCTCACAAACCGCGAGACGAAGCCGATTCAGGACATGGCCGCCGCGGCGCGCCAGATCGCCCACGGCAATCTGAATGTCCGCGTTTCGACGAACTGCCAGACCGAGGAGATGGAGGAGCTGGCTGTCGCCTTCAACAATATGGCGGCCGCCATGCAGAATGCCGACACCGCGCGTCAGGAATTCGTGGCCAATGTCAGCCATGAGCTGAAAACGCCGATGACAACCATCGCGGGCTATCTGGACGGCATGCTCGACGGCACGATCCCGCAGCCGGAGCAGCGGCACTATATGGAGCTGGTCTCCACGGAGGTGCGGCGGCTGTCGCGGCTCGTGCGCAACATGCTGGAGATTTCCCGCCTGAAGGATCAGGGCATCCCGGCCGATAAGCTGGCGGACTTCGACCTCTGCGAGGCGGCGGGGCAGGCGCTTTTGAGCTTTGAGCAGCGCATCAACCGCAAGCACCTGAATGTCGATGTAGATATGCCGGAGCTCGGCGTGACTGTGCGGGCCATGCCGGACGCCGTAACGCAGGTGCTCTATAACCTCATCGACAACGCCGTGAAGTTCATCGATGACGGCGGCACGCTCTTCATCCGCGTGGAGCGCAGCGGGAATAAGGCCGTCACCACGGTCGGCAATACCGGCCCGACCATTGCGCCGGAGGAGCTGCCGCTCATCTTCGATCGCTTCCATAAGACGGACAAGAGCCGCTCGACCGACCGCGACGGCGTCGGCCTCGGCCTGTACATCGTCAAGACCATCGTGCTGGCACACGGAGAGGATATCTATGTGACGAGCCGCGACGGCAAGACGGAATTTACGTTTACCCTGCCGCTGGTCCTCTGACCGGCGAGACGAAACCCCGAAAGGAGGGCGTGTTGTGGATAAAATGACTCCCATGGATCCGGAGTATCAGGAGACCCCGCCGGAATGGCAGCCCGGCACGCCGGGGTATTACGGAACGGGCCGCCTGCCAAAGCCGCCGCGCTCGCATACCGGCCTGATCGTCGTGCTGCTGTGCGTGATGATCGTGGCGAACGTCATCACGGTGCTGATGCTCCTGACGCTGCGCATGCGTGCCGTGCAGAAGAACACGACCGTCGGCGCGGAGACGGAGACCGGCGTCACGCCGACGCTGACTGCGCCCTCCGGCCACAGCGTCGAGCCGACGGAGCCGCGCACGAACGGCACGGGCACGCTGCAGATCAGCGCCGAGGACACGCAGACGCGCTCCGCCGGAGAGATCTACACGGCGATGCGGCCGAGCCTTGCGCTGGTGGATGCGGACGGAAACGGCGGCACGGCCATCGTCATGACGGCGGACGGCTACCTTATCACGAACGCGCACACCGTTTCCGGCGCGGAGAGCATCACGGTGCAGCTCAGCGACGGCACGGAATATGCGGCGGCCCTGTCCGGCATGGACGAGAGCAGTGACCTGGCCGTTCTGAAGATCGAGCCGGAGACGGCACTGCAGCCCGCGGAGTTCGGCGATTCTGCCGGGGCTGCAGCGGGCGACACCGTCTATGTGTTCTCCCATCCGTACGGTGCGGCGTTTGACAACGCCACCATGACGGACGGCAGCATTGCCGCCGTGCAGAGCGGCGTGCGCATCGGCGCGGAGACGCTCAACGTGTTCCAGACGGATGCCGCGCCGGACAGCGGCAGCGCAGGCGGACCGCTCGTGAACGAGGCCGGGCAGGTCATCGGCATCTGCATCGACCATGTCGGCTCGTATGTGTCCTACCAGACCGTGCCGGAGTTGGGCTTTGCCATCCCGATCAGCGAGGCGAAGACCATTCTCGACGATCTGATCGTCAACGGCTATGTCAGCGGGCGCGTTTCGCTCGGACTGACGGTCTCGGAGATCCCGGAGACCTACCGGCGCTTCTGGGGCCTGCCGAGCGGCGTCGTCATCGAGTCGGTCACGGCGGGCAGCAACGCCTACTATGCGGGCCTGCACGCGGGCGACGTGATCTGCCAGCTGGGCGACAGTGCCGTCACGAACCTCAACGACTACCGCAGCATTCTCAGCGCCTGCCATGTCGGCGAAGAGCTGCGCGTATATATCTACCGTGACGGGCGGCAGTATTACACGGATGTCACGCTGACCGGAAAGGGCGAAAGCCCATCCGAGATTGCGACGGAGCAGATGCAGAACGAAACGGAATAAACGGAATATGGTTCGGCCGGCCGGCGGGAAGCTCCCCCGGCCGGCCGTTTTATGCGTTGGCAATTGTGGGGGAGCGGACAGCCGGGCCCGGCGCAATGCTGCCGATACGAACCGGCTGCCGATAAAACGGCAGGCACCGATTGCGTCTGTAGCGGCGCTCACTGCGCAGCCGTTGGCGGCTTTGCCGCCTTACGGATGCGGCGTGCCCCTTGCGGGTTGGGAGCGCCTTTGGCAGTAGCAGGTATTGGGACGGTGATTCGGCGGCGTAAGACAAACAGGTTTGTCATTGCGAGGAGGGCGAAAGCCCGACGTGGCAATCTCGCAGTACCCATCCGGAGCACAGGAAAGCCATCGGCGAAATCGCAGGCTGTTGCAGGAGATTGCCACGGCCCCGATGGGGCCTCGCAATGACAAATAAGGTGACCTCGCGCCATAGAAGCAATGCAGCGTATACTGCCAGCCTGTATGGCGCTCACTGAGCGCCGCTACAGACGCAATTGGTTTGTACGTTTTATCGCTGCCCTGTACGAACTGGCAGTGCCTTACTGAAATGACAAATCCGGTGGTCTGCGCCGATTTCCCATTGACAAACGGCAAAGCAGCCGCTACAATAGCGTTCGTACAAGTATGAAAAATATGATTTTGGAGGGATTCGATGGCAGGAGGCAAGCATTTGCTCGGCATGCCGCGCGGGCGGCACGTTTTCGGAACGGTCAAGGTCGGCGAACGCGGCCAGATCGTGATCCCCAAGGAGGCCCGCGAGCTGTTCGGCATCCGGCCGGGCGACACACTGCTCGTGCTCGGCGATGAGAAAAACGGACTGCTTGTGACGCCGCCGGACGTGATGCACGACGTGGCGCGGCAGATCTTTCAAAATCTGGAGGAAGAGGAGAATCAGAAATGAACGCAGAAGAGATCTATCGTCCGCTCGGTGTCTCGCCGCAGGTGTGTGCCTTCGGCGAGCGGGTGCTGGACGGACTGCGGGAGCGCTTTGCGGCCGTAGACCGCATCGCAGAGGCCAATCAGGCCAAGGTGCTTGCCGCCATGCAGAAAAATCGCGTCAGCGCGGCCTGCTTTGCCGCCACGACGGGCTATGGCTATGACGACGTCGGCCGCGACAAGCTCGAGCGCGTCTATGCCGACACGTTCCACACCGAGGCCGCGCTCGTGCGCCCGCAGATCACCTGCGGCACGCATGCCCTGACTGTGGCCCTGTCCGCGAACCTGCTGCCGGGTGACGAGCTGCTTTCGCCGGTCGGCGCGCCGTATGACACGCTCGAGGAGGTCATCGGCATCCGCCCGTCGCCCTGCTCGCTGCGGGAATACGGCGTGAGCTACCGGCAGGCGGACCTGAAGCCGGACGGCACGTTCGACTATGAGGCCATCCGCGCCTGCGTGAACGAAAAGACAAAGCTGGCCACCATCCAGCGCAGCAAGGGCTATGCGACCCGCCCGACGTTCTCCGTGCAGCAGATCGGCGAGCTCATCGCCTTCCTGAAGTCCCTGAAGCCGGATATCATCTGCATGGTGGACAACTGCTACGGCGAATTCGTCGAGCCGATCGAGCCGAGCGACGTCGGTGCGGACATGATCGTCGGCAGCCTCATCAAGAACCCCGGCGGCGGCCTTGCTCCCATCGGCGGCTATATCTGCGGCCGGACGGACCTTGTCGAGCGCTGCGCCTACCGCCTCTCTGCGCCCGGCCTTGGGCAGGAGGTCGGTGCGAACCTCGGCCTGCTGCCGTCGCTGTATCAGGGCTTCTTCCTTGCCCCGACCGTTGTCGCATCTGCGCTCAAGGGCGCGATCTTCGCGGCCAATCTCTATGAGCGCCTTGGCTTCCGCGTCGTTCCGAACGGCTCGGAGTCCCGCCACGACATCATTCAGGCCGTGGAGCTCGGCTCGCGCGAGGGTATGATCGCCTTCTGCAAGGGAATCCAGTCCGCCGCGCCGGTCGACAGCTATGCCGACCCTATCCCGTCGGATATGCCCGGCTATGAGGACGAGGTCATCATGGCGGCAGGCGCGTTCGTGCAGGGCTCGTCCATTGAGCTCTCGGCCGACGGCCCGATCCGCCCGCCCTACGCCGTCTATTTTCAGGGTGGCCTGACATGGTATCATGCCAAGCTCGGCATCCTGCTGTCCCTGCAGAACATGGCAGACGCCGGTCTGGCCACGCTGCCGGAAGTACAATAAATAATCTGGAGGTATCATCCCTTGAACTGGTTCTGGTTTGCGCTCATCGCGCTCATCTGCTGGAGCGGCTCCGATCTGTTTTCCAAGATCGGCTGCTGCGGCGAAAAGGATAAGACGGCCCACCTGAAAATGGTCGTTGCCGTCGGCCTCGTTATGGGCCTGCATGCGGCCTATATGATCGTGTTCCATCACGTCTCCGTCACCTGGGACGTTGTCTGGACGTACCTGCCCGTCTCCCTGCTCTACATCCTCTCCATGACGCTCGGCTATGTCGGCCTGCGCTACATCGAGCTTTCCATCTCGTCTCCGATCTGCAACAGCTCCGGTGCGCTCGTCGCCGTGCTGTGCCTGTGCACCGGCGCGCTGTCCGATTATAACGGCCCGCAGAAGGCGGTCATTCTGTGCGCTGTCGGTCTGGTGTGCCTCGGCGTCGTCGGCCTTGGCGTCGTGGAGGCGCGGGAGGACGACGATCTGCGCCGCCGCCGTCAGGAGCACGCGAACCGCAAGTATGCCAAGAGCTGGCTCGCCATCTGCCTGCCCGTGGCCTACTGCCTGCTCGACGCCGCCGGGACGTTTGCCGACAGTCTCGTGCTCGAACACCTGAACGAGGACTCCGCGAACGTCGCCTATGAGCTGACGTTCCTGGCCGCCGGCATCGGCTGCCTTGTCTACCTGCTGGCCCGCCGTGAGAAGTTCACGTTCAAGGCGGAGCTGCCCAAGTATGTCGGCGCTGCCTGCGAGACCGTCGGCCAGCTGTTCTACATCTATGCGCTGGCCGATGAGGAGCACGTTATGATGTCTGCACCGATCATCTCGGCCTACTGCGTAGCCTCCGTGCTGTGGAGCCGCCTGTTCCTGAAGGAAAAGCTCTCATGGAAGCATTATCTTATGATCGGGTTCGTTGTTGTGGGCATCGTCATTCTGGGCATTTACGACATTTAGGGAACCTCTGATTAAATTGCAAGAGCGGTCAGCGAGGGATTTTGTTCCAAATTGAGGTTTGGAAATTGCAGGAATACTTTGTGTACCCGCAAGGGGCATGCCGCATCCGTAAGGCGGCAAAGCCGCCAACGGCTGCGCAATATTTCAAGATTTTCAAACCGATCAGTTGGGGCGAAAGACCCGCTGAGCGCCGCAGCCGATTTATTCAGAGGTTCCTTAGGAATAACCACTGCCGGGGCTGTGTGGCCCCGGCAGTTTTTGCCTGCGGCAGAAACAACTTGACACCAAATACGATACCATGTATAATATAGAAAAGAGAGGGTGGCCGGCATGTCAAAATGGGAAAAGCTGCTCCGTGAAATCCGTTCTCTGAGCAGGGAACTTCGGTTTGATGAACTTCGGAGAGTATTGGAATCCTATGGCTATATGATGTGTGCACCGCGCGGCGGCAGCAGCCACTATACTTTCCGAAAACCGGGTTGTCGGCCGATCACAGTGCCAAAGCATGAACCAATCAAAAGAGTCTATGTAGAAATGGTCAGACAGGTTATAGAAAGCGAGGAGAATCATGAAAACATTGAATGAATATCTTGCGCTGCCGTATCGCATGGAGCTGGTAAAGGACCCCGATGAGGGCGGCTTTGTTGTGTCCTTCCCCGACCTGCCGGGCTGCATCACCTGCGGCGAGACGCTCGAGGCAGCGGTTGCCAATGCGGCTGATGCCAAGCGAGCATGGCTGCAGGCGGCTCTGGAGGACGGCCTGCCGGTCCGGGAGCCGGACAATCTCGAGAACTACTCCGGTCAGTTCAAGCTGCGGATTCCCAAAAGCCTGCATCGCTCTCTGGCGGAGCATGCGCGGCAGGAGGGCATCAGCATGAATCAATACTGTGTATATCTGCTTTCCAGAAACGATGCCGCTGCCCGCTGATGCGGACGGCGGCTTTTTTTGGCATGCTCCCGCCTGCGAAAGCGCCAAAACCGCTTGACTTCAGGCACTTTCGCGCTTATAATATTATTTTGGATCATGATGTAATAAAAACTCCAAATGGATCGTTCCGGAGGAAAAATTATGCTGAAAAATACTGAAAAAACCATGGAAAAGCTCGTCGCTTTGTGCAAAAACCGCGGCTTCGTGTTCGCTGGCTCCGAAATTTACGGCGGCCTTGCCAACACCTGGGACTACGGCCCCCTCGGCGTCGAGATGAAAAACAACATCAAGCGCGCCTGGTGGAAGAAGTTTGTGCAGGAGAACCCGTATAACGTCGGCCTCGACTGCGCGATCCTCATGAACCCGCAGACGTGGGTCGCTTCCGGCCACCTCGGCGGCTTCTCTGACCCGCTGATGGACTGCCGCGAGTGCCATGAGCGCTTCCGTGCAGACAAGCTCATCGAGGACTACTGCGCCAAGACTGGCGAGGAGCTGCCGAAGCCCATCGACGCCTTCTCGCAGGCCGAGATGAAGAGCTTCATCGACGAGAAGAACATCTGCTGCCCGACGTGCGGCAAGCACAACTTCACGGATATCCGTCAGTTCAACCTGATGTTCAAGACGTTCCAGGGCGTCACGGAGGACGCGAAGAACACCGTGTATCTCCGCCCGGAGACGGCGCAGGGCATCTTTGTGAACTTCGTCAACGTGCAGCGCACCACGCGCCGCAAGCTGCCGTTCGGCATCGGCCAGATCGGCAAGTCGTTCCGCAACGAGATCACGCCGGGCAACTTCATTTTCCGCGTGCGTGAATTCGAGCAGATGGAGCTGGAGTTCTTCTGTGAACCGGGTACGGACCTCGAGTGGTTCGCCTACTGGCGCGGCTTCTGCAAGCAGTGGCTGCTCTCGCTCGGCATGAAGGAGGAGAACCTTCGCCTGCGCGACCATGACCCGGAGGAGCTGTGCTTCTATTCCAAGGCAACGACGGACTTCGAGTTCCTGTTCCCGTTCGGCTGGGGCGAGCTCTGGGGCGTTGCCGACCGCACGGATTATGACCTGACGCAGCATCAGAACACGTCCGGCAAGGACCTGACGTATTTCGATCAGGAGAAGAACACGCGCTATATCCCCTATGTCATCGAGCCGTCCCTCGGCGTCGAGCGCTCGTTCCTGGCCTTCCTGGCCGATGCCTACGACGAAGAGGTCGTCGGGCAGGACAAGAAGGGCAACGACGACATCCGCACCGTCCTGCATCTGCACCCGGCCCTTGCGCCGTACAAGGCGGCCGTCCTGCCGCTGTCGAAGAAGCTCTCCCCGGCTGCCGAGGAAATCTACCATGACCTGCAGAAGGAATTCATGGTCGATTTCGACGATGCCGGTTCCATCGGCAAGCGTTATCGCCGCGAGGACGAGATCGGCACGCCGTACTGCATCACCGTCGACTTCCAGACTGTGGGCGACGAGACGACCCCGGCGGACCATGCCGTGACCGTCCGCGACCGCGATACCATGGAGCAGGTCCGTATCCCCGTTTCCGAGCTGAAGGCATGGCTTGCCGAAAAGCTCGCATTCTGACATGAGCGCCTCGGAAAAGCGCAGCCTGCGCGAGCGGCTGCGCCCGAAGGAGCGGAAGCCTGCCGTTCGCTGGCTGCTGACGGTCCTGCTGCTGGCCGCGGCCGTGCTCGGTCTGCACATGCTGCTGCAGATGATCGGCACGCTGGATTTCTCCCGCGGCCGCTTCAGCTCCTACCTGCATGTGCCGAAGATCTACCTGCTGAACCTGCTGCCGGTCGCACTGCTCGTGGCCTTCACTTATTTTGCCACGAACCGCGCCTGGCTCGGCTTCCTTATCCCGTCCGTGCTGCTGTTCGTCATGGACTTCGTCAACTATTTCAAGGTCACGCTCCGCGGCGACCCGTTCGTGGCGGAGGACTTCCTGACCATTGGCGAGGGAGCGGGCATCATCGGACAGTATACCCTGCATTTCCCGCCGATGTTCTTTGCCGGCATCGCCCTCATCGCTGCCGGGACGATCGTCCTGCACCGCTGGGCGCGCGGCCGTGTGCCAAAAAAGCGCTGGTGGCTCCGCGTTCTGGCGCTGGTGCTCATCGTGCTGCTGGGCTTCGGTGCATGGGAGCTCTGGTACGGCAATACAGATCTCTATGACAGCATGATGGAGGCGAATACCTCCCTCTTCAACGTCTGGAAGGACGCAGAGAATTATGCCTCGAAGGGCTTTGTCTACTCCTTCCTGAATTCGCTGGCGGAGGCCATGCCCCAAAAGCCGGACGGCTATTCTGCGCGGAAGGCGGAGGACCTGCTCAGCGCCTACCCCGAGGCGGATATTCCGGAGGGGCAGAGAGTTAACGTCATCGCGACGATGCTCGAGAGCTTCTCCGACCTGTCCGTGTTCGGGACCGTCTCCGACCGCTTTGTGCAGGACCCCTATGCGGACTTCCATGCCCTGCAGGCCGAGAGCTACACCGGTACGCTCATCTCCGATACCATCGGCGGCGGTACGATCAATGCCGAGCGTGCCTTCCTGACGGGCTACTCCTACCCGCAGCCCCGCTACCGCCGCGACACGGAGTCCTTCGTGCGCTACTTCCTTGAGCAGGGCTATGAGACGGAGGGCGGCCATCCCGGCTATGCCTGGTTCTACAGCCGCGAGAAGATCAACGAGCGCCTCGGCTTCGAGACGTACCACTTCCTCGATGGCTACTACGAAAACCTGCTGACGGATGAAAACAGTCTGGACGGCCACCCGAACGACGAGACGTTCTTCGCCGAGCGGGCCGAAAGCTGGGAAGCGCGCGATCCCTCGAAGCCGTGCTTCTCGTTCAGTGTCAGCTATCAGGGCCACAGCCCCTATGCGGACGACACCCTCGTCTGGGGCGAGACCTACATCCCGCACGAAGGCATCTCCGATGCGGCCTACTACACCGTGAACAACTATCTCGGCAGCGTGGCCAGCACCGGAAAGCAGCTTGCCGCCTACGTCGACTCGTTCCGCGATGACCCCGAGCCGGTCGTGCTCGTGTTCTTCGGCGACCACAAGCCGACGCTCGGCGCAGGCAACAGCTTCTATGAGGAGCTGGGTGTCAACGTGCAGGAGGGAACGGCAGAGGGCTTCTACAACCTGTATACCACGCCGTATCTCATCTGGACCAACGATGCTGCAAAGGCTGTGCTTGGAAGAAGCGACATTGGCACCGGCCCGACCATCTCGCCGTGCTATCTCATGTCCGTGCTCTTTGACTGCTGCGGCTGGGAAGGCCCGTCCTGGATGCAGCTCCAGCGGCAGACCCGTGCGGTGCTGCCCGTCATGCAGAGCCGCGGCATGTATCTTGTCGCGCAGGGCAGCGCTCCGACTGCCTCACAGGGCATCGCCTTGCTGACCTACACGCTTTCCGGCGACGCGCTGCAGGCAAAGCAGAACTATGCCATTGCAGAATACTACGTCCGCCGCATTCGTCCCACGCAATCCTAGCATCCCGCTTCTGCGTTTTGAAATAACTCGAAAAGGAATGATCACTATGGAAAAACTTTACGGCAAACAGCTCGAAATCATGGCTACCAAGGCACGGCTGCTCGGACTTGACGCCGTTCATACCGCCGCGTCCGGCCATATCGGCGGCAGCCTCTCCGCGATGGACATCCTCACGACGCTGTACTTCAACGTCATGCATGTCGACCCGGCCAACCCGCAGGATCCGGACCGCGACCGCTTTGTGCTGTCCAAGGGCCACTGCACCCCGGCTCTGTACCCGGTCCTGTCCCTGCGCGGCTTCTTCCCGCAGGAGGATCTGAAGCTCTTCCGCTCCATCAAGGGGCACTACTCCGGCCATCCCGACATGCGTCACGTCAAGGGCGTCGACATGTCCACCGGCTCCCTGGGCCAGGGCATCTCCGCTGCCGTAGGCATGGCGCTGGCAGGCAAGCTGGCAAAGAAGGACTACCGCGTCTATGCCCTGCTGGGCGACGGCGAGATCGCCGAGGGCCAGGTCTGGGAAGCCGCCATGTCCGCTGCGAAGTATCATCTGGACAATCTCTGCGCCGTCGTCGATGTCAACGGCCTGCAGATCGACGGCGCGACGAAGGACGTCATGCCGTCCGAGCCGCTCGATCAGAAGTTCGCCGCCTTCAACTGGAACGTCATCCATGTGAACGGCCATGACTACGATGCGCTCATCGCCGCGTTCGAGGCCGCTGCCGCCTGCAAGGGCAAGCCGACCGTCCTGATCGCCAAGACGACGAAGGGCAAGGGCGTCTCCTTCATGGAGAACAATGCCGGTTGGCACGGCAAGGCACCGAACGATGAGCAGTATGCACAGGCCAAGGCTGAGGTCGAGGCCAAATTAGCGGAACTGGAGGGCAAATAAGATGGCTGGAAAAATTGCAACCCGCGCCGCCTATGGCGAGGCGCTTGTCGAACTGGCAGAACAGTATCCGGAGCTGGTCGTCTTTGACGCCGACCTCTCCAACGCGACCATGACGAAGGGCTTTGCGGCCAAGTACCCGGAGCGCTTCTTCGACATGGGCATTGCCGAGTGCAACATGACCGGCGTCGCTGCCGGCATGTCCACCTGCGGCTTCAAGCCCTTCACGAACACGTTTGCGATCTTTGCCTCCGGCCGTGCCTGGGAGCAGGTCCGCAACTCCATCGGCTATCCGCACCTGAATGTCAAGGTCGTCGGCTCGCACGGCGGTCTGTCCGTCGGCGAAGACGGCGCGACCCACCAGTGCACCGAGGATCTGGCCCTGATGCGCGTCATCCCCGGCATGAAGGTCCTGTGCCCCTGCGACGGCTACGAGATGAAGCTTGCCGTCAAGGCGCTGCTCGAGTATGACGGCCCTGCTTATCTGCGCCTGGGCCGCGCCGCCGTCGAGACCGTCACGGACGAGATCGAGGGCTACCGGTTCGAGCTGGACAAGGGCGTTACGCTGAAGGACGGCAAGGACGTCACCGTCATCGCCACGGGCCTCATGGTCCAGATGGCGCTGAAGGCCCGCGAGATGATGGCTGCGGAGGGCGTTTCCGTCCGCGTCATCGACATGCACACCATCAAGCCGCTCGACGGCGAGCTGGTCAGGAAGGCTGCGCTCGAGACGGGCTGCATCGTCACCTCCGAGGAGCACAGCATTATCGGCGGCCTCGGCGGCGCCGTTGCCGAGTATCTGAGCGAGAACTGCCCCACGCCGCTCGTTCGCCATGGCGTGAACGACGCCTTCGGCCGCAGCGGCACGGCCAACGCCGTGCTCGAGGCCTACGGCCTGACGCCGGAGGTCCTGTGCGACAAGATCCGCGAAGCGCTGGCAAAGAAGCACTAAGGCAACACCGTATCATTGCACCTTCGGCCTTCGCCGGATATTTTTCGCCGATCCATCGGTTCGAAAAGTTTGAGGTACACAAAGTACATCTGCACTTTTCAAACCTTGCCTCGACAAAAAATCTCTCGGCGAATGCTCTCACTGAATGATACGGTGCTGCCCTGACCCTGCCTCCGCCCTGCTTCAGCGGGGCGGAGGCTTTCTGTTATGGAGGACCCATCTATGATCCGACCTGTCACGTCCGCCGACCGTGCCGTGCTGCGCGGGATGCTGGCGGAATTCTACGATACGGACGCCGTGCTGCACTCACTCCCCGCATCCTACCACGACGCGGCGCTCGACGAGCTGTTCCGCTCGGACAGCCTGCAGCGCGCCTGCCTGCTCGAGCAGGACGGCGAGACTGCGGGCTATGGCCTGCTCTCGCTCAAATATTCCCACGAGGCGGGCGGGCTGGAGCTGTGGGTGGAGGAGCTGTATGTCCGCCCCGCCTTCCGCGGCCACGGCCTGGGCCATGAATTCTTCGCATGGCTGCGCGGCCTTTCCGCAGCGGAGCACATCCGCCGCATCCGGCTGGAAACGGAACCGGAAAACGAGCGCGCGGCGGCCCTCTATGCCCGTATGGGCTTTTCGCCGCTGGGCTATTGCCAGATGTTCCGGGAGGAAGCAACATGATCTATCTTGACAACGCCGCCACGACCCGGCCCTGCGCCGAGGCTGTTGCGGCCGTGAACGACGCGCTGACTGCCCGCTGGGGCAACCCGAGCGCCGTCCACCGCCTCGGCATCGAGGCGGCCCGGCTGCTGCGCACGGCCCGGCAGGATGTCGCCGAGGCCATGGGCGCGGAGACGGAGCGCGTCTTTTTCACCTCCGGCGGTACGGAGGCCGACAACTGGGCCATTTTCTCCGCCGCCGAGCGGCTGGGCAAGCGCGGCCGCCACATCGTCACGACGGCTGTGGAGCACCATGCCGTGCTCCATCCCATGCAGAAGCTGGAGCAGCAGGGCTTTTCCGTCACCTATCTGCAGCCGGACGCGGAGGGCCGCGTGAACCTCGAGGCTCTGCAGGCAGCCCTCCGGCCGGATACGATCCTTGTCAGCATCATGATGGTGAACAACGAATCCGGCGCGGTCATGCCCATTGAGCGCATGGCGCGGCTGACGCACCGCGTCTGCCCGAACGCCCTGTTCCACACGGATGCCGTGCAGGGCTTTTTCAAGGTCCCGTTCCGGGCGCGCACGCTCGGCGCGGACCTCATCTCCGTCTCCGCCCATAAGGTCCACGGCATCAAGGGCGCGGGCGCGCTGTACATTCGACCCGGCCTGTCGCTGCCGCCGTTCGTGCTGGGCGGCGGGCAGGAGAGCGGCCTGCGCAGCGGCACGGAGGGCCTGCCCGCCATTGCGGCCTTCGCCGCCGCTTGCCGCGCCGCTCTGCCGAAGCGCACGGAGTCCATCGCCCGGCAGCGCCGCCTGCTGGCGCAGGCGCAGGAGCTGCTGCGTGCCATTGACGGTGTGCAGCTGCTCGGTGCGCAGGAAGCGCCGCACATTCTGAATCTCGCCGTGCCGGGCGTCCGCTCGCAGGGACTCATCAACGCCCTGCAGGAGCGCGATATCTACGTCTCGGCCGGTTCGGCCTGCAGCAAGGGCCACCGCAGCCATGTGCTCGAGGCCATGGGCGTTGACGCCGCGTGGATCGACGGCTCCGTCCGCGTCTCGCTCTCCGATGAGACGACGGAGGACGACATCCGCGCGCTGGCCGAGGCCCTGCCCGCCGTGCTGACGGAGCTGCGGGGCGGAGGGCGGCGCGCATGACCCGCCCGCTCCGCAATCTCATCTCCGCCGTCACGCTCGCGGCCCTGACGGGTCTGCTCGTTCTGGCGGCCACACAGTGGACGGACGTCTTTTTCCGCTTCTACCCGGCGTTTTCCCGCTGGATCCTCGGCGTGCTGGCCGGGGTCACGAGCGTCACGTCCTTCCCCCTGTGGGAGCCGGGCCTGTGCCTTATCGTGCTGTGGGGCGTCATCTCGCTGATCCGCAGCCTCGTGCGCCATCATTTTCTCCGCTGGCTCAGCGGCCTGCTGCTGACGCTGTGCGGCGCTGCCTTCTTCTTTATGACCGTGTGGGGCCTGAATTATTTCGCGCCCCCGATGTCCGACCGCCTCGGGCTGGAGACGCAGGAGCGCACCCCGGCCGAGCTGCGCGAGGTCACGGCCTATTTTCTGCAGAAGGCCAACGAGACCGCGCCGCTGGTCGAGCGCGATGCCGACGGCGTCATTGCGGCCTCGGACCTCTCTCAGCTCGGCAGGCAGGCCGGGGCGGGCTATGAGACGCTCGCCAAAACGACGGACTGCTTCGACGGCTCCACGGCCCGGGTCAAGACGCTGCTCAGCAGCAAATGGTTCGGCAAAACGGGCACGACGGGCATTTTCATCGCCTTCACCGGCGAGAGCAGTATCAGCTCCACGACGTTCACGGCCTCCGTGCCGTTCACGATGTGCCATGAGATCGGCCACCGCATGGCCTTCGCCCGCGAGAACGAGGCAAATTTTGCCGCCTTCCTCGCCTGCGAGGCGAGCGAGGATGCCCGTTTTGCCTATTCCGGCTACTACACGGCCTTCCTCTACTGCTACAATGCGCTGCGCAAGGTCGATGCCGCTGCGGCAAACGAGGTCTGGAGCGGCGCGTGCGGCGAGCTGCGTGCCGACTGCGCCGCGGCGAACTCGCACTATAAAAAAGTGGAAGACCAGAAGGTCTCCCAGGTCACGGATAAGATTTATAACAGCTACCTGCAGACGGTCGGTGTGGAATCCGGCCGCCAGTCCTACGGTGAGGTGGTCGATCTGCTGACCGCCTGGTACTTTTCACAGGAGGCCACGCAATGAAACGAGCGCCCTGGCTCTATACCCTGATGCAGATCGCCCTGTGGAGCATCCATGGCGTTTTGATTTCCTATGCGCAGCGCTATCTTGCCGGGATGGGCATGCGCGACAGTGCCATCGGCCTGCTGCTCGGCGGCGCGACGGCGGCGGGCTTCGTGCTGCAGCCGCTTCTGGCCGCCGTATGCGACCGTTCGCGCCTGACGGTCCGCCTGACGCTGCTGACCGGCGGCGGGCTGATGCTGCTTTGCTGCGCGGCCCTTCTCCCGGCGGCAAAGAGCCTGACCCTGACGGCTGCGTTCTATGCAGTGGCCTGCTGCATGGCGCAGGCCGTCCCGTCGTTCGTCAATGCCCTCGGTATGGCGGCGGAGCGGAAGGGCATGCGCCTGAATTTCGGCATCTCCCGCGGCGCCGGGTCCATCGGCTTCGGCCTGACGGCCCAGCTGGCCAATGTGCTTCTGCTGCGCGGCGGCCTGCGCACCGTGCCGCTCTACTCCCTCTGCCTTGCCGCCATTCTGACGGCCACGGCGCTCTGCTTCCCCCGCACGGCGGAGGATGCGCCGGAGGCGGAGACGGAGCGGGCCTCTGGCCTTGGCCGGTTCCTGCGCGGCAGCCCGCGCTTCTGCCTGCTGCTGGCGGGTGCGTTCCTGCTGTTCTTCGGCCATAACACGCTGGCAAGTTATCTCTACCGCGTGGCCCAGTGGAAGGGCAACGCCGATGCGCAGGGAACGGCGACGATGCTTGCGGCCCTGCTGGAGCTTCCCATCCTGTTTGGCTTCCCGTTCCTGCTGCGGAAGGCGGGCAGCGGGACCTGGCTGCGGCTGTCCGGCCTGTTTTTCACGCTTCGGCTGCTGCTGACGCTCGTTCTGCCCGGAACGGCCGGGTTCTATCTGGCCCAGTGCATGCAGATGGGCGGCTTCGCCCTCTATACCGTCAGCTCGGTGTATTATGTCAACGAGATCATCCCCGTGCAGGACGCCGTCAAGGGACAGAGCTTCCTTGGCGCGGCCGGAACGATCGGCGCGGTCGCCGCGAATGTGCTCGGCGGCGCGCTGCTCGACGCCTCGGGCGTGCCGCTGCTGCTGACGGTCTGCACGATTGCTTCCGCCGTCGGTGCGGCCATCGTGTGGTGCACCGTGCAGACAAAAAAGCACGCCGCCTGCTGAGTTCGACAGACTTCGCAGGCAGAACGTGCTATAATGGCGCTACAGCTTATCCAATGCGAGTGTACTTCCCGACCCCGGCGCGGCGCGCCGGACCCAAAATGCAGACTATCCCCCGGACGTTCTGTCCGGGGGACTTTTTTATATGGGCAGCGCCGCACAATTCATCATCGGCCTTCGCCGGATATTTTTTGCCGATCCATCGGTTCGGGAAGTTTGGAGTACACAAAGTACGCCTGCACTTCCCAAACCTTGGCTCGACCAAAAATCTCTCGGCGAATGCTCTCGATCAATTGTGCGGCGCAGCCCGAAAGAACGAAATAATGACCCGCATAAAGCTAGGCGAGAAGACCGTATTTGACCTTGATGCGGTCGAGCTTTTCGAGCATCGGCTCGCCGAACAGCCACAGGAAGCAGACCGTCGCCGCGGCGTGGACGCAGTCCACCGGGAAGCCGGAGAGCAGATAGGCCCCGATCGTGGCCCAGCTCACCGGGCTCTGCCACAGCAGGGCGGACGAGACGTTCATCAGCACGCCGTAGATGAGCAGGGCGGACAGCGCGCCGTAGATGCACAGGCTCACGTGGCCGCGCCGCAGCAGCCCGCGGCGGTAGAGCACGCCCGCCAGAAAGCCGCACAGGCCCATGGCGAACATCTGCCACGGCGTCCACGGCCCCTGCCCGTACATGACGTTCGACAGCAGCATGGCAAGCGCCCCCGTGAGGAAACCAGCCTCGCCGCCGAGGGCCACGCCGCTGACGATGACAAGGGCCAGCACCGGCTTGAACTGCGGCAGGGCGGAAAACGCCGCGCGCCCGGCCACGCACAGGGCCGAGAGCACGGCCAGCAGCACGAGCTCGCGCGCCGTCGGACCGCGCCGCTCAAACAGCAGGGCGAACGGCAGCATGACCTCCAGCAGCACGAGCAGCGAGATGAACAGATATTTCCGGTCGCCCAGCAGATACACGCCGCAGAGGATCGTCGCGGGAACAGCCAGTGCGATCACGCCGAGCGAGACCCACGTCCGCTTGGTCAAGTGCCTGCGCGGGCCTGCCTCCGAGGCGCGGCCCGTCCTGCGCGAGACGAGCAGCATCGCGCCGACGAGAAGGACCGCCAGCCCCACGCACAGCGCGCCCTGCGGCACGGCAGCCAGAAACGGGATCGAGATTTTGTGCGTCAGCTGCAGGAACAGCGCAACGACGCAGCCGAGCAGCCCGAGCGCGCCGAGGCTGCGCCAGTGCGGCAGCGGCTTGACCTCCGGCGGGTGCAGCAGGTCCTTCGGCGGGGCTGCGGGCGGCTCGCGCCGCTCCGGGGGCGGGGTCTCCGTGCCGCCGCAGGCGGCGATCAGCTCCTCGCACGTCACGGCCTGCGGCAGCAGGCGGCGGGCCATGCGGTTCGCGGCCGTCGTATAGAAGTGATTCCCGGCGAAGAAGTCCGTCGGGCCGCCCTCGGCTGCGATGGAGCCGTCGAACATCAGAAGGCAGCGGTCGGCATACTGCGCGCAGAATTCAACGTCGTGGCTGACCATGACGACCGTCGCGCCCTGCTCCAGCAGACCGTTCAGGATCGCGGCCAGCTCGCGCTTGACCTGCGCGTCCATGCCCTTTGTCGGCTCGTCGAGCAGCAGAAGCTCCGGCCCGGCCAACAGCAGCTTGGCCAGCGCGGCGCGCTGCTGTTCGCCGCCGGAAAGATCGTAGGGATGCCGGTCCAGCAGGCCCTCCAGACGGCAGAAGCAGGCCATTTCCTGCATGCGCCGCGCCTGCTCCGCCTCCGGCAGGGAGGCGAGCTGCTCCCGCAGCTCATCGCGGACCGTGGCGCGGTCAAAGAGCATCTGCGGGTCCTGCGGCAGAAGGCCGATGCGCTCGGTCCGGCAGAAGCGCTTGCCGCGCAGCGGGCGGCGCAGACCGGCCAGCAGGCTCAGCGTCGTCGTCTTGCCGCTGCCGTTGCCGCCGAGCAGGGCAGTCAGCTGGCCGCGGGCAAAACTGCAGCTCAGGTCCTGCAGCACGTCCTCGCCGTCCTTTTCATAGCGGAACCAGACGTTCTTCAGGCCGAGCAGCTCCTCTCCGGCGGGGCGGAGCCTGCGCGGCGGGACGTCTGCCAGCGGGTGCGACGCGGCGTAGCGCGCCAGCCACTGCCGCCCCTCCGTCACGGTCACGGGGCACTCGTCCGCGCCGACGGAGCCGCTGACGCGTACCGGCGTCGGCATGGAGAAATAAACGGGACTATCGGCCGCGCGCAGGGTGCGGCTGACCTCCTGCGGCGTGCCGTGGGCCAGAACGGTCTGCTCCAGCGCCAGCACGCGGTCGCACAGCGGCAGGGCCTCCTCCAGCCGGTGCTCGCTCAGGATGACCGTTGTGCCGAGCTCGCGGCGGATGCGCGCCACGGCGTTCAGAAAATCGGCGGCCGCAATGGGGTCGAGCTGGGATGTCGGCTCGTCGAGCAGCAGCACGCGCGGCTGCAGCGCCATGACGGAGGCCAGATTCAGAAGCTGCTTTTGCCCGCCGGACAGGGCCTCCACCGGGCGGGAGAACCATTCCTCAATGCCGAAAAAGCTCGCCATCTCCGCCACGCGGCGGCGGATGACCGGCGTGGCAAAGCCGAGGCTCTCCATGCCGAAGGCCAGCTCGTGCCACACGCGGTCCGTGACGATCTGCTCGTCCGGCTTCTGCAGCACAAAGCCGATCTCGGCGGCCTGCCGCCGCGCGTCCAGCGCGGAAAGCGGCTCGCCGAAGAAGGAGATCTCGCCCGTAAAGCTGCCGTGCGGCGTCAGCGCGGGCTTCAGCGCGCGCAGCAGCGTTGATTTGCCGCCGCCGGACGGGCCGATGACCGTGAGGAACTCGCCCTCCTCCACGGAAAACGAGACGTCCCGCAGGGCGGGGACCGTCTCCTGCGGATAGGTAAAGCTCAGGTGCGAGACCGTGATGCCCGCCATTGGATCGCCTCCTTTGCGTCAAAGATCAGGGGAAATGCGGCCAGCAGAACGAAGGCCGCCGTCCAGAGCGCAGCCTGCCCACCGGTCGCGCCGCCGGGCGCGGGATAATACCACCATTTCAGCCCGCCGGTCAGGCTCCCGGCCAGAACGATCCCGCCCAGCGCGGCCAGCACGCCGAGACAGATGCCGTCCCGCAGGGTAAAGCGGAACAGGGAAAACGCCGTTCGCTTCGGCAGACCGTAGCCGCGGCTCTTCATGGAGTCCGCCGTATCGAGGGCATTTTCCAGTGCCCAGGTGACCACGATGGACACGACGCGACCGGCGCGGCGGATGCCCGCCAGCCAGCCGCGCTCCGCGGGCCGGGCCAGCTTCTGCGCCTGCGCGACCTCGCGCGTGCGCCGCAGCAGGCGCGGCACGAAGCGCAGGCCCATGGACAGCGTCAGGGACAGCGACGGCAGGATCCTGCCGAACAGATAGACAAATTTATCGGACGTCATCACGGCGTTCCATCCCATGAACCAGAGCACGGCCGTGCCGAGCCGCACGGCGGCGGAGATGCCATAGAGCACGGACTCCAGCGTGCAGGCGTTTCCGGAAGGGAAACGGAACAGGACGGTCACGCCCTGATGGGATACGAGCGGATTGACGACCGCCGCCAGCAGCATCAGCGGCAGCAGCATGGCCATCCGGCGGCCGAAGCCCCGACCGGTGCAGCGCAGGGCGAACAGCGCCGCGCACACCAGCCCCGCAAGCTGCACGGCCGGATGGGATAAAAACATGGCAAACGCAAGCACCAGCACGAAGAACGTCAGGTCCACCAGCGGATGCAGGCGCGCAAAGCCGGAGCGCACTGGCTCTCACCTCACAAAAAACACTTTGATAAGTTTACCACAAAACAGGTCGGAAGTAAACTCATTTCGTGGCAGCGCGTGTCGCGGCGGCATAGAATGCAGCGGGAAAGGAGGAATTTTCTTGGCTCGTGTCATTTATAAGTTCGGCGGCACGTCCGTCGGCGACACACGGCGGCTGTACCGCGCGGCGCGGCGCATCGCCGCGGCCCACCGCGCCGGGGACGAGGTCGTCGCCGTGCTCTCGGCGCAGGCGGGCGCAACGGATGCCCTGCTTGCACGCGGGCGGGAGATCGACCCGGACTGCGCCGGGCGGGAGGCAGACAGCCTGCTGTCCACGGGCGAGCAGGTCTCCGTCAGCCTGTGCGCGCTGGCGCTGGCGCGTCTCGGCGTTCCGGCCGTGAGCCTGTGCGGCTGGCAGATGGGCCTGCAGACGGACGGCAGCCACGGCAGCGCCCGGGTGCTAGGCCTGCGCGGCGACCGCATCGAGCGGGAGCTGCGGGCCGGGCGCGTCGTGCTGGCAGCGGGCTTTCAGGGCGTGGACGCCGCCGGGGATATTACGACGCTCGGCCGCGGCGGCTCCGATACGACGGCGGTCGCGCTGGCGGCCTTCCTGCACGCCGATCTCTGCCGCATCTATACGGATGTCGACGGCGTCTATGACCGCGACCCGCGTCTGCATCCCGACGCCGTGAAATACGGCCGCATCTCCTATGATGATATGCTTCTGCTGGCCCGCGGCGGAGCGCGCGTGCTGCATGACCGCTGCGTGGAGCTGGCGCGCCGGGAGCATGTCATGCTGGAGGTCTGCTCTGCGTTCTCGGACGCGCCTGGGACGATCGTCGGATAAAAAACGGGCTTGCTGCGAACACCGCAGCAAGCCCCGATCGGCCTGTTATTCGGGCAGCACCGCACAATTCAGCGAGAGCATTCGACGAGAGATTTTTTGTCGAGATAAGGTTTGGAAAGCGCAGGCGTACTTTGTGTACTTCAAACTTTCCAAACCGACAGATCGGCGAAAAATATCCGGCGAAGGCTGAAGATGCAATTGTGCGGGGTTGACCTAACCTTCTTCTCCCTGCGCGGGGACAAACAGCGACTCTGCCAGCTCCTGCAGCGCTTCGGGCGGTACCGTGCCGTCCGTCTCAAGGCTGTAGGCAAGTCCCGGCGCGATATCGATCCAGATGAGCTTGCAGCCCGCATTGCCGGGATCGTCCGAAAGCTCTGCCCGGCACCAGCGGATGGTCGTCTCCTCCGTGTGCGGATAGACGCGCTCTGAGCCGGAGAGGTCTACCAGACGTTCCGGGTCCTCCGAGTCACCCGTGCCGACGTGCCAGCGGTAGGGAATGCCGTCCAGCGTGAACGCCGTCTCCGCCACGGTCTGCCCGTCGATCTCCAGAACGCTGTAGGTCACGTTCTCCGCATCCTCCGGGGCGACGGCGACGTCGTAGCCCAGTGTTTTCAGAATGCCGCAGGCGCTATGCAGCACGCTCTGCGCCGAATCCTCGGCACCGAGCGCCCACTGTGTTCCCGTGCTTCTGGCATACCAGCCAACCCAGCTCTCCTCGCCGTCCGTGCGCAGGTCCATGGCAAGACCGGCGTCGCTCCAGGACAGCTCCTGCGTCCAGTTTTCCGATGAACCGGTCAGATCGGCGGCGGAGTCCGTCTTCAGGGAGCGCGCCGTATAGCTGATCCCGTTGCTCACATAGCATACCTGCGCCATGGGAATGTCGGAATCCGTCGGGACCAGAGAATAGACCACGTCCTGCGAATCCGCCGGGACGGCCAGCGTATAGCCGAGGTCCATGATCGTCTTTGCATCGGTTGTGCCGGAGGAGGGTACAGCTGCCTCCGTTGCGCTCGTGCCGGACTGCTTCTGCGTGCTGTCCGGCTGCACATCCTGCCGGGCCGGAGCGCGCAGCAGCGGCACGGCAGCCAGCGCGGCGGCGATGCACAGGCAGGCCGCGGCTGCAAGCGGGATCCAGACGTGCCTGCGGCGGCGCACCGGCTGCATGGCCTCCTCGAGCAGATCGTCGTCCACGGCGTGCATCAGGCGGAAAAACCGATCATCCTGCTTCATAGAAATACTCCTTCCTCTTCCAGCCTCCTGCGGAGCCGCGCGCGGGTGCGGAACAGCGAGCTGCGGATGCGCCCGGAGCTTGCGCCGCAGGCCTCGGCGATCTCGGCGATGCTCTCGCCGTACCAGTAGCGCCGCAGGAAAAACCGCCGGGCATCCTCGGGCTGTGCGCGCAGAAAATCATTGAGTGTGCGCTGCAGCTCCTGCACCATGGCGGCCTCCTCCGGGCCGTCCTTTGCCAGCGGCAGGCAGGCCTCCAGCTCCTCATAGGCCTCCGTCAGCGCGGTCTCGCGCTTCTGCGAGTGATGATAGGCATAGCGGTCGAGCGCCAGGTTGCGCGTGATGCGCACAAGATAGGCCTCGAGCGAGCGCGGCTTTTCCGGCGGGATAGCGTTCCATGCGCGCATGCAGGTGTCGTTTACGCACTCCTCCACGTCGCGCTCATCCTTCAGGATGCCGCGCGCAACGGAGCGGCAGAGCCTGCCGTATTTTTCCTCCACCGCGCTGATGGCGTATTCTACCCGGTGGAAGAACAGCTGCAAAATCTCGTCGTCGCCCATAGGTCTCGTGCCTCCTGCCGCGCCTCTGCGGCTGCAGAAGCATTCTGTTTATGCAGACGGAAAATCTGCGGGATGGTTTCGTTGGGAATAGGGAGTTAACCCGATTTTTTTCACACATTGTATCGAAATCCGACAGCTGCGTCCATGCTGTTTTCTGCAGAAAAAGAAAAAACCGCCGTGCGGCGGGTGAGATTTCTGAACAGACTGAACTATGAATTGACATTTGCACAGCGGTTCGATATAATAAATCTGTGGAGCCTGCCGTCCGCTATAGACGGTAAGCGGTCGAAGACGGTTGCCTGCCATCCCGCGAGTGCGGAGTGGAGGCGTGTGTATAGCCTCGCGGGAAATTTTTCTCGGGGAGGTGATACATATTACGATTACACTTCAGGATGTGTTCTGGATCGTTTCCATTGCCTGGATGCTTTATCAGGCGTGGGATAAGTTCCATAACAGAAAGAAGTGAGCCGTCTGCCACCAACAGACGGCTCATGGGGTCATTTGACTCGCAATAGTTGTATGTGTCGTGGCAACCGTTCAGGTCCCACAGCAGGGGGATGTCTGTTACCAGCAGGCATCTGCCTGTGTTTTTATTATAACGTCCTTTATGCCAGTTGTCAAATGGATTTTGGGAAATGATCGGTCTTCGAACGTGTACGGCCGATACCGGCTTCCGTTTTGGGAAGCCGCCTTGTAAAGCGGGGCGGAAACAGGTACAGTGGGGTAGAATGACTCCTGCATTTCCGGAGATCATAGAAAGAGGCAACGCATGGAACCGGCAAAATTAGACCTGACGGGCTGCAAATATCCCATGGAGCTTCACAAACTGCTCAGTGCGTTTCTGAACAGACTGACCTATGAAAGTCCAGCAGAAGCGGGGCGCATTGGGCTGGAAATTTGACGATGTGATTCTGGACTGAACGAAAAGTGGGCGCTGATCGCCCACTTTTTCGAACTTTATCCCGCTGCGGCCAGCATATTTTCGATCAGGATGCCGTAGCCCGCCGCCGGCTCGTTGACCAGAACATGCGTGACCGCGCCGACGAGCCGCCCGTCCTGCAGGATGGGGCTGCCGCTCATGCCCTGCACGATGCCGCCGGTCTGCGCCAGCAGGGCGTCGTCCGTGACGGCCAGCCGGAGGTTGCGCCCCTGTGGCTCGTCCGGCTCGACGGAGACGATCTGCACGGCATATTCGCGCGTCTCCGTGCCGGAAACGTTCGAGAGGATCGTCGCGCTGCCGGTGTGGACCTGCGCGGCGGCGGCCGTGGGCAGCGGAGAAATGTCCTGCGGCGGCGCCATGGTGCCGAAAATGCCGCGCTCCGTGTTGCTGCGGATCGTTCCGCATGGGCTGCGCCCCGTCACGGCGCCGTGGAGCGCGCCGGGCGTTCCGACCTCGCCGCGCGTGACGGAGGTGACGGCGGCGGGCAGGGCAAGGCCGCTGCGCAGCGGGAGCAGGGCGCTGCTGTCGCAGACACCGTGGCCGAGCGCGCCGAATGTGCCGTTCTCCGGGTCATAATAGGTGACGGTGCCGATGCCGGTGATGCTGTCACGGACAAACACGCCGAGCCGCCAGCCGTCCGCGGTTCTCTGGGGCTGCACGGCCGTTTCGGCTGCCTTGCCGCCGCGCTCATAGCGGATGGTCAGCGCCTGCCCGCCCGAGGCGGAGACGGCTGCCGTGACCTGCCGGACTGTGCTGACCCGTTCACCGTCAATGGCGCGGATGACGTCACCGCGGCGTAGGCCCGCCTCCCGCGCGCAGGGGTTGTCCTGCGCCAGCTCCACGATGGAAACGCCGTCCGTCTGCAGCTGCAGGCCGATGGCCTGCCCGCCGGGGATGAGCCTATCCGGCAGCGCCGCCAGCGCCGTGCCCGCCAGAAGCACGAGCGCCAGCAGGACGGCTGCCAATTGCTTGAAAATTCGATTCATTTTTTCGTCCTCCCGCGTTTTTCTCGCTGTTAATATGGCGCGGAAATCGAAGAAACGGCTTAGAAAATCCCGGCGGAATTCCCTTGTAAAAAAATGCGACCGGCCGCGCTGCAGGAATCTGCAGACACGGCCGGACCGTTTTTATCCTGTGCGGATAGAAATTTCAAAATGTTAAAGCCGCCGGATATCCTGCCCGACGAACTGGATCAGGCGATAGGTGCCGAGCAGGCGCGAGGCGATCTGCGGGGAATAGCGCACGGACAGCTGCTCCGGCGTCAGGTTCGTGGAGATGATCGTCGGGCGCGATTCCATCAGGCGGGTGTTTACCACATGGTACAGGGCGGAGCAGACGAACTGCGTCGTCATTTCCGTGCCGAGGTCGTCGATGATGAGCAGGTCGCACTGCAGGTAGCGCTGGGAAAGCCCGCGGTTTTCCTCCTGTGACATGCCAAATTTTTCCGCTTCAAAATCGGAAAACAGGTGAATGGCCGTATCGTATACAACGCTGTAGCCGCGGTCGGCCACCGTGCGCGCGATGCAGGCGGACAGGAACGTCTTGCCGAGGCCCGTTGCGCCGGAGAACAGCATGTTCCCGGACTGCATCGTGAAATTCTGCGCATACTTCCGGCAGTGGTTGAAATTCCGCTGCATGAGGGCGCGGGGACTGGTGCGCACGCTCTCGGAATACTCGGCGGGATAGAGGTCGAGCCGGAAATTTTCAAACGTTTCCCGGCCGCTGCCGAGCAGGCTCGTCAGCTCCTTTTTCTGCTCCTGCCGGCACAGCTCGCGCAGGCACGAGCACATCTGCACGCCGACATAGCCGCGCCCGCCGCACTTGGCGCACACGGGTGTGTCGTCCAGATAGCCGTCGTCAAAATCCCCGGCCTCGAGGATCCAGTTCCGCTCCCGCTGGAGCGCGAGATTCTTTTCCCGGACGGCGGCGACGGCCTGCGACGGGTCCTCGCCGCGCTGCAGGGCCGCGGCTATCAGCTCGGCCATGGTGCGGCGCAGCTCGTTATCGATCTCGGCCAGACGGGGATAGCGGGCATAGGCGTCCGCTCTGTGGGCGGCGTTCTCCTGCTCACGCTCCGCCTTGGCCTGCTCCAGCCGCGCGCGGGCGCGATGGAGCACCTGTTCGCTGTATGCCATCTCAATCGTCCTCCTCTGCCAGCATGCGGGCCACGGCCTCCTGCGCCAGCGGGCTCAGCGCGGCGTCATGCTGCTGATAGGCGCTGGCGCGGCGCTGCTCCGGCTTGCGCGGGGCGTCCCCGGCGAGAATTTCCTCCGGCGTGTGCAGGTTTTGCTCGTGCCAGCTTGTCAGAATGGAATTCATGTACGCCCATTTAAGTGCCCCGGTGTTCAGACAGGTGCGCTCATAGGCCATGCGGATCGTGTCGTCGCGGAAGCCCATCCGGATCCACGAGACCAGATATTTCTCCTCAGCGGGAGTCAGGCGGCGCTGGTCAATCTGCAGCAGCTGGCGCAGCTGCTGCACGCGGGTGTGGAGCTGCAGCTGCTGCTGCACATAGAACGAGGCAGTCTCCAGCGTGTCGATGCCCTCATCCGCCCAGCGGTAGGCCTCTTTTTCAATGGCGCGCATGGACGGCGCGCGCGAATCGCGGCGGCGGCTGCGCTCCAGACAGTAATAGAGCAGCACGCCCACGACCTCCGTCGGCAGGCGGAGATAATCGATGAGCGAGAGCAGGATCTTCAGCTCCTCCGTGGAGAGCGTGCGGCCGAGACGGCGCTGCGCCTCGCCGACGAGATTGCGGAAGCGGCCGTCGCCTGCCTGCTGCTCGCGCTTCAGGTCCTCTTCGGTGTACTGCGGGTGCTCCGGCGTGGGATGCACCGGGCGTTCCTCCTGCCACAGGCCAAGCTGGCGCAGCGTGTCCGTCGCGCCGACCATGCGCGGGACGGTGAAGTGCAGGGCGGCCAGCGCCGTTTCGCGCGGCAGTTCCGCCTTGCGGTATAAAAATAAAACTGCGGCATCCGGATTGCCGCAGGAGGTGAGCTTGCGGACCTCTTCTTCGGTTAGGGTGATTCCCGGCATGGTGCTTCATACTCCGTACAACAAAAATTTCGAAATGATTATACCACAGTTCCGGGAAAGCGGCAAGCCAGACTGCCAAAAAACCTGCCAAGCCAAAAGTTTCGGAGGGAAGAAAAGTGTGAAAGGAAACCGTCAGGGTGTCCTTTCGCGTTCCATAACCCGCCGCAGCGGCAGAATTGCAAAATAGTACTACAAAAATTCATTTTGCAATTCTGAAAGCAGCTTGGCGAAAAAGTCCAAAGGGACTTTTTTGACAAGCTGAAGCGCCGCGCGCGGAAATCGGCGGATCCGCGCAGCGAAAAATTTTGGAACGGGCGGAACATTCCCCCGGCAGGTGCGTCTAATAAAAGAAACAGTCCGGGAAGACAGATCGGGAGGGACATCGTATGAAACGAGGGATCGCCATTCTTCTTGCTGCCCTGCTGCTGGGCCTGTGCGCCTGCAGCCCGACGGGGGCGGATGCATCGGAGCCGGGCGGGACGCAGCCTGCAACACAGCCCGCCACGCGGGGAACGGAGCCGGAAACGACGTCGGAGCCTCCCACGCAGCAGTCTGCGACGGACGCGACGGCGCAGACGCCGGAGGAGCCGGAGATCAACGAGGCATTCACCGCAGCCGCCCCCGATGCGCCGGACGGCGCACTCGGTGTGATGTTCAACGAGCCGTTCGACGGCCTGGATCTGACGGCAACACAGCTTGGCCCCGCGGGCGAATATGACCGTGCCTATATCGTGGCAAAATATGTTGGCTCGTGGGTCAATGTGTTCGGCGTGACGTGGGAGAGCGGGCGGCTGAATGTCGGCGACAAGGCCCTCTATTCGTTCCGCACCGGGCAGGGCGATGTCATCAGCGGCTCGTTCGACCGCCCGGACGGCGGCGCGATGTATTATCTGACCGTGACGGCGCCGGACGGCACCGATTTCGGGGAGTACCTGACCTACAACGGCCGCTGGGGCTCGCCGCAGAAGGAATATCTCATGGACACCTGCTGGAATGCGGAGGCGGTCCTGCGCGAGGCTGCCGGTGCGGACGAGGACTGGGAGCTCTATGACAGCCGTCTCATTCAGGACGACGGCATCCCCTATGTCTGCTTCCGGCTGGAGGGCGAGACGGAGCGGTATGCGCTGGTCCCGCCGGACGGCTCGTGCGTCTATGCCGCCGAGCTCGACCCCGATACGGATCGCTACTGTATTACCGGCGTATTTTAAGAGCAAATGAAAAGCGCTGCGGATCAGAAGAGGCTTCATAAGGAAGAATGGGCTATCTCAAAATAGAATTTTCTGAAAATTAGCCCAACAATAAATGCCGTGAAAATCCAATTAAAACTGGATTTCCACGGCATTTATCTAACTTTTGAAGGGAACTATTCTCTTACAATTCGCATTTTGAGACAGCCACTTCTTTTGGCGCGATCCGAAAACGGATCGATACTGGATTTTGGTGACAAGATCCGATGCTCGCTGTACCTATGGACGAAAATGATATTCCGGGCTTTGCCCGGAGTGATATTTTCCTTTTCGGAACGTGATATAAGAGCCTCCCGGCTTTTGTGATATATATTCGCCTGTTAAACTGCCGCAGGCAATATCACGATGCGAAGCATAATATCACTGTCCAAAGGACAATATCACTCGCCGTCAGGCGAATATAATTGAGGCGCACTTCCTTACGGAGTGCGCCTCACGGCCGCAGCGCTTTTTTATGAGATTTTACGCCTCGATCTCGTCGAAATCGTCAAGGCCCTCGTCGCACTTGCCGAAGCAGGGAAGGAGCTTCTTCAGATCGTCCCAGAAGTGGATCATGGCGACTGCAATGCTGCCGACAACGACGACACCGCCGATAATGCCCAGAATGAGCTTCAGATTGTTCTTCATGAAATTGACCTCCCGTATTGAAATGGTAGTTATAGTATACCGCAAAATAAGAATTTCGCAAGGGGATAATTGTGAATTTTCAGCTCAGATGCGGACGATGCGGCCCTCCAGACGCGGGGCGGCAGGCTTCTCCGGCTCCGCGGCATAGCCGAGGATGCAGTGGCCGATGCCGATCCACTCGCCCTCGACGCCCCACTGCTGCAGCAGGGCCTTTCCCTCGGCCGAGGCGAAGACCTCACGGGCGCGGTGGATCCAGCAGCTGGCGATGCCGAGGCTGTGCGCGGCGTTCATCAGGTTACCGAGCGCGAGCGAGCCGTCCTCCACGGCCGTGAACGCGGCGGCATCCGCCAGCACGACGCAGACGGTCGGCGCGCCGTAGAACGGATGAGCGTCCGGGCTGCCGAGCACACCGCCGTTCAGCCGCTCCAGTGCGGCGATCGCGGCGGGGTCCTGCACGACAAGGAGCTTTACGGACTGGCGGCCCATGCCGCTCGGCGCGTAAAGCCCGGCACGCAGAATTTCCTGCAGTGCCTCCTCCGGCACCTGCTCCGGGCGATAGGCCCGGCAGCTCCGGCGGGTCTCGAGACAGTTCAGAACTTCGTTCATAAGAAAAACTCCTTTCAGATCATATAGCATATATGCAGCGGCGCTCAGCGCCCTCCATCGGTTTCAGTGCCACTCCCCTGACGATTGCGCCCTATAAAATATCAGACATATCCATACATCCCGCGGACGGAGACCTCGCCGGAGCTGACGACGCCCTCCGTGCCGTCCGGGTAGCGGACGATCAGGCCGCCCGCCTCGTCGATGCCGATGGCGTGGGCAAGGCGCGTCTCCCCGGCGCGCAGGATCTGCACGTCCTGCCCCAGCGTCACGCAGACTCCGGCATATTCCGCCAGCCACTGCGGCAGCGCCCCGGGCAGCTGCGTATCCAGCTCATGCAGGCGGCGCACCATGGCCGCGGCGAGGGCATTGGGGTCGACGGCCGTGCCGACGGCCTCCCGCAGTGAGACGGCCACATCACGCGCAGGCTCGGGCAGGGCAGCCGTGTCCGTGTTGCAGTTCACGCCGATGCCGACCACGGCATATTCCAGCATGCCGCTGTCGGCCTCTGCCGCCAGCTCCGTCAGGATGCCGCAGACCTTCCGCTTGCCGATGACCAGATCGTTCGTCCATTTGATGCCGACATCGGCCGGGCAGCAGTCCCGGATGGCGCGGCGGATGGCCACGGCGACGGCGGCCGTCAGCCACAGCAGCTCCGCAGCCTCGCGCTGCGGCCGCAGCAGGACGGAAAGGTACACACCGCCCGGCGGCGAGACGAACGTCCGCCCGCGCCTGCCGCGCCCGCTGGTCTGGCGGCCGGTGATATAGACGCTCCCATGCGGCGCGCCGAGCGCGGCCTGCGCCTTGGCGTAGGTGTTCGTCGAGTCCACCGTGGGCAGGACATTGATGGGCCAGGGGCAGCCTTCCAGCAGCGCGTGCACGGCGGCATCACTCAGGGCCGATTCCGGCCGGTGCAGGCAGTAGCCCCGATTCGGCACGGAGTCAATGCTGCAGCCGTCGGCCCGTAGCGCCTGCACGGCCTTCCAGACGGCGGCGCGCGTGACACCGAGCGCGCGGCTGATCTCCTCTCCGGAGACATATTCGCCGTCCCGCAGCAGGGACAGCACCTCTGCCTTTCCCATGGCATTCCCTCCAAAATAATGGTTGCAATTCCGGACCCCGTCCGGTATAATACGCTTGTCGGTTCCAGTATACCCGATTTTTTCCGGGCTGTAAATGCCTTTTTTCGGGCGGGGCCGCGCGATCGCCGCTGCAAGGCGGCGAACTGCTTGCGCCTATCGTAAACCTGACGCAGGCAAAATGTAAACTGTCTGCACCGTGCCCACCGGTGCAGACAGAAATCAGAAAGAGAAAAGAGAACGGAGAAAACTTCATGAACAACACCCATTCCTCCCGCGCGCGCAGCACGGTCCTGCCGCTCGTGCTTACGGCCCTGTTTGCCGCGCTCACTGCCATCGGCGCCTTCCTCCGCATTCCTGCCGGGGAAATTTCCTTTACGCTGCAGGTGTTCTTCACCTCCATGGCCGGCATCCTGCTCGGTCCGTGGTGGGGAGCGGCCTCGCAGGTGGTCTATGTTCTGCTCGGCCTCATCGGCCTGCCCATCTTCACGGAGGGCGGCGGCCTGATGTATCTGGCAAAGCCTTCGTGCGGCTTCCTGCTCGGTCTGCCGCTCATGGCCATGGTCATCGGTCTGCTGACTCGCGACCTGAAGGCCTCGACACTCCGCGGCCACGCTGTTCGCGGTATGCTCCGCATCGCGCTGGCCTGTGTGGCGGGCCTCGCCGTGCTGTACCTGATCGGCCTTCCCTATATGTACTTCGTGCTGGCAGGCAAGTGGAGCATTCAGAAGACGATCGTGTCCGGCTGCCTGATCTTCCTGCCATTTGACGCGCTGAAGATCGTTGTGACGACGCTCCTGTGCGTGCGGCTGCTGCCGGTCCTGCGCAGGGATTGAGCGAAAAAAGTCCTTTTTTGCGCGCGAATGCTTGCAGGCGGACTGTCAAAAACCTGTCCAGCCGAAAGCTTCGGAGGGAAGAAAAGTGTGAAAGGAAACCGCCAGGGTTTCCTTTCACGTTAAATAACCCGCCGCAGCGGCAGAATTGCAAAATAATCATGCTACATAATTCTATTTTGCAATTCTGAAAGCAGCTTGTCAAAAAAATCCCTTCGGGATTTTTTTGACAAGCTGGCTTGCAGGAAGACCTGCCTTGTGATAAAATCAGACTGTCAAAAGACCTGCCCGGCCGATTTTTTGCTTTGCAATTTGGAAAGCAGTCTGGCGGAAAAATCCGAAAGGGCCTTTTTGACAAGCCGAAAATATAAGGCAGGAAACCGGCGGAGCGATCCGCGGAAAGGACGGCCCCATGAACGTAAAACTTGATTTTGTCCTGCGGGAGATCGCAGGGGAGACGCTGCTGGTCCCGGCCGGGAAAACGGCGCTGGATCTCAACGGCATGCTGACGCTCAACGAGACCGGTGCGGCTCTGTGGCGCATGCTGCCGGAGGCGGCGGATGCCGAGGCGCTGACGCAGGGCCTGCTGCAGGAATTCGAGGGTGCGCCCGCAGAGCAGGTCCGCGCGGATGTCGAGGAATTTCTTGCCCGACTGCGTGAGCTCGGCATTGTGGAGTAAGTTCGCAAAATTGTCAGGGAATATCCCGATTCTCTACAATTTTCTCAATTTTCCCTGTAAAACCCGTAGAAATTGATGAAATTTGACGATTGCGGTTTTTTGCGAATTTCGCTATAATAAAAAGGCTGAAAAACCGCAAGATCCTATTATTATCGCACCGTCGGACAAAGCACCGGCGGAACAAACGTAAATGGAGGATACGCATTATGTCTATCAAAGTTGGTATCAATGGTTTTGGCCGTATCGGCCGTATGGTCTTCCGTGCAAGCCTGAACTTCCCGGAAATCGAAGTTGTCGGCATCAACGATCTGTGCCCGGCTGACTACCTCGCTTACATGCTGAAGTACGATACCATGCATGGCCAGTTCAACGGCACCGTCGAGGCTACCGAGAACTCCATCATTGTCAACGGCAAGGAGATCCCCATCTCTGCAGAGCGCAACCCCGCTGATCTGCCCTGGGGCAAGCTCGGCGCTGAGTATGTTGTCGAGTCCACCGGCCTGTTCCTGACTCAGGAGAAGGCTGCCGGCCATCTGGCTGCCGGTGCCAAGAAGGTCATCATGTCTGCTCCGTCTAAGGACGCTACCCCGATGTTCGTCTGCGGCGTCAACTTCGACAAGTACACGAAGGACATGAACTTCGTCTCCAACGCTTCCTGCACCACGAACTGCCTGGCCCCGATCGCCAAGGTCCTGAACGACAAGTTCGGCATCACCGACGGCCTCATGACCACCGTTCACTCCACCACCGCTACCCAGAAGACCGTTGACGGCCCGTCCATGAAGGACTGGAGAGGCGGCCGCGCTGCTTCCGGCAACATCATCCCGTCTTCCACCGGCGCTGCCAAGGCTGTCGGCAAGGTCATCCCCGAGCTGAACGGCAAGCTGACCGGTATGTCCATGCGTGTTCCGACGCTGGATGTCTCCGTCGTTGACCTGACTGTCAACCTTGCGAAGCCCGCTACCTACGAAGAGATCTGCAACGCCATGAAGGAAGCCTCCGAGGGCGAGCTGAAGGGCGTTCTGGGTTACACCGACGAGGCCGTCGTTTCTTCCGACTTCCTCGGCGACACCCGCACCTCCATCTTCGACGCCAAGGCCGGCATCGCTCTGACCGACACCTTCGTGAAGGTCGTTTCCTGGTACGACAACGAGATCGGCTATTCCAACAAGGTTCTTGAGCTCATCAAGCACATGTACAGCGTCGATCACGCCGAGTAATTCTCATCCAATTGCATAACGGGAGCGCGTCCTAAACTTTTAGGACGCGTTCCTTTTTCCGTCCGCTTGCAACTTTTGCGCAGATGCGCTATAATTTTCCATAGAGGAATGTCCCCGATAACCGCCTGCCTTACCCGGGGGAGGCGATCCACAATCAGGAGGTATGCAACATGGCCGCATCGAAAGTCTACTTTACCACCTTCCATACCACGCTGGAGGAAAACATCCAGCAGAAGCTCTCCCGTCTGCTGCTGACGGCGGGGATGGACCAGATCGATTTCAAGAACCGCTACGTCGCCATTAAAATGCACTTCGGCGAGCCGGGCAATTTGGCCTACCTGCGCCCGAACTATGCAAAGACCGTCGCGGATCTTGTGCGCCAGCTCGGCGGCAAGCCGTTCCTGACGGACTGCAATACGCTCTATGTCGGCGGCCGCAAGAATGCCCTCGACCACATCGAGTCCGCCTATGTCAACGGCTTCACGCCCTACACAACGGGCTGCCACATCATCATTGCCGACGGCCTGAAGGGCTCGGACGATGTCGCCGTTCCGGTTGACGGCGAGTATGTAAAGAACGCCCGCATCGGCCGCGCACTGATGGATGCCGATATCGTCATTTCTCTGACCCACTTCAAGGGCCACGAGGCCACGGGCATCGGTGGCACGATCAAAAATCTCGGCATGGGCGGCGGCTCCCGCGCGGGCAAGAAGGAAATGCACGCCGACGGCAAGCCCGCCGTGAACGAGTCCAAGTGCATCGGCTGCGGCGCGTGCCGCAAGATCTGCGCCCACGACGCCCCGACGATCGAGAACCGCAAGATGCACATCGACACGAACAAATGCGTCGGCTGCGGCCGCTGCATCGCCGTGTGCCCGATGGATGCCATTGAGGGCGTGTGCGACCCGGACGGCCACCTGCTCAACTGCAAGATGGCGGAGTATGCCAAGGCCGTCGTGCAGGGGCGCCCGAGCTTCCACATCAGCCTTGCCATGGATATTTCACCGAACTGCGACTGCCACCCAGAGAACGACGTGCCTGTCATCCCGAATGTCGGCATGTTTGCCTCGTTTGACCCCGTCGCGCTGGACGAGGCCTGCGCCGAAATGTGCAGCCGCATGCCGCGCAACCCGAACGCGTCCTTCGAGGATGCCTCCTCCGACGACCTGTTCCATGCCGTCCATACTGTGACGCACTGGCAGGACCAGACGGAGCACGGCGAGAAGATTGGCCTCGGCTCGCGCGAGTATGAGCTGATCGAAATTTAAGAAAATACGGAAATCGCCTCCGCCGGAAGGACTCCGACGGAGGCGGTTTCTATAGTTTCCTATGTAGGGGAGAGGCATGCCTCTCCCGGCTGTGCACCTGCGAGCCGTACAGGGCAGCGTTAAAACGGGAAAAAGCCAATTGCGTTTTTGCCGATAGCCTGTGCGGGACGGCAGTGCCTTCCCGAGATTGCCACGGCCCCTTCGGGCCTCGCAATGACACGTCAGGGGAGTGCGGCACTGGGGGCGGTGCGTTCCTCTGAATTGGCGCTGCTTTTGCCGCTTCGCGGACGGGAGCGGCATGCCGCTCCCCTACAGCGCGATATACTGTCTCACTGAATATGAACGTGGTTATTGATATGATCGATGCAATAGCAGCAATAGCCCTTGCACTTCGAGCAGTAGCGGAACTCAAGGTCCGGGTATTCCGTATCCGTTCTGCCGCACACAAGGCACTTGTGGCGGTAGGGGCGCTCCCCGGCGCGGTTCTGATAATTCTGCGCCCAGTTGGGGTTCGGCTGCTGCTTCGGCGCGGAGGCACGGCGGAATTCGGCGCGGCGCTTGCGCTCGGCACGGGAGGCATGCCTGCGCAGCGACAGCGGCAGGAGCTGCGGCAGCTCATGCCAGCAGAAGAGCAGGCAGGGCAGCTGCGCCACGATCGGCAGGAAGGCGACAAGGATGAGACCGATGCCGAGGAGGGCACTGCCATACAGCGTCCAGAACCGGACGGCTTCGAGGATGTCCTTTACAAGATAATAAAGAATGCCGCCGATGTCCACGAGGGCGAGCCAGCGCATTTTGACCGGGATGAAGAAAAACAGCAGGCCGCGCGCTTCCGGCATCAGCGCCGCGACAGAGAGGAACATCGACAGGTTCAGATAGAGCGCCGAGACACCGTAGGAAACGTGGAACAGAAAATACACCAGCATCGCATAGACATCCATGGCCAGGATGCCGATCAGATAATACAGGTTCACGCGCAGTGAGCCCCAGAGCTGCTCCAGATAGCGGGCGGGCCAATAGGAGCAGTAGAGCGCGAGAGCAACGCTGAAAATGGAGTAGATGCTCATATCGCCGATCCCGGCGAACGTGAAAATATAGCTGAAGAGCCGCCAGACCTGCCCGTGAGCAATGGCCTGAGGGTCGAAGGACAGCGCGCTGTACAGGCTCAGCGGTGTCCCGAACTGGGAAAGAAAATAGACCAGCGCGTTGCCGATGCAGATCCACAGCATGAGATTCGGGATTCCCTTATTCCGGTTGTTGTTCAGAAACCGATGGTAGGAATAGTTGAATTTGCTCAATCGGATCCCTCCTTTATTACCGCTATTGTAGCGTAAAACCATGGGCTTGTCCAGCAACAAAGTGTGAATTTTAGAAGACGTTGCAAAAAAACCGGCGCTGTGGTATGATAACGGCAGAAAAAACAGAAAATTCGACTGGCCGCAGGCCAGAAACGGAGGAAATCACCATGAGCCATGTCCGCGATATGTCCCTTGCCGAGTCCGGCCGGATGAAGATCCGCTGGGTGCAGGATTTTATGCCCGCCCTTGTGGCGATCCGCGCGCGCTTTGAGCGCGAAAAGCCCTTCGCCGGGAAGAAGATCACCATTTCCATCCACATGGAGGCCAAAACGGCCTTCCTCGCGCTCTGCCTTGCGGCAGGCGGCGCGGAGGTGCATGCCACGGGCTGCAATCCCCTGTCCACGCAGGACGACGTGGCGGCGGGCCTTGCGTCCATGGGCGTGGAGACCTATGCCATGCACGGCGTGAACGCAGAGGAATACCGCAGTCTGCTTGTCGAGGCGCTCTCGTGCTGCCCGGACCTTATCATCGACGACGGCGGCGACCTGCTGGACCTGCTGAGTGGGGACTATGCGCATCTGGGCAAAAACCTGCTCGGCGGCGCGGAGGAGACGACGACCGGCATCCACCGCCTGCACGCCCGCGCCCGCGCCGGGGTGCTGCCCTTCCCGATGATGAACGTCAACGATGCGAAGTGCAAGCATTATTATGACAACAAGTACGGCACGGGCCAGTCCGTGTGGGACGCCATCATGCACACGACGAACCTGCTCGTCGCGGGCAAGACCGTCGTTGTCGCGGGCTACGGCTACTGCGGACGCGGTGTGGCCATGCGCGCAAAGGGCATGGGCGCGAACGTTATCGTCACGGAGATCGACCCGATCAAGGCGCTCGAGGCCTCCATGGACGGCTGCCGTGTCATGCCCATGGACGAGGCTGCCCCGCAGGGCGATCTGTTCGTCACGACGACCGGCTGCCGCGACGTGCTGACGCGCAGGCATTTCGAGGTCATGAAGAATAACGCCTTCCTCTCGAACGCGGGCCATTTCAACGTCGAGGTCGACTGCGAGGCGCTGGCGGATATGGCGGTGCGCGTCTATCCGCGCCGGCAGGATATTACGGGCTATGAGCTGGCGGACGGCCGCACGCTGAACCTGCTGGCCGAGGGCCGCCTGGTGAATCTGGCCTCCGGCAACGGCCACCCGGCCGAGATCATGGACACGAGCTTCTCCGTGCAGGCGCTGGCGCTGGAGTATCTGCTGCACCACGCCTCCGAGCTGGGTAAGCAGGTCTATGACATCCCGGAGGAGATCGACCGCGAGGTCTCGCGGCTGAAGCTGCATGGCGCGGGCCTGCACATCGACGCACTGACACCGGAGCAGGAGGCCTATCTCAGCGGCTGGCAGGTCTGAGCCGATGGAGCTGTATTTCAAGCAGCGTCTGCTGCCTTTTTTTGATAGCTTCGATATCTACGATGAGGACGACAACGTCGTCTACACCGTCGAGGGTCAGCCCGCGTGGCTCCACAAGCTGCACGTTCTGAACGCCGCGGGCGAACATATTGCCACGGTGCGGCAGGAGCTGTCGCTGCTGGCGAGCTTCGAGCTCCTGGTGGGCGAGGAGAGCATCGGCTGCGTGGAGCAGAACTTCTCTCTGCTGCGCTCGTCGTTCACGCTGGACTGCTATGACTGGGACATCGAGGGCGACGTGTTCGGCCTGGACTACAGCATCACGGCATCGGACGGTCGGAGCGTGGCGGCATTTTCCAAGGAGCTGTTCCACTGGACGGATGCCTACCATCTCTCCGTCCCGCGTGAGGAGGATGTCCTTCCGGCCCTGCTGATCGTGCTGGCCATCGATGCGGCGCGCTGCCGCCGCGGCGGGGGAATTTTTCCTGCAATTGGAATTGGAAAAGAAGCCCGGCTCGAATGAGCCGGGCTCAGGCTGTCGAAAAACCTGGCCAGCCGGAGGTTTCGGAGGGAAGAAAAGTGTGAAAGGAAACCGTCAGGGTTTCCTTTCGCGTTCAATAACCCGCCGCAGCGGTAGAATTGCAAAATAATACTACAAAATTTCATTTTGCAATTCTGAAAGCAGCTTGGCGAAAAATCCCGAAGGGACTTTTTTGACAAGCAGCCCGGCTCGGAATGAGCCGGGCTTTCGCATAGCTGTTTACCTTCCAAGCGCGTCCTTCACGCGGAACAGCAGCCGGACGGCGCGGTAGCGGCGCTTCAGCAGCAGACGGTAGACGAGGCGCTTGTTGCGGTCGAGACGCGGCAGATAGCGATTTTCGCGGAAGTCGGGGAAGTTTTTCTCCATGTAATCGCGGAACTGCCCGAGCAGCTCGCTCTTGCAGTCGATGCGCGCCACGCGCACCGAGGCGGCGATGAGAAGATGGCTGATGGCAAGGAACGTCAGCTCGTCGCGGTAGGCCTCGCGCAGGCCGTGCTCCCCGAACCAGCCGAGAATGTCGTCAAAGGCATAGAGGATCTCCACATTGCGGGCGCAGTTTTTGTTGTTCATCGCGCTGCCCTCGCGCTGGAGATAGTGATAGTAGGCCCCCGGCAGGCGGACGACCTGCTCCGCCAGTGCCAGCACCTTCGTCACGATGCGGATATCCTCATACCAGACCTTCGTGGCAAAGCGGATGCCGCCCTCGGTAAACAGCGTCCGGCGATAGGCGCGGTTCCACGGGGCCATAACACCGAAGAACAGCTGGGGCGCGTCCTTCGCATGCGTGGGAAGATCGGCCGGAAGCTCCTCGTGCAGCTCGCCCGTGACCTTGCCGTCCCGCTCGACGAGCGCGCCGAATAGATAGAGGTCTGCCGGTGTGGCCGCGATAGAGGCGGAAAGGTCCTCCAGCAGGTTCGGTGCGAGCCAGTCGTCGCCGTCGACGAACAGCAGATAGTCGCCCTGAGCCAGCTCGATACCGCGGTTGCGCGCCGCGCCTGCGCCGCCGTTTGGCTGATGCAGGGCGCGCACCTGATTCGGGTGCGAGGCCGCATAGCGGTCGCAGATCGCGCCGCTGCCGTCGGGCGAGCCGTCGTCGATCAAAAGAAGCTCAAAATCCTGACACGTCTGGGCCAGAATGGAGTCCACGCATTTTTCCAGATACTCCTCGACCCGGTAGACCGGGATGATGATGCTGAACTGCGGCATAGTGCTTCCTCCGTTTCATTTGGATCGTGTCCCTATTATATCCGCTGCCGCCTGTTTTTGCAAGCCCTCAGACGAGCAGCGGCTGGAGCTGCTCACCCCGCAGCGCTGCCTCGGCCGCCTCCGGCAGCAGGGAAAAATGTGCCACAAGGCTGGCGGGCTTGCCGGTCGGGCTGTCCTGCCCGAAGGGGACGAAGTAAAAATGACGGCGGGCCAGCAGCGCACCCAGATTCGCGGCGCTGCCGGACAGGCCGTCGTTCGTGGAAACGGCCAGCAGCACGGGGCGGCCGTTGCGCAGATGCGCCTTGCAGGCAAAGCTGACGGGCGAGTCGGCGATGCCGTTTGCAAGCTTGCCGAGCGTGTTGCCCGTGCAGGGCGCGACGATCAGCAGATCGAGCAGGTGCTTCGGGCCGAGCGGCTCGACCTGTGCCAGCGTGTGCAGCGGCTCCGTGCCGCACAGCGCCGTGACCTCCGCCCGGAAATCCGCCGATGCGCCGAAGCGGGTGTCCGTCTCCCACGCGGCGTCCGAAAAAATGGGGACGACCGTATATTGCGCTGTCAGGGCGCGCAGGGCGTCAATGGCCTTTCGGAATGTGCAGAACGAGCCGCACAGGGCAAAGCCGACAGTCGGTCTCATGTTGGGAACGCTCCTTCCTGTTCGAGAATTGCGGCGGCATAGGCCGCGCCCGCACTTGCGGGACAGAATCTTCCGGGCAGGCCCGGCGCGTCGATGCGGGTGACATCCGTCCGCGTGCAGGCCGGGATACCGCCCGGCGCAGAGGCCAGCTCCACCAGCAGGCAGCCGGGCAGAAGCGCGGCGAGCTGGTCCTGCGTCAGCACAGGAGCAGGCACGGTGTTGAACACAAAGTGATAGGAAAGACCGCGGGCATAGCGGCCAGTTTCGTCGGCTTCCAGCCCGAGCGCCTCAGCCGTGGCGCGGTCAGACGGCCTGCGCGCTGCGACGGTCACGCGGGCGGAAAGGCCGTGCAGCTTGTTTGCCAGCACGCGGCCGATGTGCCCGTAGCCGATGACAAGGCAGGGCGCGCCGTGCAGCCGGTACGGGCTGTGCAGCACGGCAAGGGCGATGGCGCCCTCGGCTGTCGGCACGGCGTTGTGCGTTGTCAGCGGCTCCGTGCCGAAAAGCTCGACAGGCTCCGCGCCGCAGTCGAGCAGGGCCTGCCGCAGCGGGCTGAGCCCGCCGCCATAGACCCGCGTACCGCGGCGGCAGCAGGCGAACACGGCGGTACGCTCCGGTGCTGCGGTCCCGCGCAGGCGCTCGCCCTGCAGGGCGGGAAACGGAAGAATGACAAAGTCGGCGGGAGCCGGGAGCGCCTCAGGCATGCCGGGCACGCCGCAGCAGCGGACCTCGAGCCCGGCGTCCAGCAGGGCCTGTGCGGCCCAGCGCTGGCGCTCGTCTCCGCCGAGCAGAAAGCAGGTTTTGGACATGACAGCACCTCCTACTCTCATCCTATGCAATTTTTGCGGTTTCGGTGAAAAAAAGTTGTCAATTGCGGTCGGACTTGCTATAATAATACAGTATGTCGAAAAAGTCCCTTCGGGATTTTTCCGCCGGACTGCATTCAAAATTGTAAAATAGAACTTTGTAAGATTATTTTGCAGTTTTTCCGCTGCGGCGGGGGATCAAACGCGAAAGGATACCCTGACGGTTTCCTTTCACACGTTTCCTCCCTCCGTAACTTTTGGCTGGACAGGGTTTCCGAAAGCCTGTATAATAATATTTTGCTTTCAAGAGATGAGAGAGAAAGGAGCGGGCGAGCATGGAGCGGCATGGCTTTGTTCATGATATGCTGGACGTTAAGGTCCTGATCTTATATATTATGGCGCGGGTCGCCTATCCCGTCGATCTGCAGAAGATCTATGAGCTGTCCTATCAGGATGACGGCCTGAGCTATTTCGACGTGGCGGAGGCCGTGCCGCAGATGATCGAGTCCGGCCATCTGGAGCGGGTCGACGGCGAGCGTTATGTCATTACGGAAAAGGGGCGCGAGGCCGGCTCCGTGACGGAGGATTCCGTGGCCTATCCCGTCATGCAGCGGGCACGCGCGGCCGTGGAGCGCTATAACCGCGACGTGCGGCGCAGCAGCTTTGTCAAAACGGAGATCAGGCAGCGCGAGTGCGGCGATTTTACCGTGCAGATGAGCCTGAACGACGAGGTCAGCGACCTTTTGCGGCTGGAGCTGATGGCCCCGACGCAGAAGCAGGCGCACCGTCTGGCAGGGGCGTTTTCCCGCAATGCCGAGACGATCTACCGCCTTGTGATGGATCAGCTTCTCTCGGAGGAAAAGGAAAACTCCTGAAAAAATACAGCTTGCTGCAGGGCCCGGACGGGGCTTAGCAGCAAGCTTATTTTCGCTACTTGCATGTTTCGGCAAAAGGTGGTATAATCATACCAGCAGATCCCCAATCGGCCCAATCAAGAAAGGAGCGACTTCGAATGAAATTCCAGTTCACAGAGAAAAAAGTCAGCTTGCCCGAGAGCGTTCATGCCTACGCTGAGAAGAAGGTCATGAAGCTCGAGCGCTTCTTCCGGGATGATGCGGAGGCACTTGTTACCTTCTCGGTCGAGAAGGATCGCAATAAGGCCGAGATCACGGTTCATGCCGCCGGTACCTATTTCCGCGCCAGCGAGGCGACTTCCGATATGTATGCATCCATCGACGCTGCAGTCGCCACGATCGAGCGCCAGATCCGCAAGAACAAGACCCGTCTGGCCCGCCGCCTGCGGCAGGATGCCTTCGTCCGTCAGCCGGATGTCACGTCCTTCGCGCCGGAGCCCGAAGAAAATACCTTTGAGATCGTCCGCACAAAGCGGTTCCCCATGAAGCCCATGACGCACGAGGAGGCCATCTTGCAGATGGAGCTCCTGGAGCACAGCTTCTTTGCCTTCAAGGATGAGGAGAACGACGGCGCGTTCGCCGTGGTCTATAAGAGAAACGACGGCGGCTACGGCCTGATCGAGGACGTCCAGTAAGCCTGCTGCATAAATAAACTGATGCCGGGAGCGAAAGCTCCCGGCATCTCTGACTGTCGAAAAAATGCCCAGCCGAAAGTTTCGGAGGGAAGGAATGTGTGAAAGGGAACCGTCAGGGTTCCCTTTCGCGTTTAATAACCCGCCGCAGCGGCAAAATTGCAAAATAATTCTACAAAAAATTTCATTTGCAATTTTGAAGGCAGGTAAATCCCGAAGGGATTCTTTCGACAAGCTGACCGGGAGCGAAAGCCCCCGGCATTTTTGTCATTTCAGCGCATTGGCACGGGCAAATTTGCTCAGCGGCTCCCAGCGCAGGTTATACTGCTTCGCCAGCCGGTCGGCAAGGGCCTTTGCGGCGTCCGGCGCGCCCTCCTTGCTCTCCAGCTCGACCTCGGCAAACGGAAGCTCCTCGGTTTTGCCGTGCAGCACGCCGCAGTCGCACGCCAGCTCGGCGCGGCTGCCGTCTGCCAGACGGAGCATGACGCTGCGGCGCAGGAACCGCGCGCCGCACACGGGGCGCAGCGGTGCTTCGCCGTAGAGCTGCAGCAGCTGCCGCGGCGCGCCGAAGTCCAGCAGCCATTCGATGGCGGCGTCGTCCACGGCGCGGGCCTCGACCTCCCATTCGCCGCGGGCGAACGGATCCGGCTGGGGCGTCTTGACGCAGACGACGCTGCGGCTGCCCTCCTGACGGCGGCGGAGCGTCCAGTGATTTGTGCGGAACGCATTCGTCTCCGTGTCAAAATAGGTCGTTTCCATCGGCGTGCACACGATGGGGCCCTCCATCCGCGCGGCTGTCTCAGGGTCACCCAGCAGACAGTCCAGAACGGCATCGTTTGCGGCGGCCAGCTTGAATTCCAGTTCCTTACCCATATTTATCACCTCAATGGCAATATTATACACGGTTTCCGGAAGCTGCACAAGTTTTTCCCGGAAAAATTTCCGCTCCGATTTCCCGACAAAACTCTTGCGCCCTGCGTGCTAAAATCGGGACAAATCGTTCGGCAGCGCGGCGGCTCGGCCTTCTCCGCGCACCGGAGAGGGGAGGAGCTCATGAAAAAGTCCGGTTCTCAGCAGCTTCTGGCGAAACAGCGGCTGCCGCGTGCGTCCGTCCGGCTGCACGGGCTCGGGGAGTGCCTGCTGCTGCTCGGGAGCGGCTTCCTGACGGCCGGGGCGCAGATCGGCGGGCTGGCCCTGCCGCTCGGGGCCTGCCTGACGGCCTCGCTCCCATTTGGGAGACGGTCTCTGTCGGCGGCGCTCGGCGCGGCGGCGGGCTATGCCCTGCTGTGCGAGCCTGCCATGGCGGCCGAGCGCATCGCGCTGACGGCCCTGCTGCTGGCGGCGATCGTGGTGTTTCAGGGCACGACGCTCCCGGCGACGCGGTGGTTTCTGCCTGCCATGGCGGCCGGAACGGCTCTTGTGCTCGGCAGCCTGCAGGTCTTCGGCGGGAACGGCGGGTGGCGGCCCGCTCTGCAGTGGCTCACGGTCAGCGCGGCGGCCGGTGTGGGGACGGCCGTCCTGCGCTGTGGGACCGGAGCGGGAGAGCGGGGGCGGCCGCTGTATTTTGCGGCGCTGCTGAGCGGGCTGAGCGGCCTGACGGCGCTCGGTCTGCCCGTCGATCCGGGGCTCATCGGGGGCTGCGCCATGGTCTACGGCGCGCCGGAGCTGTCGGCCGTGTGCGCTGCCGCTGCGGCGCTCGGCCTGACGGGAAATCTCGGCTGGAGCGTGACGGCGGCTCTGCTGCTGCCTGCAGTGACGGCGCGGGTCGTGCGCAGCGATCTTGCCCGCGCGCTGCTCGGCGGCGCGCTGTGCTGCGGCGTTCTGTGGCTGGGCGGTGTGGGGACGCCCGCCGCATTTGCCGCCGTCGGCATCGGCATACCGCTCGGACTGTGGCTGCGGCGGACCGGTGCGCTCCGGGCCTCCGGCCCCGCCGCGGCGGAGGAGCTGGCTGCGCGCCGCATGGGGGATGCGGCGCAGGTGCTCGAGCTGCTGCAGGCTCAGCTCCCGGTGCAGGAGCGAGGCCAGAGCGAGGCGGACAGCGTCTATGACGGGGCGGCGGAGCGCATCTGCCGCTGCTGTGCGCGCTTCCACCGCTGCTGGCAGCACAATGCCCGCCAGACCTATGATGCGCTCGAGCAGGCGGCCGGGCGGCTGCTGCAGCGCGGCAAGGCGGAGGCTGCGGACTTCCCGGCGGAGTTCCGCGAGGGCTGCTGCCATTTTGACGGCTTCCTTGCGGCGCTCGATCAGGAGCTGGAGAGCATGCTCTACCGCCGCCGCTACCGCGTGCAGCTGCAGGAGAGCCGCGCGCTGCTGTCTGAGGAATTCGGCTGCGTGGCGGAATATCTGCGCCGGATGCAGGCCGAGCTTGGCGCGCCGCAGCCCGATGCGCCGCGCTACCGCGCCGTGACAGGCATCTGTACGGCCGGGCGGCACGGGGCCGCCGCGAACGGCGACCGGGGCGCCTGCTTCCCCGGCCCGCGGAACGATTACTATGTGCTGCTGTGCGACGGCATGGGCACGGGGGAGCCTGCCGCCGGACTGAGCGCGGACTGCGTGCATCTGCTCGGCGACCTGCTGCGCGCAGGCGTCGCGCCGCTCGATGCACTGCGCATCCTGAACGGGACCTACCTGCTGCGCGGGGACGGCTGCTTTTCCACCGTGGACCTGCTGCACATCGATCTGACCAGCGGGGAGGCGGAGCTGCTGAAGTGGGGCGCAGCGCCGTCGTACCTGCGCTGCGGGGATACGGTCAAAAAACTGGGGACAGCCTCGCTTCCGCCGGGCGTGGGGGTGGGAGGAGATCACGCGCCGGAGCGGTACCGGCTGTCCCTTCGGGGAGGAGAGATGCTCGTTCTGGTCAGCGATGGCGCGGGAGATGCAGAGAGCGCCGTGGCGGGCTTTGCGGGAGATTCGCCGCGGGAGCTTGCTGCGCTGCTCATCGCAGGCCTTCCGGCAGAGGATGACATGACGGCTGTGGCGGTCGCGCTCGCGCCGCGTGCATCCCGCGATTAAAGGTATCATATTCCGGCAGGATAATCTGTCGAAACAGACGGGCGGGGAAATAATATTTCCCAAGTTCGGTGCGGACGATCCCAAAAATCGATTATTTTCGCGCAGAAACGATCAAATCACACATTTCAGACGAACCCGGCGGGATTTCTGCCGGGTCCGTCTGCTTTTCGTGCGGCCTGTGGTCCTGCCGGTTGACTTCCACCCGCACATGCATTACAATAGAGACTCCCGGCGGGCAACGCCTGCCAATCCGGAATACAGCGAGCAGGGAAATGAAGAGAGAGAAATACGCCGTTTTCACGATCGATGTCGAGGATTTTGCCGACACGGAGTGCGTGGCAAAGTCCGGGCAGCGGGTGAGGCGGCACATGCTGGACGGGCTGGATATCTATATCCGCCTGCTGGAACAATATCAAATTCGCGCGACGATGTTTGCCGTCTGCCGGACGGCTCTGCGCGAGCGGGAACGGGTGCAGCGCTATGTCGACCGGGGCCACCGCCTCGCGCTGCACGGGCTGGAGCATGTGCCGCCGTGCGGCATGGACGACGAGCACTTCCGCCGCGCAACGCTCGCGGGCAAGCAGCAGCTTGAGGCGGCCTTTCACACGCAGGTCAGCGGCTATCGCGCGCCCTGCTTCGGAATGGACGAGGAAAAGCTCGATATTGTGCGGCAGCTTGGCTTCCGCTACGATTCGAGCCGGATGGATTTTCCGGCCGCGCGCCATGTGAAGCATCTGGACATGACGAGCTACCGCGAACTGCGCCCCGGCATCTTCCGCAAGGGCGATTTTTACGAGTTCAGCCTGTCGTGCCAGCGCCTGTTCGGGCAGAATTACCCGATCTCCGGCGGCGGCTATATGCGCCTGAGCAACTGGAGCTTTGTCCTGCCGCTCCTGCGCAGCTATCTGCGCGAAAATGATTTCTATGTGTTTTATCTGCATCCGTTTGAGCTTTCGCGGCAGCATCAGCCGGAGCTTGCGGGACTGAAGCTCTATGACCAGTATTATCTCCACCGCGGACTGCTGACCTACCGCCGGAAGGTCGAGGCTATCATCAGTCTGCTCCGTACACTCGGTTATCGATTTGTCACGTTCGACGAGCTTGCTGAGCGAATGGAGAACAAATCTGAGCGAAAATGAACTTGAACGGAGGAGCCACCATGATACGCGAGACGGAAAAGCGCCTTCTGCCTGGCGCAGCCTGCGCGGTGCTGTTCGTGCACGGCATCCTCGGGTCGCCCGCGCAGTTTGCCCCCTTCCTGCCGCTCGTGCCGCAGGATTGGTCCTTCTGCAATCTGCTTCTGCAGGGGCATGGCGGTGGTGCGCGGGATTTCTCTGCGGCCTCCATGGCGGTCTGGCGGGAGCAGACCCGGCAGGCATTTGCCGAGCTGCGCGCACAGCATGAGACGGTCGTGATCGCGGCGCATTCCATGGGGACGCTGTTTGCCGTGCAGGAGGCCGTGCGTTCGCCGGTCGAGGGCCTGTTCCTGCTGAATGTGCCCCTCCATGTGCGCGTCCGGCCCCGTGCGCTGCGCAATGCGTGGCTGAACTACGGCGGCACACCGAGGGACCCGTGGGGGCGGGCGGCGGTTGCGGCCTATGGCGTGGAGCGGGACCGCAATGTGCTGCACTATGCCGGCTGGCCGCCGCGCTTTTTTGAGCTGTTCGGTGAGATCCGCCGGACGCGGCCGCTCGTGCGGCAGCTCGCCGTGCCCTGCCGGGCGTATTTTTCGGAACGGGACGAGCTTGTCTCCGTGCGGAGCGCGCGGGAGTTTGCGGATGTCCCGCAGGCCGTCGTCACGATGCTCCCGCACTCCGGGCACGCCTATTACGAGGCACAGGAGGATCTGCCGCTGCTGCAGTGCGGCTTCCGTGCCATGCTGCAGCAATGTGAAAAGAAGCGATAATAAATGGCCGGTGCGAATTTTCGCACCGGCCATTGTGATTTCTGGATTATTCCTCGTCTGCCTTCTTGGCGTCCTCGATGATCTTCGCCTGATTGATCTGCGGGACTTCCTCGTAGCGGACGAACTTGAGGCTGTAGGAGCCGCGGCCCTGCGACATGGAGCGCAGGTCGATGGCGTAGCTGCTCATTTCGCCCATGGGGACCTCAGCCTCGACGATCTGCCAACCGCGGTTGTCGGGATCGGGGTTCATGCCCATCACGCGGCCGCGGCGCTTGTTGAGGTCGCCGATGATATCGCCCATGTTGGCGTCCGGGATGAAGACCTTCAGCTCGCCGATCGGCTCGAGCAGGGTCGGACCGGCGGTGGGCAGGCCTTCCTTGTAGGCGATGCCGGCAGCGGTCTGGAACGCCATATCGGAGGAGTCAACGGGGTGATAGGAGCCGAAGTACAGCGTGGACTTCAGGAACACGACCGGATAACCGGCCAGAACGCCCTTGCCGATGCAGTTGCGCAGGCCCTTTTCGACGGACGGGATGAAGTTCTTCGGCACGCAGCCGCCGACGGTCTCATCGGCGAAGATCATGTCCTCGGACTCGCTCTGCGGCTCGAAGCGGATGTAAACGTCGCCGAACTGGCCGTGGCCGCCGGACTGCTTCTTGTGACGGCCGTGGATCTCGACCTTTTTCTTGATGGTCTCGCGGTAGGCGATCTTCGCCGGGCGGAGCTCGGCTTCGACCTTATACTTGCTCAGGAGCTTGGCAATGATAACGCTCAGGTGGATATCGCAGACACCGGCGATGATCATTTCCTTCGTCTCCGGATCGTTGCCGTAGGTGAAGGAGGCGTCTTCCTCGTTCAGCTTGACGAGACCGGCGGCAACCTTGTCTTCCTGCCCCTTCGTCTTGGCGTAGATGGCCATGCGGTAGCAGGGCTCTGCATAGGTCATGGGCTTGATGGTGACGAGCTTGCCGGGCTGGCAGAGCGTGTCGCCGGTGCGGACGGAGGCAAGCTTCGTGAACACGCCGATGTCGCCGCAGCAGACCTTCGCGGTCTTGGTGTTGTCCTTGCCCTTCGGGAAGAACGTGTTGCCGAGCTTTTCATTGTCGCCGGTGCGGGCGTTAACAACGGTCATGGTGTCTTCGATGTTGCCGGAGAGGACCTTGAAGTAGGAGTTCTTGCCGTACTGGTCGGCGACGGTGTTGAACACGAACGCGGTTGCGGGGCCGTCGGGATTCAGCGGGAACTCGGACTCCTTGCCTTCCTCGTCGACGCGGACAGCGGGCTTGCCCTCCAGCGGGGACGGCGCAAAGCGGACAAGGTTGTCCAGCAGGGCGGCGGTGCCGAGGCCGTTCATCGCGCAGCCGCAGAAGACCGGCGTGACGGAGCGCTGACGGATGCCGTCCTTGATGCCCTTGAGCAGCTCTTCTTCGGTGAACGGCTCCTCCATGAAGAACTTCTCCATGAGGGCTTCGTCGGTCTCGGCGACCTGCTCATTCAGCTCGGCCATGTACTCTTCGATCTTCTCTTCCGCCTCGGCGGGCAGGGCGATCTCCTTGCCGGAGACGTCATAGGCCTTCTTGGAGACGAGATCGACAACGCCGACGGCCTCTTCGCCGTGCAGGATCGGGAACGTGAAGGGGATGACGGAGGCGCCGAAGATATCGCGCAGGGAGTCGAACGTATTGAAGAAGTTCGCATGCTCCTCGTCGAGCTTCGAAACATAGAACATTGCGGGCAGACCGGCGTCGGCCAGGGATTTCCAGCCCTTCTCGGTGCCGACGGCGATGCCGGACTTCGCGGTCAGGCAGATCAGGCCGGCATCCGCAACGCGCAGGGACTGTACGATCTCCGCAGCAAAGTCAAAGTAGCCGGGGTTGTCCAGTACGTTGAGCTTGCAGCCGCCGAATTCGACGGGGATGACAGATGTCTTGATAGAGTACTGTCTCTTCTTCTCTTCGTCATCAAAGTCGGAAACGGTCGTGCCGTCGGCGCGCTTGCCGAGACGGGTGATCGCTTTGGTCACATAAAGCATGCTCTCGCACAGGGCGGACTTGCCGTCGCCGCCGTGGCCCAGCAGAGCAAGGTTGCGGATATCCTTCGCAGTGTACATAGTTGAAAACTCCTTTCTAAACAGCGCAGAGGCCAAGATGCCCTCCCGCTGCGGGCGGCATATCGATTCCGTGCCACAATTGAATTTATTATACACGATTTCCCAGCGTTTTTCAATTATAATTACAGAATTGTGAAAAGTGCACGAATAATATTACTTGCTTTTGTGCAAACGAGCCAAAAATTCAGAGTCTTTGCAGAATACCGGACAGAAAACCGGCCACAAGTGCCCAGATGAGCTGGAATGCGGCAATGTGGAACGGCGAAACGGCGGCCGCCGAGCCCCAGTAGAGCAGCAGCGCGCACAAGCAGAGCCCCAGAATGCCGGACAGCAGGCTCAGGACCGTGGAGAAGCGCGTTGTGCTGCGCAGCGTCTGCGCGGCGGCCACGGCCGAGGCGAAGGCCCCGAACGTCTCCTTGGCGATGAGCGCGCCCTGCGCGTCCGCCTCGCCGCCGACGGCCTCGGACAGGCGCAGCCGCTCGGAGTAGACGGGGAAGGCGATGCCGCCGACGGCCAGCTCATAGCGTGCCGCGAGCAGCTCCGGCGTGATGAGGAAGTCCCGCGTGGCGAGGATGACGGAGTTGCCGGGATTGGCCAGCAGGGCGCGCAGCCCGGCGCGGGTCGAGGCGCTCGGCTTGTATTTCACGGCAAAAATTCCGGCCAGCTCACCGTTGACGGACACATAGACGGCCTGCCGCACACGCGCGCCGTCGGACATGTGCACGCCCATGCTGCGCATGAACGGCAGCGAGCCGACAAGGACGACGTCCTGCCCGATCTGCGCACCGATGCCGCCGCCGTCATAGCAGCGGTAGGCGTCCGCGCGGCAGCGGCGGCCGAACTGGGCCTGCAGCAGCCGGTCGAACAGGGCGGCGAGGGGATCCTGCGCCGCCTCGAGCGCGGCAAGCGCGTAGGACAGCACCTGCCCGGCGGGCAGCGTGCCGTAGAGCTTCATACCGCTGGAGGTGATGTTGTTCGCGGGGAACACATCCTCGTCGCGGAGGATGACGGTGTGCTTCCCGCCGAGGACGCGGGCTCCATGCCAGCCGCACAGGGCCGCGCCGAACGAGGCCAGCCGCCGCGCCAGCGCGGAAAACGGCCGCGCGAACGACAGCATGGCGGCGCAGGGCGTCGCGCCGAGCAGCAGGATGAGCCAGCTGCGTACAAAGCCCATCGAGCCGAGTCGCGACAGGGCCAGCGCGGCGAGCAGCGTGCCGGGCAGGGCGAGGAGGGTATAGACCCGGAAGGTGCGCGCGGCGGGGTCCGGGTCGGAGAGATGGCGCATAAAGTCGCGGGTATCACCGGGCGCGCAGCGCAGGCCGTCCTCGTTTGGCAGGAGCTGCGGCACATGGCGCACGCCGAGCGGCCGGTCAAAGCCGCAGACGGCCCGCAGCGTGCGGGTCAGGCCCTCGCGCTCGCGCGTCAGGGCGTGGAGCAGGCCGAACAGCACAAGGGCTGCCGGGGCGGCGTAGCCCGGCGTTCCGGCGGAGAGCTGCTGCACGCTGTCCAAAAGCGCCAGCACACACAGAACGGCCCCCGGCGTATAGAGGCTCGGGTGCACGAGATCGCGCACGCCCTGCCACAGGGCGTCGGCCGACAGCAGCATCTGCAGACCCAGCAGCGCGGCAGGGAGCAGCAGCTGCAGCTTTCCGCTCAGGAACGGCAAAAACTGCAGCGAGAACTGCCCGTAGCACACGAGCAGAAGCTGCATCAGCATCAGAAGTCCGCTGACCGTCAGGCGGGCGCGCCGCCCGCCGAGCCCGGCGCTGCACAGCTGCAGGGCCTGCTGCGGCGTGGGCGGCTCCGGCTCCGGCTTCGGCCGCTCGACGACCTGCACGGGCCGCTTTTTTGCCTTCGGCTTCGGCGCGGGAGCGCTGCGCTCCGGCCGCGGCGGACGCCGGTCCGGTACGGGGCGGAACACGTGCACGCGCTCCGGCTGCGGTTCCGGCGGAGAAGCCTGCTGCGGCTCCGGCTGCACCGGTCCCGGTTCCGAGATCGGCTCCGGCTCGGACACCGGCTCCGGCTCGGACACCGGCTCCGGCTCGGACGCCGGCTCCGGCTCGGACACCGGCTCCGGGGTCTGCTCCGCCTCCTGCGGCGCGCCGAATTCGGCCATGATCTCCTCGAGCGTATATTCCGGCTCTGACTCAGCCGGGAACTGCGCATTATTCAGTTGTTCCGGCTGACGGTGGTTCATGGTTATCCTCTCTGGCGAACGGCCTCATACAGCAGCACGGCGGCGGCCGTCGAGGCATTCAGGGATGAAATGTGGCCCTTCAGGGGAATACTGACCTTGAGATCGCAGCTCTCTGCGACAAGGCGGCTCATGCCGCTGCCCTCGTTGCCGATGACGATGGCGGCCGGGCCGCGCAGGTCCGCGCCGGTGAGGGTCGTGTCGCCGTCGGCTGCCGTGCCGAACACCCAGATGCCGCGGGCCTTCAGGTCGCGGATCGTGGCGACGAGGTTCGCAACGCGGGCCACGGGCATATATTCGAGCGCACCGGCCGAGGCCTTGCCGACGACGGCCGTCAGGCCGACGCTGCGGCGGCGGGGGATGATGACGCCGTGCGCACCTGCGCATTCCGCCGTGCGGATGATCGCGCCGAGGTTGTGCGGGTCGGACAGCTCGTCGCAGATGACGAGCAGGGGCGCCTCGCCCTTTTCCTGCGCGGCGTTCAGCATATCATCGACCGTGGCATAGTCATGGGCGGCGACGGCAGCCATAATGCCCTGATGCGCGCCCGTGGGGCTCATGTCGTTGAGCTTGCGGCGGTCGACGCGCACGACGACGGCGCCGCTCTCCTTTGCCATGGCGGCAAGGCGGCCGAGCGCACGGTCCGTGTCGCCGTCGGCCAGAAATACCTTGTTGATGGTGCGGCCGCTGCGCAGCGCCTCGGTGACGGCGTTGCGGCCCTCGATCATATCCTCAGGCAGCGATTCCTGCGCGGCCTCGCACGGCTTTCTCGGCTCTTTGGTATATTCTTTCATGGATGCCTCTGCTTTCCGGCGCACGATACGCCTTTTGCGATTTCATTACCTTGGGAAGCTCTGAATCAATCATCTGCGGCGGATGCCGGAGCTTTTTCGTCAATCCATCGGTATGGAAAGTTTGTGGTATTGCGCAGCCGTTGGCGGCTTTGCCGCCTTACGGATGCGGCATGCCCCTTGCGGGTACACAAAGTATTCCTGCGTTTTCCATACCTCGCCTTGCCAAAAAATCTCTCGCCATCCACTCTTGCTGATTGAATCAGAACTTCCCTATATTATAGCAAAGAATCGCGCCGGAGACAACACCGAGAATCGTCGGACGGATGCGAAACGGGCCGAAATCCGGACAAAAATCCAAATTCACAGAAAATTTACAGCACATTTTGCCGTGAGAATTGCAGAAAGCACCAAAATATGGTATGATGCAGGAGAAGCGAAAGGAGGCTGATTCCATGGCGAATCAAAGCCCGCAAAACAGACCAAACGGAAATAATAATAATGATAACCGCAACGGCGACCGCCGCAGATTTTCCATTCTGACGATCGTGATCATTGCCGTTGCCGTGACGCTGCTGTTCAACAGCCTGCTCAGCAATGTGTTCTCCGCCGGAGAGAAGCAGGTCACCTATGATGCCTTCCTCAGCGCAGTGGAGACCGATGCCATTTCGCAGGTCGAGATCCAGTCCGACCGCATCCAGTTCCTGCGCCGGGATGAGATGGCCCTGTCGAAGTCACAGCGCACCGTGTATTACACCGGCCTGCTGCCCAATGTGGATCTGACGTCCCTCATTTCGACGTTGGAGGACAATCAGGTGGAGTTCAGCGGCGAGATCGTCGAGAACAGCACGTTCACGTTCCTGTTCTCGTGGGTGCTGTTCCCGCTGCTGATGCTGGCGCTGCTCAGCCTGCTCATGCGCTTCATCATCTCGCGCAGCGGCGGCGGAGCCGGCGGCTTTGGTGCCATCGGCAGCATCGGCAAGAGCAAGGCCAAGGTCTATATGGAAAAGGAGACCGGCGTGACGTTCCGCGATGTCGCCGGTCAGGACGAAGCGAAGGAATCGCTTGTCGAGATCATCGATTTTCTGCACAATCCGCAGAAATATGCCGCCATCGGCGCGAAGCTGCCGAAGGGCGCGCTGCTCGTCGGCTCCCCCGGCACCGGCAAAACGCTGCTGGCCAAGGCCGTGGCGGGTGAGGCCCGTGTGCCGTTCTTCTCCATCTCCGGCTCAGACTTCGTGGAAATGTTCGTCGGCGTCGGCGCGAGCCGCGTGCGCGATCTGTTCCAGGAGGCCAGCAAGGTCGCCCCGGCTATCATCTTTATCGATGAGATCGACGCCATCGGCCGCAGCCGTGACAGCCGCCTCGGCGGCAACGACGAGCGCGAGCAGACCCTGAACCAGCTGCTTGCCGAGATCGACGGCTTCGATTCCTCGAAGGGCGTCGTGATCCTTGCGGCGACGAACCGCCCGGAAATTCTCGATAAGGCCCTGCTGCGCGCGGGCCGCTTTGACCGCCGCATCATCGTTGACCGCCCGAATCTGGAGGGGCGCTACCAGACCCTGCTCGTCCACACGCGCAACATCCGCCTTGCCGAGGACGTCGACCTCAAGAAGATCGCACAGGCCACGGCGGGCGCAGTCGGCGCGGACCTTGCCAACCTCGTCAACGAGGCGGCGCTGCGTGCCGTGCGCATGGGCCGCCAGACCGTGAATCAGGAGGACCTGCTGACGTCGTTCGAGGTCGTCATCGCGGGCACCGAGAAGAAGGGCACCGTCCTGACGGACATCGAAAAGCGCATCGTGGCCTATCACGAGGTCGGCCATGCGCTCGTGGCCGCGCTGCAGAAGCACACGCAGCCCGTTTCCAAGATCACCATCGTCCCGCACACGTCCGGCGCGCTGGGCTACACCATGCAGATGCCGGAGGAGGAGAAGTACCTCAACTCCCGCGACGAGCTGCTTGTGGAGCTGCGCACCATGCTTGGCGGCCGCGCCGCAGAGCAGACCGTGTTCGGCATTGAGACGACCGGCGCGTCGAACGACATCGAGCGCGCGACGGATCTGGCACGCAAGATGGTCATGCAGTACGGCATGAGCGACCGCATCGGCCTCATGGCGCTGACGACGAAGGGCAACGAGTACCTCGACGGCCAGTCCTACACCGACTGCGCCCAGACGACGGCCGCCGCCGCGGACGAAGAGGTCCGCAAGCTCCTGAACGACAGCTACGATCAGGCCAAGAAAATTCTGACCGAGAACCGCGGCCTGCTCGACGAGGTCGCCCTGTATCTGCTCCAGAAGGAGACCATCACGGGCGACGAGCTCATGCAGTATGTCGATGCCGACAAGCGTCTGCGGGGGTCCAAGCAGGAGACCCTGCCGGAAGCGGAGGCGTAAGCCATGGATCTGGCTTCCATCAAGAAATTCTTTGCATCCCTGACGCTGCAGAAGCTCGTCCCGGTCATCCTCATCGTCGTGATCGGGCTTCTGCTCGTCAAGCTGCTGCTGAAGCTGTTTGACCGCGTGCTCGAACGTTCCCGGCTGGAGCGGACGATGTTCTCGTTCCTGCGGGCGGTCATGCGCGCCCTGCTCTATACCATCCTCGTGCTCGTGGCGGCAAGCTCCCTCGGCGTGGACGTCACGTCGCTCGTCGCCATCCTGAGCGTCGTCTCCCTTGCCATTTCGCTTGCCGTGCAGAACGCGCTTTCCAACGTTGTCGGCAGCGTGACGCTCCTGACGACGCACCCGTTCCACGTCGGCGACTTTGTGGAGATCGGCAGCGACAGCGGCACCGTGGAGGAGATCAGCGTTTCGTATACGAAGCTCGCTACGGTCGACGGCAAGCGCATCTACATCCCGAACAGCGACGCCGCCTCGGCGCGCATCTGCAACTATTCCGTCGAGGGCCGCCGCCGCGTGGACCTCTATATCGGCGTGTCGTATGACGCTCCGGCGGAGAAGGTCCGCGAGGCCCTGCTCGCCGCGGCGCAGCACCCAAAGACGCTGCAGGATCCTGCCCCGCTGGTCGTGCTGAACAACTATCAGGACAGCAGCATCCAGTACCTTCTGATGCTGTGGACCGCAAGCGGCGACTACCTCGACGTGCGCTTCGCCGTGAACGAGGCCGTCAAGCGCGAGCTGGATGCCCGCGGCATCGCCATCCCCTACCCACAGCTCGATGTGCACTTTGAGCCGCAGAAGCGGAACACCTGATATATAGGCTGAGCAACGGCGCGCCGGCAGGCTCCCGATTTTGTCATTCCGAGGAGCAAAGCGACGTGGGAAGCTCCTGTAACCGGTTACGTTTTCGCCGAGGCCTGCTTGTTATCCAATATGGTACTGCGAGATTGCCACGGCCCCTTCGGGGCCTCGCGATGACAATTCCGGAACCCTGTTCCGTTTTGACGGCCAGAGCAGCGGCGCGTTTGCGCCGCTGCTCGTTTCTCCCCGCTTACTTTCCGCAGCTGCCGCAGCAGCTCGTTCCGCCGCAGTCGCTCCCCTCAGGATAGAAGGCGCGGACAGGGAAGTCCACCCGGCTGAACAGCTCGCAGGGGTCCTCCTCGCAGCCCTCATCGTCGCAGCATTCGCGCGTGGGCATGCAGTAGCCGCCGCTCTGGACGGCCAGCTGTGCGCCGCGCTCGAGCCGCACAGTCGAAAACTGCCCGACCGTCACATACAGCCGCCGCGTGCCGCCCGTGAGCACGAGCTCCTCGCCGAGCGCCTCGGCAATGGCGGGCGGGATCTCCGTCAGCTCCGTCTCGCAGCGGCAGCAGTCGCAGACCTCGCGGACCTTCGAGGCCAGGATCATCGGGTCGAGGGCCTCGACGACACCGACGGGGAGGCGGTCCTGCAGCAGGCCGTCCGGCGTGGGCAGCGCGTCCGTGCTCGAGAACGTCTTTGCCTTGCCGCGCCCGCCGTAGAGCGCAACGCGCTTTGTGAAGACCGCAAGGCCGGTGATGGTGACGGGGCGCGTTCCGCCGACGGTCGCATCGCCGAGGATGCGGTAGTAGAACGTCAGGTCGACCGCATAGTGCCCGCGCTTATAGGCCAGCGGCTCGACCTCTACGCGCGCGAACAGCAGCTCGGCGCAGCGGGTCTTGGCGCCGGTGGAGCGGTCGAGCGCCGCCTGCGACTCGCGGGTGAGATAGACGCGCAGATCCTCCACGCAGTCCTTATCCATGCAGCTGTCCAGAATCTGATCGGTATGAATGCAGACACGTGCATCGCAGGCCTGCTCAAGGGGTTTGTCTGGCATACGATAACCTCCCGGAAGAATCAGGGCAATACCGCTCAATTCAGCAAGAGCATTCGGCGAAGGCTGAAGGGGAATTATGCGGTGCTGCCTCAGTTAAAAGCGGAGTACAGCCGTGCCGGCCCGCTTTTACCCCATAGTATGCGCGGCGGAAAGAAATGTGCGCGCTGCACGGCCCGCCGGGAGTAGACAAGGGCGGGCAAGTATGGTAAAATAAAAGATACGAAAACGATAATGGAAGAGGTGTGCGCATGAAGACGAATGTTCTGGGCGTACAATATGATAATGTGACCATGGCGGAGGCGCTCGACACGGCGCGGGCGCTGCTGCAGCGGCCCGAGGCCTCGTACTGTGTGACGCCGAATGCCGAAATGGCCTATGAGGCCCTGCATGACGAGTCGTTCCGCGCGATCCTGAACGGGGCCTCGCTCGTCCTGCCGGACGGCGCGGGCGTCGTGCTGGGGGCGAAGATTCTCAAAACGCCGCTGAAGGAAAAGGTCGCGGGCATCGATTTTGCCGCGAACCTGCTCGGCGTGCTCGAGGAGACGGGCGGCAGACTGTATCTTCTGGGCGGAAAGCCCGGCATCGCGGAGCAGGCGGCCGAGAATATGAAGAAGACCCACCCGAAGCTGTGTATCTGCGGCACGGCGGACGGCTATTTCAAGGACGAAGCTCCCGTCATCGCGCGCATCAACGAGGCAAGAGCCGACGTCGTGTTCGTCTGCCTCGGCGCGCCGAAGCAGGAGTGCTTCATGCACGACCACCGCGCGGAGCTGAACGTCCGCCTGATGATCGGCCTCGGCGGCAGTCTGGACGGCTTTGCCGGGACGGTGCGCCGTGCGCCGAAGTGGATGATCCGCCTGCAGCTGGAGTGGCTCTATCGCCTGCTGCGCGAGCCGAGCCGCATCGGGCGCATGATGCGCCTGCCAAAATTCGTGTTCGCCGCATGGCGGGCGCGCGGAAAGAAGGAGTGACCCATGGGCAAATTGATCGTTTTTGAAGGAACGGACGGCTCGGGCAAATCCACGCAGTTTTCGCTCCTGACCCGCCGGCTGGAGGCGCGGGGCGTGGACTTCCGCACGATGGTCTTCCCGCAGTATACGGAGCCGTCGTCCGCCCTCATCCGGATGTATCTCGGCGGCGAGTTCGGCGCGCGTCCCTCGGACGTCAACGCCTACACGGCCTCGACCTTCTATGCCGTCGACCGCTTTGCAGCTTTCCGCAAGGTCTGGGGCGAGTATTACCGGAACGGCGGCCTGATGCTCTCCGACCGCTATACGACCTCAAACGCCGTCCATCAGGCCTCGAAGGAGCCGGAGCAGGACCGCGAGAAGTTTTTTGCGTGGCTCTATGATCTCGAGTACCGCCACATGGGCCTGCCCGTGCCGGACCTCGTGCTGTATCTCGACGTGCCGACGGAGCTGACAGACCAGATGCTGCGCCGCCGTGAGCACGATACGCATACGCACGCGGACATTCACGAGCAGAATATGGACTATCTGCGCCGCTGCCGCGCCACGGGCCTGCAGGCGGCAAAGTACTACGGCTGGACGGTCATCGCCTGCGCAAAGGACGGTAAAATGCGCTCGATCGACGACATCCACAACGAAATTTTCCTGCGCGTGCAGGAATGCCTGAAGGAGAACTGACACATGGTATATCTCATCCTTGGAGCCGGTTTTGAAGAAGCGGAGGCCATCGTGCCCTGCGATCTGCTGCGTCGCGCCGGAGTCGAGGTACGCCTCGCCGGCATCGGCGGGACGGACATCCCCGGCAGCCACGGCATCCCGGTCCATGCGGACTGCGCGGCGGAAGCGGCCGAGCTGACGAAGGCGGACATGCTCATCCTGCCCGGCGGGCTGGGAGGCGTCCGCTCCATCCGCGGCTGCGAACCGGTGCTCTGTGCCGCACGGGAAATGGCGCAGGCCGGAAAATGGGTCGCCGCCATCTGCGCCGCGCCGACGGTGCTGGCGGAGCTTGGCCTGCTGGAGGGCCGTCGCGCCACCTGCTACCCCGGCATGGAGCCGGAGATGCGCGGGGCCGTCATGCAGAATGCTGGCGTCGTGCGCGACGGGAATTTCATCACGGGCCGCGCCGCCGGAAGTGCCTTTGCCTTCGGGCTGGCGCTCGTCGAGGCGCTGTGCGGCGCGGAAACGGCTGCACGCATCGCTGCGCAGGTCGTCTGGAACGGGGAGGAGGCATCCCATGACTGAGGAACATCGCAGCGACGGCCGGTCCATCGACGAAATCCTGGCCGAAGCGCGCGCCGAGCTGGACAAAACGCCGGACGAGCCGCAGCAGGCCGCCGAACCGGGGACGCCGGAGCCGGACGATTTTACGCCGGATTTCGGCCATACGTTCGACGACTACGGTGAATTCGAGGAGCCGCAGCCCGAAGAGGAGCTTCCTCCGGAGCCGCCCCGCAAGCGCCACAAGCGCATCGTGCCGCTGTTCGTGAAGATCATCCTCTATGTGGTGATCGTCGCCGTCGTCTCCGTCGGGGCCGGGTATGCCGCCTGGGCCTGCGCGACGGATGTGCTGGCCTTCGGCCGCTCGAGCGATACCATTCAGGTCACCGTGCCGGAGAATGCCTCGCTCGATGCCATCACCGACATGCTGCACGAAAACGGCCTCATCCAGTACCCGTGGCTTTTCAAGCTCTACTGCAAGTTTACGCATTCCGCGGGCCGCATGGACGCGGGAACCTATGAGCTGGCCTATAACTATGACTATCATGCCCTTGTCAGCGGTATGACTGAGACCGGCGGCACCCGCACGACCGTGCGCGTCATGCTGCCGGAGGGCGCAACATGCGCGCAGATCTTCGCCCTGCTGGAGAAAAACGAGGTCTGCACGGCCGAAAAGCTCGGCGAGAGCGCCGCAAACACGCATTTTGACTACTGGTTCCTGGAGGACATCCCCTATGGCGAGACGAACCGTCTTGAGGGCTTCCTGTTCCCGGATACCTATGATTTCTATGTCAACGACGATCCCGACCGCGTGCTCGAAAAGCTGCTGTCGAATTTCAACCGCAAGTTCTCGGATGATGCTTCCGCCCAGCTCGAAACACTGAACACGGCGCTTGCCGAGCGCTGGACCGCAAAGGGCTATGACGAGAGCTATATCGAGGCCCACCGTATGACGATCTATGATCTCGTCACCGTCGCCTCCATGATCGAGAAGGAGACAGCCTCCGCCAAGGAGAGCAGCACCATCGCCTCCGTTATCTATAACCGCCTGTGCGATCCCGCAAACTATCCGTACCTGAACATCGACGCGACGATCGTCTATGCGCTCGGCGGCATCGACGGTGCGCTGACCTATGAGGACACGCAGATCGACAGCCCGTACAACACCTATAACCGCACGGGTCTGCCCGCCGGACCGATCTCCAACCCCGGCCTGTCGAGTATTTCCGCGGCACTGAACCCGGCCGATACGAGCTATTATTACTATGCGCTCGACGACTCCACGGGCCTGCATCACTTCTCCGAGAGCTATGACGAGCATCAGGCCTTCCTGGCGGGGCAGAACGATGCGTAAGCCCGAACTGCTCGCGCCCGCCGGAGACATGGAGCGGCTGCGCATGGCCGTCCTCTATGGTGCGGACGCCGTCTATCTCGCCGGAACGAGCTTCGGCATGCGCTCCTTTGCGGGGAATTTCTCCCCGGAGGAGCTGCCGGAGGCCGTCGCCTTTGCCCATGCACACGGTGTGCGCGTGCATGTCACGGTCAACACCATGCCGCGCGGGGACGAGCTTCCCGCGCTCCCGGCACACCTGCGCCTGCTGAACGACAGCGGCGTTGACGCACTCATCCTTGCGGACCTCGGCGTGTTCCGCATGGCGCAGCGCGAGGCCCCGAACTGTGAGCTGCACATTTCCACGCAGGTCAGCATCGCGAACGCCGCCTGCGCGGCCGCGTGGCATGAGCTCGGCGCAAAGCGCGTTGTGCTGGCACGGGAGCTTTCTCTCGAGGAGATCCGCGTCATCCGCCGCGATACGCCGTCGGAGCTGGAGCTGGAGACGTTTGCGCACGGGGCCATGTGCGTGTCGTACTCCGGCCGCTGCCTGCTGTCCAACTATATGACGGGCCGCGACAGCAACCGCGGCGCATGCGCCCAGCCCTGCCGCTATCAGTACGCCCTCATGGAGGAAAAGCGCCCCGGCGAGTATTTCCCCGTGTTTGAGGACGAAAAGGGCACGTACATCATGAATTCCCGCGATATGTGCATGATCGACCATCTGGCCGAGCTGGCGGAGGCCGGCGTGGACTGCATCAAGGTCGAGGGCCGCGCCAAATCGGCCTACTATGCTGCCATCATCACAGGGGCCTACCGCCACGCGCTCGATGCCGTCGCCGCCGGGGAGCCGGTCGACCCGGTCTGGCGCGATGAGGTGGAGCATGTCTCACACCGGCGCTACAGCACGGGCTTCTTCTTCGGCCAGCCGGGGCAGTATACGGAAAGCTCCCGCTATATCCGCGACTGGCAGGTCTGCGCCATCGTGACGGACTGCACGCCGGACGGACTGGCCACGCTCTCGCTGCGCAACAAGTTCGCGGCCGGAGACGTGGTCGAGATCGTCGGCCCGGATACGCGCCCGTTTTCCGTGACCGTGCCGGTCATGCAGGATGCGGACGGCCTGCCGCTGCGCGAGCCGCGCACGCCGCAGATGGTGTTTCGGATGCAGCTGCCGCGCCCGGTCCCGGCGATGAGCATCGTCCGCCGCGCCGTCGACCTTTCGGCAAAGTGAAAAACAGCGGGCCGCTGCATCGCAGCGGCCCGTTTGAAATGAAATTTAACTTGCATATGATACCTGCGTGACGGTATAGCCAAGCTGGCGGAGCCCTTCGACAATGCCGTCCTCGCCCAGCATATGGGCGATCCCAACGATATAGAACACGTTCTTCCCGGCGCGCAGGGCTTCGTCCGCCGCCCGGATCATGACGGCGTTGCGGTCCGTCACAAGGGTGCGGCCGAACTCTTCCGCGGCTGCCTCTTCCTCCGGCGTGAGCGGCTCGTCCGGTTCAGCCTCCAGCAGATCGATGATCGCGGCCTCGTCGCCGCTGCACCATGCATCCAGCAGCGCCGCGGCGTCCTCCTCCGTGGCGGCAAGGACCTCCGGACGGATGGCCTGCTGCAGAGCGTAGACCTGCGTCTCCTCGGACAGCGCGCCGAGCGCGCGGTAGACGTCCGTGTATTGCTCGACCTCCAAAATTTCTGTGCCGTCGGCCTTTGCCATCTGCAGGAAATAGCGGTCCACGCCGCCGTCCGGCGAAAAGCGCGTCTGCGCCAGCGCCAGATTTCCTGCCAGCAAATACCAGAAAATGGGCATGTAGTGGTCGAGCATGGTCTGATAGCCGCCGAGGTCCGTCAGCACCTGCTTCGCGTCGGCGTAGGTCTGCGCGTCCAGATGGGCGTCGATGGTCGTGCCGTCGGTGTAGACAAGACAGCGCATCATTTCGACCTGCGCCGACAGATCTGCCTCCAGCGCGAGAACGTCGCTCTCCACGGCCAGCGTGTCGCAGGCGGCATAGGCGTCCAGAAGCTCCTGCGGATAGGTGAGGCCGTCGCTGACGTGGATGGAGCCGAGCAGGTAGAACGAGCCGGAATAGCCGTTTCCGCTGACCTGCCAGAACAGCGGCTGTGCTGGCTCGGATGCCGCATCATCCTGCGCGGTGTGGTCGGGGAGCGTTTCCGCCGTTTCCACCGGCGGCTCCGCTGCGGGCTGCGTCGGCTCCGGCGCGGCGGAGCAGGCGCACAGGAGCAGCAGCGCAAGGGCCAGCAGCATGGCAAGGGTACGTTTCATGGGCAGCGGTCCTTTCTGAATCGTTTTCCTTATCGTACGGGATTTCGATGGCGTTTGTCAAGCGCCAAAGGGGCTGCGGAAAATTTCTCGCGATTTTCGAAAAAAGTGCTTGCAATTTGTGGGGCGTTGTGGTAGTATATTGGAGCACGTTGAGTGCGTACGCGCCGGTAGCTCAGCTGGATAGAGTGACTGGCTACGAACCAGTAGGTCGGGGGTTCGAGTCCCTTCCGGCGTACCAAAAATAACCTTTGCCGTAAGGCAAAGGTTATTTTTTATGTCTGCGGGAAAAAACAGCACTGTTTTGTTGAGAACGGCCCGGCACTGCCGATATGAACAGGCCGCCGATCAAAACGAACAAACCGCTTGCATCTTGTGCCTGCAGCGGCGGTCAGTGACCGCCTTGCACAGGCTAATTGAACTGTGTCAGAGCACTGGTGCACCGCCGCACCACCTGACGTGTCATTGCGAGGAGGCCGCAGGCCGACGCGGCAATCTCGGGAAGGCAGTTACGGTTTCGCCGGAGCTTTCGTGATATCCGATATGGTATTGCGAGATTGCCACGTCGCTTCGCTCCTCGCAATGACAAACTTGAAAGCCTGCACGTTCGGCGAGAATGCCTAGCAATCTGCAGCTGCCTTAGGCGCTCGCTGAGCGCCGCTACAGACAGGGAAACTTCGTGCAGGGGATGAGGTCTCCAGTTTTGCCTACGGTAAAAGAAAAACCTTCAAAACCCGAAGGCTTTGAAGGTTTCTGGAGCTGCTATCCAGATTCGAACTGGAGACCTCATCCTTACCAAGGATGCGCTCTACCTGCTGAGCTATAGCAGCATTTCCTGACAGCTCTGCTATTATATCAGCAGGATAGAAAATTGTCAACAACTTTTTTTCATTTCGTCGAATTTTTCGGGGCGGAGGAAGCGGGTGATCTGTGCCATGAGGGCGGGGTTGGCCTCGCTGCGGGTCGCGCCGAACAGCAGGTCGGCGTGGCCGTCGTGCTCCGGCTCGGCCCAGAGCAGGGCCTGCGCCTGCGGCAGTGCGCGCAGATGGGCCAGAATGGAGCTGCGGTGCAGCGGAGCGATCCAGTCGTGCACGCCGCCGACGAGCAGCAGCGGCGTCCCGGACTCGGCGGCAGCCTGTGCGGCGGTGCGGCGCAGGGCGCGCAGTCCGAAGCGCGCGGCCTGATAGAGGTACAGCGCCGGATAATGCGCATAGGCAAGCACGCCGATGTGGTGCAGGACCGGCGAAAGCGTGGCCTCCATGGGACTGTTCACCCCGCCGACGCACACGGCCGCATCCACCCGGCTTCCCGGCAGGGCGCAGCAGACGGCATAGCCGCCCATGCTGTGGCCGAGCAGGACGAGGCGGCGGCTGCCGAAGCGGCCGTTTTCCTCCAGAAAGCGCAGCGCGGCGCGCAGGTCGTCCGCTGCCTGCGGAAAGCCCCGGCACGACCGGCCCGTGCTGCCGTAGCAGCCGGTGTAGTCAAATGAAAACACGCGCAGCCCGGCTTTGGCGAGCCATTGGATCTGCGGCGCATAGGAAAACGCTCCGTTCCCAAGTCCTGGCGCGAGGACGGCGAGCGTGTCCCCCGTGCCGCATAAGTAGCCCTGCAGGCGGTTCGGCCCACTCAAAAACGTGAGCCTTTTCGCGGGCAGGCCGAGCTCCGGCTCCGGATCGGCGTCGTAGCGCCGGAAGCAGCGGTGATAGATCAGAACGGTCAAGAGAAACAGCGTGAGCAATTTTTCGCCCTCCTTTTTTTGGAGGGTATGCCCGTTTTTGGGAATTCTCATACAGGCTTCTAGGAAAACGGGCCGAACTATGCTATAATGTAGTTCCCTATGACGGGAAACTGAGAGAAAGAGGGCACTGCTATGGGGGAGCTTCCGTTTGCACTCGCGCCGGAGGCGGCGTTGGGCGCATGGCTCCGGGAGGCGGAGCGGGAAATGGAGCCGCACCGCACGGCGGGGACCTATCGCGGCTTTGACGGCACGGAGCTGCCGTGGCAGGCCGTGCACGCAGACCGGCCGCGTGCCCATGTGGTCCTCCTGCACGGGTTTACGGAGTTCCCGGAAAAATACCGGGAGCTGTGCCGTTATCTCCGGCAGGCGGGCTGCACGGTCTGGCTGCCGGTGCTGCGCGGCCACGGGCAGGGCGGCATCGTGCATGTCGACCGGTTCGAGGACTATGTACGCGATATGGCCTGCTTCCTGCGAGATATCGTCCCGGAGCGGCCGCTGCTGTTCGGCCACTCCATGGGCGGCGGCGTGGCCGCGCGCCTTCTGCAGGAGCGGCCGGACTGTGCTGCACGCGCCGTTTTGTGCTCGCCCATGCTCTGCCCGCAGACGGGCCGCGCGCCGCACTGGCTGGCGCTCGGCTGTGCGCGCGTGCTGCTGCGGCGGGGCGAGCGGGAGAAAAGCCCGCTGTTTTCCGGCGCTTATGATCCCAACGCCGAATTTTCGTGCAGCGGCTGCACGAGCCGCGCCCGCTTCCGCGCCGCCATGGACTGCCGCGCAGAGTGTCCTGCCTATCAGACGATGGGCGCGTCGAACCGCTGGGTCTATGAATCGCTCGCCCTGCGCAGCCGGGTCCTCAGCCCGCGCGCCTGCCGCAGGGTGCAGGTCCCGGTCTTGGTGTGCAGCGCCGGGCGGGACACGCAGGTCAGCCTGCGGGAGCAGCGCCTGTTGGCCGCGCGCCTGCCGCAGGGGCGGCTGCTGGAATTCCCCGACGAAAAGCACGAGCTGTACAACGCCGGAAATGCCGGATTGGCGGCATTCCTGGGTGCGGTTCTGGAATTTTTCGGTCTGACGGCCGGATACGGAAAGGAAGAGACAAAATGACTTTACTTATCGTTATCGATATGCAGAATGACTTCGTGACCGGTGCGCTGGGCACGGCGGAGGCGCAGGCGATCGTGCCGCATGTGAATGCGAAGATCGCAGCGGCGGATGCCGTCGTCTATACGCTCGACACCCACGGCGAGGACTACCTTGCCACGCAGGAGGGCAAGAGGTTGCCCGTACCGCACTGCATCCGCGGCACCTGGGGCCACGCGCTGGCCGACGGCCTGACCGTCCGGCCGGAGGCAGGGCGGATCGAGAAGCCGACGTTCGGCTCCACTGCCCTCGGCGAGCTGGTGCGCAGCCGCTTCGCGGCGGGCGAAATCGACCGCGTGGAGCTCGTCGGCCTGTGCACGGATATCTGCGTCATTTCGAACGCCCTGCTGTGCAAGGCCTTCTGCCCGGAGCTTCCCGTTTCCGTGGATGCTGCCTGCTGCGCGGGCGTGACGCCCGAGAACCACCGCAATGCGCTCTCTGCGATGCAGTGCTGTCAGATCGACGTGTTAAATATTGCACCCGACGCGAAGTGACAGCTCGGGATGAAACTGTAACAGGATATTTCTTTGGACATTTCGACGGCGGCGTATGAAAATAGCGCAGCTTTCAGGGAATGCACATTGCGAAAGCAATGGGGTTTTGCTATAGTGGCTACAAACGAAAACCGTCGAGAAATGAGGGTCGACTATGGGAAAGACCGCTTTTCTGTTCTCCGGGCAGGGCGCGCAGCGCGCCGGCATGGGGAAGGAATTCTATGAACATTTTGCCTCCGTCCGCGCGTTGTTTGACGCTGCGGAGGAGCTTCGCCCCGGCACGCTGCAGCAGATGTTCGCCGGGAGCGATGACGAGCTGCGCCAGACCGAAAACACGCAGCCCTGCCTGTACCTGGCCGATCTTGCCGCCGCCTGCGCCCTGCGCGACAGCGGCCTGCAGCCGGAGGCTGTTGCGGGCTTCTCGCTCGGCGAGATCCCTGCGCTGGCCTTTGCCGGGGCCTATGACGGCATGACGGGCTTCCGCCTTGCCTGCGCGCGCGGCGCAAGCATGGCGCGGGCCGGGAAAAACGTCAACGCCTCCATGGCGGCCATTGTCAAGCTGCCGGATGAGACGGTCGAGCGCCTCTGCGCCGCCTATGACCATGTCTGGCCGGTCAATTACAACTGCGACGGGCAGATCGCCGTCTCGGGCGACCGGGATGAGCTGGAGCGCCTGTATGCCGATGTCGCGGCCGCAGGCGGCCGCAGCATGCCGCTGAATGTCAGCGGCGGCTTCCACTCGCCGTATATGGACCCCGCTTCGGCGGAGTTCGGTGCGATCCTCGCGGACACGCCCCTGCAGAAGCCCACGCTTCCGGCCTATGCCAACCGCACGGCCGAGCCCTACGGCGAGAATGTCCGCGAGCTGCTCACGCAGCAGATCAACCATCCGGTCCGCTGGAAGGAGACGCTGCGCCATCTGAACGAGCAGGGCTTTGACACGTTTGTCGAGTGCGGCGCGGGCATGGTGCTGTGCAAGCTCGTGCGCAAGAATCTGCCGGAATGCCGCAGCTTTGCGGTCGACAGCCTTGCCGGTCTGGCAAAGCTGCAGGAGGAGGGAATGCTGTGCTGCTCCGCGACCTGATCCGCGAATATACGCAGAGCCGCACGGAGCTGCCCCCCGCGCCTCCGGCGCGCCCGGTGCCGCAGACGCACGTCTGCCCAAAGTGCAAAATGGAGAGCGGCCGCACGGCCGTGGAGCAGGGCGCGATGATCTGCCCGGCCTGCGGCGCGTATTTCCGTATGAATGCGCGGGAGCGCATCACGCACACGTTCGATGCCGGGAGCTTCCAGGAGCTGGATGCCGATGTGACGAGCGTCGATTTTCTGAGCTTCCCCGGTTATGCCGAAAAGCTGGAAAAGGCCCGCAAAACGACGGGCGAGAACGAGGCGGTCCTGTGCGGAACGGCCGCCATCGGCGGCATGTTCTGCGCGACGTTCGTCATGGATTCCAGCTTTATCATGGCCTCCATGGGCTCTGCCGTGGGCGAGAAGATCACCCGCCTGTTTGAGTTCGCACTGGCCCAGCGCCTGCCTGTCATCGGCTTCACGGCCTCCGGCGGCGCGCGGATGCAGGAGGGCGTCGTGTCCCTCATGCAGATGGCCAAGTGCTCCGGCGCGGTCAAGCGCCACAGCGAGGCGGGACTTCTGTACATCGCCGTGCTGACCGATCCGACGACCGGCGGCGTGACGGCTTCGTTCGCCATGCAGGCGGATATCATTCTCGCCGAGCCGAACGCGCTCATCGGCTTTGCCGGCCGCCGCGTCGTGGAGCAGACGACCGGCTCGCAGCTGCCCGGCAATTTCCAACGCGCGGAGTTCCTGCGCGAGCATGGCTTTGTCGACGCGGTGATCGAGCGGCGCGCTCTGCCGGTCACGCTGGGTAACCTGCTCTATCTGCACGGAGGATGAGCGAAAATGAATGCTTTTGAACGCTTGAAAGAGGCCCGGCACGCCGGGCGTCCGACGGGCGCGGCCTATGTTGCCGCGCTGTTTGAAAACCGCCTCGACCTGTGCGGCGACCGCCGCTTCGGCGAGGACCCGGCCATCATTTCCGGCATCGGCACGCTCAGCGGCCGTCCCGTGACCTATATCGCCATCGACAAGGGCGCGGACCTCGACAGCCGTATGCGCAACCACTTCGGCTGCCCCATGCCGGAGGGCTACCGCAAGGCCCTGCGCCTGATGAAGCAGGCCGAAAAATTCCACCGCCCCGTCATCTGCCTCGTCGACACGCTCGGCGCCTACTGCGGCGCGGAGGCCGAGGAGCGCGGGCAGGGCGAGGCCATCGCCGAGAACATTCTGGAAATGATGGGCCTGCGCACGCCGGTCATCTCCGTCGTCATCGGCGAGGGCGGCAGCGGCGGCGCGCTGGCGCTGGCTGCGGCCGACCGCGTGTATATGCTGGAAAACGCCGTTTACTCCGTCATTTCGCCGGAGGGCTGTGCCAGCATCCTCTGGAAGGACTCCGGCCGCGTGGCGGATGCCGCACAGTGCCTGCACATCACGGCGGCCGATATGGTCGACCTGCATGTGGCCGAGGAGATCATCCCGGAGAATTTCGCCGATTTCCCGCAGATGTGCGCCGCCATGACGGTGCAGCTCACGATGGACCTCGACGAGCTGTGCGCCCTTTCGCCGGAGGAGCTGCTCGAGCAGCGCTACCGCCGCTACCGCCGCATCGGCGTGTATGAGGAAAACGGCAGCATCGTCCGCTTCACGGAACATTGAGATATTCCGGACAATTTCGGAGTACCATAAATACCATGTAATTTTTGAATCATAAGGAGATAGATCACCATGACGAAGACTGAAATTGCAGAGAAGATCAAGAACATGATCAGCGAGAACCTGCGCATCCCCGAAAACATGCTGGACGACGATGCCGAGCTGTTCGGCGGCGACATCGGCCTGGACTCCGTTGACTCCCTCGAGATCATTTCCGGCATCGACGACCTGTTCGGCGTCGACATGACCGGCGTGGACCGCGAGCACTTCCAGACCATCAACGCGCTGGCTTCCTATGTCGAGGAGCATGTGGAGCAGTAAATGGAAAAGCGTTGTGTCATCACCGGCCTTGGCCTGATCTGTGCCGCCGGTAACGACGTGGATACCTGCTGGCAGAATATCTGCGCCGGAAAAACCGGGATCGACGAGGTCAAGTCCGTCTCGACGGAGGGCTGCGTCTCCCATGTGGGAGCGGAGGTGCACTGTGAGGACCTCCCCGCGCCCGAATATGACCGCTCCGTCCGCCTTTGCCTGCATGCGGCCCACGAGGCCGTGCGCGACGGCAGGCTGACGGACAGCGCCGTCCGCGAGGCGGGTGTCATCCTTGGCAGCTGCGTCGGCGGCGCTGCGAGCATCGACCACTATTACACCGGCCTGCTGCAGGGCCGCACGGAGGAGCAGGATGTTCTGAAGATGTCCGCCTCCGCCATTGCGGCGAACACTGCCTTCGCGCTCGGCGCGAACGGCGAAACGGCGAACATCGTCAACGCCTGCGCGGCGGGCACGATGAGCGTTTCGTATGCGTGCGACCTCATCCGCCTTGGCCGCGGCGAAATTTTTCTCGCGGGCGGCACGGATGCGTTCTCATCCCTTGCCTATGCGGGCTTCAATGCGCTGCATGCGCTCTCGGCCGGCCCCTGCTCTCCGCTGAACCACAGCAACGGCATCTCCCTCGGCGAGGGCGCCGGTGTTCTGGTCGTGGAGGAGTATGAGCATGCCATCCGCCGCGGCGCAAAGATCTACTGCGAGGTGGCGGGCTGGGGCGTCAGCTCCGATGCCTTCCACATCACTGCGCCGCAGCCGCAGGGCGAGGGCCAGATGGCCGCGCTGCACCGCGCCATGGTCAACGCCGGAACGGAAGCGGGCGACATCGGCTACATCAACGCCCACGGCACCGGCACGGCCAAGAACGACGCGGCGGAGTTCCTGTCGCTGCACACGCTTTTCGAAGGCGCGGCTCCGTCCGTCAGCTCGACGAAGTCCATGACGGGCCACTGCCTCGGCGCGGCGGGCGCGATCGAAGCCGTCCTCAGCGTCAAGGCGCTGACGGAGAACACGGTCCTGCCGACGACGGGCTATGCCCCGGAGGATCTGGCTCCGCTGGCCGAAAAGGCCGGGAACCTCGACTGCGTCGTGAACGTCGCCCACGAGCGCGAGCTGGAGAACGTCATGTCGAACTCGTTCGCATTCGGCGGCACGAACGCCAGCATCATTTTCTCGAAAAAGCCGCACCCGGCGGAGCAGACCGGCAAGCGCCGCATCTGCGTGACGGGCATCGGCGAGCTGCTGTCCGAGGTGGACGGCACGGCGAGCGTTCAGCGCGAGCTGACGCCGGAGGATTTTGGCGCGCGCGATGTGAAGCTCGGCTTCTACCGCAAGCTCGACCGCTTCAGCCAGATGCAGGTCCTCAGCGGCGTGGACGCCCTGCGCGACGCGGGCTTCACCATCGATGCGGACAACGCCTCCCGCGTCGGCAGCACGATCGGCACGGCGGACGGCCCCATGGCCGAGATCACGTCGTTCCAGAAGACCGTCTGCGAAAAGGGCCCGGCTGCGGGCAGCGCCTTCAGCTTCCCGCACACCGTGTATAACGCGGCGGGCGGCTACCTGTCCATTTTTACCGGTCTGAAGGGCTTCTGCGCCACGATCGCAAACGGCACGCAGGCGGGCCTGCAGAGTGTCATCTGTGCCTGCGATGAGCTGCGCTCCGGCGCGGTCGACGCCGTACTTGCCGCCGGAACGGACGAAAATTCCGAAAATATCACCGAGGTCTATTCGCACCTGCCGCTGCCCGGCCATGTCGTCGGCGAGGGCTGCGTGACGATGCTCCTCGAGGATGCCGCTGCCGCACAGGCGCGCGGCGCAAGGATCTACGCCGAAATTCTCGGCTATGCCGGGACGCATCAGGCGGCCCGCTACGGCTCGGAGCCTGCGCAGGAGCAGGTCGACCGCACGCTGGCAGGGGCCCTGCAGGACGCGGGCCTGACCGCCGTCGACCGCCTGTTTACCGCACAGGAGATGAAGACCCGCACCGGCGACGCCCGCGCGGCCTCCGCCGCTCTGGCGTTGGCAGAGGCCTGCCGCGCCGTGTCGTCCGGCGAGTGCCGCACGGCTGCTGCGCTGGCCACCGGCTGGACCGGCAGCGTCAGCTGCGTGATCGTTGGGAGGAAAGAAGCATGAGCATTGCACTTGTGACCGGCGCGTCGCGCGGCATCGGCAGAGCCTGCGCGCTGGCGCTTGCCAAACGCGGCTATGATGTCGCGGTGAACTATGTCTCGAACGAGGCTGCCGCGCAGGCGGTCGTCGCGGAGATCGAGGCGCTCGGCGTGCGCAGTCTGGCCGTCCGCGCCAACACGGCCGAGCTGCCGGAGGTCAAGGATATGTTCCGCACCGTCGTGCGTGAGATGGGCGGTCTCGATGTCCTCGTGAACAATGCGGGCGTCGTGGACGACCGCTATCTCATGATGCTCACGGAGGATTCCCTGACCCGCAGCCTCGATATCAATATCAAGGGCTATTTCCACTGCGCGCAGCAGGCGGCGCTCAAGATGTTCAAGAAGAAGTCCGGCGTGATCGTCAACATCTCCTCCGTCAGCTCCGTGCTGGCCATCCCCGGCCAGAGCGTCTACAGCGCGACGAAGGGCGCGGTCAATGCGCTCACGGCGACGCTTGCCAAGGAGCTTGCGCCCTACGGCATCCGCGTCAACGCCGTCGCCCCCGGCTTCGTCGAGACGGAGATGCTCGACCATATCCCGCAGGAGCAGCGCGAGGGCTATCTCAAGTCCGTGCCGATGGGCCGCTTTGCCAAGCCGGAAGAGGTCGGCGACGCCGTCTGCACCCTGTGCGACCCGACGCTGTCCTACCTGACCGGCCAGACGCTCATCCTCGATGGAGGGCTGAGCCTGTGAATCTGCTGGAGATCAATGCGCGCATCCGTCAGCGCCCGCCGTTCCAGATGATCGAGCGCGTGACGGCGCTGGAGCCCGGCAAGAGCGCCGACGGCATCAAGTGTGTTTCCGTCAACGAGCCGTATTTTCAGGGCCATATGCCCGGCCTGCCCATCATGCCGGGCGTCCTGCTCATCGAGAGCGCCGCGCAGCTGTGCTCCCTCGTCATCGAGGCAGACGGCAGCGACGACAGCAAGGTCTATGTGCTGCTGAAGGTGCGCGATTTCAAATTCGTCCGTCCCGTTGTGCCCGGAGACCGGCTGGAGATCCATGCCGAGATAGTGCGCGGCGGCGCGGGAGTCTACACGTTCGACGTGACGATCTCCTGCGACGGCGGCATGCGCGCCAAGGGCGAGCTGATGTTTACGGCCGTGGCGCAGGATTCCATCTACGCATGAGAGTCCTCGTCCTCAACGCCAGCCCGAAGGGCGAGCAGAGCCACACCATGGCCATCACCCGCGCGTTTCTCTCCGGCTTCCCGGAGGGGACGCAGACGGAGCTGCTCGAGCTGCGCCGTCTGAACATCCGGCCCTGCACGGGCTGCCTCGGCTGCTGGACGAAAACGCCCGGCCGCTGCGTGCAGCGCGACGACATGGATCGGGTCTATGCGGCCATTGCGGCGGCTGATGTCGTCGTCGAGAGCTTCCCGCTGTATTTTTACGGCATTCCCGGCACGCTCAAGACGCTGACGGACCGCTGCCTGCCCTATACGAAGGCCTATGGCTGGAGCAGCCGGGCCGTGCACGAGCTGCGCGACCCCGCCATGCTCGAAAAGCGCCTGGTGCTCATCTCCACCTGCTGGCACACGGGCATTGAGCGCCTGTATGCGGCGGTGCGCACGGCCTATGCCGAGTATGCGCCCGGCTATCAGGCAATCTTCTGCCCGCAGGGCGAGCTGTTCGCCATCGATGCCTGCCACCGCCAGGTCAGCGCCTATCTGGCCGATGCGGCGCAGGCGGGGCGCGAGGTCGCGCAGACCGGCCGCATCGCGGACGACACGGCGGCGCGGCTGGCGCGGCCCATCCTCTCGGATGCCACGTTCGAGCGCATCACACGCCCGCACTGGAGCATCATCGACGAATAAACAGCGGAGGCGGAGCATTTCTGCTGAACGTTTTTTCGATAGTACGGATGCGGAACAATCCCGCATCCGTTCAGCTTGACGAAAAGTCCCTTCGGGCCTTTCCGCCAAGCTGCCTTCCAAAATTGCAAAATAGAATTTTGTAGTATTATTTTGCAATTTTGCCGCTGCGGCGGGTGATGGAACGCGAAAGGACACCCTGACGGTTTCCTTTCACACTTTTCTTCCCTCCGAAATTTTCAGCTGAGTACTTATTTCAAAACGGATGCGGAACATTTCCGCATCCGTTTCGTCAAATAGGGCAAGAAGAATAGCGCAGGGGATACCCTGTTAGAAACCATGGACAAAGGAGAACAAACCTATGAAACGGATATTTGCGGTTCTGCTGGCGCTGAGCCTGCTTCTGCTCGCGGCGTGCTCGAAGGGCGTTTCCCCCACGGAGCCGTCCCCGACCGAGCCTGCCACGCAGGCTCCGACCGAACCGGCGACCGAGGCCCCGACGGAGCCTTCGCAGACCGAGCCTGCCACGGAGCCGTCGCAGCCCGAGGAGAAAGGCCCGTTCACTGTGACCTATGCCCACGCGCAGGCCGACACGCACGGCTCCGGCGAGGTGTGGGTACAGCTGCTGGCCGAGGTCACAAACACCGGCTCGGAGCCGCTGACGCTCGGCGCAGCGGACTGGACGGTCTGCACGCCGGACGGAACGGAACTTGCCGTCCGCAAGGGCGTCTCCGCTTATCCGCAGACGATCGAGCCGGGCGAAAAGGGCTGGTATTATGATGAGTTCACTGTCGATACGGCCCAGACGGGCGAGCTTGCCGTGCAGTATGACGGCGACGCCCTCGCAGCATCCATCCGCGCGGCGGAGCAGAACGGCGTGCGCTATGCCGTCTCGGATGTCAATCTGAAGGATTCCGTCTACGGCGGCGTGGAGCTGACGGGCCGCATCCGCAACGACACGGCGGAGCGGGGCAGCCTCGTCTGCGTGGCGGCCGTGCTGCTTGACGAGTCGGAAAAGCCGCTCGGCGTGGTCTATACCGTGCTGGGCAGCCCGCTCGAGGCCGGCGCGGAGACGACGTTCGGCATGAGCAGCGAGATGCTCCCGCCGGAGGTCAAGTCCGCGGACATCGCACAGGTCGAGACGTTCGCCTATCCGCTCGCAGAGTGACGCAGCTTGTCAAAAAAGTCCCTTCGGACTTTCCTGCCAAGCTGCTTCCAGAATTGCAAAATCAATTTTTGTATCATGATTTTGCAATTCTGCCGCTGCGGCGGGTTATTGAACGCGAAAGGACACCCTGACGGTTTCCTTTCACACTATCCTTCCCTCCGAAGCTTTTGGCTGGGCAGTTTTTTGACAGTCTGCGCTCGCAGAGCGAGCATATAAAAAATAAAAAACGGACCGGGTCGGTATCTCCGACTCGGTCCGTTTTATACGGGACTTAAACGTTGAAGAGGAAGTTGACGATGTCGCCGTCCTTCATGACGTACTCCTTGCCCTCGCTGCGGACAAGGCCCTTTGCCTTTGCAGCTGCCATGGTGCCGCAGGCCTTCAGGTCGTCAAAGGCGATGACCTCCGCGCGGATGAAGCCGCGCTCAAAGTCACTGTGGATCTTACCGGCAGCCTGCGGGGCGCGGGTGCCCTTTTTGATCGTCCAGGCACGGCATTCGTCGCTGCCGGCCGTCAGGAACGAGATGAGGCCGAGCAGCTCATAGCTCGCCTGGATCAGACGGTCGAGGCCGGACTGCTTCAGGCCCAGCTCTTCCATGAACATGGCCTTTTCGTCCGGGTCGTCCAGCTCGGCGATGTCCGCCTCCAGCTTGGCGCAGATCGGCAGGGCAAGGGAGCCCTCCTCGTCGGCCAGCTTCTTGACCTGCTGGAAATACGGCACGGACTCCGGATCGTTCACGGCGTCCTCTGAGACGTTCGCGGCATAGATCGTCCGCTTGAGCGTCAGCAGGTCAGACGTGGCGATGAGGGCGCGGTCGTCGTCGGAGCATTCGAACGTGCGGGCAAGCTTGCCCTCATTCAGATGCTCGAGCAGGGCAGAGAAGACCTCCGCCTCGCGCAGGAAGCGCTTGTCGCCGCCCTTGGCGGCCTTCTGGGCCTTGTCCATGCGGCGCTCGCACATTTCGGCGTCGGCGAGGATGAGCTCGAGATTGATGATGTCGATGTCGCGCAGCGGGTCTGTGCTGCCCTCGACATGGGTGACGTTCGGGTCGTCAAAGCAGCGCACGACGTGGATGATGGCGTCCGTCGTGCGGATGTTCGAAAGGAACTTGTTGCCGAGGCCCTCGCCCTTGGACGCTCCCTTGACAAGGCCCGCAATGTCGACGAATTCGATCGTGGCGGGCGTGAATTTCTTCGGCTGATGCAGGTCGCGCAGCCACTCCAGGCGCACATCCGGCACGGCCACGACGCCGACGTTCGGATCGATGGTGCAGAAGGCGTAGTTATCGGCGGGAATGCCCGCATTTGTGATTGCGTTGAACAGCGTGGACTTGCCGACGTTCGGCAGTCCGACGATACCAAGTTTCATGGATGCTGATCTCTCCTCTTATTTCGAGTATATCTATTATAGCAGAGACGCGCGGCTCTCACAAGCCCAAAATATCAGTTTGCGGCGCGGCGGTCATAGAGCTTTGCAAGGCCGCCCTCGGAGGTCTCGCGGTATTTTGCGCTGATGTGCAGGCCGGTCTCCTTCATCGTGCGCACGACCATGTCGAAGCTGATGTTGCGCGAGCCGCACAGCAGGCCGGACAGGTTGAAGGCATCCATGGCGCGCTTGGCGGCCACGGCGTTGCGCTCGATACACGGGATCTGGACAAGGCCGCAGATCGGGTCGCACGTCAGGCCGAGGTGGTGCTCCATGGCGATCTCGGCGGCGTATTCCGTCTCCTCGATGCTCAGACCCATCAGAGCGCACAGCGCGGCGGCGGCCATGGAGCAGGCCGTGCCGATCTCTGCCTGACAGCCGCATTCCGCGCCGGAGATGGAGCCGTTGCGCTTGACGAGAGCGCCGAACAGGCCGGCGACGGCCAGCGCGCGCAGGACCTGCGCATCTGGGATATTGTGCGTTCTCTGCATGTACAGCAGCACGGCGGGCAGCACGCCTGCGGAGCCGCAGGTCGGCGCGGTGACGATGGTGCCGTTGTCGGCGTTCTGCTCCGAAACGGCAAAGGCATAGGCACACACGATGCGCAGCTCGCGCACCTGCGGGCGCTCATTTTCCTTGCTCTGCGCATAGAGGCGCTTGGCCTTGCGCTCCACGTTCAGGCCGCCCGGCAGCGTGCCCTCGGCGGCCAGACCGTCGGCAACGGCCTGCTTCATCGTCTGCCAGACCTCCGCGAGAAAGTCCCAGATGCCGGGGCCCTCGTTCAGCTCCACATATTCGCTCAGCGAGATGTAGCGCCAGCGGCAGAACTGCGCGATCTCCGCAAAGGAATTTTCGGGATAGACTTCGTCCTGCTCCTGCGGCGCGTCCTGCCCCTCGATGCGGATGTCGCCGCCGCCGATGGAGGCCACGCGCATGGTGGCGTAGGGCTTGCCTTCGCGGCAGGCAAAGAAGTCCAGCGTGTTCGGGTGCGGCAGGCTGTGCGGCGTCTCCTCTGAGAAGACGACCTCCGTCCGCTCGCGGCCGAGCACTTCATACAGCACGCGGTCCGTGCCGTGGCCGCGCCCCGTCTTGGACAGCGAACCGTAAAGCACGACACGGTAGGTCTCCGCGTCGGGATATTTGCTCAGGAAAAGTCTGGCGGCGCGCTCCGGCCCCATGGTGTGGGAGCTGGACGGCCCCTTGCCGATCTTATAAACGTCGCGGATCGATTTCATCCGGGATCCCTCCATATTTCTGTGATCCCGGATATTATAGCATTCTGCCATGGAAAAAACAATCCCGGCCATATCCGGCAAGGGAACAAAACCGCGAAAAACCGCCTCAAAAGGTGGAAAAAAATGCCCCGTTCCCGAATCGTGATATCCGGGAACGGGACGGCGGTCAGGGCTTGCGGAGCGCTTCGAGGGAAAGCTCGCCCGCCAGCTTGAACAGGGCGTCTGCCACAACGGTCTCCAGCGGGAGCCGGGCGTTCTCCGCCACGCGGGTATAGAAGGCGGCGGCCGCCGCGTCAAGGTCAATGGTGAGTCGCAAGGGAAACGGCCTCCTTCGGGGAAAGAATCCTGCTCCATAGTATGCTGAGGCTTGACAGGCGTGTGAAAATGGGTTAAATTATTATGGTATATTGGTATCGCTGCGCAACGGCGTCTTCCGGCGCGCTGCGGCAGCTTCGAAAGGATGAGGCAGGCTATGGCCAAAGAAAAGAAAGTTGAACAGATCACCGATATGGAGGTCGATTTTGCCCAGTGGTACACGGATGTCTGCAAAAAGGCAGAGCTGATCGACTATTCCTCGATCAAGGGCATGTTTATCTACCGTCCGTACGGCTATGCCATTTGGGAAAATATCCAGCATCTGATGGATGCGGAATTCAAGAAGACCGGTGCAGAGAACGTCTATATGCCGATGCTGATCCCGGAATCCCTGCTGCAGAAGGAAAAGGACCACGTCGAGGGCTTCGCGCCGGAGTGCGCGTGGGTCACAATGGGCGGCAGTGAGAAGCTCGAGGAGCGCTACTGTATCCGCCCGACGTCCGAGACGCTGTTCTGCGAGCACTTCCACGACATCATCCACTCCTGGCGCGATCTGCCGAAGATGTATAACCAGTGGTGCAGCGTGCTGCGCTGGGAAAAGACGAGCCGTCCGTTCCTGCGCCACCGCGAGTTCCTCTGGCAGGAGGGCCACACCATGCACGCCACAGCCGAGGAGGCCCGCGAGGAGACAGAGCGCATGCTCAATGTGTATGCCGACTTCTGCGAGAACGTGCTGGCCATGCCGGTCACGCGCGGCCAGAAGACCGACAAGGAAAAGTTCAACGGCGCCGAGGCGACCTATACGATCGAGTGCATGATGCACGACCGCAAGGCCCTGCAGGCGGGCACGTCCCACTTCTTTGGCGACGGCTTTGCCAAGGCGTTCGACATTTTCTATACGGATAAGAACAACCAGAAGGTCAACCCCTTCCAGACGTCCTGGGGCGTCTCCACGCGTCTGATCGGCGGCATCATCATGACCCACGGCGACAACAGCGGCCTCGTCCTGCCGCCGAAGATCGCGCCGGTGCAGATCGTCATCATCCCGATCGCCATGCACAAGGAGGGCGTGCTCGAGAAGGCACGCGCCGTCGCCGAGACACTGCGCGCGGCCGGCCTTCGCGTGAAGCTCGACGAGTCCGAGCAGAGCCCCGGCTGGAAGTTTGCGGAATATGAGATGAAGGGCGTGCCGCTCCGTCTGGAGCTCGGCCCGAAGGACATCGAGCAGAACCAGTGCGTGCTCGTCCGCCGCGACAACGGCGAAAAGAGCTTCGTCTCGCTTGACTCCCTGGTCGAATCCGCCAACATGCTCATGGATGCCGTGCACGACGGCATGTATGCCAAGGCAAAGCGCAACCTTGACGAGAATATCTACGATGCCTTCACGCTCGAGGAGGCCAAGCGCCTGCAGCAGGAGCACGGCGGCTTCATCCGCACGATGTGGTGCGGCGACGAGGCCTGCGAGATCCGCATGAAGGAGGAGGCCGGTATGACGAGCCGCTGCATCCCGTTTGCGCAGCAGCACCTCGCCGACACCTGCGCCATCTGCGGCAAGCCTGCCAAGAAGATGATCTACTGGGGCGTTGCCTATTGAGCTGTTGAAAAAGTCCAAAGGACTTTTTCAACAATGGGATCTCAGTCCGCTGCGCGCACGAATCGCCCGTCAAAGACGGGCGATCTCAGCATCCTTCCCTCCGAAATTTGGGGCTGGACTGGTTTTTCAACAGTCCGGAATGCCTGTGAAGCATTTTCCCTGAGATTCCCACGTCGCTTCGCTCCTCGGAATGACACGACTGGGAGTTCTCTGTCAAATGCAAACCGCCCGCAGCAGGGGCTTCCTGCTGCGGGCGGTTTGAAAAAGGAGGGAAAAATGAAAAAAGAAAGAAAAGAAAATGCATCACACTTACTATCCATATTATATCCGGGAATTATTAAGAAGAAAACCAAGAAAATATTAAGTTTATTTGAAGTTGACAGCTCCCACGCCTAGGACGGGGCAGCCGGTCTGGTTTAGCCTGGGATTTTTGGGGAAGAATCCCAAAAAGAATTGCAGGCAAGTGGCTGGCTTACCTGCAACTCCCGGTTTAAAGTAAGAGGGGGAAAATGAAAAAGATTAACTCAACGCTTCTGGTATTATTGTACCCCGGAGATATTAAAAATATAAGCCAGAAGAAATTAAGTTTGTATTAAGCGGGCGGCCGTACCGGCGCGAAAAATGGTTGACAAATCACGCGTCCGCTGATAGAATAGTCCAAGAATCGTGAAAATTCGCATTGAAGAAGCCAATCTGCGGCAGAACCGTCAGCGAGCAGGGGAGAGTGCAAGCCCTGCGGCCGATGCTGCAGACCGCCACTTCCGAGCGGCCCGCGACGAGCGGGACGGCCCATCCCCGTTATCCGATGACTAAGATGCCGCGCTGCGGTAATTAGGGTGGTACCGCGAGAAGCCTCGCCCCTATATCCGGGGGTGGGGTCTGCTTTTTATTCCGAGGGAATCTCTGAACAAATCGTCTGCGGCTGAGCAGCGAATCTTTTGCCCCATCCGTACAGTTTGGAAAACGGGAAATACATCCAGTATTCCTCCGTTTCCCAAACTTTCGCCTGAGACAAAATCTCCAGCTGTCAGCTCTTGACGATTGATTCAGCGCTTCCCGAGTATTTTCAGGAGGATGATTCCCATGGCCACAAAAAAGTATGGCGTCAATGAGCTGCGCGAGATGTTCCTCTCGTTCTTCGAGAGCAAGGGCCATCTGCGCCTGCCCAGCTTTTCTCTGATCCCGCAGAACGATGCGTCTCTGCTGCTGATCAACTCCGGCATGGCGCCGATGAAGCCCTATTTCAAGGGCGAGGTCACGCCGCCCCGCCGCCGTGTCTGCACCTGCCAGAAGTGCATCCGTACCGGCGATATCGACAACATCGGCCACACGGCGCGCCACGGCACCTATTTCGAGATGCTGGGCAACTTCTCATTCGGCGACTATTTCAAGCATGAGGCCATTGCCTGGTGCTGGGAATTCCTGACGAAGGTCTGCGGCCTCGAGGAGGACCGCCTGTATCCGTCCATCTATGAGAACGACGACGAGGCGTTCGAGATCTGGAACAAGGAGATCGGCATCCCGGCCGACCGCATTTTCCGCTTCGGCAAGGAGGACAACTTCTGGGAGCATGGCTCCGGCCCGTGCGGCCCCTGCTCCGAGGTCTATTATGACCGCGGCGAGAAGTACGGCTGCGGCAAGCCCGGCTGCACCGTCGGCTGCGACTGCGACCGCTATATGGAGATCTGGAACAACGTCTTCTCCCAGTTTGACAACGACGGCCACGGCAATTATACCGACCTCGTCCAGAAGAACATCGACACCGGCATGGGCCTCGAGCGTCTTGCCGTTGCCTGCCAGGACGTTGACTCCCTGTTCGATGTCGACACCGTCATGAACATCACGCACAAGGTCACGGAGATCACCGGCGCGCACTACGGCATGAGCCATGAGAAGGATGTCTCGCTGCGTGTCATCACGGACCACATCCGTGCATCCGTCTTTATGATCTCCGACGGCGTGCTGCCCTCGAATGAGGGCCGCGGCTATGTGCTGCGCCGCCTGCTCCGCCGCGCCGCCCGCCACGGCAAGCTGCTCGGCGTGGACCATCCGTTCCTGTGTGATGTTGTTGAGACGGTCATCCACGAGAACGAGGGCCACTATCCCGACCTGCGCGAGCGCGCCGCCTATATCACCCGCGTCGTCCGCGTGGAGGAGGAGAACTTCGCCCGCACGATCGACGGCGGCATGCGCATTTTCTCCGAGATGCTGGCGCAGCATAAGGAAAACAACGAATCCGTTTTCTCCGGCGCAGATGCCTTCAAGCTCTATGACACCTACGGCTTCCCGATCGACCTGACGGTCGAGATGGCGCGCGAGGAGGGCATGGAGGTCGACCTCGAAGCCTTCCAGAAGCTCATGCAGGAGCAGAAGGTCCGCGCACGAGAGGCACGCAAGGCCCTCGGCGACCTCGGCTGGGCCGGCATCGACTTCGGTCAGGATATCCCCGAGACGCAGTTCGTCGGCTATGACAAAAACGAGACCGAGGGCACCGTGCTCGCCATCGTGGCAGAGGACGAGTCCCGCAGTGAAATCGCCGCAGGCGTCGAGGCTATCGTGGTGCTCGACCGGACGACGATGTACGCCGAGATGGGCGGTCAGGTCGCCGACCACGGCACGATCACCGGCCCGGACGGCGTGTTCGAGGTCACGGACGTGCAGAAGAACAAGGGCGGTAAATTCATGCACTACGGCCGCGTCGTGAGCGGCACGATCAAACTGGGCGAAGCCTGCAAGATCATGATCGATCCTGAGCGCCGCGCCGCTATCCGCCGCGCTCATACGGCCACACATCTGCTGCAGGCCGCGCTGCTGCGCGTGCTCGGCGAGCATTGCCATCAGGCCGGTTCTCTTGTGGAGCCGGATCACCTGCGCTTTGACTTCACGCACTTCTCCGCCGTCACGCCGGAGGAGCTGGTGGAGATCGGTAATCAGGTCTCCGAGATGGTGCTGCGCGGTGAGCCGGTCGAGACGATGGTCCTGCCGATCGCCGAGGCACAGAAGCTCGGCGCAACGGCCCTGTTCGGCGAGAAGTACGGCGAGACCGTGCGTGTTGTGAAGATGGGCGAGGATTCACTGGAGTTCTGCGGCGGCACGCATCTGGACAACACCGCAAAGGTCGGCCCGTTCCGCATCCTGTCCGAGGCCTCCGTTGCCTCCGGCGTGCGCCGCATCGAGGCCTATACCGGCAAGGAGGTCCTGCGCCAGACGGAGCAGATGAGCCGCCTGCTGCTGGATATCGCCCACGAGCTGAAGACGACGCCGAAGGAGCTCATGCAGCGCGCCCATGCCATGGTCGGCGAGGTCAAGGAGCTCAAGCAGCGTCTGGACGCCATGAAGGACAAGCTGTTCAGCGGCGAGATCGACCGCTGCCTGTTTGCGGCGCGTGAGGTCGGAGGCCTGAAGGTCCTGACCGTCATGCGCAATGACATCGCGCCGAACGATCTGCGCAAGATGGGCGACCAGATCCGTGACCGTGAGCCGGACGCCGTTGCCGTGCTGGCCAGCACGCAGGGCGAAAAGATCACGCTGCTTGCCGTCTGCGGCAAGAACGCGGTCGGCCGCGGCATCAAGGCCGGTCAGCTCATCAAAGAGGTTTCCGCAGCCTGCGGCGGCTCCGGCGGAGGCAAGCCCGATTCCGCCATGGGCGGCGGCCGCGACCTGCTGAAGCTGGACGACGCGCTGGCGGGCGTGGATGATTTTGTCACCACGCATCTGGCGTAAATCTGGGAGGAAAATGATGAACGACTGCATTTTCTGCCGCATTTTGGCAGGCGAGATCCCCTCGAAGAAGCTGTATGAGGACGAGCAGTGCCTGGCGTTTTATGACATCCAGCCGCTGGCACCGCAGCATTTCCTTGTTATTCCGAAGGCCCACATCGCCTCGGCCGCAGAGCTGGGCGAGGAGCAGGCCGCGCTCGTCGGTCACATCTTCGCCGTCATTGCGAAGCTCACGAAGGAGCTCGGCTTTGCCGACGGCTTCCGTGTCGTGACGAACTGCGGCGAGGACGCCGGTCAGACCGTAAAGCACCTGCATTTCCATGTGCTCGGCGGCAAGACGCTTGGGTCCTTCAACTGATAAGAGACCAGAATACCTCACCTGGGGCGGGCAATAGCCCGCCCCGGTTTTTTCGGCGGAAGGGAGGGCGGACCATGCGCATTCTCGCGATGTTCTCCGCGGCGTTTGCGGCGGCAGCCGCGCTGTGCGCCTATGCGCTCCCGGCTGCGTGGTGCTGGCTGCCCGGTCTGTGCCTCGCGGCCCTTGCCGCGGCGCTTCTGCTTCTGCACGGCGATCCGGTCCGGCGTGTGCGCACGATCGCCCTCGGCCTTGCGGCCGGGTTTCTCTGGTGCTGGGCGGATGCCGGGCGGCTCGTGTCCGTCCGCGCCCTCTGCGGCGAGGGGCAGACCATCGAGGCCGAGGTCTGCAGCTTGCCGGAAAGGACACAATACGGCTACCGCTGCGTTACCCTGCTGCAGGGAAACCGCATGCAGCTCTATCTCCGCGATGCGCCGGAGGATGCCGCGCTCGGCGACCGCGTGCGCGTCACGGCGGATGTGACGGAGACAGGGAATTCCCTGTATCTGGCTTCCAATGACATTCTCCTGCTCGGCTTTTCCCGCGGCGAGGCCGAATGGGAGCATCCGGAGCAGGTGCCGCTGCGCTATGCGCCGCAGCGGGCCCTGCTGGCCGTGCAGCGCACGATCACGAATTGCTTTCCGGCCGATACTGCGCCGCTTGCCATCGCACTGGTGACGGGCGACACGTCCGGCCTGCCCTATGCCCTGCAGACGGCCATGTCCGACGCGGGCATCTCCCACATCGTGGCGGTCTCCGGCATGCATGTGACGCTGCTGCTCGGTGTGGTGCGCCTGCTGTGTCTGCGGCGCAGGCGGCTGACGGCGGGCGTCGGCATCGCGGTGATGATCTTCTTTGCTGCCATGCTGGGCTTCCGGCCCTCCGTCACGCGCGCCGTGGTCATGAACGCCGTGCTGCTGCTCGCACCGCTGCTCGGGCGGGAGAACGACGGGCCGACGTCTCTGTGCTTCGCCCTGCTTCTGCTGCTCCTGCCGAATCCGCGCGCCATTGCAGGCGTCGGCCTGCAGCTGTCGTTTGCCGCCGTGGCGGGTCTGCAGCTGTTTTCCGGCGATCTGTCCGACTGGCTGCAGGGCAGGCTGCATGTCGCGGCCCTGCGGGAGCGCCATCCGCTTCCGGCGCGGCTGCTGCGCGCGATCTGTGCGTCGCTTGCGGCCACGCTCGGTGCACTGGCCTTCACGCTGCCGCTGGCGGCGTGGTATTTCCGGTCGATCTCGCTGGCCGCTCCGCTGACGAATCTGCTGGCTCTGCCGCTGTTCAGCCTTGCGTTCTCGCTTGGGTGCATCACGGCTGTGCTGGGCCTTGTGTGGCTGCCGCTCGGGCGGATCGCAGCGTGGCCCGCGGCGTGGCTGCTCCGGCTGGCGCGCGGCATCGTCACCACGGCGGCCGGGCTTCCCTATGCTGCCGTTTATCTCAACCGGACACTCCTGTGCGTCTGGCTCATTGCCGCGACCGGAATGTTTGTGATCTTTCTGCTCCAGCGGCGCAGGCAGCCCGGCGTGTTTGCGGCCTGCCTGGCCGTGACGCTGACGGCAGCGATCCTCGGCGCGGCCCTGTGGGAGACGGACCCCGTCTCCATGACGGCGCTGGACGTCGGGCAGGGCGCCTGCACCGTCCTGCGGGGCGGCGGTGCGACATTTGTGGTGGACTGCGGCGGCGAGGGCGGAGAGGCTGCCGGCGAAACGGCCGCGCGCGAGCTGCGCATGGGCGGCGAAACGTCCGTCGACGGCCTTATCCTGACACATCTGGATGCGGACCACTGCAACGGGGCCGCGCAGCTCATGGCGCGGGTGCAGGTAAGGCGGCTGTTCCTGCCGGAGCAGGAGAGCGACAGCCGCAAGACGATCCTGACTGCGGCGGAGCGCTGCGGCACGGAGATCGTCTTTGTCACGGAGGACCTGACGCTGGACTTCTCCGGCGGCAGCCTGCAGCTGTTTGCGCCGGTCCTGCCCGGCTCGCGCAATTGCGGCCTTGCCGCATTGATGTCCGCGGGAGAATATGATATACTGATCCCGGGCGATATGCCGGCTGCCGCAGAGCGCGTGCTGGCCGATACGCACAGCCTGCCGCAGGTGGAGGTGCTCGTTGTCGGGCACCATGGCGCGGCCGGTTCCACCGCGCCGGAGCTGCTGCAGGCCGTTTCGCCGGAGATCGCAGTCATTTCCGTGGGCGCGGACAATTCCTACGGCCATCCCGCGCAGGCCGTGCTCGATCGCCTGACGGAGGCGGGCGCGGCCGTATACCGCACGGATCAGGCGGGCGATATTACGATCACGAGGTAAGGCTATGGCAAAAAAAGCGGAATCCGGCGGCTATGCGCGCCTGAAGGGCGATCTGGCGCAGAAGACGCCCGGCAGCTTCTATGTGCTCTACGGCGAGGAGGACTATCTTCGCCGCTACTATCTTTCCATGCTGCGCAGGCAGCTCGTCGACGGGCCGACGGAGGACTTCAACTTCCACCGCCTGACATCGGAGAATTTTTCGATGCAGGTCCTCTCGGAGAGCCTCGAGGCCCTGCCGATGATGGCGGAGCGCACGATGATCCAGGTCGACGACGTCGATCTGTTCGCCCTGCCGGAGGATGACCGCACGCAGCTGGCGGCGCTGTTTTCCGACATCCCGGACTATGCCTGCCTAGTGCTCGTCTATGCGGACTTCAAGCCGGACAAGCGGAAGAAAAAGCTCTGGGATGCCATGGAAAAGAACGCCGTGCTGGCGGAGTTCGCCTACCAGACCGAGCGCGACCTCACGGCGTGGATCGTGCGGCACTTCCGTGCGGAGAAAAAGAATATTTCGCCTGCGCTCTGCGGCTACCTGCTGCAGCGCTGCGGCTCGTCCATGACGCGGCTCGATGCCGAGATCGCAAAGATCTGCGCCTATTCCGGGGCGGACGACATCGTCCGCGCGGACATCGACGCCGTTGTGGAGCCGACGCTCGAGGCGGTCGTCTTTGAGATCACCGACGCGCTGGGCCAGCGCGAGTTTGACCGCGCACTCGAGCGCCTGAGCGTCATGCTCAAGCTGCGGGCCGAGCCCATCGCCATGCTCGGCGCGGTCGGCAGCCATATGCGCAGGCTCCATGCCGCGCGCATCCTGCAGGCGGCCGGGAAGACCTCGCAGGACCTTGCCTCGCTCTGCGGCGTCGCGCCGTTTGCGGCCAACAAGTGCTTTGCGCAGGCGCGGCGGCTGTCGGACCGCTTCTGTGCGCAGGCCGTGCTGCTGTGCTGCGAGGCCGACCGGCAGATGAAGACGTCCTATGACGACCCGGCGCGGATTCTGGAGCTTCTGATCCTGCAGCTCGCCGAGGAGGCCCGCCATGATTAAGCTGCGGCAGGCCATCGTCGTCGAGGGGCGCTATGACAAAAATGCCCTGTGCCAGCTCGTCGATGCGCCCGTCATCGAGACGCATGGCTTCGGCGTGATGAAGGACAGGCGGCTGCTCGGCTTTCTGCGGCAGGTCGCCGCGGCGCGGGGCCTCATTATTTTAACGGACTCCGACGGTGCGGGCTTCGTCATCCGCAATTTCCTCAAGGGCGCACTGCCGCCGGAGCAGGTGCTGCACGCCTATATCCCCGATGTGCCGGGCAAGGAGCGCCGCAAACGCGCCCCCGGCAGGGAGGGCAAGCTCGGCGTGGAGGGCATGCCGCCGGAGGTGCTGCTCGAGGCGCTGCGGCGGGCCGGGGCACAGGCGGAGGACTCGCCGGAGCCGCCGGACCCCATCACAAAAACGGACCTGTATCTCGCCGGGCTTTCCGGCGGGGCGGACAGCGCGGCGCGCCGCCGCACGCTGCAGCAGGAGCTTGGCCTGCCGGAGCATCTCGGCAGCGCAGGGCTGCTGCAGGCGCTGAATCTGCTGATGACGCGCGAAGAATTTCAACACCGCTATGGAGAACTGCGATGATCGATATTTCGGTAAACGAGCTGGTCAAGTCCTTTGAGGTCGGCCAGACCCTGCTGGACGGACTGAGCTTTGACATTCACGAGGGCGAATGCGTCGGCATCATGGGCCGCAACGGCTGTGGCAAGACGACGCTGTTCCGCCTGCTGACGGGGGAGCTGTCCCCTGATTCCGGCGAGATCCATATCGCCGCCGGAAAGAAGCTGGGCCTCATCTCTCAGATCCCGGTCTATCCGGCCGGCTTTTCCGTTGAGGATGTGCTGCGCACGGCCTTTGCCGCGCTGGCCTCTCTGAAGCGCCGGATGGAGGAACTGGAAAAAACGCTCGAAAAGGATGCTTCCCGAGCGAATCTGAGCGAATATGACCGCTTGAGCAACGCCTATCTGACGGGCGGCGGCTATGAGCAGGACACGGAAGTCGACAAGGTCTGCAACGGCCTTGGCATCCCGGCCGAAATGCGCGGCCGCGAATTTGACCGCCTGTCCGGCGGCGAAAAGACGCGCGTGAATCTGGCGCGCCTGCTGCTTGAGAAGACGGACATCCTGCTGCTCGACGAGCCGACGAACCATCTGGACCTGCGCAGCGTGGAGTGGCTGGAGGACTACATCCGGCACTTCAAGGGCACGGTCCTGACGATCTCGCACGACCGTTATTTCCTCGATCAGGTCGTGCAGCGCATCATTGAAATATCCGCAGGCAAGGCCGAGTTCTACAGCGGCAACTACAGCTTCTACCTCGAGGAAAAGCAGGAGCGCTTCAACCATCAGCTCCGGCAGTATGAGCAGGAGCAGGCCAAGCTCAAGCAGCTCGGCTTCACCGTCGAGCGCATGAAGGGTTGGGGCATCAACAACCGCGTGCTCTACCGCCGCGCCATGTCCATCCAGCACCGCATGGAGCGCATCGAGAAGACGGAGCGGCCGACCAAGGAGAAGACGCTCCGCGCCCGCTTCGGCGAAAAGGAGTTCCACGGCGACGAAGTCCTCACCGTCAAGAATCTCAGCAAGCAGTTCGGCGGCCGGACGCTGTTTTCCGGCGTGGAGCTGACGGTGCGGGGCGGCGAGCGCATTGCGCTGCTCGGCGACAACGGCACCGGCAAGACGACGTTCCTGCGCGTGCTGCTCGGCGAGCTGCCCGCGGAGGGCAAGATCAAGTTCGGCCCGTCCGTCAAGTCGGGTTATCTGCCGCAGGTCATTCACTTTGCCCACCCGGAGCGCACGCTCTATGACACGATGCTCTATGAGAAGAACTGCACGCCCCAGACGGCGCGCGACCGCCTCGGCGCATTCCTGTTCTCCGGCGAGGACGTGTTCAAGACCGTCGGCACGCTCTCCGGCGGCGAGCAGTCGCGGCTGCGGCTGTGCATGCTCATGGATGAAAAAATCAATCTGCTCGTGCTCGACGAGCCGACGAACCATCTGGACGTCGCCTCGCGCGAATGGATCGAATGCGCCCTCGAGGACTACGAGGGCACGCTGATCTTCGTCTCGCACGACCGCTATTTTGTCGATAAATTCGCCACCCGTATCTGGGAGCTTTCAGACGGGACTATCCGCGACTTCCCGTGCGGCTATGCCAAATACCGCGCCATTCTGGAGCACGAGGCGGCCGCCCGTCAGCGGCCCGCCCAGCCGAAGAAGGAAAAGCAGGCCAAGCCGGTCTCCGGCAGCAAGGAGCTGGAAAAGCTCGTCCGCAGGCTCGAGCGGGAGATCGCTGCGAAGGAGGACGAGGCGGCGCAGCTCGAGCAGGCGCTGGCCGGGGCTGCGAGCGACTATCAGGAGCTGCTGCGCCTGACGGCGGAAAAGGAGCGCTGCGAGGCGGAGCTGGAGGACCTGATGGCTCGCTGGGAGGAGGCCGCGCAGGCGCTGGAGCAGGGGTGAGGCCTGCACGCCGGATTGTGGAACGGGAAAGGACACTCGTATGGTTTCCTTTCCCACTTTTCTTCCCTCCGAAACTTTCGGCTGGGCAGGTTTTTTTGACAGCCTGAGATTTCTTAATGGAATATTCATGAATTCTGCGGCTTTCGGACTTGTGTCCGGGGGCCGCAGCGGCTATAATATACCATGACTATATCTGCTCCGTACACCCCGGAGCGGTCAGAAGGAGATTTTTGCATTATGAGTGAATCCTGCGGAGGCAACTGCTCGAGCTGCAGCGAAGCCTGCTCGGAGCGCAAGCCGGAGAGCCTGCAAGCGCAGCCCAATCCGAAGTCCAAGATCGGCAAGGTCATCGCCGTCGTGTCCGGCAAGGGCGGCGTCGGCAAGAGCACCGTTTCTGCCATGCTGGCAACGGCCATGCAGCGCACCGGCCGCCGCGCCGGCGTGCTGGATGCCGATATCACCGGCCCGTCCATCCCGAAGGCTTTCGGCGTCAGCGAATGCGCCAGTGTGGATGAGGAGGGCATTTACCCGGCCGTGACGGAAAGCGGCATCCAGATCATGTCCGTGAACCTGCTGCTCGAGCATGAGGATGACCCTGTTCTCTGGCGCGGACCCATCATCGCGGGCGCGGTCAAGCAGTTCTGGACGGACGTCGTGTGGGAAAATGTCGACTATCTGTTCGTCGACATGCCTCCCGGAACGGGCGACGTGCCCCTGACGGTCTTCCAGTCCCTGCCGGTGGACGGCATCGTGATCGTCACCTCACCGCAGGAGCTTGTCTCCATGATCGTGGCCAAGGCCGTGCGCATGGCCGAGATGATGCATGTGCCAGTCATCGGCCTTGTGGAGAACTACAGCTACTTCCGCTGCCCGGACTGCGGCAAGTGCCATCAGATCTTCGGCAAGAGTCATCTGGACGAGACGGCGCAGGCCTATCATCTGCCGGTGCTCGCGCGCCTGCCTATCGACCCCGCCGTGGCGGAGGCCTGCGATGCGGGCCGTGTCGAATCACTCGACACGACGGAGCTCGAGCCTGCCCTGCAGGCCATCCTCGCGCGCTGAGGCACCTTTTCCACGGAATTATTTTCCGATACAAGGGAACGAACGGCGCACCGGCGCCGTCTATATAGAGGAAACAGTCCGGCGAAAAACCAGAGGGACTTTTTCGGCTGGCTGAGAGGAAGCGCCGCTGCGGCGCAGAAACGGAGGATCTACAATGAAGAAACGAATGCTTTGCTGCCTGCTGGCATTGGTGCTTGCGGTCGGACTGCTGTCTGCCTGCGGCTCCGGGAAAGCGGCGGTTTATGTGCAGTCTGTGGCGGCGCTCACGGGCTATGGCTCGCTCGGCGGCGCGAACACCAGCTCCGGCGTCGTCGTGGCGCAGAAGGAGATCAAGGTCGAACGCGATTCCAGCCGGAAGATCAAGCAGCTCAATGTCGAGGTCGGCCAGGAGGTCAAGTCCGGCGAGGTCCTGTTTACCTATGATATGGAGGATATGCAGCTCACCATCGACAAGGCCAAGCTTGAGATCGAGCAGATGAAGAACAACGTCAAGGATCTGACGACCCAGATCTCCCAGCTCGAGAAGGAAAAGAAGAGCGCGCCCACCTCGGAGCAGCTCTCCTACACCGTGCAGATCCAGGCACTTGAGGCCGACAAGAAGGAAGCGGAGTATAATATCACCGTCAAGCAGAAGGAACTCGATGCCATGACCTCCGGCTCCGGCACCGCGAATGTGACGGCTCCTGTGGACGGCAAGGTACAGGCCATCAACGAGAACGGCACGGACAGCAGCGGCAATGCCGCAGCCTACATCACGCTGGTGCAGGACGGCGCTTACCGCGTCAAGGGCAAGATCAACGAGCTGAACCGCAGCGACATCGCCGTCGGCGTTCCCGTTGTCATCCGCTCCCGCGTGAATGATTCCGTCTGGTCCGGCACCATCACGGAGATCGATACGGAAAACCCGAGCTCCGGCAACGCAGGCTTTTCCTATGACTACGGCTATTCCAATTCCGACGACACGAGCAGCTCCAGCAACTATCCGTTCTATGTCGAGCTCGACAGCACGGACGGCCTGATGCTCGGTCAGCACGTCTATATTGAGCCGTCGGACGGCGGAACGGTCTCCGACACCATGAAGCTCGACGCCTCATTCCTGCAGGGCACTGCGGAGGAGGGCTTCTGGGTCTGGGCCGAGAAGGACGGCAAGCTCGAGAAGCGCACCGTCACCGTCGGCACGTTCGACGAGACCTACAATACCTATGAGATCCTCGACGGCCTTGCGGCGGAGGATTACATCGCCTTCCCCGAGGACGGCATGGAGGAGGGCGACCCGACGACGCACACCATGCCGACGGAGAATCCGAGCGCAGAGCCGAGCGACGGCGTCGATGACAGCGGCGCGACCGGCGACGGCGTCGATGACAGCGGCGCTATCGGCGACAGCGCGGACACTGGCCCCATCGAGGGCGGCGAAGAGGAGTCTGCAGGCAGCGAGGACGGCGAGTCTTCTCAGACGGGAGGAGTCACCTATGCTCGTTGAAATGAAGGATATCTGCAAGGATTATCCGCAGGGCAAGGAGACCGTCCGCATTCTGAAAAACATCAACCTGCAGGTCGAGGAGGGCGACTATCTCGCCATCATGGGCCCGTCCGGCTCCGGCAAGACGACGCTCATGAACCTCATCGGCTGCCTTGACGTACCGACGAGCGGCGAATACCTGCTGACGGGCGAGAATGTCACCAAGGCCAACGAAAACCATCTGGCGGAGATCCGCAACCGCCTGCTCGGCTTTGTGTTCCAGAGCTTCTATCTGCTGCCGAAGCTCTCGGCCGTGGATAATGTCGCCCTGCCGCTGCTGTACGCCGGTGTGAACAAGAAGGAGCGCCGCGAGCGCGCCATTGAGGCGCTGCAGATGATGGGCCTCGGCCAGCGGCTGAATTTCCGCCCGAACCAGCTCTCCGGCGGTCAGTGCCAGCGCGTCGCCATTGCGCGTGCCATCGTGGGCCGTCCGAAGCTGCTGCTGGCGGACGAGCCGACCGGCGCCCTGGACTCTGCTGCGGGCAACCAGATCATGGATATTTTCGACGCGCTGAACGACGCCGGCTCTACGATCATCATGATCACGCATGAGCAGGAGATCGCCGAGCGCGCAAAGCGGATCAATTATATCCGCGACGGCATCCTGTCGGACGGCAGAAGGGACGGTGAGAGCCTTGCATAAGAAAAAGAGTGTCAAAGCGATCGTAATTTCGGGCGTCAGCCTGCTGCTCGTCGCGGCGATCGTCGTGGGCGTGCTGTGGTACCTTGGACACCGCAGTGACCCTGTCAAGGTCGCGCCCGTGTCCATGTTTATGGGCTGGCTCTCGAACGAGAGCACGCAGTCCGGCAACGTGACGGCGGATAACCTGCAGAAGATCTATGCCTCCGATACGCAGACCGTCACAGCCCTGCTCGTGCAGGAGGGTCAGACCGTCAAGAAGGGCGATCCGCTGTTCCGCTATGACACCACGCTCTCCGACATTCAGGTCGAGCGGCAGGAGATCGCAGTCAAACAGGACGACCTGAACCTCAACAAGGCAAAAAAAGACCTTGCCAACATCAACCGCCTGCGCCCCTATGTGCCGACGCAGCCGACGGATCCCCCCACGGAGCCGACGGAGCCGGAGCCGACGGACGAGCCGACCCAGCCGCCTGAGCCGACGGAGCCGACCGTTCCCATTGCCCCGGAGGAGCTGCCCTATCTCATGGGCGGCGAGGGCACGCAGGCCTCTCCGCTGTTCTATCTCTGCGCGGCGGATATGCAGTATGATCAGTCCTATTTTGAAGAGCTCCTCGGCGAAAAAACGGAGCTGTGGGTCGTGTTCCAGGTGCGCGAGGGCAATGCCCTGCACGCCGAGCTGCGCAGCGAGCTTCCGCTGAAGCTTACGCGCGACGAGGAAACGCAGACCATCCGCTTCACGGTGTTCATTCCCGAGCAGGACGACGTGAAGGAGGAGAACAAGACCCTGCGGGCAGCTGCGGCGGATGTCTCTGCCAGCCCGGATGTCACGGTCGTCGACTATGACGGCGAATACACTGCGGCGGAGATCGCAAAGATGCGCGCCGAGAAGCAGAAGGAAATCCGCGACCTCGACCTGAAGCTCCGCATGGACAAGGTCACGCTGGAGCGCATGAAGCAGGAGGCGGCGAACGGCATCGTAACGTCCAAGCTGGACGGCACGGTGCTCCGCGTGAATGACCCCGACACAGCCAAGCAGGAGGGAAGCCCCGTCGTGATCGTCTCGGGCGGCGGCGGTTATTACGTCAAGACCGGCGTGACGGAGCTTGACCGCGATAAATATCCGGTCGGCACCCAGATGCGCATCCAGTCGTGGGAGCACGGCGAGGTCTACGGTACGGTGGCGGAGATCTCCGATACCCCGGTGCCCTCCTCCAATAATCCCTATTACTCGTCCGGCAACCGGAACGTCAGCTTCTACACCATGCTCATTGCGCTCGATGCGGACAGCCCGCTGCGCGAGGACGAGTGGGTCGATGTCTATTTTGACGCTGCGTCGACGGCCAGTGAGGATGCCCTGTGCATCGAGACACGCTTCATCCGGCAGGATGAAGGCGGCAGCTATGTCTATCTCCGCGGTGAGGATCAGCTCCTGCACAAGCAGTATGTCACGACGGGCGTCGTGCAGTGGGGCTATACGGAGATCAGAAGCGGTCTGACGGCCGACGACTGGATCGCCTTCCCCTACGGGAAGGATGTGAAGGAGAATGCAGAGACCATTGAGAGCGACGACTCGGATGATTTCTACTACTACGGCAACTATTAACGGGAGGCGAGAGCATGTTTGAAAATATCCAGCTTGCATTTCAGGGCGTTTTCGGCCATAAGCTCCGCTCGTTCCTGACGATGCTCGGCATCATCATCGGTATCGCTTCCATCATCACGATCATCTCGACCATCAAGGGCACGAATGAGCAGATCAAGCAGAATCTCATCGGTTCCGGCAGCAATATCGTCAATGTCCAGCTCTATCAGAATGACTGGCCCATCGACATGTCCTACCAGACGCCGGACGGCATCCGCGTCCTGCAGGACGAGCAGCGCGATGAGATGCTTGCCCTCGACGGCGTGGCAGATGTGACGCTCTACCGCAGCCGCGAGAATGTTGATGGCTTCTATTACCGCAACACGGGCTTCAGCGGCAAGCTCTACGGCGTGGACGATCACTATTTCTCCGTCTACGGCTATGAGGTCCGCAGCGGCCGCGGCTTTACGGCCCGCGACTTTGCCTCGGCCAGTAAGAACGTCATCCTCGATGAGACGGCGGCCAAGACGCTCTTTAGCTCGGACGATCCCATCGGTAAGATCGTGGAGATCTCCGGCGAGCCGTTCATGGTCGTCGGCGTGGTGAGCCAGAAATCCAGCTTCGAGCCGAAGATCAACTCCGTGAAGGACTATGCGATGTATGTGCAGGAGTCCAGCGGTCTGGCCTTTGTGCCGACGTCCGTCTGGCCGGTGCTCTACCGCTTTGACGAGCCACAGAACGTGGCCGTCCGCGCCACGTCGACCGACACCATGACCGACGCGGGCAAGGCCGTCGCGGACTATCTGACGAGCCATCAGATCATCGCCAGCAAAGCCACGGGCGACAACAGCTATTCCTACCGCAGCGACGATCTGCTCAAGCAGGCCCAGCAGCTGCAGGAAATGAGCAGCGCGACGAACAACCAGCTCATCTGGATCGCCAGCATCTCCCTGCTCGTCGGCGGCGTGGGCGTTATGAACATCATGCTCGTGACCGTCACGGAGCGCACGGCGGAGATCGGCCTGAAAAAGGCCATCGGCGCAAAGCGCCGCCGCATTCTGGCGCAGTTTCTGACGGAGGCGTCCGTGCTGACCGGCATCGGCGGCCTGCTCGGCGTGCTGGGCGGCATCGGCATGTCGCAGCTCATCTCGAAGTTCATGGATACGCCGACGGCGCTGAGTGTCCCCGCCATTCTCGTGGCGGTGGTGTTCTCCGTCCTCATCGGCCTGATCTTCGGCCTCGTCCCGGCCGTGAAGGCGTCGAAGCTCAACCCCATCGAAGCTCTTCGCCGCGAATAAGACGTTTTCTCATGCAGCCGCCCGAAAACCGGGCGGCTGCATTTTTCTGTTGCAATTTGCGGGCCGTTCCGCTACAATTACCGTGCCGGGCTTTCCGGCGCGACATCTGCAAAAGAGGGAACACGCATGGAGAAAAAAGCGGTCTATCCCGGGTCGTTCGACCCGTTTACCAACGGTCATATGGACATCGTGCGCAAGGCCTCGGCCATTTTTGACCGGGTCTATATCGTCATGGCCGTCAATTCCGAGAAGCGGCGCGCCTTTGACTGCCGCCGCATGCAGGAGGCCATGGAGCGCGCGCTGGCGGACAGCGGCATTACGAACTGCGAGGTCAGTATTTATGACGGCCTCATCGCCGAGTATACGAAGCATCACGGCATCGGCTATATGGTCCGCGGGCTGCGCAACAATATGGATTATAACTACGAGGAAAACATCGCCGAGGTCAACAAGCTCATCGATCCGTCGCTGGAATATGTCTACTTCCGCGCGGATAACGTCGCCGTGTCGTCCTCCATGGTCAAGGAGCTGCGCCACTACGGGCAGGATGTCTCAAGCTATGTCCCGCCCGCCATCGCCGCCCTGCTGGCGGATGGAAATACGGAGCGCTGAGGATTTGCAGTGGCTGTTGTTAAAACGGTAAACGCTCGCCGCGCCCGAACCGCCGGCCCTGCCGGCGGTTTTTTTGCGCGCAAAACGGAAAAACTGAAAAAAGTTCTGCGCTCCATCTTGACAGAATACCCTGCAGGGGTATATAATCAAGATACCCCAACGGGGTATTTGAAAGAACGAGGTGACCGTCATGGAAGAATGCTGCTGCCAGAAGACCAAGGTCCGCACGGACGAGGAATACAAGAGCCTGATGAACCGGCTGAACCGGATCGAGGGCCAGATCCGCGGCCTGAAGGGCATGCTGGAGAAAAACGCCTACTGTCCCGACATCCTGACGCAGGCGGCCGCAGCCAACGCGGCGGTGAACGCCTTCTGCAAGGAGCTGCTGGCCGACCATATCCGCACCTGTGTCGCGGAGAATATCCGCGCCGGGAACGACGAGGTGATCGACGAGCTTGTGCGCACCATGCAGAAGCTCATGAAGTGAAGCGATCCCGGAAATTCATCGGAAAGGATGGGAACGATGGAACAATATCAAGTGACCGGAATGAGCTGCGCGGCCTGCAGTGCCCGCGTGGAAAAAGCAGTCTCCAAGGTGCCGGGTGTGACGTCGTGCAGTGTGAGCCTGCTGACGAATTCCATGGCCGTTGAGGGAACGGCGGACGAAGCCGCCATTGTCGCCGCCGTGACGGAGGCGGGCTATGGCGCAAAGCGCAAGGGCGCAGAGCCGTCGGCCGCCCGGCCGTCCGAGGCGCTCGAGGCGCTGGAGGACCGTGAAACACCGAAGCTGAAGCGCCGCCTCATCGCGTCGGTCGGCTTTTTGGTCGTGCTGATGTACCTCTCCATGGGCCACATGATGTGGGGCTGGCCGCTGCCGGGCTTCCTGGCGGGCAACCATGTCGCCATGGGCCTTACCGAGATGCTGCTGACGATCATCATCATGGTCATCAACCAGCGCTTCTTCCTCAGCGGCTTCCGCAGCCTGCTGCACCGCGCGCCGAATATGGACACCCTCGTGGCCCTCGGCTCCACGGCTGCCTTCGGCTACAGCACCTATGCGCTGTTTGCCATGACGGCCGCGCAGCTGCACGGCGATGCCGAGCTGGTCATGCACTATATGGACGAATTCTATTTTGAGTCCGCCGCCATGATCCTCACGCTCATCACCGTCGGCAAAATGCTCGAGGCCCGCTCAAAGGGCAAGACGACAGACGCCCTCAAGAGCCTCATGAAGCTCGCCCCGAAGACGGCGACCGTCGTCCGCGCGGGCAAGGAGACGGTCGTCCCCATCGAGCAGGTGCGCACCGGCGACATTTTCGTCGTCCGCCCCGGTGAGACCATCCCTGTGGACGGCGTCGTCGAGGAGGGCAGCAGCGCCGTGAACGAGGCCGCGCTGACCGGCGAGAGCATCCCCGTGGATAAGGCCGCGGGAGACGCCGTCTCCGCGGCGACCCTGAACCAGTCCGGCTTCCTGCGCTGCCGCGCCTCGCGCGTCGGCGAGGATACGACGCTCTCGCAGATCATCCGCATGGTCAGCGACGCCGCCGCGACAAAGGCCCCCATCGCCAAGGTGGCCGACCGCGTCTCCGGCGTGTTCGTCCCGGCCGTTATCGGCATCGCGCTCGTCACATTTGCCGTCTGGATGCTTGTCGGGCAGACCGTGGGCTATGCGCTGGCGCGCGCCATCTCCGTGCTCGTCATCAGCTGCCCGTGCGCCCTTGGCCTTGCCACGCCGGTGGCCATCATGGTCGGCAACGGCGTTGGCGCAAGACACGGCATCCTGTTCAAGACGGCCGCTTCGCTGGAATCGGCCGGGCGCGTCGAGATCGTCGCGCTGGATAAGACCGGCACCATCACGCAGGGCGAGCCGGAGGTCACGGACCTGCTGCCCGCGCCGGGCGTGACGGAGGATGAGCTGCTGCGGCTGGCCAATGCGCTCGAGCAGCGCAGCGAGCATCCGCTGGCCCGTGCCGTGGTGCGCCGCGCGGCCGGCATGGACGCGCCGGAGGTCACAGACTTCCGCGCCGTGCCCGGCAACGGCCTGACGGCCGAGCTGGACGGGCAGAAGCTCGCGGGCGGTAATCTTGCCTTTGTGCAGAGCCTTGCCGCGATCCCGCAGGAGACGCAGGACCGCGCTGCCCGGCTGGCAGAGCAGGGCAAGACGCCGCTGTTCTTCTGCCGCAGCGGCAAGCTCCTCGGTGTGATCGCCGTGGCGGACATCATCAAGCCGGACAGCCCGCAGGCCGTCCGGGAGCTGCAGGGCATGGGCATCCGCGTCGTCATGCTGACGGGCGATAACGAGCGCACGGCAAAGGCCATCGGCGCGCAGGCCGGTGTGGATGAGGTCATCGCGGGCGTCCTGCCGGACGGCAAGGAGGCCGTCATCCGCCGCCTGAAGGAGCAGGGCAAGGTTGCCATGGTCGGCGACGGCATCAACGATGCCCCCGCCCTGACGCGTGCGGACACCGGCATCGCCATCGGCGCGGGCACGGACGTCGCCATCGACGCGGCGGATGTCGTGCTCATGAAGAGCCGTCTGCTCGACGTTCCAGCCGCCATCCGCCTGAGCCGCGCCACGCTGCGCAATATCCACGAGAATCTGTTCTGGGCATTTTTCTACAATGTCATCGGCATCCCGCTTGCCGCCGGTGCATGGATCCACCTGCTCGGCTGGGAGATGAACCCGATGTTCGGCGCGGCGGCGATGAGCCTTTCGAGCTTCTGCGTCGTGACGAACGCCCTGCGCCTGAACCTGTTCCGCATCCGCAGCACGAAGCACGACCACAAGCGGAAGAACCATGCAAAGCAGACCGTTGCAAAAACGGCTGAAGATCATAAGGAAAACAAGGAGGAAACATCCATGGAAAAGACGATGAAGATCGAAGGTATGATGTGCGGTCACTGCGAGGCCCGCGTGAAGAAGTGCCTCGAGGCCCTGCCGGGCGTGGAAAAGGCCGAGGTCAGCCATGTCAGCGGCACGGCCGTCCTGACGCTGTCCGCACCGGTCGACGACGCGCTCCTGAAGAAGACTGTCGAGGATCAGGGCTATCAGGTCATCTGAATCCGGAAAAGCAATGCCGCAGGGGAATGAAGTGCCCCCTGCGGCATTCTTGCCGTTAAAATGAAAAAAGCAATTACGAAAGCAATTACGTCTGTAGCAGCGCTCCCTGAGCGCCTTGCAGGCTGACTTCTGATTCCTGCTATTTGATCAGCGGCCTGTTTTTCGGCATAAAACGACCACCTCCCCGGCAGAATAACCGGAGAGGTGGTGCAGATGAAAAAAGTGCTGATCGCGATCCTGCTGCTGGGCCTGCTGCCGCATGCGTCGGCGGACTACATTCACTGGGTGGACTTCCGCCTCAGTGCGCCGGTGCTCCGCAGCGCGCTGGAGCTGGACATGGCCTCGCAGGGCGGGGAGCAGCCCCTTGACTGGATCGATATTCTGGCGCTGGCCGCGGCATGGCGCGGCGGAACGGGTGTGACTGTGGCGGACACACAGCGGGCGGCGCAGGCCCTGCGCGGCGATACGCCGCCGGAGCGGCTGCCCGGCATGGCGGGGCGCTGTTTTTCCTATTACCGCGCGGCCTACGGCGCGGCGCTCGGCGGGCTGGTCGGGCATTTTGCCATCCGGCGGACGGATCCGCAAACCGGCGAAGCGGAGTGGATCCCGGCCTACGGCCTCAAGGCGTTCTCGCCCATTGCGGCGGGCTATCCCTGGTCGCATTACCCGGACTTCGGAGCGCAGCGCAGCTATGGCTATGCGCGGCCGCATCTCGGCAACGACATCCTCGGTGCGCTTGGCACGCCCATCTGCGCTGTGGAGGGCGGCACGGTCGAGGCGCTCGGCTGGAACCGCTACGGCGGCTGGCGCATCGGCATCCGCTCCGACGACCGGAAGCGCTATTATTACTATGCCCATCTTCGCAAAGACACGCCCTATGCCGAGGGACTTGCCGTCGGGCAGCGGGTGCAGGCGGGGGACGTCATCGGCTTTATGGGCCGCACGGGCTATTCTGCGCAGGAGAACGTCAACAATATCGAGACGGTGCACCTGCATTTCGGCCTGCAGCTGATCTTCGACGAGTCGCAGAAGGAGTGCGACAGCGAGATCTGGATCGACGTCTATCCCATTATCGAGCTGCTTGCCTCGCATTGCAGCAGCGTGGCCCGCGACCCGCAGACCGGGAGGTGGGAGCGGCTGTATCCCTACTGCGATCTGGATGCGGAGCCGCTCAGATCAGCTGCTGCTCGTTGATGATGAGCTTGAACTGCAGGCCGAGCTTTTCGGCCGCCTTGCGGCAGAGGATCATGCGCTGCATGAAAATTTCAAAATAGTCCATGACGGAGCCGAAGTGCGTGTCGACCGTCAGCTTCAGCTTGACGAGCGTGCGGTCCTCGTTGATCTTCAGCGTGGACTTTTTCACGGAGTAATTCACACGGTCGTGGATGTCGAACGTCGTCGTGTCCTGATTGCGCACGCGGCTGCGGCGCACATCGGCCTTGTCCGCGAGGATGAGGGCAGCCGCGACGGCGTTGACCGGCACGCCGGTGCCCTCGTCGTGGTTGCCGATGGCTGTGACGATCGTCGCGACGTCCTCGGCCCCGAAGCCGAGCGACGTCAGGATCTGGAACGCCATGACGGCGCCGCTCTGCGAGTGCTCGATGCGGTTGACCAGATTGCCGATGTCGTGCAGATAGCCTGCGATCTTCGCCAGCTCGACGGTGTGGGCGTCGTAGCCGAGCGTTTCGAGCAGATAGCCCGCCATAGCCGCCACATGCGTCACATGGGCAAAGCTGTGCTCCGTGTAGCCCAGCGCCACGAGCGATTCGTCCGCCTTGGAAATATAGGCGCGGATCGTTTCATTTTTTTCGATCTCTTCAAAAGTCATAAGTCATACCTTCTTCCTGTTATCTCTGTCAGTATAGCAGCTTTTCCGGCCGGAATCAACGAAGTTTGTGTTAAAAATTCACAGATATGGATGCGCAAAACCGGGAACTTGCTTGACAGGCCCATCGTCTCATGATAGGATGAGAATGTTAACAAACCGTTATTTCGACAGAGAAAGGGAAAATTATGAAGTATTGTCATAACTGCGGCGCGCCGCTTGTCGATGACGTGCGCTTCTGCACCGCCTGCGGCAGCCCGCTCGACCCGCCGGAAACGGAACCGGCGATGCCCGAGTCGGCCGTAATGCCCGAAATGCCGGAGCCTGCGCCGGAAATGCCGGTCATGCCCGGAGAGGCCCTGCCGCCGGAGCCGCCGAAAAAGCGCAAAAAGCGGATCTGGCTCTGGATCCTGCTCCCGGTCGTTGTGCTGGCGCTGGCCGCCGGAGCGCTGTATTACTTCCTCGTGTGGAATGCGCCCGAGGCCCGCGTGCAGCGCGCGTGGCAGAAGACGGCCGCTGCCCTCGAGACAGAGGTCGGCCGCCCGGAGAAGCTGATGGCCTTTGCCGAGACGCTGCGGGGCCCGCTGAGTGAGCAGCGCGCGCTGACGGCCACGCTCACGTTTGAATCCAACGGCGAAACGCTCGCGGCCGAGCTCTATTCGCAGCGCGACAATGCGGCGCGCCGCCTCGGCGGCACGGCTGAGCTGACCGTGCCGTGGGGGGAGGGGACGCTGCCCATTTCGTTCTATGGCGATGCGGAGGAGCTGCAGCTCACGCTGCCCGGCATCACGGACGAGGTCTACAGCATCCCCGCGCACGGCATTGCCGAGGCCTATGCCGATTCCGCCCTCGGCAAAATGCTGGGCGAGCTCGGCTCGCTGGAGGACCTTGATCTTTTCCCGGAGGAGACCGCCAGAGACCCGGCTCTGTCTGCTGATCTGCAGGATAAGCTCCGAACCTTCGGCGACAGCCTGAAGGTCACGAAGGCCGGGACGTCCGTCCTGACGCTGGACGGGCGCAGCGTGCCGGTCACGAATTACGACATCGACTTCAGCAAAAAGCAGCTCACGCGCCTGTGCAGAGCCTTCTGCGATGCCTATGAGATCGATTTCACCGTCAATATGGACGTGAAGATGAGCACAGATACCGTGATCGGCGAGCTGATCGACAGCGTGCGCACGCCGCTGCACGTCTCGGTGGACGGCGACGGTATGGTCCGCGCGTGGGAGATGACGACCCGCGAATCCGGGACGGATACCACGGTCCGCATCCTGCTCGCCGGAGAGGAGAACCCGTGGAGCCGCATCGAGGTCTGGACGGCCGAGGACGATGCGGAGCCGGAGGTCCTGTTTGTCTGCGGCCTTTCCGGGCTGGACGGCGTGCTGACGCTTGCCGTCGGCGATGAGACCGGCAGCTATGGTCTGCAGCTTGTGCTGGACGATGCGGCGCAGAGCCTGACGGCCCGCCTGTCGACGGGCTTTGGTGCAGAGAAGCTCGACCTGCTCACGATGAACTACGGCACGGAGGACGGCGGCGCGCAGCTTGGCGTGACGCTGGACCTGCCGGACCAGCTTGACGCAAAGGCGACGCTTGACCTTCACTGGACAGCGCTCGAGACGCAGCCCGAGGCCCTTTCGGACAGCCCCGTCGGCCTGTTCGACCTCTCCGAGGACGAGCTGACGGCGCTGGAGAAGAGCATCGGCGCACAGATCGCGCGGCTTCTCTACGGGGAAGACATGACGACGGGAGAGACGGATGCGGTACTTACCGGGACCTGGAAAATGCAGGTCGACCTGACGCCGAACCTGCTCGATGCGCTCAACGATGCGCTCGGCCTGGATCTGCAGATGGATGATCCCACGGTGATGACGATGCTCGTTACATTCGGGGAGGACGGCAGTTATCACATGGACTATGACGCAAAGGCGCTCCGGGAAGAGCTCAATGCGCTGGAGGACGCGCTGTGTGAGAAGTATCCCGATCAGGAGGCGCTGCTGAAACAGGCTTTTGCCGGTTTGCAGCTCGATGTGGACGGCTCATCCGGGACCTATACGGCCTCGAACGGCATCCTCTACCTGACGCAGAGCGGGGAGGACTGGGAGGATATCCTCTACTATTCCGTGGAGGACAACAAGCTCTATCTGACGCCGCCGCAGGACGAGGAAAGCGGCGACTGGGGCGGCGTGTTCGGCTCGGAATACCCGATGGTGTTCGAGCGCGTGGACTGAGGAGCAACGACTGCGCGCACCCTGTAGGGGAGCGGACAGCCGGACCCGGCACTGCTCCGACGCAAGAAGCGGGCTATCGTCAAAACGGTAAACACTCTCGATTTGTCATTGCGAGGCCCCAGCGGGGCCGTGGCAATCTCGGGAAGGCACTGCCGATGCGAACCAGCTGCCGATAAAATGGTATGCACCAATTGCGTCTGTAGCGGCGCTCAGCGAGCGCCTATGGCAGCTGCAAATTTGGAGGCATGCCCGGCGATCGAGTAAGGCTCCCAGATTTGTCATTGCGAGGAGGCCAACGGCCGACGTGGCAATCTCGGGAAGGCAGTTACGTTTTCGCCATAGCCTACCTGTTATCCACCATGGTACTGCGAGATTCCCACGTCGCTTCGCTCCTCGGAATGACACGTCAGGGGAGTGCCACGGTGCACCAGTGCTCTTCTGCATTTGAATAGCCCCTTACAGGGCGCTCACTGAGCGCCGCTACATTGGCTTGTGCGCTCGGCGGAGTGCCACCAAACCTGCAGTCTGCAAGGCGCTCGCTGAGCGCCGCTACAGACGCAATCGGTTGGTGGGCTTCCACGATACCCATTACGGCCTGCAAGTGCCTGCCGCGAGTGCCAACCACGCCTTTGGAAACGGAGGTATCCTTCATGAAAAAAGCGATCCCGATTTTACTGATCGTATTTCTCTGCCTGCTTGTCGCTTTTTCCGCTGTCTGCGAATACCGGCAGCAGCACCCGGTGCCGGAGGAGCTGTGGCTGTCGTTTGATGCCAACAGCGCATATCGGTTCCGGAATGCGAAGGGAGAGACACTGGAGTATGACGACCTTGATTTCAGCGGTGATATGCAGATCATAGACAGCGTGTTGGGCGGTGTTGACGCGCCTCCGTACTTCTACCTGACGCTTCCATACAGCAAAAGGCTTGAGGCTGACTTTGTGGATGGAGGACCGGATGCTTACATTCGCGTCAGCACGGATCTGGCCCTGTGGGGCGTAGAAGGAAGCGGGATCCAAAGGGCCGTGTTCACCGGCTCGGGCATTGAGATCACGGGCGAGAATATGGACTATACGGTACGAGCCTGCGTTGTTGATGACCTCTATCTGGAGGCGACCGGCAGCGGGGAAAGCAATATCCGTTGTGTGCAGAGGGGCGGGAAGCTGTATCTCACTGCGCAGGACGCCGCGTTTACCGTGAAGTTTAAAAGCTTCCTCGAAGAAGGGTCAATGGACTCTATGGATTTCTCTGCCGGAGAGACCTGTACCATCCGCATCCGTGACGGCGGTATGGAGTTCGTGCGCTAAATCGGGAATGCCCCCGAATTGTCATTGCGAGGAGGTCGCAGGCCGACGTGGCAATCTCGGGAAGGCAGTTACGTTTTTGACGTCAACCCGCGCGGCTCGGCAGTGCCGCGCCGGGTCTGACAGCCGCACTCCTGCAAGCGAAATTGCAGAACATGTAAAAAAACAGGGCGTGCAGCTTTCGAGCTGCACGCCCTTCGCGGTTTCTTCAGTTCTCCGAGACATTCAGCACATCGGCCAGTGAGGTATCCTCAAAATAGGTATTTGCGTTATAGAGGAACAGCACGTCCGTGACCTGCTCGCGGGAGATGACGGACTCGACATTGTCATAATAATACCGCGGATCGATGAGGATGATGTGGTCGTAATAGGGATAGAGGAACTGCATGAGGCAGTTGGCATAGGAGTCCTTGAACAGCAGCAGCGTCTTGCCGGTTTCGGCCGTCGTATAGACGTCCACGCGGGGGTAGTTGCCGCCGAAGAACACGGTGTATTTGTCCTTCTGGTCCAGCGCGCTGCGGTCGTAGATCGTGGCGGACGTCTCTGCGGCGTCGCCGTAAGAGACGTAGTATTCCACGTCCGTCTGTGGGACATACAGCTCCACGGTGTCATAGGCGGCGTGGCTGCCGCTGCGGGAGGCCAGCGTGCCCTCGAACGTGGTGGAGACGGTATAGGTGTCGTAATTCTGGATGGGCTGCGAGATGCCGAGCTGCGCTGCCATGGCCTCAAAGGCATAGCGCGCGCCGAGGCTCGTCCAGTGGTGGTCCGTGCGGTAATAGAGCTGCTCGTCCGTGTGAGCGGAAAGTGCAGCCGAGACGTCAAGGTACGAGATGCCCTGCAGGCTGCCCGCCAGCGCGGTCAGGTCGGCGCTCTGGTCGCGGACCGGCGCATTTTTTGGGAGCTTGTCCGCCAGAATGCACGCGGCGTTCGGAATGACTGCCATGTTCAGCCGCAGGTCCGTGTGGCGCGCGGCAAAGGCGTTAATGGCCTCCACATTGCGGCTGTCCTGCGGCGGATCGGCGGGCGGCTCCATGAGATAGTCGCCGCTGCAGAGGTAGACGCCGTTGGATTCCTTTTGCCCCGTGAGCTTCAGGAAGCGGAGCCGCAGCGCGATCCAGAAATCGCGGCCGGCGAACTGATCGGCCGTGTAGGACTCCAGATCGGAAAACCAGCTGCCGTCCTTCACGGCGGACCAGCTCAGCTTCGGGAACTGGGCCAGCTTGCGGTTCTCACTGTCGGAATAGGTGCGGTCCGGGGTGAGCAGGCTGCCGAGCGTCAGGCAGAGAATGGTCCCGAGCAGGATGACGCTCATAAGAAGGCCCTGCTGCAGCCGGGCGCGCTGGTAGGCAAGCCGCCGGGAGCGGCGCGGATTTCTGTGTTCTTCCAAAACCATCGCCTCCGATCAGAACTGGAAATACAGGAAGGTGGAATAGGTGTCGTTCATCATCAGGGCGATGCACAACAGCAGCAGCGCCAGGAACAGCACCACGGAGAAGGCCTGCCAGGCCTTGCTGCGGCGCAGCAGATTGGTGCCCACATGCGAGACGACGGGGAACGAGCCGATCGCGCCCACGAGCAGCAGGGGCCAGCAGCCCGCCAGATAATACTTCGCCGTGGCGTCGACGAGCGCACTGCCGCTGCCGAACATCCGCCCGATCCAGCCGAAGGCCGCGGCGGGCGAGGACGAGAAGAAGAACACCCAGCCGATGAGCACGAGCAGCAGCGTCAGCACATGGCGCAGCAGGCCGGGCAGGTGCTCCAGCACGCGGCGCAGCACGAACTTTTCGAGGAGAAGCAGTATGCCGTAATAAACGCCCCAGAGCAGGAACGTCCAGTTTGCGCCGTGCCAAATGCCGGTCAGCAGCCAGACGAGCAGCAGGTTCGCGATGGTGCGTACCGTCCCGGCGCGGCTGCCGCCGCAGGGAATGTAGACGTAGTCGCGGAACCACGCGCCGAGCGAGATATGCCAGCGCCGCCAGAATTCCGTGATGCTCTGCGAGACATAGGGATAGTCAAAATTCTTGCCGAAGCGGAAGCCGAACATCGAGGCAAGGCCGATGGCCATGTCCGAATAGCCGCTGAAGTCGAAGTAGAGCATCAGCGCATAGCACACCGCGCCGAGCCACGCGCTCAGCGTGGAAAGCTGCGTCATCGGCAGGGCGGAGAGCGCATAGAACGTCGTGCCGAGCGTATTGGCCAGCAGGACCTTTTTTGCAAGGCCGATGAGGAACAGACGCGCGCCCGAGCCGAAGCCCTCGCGCGTGACGGGGTGGTCGCGCAGCTGCGGCTCCATCTCGGCATACTGCACGATGGGGCCGGAGACGAGTTTCGGGAAGAACGTGACATACAGGCTGAAGTCCAGCACATTGCGCGCAGCGGGCGCGCGGTCGCGGTAGACGTCGAACAGATAGGACAGCAGCGAGAACGTGAAGAACGACACGCCGATGGGCATCGGCAGCTCCCGGGCGCGCAGCGCCGTGCCGAGCAGGGCGTTGAGATTGTCCACAAGGAAGCCGTAGTATTTGAAGAAGCCCAGCAGCAGAAGATTCACGAGCACGGACGAGACGAGCACGAACCGCCCGCTCCGGCCGCGCGCTTTCTGAAGCGCCAGCTCACGGCCCGCAAAATAGTGGAACGCGATGTCCAGCACCATGAGGACGAGGTATTCCGGCGTCCCCCAGGCGAAGAACACGAGGCTGCACACAACGAGGGCGGCATTTTTCAGCCGCTTCGGCAGCACAAAATACAGGATGAGGCTGACGGGCAGGAATACGAACGGGAAGACGAGTGTACTGAATGCCATAGCTTCCCCTCCTTACAGCGCGCCGCGGAACGCCTGCTGCACGGCAGCGGCGTCCTTATGGACGACGAACAGAACGTAGTTGCCGCGGATATCCAGAATGGAGTGATTCGTCAGCAGGTCATACTGCTCCAGACCGTAGCCGTCAAAGCTGGTCTTCTGCGTTTCGAGCCGGGCCTCCACGGCGGCGCGGACGGCCTCCTGCTGCGACGTGTCGCGCAGCTTGAGCAGAAGCAGCTCCTCAGCCTCCATGTTTGTCTGCGGGTAATAGAGCAGGCAGCCGTCAAAATCAGACGGATTCAGGCCGTACAGGCGCTTGACCATCTGCACGCTGCCCTCCTGCAGGGCACTCAGGTCGATGCTCGCCGTGACGGCGGAGGCCACATCCTCAAAGGCGGCCGAGCTGACCGGCTCCTGCCGGAAGCTCACCACGAGGAACACGACGGCAAGACCTGCGCACAGCCAGCGCAGCAGCTCAAGCAGGATCGTTTTCTGTTTCATTTGTCGCATCCTCCGCTTCTGCAGGGCTGTCCAGCCCGGCAAGGATCAGATTGGCAGCCCAATAGGGGTAGAATTCCGGGCGGACGTGGATGCCGTCCGGCTGCCAGAGGTCGGCATAGGTCTGGCAGATCTCGGTATTATCCGCAAAGGGAATGCCGTTTTCGGCGCAGGCCGCGCCGACGGCCTCGCTCCACTCGGGGATATTGCGCCATTTCGAGCTCTTCTCAAAAGCGGGGTCCTGCGCGGGCAGGATGGAGCTGACGACGACCGTCACACCGGGCAGGGCCTCCTTCAGGTCGGCGACGACCTGCAGCAGCTCCGCGACATACTCCTCCTTCGTGTCCCAATAGCCAATGCTGATGTCGTTCAGACCGTAGCACAGGTAGACATAGTCCGGCTGCAGAGCGCGGATGTCGTCCATGTGCGCGGCGACGTCGCGGATGGTGTTTCCGCCGTCCGCCAGCACGCGGCTCTTTTCCAGAAAATCGAAGTAATAGAAGCCGACGGCGCGGGAATCGCCGAGGATGACGTAGCTGTCGAACATGGACCAGATGTCCAGCTCACCGCTCGTGATTTTTGCAACGAGGGCATCGCGCTCCTCCTGCTTCTGCTTGGCCAGCAGCTCCGCGCGGCGCTGCTTCTCCCGCTCGCGCAGCGTTTCGGCGATGGCGGAGGCGTCCTTTGCGGCCGCGCTGTCCAGATAGGCCGTGCCAGCGGCGACGGCCGCGCCCTCCTTCGGGGCGGCGGGCATACTGCCGAGCACCCATACCGTGAGAAGTACGGCGCACAGCAGCGTCAGGATCCACGGCATCAGGCCGCGGCTTTGTCTTTGTTTCATGCTCTCTGCTCCTGTTCAGCGGCTGTGTCCGGAGAGCACAGCCAGAGTAATTATATTCTATCGTATAGACGAAAATTTTGCAACCGAAATCCCGTATATAAGACAGCAGTGCGTGCCGGATGTTTCACAGCCAGAGCTGGACCGCTGCGCCGAGCAGGAGCTGCACGGCCAGCATTACGGGCATGCCGACGGAAAAATGGCGGTGGAGCGTTTTGTGGCGGAACAGCTGCATGGCGAGTATGCCGCCGAGCGCGCCGCCGGCCGCCGCCCAGCCGAGCAGCACGCGCTCGGGGATGCGCCTGCGGCGGCAGCGGGCGAGATGCTTATCCCATCCCATAAGAAAAAACGTGACGGCACTCATGAGGAGCAGCCAGCACACATAGTATTTCAGCATCAGGATCATCCTTTCGGAGGTGGAACATGAAACGGATTCCATGCATTGCAATTGCCTGCCTGATTTTAACATTGAGCGGCTGCGCTGTCAAGAGCGCAGCGGATGCGGAGACGGTCTGTGACCTCGGCTCCGGCCCGGAGCCGCCGCAGTTCTGCCTGGCGGCCGAGCTCCCGGCGGAGCTGCAGCGCTCGGCGGAGGACTCCGCAGAGGGACGCAGCGTCTATACGCGCGCGGACGGGGCCTATGAGGTCGTCATCGAGACGGCAGCCGGGGCGCCCGATGCGGTGCTGCGGCAGCTGACGGGCCGAGAGACGGCCGCGCTGGACCCGGTCTATCTGGCCTGGCCTCAGGCAGATCAGTACCAGTTCGCGTGGACGGGCGCGGACGACGAGGGAGAGCTTGCCTGCTGCGGCACGCTGCTCTATGACGGCACGACGTGCTACACTCTGACCATCCGCTGCGCGGCAGAGCTGGAGAAGACCTATCATGCCGAGTTTGCCCGCATTCTGGCGCACACAAGGCTGACGGACGCCGCATGACCGGCCTGCGATACTTTTTTGCTTGCGTTTTCCCGGCCTTTGCGGTATGATAGGGCATACGGTCCGCAGAATGCGCGCCGATTTTTGTTGTTGGAGGCGCTGCCTGTGAGATCTGTTTCCTGTTTTCTGGCCATTGTCCTGGTCGCCTTCCTGCTGTGCGCCTGCGGCGCGAAGGACGAGCCGAGAGCCTCGGTCGAGTCCGTCGTGCAGGAGAACTGGCCGCAGTTTTCCGATGCCGAATATGACGAGACGGCCGGAACGCTCCGCCTGACGCAGGAGAGCACCATGACCTATGCCTCCGCGCAGAAGTTCGGCGGTGAGGTCTACAAGGACGACCTGTCGCTCGAGAGCTACCTCGATATCGTCGGTGTCATTTCCTATGATGTCCGCAGTGCCTGCGGCCTGCAGGAGCTGACGGTCACACTTGAGGGCGTCAGCAGCGACGGACAGACAATCTACACCGTCAGCAGCGATGGAACGATCACGTCCTGTTGGCAATAAAGAAAGAAGAATCCGTATGAAAGAAAAGCTCCGAATGCTGTTTGACGAAAAACTGTGGAAGTTCCTGCTCGTGGGCGTGCTCAACACGCTCGTTGGCAACGGCCTGATGTTCCTGCTGTATAACCTCGCCGGGTTTTCCTACTGGCCGGCGACGGGCCTGAGCTATGCGCTTGCAAGCGTGATGAGCTATTTTCTCAACCGGTATTTCACGTTCAAATATCAGGGCAGCGGCTGGGAGACGGCCCTGCGCTTCGCGCTGAATATTGCCGTGTGCTACGGCCTTGCCTATGGCCTTGCCAAGCCGCTCGTGCGGCTGATCTTCTCCGGCCTGCCGAAAAAATGGGCGGAGAATCTGGCCATGCTGGCGGGAATGGGCCTGTTTGTGGTGTTCAACTACTTCGGCCAGCGCTTTTTTGCCTTCCGTGAGAAGAAGACGGAGTAAGGAACGCTGGTGGAGGGAGCCAGCAGATTCCCGGGCATTCCCGCCGGCCGCACGCGTTATGTAGGGGAGGGGCATGCCCCTCCCGGCGCTGTACTGTCGACTTGTGTAGGCTCTCGTTAAAATAGGGATGACTCCCGAATTGTCATTGCGAGGAGGCGCAGCCGACGTGGCGCCCTGAGCGCGAAGCGCGAGGAAGTGCCCTTGGGGTGCAATCTCGCAGTGCTTGGTTGGATAACAGGGTACTCCCGGCGAAAACGCAACTGCCTACCCGAGATCGCCGCGTCAGGTGGTGCGGCAGTGGACCAGTGCCCTTCTGCGGTTGACTTTATCCCGGCGGTTTGCTATAATCTCCGTATTCTGTTCCAGGAGGTGGTAGCTTGCTGCGCAGGCTCCTGCATAAGATCGTCCCGCCGGAAAACAGCCTTCCGCTTGCCATCACGGGCCTGATGAACCTCATCGCGTTCAGCGGCCCGAAGCTGCTGCAGGTCCTGGGGTGGAGCCTTCCCATGCACGATATGACGGCGGCCTTCGACCGCGCGTTTCCGTTTTCACCGGTCTGGGTCTTCGTCTATGTTGCGGCGTTCCCGTTCTGGATCTATCAGTATTCCGTCGTGGCCAAGGAGAGCCGCTCCCTGTGCTATCGCCTTGTGGCGGCCGATTTTGCGGCCAAGGTGATCTGCCTCCTGTTTTTCGTGCTGCTGCCGACGCACAATGTCCGCCCGCCACTGGAAACGGGCGGCTTCACGGGCTGGGCCATGCGGACGATCTGGCTGCTGGACACCCCGACGAACCTGTTCCCCTCCATCCACTGCTTTGTCTCGTGGCTCGGCACGCGCTATATCTATGAGTGCCGCAGCCTTCGTCATCGCGGCCTGACGTGCACGCTGTGCACCGTCGGCTCCGTGCTCGTGTTCCTCGCGACGATGTTCACGAAGCAGCATGTGTTCTACGATGTCATCGGCGGTATCGCCGTGGCCGAGATCGGCTGGCTTGTCGCGCGCTATACCGGATTACCGCGTCTGTTCGAGCGCCTGAACGAGCGCTTCCTCCGCACCGCGCTTGCAAAAATTATTTAAGGCAGCTCCCCATAAAGTTCAAGAAGCCCGCTGCGGTCCCGCAGCGGGCAAATATTTTAATTCCGGAAATACGATCCGTCCTGCCGGGCAGGGCGCGGCATGCGTGCTCCGCAAGCAGCGTGCTGCCTCCGCCGCAGCAGCCCGGTTCAAGCGCCGCAAAGGGCGGCTGCGCGGCGGAACGCGGCGTCATGCGCTCCGCACTTCCACCCATAGAATAGCATACGGCGGCGTACCGTACCAGCACGCCGCCGTAAAATCTTTGTTAAATTTACTTTACACGGATGATGCACTCGAAGCTCTCGCCGTAGTAGGTGACGGTCACGCGCGTGACGCCGCTGGCCTTGCCCGTGATCTTCGAGCCGTCTGCCGTGCAGACAGTCGTGTCCTTCACACTGTAGCTTGCGCCCTCGACGCGCTCGTCGTTCTCATCGAGCAGCCGCAGGTTGAAGCTCTCGCCTACGCTGAGCGTGACGTCCGTCAGGGAGAGGTGATAGCCGCCCTCGGCTGTGTCCTCGAAGCTGCAGCGCACGATGAGCTCGGCCGTCTTGCCGCCCACGTCGGCGGTGATGGTCGTTACGCCGGGGCCCTTGGCTGTGACAAGGCCGTCCTCGTCCACGATGGCGACCTTCTCGTCCTTGCTCGACCACTTCACGGCCTTCCCGGCGGGCAGGTTCGTGACCTTGACGCGGAGCGTCTCGTTGTGCAGGCTCATGGTCACGTCGCTGTAGTTCAGCTCAGGTGTGAAGCTGGCGGATGTCGTCGGCTCGCTCGGCTCCGTGGCGTCCGTAGCCGGCTCCGTGGAGGCGTCCGTGGGACTGCCGCTGAAATCGCAGGTGACGGCACAGGTCATTTTCCGTTCGCCGCACGTCACGGTGATCGTGGCCTGCCCCTCGCCGACGGCGACGATCTGGGCCAGTACCTCGGTCTGGTCGTAGTCCGGCGCGCTCACAACGGGGTCGCCGGAGATGCGGACGATGCTCTCATCCGAGCTCTTGAACGACACGGGCTGCTCGCAGCTGGCGTTGATGGCGACCTGCAGCTGCAGCGTTTCGTCCGCGGCGGAGAACCTCAGATGATCGGGCGTCAGATTCAGGAAGGTGCAGGAGGAATCGTCCTGCGCGGCGGCCGTCTCGCTCGGTGTGGTCGCCCGGAGCACATCCTCCAGGCCGGGCCACCAGCCGATCATATCGCCGATGAAGAACAGCACGACGAGCACGGCCATCGTCAAAAAGACCACGGCGGCGCGCAGATAGCCGCGCGGGATGCCGCCCTGCGTCTCGGGTGCCTTGGAGCTGCGCTGCTTCTGCGGAACGCGGCGGCGCTCCTCCAGCCGGGCCTGACGGTCCTCCTCACGCCTGGCACGCTGCGCATCCTGCTGCGCGCGCTGCTCCTCCTGCTGGGTGCGGCGGCGGGCTTTGCGCTCCTCCTCGGTCAGGCGGCGGCGCGGCGCGGCGGGCGCGGCCTCGGCGCGGGTGGTGCTGCCGCAGAGCGGGCACTTTTCGCGCGAACCGTCATAGATCGTGCCGCAGTAGTCACAAACAACTTTGTTTTCCATATCTCAACGCATATCGTGCTATGCTTGGTCTCCTTCCCTCCGGCATACGACAGGAATCGCCTCCGCCGGTTTTTCCTATCATACCATTTTCCGAAGAATATGACAAGAATGTTCTTGCATTTTTTGCAAAAATATCATAGTATATACTAGAAATAATTTGAGTTCTTGATTTAGGAGGCGAACCCGATGTCCGAACTGAAACTTGTCTCCCCTCTGCTGGATCAGATGTCCGTTGAGGAGGAGATCGCCGGGCACAATGGCTGTACCTGCTACGCCCTCCGCCACGTCCAGTCGGGCGAGCGCTTTGTCGTAAAGCGGATCTCCGTCCCCGCGTCTGACCTGCAGGTGCGGGCGCTGATCCTCTCCGGCGCTTACCCGGATGACGCCGCCGTCCATGCCTATTACGGCAGTGTTGCCGAGGATATCAAAAACGAGCTCGACACCGGCATGCGTCTGGCAGAGAACGGCTATTTTGCGGGCGCGAGCTCTTACCAGATCGAGCCGAAGGAGAGCGGCATCGGCTACGATGTCTATATCCTCTATCCGCGCATGGTCTCGCTGCGCGCCTTCCTCGACCACAGCGCCATGACCGGCCTGCGCGCTGTGAATCTCGGCATCGACCTGTGCGACGCGCTCACGGCCTGCCGCGATGCGGGCTATCTGTTTGAAAACCTCAAGCCGGAGAACGTGTTCCTCACGCAGTCCGGGAGGTTCCTGCTCGGGGACCTCGGCCTTGCGCCGCTGGAGGACCTGCAGTATGCCTCGGTGCCGGAGAATTACCTCGGTCCGTATTCCGCGCCGGAGCTTTCCGCCATCACGGCATCCCCAAACCCCACGATCGACCTGTATGCCATCGGTATGCTGCTCTACCGCATCTATAACGGCAACCACGGCCCGTTTGAGGACGAGGCCACGGGCGAGGCCATGGCGGACAAGCTCCGCCTGACCGGCAAGGCCATGCCGACGCCGATCTATGCCGATTATGAGCTGGCTGCCATCATCCTGAAGACCTGCGCTCCGCGTCCGGAGGATCGCTTCCAGACCCCGGCGGAGCTGAAGCAGGCGCTGGTCTATTATATGCAGCGCAACGAGGTGTCGGACACGCTCATCGTGCCGCCCATCGTCACGCCGGAGGCGCCGCTCGCGCCCGAGGCGGAGACGGACGGGGAGGACGCGCCTGCCCGCATGACGGACGCGGAGCAGCTCGACGAGAAGTTCCGCACGAGCTTTGCCCCGGACCTTTCCGGCGCGGGCACGGAAAAGGACATCGATCCCGACGCCGTGCCGGACGCACCGAAGCCGGAGCAAAAGGCCGAAGAAAAGCCGCAGCCGCCTGCCGAGCCAGAAAAACCGGCGGAGCCGGTCAAGGAGGCAGAGCCGGTCAAAGATACCGAGCCGGAAGCGGACGAGCCTGCAGAAGAGACCGGACCGGCGGAGGAAGCCGGACCTGCCCCGGCAGAGCCGGAGGACGAGGACCCGGATCAGATGGACCTCGACGCTTTCCTCGCCTCGGTGAATGCGGCCGTCGGCGACGTACCGCCGCAGACGGAGGAACCGGAGCAGGAAGCGTCCCCGGACGAGCCTGACCGGCCCGCCGAGCCGGAGGCGACCTATGTCGACAACGACGCAGAGAGCACGCTCCCACCCGAACCGGAGAAAAAACCGAAGAAAAAGCGCCGTGCCGTCACAATCGGCATCGTGGCTGCGCTCGTCGTCCTGCTGGGCGCGGCGGCGTGGTTCCTGCTTTCGTATTACTTTGTGCGGGCCGATGCCCTGCGCGTCGTGCGCTGCACGACGGAGGAGCTGACGGTCGCGCTGGAGAGCGGCGACAAGGCGGCGGACTTCCGCCTGACCTGCTCCGACATGTATGGAAACACCTATCCCGCCACGGCGGCCGATGGCCAGTATGTCTTCACCGGCCTGTCGGAAAACACGCAGTATACCATCACCGTCACGGCGGCCGACGGCCACCGCCTGAGCAGCCGCGGCGTCAGCACCCTCTCCGTCACGACGCCGGAGGCCACGGAGATCACGGATCTGACCGCCTCCCTCGGCGATGCCGACGGCAGCGTGGTGCTGAGCTTCAGCGCCAACGGCCCGACGCCTGCCCAGTGGACCGTGTCCTATGCGGCGGGCGACGGCCAGAAGCAGTCGCAGCAGTTCACCGGCAATACCGTCACGGTCACCGGCCTGACGCTGCAGCAGAATTACACATTCACGCTCGAGGGAACGGATACCGTCTTCCTCACCGGCACGACGACGACGGAGTTCACGCCCATCCCCGTTGTGCAGGTCGATAAGCTGAATGTCAGCAGCATCGAGGGAAACACCGTCACCGTGACATGGGAGACGGGCGAAAACATTCCCGCAGGCTGGACGGTCACCTGCGAGGCACGTCAGTTCACGACGGTCACGCAGACCGTCACGGAGAGCAGCTGTGTCTTTGAGCTGCCCGACCTCAAGCGCGATTATACCTTCACCGTCTCGGCCGAGGGTATGCCTGCGCCCGCCGTGCTCACGCTGCCCGCCAACCCGCTCGTTGTGACGGGTCTGCAGGCCACGGCCAATGAGGACGGCACCATCACCGCCTCGTGGCAGACGGCCTCCGGTGCGCCCGCCGGCGGCTGGTATGTGACCTACGGCGTGCCGACGAGCAATCACGAGCCGCGTCTGCAGGAGTGCACGGAAAACTCCGTCACGCTCAAGGGCCTCATCCCCGATGCGGATTACACGATCTCCCTGACGCCTGCAGACGGTGCGGATGTGTTCGGTACTGTCGAGGCCAGCGCCAGAACGCCGTCCGGCGGCCGCTTCGACCGCTACGGCGCAACGCCCTCCACGACCTATATTTCCCTGTGGGAGACGCCGGCGGAGGTCAACTGGGATTACCGCTCCCTGACGACGTCCAAGACCTCCTTCTCAGCGGATGAGGACATCGCCCTGTGCCTGGAGCTGACGCGCAAGGAGGACTCCGACGACGAGATCACCCTGCTTTATGTCATTCGCAATGCCAACGGCGAGCCCGTGAGCGATGCCTCGGCGCAGCTCACCTGGGACCAGATGTGGCATGAGCGCCGCCATACCAGCACGATCCCGAATCCGGGCGCGGCAGGGGAGTACACGCTGGAGGTCTATGTGAACCGCCAGCTGCTGAAATCCATCGATTTCGCGATCTCCTGATTCTCTTTCGTTAACTATCCGGCCGGAGCAGGAAACCCCGGCCGGGAGTACAAGGCAACACCGCATCGTTCCCCTTCGGCCTTCGCCGGACATTTTTCGCCGCTCCATCGGTTCGAAACGCTTGAGGTGCACAAAGCACATCTGCACATTTCGAACCTCGGCTCGACAAAAAATCTCTCGCCGAATGCTCTTGCTGAATTGTGCGGCGCTGCTCTAAATCAAATAAGACGGCTCTGCCGTCCAAAGCGAGGAGGCAAATAATGCAAAACTGGTTTGTTGTAGTCATGGGACTGGTGACGGTGTTCGTCGTCCTGATCCTCATCATCGGACTGTGCTGGCTGCTGGGTCTGGCATGCCGCGGCAGCTCGAAGAAGGAGGAACTGCAGGCCGCTGCCGCTGCTGCGCCTGCTCAGGAAAGCAGCATTCCCAACCGCGCAGAGTTCCTTGCCGCCGTTTCGGCAGCCATTGCCGAGGCAAGCGGTACGGATGCATCTGCGATCCGCATTCTTTCCGTCAAGAAGCTGTAAAAACATATTGAGAAAGGTGAACAAGAAGTATGAAAAAGTATCGTGTGAACGTCAACGGCTCCCTCTATGAGATCGAGATCGAAGAAATGGCTGCTCCCGCGAAGATGAGCGCCGCCGCTCCTGCTGCCGCTCCCGCCGCTGCTCCCGCCGCCGCTCCCGCTCCTGCCGGTGCAGGTGCTCAGGTCAAGGCTCCGATGCCCGGCACCATTCTGGATGTCAAGGTCCAGGCCGGTCAGTCCGTGAAGAAGGGCGACGTTCTCGTCATTCTGGAAGCCATGAAGATGGAGAACGAGATCTGCGCTCCCTCCGACGGCAAGATCACCGGTGTGAACGTCCGCAAGGGCGACTCCGTCGAGACTCAGGCTCTCCTCTGCACCATCGCGTAAGCGGGTAAGGAGATGCCGTATGTTCAAGAAAAAGAATAAGAACCTGCACCGCGCGCTCATTGCGCTCATGGTGCTGGGGCTTCTGGTGTGCCTGTGCTTCACCCTCGCCTCCGCCGCCACCGCTGAGCCGGACTCCTCGTCAGCCGCGGAGACCACCGCTGCAGAGGAGCAGGGCGCACAGTCCAATACGGAAGCAATGACGAATTTCCTGAATCAGGCTGGCATCGCCACCCTGATCCACAATGCGGACTGGAAATCGATCGTCATGATCCTCATTTCCTTCGTCCTGATGTATCTGGCCATCGGTAAGGGCTTTGAGCCGCTGCTGCTCCTGCCGATCGCCTTTGGTATGCTGCTGACGAACCTGCCCGGCGCAGGTATGTTCCACTCCGAGATCTTCGAGGGCGGTCATATCCACTGGGACCTCATCAAGAACGGCGTCACGCTCTCGAATGGTGCGAATGAAGCCGCCGGCCTCATCGACATCCTCTACCTCGGCGTAAAGCTGGGTATCTACCCCTGCCTGATCTTCATCGGTGTCGGCGCCATGACGGACTTCGGCCCGCTGATCGCCAACCCGAAGAGCCTGCTGCTCGGCGCTGCCGCACAGCTCGGTATTTTCATCGCCTACCTCGGCGCGCTCGGTCTGAGCAAGCTGGGGATCCCGGGCCTTGAGTTCACACAGAAGATGGCTGCCTCCATCGGCATCATCGGCGGCGCGGACGGCCCCACCGCAATCTATGTCACGTCCCGGCTGGCCTCCGAGCTGCTCGGCCCGATCGCCATTGCCGCTTATTCCTACATGGCGCTCGTCCCGGTCATCCAGCCGCCCATCATGCGCGGCCTGACCACGAAGAAGGAGCGCATGATCCGCATGGACGCCCTGCGTACGGTTTCCAAGAAGGAAAAGATCGTTTTCCCGATTGCCGTCACCGCGTTCGTCGCTCTGCTCGTTCCGAGCGCAGCTCCGCTGGTCGGCAGCCTGATGCTCGGCAACCTGTTCCGTGAGTGCGGCGTGGTCGACCGTCTGTCCAAGACCGCGCAGAACGAGCTCATGAACATCGTCGTCATTTTCCTCGGCGTCTCCGTCGGCGCTACGGCGAAGGCAGAGTCCTTCCTCAGCCCGATGACGCTCGGCATCCTCGCCATGGGCATCGTCGCCTTCATGTGCGGCACGGCCGGCGGCGTCCTGCTTGCCAAGTTCATGAACATTTTCCTGCCGGAAGGCAAGAAGATCAACCCGCTCATCGGCTCTGCCGGTGTTTCCGCTGTTCCGATGGCTGCGCGTGTCTCCCAGAAGGAAGGCCAGCGCGAGGATCCCAGCAACTTCCTGCTCATGCACGCCATGGGCCCGAATGTCGCCGGTGTCATCGGCTCCGCCGTCGCCGCGGGCGTGTTCATCGCCCTGTTCGGCTGATAAGGAGGTATGTCCGTTATGGAAAAGAAGAATCCGCTGCGAATTACAGAAACCATCCTCCGTGACGCGCACCAGTCTCAGGCTGCCACGCGCATGCGCATCGAGGATATGCTCCCCGCCTGCGAGCTCCTGGACAATATGGGCTACTGGTCGCTGGAGTGCTGGGGCGGTGCGACGTTTGACGTCTGCATGCGCTTCCTGAACGAGGACCCGTGGGAGCGCCTGCGCACCCTGAAGGCCCACATGCCCAAGACGAAGCTGCAGATGCTCTTCCGCGGCCAGAACATTCTGGGCTACAAGCACTATGCCGACGATGTCGTCGAGGAATTCTGCCAGAAGTCCATCGAAAACGGCATCGACGTCGTCCGCGTGTTCGATGCGCTGAACGACATCCGCAACCTGCGCAAGGCTGTTGAGTCCGTGAAGAAGTACGGCGGCTGGGCCGAGGTCGCGCTGAGCTACACCGTCAGCCCCGTGCATAACGACGATTACTTCGTCGGTCTCGCCAAGGACCTCGAGAAGATGGGCGCAGATTCCATCTGCATCAAGGATATGGCGAACCTGCTGCTGCCGCTGCACGCCTATGACCTCGTGCGCAAGCTGAAGGACAGCGTCTCCGTGCCCATCCACCTGCACACGCACAACACGGCCGGTACCGGTGACATGGTCAACCTCATGGCCTGTCAGGCCGGTGTGGACATCGTGGACTGCGCGCTGTCTCCGCTTGCCAACGGCACGTCCCAGCCCGCAACCGAGTCCCTCGTGGCGACGCTGCAGGGCTCCGACCGCGACACCGGTCTGGACCTTGCCAAGCTGAACGAGGCTGCCACGCACTTCCGCAAGGTCGCCGACAAGCTGAAGAAGGAAGGCTTCCTTGATCCGAAGGTCCTGCAGGTCGATACGAAGGCCCTGATGTATCAGGTCCCCGGCGGCATGCTCTCGAACATGCTCGGCCAGCTCAAGCAGGCAGGCCAGGAGGATCGCTATTACGACGTGCTGGCCGAGGTGCCCCGCGTCCGCAAGGACTTCGGCTATCCTCCGCTCGTCACCCCGACGAGCCAGATCGTCGGCACGCAGGCCGTTATGAACATCGTCGCCGGTGAGCGCTACAAGATGGTCCCGAAGGAATCCAAGGGCCTGCTCCGCGGCGAATACGGCAAGCTGCCGGGCAAGGTGAATGAGGAAGTCCGCCGCAAGTGCATCGGCGATGACAAGGTCATCACCTGCCGCCCGGCCGACCTGCTCAAGCCGGAGCTGTCGCAGTACCGCGAGGAGTCCAAGGACATCGCCCGCTGCGAGGAGGACGTTCTGTCCTACGCCCTGTTCCCGCAGGTCGCGCGCAAGTTCATGGAAGCCCGCAACAACCCGAAGCCCGCAGAGCCCGAGAAGAAGGCCGCCGATCCCAATGCGGTCCGCGAGCTCTATGTCGAGGACCTCGGCAGATAAGCCAACAAACAGCAAAAGACCCTCCCGCCGCCCGGCGGGAGGGTCTGCGTTTATGTCCCCTGAATTTCGATGATCACATATTCCGACCGGCAGCCGGTCTTGAACAGGATGGCCCAGTCCGAAATGCCGGACGTGACGAGGAAGTCCGTATCCCCGCGCCGCTCCTGTCCGTAGACGGCGTCGTCGCCGTGCAGGTGGAACCAGCGGATGAGCTGCACAAGGGGGATGAGCTGCCCGCCGTGGGTGTGGCCGGAGAGCACGAGATCGACGCCTGAAGCCGCCTCGGCATCATAGTCATGCGGCTGATGGTCCAGCACGATGGAGTAGCGCGCCGTATCCAGCCCCCGTGTCAGCTCAGCCATGGATGCGCGGCCGCCGCCGAGGCCCAGCTCCTCTGAGGCGTCCTGACGGCCGATGAGCCAGAAGGCATCGCCGATCGGCACGATCTCGTCCTCCAGCACATGCACGCCGTTTTCCGTCAGCGCAACGGCGAGGTCGTCGCCCGTGAAGCCGCGGGTGCACTTGCTGTCATACAGGCCCTTGTCATGATTGCCAAAGACGTAGTAGACCGGCATATCCAGCTGCCCGAGCGCCCTGCAGGCGGCGAGCATGTCTTCCTTCTCCGTATCCTCGTCGACAAAGTCGCCCGCGATTACGAGCAGGTCGGGCTTCTGCGCCGCGATGCGGTCCAGCTCGCGGGCAAAGCCGTCTGCGTGGAACGTGGTGCCCATGTGGGAATCGGCGATGAGCGCGACGCGGAGCGTGCCGACGGGCTTGTCCGTGCGGATGACATAATCCGTCTGCCAGACGTGGTGCGCCTGCACCCAACCGGCCGAAAGATAGGCGACTGTGAGCAGCAGGGCCGTGAGCCCGGCGTAATACCGCCGCCACGGCTTGCCGTGCAGCTGCTTCAGCAGGGCGAACAGCGCGTCGCTCAGCAGCCAGAACAGCGCCAGATGGAGCAGGCAGATGATGGCGTTCATATAGCCCCACGCCAGCCAGATCGCGGCAGAAGGAAGCAGCACAGCCAGCACGGAGATCACCCAGCTCCAGCCATGCCTGCCGCGGGCCAGCGCCAGCGAGAATCGGAAGCGGTGCACGCGCGTGACAAGGTAAAAAAGCGCAGAAAATCCAGCCAGCACCAGACCGATCAGGATCAGAAGCCTGGGGATCATGCGCCCGCGCCCCCGTTCTGCACGAGAATGTCCTCTGCCGTCAGCATGGGGTACCGGCGCAGCGCCATGCCGTCCAGCGGCTCGCGGTGCAGGTCGACGGCTGTAATGCGGCGGTTGCCGTAGGTCGTGTAGTAATAGATGCCGCGCGCGGCATTCCAGCACGAGGTATAGATCGTGCGCTCAAATTCTCCCGGTGCGACCTCACAGCAGCCGCGCGTCTGGGAGACCGTCTCCATGATGTGGAAAAACTGCCCGACGCAGTCGGCCTCGCTCTCGCCGCAGACGGAGTGGAGCTTCGTGAAGGCGGCGCGGACAAAGCGCGAGCCGGAGGACAGGTCGCCCGGCAGACCGAGCGCGCCCATGCCGCGGCTGTAGGCCTGCAGCGGCACGTCCGGCGCAAAGGTATTCTCCGGCTGTCTCGGCGACAGATGCATATAGTTGTTCAGCGCGAAGAGCTGCTGCGGGAACGGTGGGTTATTCGTCAGCACGCCGACAGGATTTTCGTAAATTTGCAGCCCCTCGGCCGTCGGCTCCAGCGTGAGGGCGCCGGTCGCGTCCGCCAGCAGCCAGTGCAGCTGGGCGGCGGGGAAGTGCGGGCTGAACGGCGTTCCCGTCAGGTTGACGTCCTGCAGCAGCTGCCGGGCCTCCGCCAGCGTGGCGCACTGCCGCAGCAGCCACGGAATGAATTCGAACTGCGCCACGTTCTGCCGCCCGTCCTGCGGCGCGGCATAGTGGGCGTTGCCGACGAAGTTCAGCCCGGCAATGCCGAGGCCTTTTTCATTCACGGCATCGTAATACAGCGGATAGCCGTCCGCCACATGGGCCGTGCCGAGGATGGCATAGCCCTGCTCCGAGCCGCCGCCGTGGCGGAAGCGGAGCGGGAACCGGCGGGGAAGCATGACGATCTCCTCGCCATAGGATGCCTCGTAATCCAGCGAGCGGCCCATATAGAGCTCACGCGGCTGATAGGTGATTGCAGTGCACATAATACCTCCTGATAATATGATACCGCTGCAGAACGGCTTGCTCTGCAGCGGTATCGGTTTAATCCTCTGCGGCCAGCAGAATGATGCATTCCGCTGCCTCCTTCACCGGAGCGGAGAGCGTGAAGGCGTAGATCCCGCTGCAGTCCGCCAGAAGCTTTGGCAGCGCTTCCGCCGGCAGGCGATATGCGGCGCGGACGTCCTCCGGCCAAAGCCCGGCCGTCTCGCTCCAGCTGACGCGCTCCTCCTCGGACAGCTGCTCGCTGCTCTCCGGCAGAACGTCGGCGTGCGCGCCCTTCAGCACGACGAGCAGCGGCTCCGCGGCGGTTCCGTCGTATGCGGCCGCTGCGTCGTCCGTATCCGCAGCCTTGCACTCGGGCGCCCCAACACCGGATGTTGCGGCGTCGTGGTAAAATGACGTGACATTGCCACTGTATCCCATCACGACGTCGCCGGGAGCGGCAGTAGCGGCAGTATCGTTGGCCTTCTGCTGCGCAAAGCCCTTCAGCGGACCGAGCAGAGTGAAGACGACCAGCGCGGCAGCGGCAAGGCCTGTGGCAAGCCCGCCCCAGTAGGCGCGGCTCGGCTTTTTGACCGGCCGCTGCGGTGTTTTGGCGGCTGCCAGAATGGAGGCTGTCAGCCCGGCGGGAGGGACGGCGGTGTCTGCCCGCAGCAGACGGTCCCCGCGTTCAAAGGCCTGCAGCCGTGCGCGGCAGTCTGCACACTGCGCCAGATGCGCCTGCAGCCGCTGCTCTTCCTCCGGCGAGTTTTCGCCGTCGAGATGTCCGCTCAAAAGTGGAAGATAATCGTTACAGTTCACGGCCCCGACCTCCTTTCTGCGGATTAGACGAGGCGGCGGCCGCTTTGTTCCCACTCTGGGACAGCTTTTTTCGCAGCTGGTCGCGGGCGCGGGCTAGGCGGGATTTGACCGTTCCCTCCCGCACGCCAAGCACAGCGGCGATGTCCGTATAGCTCAGGTCATTTTCCACGCGCAGCGACAGGATCAGCCGCTGCTCCGGGGCCAGCAGGTCCATGGCGGCCTGCAGCTCCTCCCGCTCCTCGCGCGCAAGCAGCTCCTCCTCCGGCAGCTTGGCCGGGTCGGGTGCATCGAGGGTATATTCCTCCCCGTCGGCGTCCAGCCCGGAGATGGGAACGACCAGGTGGCGGCGCGCAGCACGCAGAAAGTCGATGCAGACGTTGGACGTCAGCCGGAAGAGCCAGGTGGACAGGCTGGAATCAGCCTGAAAGCTGCCAAGCCCGCGCCACGCGCGCAGGAAGGCCTCCTGCGTCATGTCGGCGGCATCCTCCGGATTGCCGGTCATGCGCAGCGCGAGCCGGTAGATGGCGGGCTGATGCGTCGTGACGAGCTGCTCAAACGCCGCCATATCGCCGTCGGCTGCCAGCCGGATCATGTGCTTTTCGTCGATGGGGATCACCTCAGATCACGCTTGATCTCTTTTGCCAGACGTTCTATGTCGGAAAAGGCGGAAATGTTGGAGATTTGTTCCTTATAAAAACCGCTGTGCGGCACGCCGCGCAGGTACCATGCAAAATGCTTGCGCGCCTCGAGACAGGCAATATGCTCGCCCTTGTCCTCGAGCGCCAGTGCGAATTGCTGCAGGGCCGTGTCCACGCGGTCGGTGAGCGGCGGCAGCTCCGGGGGCGTCTTGCCGCGCAGGGCAGCGCGCAGCCGCTCGAAAAGCCACGGGTCGCCGAAGGCGGCGCGTCCCGCCATGAACAGCGAAGCGCCGCTGTGCGCCCGGCAGCGCAGCAGCTGCTCGGGGTTGGAGATATCGCCGTTAGCGATAACGGGGATGGAGACGGCGCGCACGACCTCACCGATGGCGTCCCAGTCTGCGCGGCCGGAATAGAGCATGGCCTTCGTGCGGCCGTGGACCGTGATGGCGGCTGCACCGTTTTCCTCCGCCGCGCGGGCCAGCGCGACGGCGCTCGGGCAGCTCCGGTCCCAGCCAAGGCGGGTCTTCACGGTCACGGGGACGGAAACGGCGTCCACCACGGCGCGGATGATGCGCCCGGCCAACGGGATGTCGCGCATGAGGGCGCTGCCGTCGCCGTTGTTGGCGATCTTCGGCATGGGGCAGCCCATATTGATGTCCAGAAAGTCGCACCTGCTGATGCCGGCGGCGATCTGCGCGGCCTCGGCCATCATGGCCGGGTCGTTGCCGAAAATCTGCGCGCCGCACAGCGAGCCCTCGTTCCGGCGGAGCAGGCCGCGGCTCTTGCGGTCCTGATAGACGAGCGCACGGGAGGAGACCATCTCCGTTACGGTCACGTCCGCGCCATGCTGCGCGCAGACCGTGCGGAAGGCGTAGTCCGTTACGCCGGCCATCGGTGCGAGAAAAAGCGGTGTATCGCCGGAAAACAGCTGCATGGGTCCATCCCTCCTGCCCTATACTGTACCATAAAGCGCGAAAAAAAGCAACTCCGCCCGTTCGCCTTTTTGAACGGGCGGAGAAGCCCCGGGGCAGTACCGCATGATTCGGTTAAGGCCAAAATACGGTGCTGCCTTAGAAGATCAGCACGCAGGAGAGCCACGCCAGCCCCACAGATGCCGCTCCCATCGCGGCGTACAGGAAAGCCGGGATGCGGCGGTGCGGGCGTGCGGACAGCGGTGCGGCGGCAAGGCGGCGCGCCTCCTCCAGCAGGGCCTGCTCCGTCACACCGTGCTGCTCGAGCGCCTCCTCGCGCAGCAGAAAAATAGCCTGCTCAAACAGGTCGGACTCCTGCGGCCGCACCACGAGGACCTGCCGCGTCGTTCCCTTGACCATTGCACTCCCTCCCTTAGCCGGACATTGTCCGGTATCTGGAGAGATTCTACCCGCCCGAAGCGGGTCATAAACGGCTGTTGACAAAAAATTTTTATAAAAATTTTGAAAAAAGTGTCAGGAATCCGTTTCTGGTGAAATATAGGAGTGAAGGGAGGCCGCAGCAGAGCGGAATAGTCTGCAGGAAAGAACAACTTCGCAGGAAGAACCCTTTATGAATTGAAAGAAAGGACAGATTATCATGAAAGGAAAACGATTTCTTCTGCTTTTGCTCGTTTTCGCATTATCAGTCTCTTTGCTTGGCTGCGGAGAAATGTCTGACGCAGAGGTGCAGCTGCGATACGGCCTGAGGATGTTCTTCAATCGGTTTAATTCGTTCCAGCCAACTAGCTTTTACGGTTTCTCTGGAAATGATCTGGATAATCTGCAATGGGGCGCGGAGCAGCTCAGTGCCGGGATGGAGGAAAACACGGATCTGCTTCAGAAATACCCAAACGCCTATGCGTCCCTTCAGCTGCTGGTTCAGATCCCGACTGTACTGAGATCCCTGTACGAGGCAGCAGGGACGGAAAAGCTTACCTTTGGCGACCTCCCCCCCGCGTGGCAGGCATGCCTGTACGATGTGGACATCCTGCTGTATCCGTGCCTGTTTGCCTGGACCGAAAGTGACGGCTCTTCCGTGATGGGGCTGTTTGCCCTGATGGAGTCCTCGGGCAGCGCGATCAATTTCATGGATCGCAATGTCGTCTCCCGCCAGGGAATCGAGTGGCCGGAGCCGATAGACTGGACACCGCCGGATGTTTGATCCCGGTACATAGCAAAAAAAGCTGCCGCAGAGCGTTTACTCTGCGGCAGGAAATTTTATGCCTGTTCGCCGGATTCGGAGGGGTCGATGACGGAATCGTCATGGAAGACCCAGTCCTGCACGTTCAGAATGTCGTAGGTCGAGGGAGTGCGGCGGATGACGATCTTCGAAAGACCGGCGTTGATGATCATCCGGCGGCACATCGGGCAGGGGAGCAGGTCAGGGATCAGCTCGCCCGTGGCGACGTCGCGCCCGGCCAGATAGATCGTGCCGCCGATGCACTCGCTGCGCGCGGCGGAGATGATGGCGTTCATCTCGGCGTGGACGCTGCGGCAGAGCTCATAGCGCTCGCCGGCGGGGATGCCCAGCCGCTCGCGGATGCAGTAGCCGAGGTCGATGCAGTTGCTGCGGCCGCGCGGTGCGCCGTTGTAGCCCGTGGAAACGATCTCGTCGTTGCGGACGATGAGCGCCCCGGAGTGAGAGCGGCTGCAGGTAGAACGCTCCAGCACGGTCTCCGCGATGTCGAGGTAATAGCTTTCCTTATCGATGCGCCCCATGGCAGTGGCCTCCAATGATCGGAACATTGCCATTATTATACACCCTGCGGGAAAAAACTGCAAGCATTTTTCCGAAAAACGCGCCATTTTTGGCGAAAAAACAGCTCAAAAATGGGAGTTTTGCTCCACCAGATGAAAAATAACCGGTGAAGACCGAGGCTGCAATGGAGTGATGCTGCTTTAGAGCATACATTTTCCGCGGTGCAGATACTGCCCATTACGGTCGTGGAGAATTTTGCCCTCCCGGACGACGCAGGTGCCGCGCAGGTAGACCTCTGCGATATGGCCCGCGATCTGCGTGCCCTCATAAGGGGCATAGTCGACGTTTGCCGCCTGATCGGCTGCGGTGATGCAGCTCGTGCCGCGCGGGTCATATACGACGATGTCCGCGTCCGCGCCCGGCTGCAGTACGCCCTTGCGGGGGAAGAGACCGTAGAGCTTCGCGGGCGTTTCTGCCAGCACATCGGCCATGCGCTCGGCCGTGATGCGGCCTGCTGCGACGCCGTAGGTGAACAGCAGCGTGCCGCGCGTCTCCACGCCGGGCATGCCGCCGGGAATTTTCGTGAAGTCGCCGCGCCCGGCGTCCTTCTGCGCAAGGGTGAAGCTGCAGTGATCCGTCGAAACGGTCTGGATCTCGCCGTCGGCCAGCGCCTTCCACAGGCGCTCGTTGTCGAGCTTCTTGCGCAGCGGGGGCGCGCAGACATAGCGTGCGCCTGCAAAGTCCGGCAGGCTGTAGCGTGAGTCGTCCAGCAGCAGGTAGTGCGGGCAGGTCTCCACAAAGACCTTCTGCCCGAGGCCGCGCGCGGCCTCGACCTCACGCAGGGCTGCCGCCGTGGACAGGTGGACGATCATGACGGGCACATCGGCCACGCGTGCCAGCTTCAGCAGACGGCCGACGGCCTCGGCCTCGGCCTCCGCCGGGCGGCAGAGCGGGTGAGACGCCGGGGAAAGTGCGCCCGCGGCCTTCTTTTCGGCGATGAGCGCATCGATCATGCCGGCGTTCTCGCAGTGCACGCCGACGATGCCGCCGAGACGCTTCATCTCGCGCAGGGCGTGGAAAATGGCCTCATCGCCGATCATCATCGCGGGATAGGTCATGTACATTTTGAAGGAGGAGATGCCCTCGTCAAACATCTGCGGCAGCTCGGCGCGGATGCCGTCGTTCCAGTCGTCGATGGTCATGTGGAAGCCGTAGTCGCAGCCGGTCTTCCCGTCCGCCTTCTCGTGCCAGCGGGCAAGGCCGGTGTGGAGCGTTTCGCCCTTGTTCGGGCAGGCAAAGTCGATGACGGTCGTCGTGCCGCCGCGCAGGGCGGAGCGGCCACCGGTATAGAAGTCGTCCGCTGTGACGGTGTTGCAGACCTCGAGGTCGAAGTGCGTGTGCGCGTCGAGAAAGCCGGGGAACAGCAGCTTGCCGCTGACGTCGATCACCTCGGCCTCCGGGCAGGAAAGCGCCTCACCGACGGCCTCGATGCGTTCGCCGTCGATGAGCAGATCGGCTTTCCGGCAGCCGGAAGCGCCGACGATCACGCCGCCTTTCAGCAGCTTTTTCATACGAATCCACTCCTTTTTGTTTGGTTGGCTACCCCGCATCATTCCTCTTCGGCCTTCGGCGGATATTTTTCGCCGGTCCATCGGTTCGGAAAGTTTGACGTGCACAAAGCACGCCCGCACTTTCCAAACCTTGCCTCGACAAAAAATCTCTCGCCGGATGCTCTTGAGGAATGATGCGGGGCAGCCTGTGTATTTGCCGGTTGATACTATTCTGTATTTTATTCTATCACTGCGGCGGGGAAAAGGGAATCCCCTTTTTCTGCGGGAAATGCCGCCGCGGCGCGAATCGACGATTGACAGGGAAAGCGTCCAGACCGTATAATGGGGCTGTACCGGTTATCCAAAAAGGAAGGAGATATGTTCCATGCTGCAAATTGAACATCTGACGAAGACCTACGGCGAAAAGAAGGCCGTGGACGATCTGAGCCTGCATATCCTGCCCGGCGAAATTTACGGCTTCATCGGCCACAACGGCGCGGGAAAGACGACGACGCTGAAATCCGTCGCCGGGATCCTGCGCTTCGACGCCGGAGAGATCCGCATCGCCGGCACCTCTATCCGCACGGACCCGCTGGCCTGCAAGCGAAAGCTTGCCTACATCCCGGACAATCCCGATCTCTATGACTATATGACGGGTATCCAGTATCTGAACTTTATTGCGAACATTTTCGGTGTCAGCGCGGCGGACCGGCAGGTGCGCATCCGCGAGCTTGCGGAGCGCTTTGAGCTGACGAACGATCTGGCCCAGCCCATCGCCGCCTACTCCCACGGCATGAAGCAGAAGCTGGCCATTATTTCGGCCTGGCTCCATGCCCCGCAGCTCGTCGTGATGGACGAGCCGTTCGTCGGCCTGGACCCGAAGGCCGCCCATCTGCTCAAGGGCATGATGCGGGAGCTGTGCGACCGCGGCGGCGCGATCTTCTTCTCGACGCATGTGCTCGAGGTTGCGGAAAAGCTGTGCGACAAGGTCGCCATCCTGCGTGCGGGCAAGCTCATCCGCTCCGGCACGATGGACGAGGTCAAGGGCGACGACTCCCTCGAGGAGGTCTTCCTGGAGCTGGAGGGCGAGACATGCTGAGCGCTCTCCTGAAAAAGCAGCTGCAGGAGATCTTCCGCAGCTACTTCTATAACGCCAAGCAGGGCAAGGCCCGCTCCCGCGTCTCGACGGTGGGCTATTTTGCCTTTTTTGCCGTGCTGATGGTCGGCGTGCTGGGCGGCATGTTCACCTATCTGGCGCATTCCCTGTGCGCGCCGTTCGCCGCAGCCGGGATGGAATGGCTGTATTTTACAATCATGGCCATGGTCGCCATCGTGCTCGGTGCATTCGGCAGCGTATTCAACACCTATTCGAGCCTCTATCTTGCCAAGGATAACGACCTGCTGCTGTCCATGCCGATCCCGGTGCGCACCATCCTGTTGTCCCGCCTGCTGAGCGTCTATCTCATGGGTCTGCTCTATTCCGGCGTTGTGCTGCTGCCTGCCATGATCGTCTATTGGGTCACGGTCTCGGCCGCGCCCGCTGCCCTTGCGGGCGGCCTGCTGCTGTTTGCCCTTGTCACGATCTTCGTGCTGACGCTCTCATGCGCGCTGGGCTGGGTCGTGGCGAGGGTCAGCCTGAAGCTGAAGCACCGCAGCATCACGGTGGTACTGACGTCGCTGCTGTTCCTCAGCGCTTACTATTTCGTGTATTTCAAGGCGCAGAGCTTCCTCTCGGAGCTTGTGACGAACGCCGCCTACTACGGCGCGCAGATCCGCGGCAAGGCCTATCCGCTCTATCTGATCGGCCGTGCCGGGGCCGGCGACGGCCCTGCCATGGCGGTGGTCACCGCCGTGGTGCTCGTTCTGTTTGTCCTGCTATTCTGGCTGCTGTCGCGCAGCTTCCTGCGCATCGCCACGGCAAGCGGCAGCACGGTGCGCCGCGTCTACCGCGAAAAGACCGCCGTGCAGCGCGGTGCGGGCACGGCCCTGCTTGCGCGGGAGCTGCGGCACTTCGGCGGCAATCCCAGCTATATGCTCAACTGCGGCCTCGGTATCCTGCTGCTGCCGCTCGGCGGCACGGCCCTGCTATGGAAGCGCGATCTTCTGGATGTGCTGCAGCCTATGGTCGGAGGGCAGGGGATCGCGCTCATCCTGTGCGCGCTGGTGTGCCTGCTGGCATCCATGAATCTCATGGCTGCGCCGTCCGTTTCGCTCGAGGGCCGGACGCTCTGGCTCGTGCAGTCGCTGCCGGTCCGGCCATGGCAGGTTCTGCGGGCCAAGCTGCAGCTGCAGCTTGTGCTGACGGCCGTCCCCGCGCTGATCGCGGCGGTCTGCGCAGCCGTGGCTGCCGCGCGCCCGGTGGGGGAGACGCTCCTGCTGCTGGCCGTTCCGCTCGGCTATGTCCTGCTGCTGGCGCTGTTCGGCCTGTTCGCGGGCCTGAAGCTGCCGAATCTGACGTGGACGAATGAGATCACGCCCATCAAGCAGGGCGGCAGCGTCATGCTGGCCCTGTTCGGCGGCTTCGTCTATGCGGGCCTTCTGCCGCTGGCCTATTTCCTCGGGGCAGACGCCCTGGGCCTTTCTGCCTGCCTTGGAATTTATCTCGGCCTGACGCTGGCGCTTGCTGCCGTGCTGTATGTCTGGCTGCGCAGGCGCGGCGCGGCCGTGTTCGCGGCTCTGTAACAAAAAGGAGAGAGTATGAACGATATTCTGGAGGTCCGACACCTCGTCAAGCGCTTCGGCGATGTGACGGCGGTGGACGATCTGAGCTTCCGCGTGCGCGAGGGCGAGCTGTTCGCCTTCCTCGGCGTGAACGGCGCGGGAAAATCCACGACCATCCACATTCTCTGCGGCCAGCTGGCCCGCGACGGCGGCAGTGTGTGCGTCTGCGGCGCGGACCCGGACGAAGCGCCGGAGCAGCTCCGCCGGAGTCTCGGCGTGGTGTTCCAGAGCTCCGTGCTGGATCAGGCGCTGTCTGTGCAGGAGAATCTGCGCAGCCGCGCGGCGCTTTACGGCATCCGGGGCACGGCGTTTTCCCGCCGTCTTACGGAGCTGACGGACCTGCTGGAGCTGGGCGAGCTGCTGCGCCGCCCCGTCGGCAAGCTCTCGGGCGGCCAGCGCCGCCGTATCGACATCGCCCGCGCCCTGCTGCACCGGCCGCGCCTGCTCATCCTGGATGAGCCGACGACGGGCCTTGATCCGCAGACGCGCAGCCTGCTGTGGCAGGTCGTGGCGGGCCTGCGGCAGGAGGAGAATCTGACGGTCTTCCTCACCACGCATTATATGGAGGAGGCTGCGGACGCGGGCTACGTTGTCCTGCTCGACCACGGCAGGATCGCGGCGGAGGGCACGCCGCTGCAACTGAAAAACACCTATGCGCACGATACGCTCACCCTATACGGCGTGGGTGAGGCGGACGTGCGGCGGCTCGGCCTGCCGTATGCGCCTGCGGAGCAGGGCTGGCGCGTCACCGTGCCGGACCCGGCTGCCGCTGCGGAGCTCATCCGGCGGGAACCGGCGCTGTTCCGCGATTTTGAGCTGACCAAGGGACGGATGGACGATGTGTTCCTCGCCGTCACGGGCAAAAAGCTGGCGGGAGGTGCGGAGAAATGACCGGACTCGGTGCGCTGATCCGGCGCAACAGCAAGCTGTATTTCAAGGATAAGGGCATGTTCTTCACCTCGCTCATCACGCCGATGATCCTGCTGGTGCTCTATGTCACCTTCCTCAGCCGGACGTATGAGGATTCGTTCCGTTCTGCCCTTGCGGCAGCCGGGGCACAGGTGGAGGACTCGCTCCTGCATGGCTGTGTCGGCGGGCAGCTCATCTCGTCGCTGCTGGCCGTCAGCTGTGTGACGGTGGCCTTCTGCTCGAACCTCACCATGGTGTTCGATAAGGTCTCCGGTGCACGGAACGACCTGACCGTTTCGCCGGTCCGGCCCGCTGTCCTTTCGCTGAGCTATTATCTGGCGACGTTCTGCACCACGCTGCTCATCAACGGCATCGCCGCGGCCGCCTGCTTCGGTTATCTGGCGCTGACGGGCTGGTATCTGAGTGCTGCGGACGTGCTGCTCGTGCTGCTGGACGTGGTGATCCTGGTGCTGTTCGGCACGGCGCTGTCGTCCTGCATGATCTTCCCGCTTTCGACGAACGGGCAGGCCAGCGCGGTCGGAACGATCGTGAGCGCGGGGTACGGCTTTGTCTGCGGGGCCTATATGCCCGTTTCGAGCTTCTCGCCCGTGCTGCAGAAGGTCATCGCCTTCCTGCCGGGGACGTATGGGACCGCCCTGTTGCGCTGCCATGCGATGCGGGGCGTGTTTGCGGAGATGCGCCGCATCGGCTTTCCGGCGGAGGTCGTTTCGGGCATCCGTGACAGCGTGGACTGCAATCTCTATTTCTTCGGCCATGCCGTAAGCACCGGCGCGATGTATGCCATCATGCTGGGGAGCATCGCCGCGCTCATCGGCCTTTACGTCCTGCTGAACCGCCCGGGACACGGAGGAAAGCGCCATGGGTAGAGCCTCCACCAGACAGAACAAGACGCCCTATCAGCTGGCCCGCGAGGAGCTGGGCCTTTCCCGCGAGCGGGCGGCGGAGCTGCTGGAGACTATCCCGGCGGAGCGCATCGAGCGCATCGAAAGCGAGCGCTCCCTGCCGCGGCCGGACGAGGTGCTGCGCATGGCGCAGCGGTATAAGAAGCCGTCGCTCTGCAATGCCTACTGCGCCCGCGCCTGCCCCATCGGGCAGGAATATGTGCCGGAGATCAAGCCGAAGGAGCTTCCGGCCATCGTGCTCGAGATGCTGGCGACGCTCAACACACTCGACCGCGAGCGCGGCTGCCTCATCGATATCTCGGCCGATGGCAGCATCGATCCGGACGAGCTGGCGGATTTCCTGCGCATCCAGCGGGAGCTGGAGCAGATCTCCCGGACCGTGGAGGCCCTGCAGCTCTGGGCGGAAAAAATGATGGCCGACGGCCGCATTGACCGTGCGGCCTATACGCGGGAGATCTCCGCAGCGGGAGAAAAATAGCGGGTGTTAATTTGTACATTTGAGCCTTTATTTTCTGCGCCCGGCCTGATAAAATAAGACCATACACAGCGGATCCGTAAAACCTACCCAGATACAGAAAAGGAGAGTAACAATGGTTATTTTTATGTTCGGCATCGTGCTTACCATCGTGCTTTTCATTGCCATGGGCTTTGTCCGCGGCGAGGGCATGAGCTGGAGAGTCAACAAAAAGCAGCTGCTGGCGCTGGTCGGTGTGCTCGTCATCGTGTTTTCGTGCTATGTCTCCATTCCGGCAGGCCACACCGGCGTCGTGACAACGTTCGGCAGCGTGGAGAACTACACGCTCGAGGCCGGCATGCACTTCAAGCTCCCGTGGCAGGAGGTCATCAAGATGGACAACCGCGTGCAGAAGAGCACACAGGATATGTCCTGCTTCTCCTCCGACATTCAGGAGGTCAGCATGACCTACACCGTGAACTATCAGATCAGCAAGCAGGATGCCATGACGATCTATAAGACCATCGGCATCGGCTATTACGATACGGTCATCGCCCCGTGCATCACGGAGTCGGTCAAGATCGTCACGGCCCAGTATACGGCCGAGGACCTCGTCTCCAGCCGCAGCCTGATGGCCTCGCAGATCGAGGAGGTCCTGTCCAAAAAGCTGGCGGCCTACAATATCGAGCTGGTCGGCGCTTCCATTGAGAATATGGATTTCACGGATGCCTTTACGGATGCCGTGGAGGCCAAGCAGGTCGCCGAGCAGAACAAGCTCCGCGCCGAGACCGAGGCACAGCAGCGCGTCCTCGAGACCAATGCCGCTGCGGAGATCAAGCGCATCGAGGCGGAGGCTGATGCCTATGAGCTGACGACCCGTGCCGAGGCTGAGGCCGAGGCGAACCGCAAGATCGCTGAATCCCTGACGGAGGCCCTCATCGCCTATACTTACGCGGAAAACTGGAACGGCGAGCTGCCGACGTTCATGACGGGCGACGGCGCAACGCTGCCGATGTTCGACATGTCGGCCCTGCTGAACGGCAAGACCGATAACGGAACGACTGCCGCGCAGCCTGCGGAATAACAGAGCAGAAAAAGTCCTGCCCGGAGTGAAAGCTCCGGGCAGGATCATTTTTGGGGGAGGGTTTTGTAGGGGAGCGGACAGCCGGGCCCGGAGACGCACCTGCAGTTGGTGCAAGGCGGCGATAAAATGGTATGCACCAATTGCGTCTGTTGCGGCGTTCCCTGCACAGCCGTTGGCGGCTTTGCCGCCTTACGGATGCGGCGTGCCCCTTGCGGGTAGTGAGCGCCTTGTGCGGGGAAATTAAACTGTATAAGGGCACTGGTGCACCACTGCACCACCCTGATGTGTCATTCCGAGGAGCGAAGCGACGTGGGAATCTCGCAGGACAATGGCGGATAACAGGAAAGCCATCGGCGAAAACGTAACTGCCTTCCCGAGATTGCCACGTCGGCCTGCGGCCTCCTCGCAATGACAAATCTGGGGCCCTTGTGCCACAGAATCAGTGCGAGATAGTTGTTAGCCTCCATGGCGCTCGATGAGCGCCGCTACAATATTGTTTGAAATTATTTCCCTGCCGGGGCGGGTTCGCGCTCCATGGCGGCGTGTTTGCGCGCCGGGCGGTAGCACAGCAGGGCAATGAAGATCATCAGCGCCGTGGCGGACAAGCTGACCGGATAGGACGTCATGATGGTCTGCAGCGTGGGGTGCTGCGGGAAGGCAAAGTGGATCCAAGCGATGCGGATGCCGCACACGCCGAGGGCCGTGAGGGCGGCGGGCACGAGCGAGATGCCGAAGCCGCGCAGATAGCCGGACATGACCTCATACAGAAGCGAGAAAATATAGGCGAAGAACACGATCTTCAGCCGGTCGTAGCCCAGCGCGACGACCTGCGGGTCGTTGTTGAAGATGGACAGCAGGAAGCGGCCAGTCAGCAGCACCAGCGCGACGGTCGCGCCGAGCGAAACGGCGTCCTCGATCAGGCAGAGGTACAGCGTTTTGCGGCAGCGGCGGATCTGGCCCGCGCCGTAGTTCTGGCCGACGAACGTCGTGCAGGCCTGATTGTAGGAGTTCATCACGTCATAGGCGAAGACCTCGATGTTGCAGGCTGCGCTCGAGGCAGCCATGACGATCTTGCCGAGGCTGTTGATGGCGGACTGGATGACAATGTTGGAAATGGCGAACACCGCGCTCTGCAGCCCGGCGGGAAGGCCGATGCGCAGGATCATCCACAGGCTGCGGCCGTCCATGCGCAGCTTGCGCGGCTCAAGGCGGATGTCCTTGCCGGAGCGCAGCAGGCGGCGGAACAGCAGAGCCGAGCTGAAGGCATTGGCGATGACGGTCGCGATGGCCACGCCGTTGACGGTCATATGGAGCACGGCTACGAAGAACAGATTCAGCAGCACGTTCAGCACACCGGACATCGCCAGCGCCACGAGCGGCACGCGCGTCTCACCGACGCTGCGGAAGATCGCCGCCTCGAAGTTATAAAGCAGGATGACCGGCATACCCATCAGGTAGATGCGCAGATACAGCAGCGCCTGCGGAAACACGTCGTCCGGCACATGCAGCGTACGCAGCAGGGCGGCCGCAGCCAGCTCACCGAGAACGGCGACGACGATGCCGCCCAGCAGCGAGAATACGATGGACGTGTGCACGGCCTTCTGCACGGCCTCGCGGTCGCCGCGGCCGACGGCGTTTGCGATGACGACATTCGCGCCGAGGGCGATGCCGATGAACAGGTTGACGATGAGCGCGATGAGCGCGCTGTTTGCGCCGACGGCGGCGACGGCAATGGTCTTGTCCGCGCCGGTGAAGTTGCCGACAACGGCAATGTCGGAGGCGTTGAACAGCTGTTCCAGAATGGCTGTTGCGGCGACCGGCAGGGCAAACTGCGGCAGCTTGCTCCAGATCGGGCCGTGGAGCATGTCGAGCCGCTTGCTTTCTGCGGATCTCATGTGGAATTTCTCCTCTCAATTCAAAAACATCTCGATTGCGGCCCTAGTATAACGCAAACTTTCCCACGGCGCAAACACTTTTCAAATTTTCCCAAAACCTTGGAGGACTGCACGGGAACGGCCTGAAGAATGAGACCGTTCCCGTGCAGTTTGTTCAGGGGCTGTGGTCAGATGTCAGAGGAGCGCGGCAGAAATCAGTACACGCCAGGAATGCAGCGGATGAGCTCGTCGAATGCCTGCCGTTCTGTCTCTTGCATGCAGCATGGGAAATGAAATCGGGAAAAGGTTAGAAAATCATCATGAGAGTGCCCGCAACGATCAGCACGAGGCCGAGCGCGGCCTTTTTGGACAGCCGCTCATGGAACACGACGGCGGAAAATGCGATGGAGACCAGAATGCTCAGCTTGTCGATGGGCACGACCACGCTGGCAAGCCCGTCCTGCAGCGCCTTGTAGTAGCACAGCCACGAACCGCCCGTTGCAAGGCCGGACAGGCAGATGAAGCCGAGCTCCTTCTTCGGGACCTCCTTCAGCGTGTGCTGCTTGCCCTTGACGAACACAATGAGCCACGCCATCACGAGTACGACGCCCGTGCGGATGGCCGTGCCGAGGTTGGACTCCACGCCCTCAATGCCAACCTTGCCGAGGATGGACGTCAGGCTGGCGAACACGGCGGAGAGGATGGCATAGAGCAGCCAGCTCTTTCGTTCGGCCTTGTTTCCGGTGACTGCTTTTTTCTCGATCATCAGGAACGTGCCGATGGCGATGAGCACGACGGCCGCGCCCTTGAGCCAGGTGATGCCCTCGCCCAGGAAGAGGAACGCCAGCACGATCGTCAGGATGGTGCTCGATTTATCGATGGGAACGACCTTGTTCACGTCGCCGAGCTGCAGCGCGCGGAAATAGCACAGCCACGACGCGCCGGTCGCGAGGCCCGAGAGGACCAGAAAGACCCACGTCTTCGCGCTCAGGCCGGTGATGGTCGGCGCGGAGCCGACGATGGCCACCATCAGCCACGAAAACAGCAGGACCACGATCGTCCGGATGGCCGTGGCCGTGTCGGAATCCGTCTTCCGGATGCCGCATTTTGCCAGAATGGATGTCAGCCCGGCAAAAAGCGCCGAACCAAATGCAAACAGGATCCACATGACAATGCCTTCTTCCTATATTTTGTTTCACGCAGTGGATGAGAAAAGGTTGGCGGTTTTTCGGAAGATTCTAATGAATCATGGTTCCATCAAAAATGTTGGGGGTCTGGCTCTCTCCCCGGCCCCGTTCTTGCGAAAAAAGTTGAGCATAGAGACAAAATCCTTTACAAATGAGTATCATATGACATTAAAAATCAAAAAATTTACGAATATCGTAAAATATTCTTGACATATCTTGGCTGCGGTGATAAACTATGTTTAACGATTTTCATTAAATAATTAACGTTAACAGCACTTGAAGGTAGTTTGTACGGAAAAGTTCGTAAAGCACAGATTTCTAAACAGCGTGTTGTTTACTGCGCTGTTTGTTCCGCTGGGCTTTTTTCTTCTGCGTGATACCATTGCAGCAATAACCGGAATCATGTTTGAGTCCATAGGCGGCAAGGAGTCGTTTCTGTATCAGATTAATGACGATATCGCAAGGCTGATTATTGTAGGACTGCTGATGCTGATCATGCCGATTTTTTTCCGGGGGAAATGCAATTTCGGCTTTCGGGGCGGAAAACTGAAACTCGGCATCTTGCTGGCTCTCCCGGAACTGATTGTTCCCCTGTGGAATTTTTTGCAGATCAAAATATATGATTGTCGTTCTTCTTATGGGGATGCAGCAGAAGTGGAAGACAAGATTTTTATCGGCGGCTACGACTCTACTGTTGACGGCAGGCGTTATTATTTGGGCTGTGCTCATTGAACGAGTAATCTGACAATGAGGAGAGGAAGCATGACAATCATCGCAGCATACCCCATTGTACCTACCTCCCTACTCTCCAAACAATTCTATCAAAAAACTCTTTATAGTGAAAGCGCCCACATTGTCTAATCCTTTGCGGGTTCCTTTCACAGAAAGGAATAGTCATATATGAAACGAACCCTTTTGCTTATTCTTGCGCTATGCCTGCTTTTGACCGGCTGCGGCGTTCCGGGCGAAGCCGACACACAAAGCTCCGACACATCGGAGGAGCTATCCACGGAAACCACGACCGAGCCGATTAAGGAAGCGTCGCTCCTTGATTCGTGCGAGGCATTTGACGACAGCGGCGCTCTTTGGTACATTCCCAATCAACAGATTGAGGCGCAGCAGTATCCAATGCTTCGCGCCTTCGCAGGTAATCTTTTAATGACGACAACCAGCTACATCAGCGACGGCAACAGCGAGATGAAACTGACGCTCTTGAGCGCAACAACCGGCGAAGCGCTGCAAAGCTGCACGGTGGGGCTTACCGAATCTGTCGAACCACAGATTCTAGGGGACCACATTGCCGTATGCGACAGTCAGTCTGGAACGGTCGTCGTGCTGGATGCGCTCCTTCGGGAGACCGCACGCTACACTCTTTCCGCAGATCCGGGGCAATGGTTCCTTGGTTATGATCTTGATACGCTATACAAGTGCAGCTATCTGGACGGAATCTGTGCTGTCTCCCTCTCGACGGGAAAGGAGCGTTTCTTCCTTGATCTGGCCGAACTGAGCATATGCAGCGTGACGGATGCAAATGTCTGCTTCACCGGTGTCAACCGTGAGACACAGAGATATATCGCTTCATGCCTCAATCTTGCAAGCGGGAAACTGGTCGAGCCTCCGTTTTCCGGCGATTTCTTCCGAATCTGCCACAGCGGTAAAATGTGGCTTGCAGGCTTTTACGGACAGGAGAACACCTTTGCTTTCGGAGTGGATACCAATGCCCGCGTGATCACTGCACAAGGCGGTACATTTTCCCTGCTTGATCCGGTGGGTCACCTCCTGTTGACAGGTCTCGACGGAACTCTGTCGCTTTACGATTCTAATGGCATTTTCCTCTCAACCTGTGCATTGCCCGGTCGGTATGTGCAAAGCTTCGTCTGGACGGAGGAACTTGGCGGCTACCTGTTGCTGGTAAACGATGGTGAGGGATGTAATCGCCTGCTGTTTTGGGATATCCGTGCGAACACAAACGGTGAAAACCTGCAAACCCAGTCCCTTGCCGACCTCCAAGCCGCACCTGACGGCATGAGCGCAGATGCTTCGCTCTATGAACGCGCGCAGTCGCTTTCCGACCACTTTGGCATCGAGATCCGCATTGCCGACCAATGCGAAACAGAATTTACATCCTTCAGTTGTTATCCGGTCTCCGACTACGGGCCTGTATCCACAGGATTGGATCTTCTGGAGGATGCACTGTCTGTTTTCCCGGAAGGTTTCTTCCGGCAGCTCATCTACGGACACATCGACCGCGTGCAGTTCCAGCTCGTCGGCGGGCTGACCGCGACAAATGGCTTCGGCGGTGACATGAGTTACGCCGCCTTCACGGACGCAAACGGCAGCGTATGCAAAATCGTCCTTGATATTTATTCACTCAGCAAGAATACTGTCTGGCACGAGCTCTCTCACGCCATTGACGGGCGGCTTGCGTGGGACGCAACGTACCGCGATGAGGCACTGTTTACCGAGGAGGGATGGTCTGCCCTTAACCCTGATGGTTTTACCTATACCGAGGAATACGGTTCGCTGGGCACCAACATTCAGCCGGAATGGTATTCCTATTTCATCGACGACTACTCCATGATCAACGCAACAGAGGACCGCGCGCGGATCTTTGAATACGCGGTTGAGGACAGCGGCACACTGTTCCAGGATGCACCGGGTCTTATAGCAAAGCTGCAATACTACAGCGATTGCATCCGCGATTGCTTTGATACGGCGCTATGGCCTGAGATAACTGCTTGGGAAGCGCCACTGCACTGATTTGATTTTTAGCATAACTGCCTTGTAAGCAATTCTTCCCAATAACTCACGATAGGGAAAGCCCTACTGCATCTAATTATTTGTGGATGCCTTTCACAGAAGGGAATGGTCATATATGAACTCCAACACCATTACAAAATTCCACCTGTTCGGCAAGGTGGGAAAAATCGTTATGACAGTTTTATCCGTAATCGCAGCGCTTATAACAGTTAGCTGCTGCATTGCGACTGCTTTTACAGCAACGCTCCCGAAGGATGCTCTGACGGTTCGTGTGGTCGAGCACGCTGAATTCCGCTTTAACAAAGCAAGCTTTGATACGCTGTGGAGCATCCTCGGCGGAAGTTTTACCTATTCGGGAAAAGAGTTCCCGGAGTATATGCTTGAGGATAGCGAAAAGAAAGCCATCCCACCCGAAAATCAGGAGTTCCAAGCCGAACTGAAGATTTTCAACCAGTCATACGCCTCGGCGGAAATACACTCTGACGAAAGCGCCAAAGTCATGGAGGCGGATACGTCCCCTGAGGAATATAATGTAAAAGATTTGGTAACGGTATTTATTTTTCTGACGCTGTTTTCGGCATCTGCAACTGCTGCGCTTTGGATGCTGAGAAGGCTGTTCGCGGTGCTGACGAAGTGTGAATCGCCCTTTTGCTGTGAAGTTGTAAATAGAATGAGAAGCTTTGGTTTTTCTCTTCTTCCTGTTGCAGTGTTCGCCTCTATCGGTGAAACGATGCTGGAAAGCTTCTTGACCGCCGGAAAAAGCACAAATGTCAGTATTCAATGGGGCGTTTTGATTGCTTTTGTTGTAACTATGGCCTTGGTGGCTGTTTTCAAGTATGGTGTTCAGTTGCAGAAAGAATCGGATGAGACCCTGTAAGGAGGCGGAGAGATGGGACACATCATTTTGCGGTTAGACCGTGTCATGGCTGACAGGAAAATGAGCCTGAATGAATTATCGGCAAGAGTTGGCGTTGCCAATGTGAATTTATCCAAGATGAAGAACGGCCATATCAGCGCCATCCGCTTTTCCACACTGGCGGCTATCTGTGATGTCCTAAAATGCCAGCCGGGAGACATCTTGGAATACAGCCCTGAAGAAAAGAATAACTAAATTCTAAAAAGCTAAAGGCCGCCAGACTCAAATGAGACTTGAAGATTTTTAGGAAAAGATATCCGGTGATAATGTGTATCAGTTCTTATTATTCTTCGATAATCTGTACGACAGATTTATGCAACTATCGTTTCCACATAAAAAAAGGCTGCTTGGCATTGCCGCCTTGCAGTCTTTTTATCTCACTATTCAATTCATTTGGTCGCACGGCAATCGACATTATTCTAAGGACGAGAACAGCTTTCCGTCAATACTTAGAACATCATCCATCGGAATCTTCACGCCGTCCTGCATGGTGATTTGCCATTCAAAGTCATCGACCTTTTTGACCGCACCGGTTGCTGTTATGTATTTGCCGCCAGCCTTCCGCTCATCGGGCTGGAAGTAGGTAATGGTGACTTCCGGCGCGTCATCAAAGGTATCCATGGGTCATGCGTATGGTGTCGGAGCCGGCACGATCCGCTTCGGCAAGGAGAAATTCTGCCAGCCGCCGATCCAATCCCTTGAACATGATCTGCTGCATCGCCCACATCACATCAGAAAACCGTTTCGTTGCCAACTCATAAAGGAAGCAGCGGACATATAGATTTTTCTCCTTGAGTGCAGCGATGACATTTGCAGGGATAATCAGAACGTCCGTATCCGATCCTGCGGTCATTTGCGTATCAAAGGTGATCTGACTGATCACACAGGAGGCAGAAAGCACGCATAATTCGCCCGGATATAGCCGGAACAGCGTTACCTCCCGCCCCTCCTCGGAGAGAAGATAGGTGCGAATTTCACCGGAAAGGACGAACAGCATTCCAAGACATTCGTTGTCGCTGCTGTGTATGAACGCGCCCTTTTCATAATGACGGACAAAGGCACTTCGGTGCAGCGTTTCTTGCTCCTGTTCGGTCAAAGATGACCAGAACGGAAGTTGTGTCAGTGTGCGTTCCATATCAGTGGCAGCTATGCTTGCCGCAGCCGTGGTCACCGCAGGTGTGCCCATCCTCGCCGTGCTCATGGTCATGGTGGTCACAGTGAACATTGGGATCGTAGCCCAGATTTCCGCTGAGCAATGCGCTCACCGCTGCGTCAGCGTCCCCGCTGACACCGCCGTAGAGCTTGATGCCCGCTTCGGCCAGAGCTGCCTGCGCACCGCCGCCGATGCCTCCACAAATCAAAGTGTCCACGCCGTTCTGCATCAGGAAGCCTGCCAGTGCGCCGTGACCGCTGCCGTTGGTGTCAACGACTTTCGCATGAGTGATTTTGCCGTCCACAGCTTCATAAAGCTTGAACTGCTCGGTGTGACCGAAATGCTGAAAGATTTGACCGTTTTCATAGGTAACTGCAATTTTCATAATAGAATCTCCTTTGCAATTTTTGCCTGATTTTTCTATGTTAGCTCTCTGCATCCGGCAGCAGCGGCCGCAGTGAGCTGCCTCCTGTCCTCCGCAGATGCGGTAGTTTCCCCCGGTGATGTGCAGCGGTTTCCCGTGGACAAGACACGCTGCGATCTTGCGCCGTGCGCTTTCGTAAATCTCCTGCACGGTAGAGCGGGAAATATCCATTTGCACGGCACACTGCTCGTGGGTTTGCTGCTCCAAGTCAACCAGCCGAATGACCTCATACTCGTCCAGCGTCAGCAGGATCGGCTCGACATCCTCGCTCCCGTTGGGGCAGAATTTATCGACTTGCGGTGCGTCACAAATCCGACGGCACCGTGGCGGTCTTGGCATGGACACGCCCTCCTTTGTTTCCGGTATATACCGATTATACAACGCGATTTGAGAATTGTCAATAAGAGGTGAGCGTTTTGCCTCCCTGGAATTTGAAGGTCATCCGTCCGTCAGCGTGGATGGAGCAGGGAATGCTTCTTCCGAGGTCAGATGATTTCGGGAACCGCTGGGAAAATGTAACCGAGCAGGACAAAATAACCGAACCGGATTTGAACCCGGGCTTTTGACTAAAAAAGCACGCTGTTCTAACGCAAAAACGGCCAATTCTAACGCCGTTCCAACGCGAAAATCGGAAAATTCAAGGAGCCGGACAAAAAAGGAAAGTCCAGCAAACCCTTGAGTTTACTGGACTTTTTTGGCGGAGAGGATGGGATTCGAACCCATGTGCGATTGCTCGCAAACTGATTTCGAGTCTTGTTCGCACTTGGTACTTTCGTGTCTGCTGTGGTCGGTGGCGGCAGTTTTGGAAACGGCGAAAATCCTTGTGCTGCAACGGATTTCGGACGCACCGACCGGTATTGACCAGCTCCATATCAGAAAAAACCAGAGTTCAAATTGAAATGAGAAATGCCCCAAAACGATCGATTTTTTTGCGCGCTGGCAAGAAAATACGCAAGAAGAAAACCCTTGTCAGGTATGGCTTTGCAGACAGCCACCCGGATTAAATGCAAGAAAAACCGACTCAAAACAGATTATACGAAGCGCCTTTTCGGACCGAAACACAGAAAGGAGTCTTCGTTATGAAATACGACGCCAAGGAATTCAAAAAATACCCGGAGATTATGAACAAGGAGCAGATGCGGATCGCCTGCCACATCAGCAAGCAGACGGCGCTCTATCTTCTCCAATTTAACCTAATCCCTCACACCTGCACCGGCAAGAAAACCCGCTGCTACGCCATCAAAAAGAGCGATGTGATCGCTTTTATGAACGACCGTGAGGTCAACCCGGAAAAATACATAGCGCCGAAGAACTGGTACAAATACGGAAGCGAAATGGTTCGGCCCTATAAAATCCGCATCCATCCGCCGTGCGCCAAAGACGAGAAGAAGCTTCGGCGCTACTATGAGAGCAAGCTGGCCGCGCTGCCGGATGTGATGGATGTGGCCGCCGCCGTGGATTTCACCGGCTACAACCGCCACACGGTCTGCGAGTGGATTCGCTTCGGAAAGCTCCGCGCCCTAGCGCTGCAGCACAAGTACATGATCCCGAAGTGCTATCTGATCGACTGGCTCTCCACGGACGAGCACAACGCGACCCTCCGCAAGTCCCGCCGCCACATTGACCGGCTCTGGGAACTGCAGAAATGGCGTGACGGACAATGAGGGGAAGTATCATCGAGGAGCTGTACTACGGCAACATCGATCCGCAGGATCGCGGCTATCGCCCTAAACTCCCTGCGAAAAAGGCGTCACGACTCTCTGAACGATCTGGAGGAAAAGCTCACCGAGCAGCTCGCCGGCGAAAACAAGGCGCTGTTCCTCCGCTTCTGCAACGCCTACGCCGAGTTCATGGGCGAATCCGAGCTGGACACCTTCATCACCGGCTTCCGTCTCGGCGCACGGTTTATGATGGATACATTTCTGAGCGATGACACCCCGCTTGAAAATTATTAATGGCAAATAGATCAAAACCTCCGGCTAAGCCGGAGGTTTTGACTACCCTTGTAATAAATCTTCAACTTCAGCTCTCTCTATCATTTTTGAGAGATGTTCAATCTCGTCATTGACAACTTTTTGGTGTTGCAAAAACTGAATCCCCGAAAAGAGCGGCAAAAGGCCCTTTAGATAATCGGCCCACTTGGAGTATAGCGGAACTGCACTACCAGACCACGAATATGAAGTTGGGCAGAGAGGTATTCTCCTGAATAGTTCGGGATCAGCATTGACAGTCATCAAGTAGCTGATGTAGTCTTTCTTCCTATCATCACAGAGTTCTGAAAGAACACTAAAGAGACTCTCCATCTTTTCATAGTCGGTATTGTATTTTGAGATATAATGCTTAATCCACGCATCACTTTTGTGCTTTATGTTATCAGGCACAAATATAAATGTTTTCATCACTGGTGGATAGTCAAATAGCGGGAACGAAGTTTGAGAACACCCGTCAACCAGCAAGTCTATTATATCGATGAAATCAGGGCATTCAAATAATGCATGAAGCTTTTCATTATCGTCATGCAACCGATGATGGTTGTCCTTTAGTAAAGTATCAATGTAATCCTTTGCGAACGCTTTTCTGCAGCAACATAATTCTTTTAGAAACGCTCCATCAGCGTCTGCAAGCCGGTCGTGTACACTCTCAAATAAGTATATTTCTTCCAGCAACTGGAGATCCTTCGCAAACTTTTGGATAACACTCTTTGGTTCACAATGGTGTCTATTGAAGATCAAAGAAAAATAGATATTTACAATAAAAGGTGAGTAATCCTTTTTTGCAAAAATCAATCTTGCTGCATTTATTATAATGTCAGACTCGACTGATTCATACCTTTCCAGGAATTTCAGGGATCTATATCCCGCAGTGTGAATCTCTCGATCATAATCACATTTTAAATACGCATACAGTTCTTCAACTTTTGCAGCATCAATGGCTTCTGAAGGAATTTCACAATAATAGGCAAAGAGCCAGAAATCTACTGTTTCTGAAGGCGCATTATGAATAATTGTTTTTACTTCCTCAGGGGACAGTAAAGTGAACAATGTCGAGATAATATAGTGTACATCAATCCCTTCGATTATTCCTGACTCAATTATCCTTTTTACAACGTTTGAGAAAACTAAACTATCACGTGATAGGTACTTAATGCCCTCCATAAGCCCTTTTCCAATATCATAGAGGCGCTGAGTATCACACGCAATATATTCCCTGTACACTTCAAATAGTTCATTAAACGCATCTAAAGTGTTCTCCGCCTGCGTAAAATAATCAGTAATTACCCGTTTGTGCTCGTTTTCATGTCTGTCAAGACTCTTAAAATTTTCCCATCTTGGCCCAATTAATATGTGGTAGATACTTAGTTTTCGGCTCTTCAGAAAAACTTCAATTTCTGCAGCGGTATATCCCACTACACTTAAGATAGAATTTACATGTTCAGCCAGAATACAATCAGTAACACTTTCGGGAGAAAAAACACTTTGAAACAACTCACAAATATAAGGAGCATCTTCCTTAATTAACCCAAAACTGCTTTCTTCTACAGAGCGAGCATAGTCCTGCAATAATGCTCGGATGGACTCTTTGCTATCTATCGTACCCTGAATCGCCAACAATTGTTCCCATATTAGTTTGCGATACATAACGGCTTGCTCTGTTGTAGGCAGTGAGAAATGATAAATGACAAAACTATCCCCCCGCCTTCCGGCTTCAGCCGGAGAAAAATAGACTTGTAGAAGGTTTTTTGCTGTTTCAAAAAACAGAATACGGATAAATGGATTATTCCAATTATCTGAATAGTTAATAAAGTGCTGAATTAACTGAATTTGTGTGTAGAATCCCTTTTGCAATGAAGATGGTTTTATTCCAAAATAAAGATTTGTGGCATGATAAAACTGAATATAAAGATCCGGTCTCTTCAAATAGTAATCAAAAAACAAGTCAAGTGCAGACTCAATGTTATGAGTATCTGCAAAGCCTCCCAGTATAACGATAAGTTCATCGTCGACACTTTGATAGTTTTTTCCCTCGTTGACATCGATTTCATCAACTGATAATTCAACTTTTTCCGTGTTATCAATCCGCTCTTTGATGAGTAACAACGTTTCAACCTGATCTACCTGATAGAATGCTTTAACCCAATCCCAATACTTGTTGAACGATTCGGATTTCCGCTTTTTCCATACAACTTTTATTTCGTGAATTGTGAAATCATATACATCTTGACTTTGAAACACGCCAAGCAAAGTATTTACAGTCTGAATTGTCCTCTTACGATATGTCTGAAAACATGTGTCAAGCATCTGGGCAAGGCTGATCGTTTTTTTATCAACAAACATATGCTTCAGAATATAGTTGGCAAAACACTGATCTGAAATAGCAACAGCCTTATCTCTGCATATATCGACCAGTTCCATTTCATGCAGTTTATATGCACAACTCTTAAATACAGATATATCGATATTATATCCAACCAATAAGTTCAATACAGGCTCAATGTGATCGAGGTGAATTGATCCAAGGAAAGCAATTACTCCAGCCGTAATCTGAAGTTGCAGATCGCCGTCTAAATTAGCCTCCTTAAATGCTTTTCCATAATACTCTTCATATAGCCCGGTTACATCACTTATTGACTGTAGTCCATTCGCATCAACCGCTACTTTTCCTGCAATAAGAGCTATCCTTGCATTTCCCTCTGCAATAGTTGCAATTCTATTTAGATAATCTCGGTTAATAATTCCCAAATAGTCCTTTACGAGAGACTTGATCTCATCGTCCGAAAGCGAATCAAGGGTAACCTCGGAATAATGAACGATACCCGCAATATCTGCTTTTACCTTTTGGAGCGCATAGTTACGCACGGTTGCGAGAATCCTAACATTGTATCCGTTATCTTTCTTATTAACATATTCAATTATCAGATCTAATTGAGACAGCTGGTTTGCATCATCAACAATGACAAAGTAGTCCCCCGGACACTCAAAATGCTGTTTTAAGTCGTCGTAAATCGGGAGGCCATGATTGTGTATGACACATATTTTTACAGCAGTATGCTCTTTCTGAAACCTCTCTGCAAACTCTAGCGCCAGCCTCGTTTTTCCTGTCCCCGCAGCACCAGAAAGAATTACTACATTATTTTCATCAAAAGCTTTCTGTAATCTTACAATCTCATTCTCTCTGAATAGAAAGTTAGTATTTAAGGGAGCGGCTAATGCGCTGGCATCGTATTGCCTCACAAAGTCTAAAGGATCCTGAATCTGTTCAGTATCAACACTTAGGCCGAGATGTTCTTTTGCCAGGATCGGATACTTGCGACTAATATCTTCGGCAAGTTTATCTATGCCGATCATAGTTAACTGTACACCCTTATCTTGGCAGTAGCGCTTCAGCGATTTATCAGCCCCCGCATCAATGCCAGAAGAAGTATGACAATAGATTATTTCAGTGATGTCGTCGTTATTGATACCGGATAATTGTGAATCAAAGCATTTTTCTAAATCAGAGCGGATCTTCCCAGCTAGGCCAGGCCGTTGTGTTGTATATTCTGCTAAGACATATTTTCCATTTGCCAAACAGAAATACGTATCAGGCGTGCCTTGAGTCGTCTTTTGAGTTCCTGCTTTAGTGCCAAGTGACACAGGGTTGGGATAACCCTCTCTTGAAAGATAGGCATCACAAAGGACCTGGAAACTTCCAGCATCTAATTGTTCAATCTTCTGCTTTATTGATACAATGGTTGCCATATCTTTCTTCCTTTCGTGGCAAATTACTTTTTTAAGTTCTCTGGCACGAGCGCCTATTTGTTAATTGACTCGTGGGCTAGGGTGCGGGAGTCGTAGACTGCAAGAACTGTATTTGTGTTCCGTGTGCGGAAGGATTTCTCTTCGATAATGCCGGCGCTCTCACGTATGATCCTCGCAAATAATTATCCTTATAGCCGGTGCCGGATGTCGTTCAGCCATTCGCCCTTGTATTTGAAATAGCGGGGGCCGGCGACGCCGGCACTGCTGCTTTTTCCCAGAAGCAGCGCAGCAAGTCCGGAAAGGGAGAACGGCTTGCCTTTGTATTCAACGGTCTTATCATCCAGAACCTTGAGCTTCAAATCCGGGTCATCGCCCCAAGAGATATATTCTCCGGCATGAATGTTGCACTTTGAGAATGTAAACGGAGAGAGTCGTTCTTTGTGTTCTTCCTCGATCTCCTGGGCGGTTTCCTCCGCCTGCTTCTGAGCCTCGTCCATGGCGATCCGTTTCAGCTTATCCGCGCAGCCGTGGATCTCTGCGATGGCCTCCAGAATGGAATAGGCGTCCTCCGGCGACATGGCGTAGAACTCACGGACGCGCTGTTTCCCGTTGAAGTTCTCAATGGAACGCAGGTTGGGATTCAGCTTGTCGATGATGCTGTGGATCTTCAGATCAGAAAGCCGGGAATTGACCTCATAGGTCGCATAGACGCGGAAGGCAAAGGGAATGCACTCGCTCCGGTTGAGCTGTTGCAGCCGCTTGTCGATATCGTCCGCGTACCCGATCTTCACATATTCCGGGAAGGACGGGTTGGTCAGAATGTAAATCACACCTGCTTTATCCATTGTTTCTACCTCCGTTATGCTGCTACCCAGCCGTAACCTTGTACGGCCATATCAATAAAATGTGTCAGTAACAGATCAATCTTCACAGTGAATGTTTCCTTATCATACGAAAGCGGTAGATCTGCATCCAACGACGTTTCAATCGCCGTTTTTACCTTTGCGCGCGGCTGTTCGTCCTTGTACCAATCCACAACCATCAGCTCCGACTTCTCTTCGGAAAGCTTCTTAAAAAGATTCTTCGCGGATAGCTTCACCTTCTGCTCCTCCGCCTTTGTAAGTTTCTTTCCGGCAATCAGCAAATCGAAGATTTCCAGTTCCTCTTCCGACAGCCCCTCGGCCTCCGGCCGCTTGTCCTCCGCTTTCAGATCTTCGATCAATTGGAGCAGCTGCTCGTAGTAGTCTTCATTCTCCGACCCGCCGGCGTTATAGCGATCAATGATATTGCGGAAGCGCTGAGAAAACTTCTGTCTCGTACAATTACGATTCAGCATTTGCTGCAGTGCCTGCTCGATAAACGCCTTCAGATCGTCGATCTCCACGGCCTTGTACTTGGCGACCTTGATCTCCTTCTTTAGCTCCTCCACATCCACCTTGGAAAGGTCGATGACCTTCCCCTGGTGAATGACAAGCCCGGCGTCGTTATCCTCTGCTTTCTGCGAGGAAACGCTGGTGTCCAGAACTTGTGCCATACGCAGCCGGGCGCGATTGATCTTTTCGTCGTCAATGGTATGGCAGAAAAGCCCGTACAGATATGCCAGCGGCGAAAACTTTTCATTCTGCCAGTTCTTCTCAAAGATCTCCGGACGCGATGCCTCGTAGAGATTCATCAGCGTGTTCAGGATCACCTTGAATTTGTCCTTGTTTTCATCGTTGGAAATGATCGTATTGTAGGCTTCCCGCAGCAGATCCAGCCGATCAAGAGTGGATGCCTCTGCTACGATTGCACCGATATCAATGCCAAGGCTTAGCAGAAAATCATCCGCTTCATCGACAGCACTGTTGAGCAGGACAATCAGTTGGTCAATGTCCTTCGCCGGGAACTCCGTACCGTCATCACCGGCCGCGTACTCCGTCAAGGCTTTCTGCATATACTTGAACACATTGACGTAGTCCACGATGATGCCGCAGGGCTTGCCGGGATACACGCGGTTGGCGCGGGCGATGGCCTGCATGAGCGTGTGCCCCTTCATCGGTTTGTCCAGATAGAGCGTGGACAGGTTCTCCACATCGAAACCGGTCAGCCACATGGCACAGACAAACACGAGCTGCAAGGGATCATCGGGATCTTTGAAGCGGTCCTCAATATCCAGGCCTTCCGGCGTGACAGCGTTCATCTTCTGCCGGTGCATGGAAATGTCGAGCCCCTGCTTCTGGAACTTCTCATTCTCATCGGCTTCCTCAGAGACGATGACCGCCATTTCCACACGGTTCATGTAATTGAGGATGCGCGTCAGCTCATCGCGCTGTTCTTTGGTGGCGGCGCTGTTGCGCTCCTGCATGATCTTCTGCTTCTCAATCGCCCAGTAATGCTGCACCTTGTCGTACATCTTCACCGTCGTATACTTATCGACGGAGACGACCATGCCCTTCCCAAGGAAACCGCGGCGCGGGAAATGATGAGCAATATCCTGGGCGATCTTATCAATGCGATCCTCCCTCTTGATGACCTCCAAAATCCGAGAGGAGGAGTTTTCCAGCAAGCGGGTCTCGTCCTCGTTCAGGTTTTCCTCCTCGATGATGTCCACCACATCGTCGTCCAGAAAGTCATTTTCCAGCCCGACCTCCGGTACACGGCGGGAATAGAACAGCGGCACCGTGGAGCCGTCCTCCACCGACTGGGCGAAGTTATACTCTGACACATAGTTCCCGAACCACTGGTTGGTCAAGCGCTTGCTGCCCAGCAGCGGGGTGCCAGTAAAGGCGATATAGTTGGCATTGGGCAAGGCCGTGCGCATGTTCTCCGCCAGATCCTTGTACTGTGTCCGGTGCGCTTCATCCACCAGCACGATGATATCGTCCCGGGTGGAGAGCACCGGGTACTTTTTGCCCTTGTCATAGCGGAACTTGTGGATCAGAGTGAAAATGAAGGATTTGTTGGTCTGCAGATAGTCCCGCAACTGTTTGCCGTTCTTGGGCTGACATTCCTCTTTCTGCCCAATCACTTCCGTCTTTACGAAATTCTTATGGATCTGGTCATCAAGATCTTCGCGATCGGTGATGATCAGGAATGTGAAATTGCCCGGGATCTTGCGCCGAACCTTGCGGGCAAAGAACACCATGGAAAAGGACTTGCCGGAGCCCTGGGTGTGCCAGAAAACGCCAAGCTTGCCCTGCAGCTCCGCCCGGTTCTTTACCGATTCCATCAAATTGTTCACGCCGAAATACTGATGGTTTTTGGCAATGATCTTGTTCTTCTGGTTGCGGAACATGATAAAGTTTTCGATGTAATCTACCAGACGATCTTTCCGCAGCAGGCCGTCGATGAAATAGCGGACCGAGCTTTCTCCCACCGTACCGGCTTCCTTCAACGCCTGACGGTCAGGCCGTTCCTTCTCGGAGTTAACCTTCAGCCACTCAAAGAAATGATTGTAGGTGGCGTTGAACGCGCCGAGCCGTGTCTCCAGCCCATTGGACAGCACGCAGATCTGATTGAACGCAAACAGGTTCGGGATATCCCGCAGGTAGTTCTTCAGGTTGTCGTTATAGGCCTCCTCCACCTTGACGATGCTGTTTTTCAGCTCAACAAACACCATGGGTAGGCCGTTGATAAAAATCAGCACGTCCGGGCGACGCCAGTAGACGCGTCCTTGTATCCACATCTGGGAAACGGCGGTGAAGGTGTTGTTCTCCGGGCGGTCAAAATCGACCAGCTTCACAAAATCAAAATCCTCTTTGCCGTTGCGGCGGAGGCTGATTTTGATGCCGTTGCGGATCTGGTTGTAGTACTTGTAATTGGTGGCCGTCATATCCGTGGCGCTGAAATCCCGGCAGAGGTCGCGGGCGATCTCCTCCAGCTTTTCGCCGGGTATATCTGGATTTAGGCGCGCCAAGGCCTCCCGCAGAATAAGCGGGAGTACGCATTCTTTCTTGCTGCTTCGTCCAGTCCCATCCGGCAGCAGCTCGCGCTTGTCCGGAGAAGGGTCACAGCGCAGAATACCATATTGGAACGGGTCACCCTCCAACTTTTGCAGGATCGCCTGTTCAATATCGTCTTCGGATATGAAGTTGCGCATTGTAGTCACCACCTATATTATCCGTTCTTTTGAATGTCCTCTTTTAATTTCTTTACGCGCTCTTTGCGCTCCAGATGATCCAACTCCAGGAATGCCAGCAGGCACATTTGGTACATATCGTCATACCATTGTTCGATGTCGCCATCTTTCATATCTGCCACGAAATGAATATAGTTCTTACCAACTTGATCTGCGTTATTATGTCGTACATTTACACTATTCAGAAGATAGAACAAATCTGATTCCAACGAGCCGCTAACTTGCTTTAGTTTTGCTCTCCTTGGTTCTAACTTGTCTGCCAGCGCAATCAGTGTAGCCTTTTTTCTTTCGAGATCACCCTTCATCGAGTGATGGTTGTATTCAATAATCCTGTACGACAACGCAGGATCAACTATCTCGGCGGCAGAAATCGCCGCCTGGTCTTTGGGGACAAAATCAGTAATACCGTTTTGATTATTTGGCATATACCCTATGGTCTCGATAACCGTCAGCACTTGCTGGACATAGAACTGCATTGGGTCACCAATTCCGACTATACCACCGCCATAGATGGTATTTTGATTGTAGATGGCGAGATTATATGAATACTCACAAAAAGACACTAAATACTCTATGTCAAAGGTAGAAGGATTCTTTTCAAAGCTATATCCATAAAAATCATCAAAGTCATCTAAAGATACGCATGTACCGCGAAAGGGAAGCCGAACAAAATATGTCGCACAGTAATCCTTCAACGAAGATCCTGCTCCCACCATATCTTGAAACTTCTGTACACAAAACATTCCATATAGACGGTCATACTCTCTACGAATATCTATGGCCGCAGTTTTCAAAACTTGAGAAAAGGGAATGCGTTTCATAACAGCTTGCCTCTATTTCTAAAATATATTTGCCGGACTATACTACTGCATTGTATTTGCACAGCGATAAAACAACCTGTCTTTTGCTATCTCTTTTACCGGCGTAGGAACTTTCTTGCAATCATCGATAGCTCCGGCGAGTATATCCTTGACGCTGATTCTCGAATTTCGGACGTCCCGAATAGCTTCCTTTGCCGTAACCCTGCGCTTGGAACTTCTTATCAGGGACTCCATGAAGCTTTGAAAAGAATCAATATATTCCTCTCGGATGCCCTTATTTACATTAATCGCAACATAGTTCTGGAAGTTTAGAACATTCTTTTGCCCAGGATTGTTCTGCAAGACGAGTACTTCCGTTTCACCGGAATAGTTCCACCGAATACGGTCTTGCAGTTTTTCCTTGAATTCAGTAAAGGCCTTTGTACTGAAATACCAGTCCCGCTGCATCATCGCATCGACTTTCCTATAAGTCTGGTCTTCTGCCTTGGCAAAATCATCAGTGTACCCGATAGCATAAATAGAGCAGTATTTTGCAGAATTGTAATGGATATACTCAAATTCCTTTAAGATTTTTTCTTCCGTTGGACGAGCGAAAAGGAAAACGACAATTTCCATGTTTTCAACTTGGCTTTCGATACACTCTATTTCTTCGTATGTACTGGCGGCAAACATGATTACACCTCCGAATTGTCCTGATTTTTCGCTGCTTTGCTCCATTTCTCAATCAAGTAGTTTACAAACGCCGAACAGGAAAGCAGCATGTATTTTGCGTCTTCGGCGGGCGCCCATTTGAAATCAATGCCTCCATGACGGATTCCGTCCTCGTCTGAAGTATACCCGTACATAGATGAAAACGCGTTTTCCATTGACGGGTGGATATGCACTCCGTAGTCTTTAAGCTTTTTTATTGTTTTCCCTAGAGTTGCATTCTTACCGGACAATCCAGTAATAATGCTGCAAACTGCCTCAACTGCACTGATCGACTCCTTAATTGAGTTTTCGTAATCAGGTAGGGGCCTTCGTGAAAAAAGCTCTGTTGCCTTTTTTAAATGTACATTTATACTGTTATAAGGGGTTTGTTGTGCCTGTTCGATACACTTTATTTCGTACTCATTTGTAATGGGGACTACTTGTCTTCCGATTACTCTGTATCCAGCATTCTCAGCCGATAGAACACCATTAAAGTTATCTATTGCATCACTGAGGTCTTTCGTCGGGAGAAATGCGAGATATATTTCAACGAAATCATAGATTCGATACCATTCTGCCTGATCATACCATTTCCGAAAAACAGCAAGATTTTTATCCAAATCAGCGTTATCATAAACGCTGGTATACGAAAGCCCACATGCATCCATTATTTCTTCGAGATAGTGAGAATCGATAACTGCAATATCATTACAGATTTCACATCTGTAAATATTCCAAATCCTGTTTCTTAATTCTATGGTCATGCTTTCCAACTGCAAAGGCTTTACCACATACCCATATCGTTCAGAAAAAGTGGACATTTTTACACCTCCAGCTTTCCGCTCATCAGGCGCGGTAGAAGCAGATCGCGCTGCTGGATGAGGTTCTTGTTTTCCTGTACCATCTGATAAACGCCATCGAAGATTGGCGTAACAATTGTTTCGAAATGATCCAGCACAGTCTTTTCCGGTTGAAGAATCTTTGTTGATTTCAGCTTATCCTCGTCAACACGCTGACGCCCATCGGCTCCATTCATGCTCAAAATGGCTGTCTGCCGGAAATAGTAGCTCCGGGCAATGCAATAAACATAGTGAGGCGTTAATGCCTTAGACCGCATAACGACAAACTCGGTCGAACCTCCGAGCACCTCGTTTTCCGGCATGCCCATAACAAACCCGGTTTTCCCGTTTTCCAGGCAGGGCGTAATTTTGGCCAGCAGAGTGTCGCCGTTTTGTGAGCGCCGACCTGAAATGGAATCCTGCCGCACAAAGCAGCCTGAATCTAATACCATGGAGTTCGTGCTGAGCGCTTCCATGGGGATGATCGTAAACTCCGTTTGATTCCCTGTTTTCAGCGTCGGGTTGAAATCAATGACCTCATCGGCTCGCCTATAAGCCCACCCCTCCGGGATCCCGTTTTCAAACTCTGCAGTTTCGTGTCCGGGGAAGCGGAAACGGACGAACCACTCCTTGTACAGGTTTTCCGCCATCTGCTCCAAAATCTTGATGCGCTTGTTGTTGACTTCGATCAGATTGTCATAAGCGGAGAGAATGGAAACAATCTGGTCTTGTGCCTTCCTGTCGATATCAGGCAAGTCGATCTTTCCAATGTCCTTTGATGAAAAAGACGGAAAAGTCGACTGAGACAACTCTGCAATATTCGAGAGATATTTCACGACCTCATTTGTTGATAGATAGTAGAAGGCAAACCTCGTGTTATAGCTTGAGTTGTTTCGAAGCAGCACAAAGCCGGTCGACGCAACGGCATGCTCATAGCTGTCATTATAAAGATAATAATGACGCAAATTAGGGCGGACGGAGGAATACAGTATATCGCCAGGTCTTACTAATCGCTGTGCCCGTGAAGGAAACTCGTCTTCCAGAAAAGAGACTTCCGACAACAAACCTGCATTAACAGAAGATGTGTCAATATAATTGATAAAATCTGTGTATTTGCTTGTATTACCAACAGGGTTTAATGAAAAACTGTCTCTAACTTTCATACTCACATACCATTTATGCAAGAAAAATTTGGCGATACTGTAGATTCTAGATCTACTATCAACAGCAGACCATAAATAAGATTTATCATCTTGACGCAATCTATCTTCGATTTCTTCCGTGTAGAACGACCATGGGCAATCCAATGCCGATTAAGCCCCGTCGGTTCTTTCCCTTTGAAATCAGAAGGTGCAGAAAAAGAGTCCAAAGTTTTTTCTAACGTCAAAGCCAACGTTAACATCGCATATTCATCGTTATCGAGAAACTCGTCATTATCGAGCTTGTGCTTAATCACATTAATGCGAGGTTTTAGACTCGCTGCTGGATTACCGGAAGTATCAGCAAGTAAACCATCAAAAACGGAAGTGAAACCCGTAACTGCCAGGTCATTACCACCATTGCGAAATGCTTTTACAGATTGAGAATAGAGTCGCTTATGCTTATGCATTACTGCGGAAGAAAGGGTCTTGTCAATAGTTCTATATACCTTGGAAAACCTCTCCCGGATCATTTGTTCTCGAAGTGTTTTGTTGATGTTTTCTGAATCTACAATTGCATCGACATATTCCTCAGTCATATAGTCCCAAAAGACAAACTGAGCATCTCCCATTTTTTCAATTTCTGAAAAACGACGGGAAACATGCAAAAGAACTTGTCCAATCTCTTCTACTTTTGGCTTATACTGCTCAAGCGCCTCAACAATAGGTTGCAGTGTGGATTGAATATTCTGCAATGCCTCCAGTGCAGGTCGGGTAATCTCTTGTATTCGAGAAAGAGCCGCACTCAACCCTGAAAAATCATACCCCTGCCAAGGAGAAGTAAAATCACTCATTTGTAAACAAACCTCTCAGGTTCAACGATATCTGCGCTTCTAGCTTCTTCGCTTCCTCATTCAAAGCTTCAAACTCCGCATTCAAGCCCAGCATAGTCTCTTTGAACTCAGCCTCAGTCATGCCGTCGTCCTCGATGACCACTCCCACGTAGCGCCCGGCGTTGAGGGAATAGTCCTGGTCGATAATGCCGTCCTCGCCGTCCAGCTTCGCCGCCTTGCACAGGCCGATCACATCCCGGTATTCGCCGTCGGGGAATCGCTCGGTCAGCCAGTCGATCTGGGCCTGCCAGTAGGCTTTCGTCTTGGTTTCCTTATCCTCAGCAGCTTCCGGAGCAGCCGCCAATGCCTCCCGATACTCCACAAGGAGCGCGGCATACGCTTCTGTGTCGCCCTGATAGAGGCGGGGAATGATGCCAAGATTCTTGATCTGTTCATCACTGAATTTGCGGTGCGCCCGGTCCACCTGTGTGAAGGTGTTTCTGGCGTCGATGAACAGAATTTCGTCTTTCTTCTCCGTCTGCGGCTTGTGTTTATCAAAGAACCAGAGCGTGGCAGGCAGGGTAACAGAGGAGAACATATTGGAGGGCAACGTCACCATCTGGCTGATGATGCCCTCTTCGATCATCTTTTTGCGGATCTCGTGCTCGCTCTTGCCTGCGTCGGAGGCAGAGTTTGCCATGACCAGCGCCGCCTTGCCGTGCTCATTCAGGGCCGTGGCAAAGTAGCCGATCCACAGGTAGTTGGCGTTGGGAACCGTTTCTTTCTTGTCGGAGGCTTTTTTCGCCGACTTGGTGGAGTTGCGGGGAACGCCGTAGGTATTGAAGCGCGCATCACCGCTGACACGGTCAAAGGAGACCTCGTCCACGTTGAACGGCGGATTTGCCATGACGTAATCGAAGGCGCCGAAAGCGTTGTAGGGATCGGAGTAGAAGGAGTTGGCCTCGGTGATGTCGCCGCGCACGTTGTTGAGCAGCAGGTTCATTTTAGCCAGCTTCACGGTGTCCGGTTCCTTCTCTACACCGTAGCAGCGGAACTTCATCTGCTCCGCCTCGTTTGCATTGTGGGCGTGCATGTACCGCGCAGCCTGGACAAACATGCCGCCGGAACCGCAAGCGGGATCGAGAAATTTTTTATCGCCGGGCTGCGGGTCCAGCACTTCGACCATATACCGCACGACTGTGGCCGGCGTATAGAAGGTCCCGCCGTCCTTACCCTCTGCCAGGGCGAAGTTGCCGAGGAAGTATTCATAGATCTCGCCGAAGATATCAACGGTGCAGTTTTCGGGGATATCCTTGAAAATGCGGACGATGTTGGAGAGCAGCTCCGGCTCCTCCTCCGGCACGAGTTGGGCGTAGACCTCCTTGGGCAGCACACCCTCCATCTTGGGATTTTCCCGCTCGATGGCCTCCATGGCCTTTTTCACCAGATCGGCCTTCTCCGCTGTGTCCGGCGCGTCATTAATAAAGTCATAATAGGCGCACTCTGGGAGGAAGAAGCCGCACTTTTCGACCGCGATCTCCTTGCTGGTTTTCTCCATGCGGGTGCCGAGCCGCTTGGTATACTCCGCGTCGATCTCATCCTTGTGCTGCTTGAACAGAATATCCGCATAGCGAAGGAAGATCAGGCCGAGGATCGGCTGACCGTATTTGTTCGCCGCCAAATGCGCACCGGAACGCAGCACGTCCGCCGCATGCCAGAGGTTGTCCTTTAAGGTTTTCAGTTCTCTATCTGTCATTACGCTTTCACCTACATTAATTTGGGGGATCAATATCCAAATAGGAAATCAAGAATTGTTCTGCAAAAACATCACATCATAGATCGGCAGATACGTGATCTTACCGTTCGTCGTGATCTCGCGGGTATTGGACAGAACGAACGCCTTTTTCACGTGATAATCGTCGTTCTTTACGAAGGTATTCAGCGCGCTGTGGATGGTATAGTCCTTGCCGGATTTGACCTCGATGGGGACAGCGGAGAGGCTGTCATAATCGTCGATCAGATAATCCACTTCGCCCTTACTGCGGTTATCGTAATAGAACAGATTATAGCCGTGGGCAATGAGCTCGCTGGCGACGACGCTCTCATAGACCGAGCCAAGGTTGATGCTCCGTTCATCCTCCAGGATCGCGCGGATATTGCTGCCGTACAGAATGGAGGTCAAAATACCGACGTCGTTCAGATAAAGCTTCAGCAGGTTCTTGCCGGAGGACTCAATCAATGGGAAGGTCGGCGTGGAGATAGCCTGCACGTTCAGCGCAATGCCGGCGCTGATCAAGTATTCAAACTCGTCTTCATAATTGGCGAAGGTGCTGCCTTTTTTGCCCTCAATCCGCTGCGCCACCACGCGCTTTTTCTTGTTCTCCAGGTTGGAGGGGATCTGATCGTAGATCCGGCGGATCTTCAGCTTGCGCTCTGCGTCATACTTGGAGGCGTCGGCGGCGTAATAATCGTGGATCTCGCGCTGGATCTCGCGCACGGCCTGAATATTCCTTGTATCCTGGTACGCATTAACCGCCGCCGGCAATCCGCCTACCAAAAGGTAGCGTTTGAAGGAGTCCATCATTTTGCCGTGCATGGCCTCGTCCAGCGACTCCCGCGCCTCGAACTTCTTGCGTAGGGCGGCAATAGCAAACTCGTTCATGCCGTTGGCATAGAGGAATTCCTCGAAGTCCAGCGGGAACATGCGCACCTTCCGAATGCTGCCGATGGGGATGGAGGTCGTCTGCGCCAGCGTTACCCCCAGCAGCGAGCCGCTGGCAATGTACGTAAAACGGTTGTCATCCCGGAGGAATTTCAGCATGGTCAGCAGATGGGGGTAGGCCTGGATCTCGTCGATGAAAATCAGCGTATCCTCAGCCTTGCCCATCAGCTCGCCCTTGATCGCGCTGACGCGAAGGTAGAAATCATCTACCGTCTTCGCATTTTCAAACAGCCTCGCGCCGACGGAGTCCTCCAGCATGTTGATCTCAATGAAATTGGGAAACAGCTTTTTTCCGACGTGGCGGATGATATATGTCTTTCCGACCTGGCGCGCGCCGTCGATCAGCAAAATGCGACCAGAGCCGGACTTCAGGTGCTGCTCGATCAGGTCTGCAATTTTTCGTTTCAGCATGATGACTCACCTCGCGAAAACTTTTCAACTATATTATAGCCATCTCCGCTCAACTTTTCAATAGAGATTTCATACATTTTTCTGCACTTTTCAAAATACAGGCTTGTCAAGCCTGCAAATCCGGCGTTTGCACATTGGTGCTCTCTGACTCGCTGCGGTAGTATGTGGATGAAGAAAGAAATCACCATCGAAGGTACGAGAGGAGGCGCGGCATGGAAAACAGATTTGCAGCAGCGCGGAGGCGGTATCTGCGCACGCACATGGACGGTATCTACACAGGGATGCTGCTGACGGGGACTCTAGAGCCGCATCTTGCCGAGATCGGCGAGTCGGCGCAGGCCATGTTTGACCGGCTCGTGGAGCAAATGAAGAAGGCCGAAGGTGTCACTGAGCGGCTGAAGGCCGAGAATCAAATGGAATGGGTGGGACGGATGAACAGCATCCGCAGCCGCGCGGAGGAGGTTGTCCTTTCAGAGTTGGTTTATTGCTGAGGTGTGGTGATGTTCAAGCATAGAAGAAATCAAGTGTTAGCACTCTGCGCCGGCGAGCGACGGCTGCTGGTAAAGGCCCTGTTGTCCTTTCGGAACAAGCTGGTAGCAAGCGGCAAGCCCGCCGAGGATATCAATGAGCTGCTGATCCGGCTGCTGCGGTAAAAAAAGAATACGAAAAAACGAGCGTCTGCTTCTGAAAAGAGGCAGGCGCTTATTTTTATGGCATCAATTTTGCAGCCACACCGATGAAACTCGGAATGGACATGGCATCAATTTTGATGCCATGGGCGAAAAATGGCTGCATTTCGGAGCCACGAGCAGTCCCGCATAGGAAAATGGCTCCGATTTGGAGCCAAAACAAAAAAATTTTCCGAGGGGGTTAATTTTTCGGCCTTCTCGCTGCCTACCAAGTGAGGGGAACTTTGAAAAAGCTCTGCACAAGCTCGGCTTTTTATAATTTACCAGCTCAAAAGAAAAAATTTTGAAAAGCAGCGGGAAAATCTGAAAAAAATTCGGCAAAGGGAAAGTGAGAGGAGCTTCTAAGCTTCCCCCGTGTACCTCGACAACTGAATAGCTGTTACCGAGACAGATATGACTGTGCGACAACCTCAAAAGAGCGAGCATAGCAACGCCGCGGAGACCCCGGGGCAGGCATATAAAAACGATATCGGAAGTACGGCGCCAAACCAAAAACACAATTACCAGCGAAAGGAAGAAGGTGAAACACATGAACAAGCTACAACTGATCGATGCCGATACCCTGTATTACAAACCCCTTGCCCACCCCAAAATGCTCATCGACGGTGTTCTCTCCGACGGGCTCGCCATTTTAGCGGGAGACTCCAAGATCAGCAAGAGCTGGATGGTGCTGTGGCTGTGCCTGCAAATCAGCCGCGGCGAGGCGGTGTGGGGGCTGCCCACCAGAAAAACCGATGTGGTATATCTGGCCTTGGAGGACCGGGAATGGCGCGTTCAGCAGCGTATGCAGGAGCTGACGGATTCTCCGCCGGAGAATCTCCGCTTTGGCTTTTCCTGCGGGGAGCTGGGCGCGGAGCTGGAGGGGCAGATCGAGGAGACTCTGCGGGAATTTCCCTCCACGGGCCTGATATTCCTCGATACACTCCAAATGGTGCGGGACAATGCTTCCGCAAAGGTCAATGCCTATGCCCAGGACTACAAGGACCTGTCCGGCCTGAAAAAGCTTGCCGATGACCACGGCATTTGTATCTTCGTTGTCCATCACACCCGAAAGGAGCGGGACAGCAGCAATATCTTCAACGATATGACCGGCTCCACAGGCATTCTGGGCGTGGCGGATACGGGGATGATTCTCCGCAAGGATGACCGCTTCGGCGATTGCGCCACCCTCTGCATTACGGGCCGGGATGTGGAGGAGAAGAAGCTGAAAATGCAGATGCGGGGCGTCCGATGGGAGATTACCGAGGCGCTCAGCGCCAAGGATTTGCGAAAGGAACGCATCCCGGACTTTGTTTTTCGGGTGGCAGAGTTTCTCTTGGCGCACGGGCGGTTTCGGGGCACGGTGTCCCAGCTGCTTGCCGTCGTAGGTAATACGGAGCTGAAGCCCAACCTCGCCAGCAAGCATCTGACCCGTCATTACAGCGATGTGCTGCTGCCTCTGGGAATCACCTACGAGTATCGTAAAACGGCAGCTGCCCGGCTGGTGCTTTTGGAGCTGCATGACGGTGCTGACGGTCATGACGGTTCCTCCGGGAGCGAGAGACTTGCGTCACTGCGGAAACAGAATGACGGAAACTTCCGGCTTCCCCAAGCATCGTCACAAGCGTCATCTGCGTCATGGGAGGAGGCGGAGGACGATGAGGAATTGCCGCTTTAAGGGGTGCGGGGCTATACACCGCTTTTTTATCCGTAAGGATAACGAGCATGGGATTTGTGTAGCCATGCGGCACCCAATTCCCCCGTATCTGCCGATACGAAAGGGGCGCGCCCCTGTAACCCCGCTGAAAGGATGTGATATCTATGCGGAATCGAACAGAGGAAATCAATGTGCGGGTCTATAAAACCGAAAAGAATACCATTCGCAGAAAGGCAAAGAAATGCGGCATGAATATGTCGGAATACCTCCGAACCTTGGGAACCGGCGCAGCGGTGAGAGAGGCTCCGCGCCGGGAGCTGATGCTGGCGTATCAGAAGCTGACAACGCTCCACGATACTGTCCGCTACGAGCTTGCCATGAGGGACTTTGACGATGCCCTGACCGAAATCGAGAGCCTGCTTCTGCGCGCCTGTCGCGGGAAGGAGGATGGCGATGGCGGTGACGAAGATCTGGGCGATCCATGACAGCGTCAGCCGTGTGGTGGACTACTGCACCAATCCCAGCAAGACCAAGCTGAGCGACCTGGAGCAGGTGCTGCTGTATGCTGCCGACAAAGAAAAAACCCTGGATGAGGGGGAGCAGCAATACGCCGTCACCGGAATTGGCTGCAGGGCGGAGTCTGCCGCAAGGGAGATGGCTGCCGTGCAGAGGCGCTTCGGCAAAGCCGGCGGCAATGTGGCCTACCACGCCTACCAGTCCTTCAAGACCGGTGAGGTCACGGCGGAGGAATGCCATCGCATCGGCGTGGAGACGGCGCGGCGGCTTTGGGGGAACGACCGGCAGGTGCTTGTTGCCACCCACTTCAACACCGGCACTTATCACAACCACTTTGTTGTGAATCCGGTGAATATGTGGACGGGCAAAAAGCTGGAGGCAAAATACGAGGTCTATTACAAGCTGCGGGATATGTCCGACCGTATCTGCAAGGAGCATGGCCTGTCGGTGGTGAAAAATCCCCAGCGGCACAAAACGGCGCGGTCGGTCTACTTTGCCGAAAAGAACGGCGAGCCCACCCGCTACAACCTTATGCGGCGGGCGCTGGACGAGGCGCTGACGATATCGAGCAGCTGGACGGAGCTGAGCGCTGTGCTGCGGAAGAAGGGCTATGTGTTCGTGTGCGATCCCTACCGCAGGTACGCCACCATCCGCTCTCTAAGCGCTAAAAAATGTATGCGTACCTTTCGGCTGGGAGCCGAATATGACAAGGAGGCGCTGCAGGGCAGGCTGCTGGAGAACCAGCGGGACATCCGTGTGACCCGGCGCTATTTTGAATTCATGAGGCCCTACACACGGGAATATGCCAGGAAAAATCCGCCGACGGAAGAATATTGCCGGCAGCGGGATTTTTATCTGCATTTGCCCCGCGTCACCGGGTATTTGAGCTTTTTCCGCTGTGTGGCAATCGTGCTGGGCGTTGCGCCGCTGTACGAAAAGGAATATCGGCAGCCCCTGTCAGCGGAGTGCCGGGAGGCTTGCCGCAGACTGGATCGCTTCACCGCCGAGATAACACTGGTGTGTCGGGAGCATTTGGACACGCCGGAAGATGTGCAGAGGTTTCTTGCACGAATGGACAGGGAGATGGATGCAATATCCGCTGCACGCAGCAAAATCCGCAATAAGCAGCGAGGCTGTGACGATCCTGCGGAGAGGGCCGAGCTGAAAAAGTCCTGCGCCGCCTGCACCGCAGAGCTTTCCCGGCTTCGGAAGCAAAAGCAAACCGCCTATAACATGATTGAGGATAACCCAAAGCTGAAAGCCCTCTTGGCGTGTGAATTGGATGCGTGGGTGGAAAACGACCCCTACCTCTCCCCGCGGGAGAAGCAGGCGCTGCGAAATCAGCAACCGTCCCAAGAGGAAAAGACGATTATACGATGAAAGGAAGGATTCGATGAAGAACGACCGATCGATTGATTTGGGGCTGACCGGGTACGAGGAGCTTTTTATGAGCACGGAGGAACGGCTCGATGCGAAAAAGCCAAAGGTGGAGGCAATCCCGCTGGCTGCCCTCACACCCTTTCGAAATCACCCCTTCCAGGTGAAGGAGGACGAGGAAATGGCGCAGCTCATGCGGAGCATTGCCGATGCCGGCGTGCTTTCTCCGGCGCTGGCAAGGCCGCTGCCGGATGGCGGCTATGAGCTGATCTCCGGCCACCGGCGGCTGGCGGCGTGCAAGGCGCTGGGGATGGACACCATGCCGGTGATTGTCCGTGACCTGACGGACGAGGAGGCTGTTATCACCATGGTGGACAGCAACCTGCAAAGGGAGCATATTCTCCCAAGCGAAAAGGCGTTCGCGTACAAGATGAAATACGATGCCATAAAACGCTCGCCGGGTCGAAAAGAAAATGGTGACCAACTTGGTCACCAAATCAAAAGTATTGATTCTCTTGCTGAAAATTCACCGGACAGCCGCAACCAAATCCAACGCTACATCAGACTCACCCACCTGATCCCCGACATCCTGAAGCTGGTGGACGAGGGCAAGATCGCCCTGACTCCGGCGGTGGAGCTGTCCTATTTGCAGCCGTCCGAGCAGGAGATGCTCTTCTCCGTGATGGACAGCGATGAGGTAACGCCGTCCTTGTCTCAGGCCCGGCGGCTGCGGCGCATGAACGAGGCGCAGACTCTCACGGATGACGCGGTGCTGCAGCTTCTGTCCGAGGTTAAGGGCAATCAGGTGGAATATGTGAAGGTGCCGGTAGACAAGCTCCGCAGCTTTTTCCGCCCGGACACCTCCGTGAAGCAGATGACCGAGACACTTGTCAAGGCCATGGACTTTTATAACAAACACTTGGCGCGGCAGCGCCAGGACCGCGACGCCCGCTGAAAGGAGATTTTACTATGAAAATCGTATATGACAAGAAATATCTGGCGGCATTGAAAAGAAGGCAGGAGCTTGACCAGATGATCGAAAAGTTTTCGGACGACGGATGCCTCCTTGTTGAGGATCTGTTCCAGGATTATTTGGCCGACTACGATTCCTGCAACTTTGAGCGCAGCTACGCCAAGCTTGCGGTCACCTTCTATGACGAGTTTGGGAATGAGCTCACCTTTAGGCTCTCCAAGAAGGAGACCCAGTATGTGGTCAAGACAATAACCAAAAAGCTCGACAGCATGACCGTTGACGACGGAGGAGGTGGTTTCGGTGACGAAGACTGAGCTGCAGACCATGTATGAGGTGATGTTCACGGATTACCCCGACATTGTGAACGTTGCCCAGGTCCAGTCCATGCTGAAAATCAGCCGCCATCTGGCCTACGAGCTGATTGGCGACGGGTATATCCCCGGCATGAAAATCGGAAACGCCTACCGCATTCCGAAAATCAACGTGATCCGCTACGCTCTCTCGGCGGGCAATCCCCAGCCGGCAGCGTGACACGGATTTGAACTGAAACGACACATTGGACGGGCATCTGAGTAGGCCGTATAATGGTTACGGTCCGAAAGGGTGCCCGTTCATACGCTGTCAGCAAAAGGAGGTATGGATGAATGATAGCGGGACACCTGCAAATCAAAAACGACTACTATTATATGGTCCTGAGCTATTTGGACGCCAACGGCAAACGGAAGCAGCCGTGGTTTCCAACGGGACTGCCAATTAAGAACAACAAAAAGCGCGCGGAGAAAATGCTGCTGGAGCTGCGTCAGACCTATGTTCCCCCTGCCGAGCACAAGTCAAACGGAGAGCTGTCTGCCGATATGCTCTTTGCCGACTTTATGGAGCTTTGGCTGGAGGTCGTTCGCAATTCGATTGAGAAGACGACCTTTTCCTCTTACACCCAGATGGTAAAGGGAAAAATCGCACCGTACTTTCGGAAAACCGGCGTCAAGCTGGGCGAGCTTCAAGCCAGGCATATTCAGAGCTTCTATCTGTACAAGCTGAAAACCGTGTCTGCCAGCACGGTCATCCACGAGCACGCCAATATTCACAAGGCTCTGAAATATGCCGTCAAGATGGACCTCATTCCGTACAACCCCGCCGACAAGGTGGAACGGCCAAAGAAGCAGAAGTATATCGCGGATTACTACCGCCTGGAGGAGCTGGAGCAGCTCTTTGAGGCGACAAAGGATCACCCCTATTCTCTGCTGATCCAGATCACCGCGTTCTACGGGCTCCGGCGCAGCGAGGCTCTGGGCCTGAGATGGGACGCCATCGACTTTGAGCGCAATACCATCACCATCAGACACATCGTAACAAATGCCAAGATAGACGGCAAGTATGAGATCGTCCGCGAGGATCGCGCCAAGACGAAATCCAGTCTGCGCTCTCTTCCTCTGGTCGACAATATCCGGGAGAAGCTGCTGGCCTTGAAGGAGCAGCAGAAGGAAAACAAGAGGATCTGCGGCAACTGCTACAACCGGGAATACGACGGCTATGTGTTCGTGGATGTAATGGGGAACATTTTTAATCCCAGGAATCTCAGCAGCAATTTCAGCAAGCTGCTGGAATTGAAAGGTCTGCGGCATATCCGCTTCCACGATCTCCGGCACAGCTGCGCTTCGCTGCTGCTGGCCAACGACGTGCCCATGAAGCAGATCCAGGAATGGCTGGGTCACAGCGACATCAGCACCACGGCGAATATCTACAGCCATCTGGACTATAAGTCCAAGCTTATGTCCGCAAACGTCATGGACAATGTCCTGACCCTGCCGGAAACCGAGGCCGTCGGATGGCAGACATGACTTCTTGCCGAAAATCATGTGCAGCAATGGCAGATTAGCAAAAAGAAAAGCCCAGTCATATGGGCGCAAAGCCTTGATATGACTGGGTTTTTCGCTGGCGGAGGGCGTGGGATTCGAACCCACGGACGGTTTTTGGCCGTCAAACGATTTCGAGTCGTTCTCGTTATGACCTCTTCGATAGCCCTCCGTATATCTCAACTGTTTTCCGTGCGCTGAGAAAATGCAAGAAAAACACGCAAGAACAATATGAAATTTTGAAATTCGATCCGGCGAAAACCCTTATAAATCAAGGATTTTCAGCGGAGAAAACGGCCAGAGCCAACGCGCATTTCGAGTCTTTTATGCAACTGTGACGGGGGTGTCCGTTTTGGGGTCGTTTCCGTAAGCCCCGTACCCGCCGAAAGCCGCTTGAAATCAGGCTTTTTCGCCCCGAAAGCCTTGCAGGACGGACTTTTTTGAAAGTGGGTTCAAATCGGCATTTTTTCCGATTTTGGAGAGAAATGCGGGAAGATAGGAGAGAAAAACCGGGAGACGGCCATACACCGCAGGATAGAGCTTCCAACCGACGAAAATCTATTTTTGAGGTGTTACAAATGGATGTATTTCCCGTCAACTGGGACAGCAGTCCCGAAGTGATGAACAAGGAGCAATTTTTCCGAATCTGCCACATCAGCAAGTCCACGGCGCTGCACCTGCTCAAAAGCGGCAAGGTGCCCTGCGAGTGGTCGGGTAAGAAAACCCGGTGCTATAAAATCCGAAAAGAGGATGTGAAAGCATACTTGGAGGAGCGGGCGATTTTTCCAGAACTCTATTCTGCGCCGAAGGGATGGTACGGCACCCACTATGTGGCGAGGCTCTCCAAGGAGCTGCCGGAGGACACGCTGCGACAGATGCACGGCTACTACGAAAAGCTGCTGCGCAAATACCCGGATGTGGTCACGGTAAAGGATGTGGTGACCCTGACCGGCTACACCCTGACCACCGTCCACAACTGGTGCAGCCGCGGGTCGCTGAAAGCCTTTCAAAAGGGACTGAAGTTCTGTATCCCGAAAATCTTTCTTGTGGATTTCTTCTGCTCCCTGACCTTCCGCTCCATCACCCGCAAAAGCCTCTGGCATATCCAGACGCTGAATGAATTCAGCAGGAAGATGAAGAAATAATGTGCGATTCTGAAATTCGCACACTCGCACCTGCCTTTCGGGTTTGTTAAACTGTAACCGAAAGACATTTGAATGGGAGGATCACATATGGAATCGCTATTTGAGCAGTTGGGCGGCACTTACGCAAGGCAAGGCGACTATTGCCTACCCAATGTTTGCTTACCGCCCGAAGAAGAACGCCCCATCGGCATTTACGGTCAGCGGCGGCGCACCTTTCTGAGGGAGTACCACCGGGTGCTGTATTATAACCTGCTGACCGCCGGGACGCTGGACGGGCACCTTGCAGACATCGAGGAGCAAGCGCAGGAACTCTTTCTTCGGCTGGTAAAACAATACGCAGACACCGAGGGCGTGACGGAGAGGTTGAAGGCCAGCGAACCGCAGTCGTGGGTGCGAAAGATGAACGGCATCCAGCATCGGGCGAACGAGGTCGTGATGCAGGAGATTGTATATGGGTAACGAGCAAGCGGAGGTCGATGGCCCCCGCTTGTTTTGTGTGCAGAAAAGAACAATGCCATTTTGAAACGGCATTGTTCCGAACTTTGTTGACATTGTTCTTTTGCTCGGGTATAATGTACTTGTGATTTTATGCGTGGAGGTATCCCCTATGGCTGAAATGATCTCGGTAAGAGAGGCAGCAGTGCGCTGGAATATAACGGAGCGGAGAGTTGCGACGCTCTGCAAGAATGGGAGAATCGCCGGCGCGAAAAAGCAGGGCAATCGTTGGCTGATCCCCGCTGATACGCAGAAGCCGGCGGATCAGCGGCTCAAGACGGGCGCTTTCCGCAAGACGGAGCGCGCGCCGAAGCTGCCCCTGCCCATCGGCGTGTCCAACTACTGCCTTGCCTCATCGGAATACTACTACATCGACAAGACGATGATGCTCAAGGACTTCATCGACGAGCGTCCGATGGTGACGCTGTTCACCCGTCCTCGCCGCTTCGGCAAGACGCTGAATATGGATATGCTGCGCACTTATTTTGAAAAGAGCGACAAGGATACCTCCGTCTATTTCCGGGATAAGAAGATCTGGGCCTGCGGCCAGAAGTACCGGGATTATCAGGGCAAGTACCCTGTGATCTTCCTGACCTTCAAGGATGTGAAGTTCGACACTTGGGAGGAGACCTTTGCGGCCATCCGGGATATTTTCGCAAAGGAGACCCGGCGGCACAAGGAGCTGCTGGCCAGCGATAAGTGCGACGAGTACAGCAAAAAGACCTATGAAAAGCTGGCAGACGGCAAGGTCAGCGAGGTGGAACTGGCCTCGGCATTGCTGGACCTGTCCGCTATGCTGCACAAGCACTATGCCGTTGCGCCCATCATCATCATCGATGAGTACGACACACCCATCCAGCAGGGCTACCAGAAGGACTATTACGACAAGGTCATCCGGTTTATGCGAAACCTGTTTTCCGGCGGGTTCAAGGATAATCAGCACCTGTCCTTCGGCTTCCTCACCGGCATTCTGCGGGTGGCCAAGGAGAGTATCTTCAGTGGGATGAACAACCTGTCCATCAACTCCGTGCTGGACAACAAATACAGCGCCTATTTCGGCTTCACCGCCGACGAGGTGATGGAGATGGCGGAATACTACGGCGCTGCCGATAAGTACGACGAAATATGCCAGTGGTACGATGGCTACCGCTTCGGCAAGACGGAGATTTTCAACCCGTGGTCGGTGGTCAACTACTTCAGCAACGAGTGTGAGCCGAGGCCCTTCTGGGTCTCCACCGGCAGCAACGATATTATCGGGGAAGTGCTTGCCCAGGCGGACGAGGAGATTTATAACCGTCTGACCTCCCTGGTCAACGGAGAGACCTTCACCACCTTCATCGACACCGGCGTGATCTATCCGCAAATCAAGAGCAATCCCTCCACCATTTACAGCTTCCTGCTGGTGACCGGCTATCTGAAGGCACTGAAAACCACGCCCTCCTTCAGCGGCGATTTTATGTGCGAGGTTTCCCTGCCCAACCGGGAGATTTCTCTGGTGTATAACAAGGAGATCTTGCAGCGGTTGGAGAATCTGATCCCGCCGTCCACGGCGATTTCCGTTCAGGAGGCCATCTTCTCCGGCGATAACGCACGGCTGAAAGCGCAGATCCAAACGCTGCTGACCCAGTCGGTCAGCTCCTTCGATACTGCCGGGGAAAATTTCTACCACGGCTTTATGCTGGGCCTGTGCGCCCTGCTGGGCGGTGCTTTCGTGACCTCCAACCGGGAATCCGGCGACGGGCGCTATGACATTCAGCTGAAGCCCACGAAAAAAGGACTTCCGGGCATCCTGATCGAACTGAAAGCGGAGAAAAATTGCAGCGACGAAAAGCTGAAAAAGTTGTCCGAGACGGCCTTGCAGCAGATCAACGACAAGAAATACGAAACCGAGCTGACGACCGCCGGGGTCAGGACGATTTATAAATACGGCGTGGCCTTCAGCGGTAAAAAGGTCGAAGTGGCGGTTGGATGAGGAGAGAGAATTCCAAAGTATCAAATTGATACTTTGCGAAATCCCAAAGTGTCAGCACGGTGGTTCCAAAGTGCCAAATTGGCACTTTGGGGCAGAAACTATGAATTAAACCATATTGGAGGATGCAAGATGAGTACCAATATTTCAAAAAAGAAACGGGACGATCTGCTGGACAAAATCAAGCAGATTCGTGCCTTTATCGCCGCAGCACCGCAGGATGAAAACACGGGCAATCTGCTTTCTTATCTTTCTGATTTAGAGAAAGATGTGAACGGCAAGAAATACGGACTTGTATTCGAGGAACACCGTGAGGAAATTGACGAGGTTTTGGACACGCATACTCCGGTGTTAACCGAAGATAAAGACCTTTTCATTGACAAGGGCGGTCAGATGAATTTTCTTATTGAGGGGGACAATCTTGCTTCGCTGAAGCTGTTGGAAAAGACACATAAAGGTAAAATTGATCTTATCTACATAGATCCGCCGTATAATACTGGTGCGTCTAACTGGATATATGATAATGATTATGTAGATGGAAACGATCTATTCAAGCACAGTAAGTGGCTAAGTATGATGCAATCACGTCTTACTCTTGCTAAAAATCTTCTGACAGACAAAGGAGTATTAATCTGCGCTATCGATGAGAATGAGAGCGCAACCTTACGACTTTTGCTGGATGATATATTCGGGGCAGATTATGAATACAACTGCATTACCATTATTCATAATCCGCGTGGGATTCAAGGTAAAAATTTCTCATATACGAATGAATTTGCATATTTTGTAATTCCAAAGGGCGACAAAATCATTGGTAAACGCCATTTGTCCGATGATGAAATCTATTGGTCTCCTTTACGAAATTGGGGAAGCGAGTCCTTACGAACTGATGCACGAAACTGTTTTTATCCGATTATTGTTAAAGATGACAAAATAATAGGATTTGGCGATGTATCTCCAAATGATTATCATCCCAAAAAGAACGAATTGCTGGAAGACGGAAGCATTGCTGTATATCCTATTGACGCAAAAGGTGTTGAAAGAAAGTGGCGATATGCAAGGCAGTCCGTAGAAGGAATTCTTGGCTATCTTGCAGTCAAAAAAACTCGAGGTATATATGACATTGACTTGGGAAAAACCTTTGGCACATATAAAACAGTATGGTCAGATCCAAAATACGATGCTAACGGTTATGGAAAACAATTGTTAAATTCAATACTTCCAAACTGTTCATTTGATTTTCCTAAGTCCTTGTGGAATGTTCATGATTGTTTGTACTCTGTCGTTGCAAAAAAATCAGATGCAACAATTCTTGATTTCTTTGCAGGCTCTGGTACAACAGGCCACGCTGTTATGAAGCTCAACGCAGAGGATGGTGGAACCCGCCGCTTTATCCTCTGTACCAACAACGAAAACGGCATCTGTCGGGATGTGACCTACGAACGCATCCGCCGTGTCATTGATAAAGAAGACTATGCCGCCAGCCTGAAATACTATAAAATTGACTATGTACCTATTTCGGATCGTATGTACTACGAGTACGCCGATGAACTGCTCCGTCATATCCGGGAGCTGGTGGAGCTGGAAAACGGCATCAATTTTACAGGCAACGCGGAAATTGCCATCGTGCTGACCGAGGATGAATTAGCCGCATTTATTGCCGACAAAGACCGCTTTGCGAAATGCCGTCGGCTCTATATGGGACACGATCTCTTACCCGACGAAGAACAGGAAACGGCACTTTTCAAAAACAAGATTGAGATTAGTATTATTCCGGATTACTACTACCGAGATTTGCAGGAGGGCTGAAATGGTAGAATTCTTAAAAACACTTGCGATAGCTTGTATTCCAGCCATTATAACAGGAATTGTGACATATATTGTTGCACGCAAAAATGCTACTTCGCAAATCAGTATAATTAAAGAACAAAACAAGCACGATTTAGAAAAGCTTATGGAGCAGCACAAGGTTGATATAGAGCATCTCAAAGAAGCTCACAGGCTGGATATGGAAGCAAAAGAACAAGATCATAAGAACAAGCTGGAATTGCAGCAGAAGGAATTCGAAAACAGCATGCTTAAGCAACAAAAAGATGGTGAAAATGCAATGGCAACAGAAACTATCAAAGGTGTACTCGGCCTGTTTGGCAGTGCGGTGACCACAGCAATGGATACCCCGGAAGCAAAGCAGCTGTTGAGTGACTCTATTAAACAGTCATTTAATAAGTCGAAGGAGGGCTGACTATGGAACTGAAGGAATTCCAGCTCAATGCAGTAAAGGCATTGTTTGAGGCGATGGACAAGCCCGTCAGAGATATAATCCTGAAAAGCCCCACTGGAAGTGGAAAAACCATCATCCTCACTTACTTTATGCACCAATACATACAGTCTTACCCGAAAACGGTGTTCGTTTGGCTCACTCCCGGCAAAGGCAATCTTGAGGAACAGAGCAAGGCTAAAATGGATAAGTATATCCACGCTTCTCAGACAAAGCTGCTTTCCGATGTGATGACGGCGGGATTTGAAGAAAATGACAGTTGCTTTATTAACTGGGAGAAACTCACGAAGAAAGGCAACAATGCTCTCAAAGACAGCGAACGGACAAACTTTCTGGAACATATCGAGCACGCACTGAACGACGGCCTGCGCTTTATCATCATTGTGGATGAGAGCCATCAGAACAACACAATCAAAGCAGATGAAATTATCCAGTATTTCCGCACGGAGAAGATTATTCGCTGTTCTGCTACGCCTAAGGGCATTGCCAAAGCTGAAGTGATTGAGATTCCTGAGGAAGAAGTTATTGCAGCTGGTCTAATCAAGAAGATGCTGGTTATCAATCAGGATTTTCCGCAGCAGGTGGAAATGGAGAATGCAACCAACTATCTGCTAGAGCAGGCCTATGCCAAGCAGCGTGAAATTCGTGCAGAATTTCTTTCCGCCGGGAAGGACATTAACCCCCTGATCGTAGTACAGATTCCAAATAAATCGGAGAAATTGCAGGATGATGTGGAACGCTGGTTTGAAACGCAAGGCGTAACCTATGAGAATGGCCAGCTTGCAGTATGGCTCTCTGATATGCACGAAAACTTGGATGGCATTGAAGAAACCAATGCTCCTTCTGTTGCTGTTATCATCAAGCAAGCTGTTGCCACGGGCTGGGACTGCCCGAGAGCTGCTATCTTGGTAAAACTTCGTGACAATATGGATGAAACCTTCGAAATTCAAACCATCGGGCGTATTCGTCGTATGCCTGAGGCGCACCATTATGGCAAGGATTTGCTGGATAGCTGTTATCTCTATACTTTCGATGAAAAATTCACTGCCGGTGTCAAATTGAGCCTTGGCAAAGGGGCTTTGGAAGCAGTTACCTTGTTCCTCAAAAATGAGTATAAGAACATCGCATTGACATCTGAGCAGAGAACGATGGTAACGGATCACCGCAATCCGAAGAAGGCCCTACTTTCCGTCGCAAAGTATTTTGAAGAAACATTCAAGACTGGCACGAATAAAGCAGAGAACCAGGCACGATTACAGGCGGCAGGATTTGAATTTAGTGCTGATATTTTGCGCCATACCTTTTCGGGTGAAACTGCAACCTTAGACTTTGCTTCGGCAGATATGAACACAATCGTCATTACCGAAAAGCTGAACACCCACGACCACGGACATATGTATCATCAGAAGGTGGGTAAGATTGGTATGGAGATCGGAATGGAATATAGCTATATGAACACGATCATTCGTAAACTGTTCGATCGTAATTTTACATATAGCCGCAAGATCCTCGCAATGGAGCCGAGAGAGGTTTATGCCTTTGTTATCAACAATGCCGATTTACTACGCCACACCGTGCGTGAAGCGATGGCAGCTGAACTTCAGCAGCTTACCCTCGATATCAGTCAGGTATCCAAGGTGCCGTTTCATATTCCACAATCCTGCCTCTTCACCTATGATGGTACGGCAAAGACACAGTTGGAAATGAAGAAAAATGTATATCAGGGTTACCTTTCTTCAGCGGAAGTCCGCTCCTCTTCGGAACGCAAATTCGAAAAATTCTGCGAAAAGTGCGACACCGTGAACTGGGTATATAAAAACGGTGACAAAGGTAATGAGTATTTATCTATTGTTTATGCGGATAATTCCGACAAGCAAAAGAATTTCTATCCTGACTATATAATTGGCGTAAACGACGAGGTTTGGATTGTGGAAACCAAGGGTGGGTTTGACCGTAGCGGCAACAGTCAAGATATTGACATTTTTACGCCGAAAAAGTTTGCTGTTCTGAAAGATTATTTGGACCGCTACAGATTAAAGGGCGGTATTGTCCGCTACGATGAGAAAAGCGAAGAGCTGTGTATTTGTATGGACAACTATTCTGAGGATATTAACAGTGACAGTTGGGTCGTATTGAGCGATATTTTGAAATGAGGTGAAAGTCTTGAAGATAACTGACCATAAAGTGCTAATTGAGTTTTCTCCAGCAAAAGTTCAGTTTTTTAGAATAGATCCCGAAGATATCTCGGTCACTTTAAAAAGTATTTTGCGTGTGCTCATGGATCTCTCTTGGCTCAGTAAATTCGATCAAGACTTTGAACAAAAAGCGTTTGAATCTCGGGCAACTAAAACCATAGAAGATATAAAAGCGAAGTTCGATCAATGTGTCGATGACGGTATCACCAAAGATGCTGGCGAGTATGTAGTATCTGAATTGGCCAGAGAAACTATGATCTCTAAACTGGATTATTTGGACATTCCTCTTGCTGAACTTGTTGGGAAAAAGCGGTCAGGTAACCCTGGATTCGATTTCCATTCGCAGAATAAAACCACGGAGACGGTTGTTTTGCTTTCCAAGGGAGAAATCGACTCAAAGAAGGTGCGGGTGGAGTTCTCGCTGGAAGATATGGATATGTCCGGCTTCCAGAAGGGCGCGACTTATGAGCAGATCAAGGCGTATGTGTTGGAGCATACCGGTTTGAAGGTATCTTCCCTGTACATCTCACAGATAAAGCGCAAGTGCGGGCTGGATGTGGGGCAAAATTATAACCTGTCAAAGAAGGAAGATGCCAAAGTGCCAAAATGTCCGCCGGAGAAGGAAGCGGCGATCAGGGATGCGTTGAAATATTTTCAGATGATTTAAGAGTCTATTGAGCAAAAAAGCAGTAAATCAATTTCAGATTTACTGCTTTTGCTGGCCGGGCCGGTGAGCTACGAGCATTCATGACTTTTTGATAACTTGTTCCATACTGATATATTAAGCGGAAAGTTGTGGCCCTGTATTTTCAGAGGGAAACGAATGCTCCTTGAATATATCCCACAAAATATGCCATCGCTATACTCAGTGCAATGCAACATATACATAGTATTTCAGCAATTACCTTTTTTTCGATTATTTCATTTATGGACTTTCCGTAATCAATAGTAGACCATACCATTGAAAGCAAAAATAGAATTGAAATCCATTGAGTATGAAATGATAGTCCCATGCTAACAAATACATAGTTTGAGATGATGTAAAAAGCGCTTCTGACTACAACTTCTGTCACTTTTACAATCCGATTTCTCATAGAATTCTCCCTCTCTGATAATACTGTGGGCGGCAGCACTCCTTGCTGTCGCCCCTTGATTGCCTATCTGCAAAGGCGGGCGGGGCTGTCAACGGCGGCGCTTGCGCCGTTCATCTTGACCGCCCGCTGGCTCGGCTGGCTTTGCTATTCCGTGATCTCTTTCAGTTATTGTCAAAGGAAATGTAGATAGTTAGACTATTGGGTATGTAGCTGATACTTAACCACTTTTCGTCGTTTGATAAAAGTGTCCCGATAGAAACATAGTTTTCTCCCTCGATTTCCTCTGACACATTTTCAATTACGGAAAAGCCTTCTTGGTTCAAAAGCTCCATATACTCGTTATAGTCGTTTTCGCTAATACCGGTAAGGTTGATATTACAATTCTCATGTTCTGTATCAAGTGTAGCCCATGCAACCGTACCAGGCGCAACAGGAAGCCCCTCTGTGTACTCATTCTCAGGCCAAACACCCTCGTCCAATTTTGTAACACTATTAGATTGCGTATTGTTCTCATTGCTTGTCGGTGTAGATGAGGTATTTTGATTAGAACACGCAGCCAAAAAAATCATAATCATGATTGTGAATACAGAAATATATTTCTTCATTGGTTACCTCCTGTTTTTGTGTATGGTTCGGATAATTAACAAAAGAGCAATAGCTGTTGCTGCAAACCCAATAGCCAAAAGGATTTGCGAAATATCAAAGGCAAACGCGCCCTCAATCTGTATATTTGTTGTCGCGTCGGCTTGTCCGATTGCTCCTTCTGGTACTTTTCCTGATTGTGTAACAGCATATACCGAAAAGGCAGCAGCCGCGATAACAAGCGCAGCAAGAGTAGAAATGATACCGTTCCTTTTTTTCGATTTGGTGTTATCAATGCCAAACTGTTCTGCGGTGCTGTCTGCAAATTCTTTTGGCGTCCCCAAACGCTGGATAATCTGCTGCTCTGTTTCTCCATGCTCCATAGCAGACGCAAAAACTTCATTCAAGTCACGTACAACCTCTTTTTTCATTTTGCGTGGTAAAGATAGTTCCTTTTCAACCTGTTTGATATATTGTTCTTTCATTTGGATACCCTCGCTTGTTGATAACTTTCTATAAAGCCGTTTACGCAGTTTTCATAGCTTGACCAAAATAAGATTAGTTCATCAAGTACATTCCTGCCTTTATCCGTTAAAGAATAATACTTTTTTGAGCCGCCATTTGCCGCAGCCGGAGCCAATCGGCATTTGATTAGTTCTGCTTCCTGCAAACGATACAAAATGGGGTAAATGGTTCCCTCTTTCGCATATCCCAAAACAGACGCACTATTGTTCAATTCAGTTATAATTTCATATCCATAAGTCTCCTTGCGTCCGATTAGGCATAAAAGTATCATTTCCAGAGAGCCTTTTTTGAATTGCTGGACATATTTGTTATTCATATCGTCGCCTCTCTTTAGCTTTGCTATTTAGGCTCGCTAAGTAGCAACTATATTATATCTCTTCCGAAGTATCAGAGTCAATAGGCTTAACGAAAAAGTTACAAGATGTCTGTGTAAGGTAATGACAGAATAGCGGTGTGCTGGCGAACTATGCTTTATTTTGTTTTTTATCTAAATCATTCAATAGGGCGGTAGCATCCCTATTGGCAAGGGGATTCCAAAAGGGAACAGCGTTCTCCTTTGTCTGGGGTGTTCAGAGGGGATAGTGTTCCCCTTTGACCGGAAGAATCCAAAGAAACCGGCGGTTTCGTGGCACACGATTTTCCGTAGGAAAGTCTAGTGTGTTATACCTTTGTGGAGCAGATGGCAGCCGGAATTGTAGCACACCCTGAAAAGTGTGGCCACAGTTGCGGCGTTCTGGCGGGAAAGGTTGCCCCTTGCGGGGCAGCATAAGCGACAGAAAAAGGCTGGCAGGCGGTGCGGGCAAGCACTGTCTGTCAGCCGTGTCATTTGCGGAACAAAGGTATATCAAAGCCCCCGTCAGCCGCTGCTTCCCATCGTATCAGAACCACCACGGCAGCTTTCCGCGCAGGCTGTCCATCGCCTCGCCCTCCACCTTCTTTGTCCAGCTCTCGCTGAGATGGAAATGGAGCGCCGCGCCGATCAGCGGGTGCTCGATTCCATCGGTAAAGCCATAGCGGTACAGCAGATAGGTCTGCTCTCTGGCTGTCAGCTTGTCCAGCGCCGCATACAATTCTATCAGCTGCTCTTTTTGGATATAGATTTGCTCCGGCGTTTGGGTGTGAGGGTCGGCTATGGCTTCGATCCGCAGCATCCGTTCATCCTCTGAGAGAACGTCATCCAGATATACTCTCTGGAAGCCGGGGCCGTCTTTCTTATCCACCATCCGTTGCTCAAATAAACCGAGGGCGGCGCGGATGCAGTCCGTCATGGCGTTGCGGAGCGCCGGTGCTGCATAGGTCAGAAATTTCATGCCCCGTCCGGCATCAAACAAAGGGATCGCGTTCAGCAGGCCGATACTTCCCTCCTGCATCAAATCATCCAAATCAATTCCAATATCATTTTCATCCAGCCCCATGTTTCGGTATTGCTCCAGCGCAATTTTTCGGATGAATCCCAGATTCTTTTCCAGCAGAATGTCACGGGCAGCCGTATCCCCTTTCTGTGCCAGTCTGCACAGCTGCTCATTGCTCCGGGTCGGCATTTTGCTTCTCCTGCGCGTGGTCTAAGGTGGATTGGAGAAATTCCGTCAGCGCCTGACCGAACTTGTCTAATGCTTCCTTTTGCACACCGTCCATCCCCGCTGCGCTCTGGGTGACGGCGGCGGAAATCATTTCGGGCGTGATGGTCGGAGTATGAACATCCGCCCCTTTGGTGAGTTCGGTAAACATCTGCTGAGTGATGCCCTTGGTCAAGGACTGCGCTGCTGTGAAATCGTTGCCGATCTCTTTCTTCACTTCCCGCAGCGCCGCCATAAATGTGTTCTGTATCATCGTCAGGTCTGCCTGATATACGGGAACTTTCTGCCGGTTGACAGTTCTGGCCGCCTGCACCGCAGCGTCTGTTTTATTGTTTCGGCGCAGCATGGCGCTGAGAGTAGTAAGCATCTGGTTCTGTCCGGCGAAACCGGCGGCCAGCGTATCGTCAAAATATTGCTCAATCATATAGGTGACTTCTGCAAAGCGAGGGCTTTCCAAAAGGCGGTTGACGATCTCTGCATTGGCTTTTCCGGTGTACAGATTCCGCGCCGCCTGCACCGACAGGCCCAGTTCTTCAATATCAAAATTTGTCCGGTCGGGCGTGTTGACTTCCCCCAGCAGGAAATCTGTGGAGACTTCAAACACTTTCGCAATGCGGAGCAAATGTTCTGTGCTGATCTTATCAGTCTTACCGCTGACAAACCGGCTGATGGCGCTCTCGGTGCTGCCGATGCGGGTCGCCAGCTGTGCCTGGGTAATTTTATGTTCCTTCATAAGCTCCTGCATCCGCTGCCGGATATTGCCGGGCAGATAGGCTCCCTCCATGTGACGCACCTCTCTTCTGAAAACTCTCTTTATCCATTATACCTGATAAAACCAGCGCGGGCAAATGCTTTCCGCTGGCTTCGCCGCTCTGAGGTCTTGCATTTTTGCAAGATTTCAGGGCGGCGTTTTTTCATTTCTTGCACTTTTAGCGGATTTTTCGGTTTATAGGCTTTTTCCCCGTATATTCAGGCAGACGGGCAGATACCGTCAATAAATAATGGAGGACAAAGCCTATGAATTTATTTGAAACTGTAAAATCCGCTGTCACCGTGAAGCAGGCCGCCGAATACTACGGCTGTAAGGTCAACCGGGGCGATATGATCTGCTGCCCCTTCCACGATGACCGGCATCCCAGCATGAAGCTGAACAGGGATTATTTCTATTGCTTTGGCTGCGGGGCTACCGGGGATGTGATCGATTTTGTGGCGCGGCTGTTCGGCCTGAGCAGCTACGAGGCCGCAAAGAAGCTGGCCTATGACTTTGGCATCGACCCGGACAAGCCCCCGGCAGCGATGGCTTTGAAAAAGCCCTATCCGCTGGCGCGGGCTTTCCGCAACGATGAGATACACTGCCAGCGGGTGCTCTGCGATTATCTGCATCTGCTGGAACGCTGGAAGGTCGAATATGCCCCGCAATCGCCGGAGGATGAACTGGATGACCGCTTTGTGGAAGCCTGTCATATGATCGAGTATGTAAATGATTTGTTGGACGTTCTCATGTTTGCGGAACTGAAGCAGCGTGTGAAAGCGGTGGATATGCTGCTGAAGGACGGCACTATCACCGCGCTGGAGCAGCGGCTCAGACGTCTGGAAAAGGAGGTGCAGCACCGTGGCGAAGAACGAGCAATCGCGTGAGGCCAACCAGCCCATCTGGTTTGACGGCAAGAGTATCAATGAAGCCCTGTTTTGTGATGATTTTCTCGGCAGACACAAAATCATCTACACAAACGGGGCTTTTTTCACGCCTGATGGCCGCGTGACCGATGAGCTGCCACTGCGTGGAGAAATTTTTGAGGAACTGAAATGCTGTGCGGTCAGCAATATCCCCCGCAAAATCAGCAATATCGTGGAGCTGATGAAGCTGGCGGCGCTGGTAGAGGATTTCCCGCCGGAGGCTGACCGCATTCATCTGGCAAACGGCACGTTGTTTCTGGATGGCTCCTTTACGGAGGGAAAACCGGACATCGTGCGTTGCCGCCTGCCGGTGGCCTATAATCCCGATGCGCCCACGCCGACCCGCTGGCTGGCTTTTCTGGATGGGCTTCTTTACCCGGAGGACATTCCCACTTTGCAGGAATATATCGGCTACTGCCTGATCCCCAGCAACAAGGGACAGCGCATGATGGTCATTAAGGGCAATGGCGGCGAGGGTAAGAGCCAGATCGGCGCGGTGCTGTCCGCCCTGTTCGGCAGCAACATGAAGGACGGCAGCATCGGCAAAATTTCCGAGAACCGTTTTGCCCGCGCTGATCTGGAACACATTCTGCTGTGTGTCGATGATGATATGCGGATGGAGGCCCTGCGGCAGACCAACTATGTCAAATCCATCGTCACCGCACAGGGTAAAATGGATTTGGAGCGTAAAGGCAAGCAGAGCTATCAGGGATGGATGTGCGCCCGGCTGCTGGCATTCAGCAATGGCGACTTGCAGGCTCTCTTTGACCGCAGTGATGGCTTTTATCGGCGGCAGTTGGTGCTGACCGCCAAAGAGAAACCTGCCGACCGTGTGGATGATCCCGACCTGGCAGAGAAGATGAAGGCCGAGGTGGAGGGCATTCTGCTGTGGGCTTTTGCGGGATTGCAGCGGTTGGTAGCGAACAACTTCAAGTTCACCGAGAGCCAGCGCACCAAAGAGAACCGGGAGGCCGTCAAGCGGGACAACAATAACGTGTTTGATTTTCTGGAATCCGAGGGCTATATCCGGCTGAAAGCGGATGCGTCCATCAGTTCAAAGGATTGCTACGACATTTACCGGATGTGGTGCGAGGAAAATAGCCTGACTGCACTCAAACGCCGCAGCTTCAGCGATGCGCTGGTGGCAGCCTGCGGTAAGTACAATCTGGAACACTGCAACACGATTACCAATTCGGCAGGACGCCGGGTATGGGGCTTTATGGGGATCGAGGCAGTGGCAAGGCCGCATATAAACGAGTTTACGGACGCTTCACAGTGTACGTACGTACCGGAAGACTGGCGGGATTGATTTCCGATCTGGTCGCCGGTACGTATGTACGCAGCGATTGACCCTGTTACCTCATATATTGTAGAGGCGCTTCATTTGGATAAAGTGGTCGTGCCCATTTTGGGTACACCTATTTTGATGTGTAAAAGTGGTTATGGATATTTTGTCCACCACCAGAACCGTGAAATTCTTCGCGCTTTTGTGCTGTGAAGTAGGTGTGGTCATTTTGACCACACCTGAAGCGGTCAGTAAAAGCGGTGATTTTGCAGGCATATTTTAGAGCAATCTCAAAACAGCGAAATGTTTCTCTTTTATCCGTATACAGTTCGCCGGATGGCGGCTCACGGAACGACGTACAGATTGCAGCATTTTGTGACAATACAGCCCGAACAGTGAAAAGTCCCGCATTTCTGTGAAGTCGAATATTCCGCCGTTGACCAACGATACGCAGGGAATCATTTCTATCGCAAAACAGCATTTGCACAAATTTCACCATTGACCAAAGCCGGTGCGCTCCCCAGCGTAGCCGGTTCTTTTTATGACGCAACCGAAAATCATGTTTTATCTATCAAGTGACAAAGGGCTTCACTTGCGAAAATGGAGGAATATATTTTATGAAGTCAAGTATCCGAAACGAAATCAAGGCGCAGATCATCCGCGCCGGTTACACCATGCAGGAAGTCGTTGACCAGCTGCACGATGAGTATGGGTGGAGCGACAGCGTATCCAATCTTTCCGGAAAATTGCAGCGGGAATCGCTGCGGTATCGGGAGGCCGTGGAGTTGGCTGACGTGCTGGGATATGACATTGTCTGGCAGAAACGGAGGGATTGAGTATGGAAAAAGCACAATACGCGATTATGCGATTTGCCAAATATAAGGGGCCTGAAATCGGCAATATCGAGGCCCATAACGAGCGCACAAAGGAAAAGTACGCCAGTAATCCCGATGTGGATACCAGCCGAAGCAAGTACAACTTCCATCTGGTCAAACCGCCCGGCAAGTACCGGGCCGAGTCAGAGAGGCAAATTGCCGCTGCCGGATGCCGTACCCGGAAAGACAGTATCCGTATGATCGAGACGCTGTTCACAGCCAGCCCGGAGTTCTTTAAGGGAAAGAAACGGGCGGAAATTCGGGTATTTTTCGAGGAAGCTCTGCACTTTTTGGAATAGCATCAGTCCAAAGAGACAATTATATCCGCCGTGGTGCATATGGACGAGAAAACGCCCCATATGCACCTTTGTTTTGTCCCTTTGACGGAGGATGGCAGGCTCAGCGCCAAAGACATCATGGGCAATAAAAAGAAGCTGACCTGGTGGCAGGATGAGTTTTGGAAACACATGGTCAAGAAGTTTCCAGATTTGGAGCGTGGCGAGAGCGCCAGCCTGACCGGGCGCGACCATATCCCGCCCCGCGTATTTAAGGAGATGACCAGACTGACCAAACAGAAAAGCAAACTGGAGGATCTGCTCACTGGAATCAATCCCTTTAACGCCAAAAGCCGGGCGGAGGAAATCTGCAAGATTCTGGATACCTATATTCCCAGCGTGGAGAAGATGGACACACTGCTGCGGAAATATGGCGTAGCCTTCACGAAAACAGCATCCGAAAACAAAAAGTTGAAAACGAAAAATGCCGAACTGGAAGAATCTCTTGCATCGGCGCAGAAGGTCAGCACCCTAAAGCAGATCGAAGACCTCAAGCTGCGGCGCGACTATGACAGTGCCGTGGCGATTTTGGAACAGATACCGGCAGAAGTTTTGAACATCTATGCGCAGAGCAGCCATAGAGGAAAGGAGCGGCCTATTGAGCAAAGTTTATGATGATCCGAAATATAATGCGGCATTTGACCGCTGTGTTGATGTGATGGCGCGGCTGTTGCAGAAGTACGGGCCACAGCTGTTGGGGCAGATGCAGGAGACTGAGAAGGATGGCCGTACACAGTCTGCGGCATCAGGAAAGCAACCCGTTCCTGTGTATCAGGAATTTGACAAAGCCGCTTGATATAAATTAAATTTACACGTTGCGTATTTGTTTGGCGTATGCTATAATAAATACGCAACGTGTATTTTTGCTTTATGGGGTAAATGAAATGGACTGCAAAACCAAAATAAAAGAATTGCGGGAAAGCACTGGCATGAATCGCAAGGAATTTTGTAAATATTTTCAGATTCCCTATCGGACTGTGACAGAATGGGAACTGGATAACCGCCATGCGCCGGAATATGTACTCCGTTTGTTGGAGTACTACATTCAGAATGAAGGTCTGGCGAAGAAGAAAGTAACGGATGAATGTTTAGAGCTGGAAGAAAGGGGCGGCCTGCATGAAGAAAACTAAAACAAAATGTTATCTCTACACACGGGTATCTACATCCATGCAGGTGGACGGATATAGTCTGGATGCTCAGCGAGACAAACTGCGGAAATACGCTGAATACGAAGATATGGTAGTGGCTGGTGAATATTCTGATGAAGGCTTTTCCGGCAAGAATATTCAGGGCAGGCACGAATTTCAGCGGATGCTGCAAGACATTCAGGACTGCAAAGACGGTGTGGAATATGTGCTGGTGTTCAAGCTGTCCCGGTTTGGCAGGAATGCCGCTGACGTTCTGAATTCCTTGCAGCTGATGCAGGATTTCGGTGTCAATCTGATTTGTGTGGAAGACGGCATTGACAGTTCCAAAGATTCCGGCAAGCTGATGATTTCTGTCCTTTCTGCGGTGGCAGAGATAGAGCGTGAAAATATTCGGACACAGACGATGGCCGGACGGGAGCAGAAAGCCCGTGAAGGAAAATGGAACGGTGGCTTTGCCCCTTATGGATACCGCCTTGAAAAAGGCGAACTGTTGATTGCTGAGGATGAAGTGGACGTGATCCGCACCATCTTTGACCGCTATATTCACACCAACGATGGTGTCAGTGGCGTGGCAAAATATCTGAACCGGCAGGGCTTTGTGAAGAAGTTAAGGCAGAACGGCACCATTCCCGGTTTTTCTGCCAGCTTTGTGAAGAGTATCATTGATAATCCGGTATATATGGGAAAAATCGCCTATGGCAGACGCCGGACAGAGAAGAAGATCGGCACACGGAATGAGATGCACGTAGTTGAGCAATCGGAGTTTCCTGTGTACGAGGGGAAGCATGAGGCTATCATTTCAGAAGAAGATTGGAACCTCGCGCAGGAAAAACGGAAAATCAATGCTTACCGGCGTGAGAAAGTCAATGACCCTACCCACGCACATATCTTGTCCGGTATTCTGAAATGCCCCTGCTGCGGCAAAAGCCTGTACGGGAATATTGCGAAAGCCCACAGCAAGGACAAAAAGACCCGCTATTACTATTACTGCAAGAATACGGTGACGCCAACAGGCCACGAGTGTACCTTCCGGCTGAATATTGAGCAGATGGAAATGAACCGCATGGTAGCGTCAATCATCTCTGCTATGGTCAGTGACCCACGGTTTGCGGATGCAATCAAGGCGAAAATCGGCTCCGCTGTCGATACGAACGATTTGGAGAAGCAGCTGGAAGCATTACAGGCGCAGCTTCGGCAGACATTAGGCACAAAGGCCCGACTGGAACGGCAGATGGACGGTTTAGATGTGAATGACCCGTATTATGACCGGAAAATTTCTGATTTGCAGCGCCGATATGACGAGCAATATGGCGCAATAGATGAGATTGAAGTCCAGATTGACGATGTGCAAAGCCAGATACGGAGTATCCGGCAGGAGAAGATTTCGGGTGATAATATCTACCGCCTGTTGCTGGCATTCGATCAGGTCTATGAAGCAGCCTCCGAAGTGGAGCGGAAGGAGTTCATGCGGGCGTTTATTGAGCGGATTGAGTTATTCCCGGAAAAGCAGCCGGATGGCAACTGGATTAGGAAGATTATCTTCAACTTCCCTGTCCCGGTGAATGGAACAGAAGTGAAAGAATTGCCCTTGGAAAATGAAACAATAGTCGACACGGTTATATTTGGGGAAGCAAAGTACGTTACTGCTACAACAGCGTATTCATCAGCATTGCCACAAATTGTGGATTTTATCGGGGATGAAAAAGATGTTGAGGATCTTCCGGAATTAAAGCCTTTCTGCACAACATCAGCTTTACAAAGAGCAGCCAATGGCATCAAAGGATTTTCTGCGGCATTTTCGGCGAAAACTACCAGCACAGATAGAATAATTGCAAATATCAAAAAACGCTCTGACTTTCAAGCTCTACTTCAATATGAAGAACTCATTTTGGTGGCGGTGGACTTATGAATACTGTTTTGGAAAAGGGCAATATCATTGCAAAAATTCGAAGAGGCGAAGATTTGAATCAGATTATCGACTATGTCAAATCTGAAATCTATCAAAATGGGCCCCGTAGCTCGGTTGTTTTAGAAATAGCGTCATACTTCAAATTATTTCAGCCAGAGTATTTTAAAAAGTATGAGCAAGAGATCATTACCACGATGGGGCTGTTTTTCAAACACCCTCAAATTGAAAACCTTGCAGGATCAGTATTCGAAATGTATCATCAAGAACTCAAGGGTGAGTTCGGCAGTGATTATACGCCGATGCAGGCGGATATTCTTAAAAAGATAAGAGATTTGCAGTACTTCAGTTTTTCAGCGCCAACAAGTACAGGGAAATCTTTTGTGTTTCGACATCTTATTTCTGAATGTTCCAATGATGTGGTTGTTATTGTTCCATCAAGGGCTCTTATTAACGAATATTATGACCGATTGAACCGCCTCGTAGATAGAAAGAGTGTAAATGTTTTAACATTTGTTGACAGGATAAACACCAAACACGTTCACCGAAATATTTTTATATTGACACCTGAGCGTGCGAAAGAGCTGTTTAAAAACAAGGATTGGCTAAAAATTGATCTGATACTATTTGATGAAGCCCAACTCAGTGATGAGCATTCGGTCCGTGGCCTTTACTTTGATAGTATTGTGAGACGGGCACTTAAGTATTTTCCGAATTCGAAATTCGTTTTTGCCCATCCGTTTATTGAAAACCCTGAGGCGCAATTGCAGAAAAATGATATTGAAATCATCAATACAACTGCAACATACAGCAATTATGAATTAAAAAATGTTGGACAAATATTTTATACCCACGACATCACAAGCCAGAAATTCTATCATTTTGGAAGTGATCCTACAACATTAGGAAAGCGCAAGTTAGAAGCAGACTTTGATCCCATTGAATCGGTGTTAAAAAAAGGCGGCAGCGTGCTGATCTATGTTCCAAAGTCCCATATTTACAGCAAACAGATATATGGTCAATTTCAAAAGTATATTTCTATGTGCCAACCCATTGATGATCCAATTGCAATAAAAATGATAGATGAGCTAAAGGATTACATAGGCGCTTCAACAACAGATAAGCTGTTTTATAACTCGGATATGCTTGAAAAACTGAGGTGCGGCATTGTAGTTCATCATGGCTCAATGCCCTTGACAGCTCGTTTGATATTAGAGCATTTTACGCAACAAGGCTTCTGTAAAATCTGTTTTGCAACTTCTACGCTGGAGCAAGGTATCAATATGCCATTCGATGTAGTCTATCTTGACCGCTTTGAAGAAAGCAAAACGCTTTCTGTAAAAAACCTGATAGGCAGAGCTGGCCGATCTACAGCCAAGCCCATATTTGACTTTGGAAGTGTCATTTTGCGACCGAATGCAATGAGCAGATTCCGAAAAGTGTATCAAAAGAAGAACATTCTCTCGTCAAAATCTCGATTGGATATCACAGATGATAAAATGGATGAGAAATATGAGGAATACAAAGAAGCAATTAAAACCGGAGAATTCTCAGATGAGTATAACCTTACGAATAAAGATCTTGAGAAACTAAAGTCCGACAGCGTTACTACTGTTGTCCCCACATTACTGGATATGATGTTTACCGGGGCAGATTTTGTATTGCCTAATGCGGTGGCAAAAGAAGTATATGAAGATTTTCAATGCTTATATAAGCAGTATCTGGGACGAGAGTTAACTGCTGCAGAGAAGTATGTTTTTGATTCAGCAATTAAAATAATGATTTGGAAAGTGCATGGCAAAACGTTTAGCAAAATCTGTCAAGAACGATATGCTTATGTTTCTAATGTTGCCCAGCGGCGATTTTTAGCAAAAGCGGGTCAGCAAAATCGTGCGGATAATCTACCAGTTCGGTACATTGCGGGTTATAGCGATATCCCGGATAAAGAATTACGTGCTTATCCTCTGTTTCCGGTTGGGACAAAGGGGAAGGATGTTGATTACGACCGTATTGTCTACGATACATATGATTTTCTTGATAAACTTATAGGATTTAAATTGAGCGATTTGTTCTATGCGATTTTTCATCAGTACTATCTTGCATATCAAGACAATCGGGCTGAAAGGTTGGCAAAATATATCAAGTATGGAACAGAGGATTCAACCGAGATATGGATGCTTCGATATGGATTTTCGTTTGAAGAAATTGAGTGGCTGAAGCCTTGTGTCGAAAGCATTGATCAGACGGAAATTCGTTTTAATGGGGAAATTGAGAGCCTAGATGATTTCCAGAGAAGCAGTATAGCCCAATACTTGTTTTAGCTTTACAAATAATAATTTCCGTTTTTAAGATACTTACAGCAAATATATAATAGCGGCAGGGATATATGTTCCTGCCGCTATTATCTTTATCTTTATATGGGTATACTAGCAACTGCAATATAAAACTGAATATCCAAGTGAGCGTCTGCTTCTGCAAAGAGGCAGGCGCTCACTTTTTTGCCTGCTGCAAAAAATTTTGAAAATCAGTGGGAAGATTCGAAAAAAATTCGGCAAAGAGAAAGTGAAAGGAGAAATCCTCAAAGCCGAAGAAAAATTATCGAAAACACCCCCACAAAAGGCACCCCTTATTCAGAGTAAGTAGAAGGGACTTTTGAAAAGTTGAGGGAATTTTTCAAATTACTTTGCCAAAATCTCGAAAAAGTTCCCAATTGGTTAGTAGGAAGGCCCTGAAAAATTTCCTTCAAAATCCTATTTGTTATTTGCCAGAAAAGTTCCCAGTTGATTAGTGGGAGGGGCGCTTAAAAATTTTCTTCAAAATTCTTTTTATTGTTGCCGGAAAAATTCCCAATTAAGTAGTAGAGGGGTTCGCAGAAAAATTCTCAAAAGTTTTTTCGTTCAAATCCGAAAAAATTTCCCAGTTGGTTAGTAGAGACGATTTCAAAGAAATTTTCAAAGTTCCTTCGTACAAATCAAAAAAATTTTCCCAGTTGATTAGTGAGGGGGTTAAAAAACAGGCCTTCTCGCTGCCTACCTGTTGAGGGGATTCTCTCTGTGTACCTTGAAAATTGAATCGCCGCCTCCAAAGGATATGCTTCCGGCAAGTGCCGCCACGACTTCCCGAAAAAGGAACGAGCGCATCAAAGAAGCGATACGCCGTGGTGAGACTCCGGGGCAGGAACGATGCGGATGAGCGGCAGCAAGCAAAAATTACCGCAGAAATGCGGTTTCAGAACAAGCAAAGGAGGTTCAAACCTATGAAGAAAGGAGAGCTCAGAGAGCTTTATCAGATGATGTTTCCGGAATACCCGGACATCGTGACCGTCAAAGAGCTTCGGGAGATGCTGGGCATCAGCCGCAAGCTGGCGTACAAGCTGATCGACTATGGGTACATCCACGCCGTGAAGATCGGCACGACGCTGAAGATCCCGAAAATCAGCGTCATCAACTATGTGATGGAGAAAGAGGTGAAGAAGGTTGGATGAGATCAGGCGCCTGACGCCCGCCCAAAGGGCACGCTGTAACCGGCTGATCCGAAGGCTGTGCGCCAACTATGATGGCGGCAACTGCCTGCCGCTGGACGACGGCGAGGGCTGTGTGTGCGTGCAGATGATTTCCTATTCGCTGCTGTGCAAGTACTTTCGGCGGGCGGTTTTGCCCGCCGACAAGGCACTCTACGCCGACATTTACCGGCAGCGCACACGGCTCTGCGACCGATGCGGAAGGCCCTTTGCGCCCGGCAGCAACCGGCAGAAGTACTGCCCGGAATGCGGCCACTCCATCCGGCGCAAGCAGAAGGCGGACTCCGCCAGACGGCGGCGCAGCGTCGAACATTAAGCGCCGAGAAAGCCTTGATTTCCGGGGCTTTTTTGAGGGCAAAGAGGGTGCGGGTGGCCGTTTCCATCTGCACCTGTCAAAATCCACTTTTAACATTCTACAAAGGAGAAATTTCTATGGGTAACAAACTGAAAACCGTGGACGCAGAAACCCTGCTGTCCACGCCGATGAGCAAGACGATGTTCATCGTGGACGGACTCATTTCGCAGGGCGTCAATGTCATCAGCGGTGCCAGCAAGATCGGCAAAAGCTGGCTGATGCTGTGGTTGGGGCTGCAGGTGGCGCAGGGAAACTCTATTTGGGGGCTGCCTACACTGCAATGCGATGTGCTCTATCTGAGCCTTGAGGACACCCAGCGGCGTATCAAAGACCGGCTCTACAACCTCACCGACAGTGCCCCGGACAACCTGTATTTTGCCGTGACCTCCGGGCTGATCGGCGGCGGGCTGGAGGAGCAGATCACGGATTTCCTGACCGAGCATCCCGCCACCAAGCTGGTCATCATTGACACGCTGCAAAAGGTGCGGGACTCCAAGGGCAGCGCCGGAAAGGCAGGAATGTACGGCAACGACTACGACGACATTTCCTCCATCAAACGCATTGCCGACGGCTTCAACATCGCCATTTTGCTGGTGCATCACCTGCGAAAGCTGCAAGACAGCGACGATCCCTTTAACGATGTCAGCGGCTCTACCGGCATCATCGGCGCTGCGGACACCAACTTTATTCTGCGCCGCAAGCGCAGCGGAAACGCCGCTACGCTGCTGGTCAGCGGGCGGGATGTGGAATATCAGGAACTGACCTTGCAGTTTAACGACCTTGTTTGGGAGCTGGTGGAGCGCAAGAACAGCGAGGATATTCACAAGGCGGAGCTGCCGAAATTCCTGTTTCGGGTGGTGGACTTTATGGAGTGCCACACCGAATGGGTGGGCACGGCCACGGAGCTGCTGACCGAAATGGGAGAGCAGGAGGTCACGCCCAATATGGTCACAAAGTATCTCGGCCAGTTTGCCTATGAGGTGCTGGAGCCGCTGGGTATCGAGTATCGCACCAAGCGAACGGGGAAAAGCCGGCTCATCAAATTCCTGCGCCGTGACGGCGATGACGCAAATGACGCCGGGATCGCTATATAAGGAAATCCCCGTCACAACCGTCATTGCCGTCACAAACCGAAGAAAGGGGGTGAACAAATGCGCAGCAAAAACTACGGGATCAATGTCCGTGTGACCGAGGAGGAGAAGCAGAAGCTGCTGGAAAATGCCCGGTTCTGTTCTCTGTCGCTGTCGGAATATCTGCGGCGGCTGGGGCTTGGAAAAGAGGTCAAAGCGGCTATCCGGGAGCGGGATTACCGCCTGTTTCGGATGCTGAACGGCCTGAAAACGGAGCTTCCGCAGCTTCAGAAGGAAGAAATTCAGGACAGATTGGAAGCCATCTTGAATGAATTAAAGTAAGAGAGATTTGCGCCTGCGCAGTCAAAGCGAGCAGACTGTTTGTACTCCTAAAGTCCAAACAGTGCCCCCGCCGCCGATGCCTGCGTCATCTGAGCGAGCAGTGCGTTTTTACTCCCGGCAGGGCCGGAGCGCAAAAACACTCGTTAGGGCGTGCCCTAAAACCCCTGAAAGAAAAAACTATGAAAGTGAGGACAACACAATGAGAAAATCGGATTTTACTTTACCCACGCTGGACGATCTGTTCTCCACGCAGGCGGAGCGGGACGATGCCAAACTGGAGCGGGTGCGGAATATTCCACTGGCCGAGCTGCACCCGTTCAAGGGTCACCCCTTCAAGGTGCAGAACAACGAGGAAATGCAGCGGATGATCGAGAGCATCCGCAAGGTGGGAGCCATCACCCCGGCGCTGGCAAGGCCGCTGCCGGACGGCGGTTACGAGCTGATCTCCGGCCACCGGCGGCTGGCGGCGTGTCAGGTGCTGGGCGTCGAGACGATGCCCGTCATCGTCCGGGAGCTGTCCGACGATGAAGCGGTGATCGCAATGGTGGACGCTAATTTGCAGCGGGAGACTATCCTGCCCAGCGAAAAGGCGTTCGCCTACAAGATGAAGCTGGATGCCATCAAGCATCAAGGTGTCGCTTCTGCCCAAGTTGGGCAGAAGCTGCTCAGTGTAGAAAAAGTAGCTGACGATGCCGGCGAAAGCCGTAATCAAATTAAAAGATATATCCGCCTGACCTACCTGATCCCCGAACTGCTTTCAATGGTGGACGACGGCAAGATCGCCTTCAACCCGGCGGTGGAGCTTTCTTACTTAGATTCTTACCAGCAGCGGGCGGTGCTGGACGCAATGGCGCTGAACGACTGCACCCCGTCCCACGCCCAGAGCATCCGCCTGAAAAAGCTGGCGCAGGAGGGCGTGCTGGATGACCAGATAGTCTACGCCGTGCTGGCGGAGACGAAGCCCAACCAGCAGGAGCAGCTCAAATTCAAGCGGGAGGAGCTGCGGAAATACTTCCCCTCCGGCTACACCGAGGAGCAGATGCGCCGGGACATCATCAAGGGGCTGGAATTGCTGAAGCGGCAGAGAGAACGGAACCGGGATGCCCGCTGATTCGTACCGATACGGCTACGATAAAACAATTCGCAGAATAGAGAGAACCCCAAACCGATGGTATACTGATGCTGTCGGTTTGGAGTTCTGTTCTGCAAATACAAAGGACAGGAGGAAATGAAATTGGTAGCAGGACATCTGACTTTGAAAAACGGCAGGTATTACGCCGTGCTGAACTATAGAAACGCCGAAGGACAGCGGAAAACGAAATGGATTTCGCTGGGACTTCCCGAAAAGGGAAACAAGCGCAAGGCGGAGGCGGAACTGGCGAGGCTTCGGGCGGAGTTTGAGCCGCCCAAAGAGGTAGGCGACCTGAGCAGCGATATGCTGTTTGCCGATTATCTGCTGGAATGGCTGGAGATCGCCAAGGGGCGGCTGGCGGTGGCAACATACAGTTCTTACGCCGCAATGATCAAGAAGCCAGTCGGACCGTACTTCCGCCAAAGGAATCTGACCTTGCGGGAACTGGAAGCCCGACACTTGCAGATGTTTTATTCCGAAATGCTCAGAAAGGTAAAGCCGAATACGGTCATCCACTATCACGCGATTATCCACTCGGCACTGAAATATGCGGTCAAGACCGATATGCTGGTGCAGAATGTGGCGGACAAGGTGGATAGACCAAAGAAAAACAGCTTTCAGCCGGTTTTCCTTTCGGCAGAGGAGATGCAGAAGATGTTTGAAGCTCTCCGGGGCACCAAGCTGGAGCTGCCGGTGCTGGTGGCCGCTTTTTACGGATTCCGTCGGGGCGAAGTGTTGGGATTGAAATGGGACGCCATCGACTTTGAGCGTGGAACGATTTCGGTCATACGAACCGTTACGACCATTACTCTTGATGGCAAGCAGACGGAAATTGAACAGCAGTCTGCCAAGACCAAGTCCAGTCTGCGTACCCTGCCACTGATCGGCAGCTTTCGGGAATACTTTTTGCAGGTGAAAGAGGCGCAGGAACTCAATAAGCAGGTCTGCGGCAACTGTTACAATCACGAGTATGATGGCTTTGTGTTTGTGGACGAGCTGGGCGAGCGGATGCGGGCCAATTATTTGACCTCGGCATTCCCAAAATTCTTGGAGGATCACGGCCTGCGCCGGATGCGCTTTCACGATTTGCGTCACAGCTGTGCCAGCTTGCTGCTGGCCAACGGCGTCCCCCTCAAACACATTCAGGAGTGGTTGGGGCACAGCGACTTTACCACCACGGCGAACATCTACGCCCACTTGGATTACAAGTCCAAGATCACTTCGGCGCAGGCGATGGAGACAGGGCTTACTCTGCCGGAGGGCGGCAACTTCGGAAGTCGTTGGAGGGAGGGCTAAGCCGAAAATCCGGAGAGAAAAACAAAAGTCTGCTTTGATCACTTACTCTTAGAAAAAGGTATAAGAAAAAAGCCCATAATCGGCTTGATTACAGGCTTTTTCGGTGGCGGAGATGGAGAGATTCGAACTCTCGCGTCGGTTTGAGCCGACCTACCGCATTTCGAGTGCGGACCCTTCAACCGCTTGGGTACATCTCCGTATATTTCCACCCGTTTTTAACTCGCAAAAGCTTTTGGAGAGAAAAGCAGGAGAGAAAACATAAAAGTATTCGATTTGGAATTTTGAAAACCCGGAATTAGCAGGGGTTTTCAGGGGGACGAAATTCACAGATCCTGCCGAAATTTCGAGTCAGCCCCGTTATGACCACTTCGATACCTCTCCGTGTATGTCAAACACGGTCAGAACACCTTGAACCTCAAAAAAGAGGGAAAACCAAAATGTTAGAACGGCGTGTTAGAACAGCGAAATATTTAGTTTTTAGAACCCGCGAAAACCCTTGAAAACAAAGGGAAACGGGTGGACGAAAAAGCCTGAGCCGCGGAGGATTTCGAGTGTCGCACCTTCGACCTCTCGGACAACTCTCCGTATAACTCAAGTGTAATCCTTGCTCCGGAAGAATGCAAGAAAAACACGCAAGAACGATATGAAATTGTGAAATCCGAACCCGCGCAAAGCCCTGTGCGGCGGACATTTTCAGCGGACGAAACGGCCGGAGCTTCCAAAAATTTCGAGTCAGTCCCGTTATGACCACTTCGATACCGCTCCGTATTGCAGACGCAGCAAAGCTTCGCAGATATTATAACAGCAGGCAGGGCAAAAATCAAGCCCGGATTTTTCTCCTGCACAAATCTCTGGCTTGCCTAACTCCGTTTTTCGTGTTATAATAATTCTATTCATACGAAAGGGATGTTCAGGGCCTATGAAGATTCAGGAATCCGCCGAGAATTATCTGGAGACCATTCTGGTGCTCAAGGAGCGTAAGGGCCTTGTGCGTTCCATCGACATTGCAAATGAGCTGGAGTTCTCCAAGCCGAGCGTCAGCATCGCCATGCGCAACCTGCGCGAAAACGGCTATGTCTCCATGGACGCGGGCGGCTTTATCACGCTGCTTCCGGCCGGACAGGAGATTGCCGAGCGCATTTACGAGCGCCACCGCCTGCTGACGAAGTGGCTGACCGGCCTCGGGGTCGATCCTGCGATCGCCTCGGAGGACGCCTGCCGCATCGAGCATGTGATCAGCGCGGAGAGCTTTGCCGCCATCAAGGCGCATGTCCAGAAACACGATGCAGAATAATTCGGAAATACTAAAAGCAGGGATCGGAGGCTTTCTCCGGTCCCTGTTTTTGCAGAACGCCCTACCGGCCCGGCCGGCGGGGGGTGATTTCAAAGAGCCCCGCAGCGTTCGCCGCCCGCAGGCGGCGAAAAAAGTGGGATCTTCTTAAGCCTGAAAGGCTTGTCAAACAGGAACTCACTCCTTCAGCAGGCGGCGGCGGGCGAGGTTGATCGTGCCCTCCTGCATGTGGTTCATCCAGCTCAGGCTCTTGCCGCAGCCGTAGGCCGCGCAGGAATCCGCGTCGTCCGCGACAACGCACGTCATCTCTGTGCGCTCGCACAGCAGGCGGTCCATGCCGAAGAGCTGGCTGCCGCCGCCCGTCAGGACGATGCCATTGCGCGCAATGTCCGCCACGAGCTCCGGCGTGGTGCTCTCGAGCACATCGAGCACCTTGTCCATGATCTGACGGGCGGGGCGGCGCAGGACCTCCATGAGCTCCTCGGATGCCAGCGTGGCCTCGCGGGCAAGGCCGTTCTTGAGGTCACGGCCCTTGACGGTCATGGTCAGTGCCTCCGGCCGGGGCGTGACGCAGCCGATGGACATCTTGATCTCCTCTGCAACGGTCGTGCCGATGAGCAGGCCGTAGCGGCGGCGCAGATGGCGGATGATGGCCTCGTCGAAGGCCGCGCCCGCCACCTTGAGCGAGGCGGACTGCGCAATGCCGTTCATGGTCAGTACGCCGATATCCGTCGTGCCGCCGCCGATGTCGACGACCATCCGGCCCTCGGGCGCGGTGATATCGAGCTGCGCGCCGAGCGCAGCAGCCAGCGGAGCTTCGATGAGATAGACGCGGCGGGCGCCTGCCTCCATGGCAGCCTGAATGACGGCGCGCTCCTCGACCTCCGTGATGCCGCTGGGGACTGTGACGATCATGCGCGGCTTGACGATGGCGTGGCGGAGCACGCGGCGGAGCATCTCCGTCAGCATGCGGGCCGTGAGCTCATAGTCGGAGATGACGCCGTCCTGCAGCGGGTGCACGGCGACGACATTGCCGGGCGTGCGCCCGAGCATGCTCCGCGCGGCCGCGCCGACCTGCAGCACCTTGCCGCTGTTTTTATCGAGGGCGATGACGGACGGCTCGCGCAGCACGATGCCGCGCCCGGCCGCATAGATCAGCACGTTGGACGTGCCGAGATCGATCCCAAGGTCTCTGGAAAAGAATAACATAGTTTGCACCTACCTGTCTGCGGGTTTCTGCCCCGGCTCCGGCGTGGCGGCCAGAGCGGCGCAGACCACGGAGGACGCGCCCGCCGTGAGCAGCACGCGGCTGCATTCCGAGAGCGTTGCGCCCGTGGTCAGAATATCATCGATCAGCAGGACGCTGCGTCCTGCAAAGCGTTCGGGAGAAACGGCGCGGTAAGCGCCGAGCACATTGGCGCGCCGCGCGGCGGCGTCCCGCTGGGACGACTGCGCGGGATTGTGGCGAATTTTCTGCAGCGTCTGCGTGCAGGGAAGCTCCAGCTCCTTCGCCACGGCGTGCGCCAGCAGCTCCGTCTGGTCATAGCCGCGGGAGCGGCGGCGCTTTGCGCTGACCGGTACCCAGGACAGGATCTCAAACGGAGCGGTCCGGAGCAGGGGCGCGAGCATGCGGCCGAAGGATGCGGCATACTGCGACTGCCCGGAGAATTTGAAGCGGCGGAGCGATTCCGCCACAACGCCCTCATAGGGATACACGGCATAGCACTCCGTGTAGAACTGCCCGCGCCGCAGCGGGGCGGGGATCGGCTCGAGCTCGTGCGCGCAGCGGGCGCAGACGTCGTGCTCCTCCGGCCGCAGCAGGCGGCGGCAGAACACGCACTTCGGCGGATACAGCAGGTCGAGCAGCTGAGAGAACAGTGCCCTCATGCTTCGCCCTGCAGCCGGAAGCGCAGGCCGCTGTAGCGCTTGTTGCGGCGGTTGTTCTGCGTCATCTGGGCGATGAGCTCCTCGTTGCCGACGAGGAGGAGCAGCTCCCGCGCGCGGGTGATGGCCGTGTAGAGCACGCCGCGCGTCAGCAGCATCGGCGCGCCGCCGCCAATGGCGAAGATCACGGCGCGGTATTCGCTGCCCTGGCTCTTGTGCGCGGTGATGGCGTAGGCCAGCTCCAGCTCCGAGAGCATCTCGGGCTCATAGACGACCTCGCGGTCGTCAAAGAGGACGTGGATCTGGTCCTCCTTCGGGTCGATGGAGACGATCGTGCCGATGTCGCCGTTGAACACGCCCGTGCCGGACGAGCCGTTGGCGCGCTTCCACGGCAGATCGTAGTGATTGCGGATCTGCATGACGCGGTCGCCCTCGCGGAAGCACGAGCCGCCGCTGAGCTTTTCGCGCCTGCCGGGCTGCGGCGGGTTCAGCGCCGCCTGCAGGGCGCGGTTCAGATTGGCCGTCCCCGTCTCGCCCTTGCGGGTGGGGCTGATGACCTGAATTTCCCCGGCGGGGATATGCATATTCTGCGGCAGACGGCGCGCACAGAGCTCACAGACGGTCTGCACGAGCTGCGCGGGCGCGCGGCGGCGCAGGAAGAAGCAGTCGCGGTCCTTTGCGGTCAGAACGGGCAGCTCGCCGCGGTTGACGGCGTGGGCGTTCATGACGATGAGGCTCTGCCGGGCCTGCCGGAAAATTTCCGTCAGGCAGACGGACGGGACGATGCCGCTGCGGATGAGGTCGGAAAACAGGTTGCCCGCGCCGACGCTCGGCAGCTGGTCCGGGTCGCCGACGAGCACAAGGCAGGCCTCCTGCGGCAGCGCCTCGAGCAGACTGTGCATGAGCAGCACGTCGACCATGGACATCTCGTCCACGATGACGGCGTCGCATTCCAGCGGCTCGTCCTCATTGCGGGCGAAGAACATCTCGCCGTTTTCGGGCGAGACCTGCGCCTCGAGCAGGCGATGGACGGTCGCGGCGTCGCGGCCGGTCAGCTCAGACAGACGCTTGGCGGCGCGCCCGGTCGGCGCGGCCAGCAGCGTTTTGCGGCCGAGCTTGGAAAACAGGGTGAGGATGCCGGACAGCACCGTCGTCTTGCCGGTGCCGGGGCCGCCCGTCAGGATCATGATGCGGCGCTCGGCTGCCATGCGGATGGCATCGCGCTGGCGTTCGGCATAGGTGATGCCCGCAATGGCCTCGATGCCCTGCAGCACGCGCTCCGCATCGGGCAGCGGCGCGGGCGGGTGCTGGGCCATGGCACGGATGCGGGCGGCAATGGCCGTCTCCGCCTCGTAATATTCCGGCAGGTAAACGGCTGCGATCCCGGCAATGGTGCTGTGCTCCACGCGGCCCAGCTCCGTCAGACGGTCGACGGCCGCGATCACGGGCTCCGCCTCGAGGCTCAGCAGCTGGGACGTTGCCGCAACGAGCTTGTCCTGCGGGAGAAAGGTATGTCCGTTTGTGAGATTGTGGCGCAGCTCAAAAATAACGCCCGCTTCGACGCGGCGGGCGTCGTCGCCGTCAAAGCCGAGCTCCAGCGCAAGCTGATCGGCTGCGCCGAAGCCTGCGCCGAACTGCGGCTGCGCCAGCAGATAGGGGTCCTCCTGCACGCGCCCGAGCGACTGCGCGCCGTAGACGCGGTACAGCCGCACGGCGACCTGCGCCGGGATGCGGTAGCCCGCAAGAAACTCGATGAGCCGCCGCACGGCGACCTGCTGCCGGAACGAGGCGCCGATCTCCAGCGCCTTTTTGCGCGAGATGCCGTCGATCTCCGTCAGCCGCTCCGGCGCGGTCTCGAGAATTTTCAGACTGTCCGTGCCGAAGGCGGCGACGATCTTTTCGGCCGTTTTCGGCCCAACGCCCCGCACGGCGCGGGAGGAGAGATAGGCGCGGATCTCCGCCGTGGAGTCCGGCAGCAGCCGCTCGAGAAACTCTGCTTCGAGCTGGCGGCCGTAGGTGGCGTGCGCCGTCCATTTTCCGGTGACGATGAGCCGCTCTCCGGCGGCCGGGGCGGGGATCGTCCCGACGACCGTGATCAGGCCGCCGTCGTCGCTGTCCAGCTTGACGACGGCATAGCCGTTTTCCGGATTTTCAAAGACCACAGCGGCGATCGTCCCGCTGACCAGCTCCTGCTCCAAGTGCCAGTTCTCCCATTCTGCCGGGGCGGCCGGGCTCAGGCCTCAAAGGCCCCCAGCCGCTCCAGATATTCTGCCGCCTGCCCGGCGGCGCAAAGCTGCTCGCCCGCAGCATCCCGCAGCAGGCGCGCGGCGGCCTCCTGCCCCTCTGGGGTCAGGCCGCGGTCGATCCAGATAATTTGTGCGCGCAGGCCGCGATGCTCACGCATCCAGCGGCAGCCGCGGATCTGCCGCTCCACCTCGGCCGCGCCGCCCTGCAGCGGCGCAACGAGCACGGCATCCTCGCGCGGCAGCGGAAGCAGCATGGCCTCCGCCACGGACCAGAGCAGGAGCAGCAGCCCGCAGGCCGCAAGCCCCGCCGTCAGGATCGTCAGCGCCATACCATCACCTCATGCCAGACTATGCAGGCCGCAGGCGATGGGTTCCTATCTAGGGCAGCACCGCACAATCCGGCGAAGGCCGAAGATGCAGCTGTGCGATGATGCTCTCACATATTTTACAGCAGAAACGGGAAAGACGCAAGCGGGAAATCCCGTCAGGCCCCCAGCACGAAGAAATTTAGGATGATGCACACGCAGCTCAGGACCAGAAAAATGATCCAGCCGGGCGTGCGGAAAAACAGCCGCCGCCATTTCGGGTCGATGGGGTCGCGCTCCCGCCGCGCGGCGAGCTTTTTACGGAAGACGAGCGCCAGCACAAGGCAGACGGCCAGCGGCAGAAGGAACAGCGCGCCGCGGATCGCCAGCCAGTACCATGTGCCGCTCAGCGGCCGCAGCAGGGCGTCCAGCCCGAGGGCCAGAACGGCGTTGTTCAGGATATGCAGGCTCATGGACCAGAGTATGGAGTATTCCACGGCGACATAGCCGGCCAGCAGGCCAAAGCCAAAGGCAAACGGCGTCTGCGTCAGATTCTGGTGCACAAGGCCGAACAGCAGCGCCGAGCAGAAAATGGCAAAGCGCTTGCCATAGGGCTGCAGGCTGCGCAGCACGGCCCCGCGGAACAGCAGTTCTTCCGTGATGGGGGCGGCCACCGCGGTATAGAGCGCGAGCGATACGGACGTCTCCGCCGTGCCGGACACGACCTTGCTTTTGGTGCGGAAAAATTCCATGGCCGGGGAGAGCAGGCTCTGCAGCAGACCGGCCGCGCCCTGCAGCGCCAACAGGCAGAGGACCCAGAGCAGGACCTCGCCCGCGCGCGGCCTTCCTGAGCGGGCAAACATCACATTCTGCCAGAACGGCCTGCGCTTCCAGATGAGCACCAGGCCGACGGTACCGCAGGCGGCCGCAAGGCGGCCGACCCCGGTGAGCCATGCAGGAATGTCCAGGTGCAGGAAAGACAGGAGCACGACCCCGGTCGAGCTGAGCTGGCTGAACACGGCCAGCCAGATGAGAAGCATCAGGCACACGCGGTTCATGCGGCTGCGGGCGATGGCCCGCCTGCCAAGCTCCTGCCGCCATGCCAGCTTTTCCAAGCGGACGGACTCCGACGTCCAGAGCGGCGAGCTTGTCTGGTTCGGGAATTCCTGCGTCATGTCTTGTCCTCCGTTTGGGACAGCACGGCTTCGGCGCAGCGCATGCCGTCTACGGCAGCAGAGAGAATGCCGCCTGCGTAGCCCGCACCCTCGCCGCAGGGATACAGGCCCCGGAGCTCGCTCTGGCAGTCCTCGCCGCGCACGATGCGCACGGGGGAGGAGCTGCGCGTCTCCGGCGCGGTCAGCAGGGCGTCCGGCGCGTCAAAGCCGGGCAGCAGACCGGCAAGGCGGGGCATGGCTTGCTCCAGCGTGTCGGTCAGCTTTTTCGGCAGCGCGTCGTGCAGGTCGCACAGGCGAACGCCGGGACGGTAGGTCGGGCGGATACCGCCCTCAGCAGCGGAGGGGCGGTGCGCCAGAAAATCGCCGAGCAGCTGCGCAGGCGCGTGATAGTCCGCGCCGCCGAGGCGGAAGCAGGCCTGCTCGATCTGCTCCTGCCAGAGCATGCCGCCGAGCGGGCCGGGCTCCGGGAAGTCCTCCGGTGTCACGGAGGCCAGCAGGGCAGAGTTGGCGTTTTCGCCGCCGCGCGCGGCATAGCTCATGCCGTTCGTGACGACGCCGCCGGGCTGCGAGGCCGCGGCGACCACGTGGCCGCCCGGACACATGCAGAATGTATAGGCCGCGCCGCCGTCCGGAAGGTGCACGGCGAGCTTATAGTCGGCCGGGGGCAGCTCGCCGCGCGGCTTGCCGTACTGTGCACGGTCGATAACGGCCTGCGGATGCTCGATGCGCACGCCCATGGCAAACGGCTTCGGCTGCATGGGGATCCCGGCTGCGTGGAGCCAGCGGAACGTATCGCGGGCGCTGTGGCCGATGGCGAGAATGACGTCCCGGCATGCAAACGACCGCTCCGCTCCGTCCTCAATCCAGCGGACGCCCGTCACATGGCCATCCTGCGTCTCAAGTCCCGTCAGGCGCGCGCCGAAGCGGACTTTGCCGCCGAGGCGCAGCACCTCTTCCCGCAGGTTCTGAATGACGTGGAACAGCACATCTGTCCCGACGTGCGGTTTGGCGTCGTAGAGGATCTCCTCCTGCGCACCGAAGCGCACGAACTGCTGAAGCACCCAGCGGCCGCGCTCGTTCTTCGTGCCGGTGTTGAGCTTGCCGTCGGAAAACGCACCTGCGCCGCCCTCGCCGAACTGGACGTTGCTCTCGGGGTCCAGCGGGCCGCCGCCCCAGAAGCGCTCGACCTTTTCCCGGCGCAGCGGTGCGGGGTCGCCGCGCTCGAGCACGAGGGGCCGCAGCCCCGCCTTCGCCAGCACGAGGGCGGCGAACATGCCTGCCGGGCCGAAGCCGACGACCACGGGCCGCTCCGCTGCGGTGCAGCGGGGAATGCGGTAGACATAGGGCGCCTCCCGCGTGATCTTTGCGCTGCGGCAGCGGCGCAGCACGGCTCCCTCGCCGCTGCGGAGCGTGACGTCCACGGTGTAGACCCAGCGGAGGTCCGGCTTTTTGCGGGCGTCAAGGGAGCGGCGGAAAATGTGCAGCGCGGCGATGTCCGATGCGCGGACATGCAGGGCCTGCGCCGCATGATAATACAGCTCGGAGACATCGTGCGTCTCCGGCAGGATCAGGTCACGAATGCGAAGCATGGCGTTCCCTCCCGGTAAGCAGCTGCCCGGCCAGACGGCCGGAGGACCATGCCCACTGCAGATTATAGCCGCCGCAGTCGCCGTCGATGTCCAGCACCTCGCCCGCGGCATACAGGCCGGGGCAGAGGCGGCTCTCCAGCGTCTGCGCGGAAAATTCGTCCGTGCGGATGCCGCCCGCCGTCACCTGCGCGGCGTCAAAGCCCATCGGGCCGAGCACGGGCAGAGCAAAGGTCTTGACGGTCCGGCAGATCTCCGGCAGCCTGCCCGTCGGGAGCGAGCCGCACGGCGCTTCGAGTGAGAGACCGCAGCGGCGCAGCACCGTCCGCCCGAGGCGATTGTGGAGCATACCGGTCAGCAGGTCCTCCAGCGCAAGCTGCGGCAGGGCCGCCTGCCGCGCCTGCAGGAGCTGCGTCAGCTCTCCGGCGGGGACGTCCGGCAGCAGGTCGAGCAGCAGGAGCCCGCCCTGCGCGGCCGCGCGGGACAGCTCGAAGATCACGGGGCCGCTCACGCCGTAGTCCGTGAACTGCAGCTCGCCTGCGCGCTCCGTTCGGCCGCCGTCCGTCTTGAGCACGGCGCGCACCTCACAGCGCACGCCCTTGAGCGAGCGCACCCACGTCGGCTCCGTGCGCAGCTGCACAAGGGAGGGCTGCAGCTTCGTCCGGCTGTGGCCGAGGGCCGTCAGCAGGCGGTAGCCGAGGTCCGTTCCGCCCAGCTTGCCGCCCGCCGCGCCGCCCGCGCAGACGATAACGCGGTCAAACAGGCAGCTTTCGTCCCCGAGGCGGACGGAAAAGCCGCCCTTCGTGCGGCGCAGCTCCGTGATCTCGCAGCCCGCGTGCAGCGTGACGTTCTGCCGCCCGGCCAGCGTCAGCCGCAGAACATCGGCCACGCTGTTGGCGCTGTCGCTTGCGGGATAGACGCGGCCGCCCAGCTCCGTTACGGTCAGAAGGCCCATGGAGCGGAACCACGCCAGCGTCTGCTCCACGCCGAAGGCTTCCAGCGCGGGCAGACAGAACTGCGGCGCCGTGCCGTGGTAGTGCGACAGATCCATGTCCCGATTCGTGAGATTGCAGCGGCCGTTTCCGGTCGCCAGCAGCTTGCGCGCGACGCGCGCCTGCCGTTCGGCGAGATGGACGTCGCTGTGCGGGTCCTCCGAGGCGGTCAGCGCCGCCGTCAGGCCGGACGCGCCGCCGCCGATCACCAGTACTTTCATGCTCGTTCCTCCCTGTTTTCTATGTTCATTATATGCCATATACCCCCGCATGACAAGTGTATTCTTGACAGATGGGCGCGAAAAAGGTATGATGTTGTCATTGCGGCGGCAGACCGCCGCAGGCCAATTGGAGGTAATATTCATGAAGAAACGTTGGATCGCGCTGCTGCTTGCCGCCGTTCTGCCCATCGGGGTTCTGGCAGGCTGCGGCAGCGAGGATATGCCGGAGCTTTCGCTCGACAGCATCACCGCTCCGGTCGCGGCCCGCAATGAAATGGAGGTCCGCACGGCACTCGGCAATTACACCGGCATCTCGGAGGCTGCGCCGGATTCCGCGGACGGCGAAATGGCCACAGTGCAGTTCGCAGGCGATGCAAGCGCCACGACGGCCCTGCACGACGGCTATATCTATGTGCTGAGCAACAGCGAGCTGCGCATCCTGCGCGCGGCCGGAGCCAGCACGACGCAGCTCAACACGCTGGACATCTCCTCCGGCCAGAGCACGGGCGATTCCTATGAATTTGCCAGCGCCCTGCTCGTGGAGGGCGATCGCCTCGCCGTTGTGACGACGGCCTCGACGCTCGAGAGCGACCTGAGCGGCAGCGAGGTGTGCCATCTGCGGCTGTATGACATCTCGGAGCCGTCGACGCCGACCCTGCTGCGCACGTTCTCGCAGGACGGCCTTTACGAGGGCATCGGCACGGCAAACGGCCTGCTGTTCCTCGTCTCCTCGGGCACGGCGGACCTCGACGAGGCAAGCGGGAGCGCAGCCTCCATGCCGCAGATCGGCGACAATGCCGAAAGCGAGGCCGTGCCCGCTGCGCAGTTCTATCTTTCCTCCGCGCTCGATGCGCCGACGTTCAGCATCGTGTCCGCCATTTCGCTGGCCGATGCGCAGCGCAGCGGCGTGCGCGCCTTTACGGGGACGATCGACCATGTCTGTGTTTCGGAGCAGGGCGTGTATCTTGCGCGCAGCATCCGCATGGAGTCGCACGGCGACGCCTATAAGAAAGACCACTATTCCGTCACGAACCACGCCATCAACGCCGCAACGGAGCTGCTGCGCCTGACGCCGGATGCCGACCTCACGCTGCAGGCCACAAAGCCGCTGGCGGGCGAGGTCGCGGCCTGGGAGCTCAATGCACAGGCAAACGCACTGTATGTCGTGAGCTCGCTGTCCTCGTCGCAGTATCAGCTCTTTGAGGACAAGACCTACGGCTGGACGAACCGCCTCGATCAGAGCCAGAATGGCAGTGCAGCGCTGAACGTGCTGGACCTCTCCCTGCAGCAGATCGCGGACGGCAGCGATCTGCTGCCGGATGCCTCGCTCAGCGCGGCGCGCTTCAGCGGAAATTACTGCCTGCTCGCGATGTTCGATGCGGACACACCGCTTGCGGCCATCGACCTCTCCAACCCGACGAAGCCCGCTTTGGCGGAGGTCTCCGGCCTGAGCGAACTGTTCAATGTGCTGCTCCCGGCCGAAGGTATGCTGATGGATCTGAGCGGCGCGAACGGCGCGAACGGTATGAGCCTTGCCATCTCCACCATGGCGATGGGCGGCGGGAGCGTCTCGGCTACGGGCCTTGTGAAGGAGCTGGGGGCCTATGCGGGCGGCGCGGTCTACGCCGCCGTGTCGCAGGATGCCGCGTGGGCGCTCGTGTGCTATGACCACACGTCCCACCTGTTCCGGCTGGGCGACGCGATCACCGAGGTCTCGCGCCCGGAGATCAGCGTGCATTCCGGAACGGCCTTCTTCTTTGACGGAGACTATCTATATGCCTGTGCGCCGGACGAGGTCAGCGCTGTTTCGCTGACGAGCGGAAGCGTGGACGCGCTGCTGTCATTCGCCGTGGGCTGAGAAGGGAGCAAATCATATGGAAGAGCTTGTCAAGCGTATCAATGAGCTTGCCCGGAAGGCAAAGACGACCGGCCTCACGCCGGAGGAAACGGCGGAGCGCGACCTGCTGCGCCAGCAGTATATCGCAGCCGTTCGCCGCAACCTGACGGCGCAGCTGGAAAGCACCTATATCGTAGAGCCGGACGGCACGAAGCATAAGTTAGGCCGCCGCGAAACGGAAGAAACGGAACAATAAAAAACTGTGCCGGAGAGGGCCTGAACGGTTCCCTCCGGCACATTTCTATCAGGGGGCGGGGAAGATCGGACGGTCGTCCCGCAGGTCCACGCGCACGCGCTCCGGCACGCGCCCGCCGAGCAGCAGGGCCGCCAGCGGGGCCTCCATCTCGTGGCGGACAAGGCGGCGGATCTCGCGCGCGCCGCCCCGGCCGTCCCGGCTGCGCAGGGCAAAGCTGCGGGCAAGGCCGTCCGGCAGCTCCAGCCGGACGTGCAGGCGCTCCGCGCGCTGCTGCAGGGCTGTGAGCTGCTGCTGTGCGATCTGCTCAAGCGCCGCTGTACCAAGCGGCTGAAAACGCGCTACGCAATCGATGCGCCCGAGAAACTCCGGCGAAAAATGCTCCCGCAGGCTGCGCAAAGCTCCGTCCTCCGCCTGCGCGCCGAAGCCGAGGCCCCCGCCGGTGCGCGCGCCGAGGTTCGAGGTCATCACGAGCATCGTGTTGCGGAAGTCGATGCGCCGCCCGCCGGAATCCGTCAGGAAACCGTCCTCCATGACCTGCAGCAGCAGACCGCAGACGTCCGGGTGCGCCTTTTCCAGCTCGTCGAACAGCACAAGACTGTAGGGCCTGCGGCGCACACGTTCGGACAGCTCGCCGCCCTCGTCGTGGCCGATGTAGCCCGGCGGCGCGCCGATAAGGCGCGAGACCGTGAATTTTTCCATATATTCCGACATATCCACGCGGATCATCGCGTCCTCGCTGCCGTAGACGGCCTCGGCCAGCGCCTTGCACAGCTCCGTCTTGCCGACGCCCGTCGGCCCGAGGAACAGCATGGCCGCCGCAGGGCGCTTCTGCTCGGCAAGGCCGCTGCGCCCGCGCCGCACGGCCTCTGCCGCGGCATGGACGGCCTCCTCCTGCCCGATGACGCGGGCGGAGAGCGTCTGCTCCAGCGTGCGCAGGCGCTGCCGCTCCGTCCGGGAGATCGTCCCGACGGGAATGCCCGTGCGGCTCGAAACGGCTGCGGCGATGTCCTGCACGGAGACCGTCCGGCCGGGCTGGCCGCGCCGCCGCAGACGGTCGCGCAGGGCGGCGGCCCGCTCATATTTTCCGGCGCGCACGGCGGCCTGCAGGGCCTGCTCCTCCTCCGGCGTGCGGCTGCCGAGCTGGCGCATGCGCGCACAGGCCGCGCCCTCGTCGAGCAGGTCCACGGCCTTGTCGGGCAGAAATTTATCCGTCAGATAACGGCACGACAACTCCACGGCGGCGGAAACGGCTTCCTGCGGGATGGAGACATGGTGGTGCGCCTCCAGACCGGGGCACAGCCCGGCCAGGATCTCGCGTGTCTCCTCCGGCGTCGGCTCGCGCACCTGCACCGTGCGGAAGCGCCGCTCCAGCGCGGCGTCCTTTTCGATGCTGCTGCGGTATTCGCGCAGCGTCGTCGCGCCGATAAGCTGCAGCTCACCGCGGCCAAGCGCGGGCTTGAGCAGGTTGGCCGCATCGATGGCGCCCTCCGCCGCACCGGCCCCGACGAGGGTGTGCATCTCGTCGACAAACAGGATGACGTTCTGCACACGCCGCACCTCGGCCAGAATGTCGCGCACGCGCTCCTCAAATTCACCGCGGTACTTTGTGCCTGCGATGACGCTGGCCATGTCCAGCGCATAAAGGCGCTTGCCGCGCAGCGGCTCCGGCACGGTCCCGGCGGCAAGATACTGCGCCACGCCCTCCACGATGGCCGTCTTGCCGACGCCCGGCTCGCCGATGAGGGCGGGATTGTTCTTGTGCCGCCGCGAGAGGATCTGCAGGACGGTCTCGATCTCCTGCCTCCGGCCGATGACCGGCTCCCGCTTTCCGGCGCGCTCGAGCATATCCACGCCAAATTGATCCAGCAGTCTTGTGTTCTGCATGCTTCGCTCCTTCCGGGCAAGCTCGCCCTCGCATAGTTGGGTAAAAAGCTGCTGCGGACAGATGCCGCAGTGCTCCAGCAGGCGCACGGCTGAGCAGCCGCTCTCCCGCAGCAGTGCGGTCAGGAGTCGCTCCGGGCCGTTCAGCGCGCGGGAAACGGCGCGGCGCGCGGCCTGCGTCAGCCCCTGCGGCAGAACGTCCGACGGTGCTCCGCGCCCGTGCAGGCGGAGGACGGCCACAGCGATCTCCGGCCCGGTCAGACCGGCCCAGTGCAGCAGCCGCCCGTCGGCCCCCTGGGGCTGCATGGCGAGTGCCAGCAGCAGGTGCTCCGTGCCGACGCAGGCGTGCCCCAGCCGGGCGGCCAGCGCCCATGCCAGCCGGAGCGCGGCCGAAAGCTCCGGCGGCAGGTCCCGTTTTGCCAAATCGCTCCCTCCCCTCAACATTGGGATTCTAGCCCGCCTGTGCCCGGTTCAAACCCGTCGAAAAAAGTTTGCCTTTCCGAATTTCCCCATTGCATTTTCCCAAAAACATGATAAAATGGGGATACTACTTGTAATAGGAGGAGATACCCATGGCATACAAGATCACCGACAGCTGCCTGAAGTGCGGAACCTGCGCTGGCGAGTGCCCGATGAATGCGATCTCTGAGGGTGAGGACCAGTACGTCATCGATGCCGATACCTGCGTTGGCTGCGGCACCTGTGCAGATGCTTGCCCTGTTCAGGCTATTGTCGAGGAGTAAGAAGATCCTACACGATTACATCCGGCATACGGCGGAGCCCTTCCGCCGTATGCTCCACGGAAGCTCGTGCGGAACTGCGTAACGTTATTTACGGAACCGGCCTGTGCAGTCTTGCGCAGACCGGTTTTTAATCGGTAATTCGTAATTCATGATGGGGGGCGACCATGGAACACGATCTGTGGAACGGGCTGCGGCTCCGCATCCCGGAGGGCGAGGTGCCGCTCGGCGCGGACTCTCTGCTGCTTGCGGACTTCCTGACGCTGCCGCCGCGGGCGCGTGTGGCCGATCTCGGCGCGGGCTGCGGCACGCTCGGTGTGCTTCTCTGCGCGCGCGATCCGTCCTGCACGGTCGCGGGCATCGAGCTGCGGCCGGAGGCCTGCCGCGCCGCGCAGGAGAATGTCCGCATCAACGGGCTGGAGGAGCGGCTGACCGTTCTGGAGGGCGATGTGCGGCGCATCCGCACGCTCCTTCCGGCGGGGGATTTTTCCTGCGTGATCGCCAATCCACCCTATTTTCCCGTGGGCAGCGGCAAGGCTGGCCGGAACAGCACCGTGGCCCGCACGGAGCAGTGCCTGACGCTGGCGGAGCTGTGTGCGGCTGCCGCGTGGCTGCTGCCGCCCGGCGGGCGGTTTGCGCTGGTGCACCGGGCGGAGCGCCTGTGCGATCTGCTGTGCGCCCTGCGCGCGGCCGGGCTGGAGCCGAAGCGGGTGCAGCCGGTGCGCCACAATGCCGAAAGCCCCGTCAGCCTGCTGCTGCTCGAGGCGAGGCGGGGCGGGCGGCCCGGCCTGACGCTGCTGCCGGAGCTGCTGGAATATGAGACGGACGGAACGGAGCGCGAAGCCCTGCGCGCCGCCCGTCATGCGAAAGGAGACTGCCCATGAGCGCGATGCTCTATCTTGTGCCGACGCCGATCGGCAATCTGTCCGATATCTCCGAGCGCTGCCGCGAGGTGCTTGCGCAGGCGGATTTTATCGCGGCCGAGGACACGCGGGTGACGCTGCGGCTGCTGAACCATCTGGAGCTGAAAAAGCCGCTCGTCAGCTATTATGAGCACAACAAGGCGGCAAGCGGCCCGCGCATCGTCGAGCGCATTCTGGCGGGCGAGACGTGCGCGCTCGTGTCGGACGCCGGTTCCCCGGCCATCTCCGACCCCGGCGAGGAGCTGGTCCGCCTGTGCGCGGAGGCGGGCGTGACGGTCAGCGCCATCCCCGGCCCCTGCGCCGCCATCACGGCGCTGAGCATGTCCGGCCTGCCGACGGGGCGCTTCACGTTTGAGGGCTTCCTGTCCACGACGAAGAAGAACCGCGCCCAGCACCTGGATTCCCTGCGCGCAGAGCAGCGCACGATGATCTTCTACGAGGCCCCGCACAAGCTGTGCGCGACGCTGCGCGATCTGGCGGCGGCCTTCGGCGGGGAACGGCGTATTTCCCTGTGCCGCGAGCTCACAAAGCTGCATGAGGAGGTCCTGCGCCTGACGCTCGACGGCGCCGTCACTTATTATGAGACCCAGCCGCCGCGCGGCGAGTATGTTCTGATCGTCGAGGGCGCGCCGAAGCAGCAGGAGAGCGGCCCCGTTTCAGAGGAGGAGGCACTTATGCGCGTGCAGGCGCTTCTGGCAGAGGGCCTGAGCCGCAAGGATGCCGTCCGGCAGGTCGCTGCGGAGACGGGCCTTGCCAAAAATCAGCTGTATGACGCCGCCCTGCGCGCGCAGCATACGGAAACGGAGTGAAAACACCATGTCTGTAGAGAAAGTAAAGGCCTATTTTGCCGGGTTCGGTATGGAGGGCCGCGTGCTGGAGTTCCCGGTCTCCAGCGCAACGGTGGCGGAGGCCGCCACGGCCCTGCATTGCGAGCCCTGCCATATTGCCAAGACGCTGGCGTTTCTGGTCTGCGAGACGCCGATGGTGATCGTCATGGCCGGAGACGCGCGCATCGACAATGCAAAGTATAAGGCTCGGTTTGCCAGGAAGGCGAAAATGCCGACGCCGGACGAGGTGCTGACGCTCATCGGCCACCCGGTCGGCGGCGTGTGCCCGTTTGCCGTGCCGGAGAACGTGAACGTCTATCTCGACGTCTCCCTGCGGCGGTTCGAGACGGTCTATCCCGCCTGCGGCAGCCCGAACAGCGCCATCGCCCTGACGCTGCCGGAGCTGGAGCAGTATTCCGGCTTCTCGGCGTGGGTGGATGTCTGCCGCGGCTGGGACGAGCGGGCGGAGGCATAACGGAAAACTTTTTTCGGCGGCGCGCAGCTCTGCTCTGCACGCCGCCGTTTTCCTGCCGAAACGGCCTTGTTAAAATCGTGCAGGATGCCATATGAAAGTCACTTAACGACTTCGTCAATTTGACGAGCGAGAAAATGAAAACTACAGAATCAAAACTTTTTCAAAAAAATATCAAGAAGTTATTGACAAAATCAGGATGGAGTGGTACTATTACGCCGACCAAAAAATTAGAAAGCTGGGAAATGAAAAATGGAATTCGTAGGAAAGATCCTTGTGCTGCTTGCACTGGCAGGCATTGCTGCCATTGAGGTTTATCATAAAGAGGAGAACACGGGTCTCATGAACCTGATCCTCGTGCTCATCGCCGCCGTCGTCGGCTGGCTGCTGCCGAAGAACGACCACGTTCTGTCCATGATCGCTGCTGTCGCTTCCTTCGCTGCCCTGTATCTCTCCGCTCATGCCGCCGGCCGTGCCGTGCGCCGTCATGACGAAGAGGAGGAGCGTCTCGCCCTTGTCCGTGCCCGCGCCCGCGCCTGAGCAGAAGTACCACCTGAAAACCGAAAATCCTGCAGAGCCGATTTGGCTCTGCAGGATTTTTTTTGCGTGTGCACCGAAAGCCGAGGAGACTTTCCCGCCAGACTGCTTATACTAGAATCTGATAAAAAGCTTTAAAAGCTTTTTATAGCGCCGAGGGCGCGTCAGATTCTGCATGAGACGGCGCAGCGTGCGTCAGCACGATGCGAGTGTGCGTAGCACACGGGATTCCTGATGAAATGTTTTAATCAGGAATCAGGATTAGTTAGCCAGCGTGGCAGCGAGGACGGCCTTGATGGTGTGCATGCGGTTCTCCGCCTCGTCGAAGACGATGGAGCGCGGGCCCTCGAAGACCTCGTCCGTCACCTCCAGCGCCTCAAGATGGAACTGCTCGCCGATCTGGCGGCCAATGCCGGTGTTGAGGTCGTGGAACGCGGGCAGGCAGTGCATGAACACGGCCTTTTCTCCGGCGGCGTCCATGAGCTTCTGATTGACCTGATAGGGGAGCATCTTCTCCAGACGCTCGGCCCAGGCTTCCATCGGCTCGCCCATGGAGACCCAGACGTCAGTGTAGAGCACGTCCGCACCGGCGACGGCTTTTGCCGGGTCCGTCTCAAAGGCCAGCGTTGCGCCGGTCTCGGCGGCAATGGCCTCGCAGCGGGCGATGAGCGCGGGATCGGGGAAGTAGCCCTCCGGGCCGCTGGCCACGAAGTGCATGCCGAGCTTGGCGCAGCCGATCATCAGGGAGTTTGCCATATTGTAGCGGCAGTCGCCGAGGAACACGAGCTTGCGGCCCTTCAGGCTGCCGAAGTGCTCGCGGATCGTCAGCATATCCGCCAGGATCTGCGTGGGGTGGAATTCGTTCGTCAGGCCGTTCCAGACGGGGACGCCGGCGTATTTTGCCAGCTCCTCCACGATGCTCTGGCCGAAGCCGCGGTATTCGATGCCGTCATACAGGCGGCCGAGCACGCGGGCCGTGTCGGCAATGGATTCCTTTTTGCCGATCTGGGAGCCGGTCGGGTCGAGATAAGTAACGTGCATGCCGAGGTCGTGCGCGGCCACCTCAAAGGAGCAGCGCGTGCGGGTCGAGGTCTTCTCAAAGATCAGCGCGATGTTCTTCCCGCGGAGTGTGTCGTGCGGGACGCCGGCCTTCTTTTTGGCCTTCAGGGCGGCGGCGAGGTCGAGCAGACCGGTGATCTCGTCGGGGGTGAAGTCCAGCAGGGTCAGAAAGCTTTTACCGTTTAGATTCATGGGGTACCTCCTTATTCAGCCGCGCAGTGCACCAGTGCCTGGGCGGCAGTTTTCAACAGCTCCATGGGGATATTCAGCGCGGGCAGAAGACGGATCTTCTGCTTGGCGGTCGTGACGAGCACGCCTTCGCGCAGTGCGCGCTCCGCAAATTCGCGGGCGGGGATATCGATCTCCAGACCGAGCATCAGGCCCATACCGGTGACGCTGCGGATGCCGGGCGCGGCCTGCAGCGTGCGGCGGAGATAGTCCGAGCGCTCGCGCACGCCTTCGAGCAGCCTGTCGTCGATGCGGCTGAGGATGTTCACTGCGCCTGCGCAGCAGACGGGGTTGCCGCCGAACGTCGTGCCGTGGTCGCCGGGGTGGAAGACGTCTGCCACGCGCTCGCCGAACATGGTCACGCCGAGGGGCAGACCGCCGCCGATGCCCTTTGCCGTGGAGACGACGTCGGGCTGCAGACCGTAGTTCATATAGCCGTAGAGGCTGCCGCTGCGGCCGTTGCCGAGCTGGACCTCGTCTGCCATGAGCAGCAGGTCATGCTTGCGGCAGACCTCCTGCAGGCAGGAGGCGAATTCCTGCCCGATGGGGCGCACGCCGCCCTCGCCCTGCACGGCCTCAAAGAGGATCGCGGCGCAGGGGTGCTCTGCGGCAAGGCGCTCGAGGGCTTCACATTCGCCGGGCTGCGCGTAGAGGAAGCCGCCGGGCAGCGGCTGATAGTCGCGGTGGAACACATCCTGCCCCGTCGCGGCCAGCGTGCCGAGCGTGCGGCCGTGGAAGCTGCCGCGCAGGGTGATGATGCTGCAGTATTCCGGGCCCTTGTGTTCGGCGGCCCATTTGCGGGCGGCCTTGATGGCGCATTCGTTGGATTCCGCGCCGGAGTTCGAGAAAAAGACCCGCTTCAGGCCGGTTCGCTCGCAGAGCATCTGCGCGAGCTTCGCGGCCGGTTCGGAGTAGTAGAGATTGGAGACGTGCTGGAAGCGGCCGAGCTGCGCCGTAACGGCATTGCGCCATTCGTCGTCGTCCATGCCGAAAATATTCACGCCGATGCCGCTGCCGAGGTCGATGTAGTCCCGCCCGTCCGCGCCGCGGAGGAGCGAGCCCTTGCCGCCGACGATCTCCAGCGGAAAACGGTTATAGGTGTGGGCAAGATATTGCTGATCGAGTGTTTGCGTAAGCATAATTGGCCTCCCGTCGGACCGCACGGATCCGTCCTGCGCCTATTATACAGCCTTGTATGCATATTGGTCAACCCCTGCATGGGAAAAAGTCGGGCGCGTTATTGCATGGCCCCTGCTGGGGGCGCAGCGCGAGGAAGCACCCTTGGGGTGCAATTTTGCAGAACCGGACCGAAGTTTCGGTGGACTTCGGCGAATTCGAGATCGTTTGCCAGAGATTCCCACGTCGCTTCGCTCCTCGGAATGACAAGCCTGCCTAAATCCGCACCGGGCAGGTGAGAAAGTTTTCGGCATACGGCGCGTCCAGCTGCGCGATGTGCTGCAGCTGCAGCAGTAGGACCTCGCAGCGGCTGCGCAGCTCCGCTGCGTCGCCCACGGCGGAATAGGCCCGCAGCTCCGCAAAGCCCTGCTCGATGCCGTCGAGCTCGTCGTGGCTCAGTACGGCACAGAGGAAGCGGCGATGGCGCTGCCAGTGCTGCCGGGCCTGCGCGCTTGCCTCCACGGCCTGCGCCGTCTCGTCCCGGTCTAGCGCGTCGAGCGCCAGTTCGAGCGCGGCGGCGGCATCCCGCGTGCTGCGCTGCGTGAGCATGCCGCACAGAAGCGACAGCGCCAGCAGCGCGGCCAGAATACCGCAGCCAAGCCAGCACAGCTTCATGCCAGGTCCTCCTTCCGCACAAGATAGACCGTCCCCGCGGCATCGACCGTCAGCAGGAGCACCTGCTCCGCTGTGAGGCTCCGCCGCTTCAGCTCCGCCTCGAGCCAGCCGCCGTCCCGCCCTGCCAGATGCAGATTTTCCGCCAGAATGCGCCCGGCAGATATGATCGTGACGGGCAGCTCCGTCTCCCGCACGCGGATGCCCGCGTCACGCGCCGAAGCGGGCTGCTCTTTGGCATACAGCAGGGTCGAGAGCTGGCCATTCGTCTCCAGAATGGCGAATTTCACGGTGCTGAGGTCGAAAATGCCCTTCTCCCGCAGATGCATGGTCAGCTCGTCGAGGTTCACGCGCGTGCGCTGCAGGTTCCGCTCGAGAATTTTCCCGTCCTGCATGAGAATGACGGGCTTGCCGCACAGCAGGCGGCGCATCCGGATGGAACGCAGCGAAACGGCGGCCAGAATCAGCTCCAGCCCGAGAATGACGAGGATCGGCACCAGACCGGACAGCAGGGGAATGGCGCTGTCCTGCATGGGGATGGCGGCCAGATTGGCCAGCAGCATGGTCACAACGAATTCCGCAGGCTCCATCTCGCCGATCTGCCGCTTGCCCATCAGGCGGACGGTCACGATGAGCAGCAGATATAGTACGACGGTGCGGAGAAAAGAGATCAGCATGGCTTCACACTCCTGCCGGTAGTATGGAGAGCAGAATGCAATTTATGCAGGAAAATTCCGCCGCTCCTGCATGCGAAAAAGTTTATATTGAAAAATCCACTGGAGAAATTGATAAAATTCATGGGAAAATGTCCAAATCTTGTCGACAAATAACTGCCGCGTTTGGGCACGCCTCTGAAATCGTGCCCGCCGCTGCAAAAACACTTGCAATTCCGGCCGGATTTCGTTACACTGAGACGGTAATTTGTGAGCGGCTACAGGCTGCGGCAAGAATCAGACAGGGAGGAATTCCAATGAAGGTATCCGAATATTTTGGGGAAAATGTATTCAGCAGAGCCGTCATGCAGGAGCGTCTGCCGAAGAAGGTCTATGCGGAGGTCATGAGCGTGGTCGAGCACGGCGGTCAGATCTCCATGGCTTCGGCGGATGTCGTGGCCAAGGCCATGATGGAATGGGCCATTGAGAAGGGCGCCACGCACTACACCCACTGGTTCCAGCCGCTCACGGGCGTCACGGCGGAGAAGCACGATTCGTTTCTCTCCGCGCCGGACGAGAACGGCAAGGAGATCCTGAACCTGACGGGCAAGCAGCTCATCATGGGCGAGCCGGATGCGTCCTCCTTCCCCTCCGGCGGTCTGCGCTCCACACATTATGCCCGCGGCTACACGGCTTGGGACATGACATCTCCGGCCTTCGTGAAGGAAATGGCCTGCGGTACGATCCTGTGCATCCCGACGGTCTTTGTGGCCTATTCCGGCGAGGCGCTCGATAACAAGACCCCGCTGCTGCGCTCCATGCAGGCGCTGAGCCAGCAGGCCGTGCGCATCGTGCACCTGTTCGGCAACACACAGGCCGAGCGTGTGATCCCGTCCGTCGGCGCGGAGCAGGAGTATTTTATTGTAGACCGTGAAAAGTATCTCAAGCGCCGCGACCTCATCTATACCGGCCGCACCCTGTTCGGTGCGCCTGCACCCAAGGGGCAGGAGCTGGACGATCAGTATTTCGGCGTCATCCGGGAGCGCGTCGGCGCGTTCATGAAGGATCTGAACAAGGAGCTCTGGAAGATGGGCATCACTGCGACGACTCAGCACAACGAGGTCGCCCCGGCCCAGCACGAGTGCGCGCCGATCTATTGCACCTGCAACGTCGCCGTCGACCAGAACCAGCTCATGATGGAGACGATGAAGCGCGTTGCCACGCAGCACGGTCTTGTGTGCCTGCTGCACGAGAAGCCCTTCGCTGGTGTCAACGGCTCCGGCAAGCATAACAACTGGTCCATCACGAGCGACCTCGGCGAGAACCTGCTCGACCCCGGCAAGACGCCGAACGACAATCTGCAGTTCCTGCTGGTGCTCTCGTGCATCATCAAGGCCGTCGACCGCCATGCGGACCTCCTGCGCATGTCCACGGCCTGCGTCGGCAATGACCACCGCCTCGGCGCGAACGAAGCCCCTCCCGCCATTGTCTCCATCTTCCTCGGCAATCAGCTTGAGGACGTCGTGGAGCAGATCGTGAAGAACGGCACGGCTGCGGGCTGCATCGCGGGCGGCCAGCTCGATACCGGCGTTTCGACGCTGCCCGTCCTCAATAAGGATGCCACGGACCGCAACCGTACCTCACCGTTTGCCTTCACCGGCAACAAGTTCGAATTCCGCATGGTCGGCTCGTCCGACTGCATCGCCACGGCGAACACCGTGCTCAATACCATCGTCGCCGAGGCCTTCTGCGAGGCGGCAGACGAGCTGGAGGGCAGCACGGACTTTACGGCGGACGCCAACCGCGTCATCGCCGAGAACCTGCGCAAGCACAGCCGCGTCATCTTCAACGGCAACGGCTACAGCGCCGAGTGGATCGCCGAGGCAGCGCGCCGCGGCCTGCCGAATCTGCCGAGCATGGTCTCCTCCGTGCCCAGCCTGACGACGGACAAGGCCGTGCAGCTGTTTGGCAAGTTCGGCGTGTTCACCCGCGCGGAGCTGGAGTCCCGCAGTGAGATCATGTATGAGACCTACACGAAGGTCATCTCCATCGAGGCGCGCACCATGCTGCACATGGCGGGCAAGCACTATATCCCCGCCGTCGTCCGCAACTGCACGCGGCTGGCCGACTCCGTCTGCAAGGTCCACACGGCCTGCCCGGCCGCGCCGACCGGCGTGCAGGAGACGCTGCTGTGCCAGACGAGCGAGCTGCTGACGAAGGCCGCCTCCGCCGAGCATCATCTCGAGGGACTGGTCGAGCAGCTCGGCCGCATGGACAATGTGCATGATATGGCGGTGTTCTGCCACGATATGATCATGCCCGCCATGCAGGACCTGCGCGATCCGATCGATCGTCTGGAGCTGATCGTCGACAAGGACATCTGGCCGGTGCCGACCTACGGCGACCTCATGTTTGAGGTGTAATAGTGTAATAGATAGAATAAACAAGTCCTGCACGGCGCAGCCGTGCAGGACGTTTTTGTTATGGTTTTATTATGGAATTCAATTTTCCGCGGCTGCGCCGACGGGAACGCGCATCTGCTCCAGAAAATAGCGCATGATGGCGCGGCGGGTGACGATCCCGATAAAGTCCCCCTTGTCGTCTACGACGGGGACAAAGTTCTGATCCGTTGCCTTTACGAGCAGGTCCTGCATATCCGTGGAGACGGAGACCGGCAGATTGTCGCGCCGGTGGGCGATCTCCATGATGCTGTGCTCCTCCGTATCGCGGAAGTCCATACAGCAGAGCTTCTTCGTTGCCCAGAGCAGGTCGCCCTCGGTCAGCGTGCCGCAATAAGTACCCTCACGGGTCAGGATCGGCAGGGCCGAGTAGCCGGAGTGCTCCATGCGCTCCATGGCCTGCCGGAGCGTGTAGTCGGCATAGAGATAGCAGCAGGTCGCCTTCGGGGTCAGAAAGAACAGCAGATTCAAAAGGCATCTCCTTCTTTGAAACAGTTTTCCGCGCGCAGGCGCACGCGTCTTGACATCCTCATTATATCATATTTACCCGGCGATTTCTGTTAAGAAAACGTGAATGTCGCAAAAACGAAGTAGAAAAACAGGACAATATTTTGTGCAGAATCACAAGGAACGCGGCATAGACTGGCAGGGGAGGGGATGAAATGAAACGACATTGGCTCCTGACGGCGCTCGGCGCGATCCTGGCGGGCGCGGGGCTGCATTTCCTGTGGCAGGCACTGCCGAATCCGCTGTTCGCTCTCATTTCACCGGTGAACGAGAGCGTCTGGGAGCACCTGAAGCTGCTGTACTGGCCCATGCTTGCCGCGGCGCTCGTGCTGGCGCGCGGGCCGCGGCGCATTGCCGTCTGGGCAGGCTTTTTTCCGGCCATCGTGCTGCAGCCGGTCTTCCTGCTGGCGCTCTATTACGGCCTGCGCGCGCTCGGCGTGCAGGGGCTTGCCGTCGACCTGACGCTGTATGTCCTGACCATGGCGGGCGGCTTCCTGCTTGCCGCGCGGCTCAGCCGCAGCGGGCCTGCGCGCAGGTTGACGGGCGTTTCGCTGCTGGCCGTCATGCTCTATGGCGCGGCGCTCGTTCTGTTTACGTTCGCGGCCCCGCCGCTCGGGATCTTTCGGTCCTGAGGGGCGCGCCGCAAAAAAATCGCTTCGGTCGGAAATGGGCCGAAGCGATTTTTGAATGTTTCTGCGCGAAAATGATCGATCAGGCGGCCTCGCGCACGACGGCGACGCCCTCGACGAGGTTCGCCATCACCAGCTCGCCATGAATGGCCATCTGGCGCTCCATCAGGTCGGTCAGGATGACCATATCGCCCTGGCACTCAATCTTCATGACGTTCTTCATGGCGACGGTCTCGGGCGTGACGGTGTTTTTGTAGACTGTGGACAGGCACATATGCAGTCCCTCCTTTATTTCAGAGAAGCGAGCACGGCGGACAGGCGCAGATTGCCCTTTTCAAACTCGGAAACGGCGGCAAGCACCTGCTCGCCGGCCTCACGGTTGCCAAGCTCCGTGAGCTTCCGGCCAAGCTGCGCCAGCTCGTTGGCATGGGCGGCGTTGTGGTTGACCATATACTGCAGCAGGGCAACGGTCTCCTGCATAGGGTCACAGGAGCCGCAGGCGGCACAGTCGTGCGGGTCGCAGCCCTCGTGGCTGTGGGAATGGCCGTGCTCGTGCGGATGCGTATACTCGCCATCCTCGTGATGGAAACGGAAGATCTCGTTCATGGTGGATCGCTCCTTTTATAATGATTGATCTTATTATACCGCGTATGGGCGGCGTTGTCAAATGGGGTTCATGCGGGAAGCTCGGGAAGATCGCCGGTGAAGGTCAGCTCGGCCGGGCCGGTGAGATCGATGTCCTCGCCGTCCAGATCGACGCTGAGCATGCCACCGTCCGTTTGCACCTGCGTCCCGCCGCCGCTGACAAGGCCGAGCCGGGCCAGCGCCGCGACGGTTGCGCCCGTTCCGGTGCCGCAGGCGAGCGTGAAGTCCTCGACGCCGCGCTCAAACGTCAGCAGGCGGACCCGGTTTTCCCCGGTCACGGCACAGAGGTTGACGTTGGCCCCGCGCGGGAAGGCGGGGCTGCTGCGCAGGCGCGCGGCCAGCTCACGCAGCTCGGCGCGCGGACGGTCCAGCTCCGTCAGCACAACGGCGTGCGGGATGCCAGGCTCGCCCAGCTCCAGATAGGCGCAGCGCACGCCCTCCGCTTCAACGTGCAGGCGAACGACGCTCGGGCGGTTCAGGCGGATGCGGTAGCGGTCGGCCGTGATGCGCCTGCCCGTGACAAGTCCAGCGGGCGTCTCGATGTGCTGCACCGGCCCTGATGCAAGGCCGCGGTCGTGGCAGTGGCGGCAGAGGCAGCGCGCGCCGTTGCCGCACATCTCGGCAGTCGACCCGTCGCGGTTATAAAAGCGCATGCGGCAGTCGCCGCCCTGTGCGGGCGGCTCGAGCACCATCAGCCCGTCAGCGCCGACGGAAAAATGTTCCCGGCACAGTGCCGCGGCCAGTGCGGCATAGCGCTCCGGCGCGATGGAGCCGTCGAAGTTCTCGAGGATCACAAAGTCGTTTCCGGCGCCGCAATATTTCCAGAAGTGCATGAGAGTGCCTCCCTCAATCGGAATTTCAATGAAATTCTTGCGTTTTCGCAAAAGCTATGATATACTGCAAAGCAGAAAAATGCAAGAGCTTTTTCCGGAAGTTTCATGACTGTACTGTGCCGCGTACGGAGCGGCTGGAGAACGTCACGCTTGCCTGCGCCGTGCGGCGGGGCTGTGTGCGGCAGGCGCCGGAGCAGCAGCTGCTGCAGGCCGCCCTGCCTTCTTTTTTTGAACGCCGGATGCGGAAGGAGAGCGATTTCATGTTGTGGAGAGAGGACAGACCGATGCGCATCGCACTGCTGGGCTGCGGTACGGTGGGCGGCGGCGTTTATGAATTCGTGCAGGAGCGCACGGATATGGAGATCGCCTATGTGCTCAGCCGCAGGCCCCGCCCGGAGCTGAACTGCCCGGTCACGTCAGACTTCAGCCGGATCGTCTCGGATCCGACGGTGGATACCGCCATCGAGGTCATGGGTGGCCGTCAGCCTGCCTATGAATATATGTGCGCCGCGCTGCGTGCGGGCAAGAACGTCGTCACGGCGAACAAGCAGCTTATGTCGGAGCGTTATGGCGAGCTGGTGCAGCTTGCCAGAGAGAATCATGTCGCGCTGCGCTGCTCCGCGGCCGTCGGCGGCGGCATCCGCTGGCTGACGAATCTGGAGAGCACGCTCGATATGGAGCCGGTGCTCCGCGTCAGCGGGATCATGAACGGCACGACGAATTACATTCTGGACACCATGACGACGTCCGGCCTGAAATTTGAAGATGCCCTGCGTCAGGCGCAGGCTCTTGGCTACGCCGAGGTCGACCCGACGGAGGACCTGAACGGCGCGGATGCGCGGCGCAAGCTTGTCATCTCCACGAACGTCGCTTTTGGCTGCGTCGTGCAGGAGCCGGAGGTCACAACGTTCGGCATCGCGGGCATCCGTGCCTGCGATATCGGCGCGGCGCGGAAGATGCACCGCGTCGTCAAGCTGATGGCAAGCGCCCGCCTGCTGGACAGCGGCGATGTGGCCTGCTATCTCGAGCCTGCGATGATGCCGCAGGGCATGCACGAGGCTGCCGTCCCGGAGAATTTCAACCTGATCTCCATCACGGGCATGCACATCGGCAAGCAGAGCTTCTATGGGCAGGGCGCGGGGCGCTTCCCAACGGCCTACAACGTCATGCAGGACTGCCTCGATATCCGCAACGGCCTGACGCGCTTCTACACGGACAAGCTCCGCCCGGCGCGCGTGGACAACAGCAGCATCATGCGGCCGTATTATGTCCGCGTCAACGGCATGGACCGCTGGCTGCAAACGCGTATTGACAAAATGCTCGACTGCGGTATAATAACAACGCCCGTGGCGGTCTCGGAGATCCACGCCTGGGCCAGAGAGAGAAAACTGACGGAAACCGGCGGCTTCCTGGCGTCGCTCCGTTAAGGATGGGGGAAAGCCATGCTGAAGGTTGCAAAATTCGGCGGGTCGTCCATGGCGGACGCCGGTCAGTATCAAAAGATCCGGGATATCATCCGGTCTGATCCCTCGCGGCGCGTGGTGGTCGTTTCGGCGGCGGGCAAGCGCAGCGCGGGCGACAATAAGATCACCGATCTGCTGTATCTGTGCTATGCGCACCTGCAGTACGGTGTGTCGTGCGACGGCATTTATCAGATGATTCGCGAGCGCTACGGCGACATCCACCGCGAGCTTGGCCTGCGGGTCGATCTCGAGGGCGTGCTCGACCGTCTGCGCAGTCAGATGGAGCAGGGCATTTCCCGCGATGAGCTCGTCTCGCGCGGCGAGTACCTTTCCGCGCTGCTTATGGCCGATTACCTCGGCTTTACGTTCGTGGACGCCGCGCAGTGGCTGTTCTTCCACTATGACGGCACCATCGATCAGGAGAAATCCTATGCCGCGCTGCGCGCGCTGGCCAAGGACAAGTGCGTCGTCATTCCGGGCTTCTATGGCCTGATGCCGGACGGCAAGCTCCGCACGCTCACGCGCGGCGGCTCGGATATCACGGGCGCGCTGGCCGCGGCGGCGCTGGATGCGGATGTCTACGAAAACTGGACGGATGTCTCCGGCATTCTGATGGCCGATCCCCGCATCGTCGATCATCCGCGCTCCATCGAGCGCGCGACCTACAGCGAGCTGCGCCAGCTTTCCTACAGCGGCGCGCAGGTGCTGCATGAAATGACGATCTTTCCGGTGCGCGAGAAGAATATCCCGCTCAACATCCGCAATACGAACGAGCCGGACCATCCCGGCACGCTCATCACGGAGAGCTTTGTCGAGGCCCCAAACCCGGAGCGCTTTGTGACCGGCATTGCGGGAAAGTGCGATTTTTCCATCGTCACCGTGTCGAAAAAGGGCCTTTCCGGCGCCGTGGGCACGCTGCGCGCCATTCTGGAGGTCTTTGAGAACAACAGCATTCCTGTGGCGCACACCCCGAGCGGCATTGACTGCATCTCACTTGCCATGCCGACGGAGGCGCTCACGCCGAACCAGTACAGCCTGCTCGACGAGCTGCGCAGCGAGATCCGCCCGGACAGCATCCAGATCAACGACCACATTGCCGTCATCGCCGTCGTCGGCCGCAAGATGGCCTTCCGCGTCGGCACGTCCGGCAAGATCTTCGCAGCGCTCGGCAAGGCCGGCATCAACATCCGCATGATCTCGCAGGGACCGGACGAGCAGGCCATCATTCTGGGTGTCGATAACAAGGACTATGCGGATGCGATCCGCGTACTATATAATGCGTTTGTCAAATAAGCGCCTGGGGGGTTATTACCATGAAATTGTATAAAGTCGGTATTCTCGGCGCGACCGGTGCGGTCGGCCGCGAAATGATGAAGATCCTTGCGGAGCGTCAGTTCCCGATCTCGGAGCTGCGCCTGTTTGCCAGCAGCCGCAGCGCGGGCAAGGTCGTGGAGTGGAACGGCCGCCCCGTCATGATCCAGGAGCCGTCGGAGGAGAACTTCCGCGGCCTCGATATCGTGCTCGGCGCCGCCGAGAGCGACATCGCCCGTCTCTACGCGCCGGAGGTCGTGCGCGCGGGCGCGGTGTTTGTGGACAACTCGTCCGCCTACCGCATGGACGATGATGTGCCGCTTGTCATCCCGGAGGTCAATCCCGAGGATGTGAAGCTGCACCACGGCATCATCGCCAGCGCGAACTGCTCGACGATCATCACGGTCACGGCAGTGAATGCGCTCAACGCCATCAGCCCGATCCGCTCCATGGTCGCCTCGACGTATCAGGCCGTTTCCGGCGCAGGCGCAGGCGGCCCCGTGGAGCTGGCCGAGGAGGTCGAGGCACTGCGCACCGGCAAGCCCGTGCAGCCGAAGGTCTTCTCGCACCAGATCGCCTATAACCTCATCCCGCAGATCGGCGGCGAGCAGTACGAGGGCTATACGAGCGAGGAAATGAAGATGCAGAACGAGGGCCGCAAGATCATGCACCTGCCGGACCTGCGCGTAACGTGTACCTGCGTCCGTGTACCGGTCGTGCGCAGCCACTCCATTTCCGTCACGCTGCGCTTTGACAAGCCTGTGTCCGTCCGCGAGGCACGCCATGCCATTGCCGCTGCGCCGGGTTGCCGTCTGGTCGACGATCTCGGCAACCACGAGTATCCCATGCCGCTCGACACGTCCGATCAGGACCTTGTCTATGTCGGCCGCATCCGTCCGGACCTGACTGACGACAATGGCCTGACGCTCTGGTGCTGCGGCGATCAGATCCGCAAGGGCGCTGCGACGAATACCATTCAGGTCGCGGAGCTTCTGATTGAAAAATAAACGATAATGAGCGAAAATTAGTCCCGGCAGCGCAGCTGCCGGGGCATTTTATAAGTATTTGCCGAGCGTCAGGGCGAGGCGGCCCTTCTTTGTCAGCCCGCCGAGGGCGAGCACGCGCAGCTTGCCGAGCCCGCGCACGGAGACGGTGTCGTTCTCCTGCACGGCGCGGTCGGGCTTCAGGCAGGGCAGGTCGTTGAGATTGACGCGTCCGGCCGCGACGGCATCGGCCGCGCTGCCGCGGCTCAGATGGAATGCGGCCGAGATCACGCTGTCCAGCCGGGGCGAGGAGACCGTCACGCGCAGCTCCTGCAGGGTCTGCGGCGGACGATCTGCCTGCGAGGGGGCGATGCGCGTGAGCGTCAGGTGGGCCCGCCCGGCGGAGGTCAGGTTGTCGAGGAGATACGGTGCAAGCTCCGCCGTGACGAACAGGTCGCATTGACGCGGCTGCAGGCACAGGTCGCCGACGGCCTCGCGGCGGATGCCGCAGCCCATGAGCGCGCCGAGCATGTCGCGGTGTCCGACGGCATTTTCCTCAAAAAATGCGGCGCGCAGGCAGGCGACCGGCCCGTTTTCCCGGTAGTCGTCCTCGTCCTCATATTCAGGCAGCCAATAGGCCACGGCTCGCTCCGCGTCCGGCGTACCGCCCCAGAAGCGGCACTGCGGCAGGAGCTGCCGCAGCAGGGCCTGCTCCCGCGGCGTCAGGAACACGGTCGCGGCGGAAATGCCGCGCTGCTCCGCTCTTGTCAGCCGTTCACAGGCCTGTGCCAGCAGCAGGCGCTCTCCTTCGTCGTCCGTCAGGGCGGCGATCTGTTTCTTTCGGTCCATTGCTGTTTCCTCCGGGAAGGGAATCGGCTTGACTCCCTTTTATGCTTCACCGCCCGATATGGCGGAAAAAATGCAGAATGATGACGCAAAATCCAATTGTTTGCAATTTTGACAGGCAGAGCATACCACACGGCGCGGAAAAACGCAAGTCCGGCTTTCTGCTCTGCAAACCGACCTTGCCGCAGACAAGAGCTGTCCACGATTCGCGGACAGGGAAGCGTGAAAAACCGGCGCCCCAACGGGACGCCGGTTCTGGCTTGCAGGTAAGATCAGCCGTTCTCGCGCATCTTTGCGAAGCACTCGCTGCAGTAGACCGGACGATCGGTCTTCGGCTCGAAGGGAACACGAGCTTCGCCGCCGCAGTTAGCGCAGACAGCAGTGAAGTACTCTCTCGGGCTGCGGGCAGCATTCTTGCGAGCGTCACGGCAGGCCTTGCAGCGCTGGGGCTCATTCTGGAAGCCTCTCTCCGCGTAGAACTCCTGCTCACCGGCGGTGAACACGAATTCGGCGCCGCATTCCTTGCAAACTAAAGTCTTGTCTTCGTACATGTTGGTAACCTCTCTTGAAAAAAATTGCCCTGACGCTTCGTCCATCAAAATTGCTGGTTTTCCTGATACAGGGTCGGTTGATACGTGCCGCCAAAGCAGGCGGCGCATCCCCGGAAATCTATATCCCGTGGACAGTGCCTATTATAAGCATCTTTCCGCCCTTTGTCAATAGTGGATGAAAAAATATTTTGTTAGAAAAAAACAATTGTGCGATTTCGACGAAAAGCCTCAAAATTTCCGTTCAAAGAGTCAATTGCTCTGCATTGTTATTTTGCAGATGGAGGTGGTCGTAGGCAAGCTGCGTAACACAACGCCCGCGGGGCGTGCGTGTCAGGAAGCCGATCTGCATCAGATAGGGCTCGTAGACGTCCTCCAGCGTGACGGCCTCCTCGCCGATGGTCGCCGCGAGCGTCTCCAGGCCGACGGGGCCGCCGTTATAGTAGCGGATGATGGCCGTGAGCATGCGGCGATCCGTCGCGTCGAGCCCGAGCTTGTCGACCTCAAGCTTGCCGAGCGCGTGGTCGGCCGCCTCGCGGGTGATGACGCCGTCGTAATACAGCTGGGCGAAGTCGCGCACGCGGCGGAGCATGCGGTTGGCGATGCGCGGCGTGCCGCGGCTGCGGGAGGCCAGCTCCATTGCGCCGTCTGCGTCGATGCGCATGCCCATGAGGGCGGCAGAGCGCGTGATGATGCGGCACAGCTCCTCCGGCGTATACAGCTCCAGCCGGAACGACACGCCGAAGCGGTCGCGCAGCGGGGCGGAGAGCTGCCCGGCGCGCGTTGTGGCGCCGATGAGCGTGAAACGCGGCAGATCGAGCCGGATGGAGTTGGCCGATGGCCCCTTGCCGACGATGATGTCGATGGCAAAGTCCTCCATGGCGGGGTAGAGGATCTCCTCCACGGCGGTGTTCAGGCGGTGGATCTCATCAATAAAGAGAATGTCGCCCTCGGAGAGGTTCGTCAGCAGCGCGGCCAGATCGCCCGCCTTTTCGATGGCGGGGCCGGACGTCACGCGGATATGCACGCCCATTTCATTGGCGATAACGCCGGCGAGCGTCGTCTTGCCGAGGCCGGGAGGACCGTAGAGCAGCACATGGTCGAGCGGCTCGTTGCGGCGGCGTGCGGCCTCAATGTAAACAGACAGGTTTTCCTTGACCTTCTCCTGCCCGTTATATTCCGTCAGGCGCTTCGGCCGCAGCGAGAATTCGGACTCGTCTGCGGGCGTGAAGCTCGTTGTTACGAGCGGGGCCTCGTAGTCCTGTGAAAAATCGATGCTCATGTTCTTACCTCATCACCATGGCGCGCAGGCACTGCCGCACGATCTCTTCCGTCTTCATGCCCTCGGGGTCAAAGCTGCGCAGCGCCGCCGTGATCTCCTGCGGGCGGTAACCGAGCTCGGCCAGTGCGGCCTGCGCCAGCGCCAGCGCGCTGCCGGAGGCGGCGGGCACATCCCCGGCCGGGAGCGAAATGCCGCCCTCTGCCGGTGCGGCGCCACCGAGCTTGTCCTTCAGCTCCAGCAGGATGCGCTGGGCCAGCTTTTTGCCGACGCCCGGCGCGGCCGTCAGGGCCTTTTCGTCCTGCGAGAAGATGGCAAGCGCAAAGCGGTCCGGCGTGGTGGACGACAGAATGGCCAGCGCGGCCTTCGCGCCGACGCCGGTCACGCCGAGCAGCAGCTCAAAATTCCGCAGCTCCTCGCGCGTGCTGAAGCCGTAGATATCGAACGCATCCTCGCGGATGCTGCAGTAGGTATAGAGCCTCGCGCGCTCGCCCACATGCAGGCGCGAGAGCGTATAGGACGACGTCCGGCAGGCGTAGCCGACGCCGCCGCAGTCGATGACGGCCAGATTGCTCTCGAGAAGCGTGACCTCGCCGTTGAAATAATAAAACATTACGGTTTTCCTCCCATGAGCCGTGCCAGCTGCGACGTGGACGAGCGCGCATGGCACAGCGCGATGGCGATGGCGTCGGCGGCATCGTCCGGCCGGGGCATGCGGTCCAGCCGGAGCAGGCGGCGCGTCATATCCATGACCTGATGCTTCTCCGCCTTGCCGTAGCCGACGACGGCCTGCTTGACCTGCATGGGCGTGTATTCAAACAGCGGCACGCCCGCCCGCTCAATGGCGAGCAGGATCACACCGCGTCCGTGCGAAACGCCGATACCGGTCGTGATATTGTGCCCCCAGAACAGCTCCTCCACGGCGACGGCCTCGGGTTTCGTGACCTCCAGCAGCTGCGTCATGTCCTCAAACAGAATGTTCAGCCGCTGCGGGAACGGCAGCCCCGCCGGGGTCGTGACCGTGCCGTAGCGCAGCAGGGCATAGGTCCCGCGCTCCGCCCGGATGAGGCCGAAGCCGGTCGTCGCATAGCCGGGATCAACCCCGAGTATAACCAAAGAGCTTCTCCGGCCATTCCGGCACGGCGATATTCAGCAGCCAGCTGGCGATGCCGAGCACGACGATGGCAAACAGCACCCACGCCAGCACGCGCTTCCACTTCGGGCTGGGCACAAATTCGGACTGCGGCGCCTCCGGCGTCTCCGGCACGGCGGGCATGTCCTTCTGATTTTCTTCCATGGATATCACCTCTGGAGTATCATATCATACTTTTCCGAATGGGGCAAGATAAAAACGAAAGTGGGATGCTTCCGGGGAATCCCCACTTGCAATGGGGCGGAAAGAATGATAAAATACTAAATTGAATAAGAATCTCATGAATTGGGAGGAACTCCTCTTTTGGAAAAGAAAACGACTGTGATCTCTCCCGAGGCTCTGCAGCGGCAGGAGGGCTTCTGCGGACGGGTGCGCGAATACTGGCAGGCGCAGGGCATCACGCCTGTGGCCTTTGTGGAGACCTACGGCTGCCAGCAGAACGAGGCGGATTCCGAGCAGATCCGCGGCATGCTCGAGCACTGCGGCTACGGCCTGACGGACGGCCCTGAGGGCGCGGACCTCGTCATCTTCAATACCTGCGCCATCCGCGAGCACGCCGAGCAGCGCGTGTTCGGCAACGTCGGCGCGCTCGTGCATACCCGCCGCCGCCACCCGCGCCAGAAGATCTTCCTGTGCGGCTGTATGATGGGCCAGTCCGCCGTGGTCGAGCGCGTGCGCAAGTCCTATCCCTATGTGGACGGCGTGTTCTCCACACACCACCTGTGGGAGCTGCCGCAGCTGCTGCTCGGCGTGCTGACGACAGGCAAGCGCGTGTTCTCCGTGGAGGATTCTGCCGGAGCCATTGCCGAGGGCCTGCCCGTCGTGCGCGAGAATAAGCTCAAGGCGTGGGTCTCCGTCATGTACGGCTGCAACAATTTCTGCTCGTACTGCATCGTGCCCTATGTGCGCGGCCGAGAGCGCTCCCGCCAGCCGGAGGACATCCTGCAGGAGTGCCGCGCGCTGATCGCGCAGGGCTATAAGGAGATCACGCTGCTCGGCCAGAACGTCAATTCCTACGGCAAGGACCTCGGCCTCGGCGTGGATTTCGCCGACCTCATGGCGCAGATCGCGAGCCTGCCGGGCGATTTCCGCCTGCGCTTCATGACGTCCCATCCCAAGGACGCCAGTCATAAGCTGTTTGACACCATCGCGGCCTATCCGAAGATCTGCAAGCAGTTCCATCTGCCGTTCCAGTCCGGAAACGACCGCGTGCTCCACGCCATGAACCGCCGCTATACGAGCGCGCAGTATCTCGAGCTCGTGGATTACGGCCGCAGCCTCATGCCGGAGCTCGTGCTCACGTCCGATGTCATCGTCGGCTTCCCCGGCGAGACGGAGGAGGAATTTGAGGATACGCTGCGCCTGATCGAGCGCGTGCGCTATGACGCGCTGTTTACGTTTATTTTCTCGCCGCGCGGCGGCACGCCCGCGGCCTCCATGCCCGATCCCACGCCGAAGGAGGAGAAAAACCGCCGCTTCGACCGCCTCGTCGCCCTGCAGAACCGCATTTCGGAGGAAAAGCACCGTGCCTATATCGGCCGGACGTTCCGCGTGCTCATCGACGGACGCGACGGCGACCTGCTCACGGCCCGCACGGACGGCGGCCGCCTTGTGCGCCTGTCCGGCGGCGACGGGCTCATCGGCCGGTTCCGCGATGTGCGCATCACGGGCAGCACGACGTGGAGCCTGACGGGCGAGCTCGCCTGACGGCACGACAGAAGGAGAAGAAGTATGGCTGAACTGACGCCGATGATGCGGCAGTATCTGGAGATCAAGGAACGGCACCCGGACTGCATCCTGTTTTTCCGTCTGGGCGATTTTTATGAAATGTTTGCCGACGATGCCAAGCTTGCTTCCCATGAGCTTGACCTGACGCTCACAACGCGGGACCGCGGCAAGGAGAAGTCCGAGCAGGTCCCCATGTGCGGCGTGCCGTATCACTCGGCAGAGAGCTATATCGCAAGGCTCGTTGCGCGCGGCTACAAGGTCGCCATCTGCGAGCAGATGGAGGACCCTGCGCTGGCCAAGGGCCTTGTCAAGCGGGATATCACCCGTATCGTCACGCCGGGAACGGTCATCGAAAGCTCCATGCTCGACGAGAGCCGCAACAATTATTTTGCCTGCGTCTTCGGCGAGGGCGGCCGCTACGGCCTGAGCTTCTGCGATATTTCGACCGGCGCGTTCTATGCCACGCAGGCCGAGGGTGCAGAGGCCATGGAGCGCGTCATCTCCGAGCTGGGGCGCTTTGCCCCGGCCGAGGTGCTGCGCGGCGGCGACGCGGCCAAAAGCGAGGAGCTGACCCGCACACTGCAGGAGCGGCTGAGTTGCTGCGCCGATCTCGGCGCGGACGAGCTGTTTGCTCCGCAGGAGACGGCGCAGCTCGTGGAAAAGCAGTTCGGCAAGCCGCTGGATGAGCTTGGCCTCACGGAGCGGCCGGAGGTCTGGCGCAGCGCGGGCGCGCTGCTGCGGACGCTCTGCGAGCTGCAGAAAACGGGCCTTTCCCATGTGCGGGAGCTGGAATTCTATGTCAGCGGCCGCTTCATGGAGCTGGATCTCAGTGCCCGGCGCAATCTGGAGCTGACGGAGACCATGCGCGCGGGGGAAAAGCGCGGCAGTCTCCTGTGGGTGCTGGACCATACCAAAACGGCCATGGGCAGCCGCATGCTGCGCAGCTGGCTGGAAAAGCCGCTGCTCAGCCCGAAGCGCATCAACGCGCGCCTCGACGCCGTGGAGGAGCTGACGAAAAACAGCATCGGCCGCGACGAGCTTGTGCACATGCTGCAGGATGTCTCGGACTATGAGCGCGTGACGGCCCGCATCGTCACAGGCGCGGCGAACTGCCGCGACCTGGTCTCGCTCGGAAACGGCTGCGAGCCGCTGCCGGAGCTGCGCGCCGCCATCGGCGGGCTGCATGCCTCGCTGTTCGGCGTGCTGCTGGACGAATTGGACGACCTTTCCGACCTGCGGGACGAAATTCGGAACGCCATTGTGGACGAGCCGCCGTTTTCCGTCCGTGAGGGCGGCATGATCCGCGACGGCTACAGCGAGGAGCTGGACCAGCTGCGTGACATCGTCTCGGGCGGCAAGGGAACGCTGGCCCGCATCGAGGCCGAGGAGCGCGAGAAGACCGGCATCAAGACCCTGCGCGTCGGCTACAACCGCGTGTTCGGCTATTATATCGAAGTCTCAAAGGGCCAGACGGCCCAGGTCCCGGAGACCTACATCCGCAAGCAGACGCTCACAACGGGCGAACGCTATATCACCCCGGAGCTCAAGGAGCTCGAGCGCACGATCCTGACGGCAAAGGACCGCATCACGGCGCTGGAATTCGAGCTGTTCTCACAGGTGCGCCAGCATCTGGCCGACCAGTCCGCCCGCATCCAGCGCACGGCGCGCGCCGTGGCCGCGCTGGACGTGCTGACGAATTTTGCGGCGCTGGCCGCCCGGCAGAATTACTGCCGCCCGGAGATCGACCTCTCCGGCGAGCTGCATATCACAGACGGCCGCCATCCCGTTGTGGAGCAGGTGCTCAAGGATGCGCTGTTCGTCCCGAACGACACGGCGCTCGACTGCGGCGCGAACCGCGTCGCCATTCTGACCGGCCCGAATATGGCCGGTAAATCCACCTATATGCGGCAGGTCGCCCTCATTGTGCTGATGGCGCAGATGGGCTGCTTCGTCCCGGCGCGCACGGCGCGCATCGGCGTGGTGGATCGCATCTTCACACGCATCGGCGCCTCGGACGATCTGGCCTCCGGCCAGTCCACGTTCATGGTGGAGATGACGGAGGTCGCGGAAATCCTGAAGCACGCGACGTCGCACAGCCTGCTCATCCTCGATGAGATCGGCCGCGGCACGTCGACATTCGACGGCATGGCCATTGCCCGCGCCGTTCTCGAATATGCCGCCGACAAAAAGCGCATCGGCGCAAAGACGCTCTTTGCCACACACTATCACGAGCTGACGGACATCGAGCAGGAGATCGAGGGCGTGCGGAACTACAACATTGCCGTGCGCAAGCGCGGCGCGGACATCGTGTTCCTGCGCAAGATCGTCCCCGGCGCTGCCGACGATTCCTACGGCGTCGAGGTCGCGCGGCTGGCCGGTCTGCCGGATAAAGTCGTCTCCCGCGCGCGGGAGCTGCTGCGGGCGCTCGAGAGCGGCGCGCCCGTGCGCACGGTGCGCGTGGCGGCGGACGACCAGATCTCCATCATGAGTATGGAGAACGACGCCCTGCGGCGGAAGCTCGAGTCGCTTGCGATCGAGACCATGACGCCGATCGAGGCCATGAACGCCCTGTTCGAGCTGAAGAAAATGCTCTGACGGAAAGGAGAAAATGCCGGATGAGCTGGATGTTTCCCCGCAGCAGCGGCATTCATGCGCCCGAGACGCGCGAATGGATCCTCGGCGCACTGTATCTGCCTGTTTTTCTCTTTTTTTTGAATATTGCGATCCTTGCCTACTTTCCGGCACTCGGCTTTCCGCTGACGGAGCCGCGCAATTACTTTTTTGCGAATCTGCTTTATATGGCCGTGAATTTTGCCGTCATGCTCCTGATCTTCCGCCGCACGCTTTGGCAGTCACTTCGGGAATTCGAGGGGAAAATGCTCCTGAGCGTGCTGATCGGCTTTGGCATGTGCTATGGCGCGAACCTTGTGCTGACGACGGCCTATACGGTATTGGATATCATGCCGGAGAACTATAATCAGGAGGCCGTCAACTCCCTGCTCGGCGGTTACCCGCTGGCCATGACGCTTTGCACCGTCGTGCTCGCGCCGCTGGCGGAGGAGTGCCTGTTCCGCGGCGTGCTGTTTGCACCGCTGGCGCGCAGATGCCTCCCGGCTGCCTATGCGCTGTCCATGTTCCTGTTTGCGGGGATGCATGTGTTCCAATTCCTTGGCTCCATGACTGCGGCCAATACGATCCTGTGCCTGAGCCTCTATCTCCCGGCGAGCTTCTCGCTGTGCTGGGTCTATCAGAAGACGGGCAACATCTGGGCCGGTATTTTCCTGCATATGTTCATCAATTTCCAATCTGTGCTCGCGAGCCTTCTGCGCTCGCTGATGCAAGCGTTCCTGTGAGGTAGTTATGCCAAAGATCCAACAGCTTTCTCCCCATGTCGCCGACCTGATCGCCGCTGGCGAGGTCGTGGAGCGCCCGGCCAGCGCCGCAAAGGAGCTGGTCGAAAACGCCATCGACGCCGGGGCCCATAAGGTCACGGTCGAGCTGCGCGACGGGGGCATGACGTTCCTGCGCGTGACGGACGACGGCTGCGGCATGGCGGCGGAGGACGTGGAGACGGCCTTCCTGCGCCATGCCACGAGCAAGCTCCATGAGGCGGCCGATCTGGAGGCCATCCACACGCTCGGCTTCCGCGGCGAGGCGCTGGCGGCCATTTCCTCCGTCTCGCGCATCGACGTGCTGACGAAGACGGCGGACGCGCCCTTCGGCACGAGTCTGCATCTCGAGGCGGGCGTTGTGACGGAGCGCGGCGAGGCGGGCTGCCCGAACGGCACGACCATGCTCGTGCGTGACCTGTTTTACAATACACCTGCGCGCATGAAGTTTATGAAGCGAGACTCCGTGGAGGCCTCCGCCGTGCTCAGCACGGTGCAGCGCCTTGCGCTGGCCCATCCGGAGGTCGCCGTGCGCATGCTGCGCGACGGGCAGGAGCAGCTCTCCACGCCCGGCGACGGCGAGCTCCTCAGCGCGATCTATGCCGTCATGGGCCGCCAGACCGCGCAGGAGATGACCCCGGTGGACGGGAGCTGGGACAAGCTCACCGTCACGGGCTTTGTGACCCGCCCGGCCGCGACGCGCGGCACGCGGGGCAGCCAGATCTTTTTTGTCAACGGGCGGCATGTCCGCTCCAAGCTCATGACGGCCGCGCTCGAGCAGGCCTACCGCAATCAGCTCCTGCAGGGTCGTTTCCCGGCCTGCGTGCTGCATCTGCACCTGCCGGAGCATCTTGTGGACGTCAATGTGCACCCTGCAAAGACGGAGGTGCGCTTCCTGCGCGAGCAGGAGGTGTTCGACTGCGTGCATTACGGCGTGCTCGGAGCACTGGAGCAGGCCTCCGGCCGCGTGCAGATGAAGCTGAAGCCGCAGAACGACGGGAATTCCGCTTTCCGCACCATGTCGGCGGCGGAATACCGCGCCGCAGCGGCCGCCCTGCAGGACGGCCCGCGCCCGGCAGCCTCCCGCACGGTGCTCGAGCAGATCGGCTCGCTGACGGAGCGCCGCGACGGTGCGGCGCTTGCCTCGCCGAAGCCGGTGCAGCCTGTGACCCGTCCTGAACCGCCCTGCCCGGCCCCACAGCCTGCTGCGCCGGTGCAGCAGCGGGAAGCGCCCGTACCGGCTCCGCAGCCCGAGCGGCAGACGCCCGGGAAGCACAATGAGCCGCCGGTAAAGCGCGAGGAGCCGGCCCGGCCGGAGCCAAAGCAGACGGAAGAGCCGCAGCAGGAGCTCCCACTGCCCAAGGTACCGGATTACCGCATCATCGGCGAGGCGCTGAACACCTACATCCTCGTTGAGCAGGCAGGGAGCCTGCTCCTCATCGACAAGCATGCCGCGCACGAGCGCATCCTGTTTGAAAAGCTCCGCGCCGACACGGAACCTGTGATGCCGCAGCTGCTGCTCACGCCCGTGCTGTGCGAGCCGGAGCGCGAGGAGGCGGCCGTGCTGCTGGAAAATGCCGAGCTGCTGGCGCAGTACGGCTATGAGATCTCGGATTACGGCGACGGCGTGCTCGCCATCCGCCAGATCCCCACGGAGATCGCGCCGGACGACGCCGCGCAGAGTCTGACCGCGCTGGCGGCCGAGCTTCTGACCGGGCGGCACGCCGACCCGACGGAGCTGCGCGACCGCCTGCTGCACACCATCGCCTGCAAGGCCGCCATCAAGGGCGGCTGGCACACCGACCCAAAGGAGTGGGAGGCCGTGGTGCACGAGGTGCTGACGCGCAATGACCTGAAATACTGCCCGCACGGCCGTCCCATCTGTCTGGAGCTGACGGCTTCGCAGCTTGAGCGGCAGTTCAAGAGGGCCTGACCATGGAGCAGCGAGACCATATGATCTGCATCGTCGGCCCGACGGCCTCCGGCAAGACGGCCCTGTCCGTCCGGCTGGCGCAGGTGCTCGGCGGCGAGATCGTTTCGTTCGACTCCATGCAGGTCTACCGCCGCATGGATATCGGCACGGCAAAGCCCACGCCCGAGGAGCGCTGCGGCGTGCCGCACCACATGCTCGACGTGGCGGACCCGGCGGAGAATTACTCCGTCAGCCGCTATGTGCAGGAGGCGGATGCCTGCGTGCAGGACATCCTGTCACGCGGGAAGCCCGTCATTCTGGTCGGCGGCACGGGGCTTTATATCGATTCTCTCATCGCGGGGCGGCAGTTTGCGCCGCTGCCGCAGACCGGCAGGCGCGAGGCCCTGGAGCGCCGCGCGGCCGAGGAGGGCGCACAGCCGCTTCTGGACGAGCTGCGCGCCGTGGACCCCGAGCGGGCGGCGCGGCTGTCCGTCTCGGACGTAAAGCGCATCGTCCGCGCGCTGGAGATCTGGCAGGAGACCGGCAGGACCATGACGGACTTCGACCGGGAGAGCCGGGCGATCCCGCCTCGCTACCGGCCGCTGTGGCTCGGCCTGCACTTCCCGGAGCGCGCGCAGCTCTATGCCCGCATCGATCTGCGCGTGGAGCTGATGTATGCGCAGGGACTTGCGCAGGAGGTCCGCGCACTGCTGGATAGCGGCGTGCCGGACCGGGCGACGAGCCTGCAGGCCATCGGCTATAAGCAGGTCGTGCAGGCGCTGGAGGAGGGCCTGCCGCCGGAGGCGGCGCTCGGGACCATCCAGCAGGCCACGCGGCGCTATGCCAAGCGCCAGATGACGTGGTTCCGCGCCAATCCCGCCGTGCAGTGGCTCGACGCCTCTGCGGGCGCAGACGAGATTTTCCGCGCGGCCCTGCAAAAAGCGGCCGATTTCGACAGCGGAATCTGATACAATCGTGGTATTCCAACACCGGCTGAGCCGGAAAACAAAGAAAAGGAGTACCACATATGGCAAACACGGAAAATTTGCAGGATCTGATCTTAAACGAGGTGCGCCGCGAGCACACGGCCGTGACCATGTTCCTCATGAACGGCTTCCAGCTCAAGGGCATCGTGACGGGCTTTGACAACTTCGTCGTTGTGCTCAGCTCGGACGGCAAGCAGCAGATGATCTACAAGCACGCCATCTCCACGCTTGTCCCGGCACAGCCCGTTCGTACCTGAAGACCCTGCTCCCGCGGGCCGCGGGCCGAGTGCCCCGGCCGGACAGGAGTACCCAGATGAAAAAGCAGGGAGACCTTTACCTGAAAATCGTATCCATCGTATTGGCAGGCATCGTGGTGGCCTATCTCGTGCTGTCGGTCCTTTTCGGCAGCGGCGGGAGCAGCTACACCCTCGAGACTGCCGTGCGCTGCGAAGCCGGCGACGGGCAGACCGTTTCCGGCTTTGTAGTGCGTGAGGAGGAGATCATCACGGCCTCACAGCCCGTTGTGGTCTGCGCCCTGACCGAGGGCGAGCGCGTCGGCAGCGGGCAGCGCGTGGCAGACGGCTATCAGACCTCTGCGGCGCGCGAAAAGCGCGACAGGCTCACGGCCCTGCAGGAACAGCTTTCGCAGCTGCGCTATGCGGCCTCCGGCACGGCAGGGGAGGACACGACCCAGACGGACGACGCCATCGAAAAGGCCCTCGGCGAGCTGGCTGCACTGACGGCCCGCCGCGATCTGACGGAGGCCGACGATGTGATGTCCGAGCTGCAGCCGCTCGTGCTGCGCCGCAGCGTGACGGCGGACGACGCCGCGCGCATGGAGAGCCGCATCGCCGAGCTCGAGTCGCAGATCTCCGCGCTCTCCGCCGAGACGGAGCAGAGCGCCGAGGCCGTGACGGTCGAGAGCGCCGGTTATTTTTCCGAGCAGACGGACGGCTTGGAGCGCGTGCTCACACCGGAGAGCGTGCTGCAGATGAAGCCGAGCGAGCTGCGCGCCGCTGCGCAGCATGCGTCTGCCGTTCCGGGCAATGCCGTCGGCAGGCTCATCACGGGCCAGAAGTGGTATTTTGCAGCCGAGATCCCGGAGGCGCGCGCGGAGCAGACTGCCGCGGGCGAGACGCTGACCGTCAGCTTCGGACTGGAAAAGCTCTCCCAGATCAGAATGCAGGTCGAGGCCATCAGCGAGGCGGAGGACGGCGTTTGTACCATCGTGCTGTCCTGCGAGCGCGAGCCGCAGGAGGTCACGGCCCTGCGCCGCCAGAGCGCGGATATCATTTTCTCCTCTTATACCGGCCTGCGCGTGCCGAAGCAGGCGCTCTATATGGTCGATGGGCAGGCGGGCGTCTATGTGCTCGAGGGCGCGCGCGCCCGCTGGAAGCCGGTGGAGATCCTTTATGCGTACGGAGACGGCTACGTTGTCGAGCTGGATCAGTCCAGCACGGGAAACCTCTGGCCGGGCGACGATATTATCCTGACCTCGGATGACATCGAGGACGGAAAGGTGATGGAAGCATGAGCATGATCACGGAAAACGTGGCGCAGATCCGCAGCCGGATCGCGGCTGCCGCCCGGGCTGCCGGGCGCGACCCGGCGGACATCCGCCTGTGCGCCGCAACAAAAATGAACGACAGCGCCGCCGTGCGCGAGGCCATTGCGGCCGGGGTGGACTGCTGCGGTGAGAACCGCGTGCAGGAGCTGGTCAAAAAGCTGGACGAGCATGCCTATGACGGCGCTCCGGTGCACTTCATCGGCGCGCTGCAGCGCAATAAGGTCCGGCAGGTCGTCGGGCAGGTCGATGTGATCGAGTCCGTGGACCGCCGCGAGCTGCTTGCGGATATCAATGCCGAGGCCGCCAAGCGCGGCATCGTGCAGGATATCCTGCTCGAGATCAACGCCGGAGGCGAGAAGCAGAAGTCCGGCTTCCTACTGAAGGAATTCCCCCGGATCGTGGAAGAAATGGCAGATTATCCCGCCGTTCGCGTGCGCGGATTGATGACGGTGCCGCCGATCGGCAGGAAAAAGGGCGATAATTGCAGATATTTTCAAAAAATTCGCAGAATTGCTGTTGACATAACAGCCCAAAAATACGATAATATTTTTATGGATTTTTTGTCGATGGGAATGACGGACGATTTCGAGGACGCCATTGCCTGCGGCAGCACCATGGTGCGCATCGGCACGGCCATTTTCGGGCCGCGGAACTATGCGCCGGTAAAGAGCGATTAACGATCATATCGAAACAATATTGGAGGACGAACCCATGGGATTTATGGACGAACTGAAGAAGCTGACTCACCCGTATTCCGAACCGGAAGAGGATGATTATGATGATTATGACGACGAGCCGCTGGACAACGATCCCGCTCCCGCGCCTCAGTCTTCCCGCCGCAGCTATAGCCGCAGCACCCCGGCCGCGCAGGATACGCAGACGACCCGCGGCGGCAACAAGGTCGTGAATATCAACGCCACCACCCAGCTGCAGGTCGTGCTGGTCAAGCCGGACCGCTTTGATCTGGTCTCCGACATCGCCGATCACCTGCGCGACAAGCAGGCCGTCGTGCTGAACCTCGAGTCCACGAACAAGGACGTCGCCCGCCGTCTGGTGGACTTCCTCTCCGGCTGCGCCTATGCGCTCGACGGCAAGATCAAGAAGATCGCCATTTCCACCTATCTCATCACGCCGTACAACGTGGATGTCGTTGGCGATCTCGTTGAGGAACTCGAAAACAACGGGATGTACTTCTAAGGTGCGTTCCATCCCACGCAAGACAGAGACAGGAGCTGAAGACGATGCTGACCCCGCAGCAGATCCAGGACATCAGCTTTGAGAAGGCGCTGTTCGGCGGATACGATATGGACTCCGTCGATGACATTCTCGAGCCGCTGACCGAGGACTATGTTACCCTCTATAAAGAAAATTCCGTGCTGAAGAGCAAGATGCGCATTCTTGTGGAAAAGCTGGAGGAATACCGCAAGCAGGAGGCTTCCATGCAGAACGCCCTGCTTGCCGCGCAGAAGACGTGCGACCAGATGGTCGCGGACGCCGAGAAAAAGTGCGCGCAGATGCTGCATGAGGCAGAGGATGCCGCCAGCGCCAAGACGAACAATGTCGACGCTCTCGTCGGCGAGGAGCAGGAGCGCCTCGATGCGGCCAAGGCCGCCACGTCGCAGTTCCTGGACGGCATGGAAAAGCGCCTGAAGCGCCAGCTCGAGCTTATCGACGAGCTGCGCAAGGAGACGCCGCTCACGCACTCCCAGCCGGAGGAGCCGGAGCGCGTCCACCGCTTCACCCCGCCGGTGGAGCCGCAGACCCCCGTGCTGACCCCGAAGGAGCAGCCGAAGGAGCCGTCTCACAACCGCGCCTATGACTACGAGGCAGAGCAGTCTCATCCCTCCGCCGAGGAGAAGGCCGACGCCCTCATCGAGGAGATCGGCCAGCAGATTGAGCAGAGCCTCAGCGGCTCGACGCTCGGCGACATCGCGCAGGAGGATCACTCCGGCGATACGCGCAAGCTCGACACGCTGCACGGCTTCCCCGTGAGCAAAAAATTTGAAGATCTGCAGTTCGGGCGGAATTACGACCCGAAAAAGCGGTAAGAATCTCTGTACATTCGTACCGGAACCGAATACCGATCAAGCGACGAAGGGGACGGACCTGCGGACCCCGCGCGTTCAGAAAGCTGCCGGAGGATGCAAGGCAGACGCGCGCTGCAGGGCATCACCCCGGAGCTTTTCCCCGGAAGGGCCATGCGCCTGCGTAAGGGGAGACGGCCTGCGCCCGTTATCGCGCCCCAAGCGCCCCCGTTCCGGGGGAACAGGAGTGGTACCGCAGAGAAATCCTCTGTCTCTTGATGAGACAGAGGATTTTTTGGGACAATAACCAGTTACAAGCGTTTAAAAGAAATAAATGGAGGCATTTATGGACTATAAGAACACCATCATCACCCCGAAGACGGACTTCCCGATGCGCGCGGGCCTGCCGCAGCGCGAGCCGGGCATGCTGGAGCACTGGAACAAGATCGACGTCTACCGCCTGATGCTCGAAAAGAACGAGGGCAAGCCCGCGTTCATCCTGCACGACGGCCCTCCGTTCTCCAACGGCGATATCCACATGGGCCACGCGCTCAATAAGACGCTCAAGGACTTCATCGTCCGCTCCCATGCGATGCGCGGCTATTACACGCCCTATGTTCCCGGCTGGGACAACCACGGCATGCCCATTGAATCCGCCATCATCAAGAAGAACAAGCTCAACCACAAGGCCATGCCGATCCCGGAGTTCCGTAATGCCTGCCAGGCCTTTGCACAGGACTTCATCGACCGTCAGATGAGCGGCTTCCGCCGCCTCGGCGTCCTCGGCGACTGGCAGCATCCCTATAAAACCATGGACAAGGCCTTTGAGGCCGAGGAGGTCAAGGTCTTCGGCGAGATGTACCGCAAGGGCTATATCTACAAGGGCCTGAAGCCCGTGTACTGGTGCCCCAAGGACGAGACGGCGCTGGCCGAGGCCGAGATCGAGTATCAGGACGATCCCTGCACGTCCATCTATGTCAAGTTCGCCCTGAAGGACACGAAGGGCAAGCTCGAGGCTGAAAACACCTACGTCATCATCTGGACGACGACGACGTGGACGCTGCCCGGCAACCTCGCCATCGCCCTGAACCCGCAGGAGAGCTATGTTGTCGTCAAGGCGGCAAACGGCGAGCGCTATCTCGTCGCCGAGGCGCTGCTTGAAAAGACGATGAAGGCCGGCGGCATCGAGGAATATGAGATCGTCGAGCGCCATGAGGGCCGTTACTTTGAATATATGACGGCACAGCATCCGTTCCTGCCGCGCGAGTCCCTGCTTGTCTGCGCGGACTATGTCACGATGGATTCCGGCACGGGCTGCGTCCACACCGCCCCGGGCTTCGGCGCGGACGACTATCAGACCTGCCGCCGCTATAACATCGATCTGATCGTCCCCGTGGACGACCGCGGCCGCCAGACCGAGGCTGCCGGCAAGTATGCAGGCCTGCGCTATGACGAGTCCAACGCCGTCATTCTGGCCGACATGAAGGAGAGCGGCGCGCTGTTCGCCTCCGAGGAATTCACGCACAGCTATCCGCACTGCTGGCGCTGCAAGAGCCCGATCATCTTCCGTGCCACCCCGCAGTGGTTCTGCTCCGTCGAGTCCTTCAAGGACGAGGCCGTCGCCGCCTGCGACAATGTCAAGTGGCTGCCCGCGTGGGGCAAGGACCGCATGGTCGCCATGATCCGAGACCGCGCCGACTGGTGCATCTCCCGTCAGCGCCGCTGGGGCCTGCCGATCCCGGTGTTCTACTGCAAGGACTGCGGCAAGCCCGTCTGCACCCCGGAGACCATCGCCCACATCTCCGCCCTGTTCGGCGAGCACGGCTCGAACATCTGGTTTGAGCGCGAGGCCATGGAGCTTGTCCCTGAGGGCCTGAGCTGCCCGCACTGCGGCGGCAGAACATTTGAAAAGGAGACCGACACGCTCGACGGCTGGTTCGACTCCGGCTCGACGCACATTGCCTCCCTGCGCCGCGAGCATCCGGACCAGTGGCCTGCGACGATGTATCTCGAGGGCGCCGATCAGTACCGCGGCTGGTTCCAGTCGAGCCTGCTGACGTCCGTCGGCGCGCTCGGGCAGGGCGCTCCGTTCCGTGAGTGCCTGACCCACGGCTGGACGGTCGACGGCGAGGGCAAGGCCATGCACAAGTCCCTCGGCAACGGCGTCGACCCGGCCGACCTCATCCGCGATTTCGGCGCGGATATCGTGCGTCTGTGGGCCGCCTCTGCGGACTACCGTGCCGATGTGCGCTGCTCGAAGGAGATCTTCAAGCAGCTCAGCCAGAATTACCTGAAGTTCCGCAACACGGCCCGTTACTGCCTCGGCAACCTCGACGGCTTCGACGCGGAGCATCTTGTTGCGCCGGAGGATATGCTGGAGCTGGACCGCTGGGCTGTCACGAAGCTCAACGAACTGATCCGCACGGCCTTTGACGCCTACGACAATTACGAATTCCATGTTCTGACCCACGCTATCAATGACTTCTGCGTCGTGGAGCTGTCCAGCTTCTATCTGGATATCCTGAAGGACCGCCTCTACTGCGAGTCCCGCAACGGCCTGAAGCGCCGCAGCGCGCAGACGGCGCTGTATCTCATCGTCGACGCCATGGCGCGGATGTTCGCACCGATCCTGCCGTTTACCTGCGACGAGATCTGGCAGGCCATGCCGCACCGTGCGGGCGACGACGTGCGCAACGTCGTTCTGAACGAGATGGTGCAGCCCTATGAGGCCTACGCCCTCGATGCGGAGGCCATGGCTCGCTGGGATACGCTCATCGCCCTGCGCAGCGACGTCAACGGCGTGCTGGAGCAGGCCCGCGCGGACAAGCGCATCGGCAAGGCGCTCGAGGCCCATGTTGCCCTCTGCGCCCGCGATGAGGCGGCTGCCAAGGCCCTCGAGACCGTGAAGGACATGGACCTGACGGCCCTGCTGCTCGTTTCGGATGTCATCCTGACGGACGACGACCCCGATGCCGCGAACGTGACCGGCAGCGGTACCGCCTTCCCCGGCCTGCGCATTGAGGTGCGCAACGCCGAGGGCGTGAAGTGCCCGCGCTGCTGGATGCACTCGACGAAGGCCAATGCGGACGGCCTGTGCCCGCGCTGCGCCGCCGTCATGGCAGAGCTGGACCTAGGGAACCTCTGAATCAATCGGCTGCGGCGCTCAGCGGGTCTTTCGCCCCAACTTATCGGTTTGAAAATCTTGAAATATTGCGCAGCCGTTGGCGGCTTTGCCGCCTTACGGATGCGGCATGCCCCTTGCGGGTACACAAAGCATTCCTGCACTTTTCAAACCTTGTCTCGACAAAAAATCTCTCGCCGAATGCTCTGGCTGAATTGTGCAGTGCCGCCAAAAAATGGAGGAGGACCGATCGGTCCTCCTCCACATTTATTCCCAATTTACGTTACAGATATTGCTGCATGACGCGCAGGTAGTCGCGCCTGCCGTGGAAAATGGCCATGATATAGACCCGACCCTCGGCCCTTTCGTACCGGTAGAACAGCAGATAGTCCTTGTGCGTCAGAAAACGGAAGCCGCTGCTCTTCAGCATCCGGTCCTGCGGGAATGCGCCGGATTCCGGGAACTGCGCCAGGATCGCCGTCTGCTCCTGCAGCTCCCGGACAAAGCAGACGGCAAGCTCCCGGCTGCCGGACCGTTTTGCAAGATGAACGGCGATCTCCCGGAGATCGTTTTTCGCCGTCCCGGTGAACACGACCTGCGTGCTCATTCCTGAGGAGCCTCCAGCTCCCCGAGAAGCTCGTCAAAGACAGCGTCTGCGGACTGCACCCGGCCCAGCCGGATGTCGTCCATCGCCTGGGCAAGGTGAGCGTACATGGACAGCTTTGCCTCCAGTTCGCTGATGCGGAGCAGCTGCTCCTGATACTCCTCGTGGCTGAGAAGGACGGTGTCCTCCTTGCCGTTGACAGTGATCGCGACTGGATTCTGCCGGGTCAGGGCAGAGATCTGCGCATAATTCGTGCGGATATCCTTAGACGGCCGGATGGAAATGCCATGGTTCATAGCAACACCTCCTATTGATGGTAGTCATATTATATCCTGATTCTGCTACTATGTCAAGAAAATGATCGAGGAGGACCGTTAGGTCCTCCTCCAAACATTTATCGGACGTTTTCCTCGTTTTTGCAGAATTCGCGGCGGCCGGTCCACTCATAGAGCTTCTGATCGATCGGCAGGCGCTGCTCCACGGGGAGCATGGGGTGGAAGGGCTTGTGCGGCTCCGTCTGGTACCAGTAGGCCGTGGTGGACCAGTCGTCGCTGCGGTTGTTGTTGTGGCCGTGCTCGAACGTCACGCGGATGTGCCTGTCGAACATGATGGGGTCGAGAATGTGGAAGCGGTAATACGATGCCATGCCCTTGTAGTTGTCCATGGGCGAGAGCGTGCAGCCGTTATAGAGCGCGTGGTATTCCTGCGTCGGGCACCACGCAAGGCCGAGATAGTCCTCCATGCCCGTGCCGTGCAGACGGGGCGGCCACGGCTCATCGTCGATCAGGATGGCATCGTCGCCCTCCCCGAACCAGTCCCATTCACTGCTGTTTTCCAGATTGTGGATATTAATGTTGCAGCCGACATACTGGCCGCTGCCCTCGGCGTCCAGCAGAACGTAGTTGCCCTCTGCGGAGAGATGCTTGTCCTGCTCGCCGCCCATGATCCATTCCATATGGCGGGAGCGCGCCGAGGAGGGGATGCCGTCCGTCGGGCATTCGCGGTTCCAGAGCGCGTGGAAGTACAGCGTGTTTTCCGGCAGGGAATCGACCTGCTCGTAATCGACGTAGAAATAGAAGTGCAGCGGGCTGCAGCATTCGTTCTTCACGGTGAAGCGGGCGCGCCTGCGGAACGGCATCGGAAACCAGCAGTTGAAGCCGCGGCCATCCTCCGGCGTGATCTGCAGGGGAGCACTGGCAAAGCTCTTTGTGATGCCGTGCCCCATGCCGAAAAAGTCGCCGAGGGGCGCCTGGATGCTCGGCTCCGTTTCGTCGTCCCAGTAGACATTCAGCACGACCTTGCGGACGTTGAATTCCTCCGTGCCGATGCCGCATTCCGGGCGGCGTTTGTTCGGGTTGCCGATGGTGCAGAAAAAGTGCGTGACGATGCCGGGACCCTGCAGGTCGGCGAAGAGATACGTCTCGCCGGAGGGAATGAGGACATTGTCGTTATTGCCGCCCGTCGGGTCGCAGGAGGCGACGCGCATGCGCCTGCCTGTGCGCTTGACAAAGAGATTTTCAAGATTTGCCGGTTGATATTCGCTCATGATCGATGATTTTCCTTCCTAAAAATAAAACGCAGCGCGCTTAAAGCTGCGCAATGCTGTGCTGCTCGTGGATGATCGTCTCGACGACGTCCTTGCGCGGTGTGCGTTTTGCCGGATTGGCGACCATTTCCAGCAGGCGCTCCGCTGCGACCTTGGCCATTTTGCGGCGCGGGGAGAAAACCGAGGTGATGGCCGTTGGGGCCAGCGGGGTAATCAGCTCATCGAAGCTGACGAGCGAGATATCACGGCCGGGGGCAAGGGAGAGGTCCATACACGCGCGCACCGCGCCGGTGCAGAGCTCCTCGCTGCAGCACACGATGGCCGTTGGCGGGTCCGGCATGGTCATCATCAGCCGCGTCTGGGTATAGCCGTCCACGGCAGCCGCCGCGCAGCAGCGCACCAGTGCGGGGTCCTGCTCCACGCCGACCTCGCGCAGGGCACGCAGGCAGCCTGCCAGCCGGTCCGCGCCGATGTTCATGGGGCTGTTGAGCACCAAAAGACCGATGCGGCGGTGGCCCTTTTCCGTCAGGCGGCGCGTCAGCTCATAGCAGGCAGGCTCGTTGTCAAACGAGATGCTGCTGAACGAGCTGCCCGGCATGTCGCGGTCGACGAGCAGCAGCGGCTTGTCAAAGGACTCGAGGTCCTTCAGGCGCGCGGCCGTCGGCACGAGGAGCACGCCGTCGAGCATGTGATAGAAGCGCTGCAGGAAGGCGGCGGGGTCTGCGACCGGGTCCTCGCCGCTGGCAGAGACGATGGTGAGATAGCCATGCTTGCGGAACACATGCTCTGCCGTCTGTGCGATGAAGCCGAAGAAGTCGTGCGTGAAGTTCGGCACGATAATGCCGAGGATCTTGGACTGCCCCGTGACCATGGAGGCGGCGAAATTATTTGGTACATAGGACAGCTCGCGGGCAGCCTGTTCGACACGCCGGCGCGTTTCTTCGCTGACGCGGTCCAGCCCGTTCAGCACGCGCGAGACAGTCGAAACTGCTACACCGGCCCGCTCGGCAACGTCGCGAATGGTCACGGATTGATAAGCGCGCTTTTGGCGGCCCATGGTGCATCCCTCCCGGAAAGACCTGAAATAATCATATGTTCGTAAACAAAACCTTAGATTGACCCCGTGAAATAAGCATGTCTTTACACAATACTATTATACAGGCCATTCTACGGCTGTCAAGCATGATTTGTGATGTGCGCTTTCTTACGCTATTATGTAACAAAATAAAACGCCTGTTAAGAGCGATATGCATTCCGGGCGACGACATCAGCCGGAAAAAATCGTCAGAATGCACAATTCGCAATGGAAATTTTTGTGAAAACGTTTCGATTGACACGGCGTAAAAAAAGTGGTATTCTCTTGTACGAGCCATTGAGGGAGCCGTTCACCCGACCGCGTGCAGCTGTTCCCTGAGCGCCTGTTCCTTCGAAATCATCGGAATTGGTAAACTCTGCTCCGATCCGGCTCATGAGGTATGCATGAAACAAAACGCAAAATCCGCCATTTTCACCCGTGAGAACGGCAAGCGCCTGCTGCGGCAGCTGCTCCTGCTGCTCCCGGCCTGGATCGTCCTGGCACTCGGTATCGCCATGAGCGTGTTCTCGGGCGTCGGCTCCGATACGAACACCTCGTTCCAGCAGGGGCTGGGCCGCATGCTCGGCCTGCAGACCGGAACGGTCACACTGATCTTCAACTGCACCGTTCTCGCGATTTTCATCTTCGCGAATCGCTCCCTTGTGGGCCTCGGCTCCCTTGTCATCGGCTTCGGCCTCGGGCCGCTGCTGAACCTGTACCTTGACCTGCTGGGGAAGATTTTTCCGACCATGCCGCCGATGTGGGCACGCATCGCCCTTTGCACCCTCGGTGTTGTGATTGCCTGCATCGCGCTCGGCTGGTATGTACAGCTCGACGCCGGTGTGCAGCCCATGGACATGCTCATCCTGACCGTGGCAAAGCTCATCCGTAAGAGCTACGGTACGGCGATGTATGTGTACTGCGGCTTCATGCTGCTGACCACCTGGCTGACGGGCGGTGACATCGGCGTCGGCACGTTCATCAATCTGCTGCTGGGCGGCAAGCTGTGCGATGTGTTCGCCGCCATGTGGCGGCCGCTCATCCGCCGCCTTGGCGTGGGATCTAAGAAGGAGGAAACAACATGAACATCCCTGAGCTTATCCATAAGGCCATCGCGGCAAGAGAATTTGCCTATGCACCTTACTCCAATTTCTGCGTCGGTGCAGCCCTCCTGACGAAGAGCGGCAAGATCTATACCGGCTGCAATGTGGAAAATGCCGGCTACAGCGCCACGAACTGCGCCGAGCGCACGGCCTTCTTCAAGGCGGTCAGCGAGGGCGAGCGCGAGTTTGCGGCCATCGCCATCGTCGGCGGCCCACGCGGCCCGCTGACGGAGTACTGCTCTCCCTGCGGTGTGTGCCGTCAGGTCATGGCCGAGTTCTGCGATCCGGACGAATTCCTCGTCATCCACGGCAAGACGCCGGAGGATTACAAGCAGTTCACCCTGCGCGAGATGCTGCCGGAGGGCGGCTTCCCCGCCGCGAACAAGGGCTTCTTTGCCAAACCCCAGGCTTAAAAAGTCGCCCCTGAATCAATCCTCTGCGGCGGATGCCGGATCTTTTCCGCCGATCCATCGGTTCGGAAAGCTTGACGTACACAAAGTACGCCTGCACTTTCCAAACCTCGACTCGACGAAAAATTCCTCGCCGTCCGCTCTTGAGAATTGAATCAGCGGCTCCCTGATTCACAAAATAACATGACATTTAGTCTGACAGCAGGCTGAATAACAACGGTATTTGGTCCGCTTGCGGACTGAGTATAAAAATGTATTACATTTAGGAGGCAACATGAAAAAGAGAATCTTCTGTCTGATTCTCGCGCTTGTCATGGTCCTGTCCCTGGCCGCTTGCGCCGGCTCCGGCAATGACAACACCGAGAACACCAAGGACACCACTGCCGACACGACCAACACCGACGGCAGCGAAAACAACGGCGGAGCTACCACTCCGGTTTCCGGCGGCGAGGCTGAGCTGGCCCTGATCACCGATGCCAACTCTATCGACGACCGCGGCTTCAACCAGTTCTCCTGGGAAGGCCTGAAGAAGTACGCCGAAGAGAACGGCAAGACCTACACCTACTACACCCCGATCGACCAGTCCACGCAGAGCTACCTCTCCGCCATTGAGGGCGCTGTCAACAACGGTGCAAAGCTCATCGTGACCCCGGGCTTCCTGTTCGGCGAAGCCATCTACAAGGCTCAGACCATGTATCCGGACGTCCACTTCGTTCTGGTCGACTCCACCCCGACCCTTGATGACGACACCGTCATCGCAGACAACACCTGCTCCATCTTCTTTGCGGAAGAGCAGTCCGGCTTCCTGGCGGGCTATGCTGCTGTCAAGGAAGGTTATCGCAAGCTCGGCTTCTTCGGCGCTCTGGCTGTTCCTGCTGTCGTTCGTTTCGGCTACGGCTTCGTGGACGGCGCGGAATACGCTGCCAAGGAGCTCGGCCTTGAGGCTGGCTCCATTGAGATGAAGTACACCTATACCGGCGCTTTCGGCAACTCTCCTGACTTCCAGGCGAAGGCTGCTGCATGGTATCAGTCCGGCACCGAGTGCATCTTCGGCTGCGGCGCCCCGGACAACGTCTTCGCGGCCTGCGAGGCCACCGGCGGCGACTGCGTCTCCATCGGCGTTGATACCGACATGTCCCAGATCACCGAGACCTGCCTGACCTCCGCCATGAAGATGCTCGTTCCGGCTGTCTACGGCGCGATTAAGGCTTACTACAATGACACGTTCCCCGGCGGCACGAGCGAGACTCTGACCATCAACGATGATGCTGTTGGTCTTCCCATGGAGACCTCCCGCTTCAAGAACTTCACGCAGGCTGACTATGATGCCATCGTCGAAGTCCTGAAGGCTGACAAGGACGGCGTTACCTCCAGCATCCGCCGCGATGTCGATGCGGATGGCAACACGGTCACCATCGAGGATGTTGCAGCGACCCTGCAGTATGTGACGGTTCAGGTCGTCGAGTAAACGACTATGAGATAAGGCGGACCCGGCAGGGAGCGCTGTGGCGTTTCCCTGCCGGGTTTACCAACTAGGGGGATCATTTTATGGACAACTATGCGATCGAGCTGCTGCACATCACGAAGGTGTTTCCTGGCATCGTCGCGAATGACGACATCACCCTGCGCGTCCGCTATGGCGAGATACACGCCCTTCTGGGCGAGAACGGCGCCGGTAAATCGACGCTGATGAGCGTCTTGTTCGGCCTTTATCAGCCGGAAGAGGGCGAGATCCTCGTGAACGGCAAAAAGGCAGAGATCAAAAATCCGCGCACGGCCAATGCGCTGGGTATCGGCATGGTTCATCAGCACTTCATGCTGGTGCAGAACTTCACCGTGCTCGAGAACATCGTCCTCGGCGTCGAGACCGCAAAGCACGGCGTCCTGCAGATGGAGGAAGCGCGCAAGAAGGTGCTTGCCCTGAGCGAGCGCTATGGCCTGAATATCGACTGCGATGCCAGAGTCTCTGACATCACCGTGGGTATGCAGCAGAGAGTAGAGATCCTGAAGATGCTCTACAAGGACAACAACATCCTGATCTTCGACGAGCCGACGGCTGTCCTGACGCCGCAGGAGATCGACGAACTGATGATCATCATGCAGAACCTCAAGCGCGAGGGCAAGGCGATCATCTTTATCACCCATAAGCTCAATGAGATCAAGGCAGTTTCGGACTACTGCACGGTCCTGCGCCGCGGCAAGTGCATCGGCACCTGCGACGTTTCGACCGCCAGCGTCGAGGATCTTTCCGAAATGATGGTCGGCCGTAAGATCGACTTCCATCTGGAGAAGGCTCCCGAGCATGCAGGCGATGCTGTCCTGACGCTTGAAAATGTAACGCTCAAGTCGGAGCGCAACCCGAACAAGAATATTCTGAATCAGGTCTCGTTCTCCGTCCACAAGGGAGAGATCCTCTGCGTGGCCGGTATCGAAGGCAACGGCCAGAGCGAGCTCGTCCGCGTGATCGTCGGCCTGCTGAAACAGAACAGCGGCAAGATTCTGCTCAACGGCGAGGATGTCAGCCATGCCCCCATCCGCTACCGCAATGTGCACGGTCTGGCCCATGTGCCGGAGGACCGCCACAAGTACGGCCTGATCCTGGACAATACGCTGGAAGAAAATCTGGCAATGCGCAAGTATTTCCGCAAGGAATTCCAGAACCACGGCTTCATCCGCTTCCATAAGCGCCGCGAGCTGGCGGAAGAGCTCATCGAAGAGTTCGATATCCGCAGCAGCGAGGGCGCGAAGAGCACGGCCCGCAGCATGTCCGGCGGCAACCAGCAGAAGGCGATCATCGCCCGCGAGATCGACTCGGATGAGAACGTCATTCTTGCCATGCAGCCGACACGCGGTCTGGATGTCGGCGCGATCGAGAACATCCATAAGAACCTGCTCCGCCAGCGCGACGCTGGCAAGGCTGTTCTCCTCGTTTCGTTCGACCTGGAAGAGGTCATGAACATCAGCGACCGCATCATCGTCTTCTACGAGGGTGAGATCGTTGCCGATGTCCGTCCGGAAGAGGTTACGGTCAATGAGCTGGGCCTCTACATGTCCGGCAGCAAGCGGAAAGGAGCGGTAAAATGAAAAATCAGACAAGTCCCCTTGCTCCGCGCCGCCAGAGAGACTACGCGGGCGTGCTTTCCTCCATTCTGGCCATTCTGGCCGGTCTGCTCGTCGGCCTCATTGTTTTGCTGGCGACGAATCCCTCGAATGCATTCCCGGCCTTCAGTGCGCTCATCACGGGCGGCTTCTACAGCGGTATGAAGACCTTCGGCAACGTGCTGTATTATGCCGTGCCGATCATCATGACCGGCCTTGGCGTCGGCTTCGGCTTCAAGGCAAGCATCTTCAACATCGGCGGTGCCGGTCAGTTCATCGTGGGCGCCTTCTGCGGCGTCTATACTGCCAGCGTCTGGAATCTCCCCGGAGCACTCGGATGGATCGTTCCGCTGCTGGCCAGCATGATCGGCGGCGCCCTGTGGGCCCTGCTTCCCGGCCTGCTGCACGCCTATCGCCGCGTGAATATCGTCATTGCGACGATCATGATGAACTACATCGGCATGTATCTTGTGAACTATCTCATCAAGATCGCCCCGATCTATGACAATGTGAAGAACCAGACCCGCCCCGTGCCGGCGGCTCACCGCCTCCCGACGGCCGGCCTGGAGAAGCTCTTCCCGGACAGCTCCGCGAATATCGGCATCTTCATCGTTATTGTTGTGGCCATCATTGTGTACATCCTGCTGGAGAAGACGAATTTCGGCTTCGAGCTGAAGGCCTGCGGCAAGAACCGCGACGCCAGCATCGGCTTCGGCGTCGATGCCAAGCGTATGATCATGACCGCCATGCTCATCTCCGGTGCTCTCATCGGCCTCGGCGGTGCGCTGCTGTACCTTTCCTCCGCCGGTAAGTACATCAAGGTCGAGGACGTACAGGCGGCAGAGGGCATGAACGGCATTCCGGTCGCCCTGCTTGCCATGAACCACCCGATCGGCATCATATTCACCGGTATTTTCATCGCGTATATGCAGGTCTCAGGCTTCTACATGCAGACCTACGGCTTCACGACGGAGATCGTCGACATCATCGTTTCCGTGATCGTCTACTTCAGCGCGTTCTCCTTCATCATCCGCGAAGGCATCCGCAGATGGCAGCTTCGCCAGAGGACGGACGTGCACCACACCGGGAAAGGAGCGGAGAAATAAATGAATCTGTTTATCTTTATCTGCCAGCAGACGCTGATCTTCCTCGTCCCGCTGCTTCTCGTCGGCCTCGGCGACCTGTTCTCCGAGCGCAGCGGCGTTCTGAACATCGCACTTGAGGGCATCATGGTCTTCGGCGCGTTCGCGGGCATCATGTTCATCCGCTCGGCAAGTGCCGCCATGCCCTCATGGCTCGTTCTGCTGATCGCGATCCTGATCTCGATCCTTGCCGGTATGCTCCTGAGCGCCCTGCACGCCTTTGCCTCCATCCACCTGAAGGCGGAGCAGACCATCAGCTCGACGGCCATCATCACGTTTGCTACGGCGTTCTGCATCTTCTATGCCCGCGTCATGCTCGGCACGGAGCAGGTCGTCTTCCGCAACACGTTCCGTATCGACGCCGTCCCGCTGCTCAGCAAGATCCCGGTCCTTGGCCCGATCCTGTTCCAGAAGGCCTATGTCACGACGTATCTCGGCATCCTCGTCCTGATCGTCACGGCCTTCATCCTCAAGCGTACCCGCTTCGGCCTGCGCCTGCGCAGCTGCGGCGAAAACCCGCAGGCAGCCGACAGCGTTGGCATCAGCGTCTATAAGATGCGCTATGCCGGCGTCCTGATCTCCGGCGCTCTGGCCGGCCTCGGCGGCCTCGTGTTCATCCTGCCGACGACCACGACCTATACCGCCAGCGTCAGCGGCTATGGCTTCCTCGCCATGTCCGTCGTCGTGTTCGGCCAGTGGAAGCCGTGGGGCATCGCGCTCGGCGCTCTGTTCTTCGGCCTGACGAAGACCATTGCCGCGTCGTATTCCGTTATCCCGTTCCTGTATAACCTCGGCATCCCGGAGGCCTTCTTCAAGATGCTTCCCTATGTGGCGACGCTGATCGTTCTGGCGTTCTCCACGAAGCGTTCCAATGCGCCCGGCGTCATTGGCGTTCCCTATGATAAGAGCAAGAGATAATATTTGGAGGTAAATTACCATGGCTGTTTTTACAGATGAGGGCAAGACCTATCACGTTCGCGTGGGCAAGGGCGACATCGGCCGCTATGTCCTGCTCCCCGGCGATCCGTTCCGCACGGACCTGATCGCATCCTATTTTGATGATGCAAAGCTCGTCGCGCACAACCGCGAGCATAAGACCTGGACCGGCACGCTCAACGGCGTTCCCGTCTCCGTCGTCTCCACCGGCATGGGCTGCCCGTCCACCGCGATCTGCCTGGAAGAGCTGATCGCCTGCGGCGCGGACACCTTCATCCGCGTCGGCACGGCCGGACGCGTCTGCGACCGCGCGTTCGACCCGACGCTTGACGGCGTCATCAACACCGCTGCCGTCCGCGACGAGGGCACGACGAAGCACTACATCCCCATCGAGTACCCGGCCGTCGCCGACCGCCACGTTGTCGCCGCTCTGGCCGACTCCGCCAAGCAGCTCGGCTACAACTTCATCGAGGGCATCACCCAGTCCAAGGACTCCTTCTACGGCCAGCACGAGCCGGAGAACATGCCCGCCGAGCCGTGGCTGAAGGCTCGCTGGGAAGCATGGCGCCGCGGCAATGTCATCAGCTCCGAGATGGAGTCTGCCGCGATCTTTGTCATCTCTTCCATCCGCGGCTGCCGCGCCTCCTCCGTCATGGCCTATACCGAGATGCCGAAGAGCGTCGAGGTCGCCGTCGGTGCGCTGCGCATCCTCATCGAGCAGGATAAGGCTGCCGAAAAGTAATTCTGCAATGCAGCGACTCCCCGTGCCGAAAACGGTGCGGGGAGCTTTGCATTTTTGGACAAAATACGATTGACATTCCGAATCCGGGACGATATAATCAAGGATGGTCCGGCTGGTGCCGGACCATAAAATTGAATCACACGACTCGCAGAGACCGCGTGGCCGCAACGGCGGAGAATCCGTCAGGTGCGTTGGTAAACAAGGGAATGGGGATAGTACCCCGAGAAGGCAGCTGCCTTCTGGATGACCGTCGCTGTGAGCGCTGAGGCTGCTGTCCGTCGGCGAAAGCCGGTCATTGGGAAACTGAGAAGGCAGGGCGGCAGACGTGGCGGATGCTCCGCCGGAGGCGCAACTCAGAAGACCTACTGGGAGATTTCCATAGCCCGAATCGGTTGAGGGGATAGGTATGCTATCCCTTCAGCCGTTTTTTTGTTTTCCGAAGGGAAAACAAAGCGCCCCCTGCAGCTCAGCTGTGGCGGGGCTGAACCCTGCTTCTGCCGCTCCGGCGGCTGCCGATACACATTAATCAGTAAAAGGAGAGATCGCTTATGCAAACGAAATCCGCAGCGTGCGGAAAGCGCCTGCTGGCGCTCGTGCTGGCCATTGTGATGGTCTGCTCGCTGCTGCCCGTCAGTGCGTTCGCAGCAGAGCCCGACTATGAGCTGCGCGTCCTCACGTTCGAGGATGCCGACTATAAGGGCGGAACGAACTTCGCAGGCGGAAACAACTGGACGAGTCTCATTGACAGCCCGCAGTACGGCGGCAAGATGCTCTACGGAGAGAGCGGCGCCGGTGTCGACTCCGTCGACGCTGCCTACAAGTGGACGGATAAGAACAATACCTGGCTCAGCAACACCCTGTCCGAGGGCTATGGCTCCTGGTGCTACTGGAGCGGCGGTCATGCCGTTTCCAACTATGTTTCCGGTGAGATCAGCAAGTACGGCGGCTTCGAGAGTCAGCTTACCGTTTATAAAAAGGACGTTTCCGGTCTGGAGCGGACCGGCGGCGGCCACAACGGCTCGAATAACTTTGCCGTGCATTACGGCTATGCAGATAATTCCGGCTATGGCCTGACCGAGGCCTCCCTGCCGACTCTGACCTTTGCCGACGGCACCGCCCGTGTCATTGACCATATGTATGTCAACAACATGGACTATGCGCTCAACTGCTACATCGACGGCAACGGTCTGACTGCCAAGATCGGCGACGACGATTGGGTCAAGCTGGTCGCAACGGGCTATAACGCGGCAGGGGAGAAGACCGGAACGGCCAGCATCTACCTCTGCAACGGTCCGAAGAACATCATGATGGACTGGACAAAGTGGGACCTGTCCGGCCTTGGTAAGGTCCTGAAGGTCACGTTCAATGTGACCGGCTCCAGCGATAACGGCTATGGCTTCTCGCAGCCCGCCTACTTCGCCTATGACGATGTGGCAGTCCGCTTTGAAAAGGCGGCTGCGGTCGTCCCGGCGACCGGCGTGACGCTCGACAAGACCACGCTGAATCTGATGACGGGCGAAACTGCAGTTCTGACGGCAGCGGCACAGCCGGAAAACACCACGGATACCTTGACCTGGACGACCGGGAATGAGGCGGTCGCTACGGTCGCGGACGGTGTTGTGACTGCGGTCGGCGCGGGCAGCACCGTCATTACGGCAACGTGCGGCAGCGTGAAGGCCGAGTGCACCGTCACGGTCACGGCCAGCCCGCTCACGGTCAGCGTCGGCGGCAAGACCAGCCCCCTTTCCCGCGTTGGCGGCGAGGGCGAGACGAAGTACCGTGCCGTGCTGCCCTACGGCAGTGATGTGACGATCCATGTGGCGGATGCGAGCTTCCTGCTCGTGACGGACAAGAAGAGCAATTATCTCAACGAGGCTGGCGCGAATCCCTTCACCCTGAAGGCTGCAGAGCTGGAAACGGCCCTGCTGACGGACAAGGATGAAAAGCCCTTCACGCCTGCGGAAAACAGCAAGGTCGCCTATCTGAGCATTATGGATGTCATGGCGGGCACGACGTATGAGCTGTATCTCGAGCTGACCCGCGAGGTCACTCCGGCGACCGGCGTGACGCTGGACCAGACGGAGCTGACGCTGACGGCGGGAAAGACCGCTTCCCTGAAGGCCACGGTCCAGCCGGAGAACACGACGGATACCATTGTCTGGAGCTCCTCGAAGGAAGAGGTCGCAACGGTGGAAAACGGGATCGTTACGGCGAAGGCGGCCGGCGAGACTGTCATCACTGCGACGTGCGGCACCGTGAAGGCAGAATGTGCCGTTACGGTCACGCCCCCGGTCATGGCCTCGGCTGTAACGCTGGATAAGACCGAGCTGAACCTGTATACCGGCGACACGGCGGCCCTGACCGCTGCAATCCAGCCGGAGGATACGACGGATCCAACCATTGCCTGGACGACGACGGATGCAGAGGTCGCTTCCGTGCAGAACGGCGTCGTGACTGCCGGAAAGACCGGTACGGCCACGATCACGGCCAGCTGCGGCGAGGCAAAGGCACAGTGTGCTGTGACGGTCAAGGCTCCTGCGGAGCCTGCGCAGAAGGACGGCGTGTATCAGATCGGCAATGCCGACGAGCTTGTCTGGTTTGTCAAGAAGGTCAACGGCGGTGAGAATGCGATCTCTGCCGTTCTGGCGAAGGATATCGATCTGGCCGATGTGGTCTGGACGCCGATCGGCAATGGCAGCGTAGCTTTCGCGGGTAGCTTTGACGGTGCAGGGCATACTGTCTCCAACCTGACGGTGGACTATACCACGGCGGCCTCCGGCGAGAGATTGTATCTCGGCCTGTTTGGCCGGATCGAGGGAACACCCGAAAAACATGCGGTCATTCAGAACCTGACGGTCACGGGCAGCGTGAACGCGGCAAGCGAATTCTCCGTTTATTCGGGCTATGTCGCAGGCGCGGTCGGCTCTGCCCGTTATGCGGAGCTTTCCAAGGTCATTTCCCGCGTGAATGTGACCGCCGACGAGAGGGTCGGCAGCACCTCCTCCGTGGGCGGTCTGGCCGGTGCCATGATCGACACGACTGTGACGAACTGCGGCAATGAAGGCGATGTCACCGGCGTGAACAACCTCGGCGGCCTGTGCTATGAGCTCTATTCCGGCACGATGACCGGCTGCTATAACACTGGCAGGATCACGGCGACCGGTACCTATGTCGGCGGTCTGATGGGCTATGCCAAGCAGGCGACTGTGACCAATGTCTATAACACCGGTGATGTGTCTACCGAAAAGACGCTCGTGGGCGGTCTGATCGGCGTCATGGAGAAATCTGCGCTGACAAATGCCTACACGACCGGTAAGGTCACGACAGCCGCGGCCAGCGGCGCGATCGGCGCAGCCGTGGGCAGTGCGGATCAGGTCTCCAATGTGTATTACCTCGGCGGCGCTTCCGCGATTGGCGACGAGAACGCCACGGCGAAGACCGCAGAGGAGCTGAAGGCGCTGGCACCGACGCTCGGCAGCAGCTTCAAGGAGAATACCGGCTGCGGCGGCTATCCGCTTTTGGCGTGGCAGGAGGCTCGCGCGCATCAGTATGAAAACGGCGTCTGCACCGTCTGCGGCGCGAAGGATCCTGCAGCGCCCTATCTGCTCGACGGTGTGACCGATGCCGCTGCGGAAGTTCAGACCGGCAAAAGCTATCAGCTCGACGATCTGATGGACGGCAAGATCTTCGGCGTGAAAAACGGCACGCTGACCTACAAGAACTACTTCTACACCATGTCCTCCGATGGCGGTGCGACGTGGAGCGGGGAGCAGCACTTTGAGGAAGCAATGTTCGGCGGCGTGAACAAGAGCCTGATCCAGAGCAAGGCAGGCACATATATCTATAAGTTCCGCGCAAAGAACGACGCCGGCTACTCCGCCGATACCTGGACGCTGACGCTGACCTTCGTCGATGTCGTCGAAGCGAATATCAACTTCTACGTCGGCCGTGACCAGAACTACAGCACAAACGGCAATAAGTACCCGATCCTCAAGATGTACAAGACCGCGGGCATCGACGAAAATCAGTTTGACTATGTCGGCTGGTTTACCGATGCCGAGGGCAAGACCGTCTACGTCTACAACCCCGCCGATTACACCATCATCGACGGCGAAGAGACGGACTATGTCGAGATCGACGGCACAAAGTACGAGCTGCACGACTACGAGGAGGTCCGGTTCACCAACAGCGCCTTTGACGCAGCCGACGAAACGGCGACGGCCAGCAACACGGTCGTGAACAATTACAACATGTTCTACGCCACCCTGAGCACCGGCCGCTACTCCACGCGCGGCTACGGCTGGAACACTGCGACCGAGGCCTATGACATCTATCTTGGCGGTCAGAGCCTGCCTCTGCCGATGGAGAAGGACATCTACGGCGGCAGCGGCAACGACATCCATCTCGGCGTTGTCAGCGTCTATGCTACGACCAGGAACGAGAAGAACGAGTACTTCGGCACGGACGACTACCATGTCGAGATGATCATGCCCGTTACCGGCAGCATGATCCACTCCGGTACACACTATACCTACACCCGCTACGGCAGCGACTACACTGCCTTCCCCTTCCTGTCGTGGGAGGCGCAGAACGCTTCGCTGTACAACATCTATGCTTATCCGACGAACACGGAAAAGTATATGTTCAATCAGCAGATCAACCAGACCACGGCGCCTTCCTACAACGTCGTAACGAAGAACATCACGATCGCCAATGCCGTAGAGTTGGATATCACTGCGCCCACGACGGCGGAGTTCACCCTGTTCTTCCAGTACAACAACTTCAACACCAGAGCGGTCGAGCCGTACAAGACTGCGAAGGACGACGCGACCGGCATGACCACCTATTCCTACCGCGTTTCTGAGCGCAACAACAACTACACATGGCGTCTGGTCGATGAGACCGGTACCTATGTGACCAAGGCCGGCTGGCTGTCCAGCCTCAACCAAAAGACGGAAAAGACGATCACCTTTGACTCCGGCGCGCCGACCGACAGGAAGTCTCACAGCTTCAAGGACCTCGGCACGACGGTATCCTCCCGCGACGAAGCCGACCTGCAGGTGTTCCTGAGTCACAGCGGCTTCAAGAGCGTGACGGACACCTACCGCGTCCGCGCGTTCCGTATGTGGCAGCTGATCGACTCCGACACCGCCAATATCATGGCCGAGCCGGACTTCCACTTCCAGATGCTGCAGGGCAGCGAGTCGGACGTCAAGCAGGTCAACGGCGGCAACGCAGGCGGCAACTGGATCGACGTCAAGCCTACCGGAACGGATATCGTGGCCGTCACTTATGACGCCATCGATATGTACGCCACAACGGACACGCACAAGACGCACGGCGGTATGTTCCCCGCCAACAACCCCGAGCGCACCGGCGTTTTCGTCATCACGAACGAGGCAGCCGGTACGGCTGACGCGGCCGTTTCCTTCAACGGCGGCACCGGCAGCAGCCGCGGCGCGAAGTGGGATTACAACTACGATACATGGTACTATCTCAACACCGACACTGCTCCCACGCTGGACTTCACCGTGAAGGCAGCCGAAGGCGTGAAGGTCAGCTACGCCGTCGTCACCACCAACGCTTCCCTGAACAGCACGCTCTCCGATTGGTCCGACCTCACGGCGGGCGCGGACGGCAAGTATCATGCCGACCTTCTCCCCTTCCGCACGGCTGGTACGCTCGGCGGCACTGTCATCATCAAGATGGTCGATTCCACCGGCACGTCCTATCGTCTGGTTCGTGTGGCGCAGGCGAGCGTCACCGTGAAGAACGCCTCCAACAGCGGTGAGCCGATCATGCCCGGCGACAAGGTCACGCTTTCCTTCGACGGCCTGTATCGCGGCGTGGACAAGGTCTCCGGTATCTTCAATCCCCTGACGCTGAATCTGAACTACAGCACGGACGAAGACGATTCCATGGGCAGCCTTGGCCAGTATCAGCAGATGGACAGAGCCTCCGTCACCGTGGAGATGCCCACAGACATCACCTTCCCCGAAGGCTCAGACAAAACGACCGTTATGGTCACCGACGGCTATATCTCCGGCGGTATGTACTCCGCTCCCAGCCCGTTTGATACGCTGTACAATATGACCGACACCGGCGTCGGCACGAACTTCTCCGCGGTCAACATCAGCTTTGTTGCCAGCCGCCTGGCGGATATTCCTGTCGAGGTCAACAGGAAGGTCTACTACAGCGTCAAGCTCGTCGCCGTGGATGAAAACGGCAACGTGTTCGAAGACCTCACTCCCACGCTCAAGGACGGCGATAACAAGCTCCTGACGGCGGAAGCTGACGGTACCTATAAGCTCGGCTACGGCTCCTACACCTACGCCATCGAGCAGCTCGGCTATGTCCGCACCAGTGGTTCCTTTAAGCTCGGGTCCGCCGACGCAGAGAAGGTCGAAAACGGCGTGATCACCGTCAAGTTCACCGTGCGCAAGGCGGCCGAGAACGCCTGGGACGGCAAGACCACCACGGAACCTGCCACCAACGAAAACGGCGTTTACCTCATCGGCACCGGCGCAGAGCTGGCTTGGTTTGCCCAGAAGGTCAACGGCGGCAGCACGAAGATCTCCGGCATCCTGACGGCCGACATCGATCTGGCCGGTTACGAATGGACGCCCATCGGCACCGCTTCTAAGCAGTTTGCCGGTACCTTCGACGGCCAGAACCACACCGTGGATAACCTTTCCATCAACTACAGCAGCACGACCCCGATACCGCTCTATCGCGGCCTGTTCGGCTGGGTCTCCGGCGCCAACGTCACCGACCGCGCGAAGATCGAGAACATGACCGTCAACGGCACCGTTGTCGCCAGTTCCACCAAGTCCGTTAACGATGCTTACGTCGGCGGTATCGCCGGCCGCGCGGACTACGCTGACCTGACGAACCTCCATGCGAACGTTGACGTTTCCATCAAGCGCACGAGCGGCAACTACCAGAGCGTCGGCGGCGTCGTCGGCGGCACCTACTACAGCCTGAATGTTACCAACTGTTCCAACAGCGGCAATGTCACCGGCTGGCGCTACTGCGCAGGTATCGTTGGCAACATTTCCAGCGGCAACCAGCCCAGTACCATCACCGGCTGCGTCAACACCGGCAGCATCACCGCACCCAGCACCTGCGCAGCGGGCATTGTTTCCAATCTGCCGAACGGCTGTAAGGTCACGGCCTGCTACAACACCGGTACGATCAAGGCCGGCGGCAATTATCCCGCCGGTATCGTCGGCTACTGCGCGAACTCCGAGGTCCGCAGCTGCTTCAACCTCGGCACGGTCACCTGCAACACAACCTTTACCTATGGCTCTGTCATTGGCACGGTGAGCAGCGCAGATGCCGTCATCAAAAACCTCTACTACCTCGAGGGCACCTGTGAAAAGGGCGGCATCGGCGCCGTGAAAAATGCCGAGACCCAGACTGCCGCTGTCAGGACCGCAGAGGAAATTGCGAACGCGGAGTTCGTTTCCACGATGAACGCCGATCTGGCAGAGGCTGCCTTCACGAGCGGCTGCACCGCGACGAAGCATCCGATCCTCCTGTGGCAGGCCAACGCGGAGCATACCTTCGCGAACACTGCCTCTGATGTCATCAAGTCGGAAGCTACCTGCACCGAAGCCGCGGTCTACTATGTCAAGTGTGACAACTGCGATGCGGTCAGCAATACGCTGACGGTCAAGGTCGGTGAGCCGCTTGGCCACGATCTGACTGTGACGGTCGTGGAACCGACCTGTGAGAAGGACGGCTATACCGAGTCCGTCTGCGCGCGCTGCGGCCTCAGCTACCGCACGAACTATGTGGCAGCAAAGGGCCACAGCTATGTGGACGTCGTGACGGCTCCGACCTGTGAGTCCGCCGGTTACACGACGCATACCTGCTCCGTCTGCGGCGACAGCTATGTCGACGCGATGCTCCCGGCCACGGGCCACAGCTATGTGGACGTCGTGACGGCCCCGACCTGCGAAAAGGGCGGCTACACGACGCACACCTGCTCCGTCTGCGGCAGCAGCTATGTCGATACCATGACCGAGGCACTTGGCCATGATTATCAGGCCGTTGTGACAGCTCCGACCTGCGACGCCATGGGCTACACGACCCACACCTGCACGCGCTGCGGCAACAGCTACGTCGACAGCTATACGCAGGCAGCGGATCACAGCTACACGAGCGAGGTGACAAAGCAGCCGACCTGCACGGAGGAGGGCGTTCGTACCTTCACCTGCACGAACTGCGGCAAGAGCTACACCGAGTCCATCCCGATGATCGCCCACAGCTATGAGGCGGTCAGGACGGAGCCGGACTGCACGCATATGGGCTACACGACCTATACCTGCTCTGCTTGCGGCGACAGCTACAAGGCCGATTTTGTGGATGCAGCGGGCCATGACTGCGAGGCGACGGTAGTCGCCCCGACCTGCGAGGGCTACGGCTACACGGAGAATCACTGCAAGCACTGCGACTACACCTACATCAGCGATATCCGTCAGCCGCTTGGCCATGACGACAAGCTGACCGGCGCGAAGGAAGCCACCTGCACGGAGCCGGGCTACACGGGCGACATGGTCTGCACGCGCTGCGGCGAGGTGCACAGTAAGGGCGAGGAAATCCCTGCTCTGGGCCACGACTACGGCGACTGGACGACGGTGAAGGAAGCCGATTGCTTCCACACTGGTCTGGAAGAGCGCAAGTGCGGCCGCTGCGGCGAGATCGAGCAGCACGAGACCACAGCAGAGACCTGCCTGAGCGAAGCCTACACGGATCTCGACCGGAATGGTTGGTATCACGAGTACGTTGACTGGGTGCTGAAAAACGGCGTGATGAACGGCGTCGGCGGCGGCCTGTTCGAGCCGAACGGCGAGACGACCCGCGCAATGCTGGTCATGGTGCTTTACCGTATGGCGGGCGCGCCGGACATGGCGGGCCGCGAGAGCAGCTTCACGGACGTGTCTGCCGACAGCTGGTATGGCGCGGCGGTGATCTGGGCCTCGGAGAACGGCATCGTTAACGGCGTCGGTGGCGGACTGTTTGATCCGGATGCTTCCCTCACGCGCGAGCAGATGGCTATGATGCTCTATCGCTTTGCGGGCTATCTCGGCAGCAATACCGAGAAGCGCGCCGACCTGAGCGCCTACGGAGATGCCGACGCGGTCAGCGCGGCCGCACAGGACGCCATGGCATGGGCCGTTGCAGAGGGCCTTGTCAATGGCCGCAGCGCAGCGGAGCTAGCGCCGAAGGCCGGTGCAACGCGCGCGGAGCTGGCGACGATCCTGTTCCGCTTTGCGGCGCTGCAGAACGCCTGAAGCAAATTACGCATAAGCAGCGAGCGAGTGCCCCGGGTTCTCCCGGGGCACTTTGTATGCGGCACATAGAAAAATCGGAAAAAGGCCTTGACAAAGGGGCCGACAGTCCCTATAATAGAAAGTAACCGAACGGTTACATAAACAGCCAGACGCAAAGACGCAGTGCTGATCGCAGGTCCGATCATGCGCTGCGTCTGCTTTTTGAGAGAAAGACTTTATGAACGCAATTCTTTATCCCACGAACACCGCAGCACTGCGCGTTATGCGCGGCAGCGCCGTGGGTATCCATGGGCGTCCTGCTGGCGGCCGTTGCCGCCGAAACGTCAAGAGCGCAATGAGAGAAAGGGGAAATTTACCATGAAGCTGTATTTTGGAAACGCCGTCACGACGGCAACGACACTGATGATCCTTGCTCTGCTGGGCTACATCGGCTTTTCCGTCTGGAACCGCGGCAATATCGCCTGCTGGGGCAGGAGAACGCTGCTCCTGCTGGTGTTCGGTCTGGTCGGCTGCTGCTTTGCGGCGGCGCGGGACGGGCTGGACAAGACCATCCAGCACACCATCGACGGCAGCTGCGCGCCGGGCGTGTTTCCGCTCGTCAGCGTTCCGACCGTCGTCGGCTGTGCCGGTGCGCTGCTGATCGTCGTCGCCGCGATCGCCACGCCGATCGCCAGAACGCAGAAAATGCGGGAGCTCTGGTTCTATGTAATGTCCGGCGGCGCGGTCCTGAAGATCGCCACCATGGAGATCGCGCGGCTCGTGCTCTGAGACCGCGCGGAGAATTCTTAGACTGTCAAAAAAGGTCTGTAAAGACTTTTTGACGAGCTGCATTCTGGCGGGAGACCTCCCGCCGTATGATCGGAAAGGAGAAGAAGCATGGAAAAGAAAAACGCATTTACGATCACGCGAGCCCGGCCGGAGGATGCCGCGGCGCTGCTGGACTACCTGAAGATCGTGGGCGGCGAGACGGACAACCTCAGCTTCGGCGCAGATGGCGTGCTGCTTGCGCCGGAGGAGGAGCAGGCCTATCTGCGCACACAGGTCGATTCGCCGGACCATGTGCAGTATCTTGCCAGGGTGGACGGCGAGCTCATCGGCATGGCCAGCCTGAACCGCAAGCCCGGCCGGATGCGCCACCGCGGCGTGTTCGGCATCAGCCTGAAGCGGGCGTGGTGGGGCTGCGGTGCGGCTTCAGCCCTGACGGAGGCCGTCCTTGCCTTTGCGCGGGAAAACGGCTTTGCCCAGCTCGATATCGAGGTGCGCAGCGACAATGTCCGCGCCATCCGGCTGTATGAAAAATTTGGCTTCCGGAAGCTGTGTACCTTCCCGGCCTTCTTCCGCATCGGCGGGCAGGACATTGATTTTGATGTGATGCTCCTGCAGCTGCCTCAAATCTGACTGCAGCGGCGTGCCCTTTCCGGGCGGTGACCCAGTGGAGACAGGCAGCGGCAGCAGCACAACGATTATGGATTTCATCTATGATAATCAGGGGCTGCCGTTCGCCTTGAATTATTCCACCAACAACGGCAGCAGCTTTACCACCTATTACTATGTCTTGAACCTGCAAGGCGATGTGGTCAAGTTGGTCGATGGCGGCGGCACGTCTGTGGCTTCCTATGCCTATGACGCATGGGGCAATATCCTTTCAAGCTCCGGCTCCAAGGCAGAAATCAACCCACTGCGTTACCGTGGATATTACTACGACACCGAGACAGGGTCCTACTATGTATCCAGCCGTTATTACGATCCTGAGGTTGGTCGGTGGATACACAGGTGACAGGCTTGCAAAAAGTACAGGTGGATTCTTCCGGCTCGTTATAGTATAATAAACGCCATCCCCAGAACCGAAAAACAGCACCCCGAAGCTATTTTTGTAACCTATTTGCCTTTTCCCATCGTTATATGGTTGAGGGCTCCTTGAGAGGAAGGAGAATATATGCTGATTCTATACATGAGCTTTATAGACGATGAAATACACCGCCGTCTATTTGAGGAAATATACATGACCTACCGGAAGCAGATGTTCCTTGTTGCCCGCGCCGTGTTGAGCAACGATTCCGATGCCGAGGACGCCGTCCACGATGTTTTTCTGAAGATTGCAAAAAGTCAAATGCAGAAAATTGGCAGCATCCAGGAGGCGGCGGATGTAAGAAGCTATCTGTTGAAGGCAGCTAAGCATCAGGCTATCGATCATTTACGCAAGCAGCAGCGTCAGCGGACTGTCATGAATGCGGAACGGGAGGATGCACTGAAAAGCATAGTGGAGCTATCAGATAACCAGCTTGTGGACATGATCAGCAATGGCATGGCATATGACTGCATCCTTCAAGTCATTGCGTCACTGGATGACATCTACAGGGACACCCTGTATGCCCACTTCGTGCTGGAGCTGTCCATACCGGAGACGGCAAGCTTGCTAAACTGTAAGACAGCAACAGCAAAGCAGCGGCTGGTTCGCGGAAAAAAGCTTTTGCAAAAGCAGCTATTGGAGGAGGAATAGATATGACCGATAACTTGCTAAAAACAGCCCTTCGGGAGGCCGCCTCACGAGAATTTGCAGGTATGCCGCAAAGCGACGGCGATATCACCTACACGTTCTCGCCTCGCTTTACCCGCAGGATGAATCGGCTTGCCAAGGCTGAGAAAAGTTGGCTCTGGCGTATGACAAGCACGGCCTCCAAGCGGGCTGCGGCAGCGGGTATTGCCATGATACTAATTGCCCTGACTGCTTGCAGCATTCCGGCCATTCGGGAGCCTGTGGCGGCCTTCTTCAAGGGGACCTATGAGAACTGCGTTCGCTTTTTTACCGGAAACGCCGGAGCTGACCGAATCGCGGAGCGTTATACTCTGACGGAATTGCCCGATGGATTTGAGGCGGTCTATACCGTGGATAATGACGCGAGCTTCACTGTGGTGTACCGAAATGAGGATGGAGAGGAGATTATACTGTCACAGAGCGTAGGCGCGGATTATTGGATTGACATAGATACCCAGCACGGAACGCTTACCGAAATCGACCTGTCCGGCGTCACTGTGACTCTCTATGAAGCCGATGGCTGCATGGTTGCCCTGTGGCAGCAGGATGGGTACGCATTCGATCTCACCATATACGGAGGCTTGGATCGGGAGCAAGTGCTCCGCCTGGTGAACTCCGTTCGACATCCATAACCTCACAGACCATACGGGGCCGCTGCCGATTTGTTTGCAGCGGCCCCGTCATCTTTTTTACAAAAGGCTGTAACCTGTTTCCGCAGCCGAGGCGTTGTATCGTATAGACAAGACAAGGAAATGAGGGATTATTATGGGAAAAAGAAAGGGAGAATGGCTGTCGTTTATGGCGCTGCTTCTGGTGTTCATGCTAACAACCTTGTTCTTTTATATGGTTTATACTATGCACTATGATTCCGCATCCGATGATTTTACCGGATTTACCGTGTTCGACTATCAAAGTGAACCTGGCGCACAGGTAAGGACAAAGCTTGGAACGCTGCGGGAGGATTTGGACGACTGGGCAAGACGAAATCAAGCTGTGGTTTTTTACAAGGGCTTTTCGTCTGCCGGAATTGCCGCTTTGGACTATGCGGGATGGTTCCAAAGAACCTGGCATACGTCCTTTGATGGCCGGGAAGCTAAGACCGCCCTCATCCAAAAAGAAAATGGAAACCTGTACACTTATACGGAGGGCGATACGCTGTTTCCCGGAACGTATAACTATCACATTCTCGGGGAATTTGATGGAAACCGCTCCCCCACCTTCCAAGGTGACGCATTCTTTTATTATCCGCTGGCAGATATTACCGATTTGCAAGGGCTGCTGTTCACAAACGTGGACAGCGGCGAGAGCCTTTCCGAATTAACAAGCATAGTCGAGAAAACCGGCAGGAGTATCGAATATCAGACCTACACCGACAGCAATTTGAATATCCTTGAAGTCCTGAAAAAGATGTTTATGGATGATTTCGTGTCCCGGTCTTTGCTGTTTGCCTTCCTCGGGCTGGTGTTCTGCGCCGTATTCGCAATGTCCATGATGTATCGGGAAAGCAACCGCTTCATGGTCATACACCACCTGTATGGCGCGGCCTATGCATACCTATTTGTAAGGCTTCTGCTTCGCCTGATGTGCATCGCGGTATTGGGAACGGGCCTTGGATATATCCTCGGACGAACGCAGCTTTACTTAATACATAGAGCGGCGTATCTGAATGTTGCCGTATTAAGCGGTGTATGCAACATCTTGTTTATATGTGCGGTTCATACAATATGTTTCCTAAATTGGAAGCGCAAGCATCGCGGAATGGAGGGGCGTTACTGATATGGTATGGAAGCAGATACTCAAAGACCTCCGAAAGGAATGGGCATGGGCCTTCTTTTACACCGTTGTGGCGACGATGATCGCCATGGCGATTCTGTATCTTTCGGTGAGCTTTTCCTCGGTGCAGAGGCAGTCAGCGGCCATTCGCTCCTTTATCCGTCAGAACGTGGTCATGTTTCAGATGAAAACCGTACAGATGGAGCCAAACCCGGAGGGCGCTGCGCCCGCAAACAGACAGCAGAAAAATCCCGATGCTGTTTTGGATTATTTGCAGCATAGCCTGTCCGCAGATGGAAAGGCCGGCAGCTTTGTCTTTGTTGGCAACGACGGCTATGTGGACAAAAAATATACACAGATACTGATCCTTTTCGGGCAGTACAGCACTCTGGCAGGGCTGCACTATGACGGGGATATGGCGCTCTTTGTTCCCGAAGCTCACCGTGAAGATGCAGGCGGCAGCGTTACGATATCGGGCAGGGAAATAGAGACTGTTGCCAATGCAGGAGTGCAATTTGATTTGTTCCATCCGCTGCATTACATAGAGCCGGACAATCCCCTGCTGTCCGACACCCTGATCCTTTGCACCAGGGACTTTCAAACGGTCAATAAGATGTTCCCATGGTGGGGGTTGAGCGGTGAGGTCTTTGGACGAATGGTTCTCGTAGATCCGTCCGATGCAGAAATTGAACAGCTCCAAAAATTGTTCTACGAGCAGAAAGGAATCCTGTATACAGGAATCTCCACAGAGGCTTTTACGCAGATAACCACCTCTGCTTCGATCCGCGCCTACAGGCTGTATATTCTGTTTTATCTTTTGTCTGGCGCTCTGCTGGTCATTCTTCTGATCTGCAATATCATTCGCATCATTGAAACCCATGTGGCAGAGTACACGGTGCACCACCTTTACGGTGCTCCGATCCGTACCATTCGGAGGCGGGTGGGCGGCTTCGTGCTGGTGCTGCATATCCTTCCAATCATCGGGATCGTATTTGTCATGTTCCGAAACGAAATGGCGCTGTGGTATGTTTTGCCGCTGTGCATGGCATTTGTTACCGGCTTGTGCCGGTTTGCGGCCGTGTACGCCGGAAAACGAATCGGGACAATGAATAGCTTGCAGAATCTAAGGAGGGACTACTGATGGCTTTATTATCTGTTCAAAACGTCAGCAAAACATTCAAGGACCACGACTACCGGGTTCACGCCGTCAGAAATGCTTCGCTGGAGGTTCATCGGGGCGAGATGATCGCCATCATCGGTCCCTCGGGAAGTGGAAAAACCACGCTTCTGAACCTAATGGGCATAGTTGTTGCGCCCGATTCCGGCGAGGTATATGTGGATGGGCAAAAGGCAAGCGATATGAGTGACGCCGTGCGATGCAGGATACGCAACCAATACTTCGGATACATCGTGCAGGACTTCGCCCTGATTGAGGAGGATACCTCCATGCAGAATATTCTTGTTCCAACGCTTTACAGCAAGCAAAAAAAGAGTTCAAAGGAGTATCGGGAGATCATCAACGGCATGGCGGAGAAATTGCAGATTGCGGATAAGCTGAAAAGCACCGTAAAACATCTGTCGGGCGGCGAACGGCAGCGGGTCGCCATCATTCGCAGCATGGTCAATGACCAGAAAATCATACTGGCGGATGAGCCGACCGGGTCGCTGGACAAGGACAATTCTGCCATCGTGATCCATTGCCTGCGTGAGCTGGCTCACGAGCTGCAAAGAGCCGTGGTGATCGTGACACATGATCCGGATGTTGCACGGCAGTGCGACAGGACGTTTCTTCTGGCCGACGGCAGCCTGACCCCGTGTGCATTGTAGCTTGCGAGGCTTTGGCAAGCAAGGCCTTTTGGAGCCAAAAGACACCAGGCGGAGACTCTGACGAGTCCCCGCCTTTTGCTGTGCGCCCGGTGAGCGCACGTGGTGAGCGCACGTTCTGTAGGGTGAAAGTCCCGAAGTCGCCCGGTAGCGGGAAGATTTAGCCAAAGGCAAGGGTGTCCGTCGTGAGGCGGAATCTGAAAAAAGCCGGATTTTAGGGGTTGAAAGGTCCCCTGATGGGCAAAACTCTGGCCTGACGAACAGAAATCGCATACAAGGCCGTAAATGAGGGTGAGTTTGCAGCACAAAACAAAGCCCAGTAGCTACACGGAATCGACTTCAAGAAAAAGACAATCACCATTCGTCATACGGTCACGCAGGTGACCATTGATGGCAAGAGCAAGATCATCCAGAAGGATCGCACAAAGACGAAGTCCAGCTACCGCAGCCTGCCCCTTGTCCCGCCGTTTGAGGAACTGCTGCACCGCCTGAAAGCAAAGCAGGAGCAAAACCGCAAGTTGTGCGGACGGGCGTACTGCATCAAGTACACCGACTATATCTATGTCAATGAGATCGGGGAACTGGTCAAGCCGGGCTATCTCACACAGCGCTTTCCCTATATTCTGGAGAAAAACGGACTGCGGAAGATACGCTATCACGATCTCCGACATAGCTGTGCAAGCCTGTTGTACGCAAACGGTGTAAGCCTGAAAGAAATTCAGGAGTGGTTGGGTCACAGCGATATTGCGACGACTTCCAACATCTATACGCACTTGAATTTCAGCTCGAAAGTGGCATCCGCCAATGCGATCATGGGTGTGTACCCCTCGCTGTAATGGTCGAACATCCCTCCAATGTCCCTCCGAAAAGCAGCCGAAAACTGACCTGAAATGGCCGGTTTTCGGCTGTGAGAGGGATCGATACATAAGGCTGACAACGCAAAAGAAAAAGCTCGCAAACCCAGTCATATCAAGGGTTTGCGAGCCTTTAAGGGGTGGTGCCGGTGGCGGGGGTCGAACCCGCACGGGTTATTAGCCCAACGGATTTTGAGTCCGCCTCGTCTGCCAATTCCAACACACCGGCCGATATAGTCTGACCGCGCAGGGATCAGTATCCCTTCATCTGCGCGGAAAGATGCTTGGAGAGAACGGCGAGCGAGGTCGCCATGTTTTCGTTCTGGACGAGGATCTGCGGCGGGACATCGAGGTGCGTCGGCGCGAAGTTCCAGATGGCCTTGATGCCGTTGCGGATCAGCAGGTCGCACACGCCCTGCGCGGCGGCGGCCGGGACTGTCAGGATGCCGATGAGGATCTTCCGGCGGCTGCACAGATCCTCCAGCGCGGAGAGCGGAAGGACGGGCTTGCCGCTGGCGTCCGTCCCGGCGACGGAGGCGTCGGAGTCAAAGGCTGCGACGATATTCAGGCCGTATTCCGAAAAGCCGCTGTAGCCCAGAAGCGCGCGGCCGAGCTTACCCGCGCCGATGAGCACGGCGTCGTTCGTATTATCATACCCGAGGAACTGCTCGATATCCTCGACCAGACCAAGGCGCTGATAGCCGATCTTGGGGCGGCCGCCGTCCGAGACCAGCGCGAGGTCCTTGCGGACCTGCACTTCGCCCATGTTCAGTGCGGCTGCCAGCGTTGTGGCGGAGATGTTTTCCGGCGCGTCTTCCGGCAGCGATTTCAGGTAGGACAGATAGACCGGCAGACGTTTTAACACGGAATTGGAAATTTTCTGCGCCACATTCTCAACCTCGTTTCTCTCATGTACCGGAATATTATAACAGATTTTGACCGGTATTGCAAATCCTTTTTCATCCTTCCGGGAAAACATTTCAAAATGAGGATTGCAATTCCGGGCTGCATCTGCTATAATATCTATTACCATGCAGGGTTCGTACATCGGTAGTACAGCGGCTTCCCAAGCCGCTGAGGCGGGTTCGACTCCCGTACCCTGCTCCAGTTCGGAGCAAGCCAGTCGGCTTGCTCCTTTTTGTTTTTGGGGGCTTGCACAAGCGCCTGAATTCTGGTATGCTGGGGGCAGGAGGTGGGAGCATGAGACTGGCGCTGGCCTCGCAGCCGGTAAGAAACGGCGACGTGGCATGGAACGTGCGGTGCATGGAGGATGTACTCCGCGCCTGCAGCGGGAGAGCAGATACGGTCGTATTCGGCGAATCGGTCCTGCAGGGCTTTGACTGCCTGCGCTGGGACTATGCGCGCGACTGCACCGTGGCGGCCGCATGGACGGACGAGCCGGTGCGGCATCTGCAGGCCGCGGCGCGGGAAAACGGCGCGGCGGTGTCGTTCGGCATGATCGAGCGCGCGGCAGATGGGCTTTACAGCAGTCAGGTCTTCCTCGGCGCGGACGGGCGACTCATCGACGTGTTCCGCCGCGTGAGCGTCGGCTGGAAGGACGTGCGCCGTACGGACGGGCATTACCGCGAGGGCGATGGCTTCCACCTGTTTTCCTACGGCGGCATACGCTTCGCCACGGCGCTGTGCGGCGACCTCTGGACGCCGGGCAAACCGGAGGAGTTGGCGGCGCTCGGCGCGGATGCCGTGCTCTGGCCGGTCTGGTGCGATTACCCGGCGGCGGAGTGGAACGAACAGGTCAAGCTCGAATATGCCGCGCAGGCCTCGCGCTGCGGCTGCCCGGTGCTGCTTGTGAATCCGTTCTGCGTCGATCCGGCTGCACCGGACGCGGCAACGGGCGGCGCGGCCTGTTTCTCAGGCGGCAGGATCGTCTGCGAAGCCCCGGCAGGGGAGAGCGGCATTTTGTTTGTGGAACTGTAAAACGGGAGGGAAGACCATGCAGGACATTCAGATCGGGCGGGTATACCGCCATTTTAAGGGAGACTACTACCTTGTGGAGGGCGTCGCGCAGCATTCGGAGACCGGCGAGCCCTATGTCATCTATCGCAAGCTCTACGGCGACGGTGGCCTGTGGATCCGGCCGCTTGCCATGTTTCTCAGCCCGGTAGACCGGGAAAAGTACCCCGACGCGCAGCAGGATGAGCGTTTTGCGCTGCAGGAGATCCAAAGCGTAAACCACAAATAATAAAGATTGGGGAGTGTGTCATGGACAAGACGGAACGGACGATCGCAAAAGTGACAAATGCCGGACGAATTCTCAGCAGGATTGCATGGATTTTTGACCTCATCGCCTGCGGATGCAGTGCCTTCCTCATTCTGGCGGCGCTGCTCTGGTGGAATACCCGCCCGGACCTGTTTACCGGGTATGCCAGCCAGACAGGTGCGCTGTTGATATGCGCCGGTGATCTGATCGGCTGCGCTGGCTCTGCGGTGCTGGCGTACTTCGCCCGGCAGCATTTTGCGCATGCGCTGGAGGCGCAGACGCCGTTTACCCTGCGCGGGGCGGCGGAGCAGAAACGGCTCGGCATCCTGATCCTGTGCATTTCGCCTGCCACGATGGTGCTGCGGGTCGCGTTGTCCGCGGCGTTCTCCGCGGAGTTTATGCCGGAGCGGCTGGCAGGGATGATCGTAGCGGACGGGGGCATGCTTGCGTTGGGCGTGATGTTTCTCGTGCTGTCGCTCGTGTGCCGCTACGGTGCAGAGCGGGAGGCAATGAAGCAGGAATAAGACAGTCAAAACCTCCGGCTTGGCCGGAGGTTTTGACTTGGGCAACCAATGCAGCGCCGCGGAGCGAAAGCCCCGCGGCGCGTATTTTTGGGTTCATTCCTGCGCCGGTTCAAACCGGAGCACATCCGCACCGATGTCCAGCACATCCTCGCCGGAGAAGGCACAGAGCTGTAAAGAGCCGAAGGATGGCTCGATCGACCAGACGGCCGTGAGCTCATTGCCATCCGGCTGCGTCAGAGAGCAGGCGCAGAGGAGGCCGCCGTCTCCCATGCCGAGCACGGTAAGCGCGCCGGTCGAGGTAACGCGGCTGCCCTGCCGCGCTTCCTCCAGCGTGCAGGCCCCGCCCTCGCCGAAGCGGAGGCGGAATGCATCGCCGTCCCGGTTCGCCTCCCAAGCGCCGGAGAGGATGGCGGAAAAACCGCTCTCCACGCTCTGCACCAGCGGCAGGAGGTCATGTTTTGCGCCGTCTGCGTCCACGGCATAGGCTGTGCCGTTTCCCGCCTCCAGCGATGTGATGCCGGAAAGACCGTAGAGCGGACCCATACTGCAGAATGTCTCAAAGCGGGAACAGGCCGCAATATTCACAGCCTCGACGAAGCCGCCTGCCGTGAGGGCAAACACATAGGCGTCCGGCCCAATGTTGGCAGCCAGCAGGGCGGTGTAGTCGGCATAGCAGCCGGAAACAGGATAGTTTTTCCCGGAGCTTTCGAAGGAGACCTGCAGCCCGGTCCCGTCGAGCGTAATGGCAGCCCAGACATCACTGGAATTGGACTGGATGGGCGCTCCGGTCCCGGCCTCTTTGGAGCCGAACGAGACCGTCAGAGGCGTCATATACCATCCTGCCCCGGCGATGGAGCCGATGGAAGGGAAGATGCGCAGCGAGCCGTCCTCATTCGGCAGAAAGGGGACGGGATCGCTCTTCCCGGCGGCCGCGACCGTCATGGCGCGCAGCTGCAGCAGATAGGCTGCCCCGCCGCCGATCGCAGGATCGAACCCGGCATACTGGCGGTCGAATGCCTGCGCGGCCGCACGGCGGACGGCTGTGGTATAGTCGTCTATGGAGATGCCGAGGCGCCGCAGCATATGCGCGGAATCAAGCTCGATGCTGTTGGCACAGTCGAAGTGGTAGATGTAGTAGTGCGAGGTCCCCTCGGCGTATTCGACGATGACGGCCAGCGAAACGATGCTGTCCGTCCAGACCCGCTCCCAGCGGACGGCGCACAGCTCGGCGGGCGTATTCTGCGCGATGGCCGTCTCCATGGCGGTGACGAAGCCAAAAAGATCACGGTGAATTTTTGAGTTCAGCTCCTCAGCCGCAGGCGTATCCAGCAGCAGGCGGGGCAAATGCAGGGAATAGCTCCATTCGGAGCCCCAGGCGTCGGTGAACGTGCCTTCGTTCGTGTAAGCCTCGCCGAGCACGCTGTCGTCGAACGTCGGCGCGGGCTCCTCCGTCGGCGCGGTCGTTGCAGGCGGGGCGGACGGCTCGGAGGGAACGGCCGTCTCACCGCTCGGGGAGACCGGCAGTAGGGGCGAACAGCCCATCAGAAATGCCGCAAGGATGGCGGCAAACAGAAAAATGCGGAACGTGCGTTTCATGTCGGGACCTCCTTGTGTCGTGGTGTGGGAGCCGCGGCTCCGTTGTCGTTTTCTGGGGGATATCTCTGCTCCCAGTATATCAGTGAAAAGAACGAAAATCAAGCGTTATGCAGAAATTCAGAAAAACCGTATCATTGTCATACGTTATGGCGGAGGATCCCGATATGGGACCCCGTATCATCGTATTTCGTGCCCTGTGCATAGAAAAATCGCTCCTGACCGAAATGATCAGGAGCGATTTTTTGTGAAATTATTTTATTTTTTGAGCGCCTCTTCGACAGCAACCGCGACGGCGACGGTAGCGCCGACCATGGGAGAGAAATGCTGGGACAGCATTTCGGAAGGGATCGAAGCGAACCGCCGGTGGCGGTTCGCCACATTACCCATGGGAGCGGGGAAGAAACAAATTACTTCTTGAGTGCCTCTTCGACTGCAACCGCGACGGCGACGGTAGCGCCGACCATGGGGTTGTTGCCCATGCCCAGGAAGCCCATCATCTCGACGTGAGCCGGGACAGAGGAGGAACCTGCGAACTGCGCATCGGAGTGCATGCGGCCCATGGTATCGGTCATGCCGTAGGAAGCGGGACCGGCGGCCATGTTATCCGGATGCAGCGTACGGCCCGTGCCGCCGCCGGAAGCGACGGAGAAGTACTTCTTGCCCTGCTCGATGCACTCCTTCTTGTAGGTGCCTGCGACCGGGTGCTGGAAGCGGGTCGGGTTCGTGGAATTGCCGGTGATGGAGACATCGACACCCTCGTGATGCATGATGGCAACGCCCTCGCGGACATCGTCAGCACCGTAGCAGCGGACATCGGCGCGCTCACCCTCGGAGTAGCGGATCTCGTTGACGATCTTCAGCTCGCCGGTGTAGTAGTCGAACTTCGTCTGCACATAGGTGAAGCCGTTGATGCGGGAGATGATCTGAGCGGCATCCTTGCCGAGGCCGTTCAGGATGACGCGCAGCGGGGTCTTGCGTGCCTTGTTGGCGTTGCGGACGATGCCGATGGCGCCTTCGGCGGCGGCGAAGGACTCGTGGCCGGCCAGGAACGCGAAGCACTTGGACTCCTCGCTCAGCAGCATGGCGCCGAGGTTGCCGTGGCCAAGGCCGACCTTGCGGTCTTCGGCGACGGAGCCGTCGATGCAGAAGGACTGCAGGCCTTCGCCGATCTTCTTGGCGGCTTCGGCGGCGGTGGTGACACCGGACTTCAGCGCGATGGCTGCGCCGACGGTGTAAGCCCAGCAGGCGTTCTCGAAGCAGATGGGCTGGATGCCCTTGACGATCTCATACGGATCGAAGCCCTTCGCCTTGCACAGCTCGCGGCACTCCTCGACGGAGCCGATGCCATACTGCGCAAGAACGCCGTTGATCTTGTCGATTCTTCTTTCGTAACTTTCAAACAAAGCCATGGTGCGCTCCTCCTCTTATTCCTGACGCGGGTCGATGTACTTCGCGGCGTTGTCGAACTGGCCGTAGTGACCCTTGGCCTTCTCCATTGCCGTGGCGGGCTCATCACCCTTCTTGATGAAGTCCATCATCTTGCCGAGGTTGATGAATTCGTAGCCGACGATCTCGTCGAGCTTGTTGAGCGCGACGCGGGTGACATAGCCCTCGGCCATCTCCAGATAGCGCGGGCCCTTCGCCTTCGTGGCGAACATCGTGCCGACCTGGCTGCGCAGGCCCTTGCCGAGGTCTTCCATGGAAGCGCCGACGGACAGGCCGTTCTCGGAGAACGCGCTCTGGGTGCGGCCGTAGACGATCTGCAGGAACAGCTCACGCATGGCGGTGTTGATGGCGTCGCAGACGAGGTCGGTGTTCAGAGCTTCGAGGATGGTCTTGCCGATGAGGATCTCAGAAGCCATGGCGGCGGAATGCGTCATGCCGGAGCAGCCGATGGTCTCGACGAGAGCTTCCTCGATGACGCCGTTCTTCACGTTGAGGGTGAGCTTGCAGGCGCCCTGCTGCGGCGCGCACCAGCCGACACCATGCGTAAAGCCGGAAATGTCGCTGATCTCCTTCGCCTGGACCCACTTGCCTTCCTCGGGAATGGGCGCCGGGCCATGGTATGCACCCTTTGCAACCGGGCACATATGCTGTACTTCAGTCGTGTAAATCATTGCAAAAATCCTTTCCATTGTTTGCTTGCGTCTGCGGGCAGGCGCAAAAAAATGACGATTTTCCCGCCGGGCAGCGGGAAGTCCGCAGCAAAACGCAACTCGCGGATTCTAACCGTATTATACCGATATTCTTGCGGAATGTCAACGTGGATTTCGACAGGCTTCCGGACAAAATGCCGCCATGCGGCACGGTTTCCCCGGACAAATTCCACAAAAGCCGAAAAAACTGCTGCATGCGCGGGGCATGCAGCAGAATGGGACCCGAAATATTATTGGCCTGCGCCATCGCCGCCGTAGAGCCAGGCGTTCGGCAGCATGCGGGACGTGATGCTGGTGTTGGAGCACTTCGTCACATACTCGCCGTCGTACCACAGAACGGCGCTCGTGCCGCCGTCCAGATTCAGGGCCTGATAGGCCTTGTGGCGCATGAGGATGTCGGTGCAGGTCTCGATCGTTGTGCCGTAGGAGCGGGTCGGCATACGCCCCTCGATGACAAGCATGAGGATCTCCTTCTTCTCGGACTGACCGATGCAGGCGCGCGGCTGGATGCCGTTGAAGGCCTCGTAGTTCTCCACGGCGGGTTCGCCGTCCACAACGAGGGCGGGCCAGAATTCCACGGCGTCCGTCGTGTCGGCTGCGACCGGTGCGGAGGCATCCGTGACGTATAGGAGGTTGCTCTCGCGCAGCTCGACGCGCTTGTAGCCGGTGACGACATAGTGCTCGCCGTAGCTCTCACCCTGCGACATGGCATAGCCCGCGAGCTCACCACCGGAGCCGTTGCCGTCCGGATCGATGAAGCCGCTGCCCGTCATGCCGAGCACGGCGTCGTGCGCTGAGGCGATGGCCTCGAGCTGCTGGCCCCAGCTGCCGATATAGGCGGAAGGCGCGTTATACAGCTGCGAAGGATCCTTGGCGATGGCGAGCACGCCCTGATAGCCGCTGCCCTCCACGCGGACGAGCAGGATCTTGTTCTTTGCGTCGACGGCGAGCACCCGCTCGCCCATGGCGGTGTAGATATCGGTGCCGTCGTCATTCAGACCGGCTTCATTGATATAGATGTTGTCCCAGCCGTTGGCAGTCACATCGGGATGGGCGCTGACGTAGTCCTCAAACGAAATGCGGTCCAGCTCCCAGAACAGCTCATAGAAGCGCTCTTCGTCCGTCTGGGACGCCGGCTCCGTCGGGGCGACGGTCTCACCGTTCTTGTCTGTGGCATCCGAGGCGGAGATCTTGTCCCAGGTACTGATCTTGCCCTCCTGATCCTTGCGGGCCTGATCCTGACGGGCTATGACCTCGTCGATCATATAGGAAGGCAGGAACCATTTGGCAAGCCACTGGTGGGAGAGCGTGTTCATGGCGGTCTCAATATAGGCCTCACGGAGCGACTTGATCGCCGGGATATCCGTGAAGACCACAAAGCAGTACAGCCCCTCCAGTGCCAGGACGATCGTCAGCAGCACGGCGGCCACACGCAGACCACGGTTCGGTTTTTTCGCCTTTTTCCGGCGTTTCTGCGCCTGCTCGGAAGGATCCGGTTCGTATTGCCGATCGCGGGGATCGGCTTCGTTGCGTTTGATGGCGCATTCCTCCTTTTGGACATTTTTCCTACATTCTAGCACATCCGGCAGACGGAGTAAATACGGGAAGTTTTGCGTTTTTGTGAATTTTTCGATGCCTCCGTGCCGATGTACAACGATTTGACGGGAAAACGGCCGAAATGTTCGGCATGCCGCCACCAAATTTTCGGGGCTGCCGGTTTATTTCTGTGCGGGGCGGAGATAGGACTCCGTGCTGACCTCTCCCGCCAGAATGCGGCGGTAGTCCGCCAGATTGCGCTTGAGCAGATTGGGCGTGTCCAGCTCATAGGGACAGCGGCTCTTGCACTGGCCGCAGCCGAGGCAGTGCTCGATCTTCTCCATTTCGGCCTGCATGGCGGGGGCCAGCCAGCTCTCGGACGGCGCGCGGCGGATCATCAGGGAGATGCGCGCGCACTGGTTGATCTGAATCCCGGCCGGGCAGGGCAGACAGTAGCCGCAGCCGCGGCAGAATTCGCCGGTCAGCTCGCTGCGCTCCTTCTCGATAAAGCTGCGCAGCTCCGGCGTCAGCGAGGCGGGAGTCCGGAAGAAGCCGAGCCACTGCTCCAGCTCCTCCGGGCGCTGGATGCCCCAGATGGGAAGCACGTTGTCATACTGCGCGATGTAGGCAAAGGCGGCGTCGGCGTTCGTGACGAGACCGCCTGCCAGCGCCTTCATGGCGATCAGGCCCATGTTTGCTTTGCGGCAGCTCTCGGCCAGCGCTGCCTCGCGCGGCGTGGAGAGATAGCTGAAGGGATATTGCAGCGTTTCATAGAGACCGGAGGCGATGATGTCCTCTGCAACGCCGATCTTGTGCGCCGTGATGCCGATGTGGCGGATCTTGCCCTGCGCCTTTGCCTCGAGCATGGCCTCGTACATGCCGGTACCGTCGCCGGGACGGTAGCACTGACCGGCCATGTGGAATTGGTAGATATCGATGTAGTCGCGCTGCAGCAGGCACAGGGACGTCTCCAGATCGGCCCGGAGGGCCTCGGGCGTCCCGGCGGCGGTCTTTGTGGCAACATACAGGCCGTCCCACTGCCCGCCGAAGGCGAGGCCGAGCTTTTCCTCGCTGTCCGTATAGGCGCGGGCTGTGTCGAAGAAGCGCATGCCGCCCTCGCGGGCGCGGCGGAGCAGGCGGACGGCCTCGTCCGCGCTCACGCGCTGGATGGGAAGCGCGCCAAAGGCGTTCTGCGGAACGGTGATGCCGGTTGCGCCGAGTGTGATCTGTTTCATATCGGTTCCTCCTTGTCGGGATTTGATTTTGGATCGAGGGCGCGCAGCGGGCTTTCCTGCCCGGCCGCGTGGCGGGCCTCCTCGCGCAGGCGGCGCAGAACGGCGGCGATCTCGCCGTTCGTCCGCTCGAGCTCGCGCTCCAGCTCTGCGGCGGAGACGCGCAGCACGCCGCTGCGCAGGGCGGAGAGCTGGATGAGCGCGTCGGACGTCGCCACGCGGACGGCGTAGTTTTTGCCGATCTTGCCGACGAGCGTTTCGATATAGAGGTCGGCGCTCTCATCCTCCTGCGTGTAGACGACGCGCAGATTATTGTGGCGGCTGCGGGAGCCGGTGCCGCCCCTGACGCGGTAGCTGTCGAACACGACGATGAGTTCGCAGGGGTGGAAGCCGCAGTAATTGCTCAGAAGGTCCAGCAGGCGCTCGCGAGCGCCGCTGAGATCATATCCCGCCTGCTCACGCAGCCCGTCCCACGCAAAGATCATGTTGTAGCCGTCTACGATGAGGTATTCTTTCCGGCGGGGCGGCAGGGTGACGGCGGCCTCGGCCTTTGCGGCGGGTGGCCGGTACAGCGGTGTCTTCTGCGGGCCGAATTCCCGCTCGATGATGCGCTGCAGCTCCTTTTCATCCAGATCGAGGTTCTGTGTGCGGACGCGCGGCGCAGCGGCGGGCGCGGCTGCGGGCTTCGGCCGCAGGACAGATTCAAGGTGCATGTTCTCCTCGACCTGATCCCACGGGATGGTGATGCCCGCGCCGTGGGAGCAGAAAACGGAATCCGGCGTATTTTCAAGGTCGGCCGCCGGATCATAGGCCAGCGCAGTCACGACGGCTTCGGTGTTATGGCAGGGAAAATAGCCTGCGACCTCACAGCTCAGCCGCCCGCGGCCGCGGGTATAGGCGGCCACATCCCGCGCGTAGTCGCGAAGCTCGGAGACGGGCGCGCGGCCCTGCAGCAGCGTGCCGCCCGGCGTTTCGACCGGAGGATCAAAGCTGCCGCTCTTTGCGCGGATGTCAGAAATGGCCCGGCCGATCTGTTCGGGCGGAACGGTCAGGCGGAAGGCGTAATACGGCTCAAGCAGGATGCTCTCGGCCTTCATCAGGCCCTGCCGCACGGCGCGGTAGGTCGCCTGCCGGAAGTCGCCGCCCTCCGTGTGCTTCAGATGGGCGCGCCCGGCGGCCAGCGTGATGCGCAGGTCCGTGACGGGGGAGCCGGTCAGCACGCCGAGATGCTGCTTTTCCTGCAGATGCGTCAGGATGAGGCGCTGCCAGTTCCGGTCCAGCACGTCCTCGCTGCAGACGGTGTCGAACACGAGACCGCTGCCCTGCGGCAGGGGAGCGAGGATCAGGTGGACCTCGGCATAGTGCCGCAGCGGCTCAAAATGGCCGACACCCTCGACGGGCGCGGCGATGGTCTCGCGGTAGGAGATGCGGCCGGTGTCGAACGTGACGTCCCAGCCGAAGCGCATGCGGATGAGGCTCTGCAGGATCTCCAGCTGCACCGCGCCTATGAGCTGCACGCGAATTTCGCGCAGGCGGGCATCCCAGACCATGCGCAGCTGCGGCTCCTCCTCCTCGAGCAGGCGGAGCTTCGGCAGCGCCAGCTGCGGGTCGAGGTCGGCGGGCAGACGGATGCAGTAGCTCATCACGGGCTCCAGCGCCGCGCCGCGGTCCGGGGCGGCATCGCCGAGTGTATCTCCGGCCAGCAGGCCGCTCAGGCCGAGCGCGGCGCAGACGTCTCCGGCCGGGACCTGCTGCACGGCCTCGAATTCCGCGCCGGAATACAGGCGCAGCTGCGTGACCTTCGCCTCCAGCGGCTCGCCGTCCGGGCGATGGCAGCGCACGGCGGAGCGGACGGAAAGCGTGCCGCCCGTGACCTTCAGAAACGTCAGGCGATTGCCCTGCGGATCGTGGGCGATCTGATAGACGCGGGCCGAAAGCTCCGCGGGATAGACAGGCACGGGCGCAAGACGCTCCAGCGCCCGCAGCAGCTCGTCGATGCCGTCAAGCTGCCGCGCCGAGCCGAACAGGCAGGGGAACAGCTCCCGCTTTGCCACGGCCTCCGCGGTCAGCGCGTCGTCCAGCGTACCGGTGTTCAGAAAGTGCTCCAGCAGGGCCTCGGAGCTGAGGGCGACGGACTCGGCGTCGTCCAGCGCGGCACAGCGGTCGCTGAGCGCGGTGCGCGCATCGGCCAGCAGGGCGGCGCGGTCTGCGCCGGGCAGGTCCATTTTATTGAAGAACAGGACGACGGGCACGCCGTAGTGCTGCAGCAGCCGCCAGAGCGTCAGCGTGTGGCCCTGCACGCCGTCCGTGCCGCTGACGAGCAGCAGCGCGCAGTCGATGACGGGCATGACGCGCTCGGCCTCCGGCGCAAAATCGGCGTGGCCCGGCGTGTCGAGCAGGGTGACGGCGAGACGCTCCGTTTCAAAGCGCGCCTGCTTGGAAAAGATCGTGATGCCGCGCGCCCGCTCCAGCTCGTGCGTGTCGAGATGGGCGTCGCCGTGATCGACGCGGCCGAGCGTGCGCAGTGCGCCGGTCTTGTAGAGCAGCGCCTCGGAAAGCGTGGTCTTCCCGGCGTCCACCTGAGCAAAAATGCCGAGCACGAGCCGCCGCTTTCCGCCCTTTTGCGCCTCCATGCGCAGCACCTCCCTGTTTTTGTCGAATCATTTCAAATTAGTATACCACAGGAAGCCGGACTTCGCAACTGCCCGCGATTTGCCCTCTTGAAACCTGCCGCGGAATCCGGTATACTATGCTCATCCAAGCAACAAATTACTAATACCAAGGGGGACAAGACCATGTTCCAGCTCAGACCTTATTTTCCGCCTGATTTTTCCGAGCAGCGCTTCCAGAACGCGCCGGATGCCGTCTGCGTGCCCGCCCCGTTTGACGGCGTTGCGCCGGAGCATTACCACGCCATGAGCATTTTCCCCGAGTATTTCAAGGTGAACGGCCAGTGGCTCCTTGCAGAGGAAAGCCGCATGGACTGCGTTGCCGTGTATGAAAACGGCCGCATTATCGTCCGCGAGTTCCGCCTGCTGCGCAAGGGCGATCTGGTGTTCACCGGCCGGACCGAGGATGCCACGGACGGCATCTATGTGCACCCGAACGGCTTCCGCGAGGAGGAGAAGGAAAAGGAGACGTTTGCCTTCCGCCAGAACCGCTCGCGTGAGACGGCCTTCTCCCGCGATTATGACGAGCTGTATGACCTGCTGCGCCACGAGCGTGACCACGGCAAAATCGTCTGGGTCATGGGCCCGGCCTTCGCCTTTGACCATGACGCCCGCGCGGCCATGGCCAAGCTGATCGAAAACGGCTATGTCCACGCCATTCTGGCGGGCAACGCGCTGGCCACGCACGATCTGGAGGCTGCCTACCTTAAGACGGCGCTCGGGCAGGACATCTACACGCAGCGCTCCGTGCCGAACGGCCACTATCATCATCTTGACACCATCAACCGTGTGCGCTATCACGGCAGCATCGTGAGCTTCATCCAAAACGAAAACATCCACGACGGCATCATCTACAGCTGCGAAAAGTGCGGCGTTCCCTATGTGCTCGGCGGCTCCATCCGCGATGACGGCCCGCTGCCTCCGGTCTACGGCGACGTCTATGCGGCGCAGAACGCCATGCGCGACCAGATCCGCGGCGCAACGACCGTCATCAGCATGGCGACGATGCTCCACACCATCGCCACGGGCAACATGACGCCCTCGTTCCGCGTTCTGCCGGACGGCACGGTGCGGCAGGTGTATTTCTACTGCGTCGACGTGTCGGAATTCGTGGTGAACAAGCTGGCTGACCGCGGCAGCCTGTCCGCCCGCGGCATCGTGACGAATGTGCAGGACTTCGTTGTGAATTTACAAAAGGGCCTTGGACTCTAAAAGACTGTTGGGAAAGCCCTTTGGGCTTTCCCAACAAAAAGATCGCAGTCCGCTGCGCGCACAAATCGTCCGCCAAAGGCGGGCGATTTGCACACTGGCGGACTGAGCGGTATTTTCTCCGATGTACACGCCGCCGGAGAAAATGATCTTATTTTTTTTCGCCGCCTGCGGGCAGCGAACTCTGCGAGGCTTTTGATACGCTGCGCAGGCAGCCGGTGCGTCAACGAGACTTCTTTTTTCCTGTCTTTGCCGGAAGCGCTTCTTCGGCCTTGGCCGCTTTCTTTTCTGCGGCGGCCTGCCGGACCTTTTCGGCCAGCGGGGCAAGCTGCGCCAGCAGCGATTTTTCTTCCTTTGCGGGCTGCTCGAGCGTCAGCACCTGCACCTCCTGCCCACACACGGCCAGGAAGGCGACCGGCGTCTTTGCCAGCCTCGCGCCGCTGCCTGCCGCAGCGGCGTCATTGCGCGTGCGTGCGGGCAGATCACTCCCGCCGCCTGCAAAGCCGCAGGAGATGCTGCTGACGGGAATGAGCGTGACGTCGCCGACGTGCAGCGGTTCGCCCGCAACGGACTGCGAATCCGCAAGGGCCTGCGTGCGGTCGGCGGTGAATTCCAATACTTTCAGAAGCTCTTTCATGACGCTCCTCCTTATTTATAAGGTATTGCGGACATTCTCCGCCAGCAGATGGAAGAAGGCCCGCACGATGAGAATAGCGCGAAGCGAGAATTTTGCGGAAAATTCGACGTTCGTCTGCGGCTCCTCCGTGCAGGTCACGGCGATGTCCGGTCTGCGAAAGCGGATGGCGGACTGCAGCAGCCCGAGCACGGGATACAGCGCCGCGCACACCATGCCGTAGTCCAGCGCCGCATCGGCAGGATCGCCCGCGCCGACGGCGATGTGCAGGGAAAAGCGGCGGAACGTGCCGCGGTGCAGCAGCCAGAACACGCGCCCGAGCAGGGTGCGCAGCACAGCGCCGAGCTCACACAGCGTGGCGGCAACACCCTTGGCAGAGACGGCGCTGCGTGCGTTGGCCGTGCTGCTGACGTCGCGCAGACCGAGCAGCGTGAAGACCTGCTCCATAAGCTTTTCGTTCGGCTCGCTGTCCGGGCGGATGGTCAGGAACGTATAGCGGGCGTAAAACGAAAACCCCGCCTCCGGCGTAAAGGCAAGATAGATATGCAGCGGAAGCAGCAGGAGCAGCGCGAGGAACGCGCACAGCCCCAGCAGGATCCAGAGTGCCAGCATGGCGCGCCTCCTGTCTGTCGATGCTTTTTTCAGATCCTCTGATCTGGTTTTATTATAATGCAGCCACCCGGTTTTTACAAGCGGGAATCGAAAACGGCTGCGCGGGAAAGGAGAAAAATCGGATGGAACAGTGCTTTTCCGGCTACTGCCGCGCGCTCGATGCGTCGCGCGTTGTGATGGCCGACACGGACGACGGTGCCGTGGACTGCGATTTCCCGGCGTGCCTCCATGCGCCGGTGTGCAAAATTGCCGCGGAATTGCGCGAGTTTTTGGGCGAAATGGTGGAAGAGCCTGCGGAACAGACGGGAGAAAAGTGAATTTTCTCCGGACTTCAGAAAAAATTCCGGCAAAACGTGCAAAAAAGATTGACTATTTCGCTTCATTCTGCTATAATTCATGATTGCGTGAGCATGCAAACCGAGCAATCCGGAGGTGTAAAACGGTGCTCGAAGAACTCAACTATGCAGCGCGGATCGTCGGAGTCAAGCAGCTCCGCCGGGCACTTGCCGACGGCAGAGTGCGCAAGGTCTTCCTTGCGGACGATGCGGATCCCGCGCTGACTGACCCCATCCGCGAGGCATGCACGCTCGCCGGTATCCCGGTCGAGACGGCTGCGTCCGCCCGTCAGCTCGGGCAGGCCTGCGGCATTTCCGTGGCGGCTACCGCTGCCGGGGTCATCTGATCTCGTTATCTGCGGAATATTTCCAGATATTCCGGGATAAGATAAACGCTGCAAAGCAGCAGATTTTTGCAAGAAAGGAGAACATCATGCCTACTTTTAATCAGCTGGTCAGAAAGGGCAGAGAGCAGGCGACCTACAAGTCCACCGCACCTGCACTGCAGAAGGGCCTCAACACCCTGAAGAACCGTGCCACCGACCTGTCTTCTCCCCAGAAGAGAGGCGTCTGCACCGCAGTCAGAACCACCACCCCGAAGAAGCCGAACTCCGCTCTGCGTAAGATCGCGCGTGTCCGCCTGACGAACGGCTACGAAGTGTCCGCTTATATCCCCGGTGTCGGCCACAACCTGCAGGAGCACTCCGTCGTTCTGATCCGCGGCGGCCGTGTCAAGGACCTCCCCGGCGTGCGTTACCACATCATCCGCGGTACGCTCGATACCCAGGGTGTGAATGGCCGTATGCAGGCCCGTTCCAAGTACGGTCAGAAGCGTCCGAAGGCCAAGAAGAAGTAATTCCCCGTGCCGCAAGGCATCCCGCCTTGCCATGATGTTCTTGAAAATACGTTTTTGGGAATCTCTGGCACGGCACCAACAGTAGCAAGGGCTATTGAAGTACCTATGAAATCATTTTTTTATGAAGGAGGGAAGCGAAGTGCCCAGAAGAGGTAATGTTCCCAAGAGAGAGGTCCTTCCGGATCCTGTCTATAATTCCACTCTGGTGACTAAGCTCGTCAACAGCGTCATGCTCGACGGCAAGAAGGGCGTTGCCCAGCGCGTCGTCTATGACGCATTCCAGATCGTCGAGACCAAGACCGGCAAGAACGGTCTGGACGCTTTCCAGCAGGCTATGGAAAACATCATGCCTTCCCTGGAAATCAAGTCCCGCCGCGTGGGCGGCGCAACCTATCAGGTTCCTCTGGAGGTTCGCCCGGAGCGCCGTCAGACGCTCGGCCTGCGCTGGCTGACTGCTTATTCCCGCAAGCGCAGCGAGAAGACCATGAAAGAGCGCCTCGCCGGCGAGATCATGGACGCCTGCAACAACACCGGCGCCTCTGTGAAGAAGCGCGAAGATACCCACAAGATGGCAGAAGCGAACAAGGCATTCTCCCATTTCCGCTGGTAAACAAATCAAAGGAGTTACCCAATGCCGAGAAAATACTCGCTTGAGAATACAAGAAATATTGGTATCATGGCGCACATCGACGCCGGCAAAACCACCACGACCGAGCGTATCCTGTTCTACACCGGCCGCACCTACAAGATCGGTGAGACCCACGAGGGCACGGCTACCATGGACTGGATGGAGCAGGAGCAGGAGCGCGGCATCACCATCACGTCTGCTGCAACGACCTGCTTCTGGCGTCACTGCCGCATCAACATCATCGACACCCCGGGCCACGTTGACTTCACGGTTGAGGTCGAGCGTTCCCTGCGCGTGCTCGACGGTGCTGTGACGGTGCTGTGCGCAAAGGGCGGCGTGGAGCCCCAGACGGAGACCGTCTGGCGTCAGGCCGACAAGTATCATGTCCCGCGCATGGTGTATATCAATAAGATGGACATCATGGGTGCGAATTTCTACAATGTTCTCAACATGATGCATGAACGGCTGAAGTGTAACGCCGTCCCCATTCAGCTCCCCATTGGTGCGGAGTCCGATTTCCGCGGCGTGGTCGACCTGATCCGCATGAAGGCCTATGTCTTCTACGATGAGCTGGGCAAGGATGTCCGCGAGGAGGAGATCCCCGAGGATCTGGTCGAGCTTGCACAGGAATACCACGAGAAGCTGCTCGATTCCGTCTCCGATCAGGACGACGCCATCATGGAGCTCTATCTCAGCGGTGAGGAAGTGCCCGAGGACATGATCCGCGCTGCCATCCGCAAGGCGACCATCGCCGTGCAGATGGTGCCCGTGACCTGCGGCACCTCCTATAAGAACAAGGGCGTTCAGGAATTGCTCGACGCCATCGTCGACTTCATGCCGTCTCCCCTCGACAAGAAGGGCATCGCCGGTGTGAACCCGAAGACCGACGAAGAGGACTTCCGCCCGGCCGACGACAACGCACCGTTCTCCGCTCTGGCCTTCAAGATCGCGACCGACCCGTATGTCGGCAAGCTGTGCTTCTTCCGTGTTTATTCCGGCAGCCTCGACAAGGGCTCGACCGTTCTGAACTCCACGAAGGGCACCCGCGAGCGTCTGGGCCGCATCCTGCAGATGCACGCCAATCACCGCGAGGATATCGACACGGTCTATGCCGGCGATATCGCCGCCGCCGTCGGTGTGAAGAACACCACGACCGGCGACACGTTCTGCGATGAGAAGCATCCGATCATCCTCGAGTCCATGGAATTCCCCGAGCCCGTTATCCGCGTGGCCATCGAGCCGAAGACCAAGGCCGGTCAGGAGAAGATGGGCATCGCCCTGATGAAGCTGGCCGAAGAGGACCCGACGTTCAAGACCTACACCGACGAAGAGACGGGTCAGACCATCATTGCCGGTATGGGTGAGCTGCATCTGGAGATCATCGTCGATCGCCTGCTGCGCGAGTTCAAGGTCGAGGCCAATGTCGGCGCACCGCAGGTCGCTTACAAGGAAACCGTGAAGGGCAAGGCAGACGTCGATATGAAGTATGCCCGTCAGTCCGGCGGTAAGGGCCAGTACGGTCACGTCAAGATCAAGCTCGAGCCGAACGAGTCCGGCAAGGGCTATGAGTTCATCAATGCCATTGTCGGCGGCGCCATCCCGAAGGAATACATTCCCGCGGTCGACGCCGGTATCCAGGGCGCGATGCAGGCCGGTGTTCTGGCAGGCTATCCCGTCGTGGACGTTAAGGTCACGCTGTATGACGGCTCCTACCATGAGGTCGACTCCTCTGAGATGGCCTTTAAGATCGCCGGTTCCATGGCCTTCAAGGAGGCCTGCCGCAAGGCGCAGCCGGTTATCCTCGAGCCGATCATGAAGGTCAGCGTTATCGTGCCGGAAGAGTATATGGGCGATGTTATCGGCGATATCTCTGCCCGCCGCGGCAACATCCTCGGCATGATCCCGAGAAACGGCTCCACGCAGGTGGATGCCAACGTGCCTCTGTCGCAGATGTTCGGCTATGCAACCGATCTCCGCAGCCGCACGCAGGGCCGTGGACAGTATTCCATGGAGCCGAGCCACTACGTCGAACTGCCGAAGTCCATTCAGCAGGAAATCGTAGAAAAACGCAGCTCCAAGTAAAAAATGCTTGCTATTGCACACCTTTTGGTGTATAGTGTAAGTAAGCGAATATAAAGTTTTTACCATTTACGAATCAAACAGGAGGATTTTTCAATGGCAAAGCAGAAATTTGAAAGAACTAAGCCTCATGTTAACATCGGCACCATCGGCCATGTTGACCACGGCAAGACCACGCTGACCGCCGCCATCACCAAGTGGCTGTCCCTCCAGGGCAAGGCTCAGTTCGAGGCCTATGATTCCATCGATAAGGCTCCGGAAGAGAAGGCTCGTGGTATCACAATCAACACCGCTCACGTTGAGTACGAGACCGAGAAGCGTCACTATGCTCACGTCGACTGCCCGGGCCACGCCGACTATATCAAGAACATGATCACCGGCGCTGCTCAGATGGACGGCGCTATCCTGGTTATCGCTGCTTCCGACGGCCCCATGGCCCAGACGAAGGAGCACCTGCTGCTGGCCCGTCAGGTCGGCGTTCCCGCTATCGTTGTTTACCTGAACAAGTGCGATCAGGTCGATGACGAGGAGCTGCTCGAGCTCGTCGAGATGGAAGTCCGCGAGACCCTGTCTTACTACGAGTTCCCGGGCGACGAAGTGCCCATCATCAAGGGCTCTGCTCTGCAGGCTCTGACCTGCGAGAGCAACGACCCCAACGACCCCGCCTATGCCTCCATCAAGGAGCTCATGGACGCAGTTGACGACTATATCCCGACCCCGGACCGCAAGGCTGACATGCCCTTCCTGATGCCGGTCGAGGACGTCTTTACCATCTCCGGCCGCGGCACCGTCGCCACCGGTCGTGTCGAGCGTGGTATCGTCAAGAAGAACGAGCCGGTCGAGATCGTTGGCCTGATGGAAGAGAAGAAGTCCACCGTCGTCACCGATATCGAAATGTTCCACAAGCTGCTGGACTACGCAGAAGCCGGCGACAACATCGGCGCTCTGCTTCGCGGCGTTGACAAGAAGAGCATCGAGCGTGGCCAGGTCCTCTGCAAGCCGGGCTCCATCCATCCGCACACCAAGTTCCGTGGCCAGGTCTACGTCCTGTCCAAGGAAGAAGGCGGCCGTCATACCCCGTTCTTCAACAACTATCGTCCGCAGTTCTATTTCCGTACTACCGACGTCACCGGCATCATCAGCCTCCCCGAGGGTGTTGAGATGTGCATGCCTGGCGACAACATCGACATGGATGTCGAGCTGATCACCCCGATCGCTATCGAGAAGGGCCTCCGCTTCGCTATCCGTGAAGGCGGTCGTACCGTCGGTTCCGGCGTCGTCATCGAGACTGCTGAGAACTAATTCCTGCATATCGCATCTTGAGCCGCTGAGGGAAACCTCAGCGGCTCAGTTTGTCCGATCATGCCTCGCAGAGTTCGCCGCCCGCAGGCGGCGAAGGAAGTGAGATCATTTTCTCCGGCGGCATGTACGTCGGAGAAAATACCGCCCAGTCCGCCAGTGTGCGGATCGCCTGCTCCCGGCGGACGATCCGTGCGCGCAGCGGACTGCGAGCCCTTTGCCGGAAAGTCCAATGGGCTTTTCGGCAGCGCGCCGCTGAGGGAAACCTCAGCGGCTCTTTTCGCATGCACGCAATTCCGCCCTCACTGCATACAATGAAACGGGAGGTGGAATATGGAAAATCCGATCGTTTGGGCACTGATCGCGACGCTTGGGACGTGGGCCGTGACGGCCGCCGGCGCGGCAACGGTGTTCCTGTTCCGCAGGCCGTCGCCGGAGGCGATGAACCGCATGCTGGGCTTCTCGGCCGGAGTCATGATCGCGGCGAGCTTCTGGTCCCTGCTGCAGCCCGCCATTGCCCGCGCGGCAGAGCAGGACGGCCTGCCGCCGTGGCTCGTTGCCACACTGGGCTTTTTGCTTGGAGCCGTCTTCCTCTGGGCATCTGACCGCGTGGTCACATGTGTCAGCTGCAGATCTGAGAGGGGTAACGGGGCGAACCGTGTCGTTCTGCTCATCCTCGCGATCACACTGCACAATATCCCGGAGGGGCTGGCTGTCGGCGTGGCCTTCGGGGCACTGCAGCGCGGCGCAGCGCCGGAGGCAGTCATGGGCGCGATCAGCATCGCGTTCGGCATCGGCCTGCAGAATTTTCCGGAGGGCGCTGCGGTCTCTGTGCCGCTTCGGCGCGAGGGCGCGGGGCGGCTTCGCAGCTTCCTGCTCGGGCAGGCCTCGGGGCTGGTTGAACCGGTCGCGGGCGTGCTGGGCGCATTGCTCGTCGGCTCCGTTGAGGCGATTCTGCCCTATGCGCTTGCCTTTGCGGCGGGCGCGATGATTCTTGTGGCCGTCCATGAGCTGATCCCGGAATGTCAGCGCAACCGCGAGGCGCGCCCCTACACCGCCACGATGGGCATTGTGGCTGGATTTGCGATCATGATGCTGCTGGATGTCGCCTTGGGGTGATTTGCAAGCTTTTCCGGGGAAATAGCGGCGCGTTCCGTCATCCTCCCCGGAAAACCGCGATTTCCGTTGACTTCCGCCGCGTGGGGAAGTATAATAAACGCGTATAACTTCCGATTGGAGACATTGCGTATGAAGAAAGCCCTGATCCTGCTGGTTGTGCTCGTGCTGCTGGCCGGACTTCTCTTTGGATTGTATCATTTCCTTTGGACGGCGGATAATTTTGCGGCGCTCGGAGAGAAGGCCATGAAGAGCGGCAACTATGCCCGCGCGGTTGACCGCTATACGACGGCCGTCTCGCTTGCGCCGGACAATGTGGACTATGTGCTGGCGCTTGCGGATGCCTGCCTGGCTGACGGCAGCTACACGCGCGCGGAGCGCACGCTTGTGGAAGCCATCCGCACGGCCCCCTCGGAGCAGCTCTACCGCCGCCTGAGCGCGACCTATGTGGCGCAGGACAAGCTGCTTGATGCCCAGCAGATGCTCGACAGCATCACGGACCCGGCCATTCGCGCCTCGTTGGAGGCGGCCCGCCCGGCAGCCCCAGCACTGACGCCGGACGGCGGCGAATTCTCGGATTATATCACGGTCTCGGTCTCTGCACCGACCGGCACCGTCTATGTCTCCGTGACGGAGCAGTACCCCTCGACGGCGGACGCGCCCTATGCTGAGCCGATCGCCCTTCCCGCAGGCTCCACGCATGTTTCCGCCATTGCCGTCAGCGACGACGGGCTTGTCAGCCCGCTGACGGAGGCCGACTATCTGATTGTCGGTGTTGTGGAGGAGGTCACGTTTACGGACAGCGCCTTTGAGCAGTATGTGCGAGACCTTATTCTCAAGCCGTCGCCGTCCGTCATCTACACGAGTGACCTGTGGGCCGTGACGGAGTTCGTCATGCCGGAGGAGGTCACGGATTTCTCGGACCTGCATTACTTCACGGGCCTGCACAGCCTGACGATCCACAACGGTATGTTTGACGACTATACCTTCCTGATGGTGATGCCGTATCTCGAGAAGCTGGACCTCTCCGGCTCCCTTGTCTCGGCACAGACGCTCGAATATATCGGCACGCTGACCGACCTGTCCGATCTGAACCTCAGCGGCTGCGGCCTTTCGAACATCGTGGCGCTCTCCGGCGCGAAGGCAATGGAGCACCTCGACCTGTCCGATAACAGCATCTCCAACATCGGCGCGCTCTCCAACTACAGCGGCCTGAAGACGGCGGACCTGTCCCGCAATGCCATCACGGCGATCGATGCGCTGGACGGCCTGACGAAGCTCACGGCGCTCGACCTTTCGGAGAATGACATCACGAGCGTGTCTGCCTTGGCAAAGTGTACGGAGATGACGGAACTGGAACTTGCTAGCAACCGCATCACGAGCGTCGCGCCGCTGTCAGGCATGCGCGCCCTGACGAAGCTGGATCTTTCGAAAAACGCCCTGACGGACGTCTCCGGCCTCGGCTCGTGCCTGCAGCTTACAGAGCTGCGCCTCTCGGACAACCAGCTCGAGAATGTCGACAGTGCGGCCTCGCTCGTGAACCTGACATACCTTGACATGAGCCATAATCTCGTCAAGGAGCTGCCGCCGTTTACGGAGACGTGCCGGCTGCAGCAGTTCTACGGTTCCTATAACCAGCTTTCCGATATCAGCGGCCTTGCCGGCCTGCCGGAGCTGAATTATGTGGATGTGGATTACAACACCGACATCACGGACATCGAGTGCCTGAAGGCCTGCCAGAACCTCGTGCAGGTCAATGCGTTCGGTACGAAGATCACGCATGTGACGGAGCTGTCCGACATGGGTGTTGTGGTCTATTGGGACCCGACCTCCACGATTGCCGGATAAGAACAAATGCCTCGCTGCGAAGGGGCGGTGTCTGTAAAACAGTTAATCGGCACAGCGATTGGGTTCGCTGTGCCGATCGCTGTACTTTTAGGAAATTTTTGTAGAATATATCATACAATATATCAGAATTTGGTAATAGGAGACAGCAAATGATTATTTGGATTAGCGGACCATATGGTGTGGGCAAAACCACGCTAGCGGAAGCTATGGCGGCAAAAATGGATAATGCTCTGGTTTTTGATGCGGAAGAAGTGGGCAATGCAGTTCGGGGAAATTATCCCGGCTGTCCCTATGGTTACATATTTGAGGACTACCCCTTGTGGGGTGAATTCTGCTATCTGCTTCTGAAAGACATTCACGAGAAGTTCCATATGGATATTCTTGTTCCTATGACACTATTGCGTATGGAATCCTATAGTATTATCGGCAAGCTGAAACAGGACGGTATCGACACTCGGCTTGTGGTACTGGAAGCATCCTGGCAGACCGTCCATGACCGCATTCTGGCCCGTGGCGAGGAAGAAGGATGCTGGTGCATGGAGAATATCGAACTGGCAAGAATTGGCTCTGCTGCTCTTCCAGGACTCCATATCCAGACGGACGAAAGAAGCATTGATAAACTGGTAGAGATAGCATTCAGCAAATTAGGCTAACCAAATTCCCTGTTTATTGAACAGTTTAAGGGCGCACTTCTATACACCCTCTGGTGTATCGTACGGCGTGCGATTTTTGTGCAGCACCAAAGCCTCCCTTGGGTAAAAGGAGGTGGCGCGGCGAAGCCGTGACGGAGGGATTGCTATGCAGTATAAACATAACAAGCAGTTGGTTTCATTAGCTAAACAACTGCGAGCTGATCATCGAATTGGATGGTTCACAGCACTATGAAGAAGTAAACATGTACAAAGATCCGGAACGTACCGCTTTTCTGGAAGGTTATGGTTTGTGAATTCTGAGGATTCCCAACAACGAGGTCAGTGGGAACTTTCGTGGTGTTTGCGAGTATATTGATGTTGCCTGCAAACAATCCCCCAGTCAGCTGTCAGGCTTTGCACAAGGGAGCCTTTCTTCAGTCGATACGTATTGCAAAAATCCGACCTATGATCGTAATCATAGGTCGGATTAACTGTTTTACGAACACCCGTCTAATGCAGCGAGGCATTTGTTTTTCAGACAGTTGCCGGTTTCGCCGGGTTCCGGAATACTTTGCGGTACAGGTAGAAAAAGTAGACCATTTCGGCCCCGGCTGTCAGCGTCCAAGACACCGGATAGAGCAGGTAGAGCGAGGCGATGGTCCCGACGGAGGCGAAGATCGTGTAGACCCAGATCACGCGGAACACGCACGAGCCAAGCACGACAATGATCGTCGGCACAACACAGCGGCCAAGGCCGCGGGAGGCCGCGATAGTGCAGTCCATAAAGGCCGAGATGGCATAGGAGAAGCCCATGATGCACAGGCGGTGCATACCGGCGGCTGCGACCTCAGCCGAGTCCGTGAAGAGGGCGAGGAAGCCGCGGCCGAAGAACACAAGGCTCAGGCCGAGCACGGCGCCCGCCGCGAACGAGTAGCTGAGGCTGATCCAATAGGTCCTGCGCACGCGGTCGCGGTTGCCCGCGCCATAGTTCTGCCCGATGAAGCTGGCACAGGCTGTGTGGAAGGCAGCCATGACGTCGTAAATAAGGCCGTCTGCGTTGGCGGCGGCGGAGTTGCCTTCGACCATCAGGGCGTCGAAGCGGTTGACGCCTGCCTGAATGAACAGGTTGGCAACGGCGAAGATGGCGTTCTGCAGACCCGCGGAGCAGCACAGTGTCAGCAGGGGGGCGAGCTTGTCACGGTGCAGTCGGATGCATTTCGGCCGGACACCGTAGGCATCCTGCGTCCGGACGAGAGCAATGAGGATCAGGACGGACGACAGGTACTGCGTCAGGATACTGGCCAGTGCGACGCCGTCGGCGCTCATGCCGCAGACGATGACGAAGAAGAGATTCAGAGCGACGTTCAGAATGCCCGCGATGAGCAGATAAAGCAGGGGGCGGCGGGTATCGCCCGCAGCGCTCAGAACGGCATTGCCAAAGTTATAGAGCGCCATGGCGGGCATGCCGAGGAAATAGATGCGCAGGTAGATCGTCGCGCCGTCGATCAGCTCTTCCTTTGTGCCGAGCAGCTTCAGCAGAGGAACGGCCGTCAGCTCGCCGAGCAGCAGGAGCACCGCGCCGAAGATGAGGCTCAGGGCAAGGGCCGTATGGACGGTGCGCTGCGTCTCCTCGCGGCTGCCTGCGCCGAGAAAGCGTGCAACAAGGGCATTGATACCGCTGCCAAGGCCAATGAGAAAACCCGTAAACAGGGTAACGAGCGTCGCCGTGGATCCGACTGCGCCGAGTGCGATCGGGCCGGAGAAACGGCCTACGACGGCGATGTCCGACATATTGAACAGGACCTGCAGAACATTCGACAGCATCAGCGGCAGGCTGAAGGCAAGGATCTGCTTCCCGAGCCGGCCATGCGTCAGGCTGCCGGCTGCTTTCGTTTCCATGGTATCTTCTCCAGTCGTCATAAAATGGGCTGCAGCAGATCGGATGACTGCTGCAGCGGTGTAGACACAATGAGTATATCACATACGCTCTGGGCGTGCAAGAGAGTTTCGAAAAAATGTTCCTGCTTGACGAGACCGGCCGGTTCCTGTATACTAAATACGGAAAATCAGAAGAAGGAGTGCAGACTTTGGGAGAAAAGATCATTCACGGGATCCATAGATTTCTGGAGATCCTCGAGATCGTGCTGGCTGCCATCATTGTGCTGGTGCTCGTTGCGCTGATGGGCATCGAGATCTGGGAGCTTGCGCGCGATCCGTCCGTTTTTCTGGCGGAGGGCTTTCTCGATTCGTTCCTGAGCAGCATCACGTCGCTTGTCGTGGCGGTGGAATTTGTAAAAATGCTGCTGCGGCCGACCGTCGGCAACACGCTGGAGCTGCTCATCATGGCGCTGTCGCGCTATGTGGTGCTGAACCATCATGAGCCCGTCTCGTTGGCCGTCGGCATTGCGGGCGTCGTGGCGCTGTTTGCCACGCGGCGCTTCCTGAGCGGCCGCCCGGAGGGCGGAAAGGACGATCGCATCAGCTCGGAGCTTGAGGAATGAGGCAAAAGTTCAGAAACTGAGCGCGCAAAACGCCGCAGCACTTCGGTGCTGCGGCGTGAGCCTATCAGAAAAGCCAAAAGGGCTTTTCTGATAAGGGAATTTCAGTCCGCTGCGCGCACGAATCGTCCGCCGGAGCCGAACGATTCGCACACTGACGGACTGAGTGGTATTTTCTCCGACGTACACGCCGCCGGAGAAAATGATCTCAATTGATTCGCCGCCTGCGGGCGGCGAACTCTGCGAGGCTTATGGGAAACGCAAACGCCGCAGCACTTCGGTGCTGCGGCGTAAATTGCAGGATAGGGGATATCTTACTTGATCTCTGCGGTAGCGCCGGCTTCCTTGAGGTCGTTGACGATCTTCTCGGCATCTTCCTTGGAAACGGCTTCCTTCAGGGTCTTCGGGCAGTTGTCGACGATCTCCTTGGCTTCCTTCAGGCCCAGGCCGGTCAGAGCACGGACGACCTTGATGACGGCGATCTTGTTCGCGCCGCATTCCTTCAGGACGACGTCGAACTCGGTCTTCTCTTCAGCGGCCTCAGCAGCACCGGCAGCGGGAGCAGCAACAGCGGCAGCGGCAGCGGAGACACCGAAGGTCTCTTCGAGAGCATGGACAAGCTCGGACAGCTCGAGGACGGACAGACCCTTAACTTCTTCGATCAGGGCAGCGATTTTCTCAGACATTATAAAATCCTCCTAATTAGTGTAATAGATGAGTGATGGATCAGGCTTCTGCGGGAGCTTCTTCCGCGGGAGCGGGGCCTTCCTTCTGCTGGCGGATCTGGTCGAGGCAGAATGCCAGAGCGGAGATCGGAGCCAGGAAGGTGCCGAGAACCTGGGCAATGAGAGCGTCCTTGCTGGGAAGCTCGCCGAAGCCCTGAAGCTGCTCGACAGACAGGACGGAGCCTTCAACGAAGCCGCCCTTGATTTTCAGAACGTTCTTGTTCTTCTTGGCAAACTCGCAGACGATACGAGCCGGGGCAATGGGGTCACCCGTGGTGGTGGCGAGGGAAGTAGTGCCGTTGAGCATCTCATCGAACTGGTTATAGCCGGCCTTGTTGGCAGCGAAACGAGTCAGAGTGTTCTTAACAACGGTGTATTCCACGCCAGCTTCACGGAACTTGTTGCGAAGCTCGGTATCCTGTGCGACAGTGATGCCCTTATAGTCCACGAAAACGGCTGCGGTGGAATCCTGCAGCTTGGTGGCCAGTGCATCGACGATTGCCTTCTTGCTTTCAAGTACCTTGGAATTGGGCAATGTGTGTCACCTCCGAAAAAATGTCCTCATGCCAAAAGACATGAGGACACAGAAATCACATGTATTTCGTGTAACCTCGGCAGGATGGGGATCGTTACGGCATAAGCCTCCTGCTGTCTCTGGCAACGGGAAATATTTTATCAGAAAATGCCGGATTTGTCAAGCAATTTTCTGATTTTTGGGGAAATTCATGGAGCAGACAAACGCTTTGCTGCTCCATGATCAAACGCATTAGAACTTGGCAGTATTGACCTTCACGCCGGGGCCCATGGTGGAGGCAACGACGCAGGAGCGGATATACTGGCCCTTTGCTGCGGCCGGCTTCGCCTTGACGACGGCGCCAAGCAGCGTGTTCAGGTTCTCGGTCAGCTTCTCAGCGCCGAAGGAGACCTTGCCGATCGGGCAGTGGATGATGTTGGTCTTGTCGAGACGATACTCGATCTTACCGGCTTTGATCTCCTTGACGGCAGCGGCGACGTTCGGGGTGACGGTGCCGGCCTTCGGGGAGGGCATGAGGCCCTTCGGGCCGAGGACCTTACCAAGACGGCCGACGATACCCATCATATCCGGGGAAGCGACGACGACGTCGAAGTCGAACCAGTTTTCCTTCGTGATCTTCTCCACGAGCTCCATGCCGCCGACATAGTCAGCGCCGGCTGCCTTGGCCTCGTCGACCTTGGCGTCCTTGGCGAAGACAAGGACCTTGCGGGTCTTGCCGGTGCCGTTGGGCAGGACGATGGCGCCGCGGACCTGCTGGTCAGCGTGGCGGGAGTCGACGCCGAGCTTGATGTGGATCTCGACGGTCTCGTCGAACTTGGCGGGGGCGGTCTTCACGACGAGCGCAAGGGCGTCGGAGACTTCATACTGCACGGAGCGGTCGATCTGCTTCGCGCTGTCCTTATATTTCTTACCTCTAAACAATGTTATATCCTCCTTAAAGTGGTGATGCGGAATAATCCTCCCACATAGATGAGGTCAGGCGACCTCGGCAGACTCAGCGATCAGTCGACAACGACGATGCCCATGCTGCGGCAGGTGCCTGCAACCTGGCTCATCGCGGCCTCGATGGTGGCGGCGGTGAGGTCGGGCATTTTGCGCTCTGCGATCTCGCGCACCTGCGCCTTAGTGATGGTTCCGACCTTGTTCTTGTTGGGAACGCCGGAGCCCTTTTCCTGACCGATGGCCTTCAGAATGAGGGTCGGGGTCGGAGGCGTCTTGGTGACGAAGGAGAAGCTGCGGTCCGCATAGACCGTGATCACGACGGGGATCTTAAAACCGGCCTGATCCTTGGTGCGGTCGTTGAACTCGCGGATAAACTGTGCGATATTAACGCCATGCTGGCCGAGAGCCGGGCCGACAGGGGGCGAAGCGGTCGCCTTGGCGGCCGGAATCTGAAGTTTGATATAACCAGTAACTTTCTGTGCCATGATAAGCACCTCCAAATAGAATGTGGTAATACGCTGACGCGTATTTCTGGCGGGGGAGAACCCCTCCCACGTTTTGCCCGGATCAGTCGGTGGAGAGCTCCACCTGATCGAGCTCCAGATCGACCGGCGTTTCGCGGCCGAACATGGAAACGGTGACGCGCACCCGGTTCTTTTCGACGTCCAGCTCCTCGACGATGCCGCTGAAGCTCGTCAGCGGGCCGTCCATGATGCGGACCGTGTCGCCGACCTTGTAGCCAACGACGATCTCGCGCTTTTCGACGCCGAGCTGAATGACCTCATCCTCCGTCAGGGGGGTGGGCTTGGTGCTGCCGGATGTGACAAACCCGGTGACGCCGCGGACGTTCTTGATGATATACCAGGCGTCATCCGTCATGACCATCTTCACCAGCACATAGCCGGGGAAGACCTTGCGGTCATAGGTCTTCGGACCCTTTTCCGTGACCTCGGTCACGGTTTCCATGGGGATGGAGACCTGCTGGATGATGTCCTGCAGCTGACGGGTCTCGACCGTTTTTTCAATGGTCGCCATAACGGTATTTTCATAACCGGAATAGGTATGCACAACATACCATTTTGCTGTTTCTGCCATACCGCTTGTCCTGACTTAGAACAGCTTGCGCAGCAGGCCGATCAGCTCGCCTGCGCCGAGATCGAACAGGCAGACGATGATACCGACGATCAGAACGGCGACGAGAACGACGACGGTGTTGTTCACCAGCTGCTTGCCGGAGGGCCAGACGACCTTCTTCAGCTCGCTCTTCATTTCGCGGAACCAGCGGGAAAGGCCTGTGCCCATGCGGACAAAGATATTCGGCTTCTTGTTGACTTCTGCCATTGCTTTCACCCTTTCCCTTACTTCGTCTCGGTATGAACCGTGTGCTTTCTGCAGAACCTGCAATACTTCTTCATTTCAAGACGGTCGGGGTCGTTCTTCTTGTTTTTCATCGTGTTGTAGTTTCTTTGCTTGCATTCGTTGCATCTGAGCGTGATCTTGACTCGCATTGTTCGGCACCTCCTTAAAATTTTGCCTCCCTGCATGACCTGCGGCTAGAAAAATTTAGGGGACGCCGAAACTACGCGGGCGCCGTCCGCAGGCAAAAAGGGCATAACAAAAAAGCCCTTTTTCACAGGTAGAGTTATTCTATCATACGAAACGTCGGGGGTCAATCCTTTTTTTCGGGAAATCCCGGATTTTTCCCCCGCTTTTTGGACAAAAATTGCCGGAGCGGCGTATCTGCCGCTCCGGAAAGCCTTTCAGAGTGTTTCATCCTCCACGCGCGGCAGGTTCCAGCGGAAATGCGCCGAAAGCAGGCGGATGAGCAGGACGGTCGTCATACCGGCCAGCATGGCCACATACTGCGGCACGAGCCGCCACAGCACGGCGCACAGCACCGCGCCCGCGAGCGAGGCGCAGGCGTAGACGTGCTTGACGAGGATATAGGGCGTGTTCCCGGCCAGCACATCGCGCATGACGCCGCCGCCGACGCCCGTCAGCAGGCCAACGAACACGAGAAGATAGGTGCTGCGGTCCGGCGAGAAGTCCATGGCGTTCCAGATGCCCATGACGGTGAATACGCCGAGGCCGACGGAGTCCATGAGCAGCAGGGAAACGTCGAACAGGCGGTGGTTGTGCATGAGGCTGTGGCGGATCCACGGGATGCACAGCAGGAGCGACACGCCGACGGCCACGAGCGTGCACGTCGGGTCGCGGAAGGCGAGGGGAGGCGTGATGCCGAGAATGACGTCGCGCAGGATGCCGCCGCCGACGGAGGTGATGACGCCGAGCACGATGACACCGAGCAGGTCCATATGGCGTCGCATGGCGGTCAGCGAGCCGGAGGCCGCAAAGGCCACCGTGCCGATGAGCTCGAGAAGAAATACGAATTTATCCATAGGTATAGCGAAAAGGTCCTTTTCAAAAAGAATGCTCCGCTGCGTTTACCGCGGCGGAGCAGAAAATACGCTGGAATACGCTTCAGACTGCTGCGGGGACGGCCGTTCCATCCGGAACGCTGACACGGCGGATCTCCGCGCCGATCGCGGTGAGCTTGCCGATGAGGTTTTCGTAGCCGCGCTCAATGTATTCGATGTCCTCGATCGTTGTCGTGCGGTCGGCGGCAAGTCCGGCGATGACCATGGCAGCGCCCGCGCGCAGGTCGCAGGCGCGCACGGTGCAGCCGTGCAGCTTTTCCACGCCCGTGATGATGGCGACCTTCGTGTCGACCTTGATGGACGCGCCCATGCGGTTGAGCTCGGCGCAATAGCCGAAGCGCGTGTCATAGATGCTCTCCGTAATGACGCTCACACCGGAGGCCAGAGACATGCACACGGCGATCTGCGGCTGCATGTCCGTCGGGAAGCCGGGATACGGCATCGTCTTGACATTGGCGCGGCGCATGACGCCCGTGCGCTGCACGCGTATGGCGTCGTCGTATTCGGCAATCTTCACGCCCATCTCACGCAGTTTGGCGGAGATGCAGTCCATATGTTTGGGGATGACGTTCTGGATGAGCACGTCGCCGCCCGTGGCCGCGACGGCCGCCATATAGGTGCCCGTCTCGATCTGGTCCGGAATGATGGAGTAGTTGCCGCCGTGCAGGCTGCGGACGCCGCGAATTTTGATGACGTCGGTACCCGCGCCGGAGACCTTCGCGCCCATGGCGTTCAGGAAGTTCGCCAGATCGACGATGTGCGGCTCCTTCGCGGCATTCTCGATAACGGTTGTGCCGTTCGCCAGAACCGCGCCGATCATGATGTTCATGGTCGCGCCGACGGAGACGACGTCGAGATTGACGCGGCCGCCCGTCAGGCCGTCTGCCGGGGCGGCGGCGCAGACAAAGCCGTCCTTCAGGTCAACGGCGGCGCCGATGGCCTCGAAGCCTTTGATATGCTGGTCGATGGGGCGCGCGCCGAAGTTGCAGCCGCCGGGCAGCGCCACGCGGGCATGGCCGAAGCGGCCGAGCTGCGCGCCGATGAAATAATAGGAGGCGCGGATGCGGCGCACCAGCGCGTCAGAGGCCTCGGAATCGCGCACATTCGTGCAGCAGAGCTCCAGCGTGTTCGGACTCAGGCGACGGATCTTTGCGCCCATGCTGTCCAGAATCTCCAGCAGGAGCCGGACATCGGAGATATCCGGCACATTTTCGATGCGGCAGGTGCCGTTCACGAGCAGCGCGGCCGGAAGGATCGCCACGGCGGCGTTTTTTGCGCCGCTGACGGTCACGACGCCGGACAGCGGATGGCCGCCCTGGATAATGTATTTATTCATGTCATACCCTCTCACGATCGGAGTATATGCAATATGTCGCAAAACAACAGCGCCAATTTCAGGCAGCCGACAATCCTTCCCACCGAGACGTTCAGTCATTCAGTTGGAAAGTTCTTTCGACGGTCTAGTATAGCATAGTTTGAACATTCTGTAAAGAGAAAACCGGAAATCGGGCGGAGAAAACGCCAATGAAGCCGTTAACGCAGACGGCGCAGGCCCTTCGGATACTGATTCTTTAGAATGCCGTCCGCGCCGCGTACCCAGCCGAGTGAAAGCCCGCCGGCCGTCAGCAGCGTCCAGCCGCGCTGCGTGCCGTGCAGCGTCTCGCCGCGCAGATAGGCGGCAATCTCCGGGCCGCCGGCCGGGAAATCCGCCGTCTGCGGGTAGGTGTGCAGCCAGAGCGCCAGCGCGTGGGCGGGGGAGAAGCGATCGCGGCGCAGTTCACCAAGCTCCAGACCGGCGCGCAGCACGCGCAGGCTGGAAAGGGCGGGCGTCTCCGCCGGGGCCAGATAGCACACGGAGCCGAAGCAGACGGGCACACCGTCCGGCATGGGCTGTGTGCAGCTGCGCAGGAAGTCTGCGGCGGCTGCCGGGAGCTGAGCGGGGCGTTCCGTGGGAACATCCTGCCGTGCGCCGTCCGCATGACTGCGCAGGACGGCGGCAAAGTGGCCCTCACCGCGCAGGCAATGCGGCCAGAGGCGGAAGGCATGCTCCAGACCGGGCACGGGATCGTCGATCCAGTCCGGCCGCGCCGGAGAGAACCACGGAGCCTCGACCGGCTCGACGGAAAATGCCGGATGCGTGTGCAGAAAGGCGGAGATGACGCCCTCGTTTTCCTCGGGCGAGAACGTGCAGGTGGAATAGACGAGCCGCCCGCCGGGGGCCAGCATTTCGGCTGCGGAGGCGAGGATCTCCTGCTGCCGCGCGGCGCACATGGCCACGGTCGCCTCGCTCCAGTCCGTCACGGCGGCCTCCTCCTTCCGGAACATGCCCTCACCGGAGCAGGGGGCGTCGACAAGGATGCGATCAAAATAGCCGGGGAAGCGCTGGGCCAGCTTTGCCGGATGCTCGCTGAGCACAAGGGCGTTCGGAATGCCGAGCCGCTCGATGTTTGAGGCGAGCACCTGCGCGCGGCGCGGATGGATCTCATTGCAAACGAGCAGGCCACGGCCCTGCATGGCGGCGGCCAGCTGCGTTGTCTTGCCGCCGGGCGCGGCGCAGAGGTCGAGCACCCGCTCACCGGGCTGCGCGTCCAGCAGGCGCGCCGGGGCCATGGCGCTCGGCTCCTGCAGATAGTATGCGCCTGCATCATGCCACGGGTGCAGGCCAGGGCGGCTGCCCTCGCAGACGTAATAGCCGTTCGGCTCCCACGGGACCTGCGCCTCGCAGAACGGGAGAGAAGCGCCATCCGGCAGGGGCTTGCGCGGATTCAGACGCAGCCCGGCGCTCCGCGGGCGCTCATAGGAGGCGAGAAATTCGGCGAATTCCGCTTCGCCGAGCAGGTGCAGCATTCGTTCCGGGAAGCCCTGCGGCAGCATGACAGACCAACTCCTTGCACGGTTTCAGATCGGGGGTATCATAGCATGGATCGGGCCAAAACGCAAGCGCCGGGAGCACCTGCGACGGCCAGACGGAAAAATAAATCGAAATATCTCAAAAAAGTGGTTGACAAAACGGCGCGAACTCGCTATAATAACCATGCTTGTTTGAGACGCCGGTATAGCTCAGCCGGTAGAGCAGCTGATTTGTAATCAGCAGGTCGGGGGTTCGAATCCGTCTACCGGCTCCACAGTGTTTTCAAACGGACAAGTTCATATTTGGGGGAATTCCCGAGTGGCCAAAGGGGGCAGACTGTAAATCTGTTAGCAGTGCTTTCGGTGGTTCGAATCCACCTTCCCCCACCAGAAAAAAGCACTTGCTTTCGCAAGTGCTTTTTTCAACGAAATCCACCCTTTCGGGTGGGTGAAATACCGCTTCGCGGTGTGATATACGCCTGCGGCGTGTGAAATCGCTGCGGCGGTGGGTGGATTTCATATCACTTTCTGCGAAGCAGAAAATATCACAAACGCGAGAGCGTTTCTTTCACATTTTGCGCCAGCAAAATATTTCACAAAGGCTATTCGCGTGCCCCATCTATAACAGCCTATTAACATAAATCCGCCCAAATCCTGCCAGTGATGACCGGCAGGATTTTTCTTTCTGGTTTGATTCGTGAATAGGAATTGCGAAAACGGTCGTACTTCGCTATAATAGAAAAGAGCGCATGCTTAAGCACGGGCGTCCTCCAGCACGCTCCATGCGCTTTCCGCAAGAAAGCAGGCGGCGGGGAGCAGAACGGAGGAGTCCGGACAGAACGCGGCGCTGTGCAGGCCCACCGGGCTGCCGACGCCGAGCAGGGCGCAGCAGATCGGGACCTCGCTTCCATAGCAGGCGAAGTCCTCGGAGATCATCTGCGGCTCGATCTGCACGCAGCCGCTTTTGCCGAACACGGAGACGGCGGCGTGCTCCATTGCCGCTGCAAGCCCGGCATCGTTGCATAGGGCGGGCGTTCCGTCCGTCCAGCCGACTGCTGCGGTGCAGCCCCACGCGGCCGCGATACCGGCCGTGAGGGCCTCCAGCCGCGCCTTTGCCTGTGCCCGCGTCCGTGCGGAGAACGTGCGGATCGTCCCGAGCAGGATACAGCGGTCCGGAATGACATTGTTGCAGGTCCCGGCCTGAATGCACGTCACGGCCGTGACGGCTGGCTCTGCCTGTGGCAGGTCGTTGGCGCGGAGCGTTGTGAGGGCCGAAGCCAGCGCAGCGCCCGCGGGGATGGGGTTGCAGGCCCGCTCCGGTGCGGAGCCGTGGCCGCCGCGCCCCGTGACGGTGATCTCAAAGCTGTCCACGGCGGAGAGGATCGCGCCGGACCGGACGCCAAGCTGCCCCTGTGCCAGACCGGGCCAGACGTGCAGCGCCAGCATGCCCGCCATCGGAACGCGGCGGAACAGGCCCTGCTCCAGCACCTGCATGGCGCCCGTTGCGGCCTCCTCGGCGGGCTGGAACAGGAACAGGACGTTCCCGGCCAGCTGCTCCCGCCGCGCTGCAAGCAGGCGGGCTGCGCCGAGCAGGGCGGCCATATGGATATCATGTCCGCAGGCGTGCATGACGCCGGGAACGCGGGAGGAAAATTCCGCTCCGGTGCGCTCCGTGATCGGCAGGGCGTCCAGATCGGCGCGCAGGCCGACGGTGGGGCCGGGCAGGGCACCGCGCAGGAGCGCGGCAGTGCCGGTCGGCAGACCAAGCGGGACCGGCTCGAGGCAGAGAGCCTCCAGCTCCCGGCGGACGAGCCGGGTGGTCCGGTGCTCCTGCCACGAAAGCTCCGGGTCTTCGTGGAGCTGCGTGCGGAGCTTATGCAGGTGCGCCTGCAGCGCCGTCTCCTCGGGCGGCGTAATCGTTAAGATCATTTTGAAGTTCCTTTCCGCACACCGGCTGCGCCGGGCGCATGGGCGGAGTTTGGGCAGCACCGCACAATTCAACAAGAGCATTCGGCGAGAGATTTTTGTCGAGACAAGGTTTGAAAAGTGCAGATGTACTTTGCGTACCTCAAACTTTTCGAACCGATGGATCGGCGGAAAATTTCCGGCGAAGGCCGAAGGAGAATGGTGCGGTGTCGCCTAAGATATTTTCAGGAAGGCGGCGCTTGAGATGAGCAACTACTATATTCTGACGAACCTGCTCTCGGATGATGAGCGCCGGGTGATCACCAGCATCGTCCGGCATATCGAGCTTGGTGGGAACAAGGTCGGCATTCAGCAGATCGCAAGCGAAAACTATGTTTCAACGGCGTTTATCATGAAGCTGTGCAAGCGGCTGGGCTTTGCGGGTTACAGCGAGCTTTATTATAATCTGGCACAGTCCAGCGGCGAGGGCCACCGCTCCAGCGATCCGGACCCGCTGTGCGGCCTTATCGACGGCTATACGCCGGAGCAGGCCGAGCAGTTCTGCAAAATGCTGATGCAGTACAAGGAACGCAAGATCTTCGTCGTCGGCGAGGGCTTTGCAGAAGAGGTCGCCAATTACATCGTCAAGCGGCTTGCCATCTGCGGCTTCATGGTGTTCAACCACGTCCACTTCTATGACTACATGCTCTTCCGCGAGGAGGCGAACCGCCAGATCACGAGCAACGTGGAGTCCTCACTCATCATCGCCATCTCGCAGAGCGGCGAAACGGAGGCCATCATCAACGACGTGCGCGAGGCGGAGAGCAAGGGCTTTTCCGCCATCTGCTTCACGCGCCGCTCGGATTCCAAGCTGGCGCGAATGTCGGACCTGACGTTCCTCGTCGACGCCTCCAACCAGACGCTCATCAGCGCCGTGCCGAACCAGTTTTTCGGCAAGGTCATCCTCGCGTTCGAGGAGCTGATGGGGCGGCTTTTCCGATAAGAAGATGCATATGTTTCATTTGAGCTAATTTGAGCCGCTGCGGCGCACCGCAGCGGCTCTTTGCGTCATTCCGTTGTGCGGGGACTGCGCTGCGAATTCGCCGGAGCATTCCGGGAACAGAAGGTCCTCTGCTGCGAGATTGCCACGTCGCTTCGCTCCTCGCAATGACAAATCTATGGCCTTTTCCGTGTGCTCAATAGGGCGCGTGGTTGTTTTCCGGTTCGCCGGTCTCGTGCAGGCGCGGGTAGTCTGCGACCGTGAGCACGCCGAGGGACTTTGCATAGGCGCTGACGGCTTCGTGATAGTGGCGGCCGGTCGGTTTCCAGTCGATCTGTCCGGCAATGGCTCCGGTGTCATTGCCGCCGGAGGCCATATAGGCGCTGACCGTGACGCTGAGGCGCTCGTCCGGCGCAATGGGCGTACCGTCCGGCCGCGTGACAGAGAGAACCTTCTGCCCGCCGGGGCGGGTATGGTCCACTGCGGCGTGGAAGCCGGAGAAGGCGATGGCAGCATTATTGCCGAAGCGCTCCGGCTCATAGACGGCCTCGAGCAGGGCATGGAGCTGCGCGCCCGTGATGATCCCGGTGAACATTTCGTCGTCGAATGCGGCGCAGTAGAGCAGCTCCTCACGCGTGATCTCACCCGGAAGCAGCTCGCCGCAGGCGCTGGTCGTGTTCATGTAGGACAGCTCCGTCTGCCCGCCATAGCGCAGGCAGTCCGCCAGAAAGTCGCCGAGCTTCGACTCGTGCGCCAGCGTCATGCGCCAGCGCTCGTTCAGGGACCCGAGGGGCTCCCGGAAATACGGCTCGAACGGGTCGGTGACGGAGCGGATATACCGGGTGATCTCCGGATCGGCCTGCCCGTTCGGGTCCGTCTGCACGACGGCGCAGCTGCGGTCCAGAATGCGGTGCGATGCGGCGTCCAGTGTCAGGCGGACATGCGCGATGCTTGCCCCGCCGAACCCGGCCTTGACGACGCAGGCTCCGCTGCGGACCTGCGCGCAGTCGCCGGGGATGTGCCCGCCGATCCAGACGTCCGCAGCGGGCGAGGCGTCGATCAGCTCCGGCAGCTCACCCGTGAGCGTGCCGTCCGCCGCCTGATAAAACGGCATGTGCGTCAGCACGACGACGACGTCCGCGCCCGCGGCGCGCATTGCCGGGATATGGCGCGCGGCAGCCTCGGCGGCGGAGGTCATTTCAAACGGGGCAAACGCGCTTTTCTCCACCATGTAGGGCGTGTATTCCGTCGTGAGGCCGAGCACGCCGATGCGAATGCCGCAGCGCTCGAGCAGGACCCACGGCTTCGTGCCGGGGACGGGCGCACCATCCGCTTTCCGGCGCACATTGGCGCAGAGGATCGGGAAGGGACAGGCGCTGATGCAGCTGTCCAGAAAGGCTGGGCCGCGGTCAAATTCGTGGTTGCCGAGCGTCATGACGTCCGTTTTGCTGCGGATCATGGCGCCGACGAGCGGCAGGCCGGGCCAATAGTTCGTGCTGAAGGCATCGCCCGCATCCAGCAGGAGCGTTCCCGCCGGATTCTGCGCGCGCAGCTTTGCGATCTCGGCGGAAAAGGCCGGGAAGCCGATGTCCTCGCGGGAGGGACGGATGCGGCCGGAGAAATCGGCGTGGCAAAGCAGGTCGAGGACGATCTCTCCCATGGCGCTCACCCCTTCAGGCCGCCGCGCGACACGCCGGTGACGATGCTCTTGCGGCAGAAGATGAACAGCAGGATCATCGGCACCACGACGATGGTTGAGGCGGCCATCAGGCGCTCGTAGCGGATGCCACTGGAGGTCATGAAGGCGTAAAGACCGAACGGCAGCGTGCGGACCTCCTTCGTGTTCGTGGCGATGACGGTCCACAGGAATGAGTTCCAGCAGGCAATGGCATCGAGCAGGCCGATCGTCACGAGGGCCGGTCGGGACATGGGCACCATGACGCGCCAGAGGTAGCGCCAGTTGCTCGCGCCGTCGACGCGGGCGGAATAATAGAGGCTGTCCGGAATGGCCAGGAAGAAATTCCGGAGGATGTAGGTGTAGAAGATGCTGGAGGTGAACGGCAGGATCAGCGCGATGAGCGTGTCGTTGAGCCCGAGCTTCACGATGGTCGTGTAGTTCGTGATGATGAGCATCTCGAACGGGATCATCATCAGCGAAAGCAGCAGGGAAAACAGCAGGTCACGCCCCGGGAATTTCAGCCGGGAGAACGCGAAGGCCGCGAGGATGGTCGTGAACATGGTGCAGGCAACGCAGACGATGGTCACGAGCAGCGAGTTGCAGAAATAGCGCAGGAACGGGGCCTTCTCAAACGCATAGACATAGTTTTCAAACACAAGCTCCTTCGGCCAGAACGTCGGGGGAGTCGTGTTGACCTCGGCGGCAGTTTTCAGCGAGGAGATGATCATCCAGAAGAACGGCAGCACCATGATGAGCGCACCGAGGATCAGAACGAGATAGGCAAAGGATTTTTTGGCAGTTTTCATGGCGGTACCTCAATAATTCTTCCACTTGCGCTGGATGAAGAGCTGCAGCATGGTGAAGATCAGAACGATGACGAACAGCACGACGGCGCTGGCCGCAGCCGGGCCGAGCTGCCACTGCTTGTAAAACATGTCGAACAGGTAATATACGACGGTATACAGCGAGTAGGCCGAGCCGGGATTGCCATTGAACAGCGGGAACAGCTCCGAGAAGACCTTCGAAGCCGAAATGACGTTCACGATCATCGTCAGGCCCAGCGTCGGGGCGAGCAGCGGCACGGTGATGCGGCGGAAGATGCGCCCGGAGGACGCGCCGTCGATGCGCGCGGCCGTGTAATACTGCGGGTTGATGTTCTGGAAGCCGGAGAGCAGCAGAATGATCGTGAACGGCAGCATGCTCCAGATGCCGTAGATGATGAGGGCGGCAAGATTGTAGTGCGGGTCGTTCAGCCAGTTCACGGGGGAAACGCCGAACAGCGACAGCGCATAGTTGATTAGGCCGTAATCGTAGTTGAACATCCATTTCCACACGAGGCCGACCGCCGTGACGGACGTGACCATCGGCAGGAAATAGCACGTCTGGAACAGACCCTGTAGCTTCGTGCACGAGTTGAGCAGCGAAGCGAGGAACAGGGACAGCACCGTGACGATCGGCACGACGAACAGAACGTACAGCGCCGTGTTGCGCAGACCGTTGAGGAAATTCGCGTCATGGAAAATTTCGGCGTAGTTTCCGAGGCCGATGCCGGAGAATTCGCCGGTCATCAGGCTGTAGTCCTGCCGGAACGACAGCAGAATGACATTGATGAACGGATAGACGGTGAAGACCAGAAGACCGATGAGAAACGGGAGCAGGAACAGCCCCGGCTCCGCAAAGGTGCGGAAGGTCACGCGCTCGCCGTCTGCGCGCGTGCGCAGCTTGCGGCGGCTCATAAGTACCGCACCCCCGTCTTGGCGTCAAACAGGAACACGCCGCGCTTTTTCAGGCCGACGGCCAGCTCTGCGCCGGGCAGGATCTCCAGCTCGGCCGGGACAAGACCGCGAAGCTCGGCGGGGCCGGCCTGCAGGCGGACAAGCTCGTCCTTGCCGAGGGAATAGCGCTCCAGCACAGTCGTGCGGAAGGCGGGCGTATCACCCTGCGGCAGGATGCTTTCGGCGCGGACGGCCAGAACGATCTCCTGCCCCTCTGCAAGACCGTCCGGCAGCGCCAGCGCAGCGGGGATGCCGCCGTCCAGCACAAGACGGCCGTTCTGCACAACGCCGTGCAGCTGGTTGATGGGAGGCGTGCCGAGGAAGTCTGCGGCAAAGAGGTTGACCGGGTTTTCATAGAGACCGCGGGCGGTGTCCTCCTGCTGGAGCACGCCGTCACGCAGCAGGACGACGCGGTCGGCGATGCTGCTGGCCTCCTCCTGATCGTGCGTGACAAAGACGGTCGTGATGCCGGCCTCACGCTGGATGCGGCGGATCTCCTCGCGCATCTCCACGCGGAGCTTGGCGTCGAGGTTGGACAGCGGCTCGTCGAGCAGCAGCACGTCCGGCCGTTTGGACAGGGCGCGCGCAATGGCGACGCGCTGCTGCTGGCCGCCGGAGAGCTCCGCGGGCTTGCGCTTGAGATACGGAGTGATGTGCACCATCTCCGCCAGCTCTTCGGCGCGGCGGATGCGCTCCTTCTTGGGGATGCGCTGAATTTCCATCGGGAAGCAGATGTTCTGCAGGACCGTCATGTGGGGATAGAGCGCGTAGTTCTGGAAGACAAGGCCGATGCCGCGCTTCTCCGGCGGCAGGCTCGTCACGTCGCGGTCGTCAAAGAAAATGCTGCCGCCGCTCACGGGGAGAATGCCGGAGATCATGTTCAGCGTTGTGGTCTTGCCGCAGCCGCTCGGACCGAGCAGGGCGATGAGCTTGCCGCTTTCCAGTGTGATGGAAAGGTCGTTTACGGCAACGGTGTCGCCGAAACGCTTGGTCAGATGTTCGAGTTTGATCTGCATGTCCGTATCACCTCAATATTTCGAAAATGGGTGCGCCGTCGACATCGGGCATCGTCAGCCCGAGCATGGCGGCCATGGTGGGCGCTTCGTCGACCATGGAGCGGCTGCCGTGCACCGTACCGGGCCGCACATCCGGTCCGGCGGCGAAGAACGTTGTGACCTCCTCGCGGGCCGGGCTGCCGCCGTGAGTCGCCACGCCGGTCTTCTTGTCGCCCGGCTGACAGCTGCGCCAGAGCGTGTCGCCGGCCGGGTATTCGCCGAACGCAATGGGAAGGCTGCTCTCCACGACAAAGTCGAACGGGCCGGACAGGCCGTAGCGCGCCTGCGCCTCGGCGGCATCGAGCACCATGCTGAGCTGTACGTCCGGGTCATGGCGCAGAGCCTCAAGCACGTCGTGCACGCGGGCCATCAGCGCGGCATCGTCCGGGTCGCGTACCTCAATGAGGGCGGCGAGACCGGTGGAGTGGCAGACGGCGTCGAACGAGGCGATCTTTCCGTCCGCATTGACGGTCAGAAGGCCGAGACGGCGGAAGTAGACGTTCATCAGGAAGGCATCGCGGATATCGGTCTGGCCGTGGTCGCCGAGGACGATGATGTTCGTCTCGTCCAGCGTTCCCTTGCGGCGCAGGCATTCCAGAATAGCGCCGAGCTGCTCATCGTGCATGCGCAGCTGCGTCTCGGCCTGCTCACTTTCCACGCCGTAGGTGTGCCGGGCGGAGTCGAGGTCGCACAGCTTGACGAGCATGATGTCCGGCTGCGGGCCGTCCTCCAGAATGTCCAGCGCCAGCGCCATGGTGAACAGGTCAAGGCTGCGCGTCGGTCCCATCAGGTAGCGGCCGTGTTTATAGAAGTAACGATCCATCAGGTTTGCAGTGGCCGTGTGCTCCAGCCATTGCTGGGGCTGGTAGCCCTGATAGCTGTATGGAACGATCATCGGCATATTCATGGTATAGTCCGCGCCGCCGGAGACGGGCCAGCTCAGAGAGCAGGTCGTCAGGCCGTTCTCGCGGGCGATGTCCAGCAGCGTTTTGCCGCGGACGTCCGATTTCATGCAGTACCACGGCGCGTCAAGATGGCCGCCGCGGGTCATTTTTTCATTGTGCACGATCCCATGCCGCCCGGCATAGGTGCCGGTCAGGATCGAGGTATGGCAGGTGTAGGTCAGGGCCGGGAGCACCGGCTCGATCTTTTCGACGAGCGCACCGCGCTCCAGGATCTGCGCGAAGTGCGGCATGCGGCGCATGCGCGCGACGTCGGAGGCACAGAGGGCATCGATACAGAATACAAGGACTTTCGACATAGGTTCTCCTTCCTGTTGGAACGGCGGCGGGTGTGGGCCCGGCCGGAATGCGCTGGTCTGCGTACAGGCGGACGTCCGCCGGGACGTCCGCCTGTTAAAATGGGCGGGTATTACTTTGCGAGGGCTTCGCGGCAGGCGGCCTCAAAGGCCGCATAGGCGGTGTCGGCGTCGCTGACATTGAGGGCAACGCTCTGGACCATCTTGTCGATCTCGGTGCGCATGGCCGCTGCGCCGGGGACGCTGGCGAGCATGCCGATGTCGTCGGCTTCCTCGGTCAGGGCCTTGACGGCGATGTTCGTCTCGGCGAACTGCTGGAACTCGGCGCTCTCGCGGGCTTCCTTATAGATGGGGACGGTGCCGAAGGCCTCGGCCCACTGCACGATGTTCTCGGTGGACGTGAGGAACTTCAGGAACATGTAAGCGCCGCGGGCATGATCCTCATCGGTGCTGAGGCAGGCAAAGTTGTTGCCCCAGGAGGAGATGTAGCGGACGGGGCCTTCCTGCGGGATGGGCACGCAGCCGATCTCGAAGGCGTCGTTTACGGCCAGCTCAACATAGCTGACACCGGCGCTCGAACCGATGTAGGAGGCGACGGCCTGGCTGCCGAACGGGCCGGAGAAGAAGACGTCCTCGCCGACAAGGCGGAAGTCGCCGGACTTCACAAGGTCTGCGAACCAGTTGAGCTTTTCCTTGGCGATGGTCTCGTCGATGGCATAGTTGCCGTCCTCGTCGATGTAGCCGCTGCCGGCCTGCATGATGAGGCACTGATAGGTGTCCACGAGGGAGTCGGTGCCGAAGCCGGGGATGCCTTCCTTCTCGTGAATGATTTTACTGCATTCTGCGAGCTCTGTCCAGGTCTTCGGGGCCTCGAGGCCATATTTGTCGAACATGGTCTTGTTGTAGAACAGGACCTCGCCCGCCGTGGTGCACGGGAAGACGTAGATGCCGTCGCCCCACTGGGTGATCTCGCTGTACTGACCGGCAGGAATGTTGTCCTGGAAGTTCGGGATGCCGATCTCCGGGTCGTTGATGTAAACGGACAGGTCGACAAGGCGGCCCTCGTTCAGATAGTTGACGGCGTCGGACGGATACATGTTCACAAGGTCCGGGCCAGTGCCGTTGCGGACGGCCTGCATGGTCTTGCTGTCGATCTCGCTGTACGGCTGCTGCTCGGCGACGAGCTCGTACTCATCCTGCGAGGCATTGAAGGCGGCTGCGAGCTCGAGGAACTTCTCTTCGTGCTGGTCGGTGTAGGAGTGCCAGTAGACGATCTTCGTCTTCTCGGTCTTTGCGGGCTTCGTGTCTTCGGTGGTCTTGCTGTCATCGGGGGTCTGCGAGGTTCCGGTGCTTGCGTCCGGAGTGCCTGTCTTCCCTGCGCTGCATGCCGCGAACAGGCTCGCGACCATGACCAGAGCAAGCAGAAGGGCAAGAATGCGTGCTTTCATGTGTTTTCTCCTCCATTGTCTCGTGTTTTTATCGGAACGTCGGATGACGCTCACTGCTCAGGAAATGGTGTCCAGGAATGCGGCAAGCTCCGCAAGCGTGTGGACGCACCAGGTATATTCCGGCTCGTGGATGCCCGGATAGGGGTCGATCCAGAGCGTCTGCCCGCCGATGGCAGAAATGGGCATCAGATCGTTGAAGGCGTGGTCTCCAATGCTGATCAGGATCTCCGGCCGCGCCAGCAGCGCAGGGTCAAGAGCCTGCAGGCTCGCAATCATGCCGTAGGGCTTGTTCGCACTGCTGCAGATCTCGCGGAACGCTCCGGCAAAGCCGAGCTGCCGCAGGAACTCCCGCACGGTCTCTTCGTAGGAATTGCTCAGCAGAACGACACGGCAGCGCTGCTCCAGCCGCATGATGGCCTCATAAAGCCCGCGGTCACCGTGCATCCCGGCCTGCTCCATCTGCAGGCGGGTCAGGCGATAGACCTCATTGGCACGGTCGCCGTCCAGACAGCCGAGCGCATCGCCAAGGTAGGCCAGAACGGCCCATGCGTCGCCGAGATAGACCACATCGTCGGCGTGCAGCGCCTCGGCATAGGTCATGCCGGGCAGCACCCGCTTCCGCAGGGCCTGCACGAGCTCCGGCACGGTGGCGGCCTCTGCACGCCCACGGCGGTAAAAACGGTTCATGTCCAGCTCACGCCCGGCGAAGATCGCCTCTGTCAGCCGGACAAGGTCCGCCTCCAGCGGCTCGGCCCACGTCCCGGCAACAAGCGTCCGCAGATAGCCGCGGTGAAAGACGCTGTTCTGATAAATGGTTCCGTCGAGATCGAAGATGACGATCCGGTTTTGCATGGCGGGCCTCCCTTTGTGCGGCGGTTGGCAGGCTCGTGCGGATGATCCGGACCGCGCCCCTGCTGCCGTAACTTGATTATATCACAGGTTTGGCCGAAAAATTTTTTCGTTTGCGTGAAAATATGTCTTTTCGTCAGAAAAGCTCGGAAAAACATGAAAAAAAGACGATTTTACATGAAATTTATGCGGATTTAACACGAAGCCGGCTGGAATGAAAAAGAAAAGCACTTGTCAGAAGCACGCCGGGCCGTTATACTGGAAACAGAAAACAGGTGCGCACCGCGCACGAAAGGAGAACAACGATGCTGCTGATCCGCAACGCAAATATCAAGACCATGGCCGGGCCGGACCTGAAAAACGGCTGCCTGCTCCTCGAAAACGGGAAAATCGCCGCCGTCGGCCAGACGGTCGACGCGCCGGAGGGCGTTGAGACTCTCGATGCGCAGGGCCGCCTGCTCACGCCCGGCTGCGTGGAGGCGCACTGCCATATCGGCCTCGACAACGAGGGCATGCGCTGGGAGGGCATGGATTATAATGAGATCGTCGAGCCGCTGACGCCGCAGCTGCGCGCCATCGACTCCATCAACCCGCAGGACGAGGCCTTCGGGCTGGCCCTGCGCGGCGGCGTGACGACGGCCTGCACCGGACCCGGCAGCGCAAACGTCGTCGGCGGCACGTTCGCCATCGTAAAGCTGGCCGGAAAGCGCGTCGACCGGATGATTCTGCGCGCGCCCGCCGCGATGAAGTGCGCCTTCGGCGAGAATCCCAAGGGCTGCTACGGCCACGACAAGCGCCAGAGCCCCATGACGCGCATGGCGGTCGCCGCCCTGCTGCGCGAGCTGCTGCTGCGCACGCTCCGCTACCGCGACGACAAGGCGGCGGGAAAGAATCCGGCGTTTGACATGAAGCTCGAGGCCATGCTGCCCGTGGTCAACGGCGAGATCCCGCTCAAGTGCCACGCCCACCGCGCGGATGATATCCTGACGGCCGTGCGCATCGCGCGCGAGTTTGGCCTGAAGCTCACGCTGGATCACTGCACGGACGGCGAGCTGATCGCCGATGAGCTGGCAAAGGAGCAGGTCCCGGTCTTCGTCGGACCGTCGCTCGGCGGCAAGACGAAGGTCGAGCTGCGCAACAAGAGCTTCACGACGGCGGGCACGCTGTACCGCGCGGGCCTGACGGTCAGCATCATCACGGATGCGCCGGTCATTCCGCTGCAGTATCTGCCGCTGGCGGCCGGACTGGCGGCTTCGGCCGGTCTGCCGATGGAGGAGGCGTGGCACGCCATCACCATCAACCCGGCCCGCAGCCTCGGCATCGACGCGCGTGTCGGCAGTCTTGAGCCGGGCAAGGATGCGGACCTCGTCCTCTGGACGGCGGACCCGCTTACGACGATCGGCGGCGAGGCGTGGATGACGTTCGTGAATGGCGAGGTCGTGTACCGCGCGGAGTAAGAGAATATAAATCGTAAAAAATCCAGCCAAGGTGGGATCACTCCCAACCCTGGCTGGATCATTTTTATGCGTTCAGGGCCGTATCCCTGCGCTTACTTCAGCGCAGCCAGACGGGCCGTGATGGCGGCAAACTGGGCGCGCGTCGCGCTCTCACGCGGGGCGAGCTCGTTGTTGCCCATGCCGAGGATGATGCCGTTGCCGACAGCCCAGGTCATGGGCTCAGTGGCATAGCTCTGCACGCTGGAGGCATCGGTGAAGTTGCTCAGGTCGCCGGTCGTCGTCGTGTCCATGTTCTGGGAGGCGGCGAAGCGATAGAGCATCGTGACCATTTCCTCGCGGGTGACGTCGTCATCCGGACGGAACAGGCCCTTGTCATCGCCGATGACAACCTTGGCCTCCTGTGCCCATGCGACGGCGTCAGCATACCAGTCATCCTTGAGGTCGGGGAAGGTGCTCGTGCCGGTGACGGCAGGGCTGCCCGCCTGACGGTACAGGACGGTGGCGACCATGGCGCGGCTCAGCGCGGCTTCCGGACGGAACGTGCCATCGCCGAAGCCGACGAACAGGCCGTTGACCAGAGCGAAGTGGACGCTCTCGGCGTACCAGGCGTTTGCATCGAGGTCGGTGTACTGCTCGCAGGGATCCTCTTCCACTTGGACGGTCCATTTCGTTTCACGGCCCGGGGTGATGTCCTTGCCCTCGGCGGTCATTTCCTTGATGTACTCGCCGATGATGAGGGGCACGGAGCCGCCGACGGTGTTGAAACGCTCAGAGACGGTGGCGTCCCACAGAGCCTCTTCGCTGCTGGAGGTGATGCCGGTGGAGGCAAACCAGCCGTAGGCATCGGAATCCTTCGTGGCGCTCAGACGATAGGAGCTGAGGCAGGCGTAGATCGTGTCGTCATCCTTCACGGGCGTGCCGTCCGCGTAGGTGATGTTCTGCACGCGCTGGCCGTCGGGATTGCCGACATAGACGTCGTAGTTGACGCCGTAGAACGTGTCGCAGCCGAAACCGCCGCCGCCAACCTGACCGTCGTCATTGACACGGTAGTTCTGCGCCGTGCGCTGCATCCAGCTCTTGAGCTGGGCGCCGGTCATCCGGATCATGTAGAGGGTGTTGTTGTCGTACTGATACAGGGAGTAGCAGTCGCGCAGGCTGATGTCGCCGGAGGTTGCGCCGTCGGCCAGCAGGGAGCTGACGCTCCAGCCGCGCTTTGCAACCGGCGTCGTCATGGAGACGACGTGCTCCTTCGTCGGGTCGATGTTGTTGTCGGTGCAGGCGGCCCAGATCTGTGCCTTGTGGACGAGATCATAGGAATCGCTCTGCGTGAGGTAGTAGTTGGAGATGGTGTCCCAGGTGCCGGAGACCGTGCCGATCTTCTTGTTGACGAAGGCATCGGAGCGCTCGAAGAGCGGAGTGATGAGGGTCTTCAGGCCGTCGTAGTTCGCATCGCCGGACTTGAAATCCGGGCTGGTGACGCGGATGTCCTTGCCGAGGGCGGAGTTCAGAGGATGCATGGTGGACTCGGCTGCGGTAACGGAGACCTTGCCGTCGGCGCCCTTCGTGAGGGTGAGGACGGTCTCGCCGAGGGTGGAGCCGCCGCCATTCATAACGAGGACATTCTCGCCGTTCTTGTTCTGCAGGGTGACGGCGTTTCTCTGATGGTTGTGGCCGGTCAGCAGCATGTCAACGCCGGTGGTATGCGTTGCAAAGTAGCCGCCCTGGTTCTCCTGATTGTAGACGTCAGGATTGCCCTCGCCGCTGTGCATGGCGACGATGATGTAGTCACACTTCTCCTGCATTTCCTTGCCGTAGTAGTTTTCCCACTCATAGACATAGGACTTTTCGGCGTTGTCGGTATGGCCGAACGTGCAGCCCTCATAGTGGCTGGCGACGTCCCAGTTCGCGTTGTTCATGTTCTCGAAGCCCAGAAGACCGATGGTGAAGGTCGTGCCGTCCTCGAACTTGTAGGTGAAGGTCTTGTACGGGGAGAACACGGATTCGTTCGTCTCCGTCTCCACGACGTTCGAGCAGATGACGTCGACGGGCTGACCGGCGACGGCCTTGTCCGTGGAGGTCAGCAGATTGTAGTAGTTCCACTGGATCTGCGGCGCATAGTTGAACTCGTGGTTGCCCAGCACAAAGGCATCATAGCCAATGTAGCGCAGCGCAGTCGCCATGGGGCTGTTTTCGCCGCCCTCCTGGAGAATGTTGTAGCTGCTCAGCGCGCTTCCCTGCAGAATGTCGCCAACATCGATAAGAATGCTGTCGTCCACGGCGGCACGGCGCTCTGCGACGAGCTTTGCTGCCTGCAGGAAGTTGTTGTTCAGGGCGCTGTTTGTGTAGGAGTTCCAGTCGTATGCACGGCCGTGCATATCGGTGGTCGTCATGATGCTGACGGTGATCGAATCGGACTTCGCCTCGAAGACGTCATCCTCAATCGGGGCATTCGTGTGGCCTTCGGCTGCGTAGGACGCGTAGACCGAGGTCAGCTTGGTCTCTGCCGCGCCTGCCGGGATCACTGCCACGGAAAGAACGAGGCAGACCACGAGCAGAAGCGAGAGAAGACGCTTTGCAATGTGTTTCATTTCAAGACTCCTTTGTTTGTAGTTGCAGCTGCGCTGCACGTTTTGGAAATCGTGACAAAAAACCACCATTCATCACAGGTTCCGTTGGAAATATTCTAACACTTTGTAAAGAAATTGTAAAGGAAGCGGGGAGACCTGAAGAAAAAATTGGGAGAACTGACAAGAAAGCCCTGTTACGGGTATCTGACTTTCTCTTTGTGAAAAACAGCAAAAACTGTGCAAAGCGCCGCTGTCGCAACGTTTTCCTGCAATTTTTGCAGCAGGGGGATATGCGGCGGGAACGGCGGAACAGTGACAGGAAAAACGGAGAAAATTCCGGATGATATGCTGCATATGCAATATAAAAAACGGGCTGTCCTGCTAGGGACAGCCCGAAAACCGCCTTTCGGCATTTTGACCATGCGCATGAAATCCTACATGGAATCGCGGCGGAAGCGGGCGCGATTCAGCCCAGCGAGACGTCCAGGATCATCATCACACTGAAGCCGACGGCGAAAAAGATCGTGCCGATGTTCGAGTGCTTTCCCTCGGACATCTCGGGGATCAGCTCCTCCACGACCACATAGAGCATCGCGCCTGCCGCAAAGCTCAGAAGATAGGGCAGGGCGGGGGCGACGAAGCGCGCGGCCAGAACGGTCAGCACTGCGCCGACCGGCTCGACGATGCCCGAGAGCACGCCGCCCGCGAAGGCGCGCATGCGGCTCTGGCCCTCGGCGCGCAGCGGCAGGGAGATGATAGCCCCCTCCGGGAAATTCTGGATGGCGATGCCGAGCGAGAGCGCCAGCGCCCCGGCGGCCGAGATCTGGGCCGTTCCGGTCAGATATCCGGCGTAGACGACGCCGACGGCCATGCCCTCCGGGATGTTGTGCAGCGTCACGGCGAGGATCATCATGGTCGTCCGCTGCAGCTGCGTGCGCGGGCCCTCGGCCTGACCGGCGTTGCGGTGCAGGTGGGGGATGACGCGGTCGAGCAGCAGCAGGAAGGCCACACCGATCCAGAAGCCGACGGCGGCGGGCAGGAACGAAAGACGGCCGAGCGTGGCAGACTGATCAATGGCCGGGATGAGCAGGCTCCAGACGGAGGCCGCGACCATCACACCGGCGGCAAAGCCGGTCAGGGCGCGCTGCAGCCGGTCGCCGAGCGCTCTGCGGAGAAAGAACACGCAGGCCGCGCCGAGCGTGGTGCCGAGAAACGGGATGAGGATCCCATAGAATGTTGTCATAGGCGCCTCCTAATTGGGTTAGTAAAGACTAACCACATAGTAGCATAAATCGCGGCAGGATGCAAGCCGGAAATCTAGGGACCTCTGAATAAATCGCCTGCGGTGGATGCCGGATCTTTTTCGTCAATCCATCGGTATGAAAAACTTGAAATACACAAAGTATTCCTGCGTTTTCCATACCTTGACTTGCCAAAAAACCTCTCGCCATCCACTCTTGCCGATTTAATCAGAGGTTCCCTAGAAAAAATGCCCGCCGCATCCGCGGCGGGCTGGCTCGAATCAGATCGTGCCGGTGATCTGCAGGGTGACCGTGCCGGGGCGGACTGTCCAAACGCCGGTCTCGGGGTCCTGCTCGGCCGAAGCGGCCGGGACAGTGATCGCGGCGGGCACGGTCCGGAACAGACCGGTCGCCGGGTCGTAGGTGTAGTTGGATGCAAGCCAGGCATCGCTGTTGTAGGTCACGGCGATATTGCGCAGGATCGGGTCGAAGCGGTCCGTGACGGTGACGCCGGCTGCGGCATCGGCATCCGCGCTGCCGTAGTTTTCGATCGTGAACGTGTAGGTGAGCGTGCCGCTGTCGCTGACGCGGACCGGCTCAAGGGCCTTGACGATGCGGAGCTCTGCCGCTGCCGCCGCCGGGAGCGTCTCCGTCGCCGTGACGGCATCCGTCAGCCCGCCGCCGGTGACGGTCACGGTGTTCTCGATCGTGCCCTCTGCCGAGGGATCGGCAAAGGCATTGACGCGGGTCGTATAGACCAGCGTGATTACGCCGCCTGCAGGAACGGTGATGCCTTCGATGCGGATGCCGTTTGCCAGTACCGTGACGGCCGGGGCCGTCTGCAGCACGCCGTTCATGAAATAGCGGAGCGTCCCTGCCTGATACGTCAGCGGCGTGAGCTGCACCGTGCCGCCCGTGGCAGGAAAGTTCGTCGTGCCGAGCGTGTCGGTCACGGTCAGCCCGGTCAGCGCCGCCGCACCGGTGCTGCGCAGTTGGACGACATAGGTCACAAGATCGCCGGTGCGGTAGCTCTCTGCGGCTGCCGTTTTCGAGGCGGTCAGGACCTGCACGAGCTCGCCCGTGACGATGTTGGAGTTGACGGTGCCGCCGTTGTAGGTCAGCGTGGCCTGATTCGTAAAGGTTGCCATAGTATTTCTCCTTTCCGGAGAGCACATCGCCCTCCTTCGACAGCATATGCCGAAGGAGGGCGATCGGGAACCCGGCTCAGCGCCGCAGCCAGCCTGCGGGCAGCTCCGTGAGCGGGGCCGGGAACGAGACGCGCGCGCCGATTTCGGCAAAGCGCGCTGCCAGCGGCGCGGGGATGCGGCCGTCGGGGTCCGGGCTGAGGTTCAGCATGAAATTGGCATGGGAGGCGAAGCACTGGCGCATGAGGCCAAGCGCCCAGTCGGCGCTCTTCGGCTCCTTTTCGTCGTCGCGGTAGAACCACGTCCGCGTCAGCTTCTGGCACAGTGCGCCGGGACCGGCAAAGCCGGGCGTCAGCTCCTGCCCGGCGCCGTTTTCGAAGAAGACGACGTCCGTGCCGGAGATGCCCTCCGTGCAGCCGATGTTCATGAGCAGGCAGTTCGGCTGCAGGCGCTTGACGAGAGCATCGACTTCCTCGAACGGCAGCTCGCGGTAGGACGGGCCGCCCCACGGGGCGTTCCAGCCGTCTATAATAAAATAAGGTATCTCGCCGTAGTTTGTCAGCAGCTCCGTGATCTGCCCGAGCACGAGCTCGCGCTGCGCAGGGGGAAAGGAGCGCCGCCCAATCCCGGCCGTCAGGTCGAGCACGGAGAAGTACAGGCCTGCCTGCAGACCGGCTGCGCGGAAGGCCCGCAGGAATTCCGCGACGATGTCCGTCTGGACCGTGGCCTGCGCGACGCTGTGGTTCCCAAATTCGGACGGCCAGAGTGCGAAGCCCTCGTGGTGCTTTGCCGTCAGGACGGCAAAGCGGCAGCCTGCGCTTTTGGCGATCTGCGCCCAGCGATCGCAGTCCGGCGCGCGGGGCGCCCAGTCAGATTCGGGGAAGGGATAACGGCGCGGCTCCCCGCCGTTTTCCAGATCGAATTCCCAGTCGATGATGTCGGGATTTGCATGGAACTGCACGGCGGCACTGTTCCAGTGGATAAACGTGCCGAGCCGGAGATTAATGAAGTCGCGCTGAAGCGCACAGAGATGGTCCATTCGCGGGCCCGCCTTTCCGATTTTCTATGGGATGATTATACGGGCAAAGCAGGCGTTCGTCAAGCCTCTGCACGGCGCTGCGCGAAACGGCGCTGCAGAATGTGCATGTCGTGGAAGTAGATGGGGACAAGGAAGCAGTCGGCCAGCAGCCATGCGGCGGGGTTTGCAAGGCAGATGGCGGTGTAGCCGATCCAGCGCACGACGGCAAAGCCGACAAAGCAGCGGGCGATCGTCTCAAACACCCCTGCAAACACGGCCTGCTGCGTGAAGCCGACGCCCTGGATGAGGAATCGGAGCACGTTGACAAGCGTCAGCAGGAAATAGCAGCTGGCGTTCCACACCAGAAACTGCTGCGCCAGCAGACCAATCTGGTCCCGGACGGCGGCGCTCTCCGCAGAGTCGAGGAACAGCAGCGACAGCTTGCCGCCGAAGAGGGCAAGAACGCCGAGGCCGAGGGCGGAATAGGCAAACATCAGCAGCACGCAGGCGCGCACGCCGCGGTGAATGCGGTCGAGCTTCATTGCGCCGTAGTTCTGCCCGCCGTAGACGGCCATGGTCGTGCCTGCGGCGTCGAACGGGCAGGTGAAGAGCTGGCTGACCTTGTTTGCCGCGGTGACGGCTGCGATGGAGACCGCGCCGAGGCCATTCACGGCCGTCTGCACGACGATGGTGCCGATGGCGGTGACGGAATACTGCAGGCCCATCGGCACGCCGATGGCAAACAGCCGCGTGATATGTGTGCGGCTCGGCCGCAGCTCACCGGGGCGAAAACGCAGAACGGGATAGCGCTTTCCCATGATGGCCAGACACAGCAGGCCGGAGATGGCCTGCGAGATCACGGTCGCCCATGCCGGGCCCTCCACGCCCATGCCGAGAACGGCGACAGCCAGCAGATCAAGCGCAACGTTCAGCAGGGAGGAGAGAACGAGAAAATAGATCGGGGTCCGGGAATCTCCGAGCGAGCGGATGACGCCGGAGACGAGATTATAAAGGATGATGGCGGGGATGCCGAGGAAAATGACGAAGATGTAGTCGTAGGCATACCGGAAAATATTGTCCGGCGTGTTCATCCAGCGCAGCACGGGCGTGCACAGCAGCGCCGTGGCCACGGTGAGCACCACGGCGAACGCAGCCGAGAGCCAGATGCTGTTTGCCACAAAGCGGCGCAGCTCCGCTTCGTCGCCCTCGCCGAATTTCTGCGCCACGGGGATGACGAAACCGTTGCAGATGCCGATGCAGAAGCCGAGCACCAGAAAATTGACGGAGCTCGTCGAGCCGACGCCCGCAAGCGCGTCCATGCCGAGAAAACGGCCGACGACGAGCGTGTCTACCATATTATATAGTTGTTGGAACAGCAGGCCACCAAGCAGCGGCAGCAGAAAGCCGATGACCAGCCGCGTGGGGGAGCCGGTCGTCAGGTTCCGGGATGCGGTTTTTGCCATAAGAGTCCCTCCGGAGTCCATAGAAATTTCAATTTCAAAAAACGTCTGCATTGTATTCTCTGACCGAAAAAAATACAATCCGCAACCTTCTGATTTTTTCGCGCAATTCGGGGTCGGAATCCGTCAGAATGTACAAAAACAGGTTTTTTCCCTGAAAAATGGACGAATGGGCGGAAAAATCGGGCAAAAAAAGCCCGGCTTTCGGGAAGCCGGACGAAAAAATCAGGGGATATTCCAAAGAAATGCATTGACGCGGAAGAAAAAATGTGGTAAAATCAATACCCAATGCTGTGAAGTGCGGCGCAGGCCAACCTCCACCTCATGGTCAGATTATACCACAGACCGCGCCGCACGGCAAGGGACTAAAATGAAAAAACAGCAACTGACCCACGCGTGTCATTGCTGAGACAGCGCACGAAACGACGACAGAAAGGCGTGATCAAGCAAATGCAAGTCAAGGACGTGAACTATGGCAAGACCGTTCGCAAGAGCTATGCCAAGTATCAGGAGATCCTGCAGATGCCCAACCTGCTGAAGATCCAGAAGGACTCCTACGACTGGTTCCTGCGGGAGGGCCTGCATGAGGTCTTCCGCGATGTGGCCGCCATCAGCGACTACACCGGCAACCTCGAGCTGTCCTTCCTGGACTACTCCCTCGACGAGAAGCCCAAGTACACCATTGAAGAGTGCAAGGAACGCGATGCCACCTATGCGAAGCCGATCAAGGTCCGCGTGCGCCTGCTCAACAAGCAGTCCGGCGAGATCAAGGATCAGGAGATCTTCATGGGCGATTTCCCGCTCATGACCAACGGCGGCACGTTCGTCATCAACGGCGCAGAGCGCGTCATCGTCTCCCAGATCGTCCGCAGCCCCGGCATGTACTTCGGCGACACCGTGGACAAGGCCGACCAGCACATCTATACCGCAACGGTCATTCCGTACCGCGGCGCATGGCTGGAATATGAGACCGACCTGCAGGACGTGTTCTACGTCCGTATCGATAAGAACCGCAAGCTCCCCATCACCTGCCTCATCCGTGCTCTCGGCGTGGAGACCGACGCGCAGATCCTGGAGCTGTTCGGCGAGGATCCCCGCATCGTCGCCACGCTGGAGCGCGACCCGTGCAAGACCCGCGAGGACAGCCTCCTCGAGATCTACCGTCGTCTGCGTCCGGGCGAGCCGCCCACGGTCGACAACGCCGCGGCCTATCTCGACGCGCTGTTCTTCGATCCGCGCCGCTACGACGTCTCCCGTGTCGGCCGCTACAAGTTCAATAAGAAGATGGACATCTGGACCCGCCTGAGCGGTCAGGAGCTGGCCGAGCCGGTCGCTGACCCGCTGACGGGCGAGATCCTTGCCATGCCGGGCACCGTCCTGACCCGTGCACAGGCGCAGGCCCTGTCGGCCCGCGGCGTGTGCGATGCCGTCATCCGCGTCGGCGACAAGGACCACAAGGTCTTCTCGAACTACATGGTCGACATGAAGAACTTCGTGGACTTCGACCCGGAGCAGTACGGAATCCACGAGAAGGTCTGCCGCAAGGTCCTGTTCGAGATGCTCGAGCAGCTCAAGGGTGCGGCTCCCGAGGCCTGGGAGGATGCCATTGAGGAGCGCCGCGATGAGCTCATTCCGAAGCACATCACGCGCGACGATATCCTCGCCACCATCAACTATCTCAACTGCGTCGTCATCGGCGCAGGCACGACGGACGACATCGACCACCTCGGCAACCGCCGTCTGCGCTGCGTGGGCGAGCTGCTGCAGAATCAGTTCCGCGTCGGCTTCACCCGCCTCGAGCGCGTCATCCGCGAGCGCATGACCGTCCAGGATCTCGATACCGTCACGCCGCAGAGCCTTATCAACATCCGTCCGGTCACGGCGGTCATCAAGGAATTCTTCGGCTCCTCGCCGCTGTCCCAGTTCATGGATCAGAACAACCCGCTGGCAGAGCTGACGCACAAGCGCCGCCTGTCTGCCCTCGGCCCCGGCGGCCTGAGCCGTGAGCGCGCTTCCTTCGATGTCCGAGACGTCCACTACAGCCACTACGGCCGTATGTGCCCGATCGAGACGCCGGAAGGTCCGAACATCGGCCTGATCAACTATCTGGCGAGTTACGCCCAGATCAATGAATACGGCTTCGTCGAAGCGCCGTACCGCAAGGTCGAGCGCATCTATGACGAAAACGGCAAATATGTCGGCTCCCGCGTGACGGATGAGGTGGAATACATGTCCGCCGACGTCGAGGACGACTACCATATCGCGCAGGCAAAGGAGCCGGTCGACGAGAACGGCATGCTCCTCAACGAGCGCATCACCTGCCGCCACCGCGACGAGATCATCGCCGTCGATCGCGAGGTCATCGACTATATCGACGTCTCGCCGAAGATGATGACCTCCATCGCAACGGCCTTCATCCCCTTCCTGCAGAACGACGACGCGAACCGTGCCCTGATGGGCGCAAACATGCAGCGTCAGGCCGTGCCGCTGATGGTCACGGAGGCCCCGATCGTCGCCACCGGCGTCGAGCAGAAGTGCGCCGTGGACTCTGAGGTCTGCATCAAGGCCGAGGGCGACGGCGTCGTTACCCGCGTCTCCGCCGACGGCGTGAGCGTGCGCTATGACGACGGCAGCGTCCGCGACTACACCCTGACGAAGTTCGCCCGCTCCAACCAAGGCACCTGCGTCAACCAGCGCCCGATCGTCGCGGTCGGTGAGCGTGTGACGACGGAGCAGGTCCTGGCCGACGGCCCCGCCTGCTCGCAGGGCGAAATCGCACTGGGCAAGAACGTGCTTGTCGGCTTCGTCACCTGGGAAGGCTATAACTACGAGGACGCCATCCTGCTCAATGAGCGCCTGGTGCGCGAGGACGTCTTTACGTCCATTCATATTGAAGAATACGAGACCGAGTCCCGCGACACGAAGCTCGGGCCGGAAGAGATCACCCGCGATATCCCGAACGTCGGCGAGGACACCCTCAAGGACCTCGACGAGAACGGCGTCATCCGCATCGGTGCAGAGGTCAAGTCCGGCGATTATCTCGTCGGCAAGGTCACCCCGAAGGGCGAGACCGAGCTGACGGCTGAGGAGCGCCTGCTGCGCGCCATTTTCGGCGAAAAGGCCCGCGAGGTCCGCGATACCTCCCTGAAGGTCCCGCACGGCGAGTCCGGCATCATCGTGGACGTCAAGGTCTTCACCCGCCAGAACGGCGACGAGATGGCCCCCGGCGTCAATAAGATCGTCCGCGTCTATATCGCACAGAAGCGTAAAATTTCCGTCGGCGATAAGATGGCCGGCCGCCACGGCAACAAGGGCGTCGTTTCCCGCATCCTCCCGGAGGAGGATATGCCGTTCCTGCCGGACGGCACGCCGCTGGATATCGCTCTGAATCCGCTGGGCGTTCCGTCCCGTATGAACATCGGACAGGTCCTGGAGGTCCACCTCGGCTACGCCGCCCACGCCCTCGGCTGGAAGGTCGCAACGCCGATCTTCGACGGCGCGAACGAGAAGGACATCCGCGAGACTCTGAAGCTTGCCGGTCTCCGCGAGGACGGCAAGACGGTCCTGTACGACGGCCGCACCGGCGAGCCGTTCGATAACCTTGTCACGGTCGGCTATCCGTATTACCTCAAGCTCCATCATCTGGTCGATGATAAGATCCATGCCCGTTCCACCGGCCCGTACAGCATGGTCACGCAGCAGCCGCTCGGCGGCAAGGCACAGTTCGGCGGCCAGCGCTTCGGCGAAATGGAAGTCTGGGCCCTCGAGGCCTACGGTGCAGCCCACACGCTGCAGGAGATCCTGACCGTGAAGTCCGACGACGTGACTGGCCGCGTCAAGACGTACGAAGCCATCGTCAAGGGCCACAACGTGCCGAAGCCCGGCGTTCCGGAGTCCTTCAAGGTCCTTGTCAAGGAGCTGCAGGCCCTGTGCCTCGACGTTCGCGTGCTCGACGATCAGGGTGAGGAGATCGAGCTGCGGGAGGATGACGATGATGATGAGATCGTCTACACCGACTCCGGCCGCGAGAATCTGGTCACCGATGAGAACGAGGTGCTCTCCTCCGGCTACGGCATCGATGCCGACAGCGAGGCGAAGCAGGGCCTCGACGCTCTGGAAAAGATCATCGGCATCGACGATGACGAGGAAGAGGAAGACCTCGAGCCGGAGTGCCCGTATGACATCTCCGATGCGCCCGAGGACGAAGAATAAGGAGGAGGCAGACGATGAGCAATAAAACCTTCAGCGCGATCAAAATCGGCATTGCTTCTCCGGAAATGATCCGCGACTGGTCTTACGGCGAGGTCAAAAAGCCGGAGACCATCAACTACCGCACCCTGAAGCCCGAGCGCGACGGCCTGTACTGCGAGCGCATCTTCGGACCGACGAAGGACTGGGAGTGCCACTGCGGCAAGTATAAGAAGATCCGCTTCAAGGGCAAGATCTGCGATCGCTGCGGCGTCGAGGTCACCCGGAGCAAGGTGCGCCGCGAGCGCATGGGCCACATCGAGCTGGCCGCGCCGTGCAGCCACATCTGGTATTTCAAGGGCATCCCCTCCCGCATGGGCCTGCTGCTGGACATCAGCCCGCGCATTCTGGAGAAGGTCCTGTATTTTGCCAACTATATCGTCACGGATCCCGGCGACACGCCCTTGAGCAAGTGCCAGATCCTGACGGAAAAAGAATACCGCGACATGCGCGAAAAGTATGAGAACGATTTCGAGGCCGGTATGGGCGCCGAGTCCGTGCAGAAGCTGCTGGCCGAGATCGATCTCGAGGCCCTGTGCAGCCAGCTCCGCAGCGAGCTCGTCAACGCCAGCGGCCAGAAGAAGCTGCGCATCATCAAGCGGCTCGAGGTCGCCGAGGCCTTCCGCGCCTCCGGCAACAAGCCCGAGTGGATGATCATGAATGTCCTGCCGGTCATCCCGCCGGATATCCGCCCGATGGTCCAGCTCGACGGCGGCCGTTTTGCGACGTCCGACCTCAATGACCTCTACCGCCGTGTTATCAACCGCAACAACCGCCTCAAGCGCCTCATCCAGCTCAATGCGCCGGATATCATTATCCGCAACGAAAAGCGCATGCTGCAGGAGGCCGTGGATGCCCTCATCGACAACGGCCGCCGCGGCCGCGCTGTCACCGGTGCGAACAACCGTGCGCTGAAGTCCCTGTCCGACATGCTCAAGGGCAAGCAGGGCCGCTTCCGTCAGAACCTGCTGGGCAAGCGCGTCGACTATTCCGGCCGTTCTGTTATCGTCGTCGGCCCGGAGCTGAAGCTCTATCAGTGCGGCGTGCCGAAGGAAATGGCCATTGAGCTGTTCCGCCCGTTTGTCATGAAGAAGCTCGTCGAGGACGGTGTTGCCAACAACATCAAGAGCGCCAAGAAGAAGATCGACAAGGGCGAGCCCGAGGTCTGGGATGCCCTCGAGGACATCATCAAGGACCGCCCCGTCATGCTCAACCGTGCGCCGACGCTGCACCGCCTCGGCATTCAGGCCTTTGAGCCGGTGCTGGTCGAGGGCCGCGCCCTGAAGCTGCACCCGCTGTGCTGCACCGCCTTCAACGCCGACTTCGACGGCGACCAGATGGCAATCCACGTCCCGCTGTCGGCAGAGGCCCAGGCAGAGGCCCGCGTGCTGATGCTCTCCGCAAACAACCTGCTGCGTCCGCAGGACGGCAAGCCTGTCACCGTGCCGACGCAGGATATGATCCTCGGTACCTACTACCTGACCTATGTCCGTCTTGGCAAGGAGGAGAAGGGTGCGGAGCAGGTCTTTGTGACCGATGCGGGTGACTTCGACCTTCCCGTGAACCAGCTCGTCGACGGCGACCTTGTGGAAGCCGCGGTCGAGAAGGCCGAGAATGAGAAGAAGCGCGCCCCGTCCTATCTGCCGCTGCATGCCTATTCCAGCGTCGATGAGGCCATCACGGCCTATGCCGATGGCTGCATCGGCCTGCATGCGCCCATCCGCGTGCGCTACGGCAAGGAGATCGACGGCGTGATGCAGTACCGCATCATCACGGCGACGGTCGGCCGCCTGATCTTCAACGAGCCGATCCCGCAGGACCTTGGCTTCGTGGACCGCAGCGATCCCGCGCATCTGTTCGACCTTGAGGTCAGCTTCCTCGTCGGCAAGAAGAAGCTCGGCGTCATCATCGACAAGTGCATCCGCCGTCACGGCTTCACCATCGCCACCGAGATGCTTGATCGCGTCAAGGCCCTCGGCTACAAGTACTCCACGAAGGGCGCCATCACCGTCTCCATCGCCGATATGGCCATTCCGGAGAAGAAGTACGCTCTCATCGAAGAGGCCGAGAAGCAGACGGTCAAGATCGACCGCCAGTACAAGCGCGGCTTCCTCACGAACGACGAGCGCTATCGCCTCGTTGTCCACCAGTGGGAGCAGACGATCAAGGACGTCACCGGCGCTCTGCAGGAGAACCTTGACCGCTTCAACCCGATCTATATGATGGCCGACTCCGGCGCCCGCGGCAGCATGAACCAGATCCGTCAGCTCGCCGGTATGCGCGGCTTGATGGCAGATACGAACGGCCGCACGATCGAGATTCCGATTAAGGCAAACTTCCGTGAAGGCCTTTCCGCTCTGGAATACTTCATCTCCTCCCGAGGCGCCCGTAAGGGCCTGACCGACACCGCGCTGCGTACCGCCGACTCCGGCTACCTGACGCGCCGTCTGGTCGACGTCTCGCAGGAGGTCATCATCCGCATCCCCGACTGCGGCACGACGCATGGCATCCACCTGGCCGAGGTCGTGGAAAAGGGCCAGGTCATCGAGTCCTTCGGTTCCCGCATCCACGGCCGCTTCCCGGTGCATGATATCGTCGATCCGGAAACGGGCGAGGTGCTCATCCCGAATAACCGCATGATGCATGAGGACGATGCCAAGATGCTCGAGGCACACGGCATTCACTCCGTCTATGCCCGTACCGTGCTCGGCTGCCGCGCCCGCAGCGGCGTCTGCGCCAAGTGCTACGGCATGAACCTTGCAACGTCCGAGCTTGTGAACCTCGGCGAGGCGGTCGGCATCATCGCCGCCCAGTCCATCGGCGAGCCGGGCACGCAGCTGACCATGCGTACCTTCCACACCGGCGGCGTTGCCGGCGACGATATCACGCAGGGCCTTCCGCGAGTCGAAGAGCTCTTCGAGGCCAGAAAGCCAAAGAAGATGGCGGCCATTGCCGAGATCGACGGCGTCGTCGAGATCGACGAGAGCCACCGCAGCGCGCTGCGCGACATCACGATCACCGCGGACGACGGCGAGGTCAAGCTCTATCAGGTCCCGTATTCCGTCGGCCTGAAGGTCGAGCAGGGAAAGCGTGTGCGCAAGGGCGAGCCCATCACCGACGGCGCGCTCAACCCGCATGATGTGCTGCGCATTTCCGGTGTCGAGGCCGTGCAGGAATATCTGACGCAGGGCGTTCTGGCCGTGTACCGCCAGCAGGGTGTTGACATTAACGACAAGCACATCGAGGTCATCATCCGCCAGATGATGCGCAAGGTGCGCGTCGAGGATCCCGGCGATACCACGCTCCTGAGCGGCACCGTTGTGGATGTCTACGAGTTCGAGGACGCCAATGCCGTCGTACAGGCGCGCATCGACGCCGGTGAGACGGACCTCCGTCTGGCCACGGATTCCCTCATCCTCATGGGCATCACGAAGGCGTCCCTTGCCACGGAGTCCTTCCTGTCCGCAGCCTCCTTCCAGGAGACGACGAAGGTCCTGACCGAAGCCGCCATCAAGGGCAAGGTGGACCATCTGGTCGGCCTGAAGGAGAACGTCATCATCGGTAAGCTCATCCCTGCCGGTTCCGGCCTTGATATCTACCGCGATTTCGAGCCGACCAACTGGCCGGAGTCCTCTGTGACCCAGAGCATGATCGATAACGAGCAGAAGTAAATACAGCCTAAGTCTTCGAAGGCCCGTGCAGGGAATCCCTGCGCGGGCCTTTCAGACTATCGAAAAAGCCTCGCAGAGTTTGCGCCCGCAGGCGCAAAGAAAATGGAAATCATTTTCTCCGGCGGCGTGTACGTCGGAGAAAATACCGCTCAGTCCGCCAGTGTGCGAATTGTCCGCCCTTGGCGGGCGATTCGTGCGCGCAGCGGACTGCAAGCCTTTTGCCGGAAAAGCCCGAAGGGGTTTCCCGGCAGTTGAGCCTGTGCAGCGATTTGCTGTACGGGCCTTTTTGTGCGCCTTGGGGCTTGTTACCATAATATAGACAAACATATGTTCAAAAAATCGGTTTTCGCGGGTTTATGGGAAAAATTTCCGGAAAAATCTCGGGCAGAATCCGAAAAAGTGATTGCATTTTTGGGGCAGGAATAGTATACTACAAGCGAAGTGGAGCGAAATGGATGAAATGTGAGCAAAATGGAGCGGAGGTGAGGGAATGTTCGGCAAATACAAGCACACGCTTGACCCCAAGGGACGGCTGTTCGTTCCCGCCAAGCTGCGCGAGGAGCTCGGCAGCGCGTTCTATGTTGCCCGTTCACTGGACCCCTGCCTGACGGTCTATACCGAGGAGGAGTGGCAGCGCATCGTCGAGCGCAGCAAGGCTGCGCCGTCGTCCAAGGCCCGCGGCCTGCGCACGTTCTTTGCCAACGTCGTCCGCTGTGAGCCGGACAAGCAGGGCCGCTTCCTGCTGCCGGACGATCTCCGCAAATATGCCGGGATCCAGCAGGAGGTCTATTTCCTCGGGCAGGCCGGCCGCGCTGAGATCTGGGCGGCAGAGCGCTACGAGGAGGAAGAGGCCAATGTCTCCGCCGAGGAGCTGGCCGCACTGATGGAAGAGATCGGGATCTGATGGAATTTCAACATAAATCCGTATTGCTGCAGGAGTGCATTGACGCGCTGAACATCCGCCCGGACGGGATCTACCTCGACGGGACGCTCGGCGGCGCAGGGCATTCCAGTCAGATCGCCCGCCGCCTGACGGTGGGTGGGCGTCTCATCGGCGTGGACCGCGACCGCACGGCGCTGGCCGCCGCAAAGGAGCGCCTGGCCCCCTATGCCGACCGCGTGACACTCGTGCATTCCAATTTTGCGGAGATCGACGCGATCCTCGATTCCCTTGGGATTCCGGCCGTGGACGGCATGCTGTTCGACCTCGGCGTTTCGTCGCCGCAGCTCGACGATGCTTCGCGCGGCTTTTCCTACATGGCGGACGCCCCGCTCGATATGCGCATGGATAAGGACGACGCGCTCACGGCGGGGGAGGGCGTCAACACCTGGCCGCAGGGCGAGCTGCGCCGCATTCTCTATGATTACGGCGAGGAGCGCTATGCACCGCAGATCGCGGCAGCCATCTGCCGGGCGCGTGAGAAGGCACCCGTCGAAACGACGCTGGAGCTGGTGGACATCATCCGCTCGGCCATGCCCGCGCAGGCGCTGCGCGAAAAGCAGCACCCCGCAAAGAGAAGCTTTCAGGCCATCCGCATCGCCGTGAACGATGAGCTCGGCGCCGTCAGCCGCATGATGCAGGCTGCGGTCGGCCGCCTCAATCCCGGCGGCAGACTGGCCGTCATCACCTTCCATTCGCTCGAGGACCGCATCGTCAAGAGCGAGATGCAGCAGGCAGCGCGCGGCTGCACCTGTCCGCCGGAATTCCCGGTGTGCGTCTGCGGCAAAAAGCCGCTCGTGAAGCTCGTTACGCGCAAGCCTATCGTCTCCGGCCCTGCAGAGCTGGAGGAAAATCCCCGCGCCCGGAGCGCAAAGCTCCGCGTTGCGGAAAAACTTTGACAGAAAGGATGAGCCACCATGGCAGACCCTTATCGCAGCAACGGCTCGGCGGCCTATGATGTCCGCCGCCGGAATACCGCACAGCCTCTGGAGCAGCCGGAGCGTCTGCCGGACGCGCCTGCGCGGCGCAAGCCGGCGCGCCATGTCCGTGCACGTCTGGGTATCTCGCCCCTGACGGCGCTCGGCGCGGCCGCCGCCGTACTGATGCTTGCTCTGGTGGTGTTCAGCTATATCCGCCTCTATGAGGCGCGCAGCGATGTCGGCAAGCTGCAGACGCAGCTCAGCACGCTGGAGGAGCAGCAGGCCAGACTGCAGTCGCAGTATGACAATGCCCTCGATCTCGAGCAGATCGAAAAGCGCGCCAAGGAGCTTGGCATGCGCCAGCCGGGCAGCTCGCAGATCATCTATGTGCAGGTCGATGCGGACGATACGACGGAGGTCTATGCCGCGCCTGCGGAGAAGAATGTGTTCGTCCGCGTGATCGACGCATTCCGCAGCGCCTTTACGGACGCCATCAACTACTTCTCCTGAGCCTGCCGCAGAATTTCGGGAGGGACGGCCATTTCAGGCATGGTCCCGCCGCCCGATTCATATCGTATACAGAGCATGGGCGGTGAGTGAGAATTGCCGCCCATCTTTTTTCCACTGTTTTGCCCCGGGAGGGAATACTATGAAGCAGCAACCGCAGAGAAGACGCCGCCGCGCGCCGAAGCGCGAGGAGGTCTCGACGACCCATGTGCGCAAGGGCATCTTTTTCCTGATGATCCTGCTGGGTGTCGTCAGCTTTTGCGCTGTGGCGGGCATGCTCGTGAAGCTCATGCTCGTCGACCACGATTATTATGAGGCAAAGGCCATCCGCAACCAGACCCGCAGCACGAGCGTCACCGCCTCGCGCGGCACGATCTATGACCGCAACGGCAATGTGCTGGCGGCCTCGTCGAGCGTGGAGAATGTTTTCCTCGACCCGCTGGAGCTGTCGCAGAACAAGGTCGACGTCCCGGCGCTGGCAAAGAAGCTCGCGGCCGTGCTCGATCTGGATGCGGGCTGGATCGAGGAGCAGGCCGCCGATACGAGCCTGCGCTACAAGGTCATCAAGCGCCGCCAGGCGCAGGAGGTCTGCGACAAGGTCCGCGAGATCATTGCGGAGGATAAGATCATCGGCGTACATCTCGAGCCGGATTCTCAGCGCTACTATCCCTATCACGATGTCGCGGCGCAGATCATCGGCTTTACGAACACCGAGAACGTCGGCTCCGAGGGGCTGGAGGCCTATTATAATGACGAGCTGCAGGGCACGGCCGGAGCCGTCATCACGACGAAGGGCAACTACGAGACGCAGATGCTCTATTCCTATGAGAAGTATTATCAGGCGTCCGACGGCGACAGCATCCACCTGACGCTCGACACGACGGTGCAGTATTATCTGCAGAAGCAGATGCAGGACGCCGTGGACCGCTATGACGTGCTCAACGGCGCGTTCGGCATCGTTATGAACTGCAAAACGGGCGAGATCGTCGCCATGTGCACGCTCGGCAGCTATGACCCGAACGATTATCAGGAGATCTATGACGAGGACCTGCGCACGCAGATCGAGGAGCTTTACACCAAGGCGGAAAAGCAGCCCGAAAATTCCACGGCCCGCACGGAGGCCTTTAATGCGTATAACAACGCCGTGCGCGACGCCCGCCTGAAGCAGTGGCGCAACCGCTGCGTCTCCGACGGCTATGAACCTGGCTCGACGTTCAAGATCCTCACGCTGGCGGCGGCGCTCGATTCCGGCGCAGTCACGACGGCCGATACGTTCTACTGCGGCGGCTCCGAGAAGATCGAGGGCCGCGAGCAGATCCTCAACTGCTGGAACCATGCCGGCCACGGCAGCGAGACTACGGCGCAGGCCCTGCAGAAATCCTGCAACATCGCCTTCGCCCACATCGGCCTGCGGACGGGCGGTGGCACGCTGTATGACTACTGCCGCGCCTTCGGCCTGATGGAGCAGACGGGCATCGACCTGCCCGGCGAGGCCTCCGGCGTGTTCCACACGCGCGAGCGCCTGGCCAACACCGCCTCCTACGGCACGAGCTACCTCATCGCAACGTCGTTCGGCCAGACCATCAAGCCGACGCCCATCCAGCTCGTCACGGCTATTTCCGCCGTGGTGAACGGCGGCTACCTGCTCGAGCCCTATGTCGTCTCGGAGATCGTCGACTCCGAGGGCAACGTCGTGCAGCAGAACTCCCGCACCGTCGTGCGGCAGGTCATCTCCGAGGAGACGTCTGCCACGATGCGGCAGATCATTGAGTCCGTCGTCACGGAGGGCACGGCAAAGAACGGCAGCGTCGTCGGCTACCGCATCGGCGGCAAGACCGGCACGGCCGAAAAGACCGACCAGACCGATTCGAACGGCCAGCAGACGAACGACAAGATCGTCTCGTTTGTCGGCATTGCGCCGATGGACGATCCGGAGTATGTGGTACTCATCGCACTTGATACGCCGAACCCCGCCACCGGCACCTATATCTCCGGCGGCGTTATGGCCGCGCCGACTGTCGCCCGCGTGATGGAGGATATCCTGCCCTATCTCGGCGTCGAGCCGGATTATTCCGAGGTGGATATGTCCCGCGTGACGGTTCGCATGCCGAATCTGGCCGGGAAGACCGAGTCCGAGGCGGCTGCCATTCTGGAGGAAGATCACCTGAACTACAAGATCATCGGCGACGGCGACAAGATCGTCAGCCAGATCCCGGCCCACGGCCGTGAGCTGCCCGGCAATTCGACCGTGCTGCTCTATACGGACGATTCCATGCCGACCGACGAGGTCGAGGTGCCGAATCTGACGGGTATGACCGTGGCGCAGGCCAGCACGACGCTGTCCCAGCTCGGGCTCTATCTGCAGGCCAAGGGCACGGATTCGAATGCATGGTACGTCTTGGTGACAAAGCAGGACATCGACGCCGGAACAAAGGTCCCGCGCGGCACGATGATCGCCGTCACATTCACGGATACGACCGCACTGGATTAAAGAAGGTTGAATGCAATGAAATTACACGAGCTTTTGCAGGGCATCGAGGTGCTCGAACAGAACGCCGACCCGGAGCTGGAGCTGACGGGCGTGAGCTATGATTCCCGCTCGACCGCGCCCGGCGAGCTGTTTGCCGCCATTTCGGGCTATGCCACGGACGGCCACCGCTTCATTCCCGCCGCCCTTGCGCGCGGCGCGGCCTGTGTGCTGTGCGAGCACGACATGCCGGAGCACACGCCGTGGGTGCGCGTGCGCGATGCGCGCGCGGCGCTGGCGCAGCTCGGCTGCAACTGGTTCGGCCATCCGGCGGAGCGCCTGTGCATGATCGGCGTGACGGGGACGAACGGCAAGACGACCGTGACCTGCCTTGTCAAGCATGTGCTCGAGCAGACGCTCGGCGCGAAGGTCGGCCTCATCGGCACGATCGAAAACCGCATCGGCGACACCGTCCTCCCCACGGAGCGCACGACGCCCGAGAGCTTTGCCCTGCAGGGCCTGCTGCGGCAGATGCTCGATGCGGGCTGCACGCATGTGGTGATGGAGGTCTCGTCCCATGCGCTGGCGCTGCACCGCGTGGACGGCATCCCGTTCACGGTCGGTGCGTTCACGAACCTGACGGAGGACCACCTCGATTTCCATAAGACCATGGAGGCCTACGGAGCCGCCAAGGCCCGCCTGTTCCGGCTTTGCCGGACGGGTGTGCTCAATGCGGACGACCCGGCTTACCGGACCATGCTGCAGGGCGCGACCTGTACACCGCTGCTCGTCGGCACCGGGAAGGACGCCGCGCTGCGCGCAGAGCAGGTGCAGCTTGCGCCGGACCATGTGGCGATGGAGGTGCGGGAAGGGGAGAAGGCGGCGCATGTCCGCATCGGCATCCCCGGCCGCTTCACGGTCTCGAACGCGCTTCTGACGCTCGGCATTGCCCGCGCCCTCGGCATTGGGCTGGAGGACGCCTGCCGCGCGCTCGGCACGGCGGCGGGCGTAAAGGGCCGCATCGAGGTCGTGCCCACGCCGGGCCGCGATTTCACCGTTCTCATCGACTATGCCCACACGCCGGACGGACTGGAGAACATTCTCCGTTCCGTGCGCGACTTCTGCCGCGGCCGCCTCATCGTGCTGTTCGGCTGCGGCGGCGACCGCGACCGGACAAAGCGCCCCATCATGGGCGAGATCGCCGCGCGGCTGGCCGACGTGCTCGTTGTGACGTCGGATAACCCCCGCACGGAGGAGCCGATGGCCATCATCCGCGAGATCCTTGCCGGGATCCCGCAGACGGAGAAGCCCGTCTATGTGGAGGAGAACCGCCGCACGGCCATCCGCATGACCTTGCGTTTCGCGCAAAAAGATGATATGATAGTGCTCGCCGGAAAAGGACATGAGACCTATCAGGTCCTCGGTACGGAAAAAATTCACTTTGACGAGCGCGAGGAAGTCGCCGCTTGTCTGCAAGAGGAAGACCATGAGCAATAAGACCCTGACGCTCGGGCAGGCCGCCGCGTGGTGCGGCGGTCGGATCGCCCCCGAGCTGGAAGAACGGCCGTTTTTCGGCGCAAATTTTGATTCTCGCCTGATCCGGCCCGGCGAGCTGTTCGCAGCCCTGCCCGGCGCGCGCGACGGCCATGACTTTGCGGCCTCCGCGCTGGAGCGCGGCGCGGCTGCCGTGCTGGCCAGCCGCCCGGTGGACGGTCCTGCGATTTATGTCGAAGACACGTCCCGCGCCCTGCGTGACATCGCCCGCGGCTACCGCGAGAGCCTGCCGTGCCGCTGTGTCGGCATCACGGGAAGCGTCGGCAAGACGACGACGAAGGAAATGATCGCTGCCGTCCTGCGCACGGCACTGCGCACGCAGTGGACGGAAAAGAATTATAACAATGAGATCGGCCTGCCGGTCAGCGTCCTGCGGCTGAAGCCGGACTGCGAGGCGGCCGTGCTCGAGATGGGCATGAACCACTTCGGCGAGCTGTCCGTGCTCACGCGCATCGCGCAGCCGGACCTGGCCGTGATCACGAACATCGGCACGATGCACATCGAAAACCTCGGCTCGCGCGAGGGCATCCTCCGCGCCAAGCTCGAGATCCTCGAGGGCCTGCGCCCCGGCGGACGCGTGATCTTCAATGGGGACGACGCCCTGCTGCGGCCGCTGGCCGCGCGGTATCACGCCGTGTGCTTCGGCCTGTCCGAGGGCTGCGACGTGCGCGCCTCCCGCGTGTGCGAAACGGCGGAGGGCAGCAAATTTACGGTCCACGCCTTCGGAAAGAGCTTTGAGGCCGCACTGAGCGTGCCGGGCCTGCACAATGTGCTCGACGCGCTGGCGGCTGCGGCCGTCGGCCTGCTGCTCGGGCTGAGCCCGGAGCAGATCGCAGAAGGCCTGCGGTCCTATGCGCCGCTGCGGCAGCGGGTCAGCCATGCGGCGGGCATGACGATCATTGACGACTGCTACAACGCCGGGCCCGAGTCCATGCGCGCCGCGCTGCGGGTGCTGGCAGGCACGCCGACGGAGGGGCGCCGTATCGCTGTACTCGGCGGTATGCTGGAGCTGGGCGATTTTGCGCCGGAGCTCCATGCCGGGGTCGGCCGCGAGGCCGCAAAGACGGCGGATCTGCTGCTGGCCTACGGCCCGTGCAGCGAATGCTATGTGCAGGGCGCGCACGAGGCGGGCCTTGCCGGGGCACGGGCCTTTGCCACGCACGATGCGCTCGTCGCTGCGCTGGAGGAGACCTGCCGCGCAGGAGACACGCTGCTGTTCAAGGGCAGCCACGGCATGCATATGGAGCAGGTGCTTGCGCGCCTTTTGAAAACGAAAGAACATATGGGGGAATAAAAAATGGAACCTACGCTGATCTGGATCCTTGTTTCGGTGCTGGGCGGCTTTGTCCTAGCGCTGCTGCTCGGCCGGGTGCTCGTCCCGGCGCTGCGCGCGCTGAAGGCGGGCCAGTCCATCCGGGAAGTCGGCCCGAAGTGGCATCAGGGCAAGGCGGGCACGCCGACCATGGGCGGCATCGTCTTTATCCTGTCGTCGCTTTTGTGCATCGTCACCGGCTGGCATGCCATGCGCGAGACCGGCGACTATAAGCACCTGTTCGTGCTGGCGCTGGCGCTGATGTTCGGCCTGATCGGCTTTGCCGATGACTTCATCAAGGTGAAGAAAAAGCGCAACCTCGGCCTGACGGGCCTGCAGAAGCTCGTTCTGCAGGTACTGGCTGCCTGCCTGTTCCTTGCCGGCATGCATTTTACGAATGCCCTGACGTATGATCTCTATATCCCGTTCGTCCGCGAGCCGCTCGTCCATATCCCGCCGCTGGTCTATCTGGCGCTGTCCGTGTTCATCATCGTCGGCTGCGTCAACGCCGTCAACCTGACGGACGGCATCGACGGCCTTGCCACGGGCGTGACGCTTCCCGTGATGCTGTTCTTCACGCTCGTCTCCATGACGGCGAAGCAGTGGGGCCTTGCCACGTTCCCGGCGACGCTTGTCGGCGCGCTTGGCGGCTTCCTGTTCTATAATTTCTACCCCGCCAAGACGTTTATGGGCGACACCGGCTCGCTGTATCTCGGCGGCGCGGTGTGCGGCCTTGCCTATGCGCTCGATATGCCGCTCGTGCTGCTGTTCGTGGGCCTCATCTACATCATTGAGACGCTGTCCGATATCCTGCAGGTGAGCTACTTCAAGCTGACGCATGGCAAGCGCATCTTCAAGATGGCCCCGATCCATCATCATTTTGAAATGTGCGGCTGGTCGGAGAAAAAGATCTGGGTGGTCTTCGTCTCCGTCACCGTGATCATGTGCGTGATCGCCTGGTTCGGCGTGCGCATCTGGTTCTGATCTGATTTCTGCACGCTATCCTGCGGAGAGGAGGTGCGGCCATGTCCCACAGAGAAAAGCAACTGAAAAAGAGCGCGGTGCGTGTTGTGGAGAGCGATCTCGGCGTCATTGACCTGCCGTACCTGCTGCTGACGCTGCTGCTGGTGGCCATCGGCCTGCTGGTGCTGTTCTCCGCAAGCTATGCCCGCGCTTATTACGAGACGAAAAACGCGGCCGCAGTCTTCGTGAATCAGCTCATCTTTGCCGTGATGGGCATCGGTGTGATGTGGCTCATCAGCCGCGTGCCATATGAATGGTATCAGAAGCTGTCGCTCCTGATCCTGGCTGTGTCCATCGGCCTGCTGGTCCTCGTGCCGGTCATCGGCACGGAGAGCGGCGGCGCGACGCGCTGGCTCGACTTCGGCTTCGTGAGCTTCCAGCCGTCCGAGATTGCAAAATTCGGCGTCATCTGCTCGTTTGCAGCCATTATGGCGGCGCACACGCGGGATATGAAGACGATCCGCTACGGCGTGGCGCCCTATGTCGTGATCCTTGGCATCATCGCTGTGCTGCTCTACCTCGAACCGCACATGTCTGCGACGCTCATCATTCTGGCACTCGGCTTTATCCTCATGACGCTCGGCGGTACGGACTGGAAGTATTTGGTCGGTCTTGTTATTCTGGGCTGCCTGCTCGTTGCCGTTTACCTTCTGACGAAGGGCTACACCGGCGGACGCATCAGCGCATGGCTGCACCCGGAGAACGACCCGCTCGACAAGGGCCTGCAGGTGCTGCAGTCGCAGTATGCCATCGGCTCCGGCGGCCTGCTGGGCCTCGGCTTCGGCCGCGGCCGCCAGAAGTATCTCTACCTGCCGGAGGAGCACAACGACTATATCTTCGCCATTGCGTGCGAGGAGCTGGGCTTTGTGGGGGCCGTCGGCATCCTCATCCTGTTTGCCCTGCTCATCATCCGCGGCTACTGGATCGCCATGCATGCGCGCGACCGCTTCTCCATGCTGCTGGCCGCAGGCCTGACGACGCTTTTGGCCCTGCAGGTGTTCCTGAACGTCGCCGTTGTGACGAATCTTCTGCCCTCCACGGGCATTTCGCTGCCGTTCTTCTCCTATGGCGGAACCGCGCTCATCATGCAGCTCGCCGAAAACGGCATCGTGCTGAATGTGTCGCGCAGCATTACCCAAAGTCCCAGATAAGTCAAAGGAGGCAGGCCCATGAAGGCCGTATTCACCTGCGGCGGAACGGGCGGACACATCAATCCCGCCCTTGCCGTTGCGCGCGTGCTGCTCGAGCGCCGTCCGGACAGCGAGATCCTGTTTGTCGGCGCGGAGGACGGCATGGAGGCCACTCTGGTCCCGCGCGAGGGCTTCCGGCTCGAAACGCTGCAGATCTCCAGCTATATGCGCAGCCTGAAGCCGAGCGCCATCCGGCATAACGTCAGGGCTGCGCTCTCCATCCGCCGCGCACTGAAAAAGGCGGACCGCATCATCCGCGATTTCCAGCCGGACGTCATCCTCGGCACGGGCGGCTATGCCAGCTATCCGATGCTCCACGAGGGCGCGCGCCTTGGCATCCCCACGGCCGTGCACGAGTCAAACGCCGTGCCGGGCCTCGCCACAAAAATGGTGGCCGACAAGGTCGACCGCATCCTGGTGAGCTTCGCGGACAGCCGCTCGGCCTACCGCGACCCGTCCCGCGTTATCGCGGTCGGTATGCCCGTACGGGAGGAGTTCGTCTTCACCCGCCGCGCCGACGCCCGCCGCGCCCTCGGCCTCGACGAGAAGACGCCGATGATCGTCTCCGCTTGGGGCAGTCTCGGCGCGCGGGAAATGAATAAGAAGATCGCGCAGTTCATGAAGCTCGAATGCGAGCAGGACTGTTGGCGGCATATCCATGCGACCGGCTCGTTCGGCTGGCGCTGGATGCCGGACTATGTGAAGGAGCAGGGAGTCGAGCTGGAAAAGCACCCGCTCATCACGATGCAGGAATATATCTATAACATGCCGGAGCTTATGGCGGCGGCCGATGTGGTCATCAGCCGTGCCGGGGCCTCGACGCTCAACGAGATCGCCGCAGCGGGCACGCCGTGCATCATCGTCCCGTCGCCGAATGTAACGAACGATCATCAGGAGAAAAACGCCCGCATCCTCGAGCAGCACGGCGCGGCCGTCGTACTGCATGAGAACCACTGCGACGGAGAGCTGCTGTTCCGCACGACGCAGGAGCTGCTGGCCGACGCTCCGCGCCGCGCATCCATGCGCAAAGCGCTGCAGGAGCTGGCTGTCGTCGATTCCGCGTCCCGCATCTGTGATATCATTCTGAATCTGGCTAAAACACACAAATCCTGACCGCCGCATAGGATGGGGCATCTTCCCATCCGGAGGTCGGTCATGGACATATTCTGCATCCGCGGCGGAACGCCGCTGCACGGTCGCATTGCGCTGCACGGCGCAAAAAATGCCGCGCTGCCGCTGCTGGCTGCCACGCTGGCGACCGGCGCGCGCTGCGAGCTTCTCGATTGCCCGGATATTTCCGACGTCACGGCTGCCTGCGCCATTCTGCGCCACCTCGGCTGCGCGGTGGAGCAGCACGGCGGGATCGTTGCAGTCGATGCCGGATCCGCATGCCGGTCAGATATTCCGGCAGAACTCATGCGGAAAATGCGCGCTGCCGTCCTGTTCCTCGGGCCGCTGCTCGCGCGCTTCGGCACGGCGGAGCTGAGCCTGCCCGGCGGCTGCGTGCTCGGCGCGCGGCCGATCGATCTGCACCTGCGCGGCCTGCGCCGGATGGGTGCGGAGATCACGCTTGACGGCGAGCATATTTCGGCCCGGACCGACGGCCTTCACGGCTGCACGGTCGCACTGCCGCTTCCAAGCGTCGGCGCAACGGAGAATCTCATCCTTGCGGCGCTCGGCTGCCGGGGCACGCTGACGCTGTGCAACGCCGCGCGTGAGCCGGAGATCGGCGACCTGATCGCCTTCCTGCGCGCCTGCGGCGCAGACATCCGCGGCGAGGGGAGCCTGCTGCGCATCCGCGGCGGCGTTCCGCTCACCGGCGCATGCCACACGGTCCTGCCGGACCGCATGGAGGCGGCGACGTATCTGGCCGCGGCTGCCGCAACGCGCGGCGACGTGACGCTCACGAATGTCCGGCCGGAGCATCTGACGGCCGTTCTGGCCGCACTCGAACGCGCGGGCTGCACGCTCACGCAGCAAAACGGTTCGCTCCGTCTGCAGTGCAGCCGCCTGCGGGCGGCGGGGCCGATCCGCACCGCGCCGTATGACGGCTTTCCGACGGATGCGCAGGCGCCCCTGATGGCCGCCATGGCCGTTGCGGAGGGCGTGACGGTATTTGAAGAAAATCTGTTTGAGAACCGCTTCCGCCATGTCCCGGCCCTGCGGGCGCTTGGTGCGCACATCCATGCCGCACGGCGCTACGCCGTTGTGACGGGCGTGCGGGAGCTGCACGGTGCAAGCATGACGGCAACGGACCTGCGCGGCGGGGCCGCGATGGTCATCGGAGCGCTCTGCGCCCGCGGCGAGAGCGAGCTTGCCGGGACTGCGCACCTGAAGCGCGGCTATGCGGAGCTCGTTCCGACGCTGCGTGCCTGCGGCGCGGACATTACAGAACGCTGACAAGACCCACGGAGGGGTGGACACCATGGAACACGAGAAAAACGAGCCGCGGCGCAGGCCGCCGGAGCGAAATTCCCGCGCAGCACAGGCTGCGCAGCAGCGCCGTGACCAGCGGCGCGAGCAGGCGCACCTGGAGGAGCTGCGTCAGAAGCAGCGCAAGCGCGCGCGGCACCGCACGCGCCGCCGGATCAATCCCGGCGTCTGGAAGCGCATCCTCATCATGGCGGCGGTCGTCGCTGCCGTCGTGCTGAGCATGGTGCTGTTCTTCCGCGTGCGCTCCGTGGAGGTGACGGGCTCGGCATATTATACTGCCGACGAGATCCGTGCCGCCTGCGGCGTGGCTCAGGGCGACAACCTGCTCACGCTCTCCCGCGCGCGCATCGCCGGGAATATCATGGCGGAGCTGCCCTATGTCAGCACGGTGCAGGTCACGCGCCGCCTGCCGGACACGCTGGAGCTGACCGTGACGGAATATGACGTCACCTATGCGGCGCAGGGCGCGGACGGTGCTTCCTATCTTATCACGGCGGACGGCAAGATCACGGAAAAGATCGACGAGACCGCCGCGCGCGGCCACATCGCCGTGACGGGCCTGCAGCTCGCCGACCCGGTCGTCGGCCAGCAGCTCACAGTCGCCGGGGAAGACGACGTCGCCGCGCAGGGCCAGCATGACGCGCTGTGCGCGCTGCTGCAGGCGCTCGAGGAGGCCAGCCTTACGAAGAAGGCCGCATCCGTCGCCGTGCCGAGCTCCTATGAGCTCTCGTTCTGGTACGGCGATCAGTACGAGGTCAAGTTGGGGAATTCCGAGAATCTTCCCTATAAGCTGGCCTATCTTGAAAAGGTGCTCGAAAGCCTCGCGGATTACCAGACCGGCACGATCGATCTGTCGTTCAGCGAGGGAAGCGAGGCCAGATTCACCCCGAAGCAGTGAAAACGATACGGAAAATGTAAATTATTTTGGGAAATCCGAGAAAGTCTATTGACCTGCGGACCATTCCACGATAAAATAAAACGGTATAAATCTGCATATATTATGTACGGCGCGCCGCGCCCGAACAGTGGATACATAGGAGGAGATTGTCAATGTCTGAAACTTACACAGATAAGGTCGTAAATATCAAAGTGATCGGTGTCGGCGGCGCCGGCAACAACGTTGTCAACCGGATGATCACCAGCGGCATCGGCGGAGTCGAATTCGTCGTTGTGAACACGGATCGTCAGGATCTCAATAAGTCCAAGTGCGATAACAAGCTGCAGATCGGTGAGAAGCTGACGGGCGGCATGGGCGCAGGCTCCAAGCCCGACATCGGCAAGAAGTCCGCCGAGGAGAGCCGCGCGGCCATCTCCAAGTGCCTTGAGGGCGCAGACATGGTCTTCATCACCGCCGGTATGGGCGGTGGCACCGGCACGGGCGCAGCCCCGATCATTGCGGATCTCGCACATGAGGCCGGCATCCTGACCGTCGGTGTCGTGACAAAGCCCTTCAAATTTGAGGGTGCAAACCGCATGAAGCAGGCAGAGTCCGGCATCGCCGCCCTGTCCGATAAGGTCGACTCCCTCATCATCATCCCGAACGACCGTCTGAAGTACGTTACGGATCAGAAGATCACGTTCGCCAACGCATTCGGCATCGCAGACGATGTGCTGAAGCAGGCCGTGACCTCCATCTCCGAGCTCGTCGGCTACTCCGACCGCGTCATCATCAACCTCGACTTTGCGGACGTTTCCTCCATCATGAAGAACGCTGGCCGCGCACACATGGGCGTCGGCATTGCCTCCGGCCGCGAGAAGGCTGAGCAGGCCGCCATGGCCGCCGTCGCCAGCCCCCTGCTGGAGACCTCTATCAACGGTGCAACGGGCGTCCTGATTAACGTGACGGGCGCTGCGGACCTCGGCCTCGACGACGTCGAGACTGCCGCGAACATCGTTATGGAAGCTGCGAACCCCGAGGCGAACATCATCTTCGGCGCGACGTTCTCTGAGGACTTCGAGGACGAGATGCGCGTGACGGTCATCGCAACCGGCTTTGACGAGAAGAAGCCGGAGTCGAAGGGAATCTATTCCTCCTCGAAGCCGGCCGCGGGCAGCAAGCAGCAGAGCATTCCCGCAGATGCCGCTTCGGACATCAACGATATCGACGAGATCTTCAAGATCTTCAACAAGTAAAAAACGCTCTGATCTCCCCCGGCGCAAAGCACCGGGGGAGATTTCTGCGCAATTTGCCGTAAATATCCGCTGAATGCGGTTTACTTTCACAATATAGTGTGTTAAAATAAAGATATCCAAATATCCGGAGGTGTTATCCCATGGACAGCAGGAACAAACGCTCAGATAAAAACAGCGAGCTGTATCGCGCGATCACCGCGCTGGATTCGCTCGATGACTGCTATGATTTTCTCGTCGACCTGTGCACACAGCCGGAGCTGAAGGCCATGGAGCAGCGCTATGAGGTCGCCCGCATGCTCGATCGCGGCATGATCTACAGCGACATCCTCGCCGAGACGAGCGCCAGCTCCGCAACCATCAGCCGCGTGAACCGCTGCCTGACGGGCGGTACGGGCGGCTATGAGCGCGCTTTTGCAAAAGTCGATGCGGAGGAAAAGAAATGAACCCCGAAGCAAGGGAGCCCTATGAAACACTCGCGGGCGCGTATGACGGGCTGACGACCGATGTGGACTATGCCGCCGTGCTGCAGTTTTTCGAGACCGTCCTGCAGCGCGCGGGGCATTCGCCAAAGACCGTGCTGGACCTTGCCTGCGGCACCGGCTCTATGTCCGTGCTGTTGGCGGAGCGCGGCTATCGCGTCATCGGTGCGGATATTTCCGAGGAAATGCTGACGGCCGCCGCACAGAAGGCTGCAGCCATGGCGGAAAACCCGCCGTTCTTCATTTGCCAGCCCATGCAGCGCCTGACCCTGCCGGAGCCTGTGGAGGCCATTGTGTGCCTCCTGGACAGCCTGAACTATCTGACGGAGCCGGAGGACTGCCGCAAGACGTTTCACCGCGTCTGGCGCGCGCTGCGGCCCGGCGGCATGTTCTTTTTCGACATCAACACGCCACAAAAGCTGCGCGGGCTGGACGGACAGGTCTTCCTCGATGAGAATGACGAGTCCTACTGCGTCTGGCGAGCGGAATTTGACGAAGAAGAGAACTGCTGCTACTATGGCATCGATCTGTTCCGCCGCAGGGGTGCACTGTGGGCGCGCAGCTTTGAGCAGCACTGTGAATATGCCTATGACCCGGACACGTTGGAGCAGTGGCTCCGCGAGGCGGGCTTTGCGCGTGTAGAGTGCTTCGGCGACCGCACGCTGACGCCGCCCGGTCCGGACGAGCAGCGCATGTATTTTGCCGCATGGAAGGAGTAACTGCAATGCAGGATCACATTGTTCGCGCCATCACGAAGGATGGCTTTCTGAAGGCGACGGCCATCTGCTCCACGGGGATCGCGGAGCGCGCCCGCCAGATCCACCACACCACACCCACGGCCACAGCCGCGCTCGGCCGCGTTCTGACGGCTGCTTCGATGATGGGCAACATGCAGAAGGTCGAAAACGGCACGCTGACGCTGCAGATCAAGGGCGGCGGCCCGCTTGGGACGCTGCTGGCCGTTTCGGATGCCGAGGGCAATGTCCGCGGCTATGTGCAGAATCCCGGCATCACGCTGCTGGAGAAGTATGCGGGCAAGCTGGATGTCGGCGCTGCCGTCGGCACGGACGGCATGCTCACGGTCATCCGCGACCTGCAGATGAAGGAACCCTACGTCGGCTCCGTCGCGCTCGTCTCCGGCGAGATCGGCGATGATGTGACGGCATACTTTGCCCAGAGCGAGCAGACGCCGACGGCCTGTGCGCTCGGTGTGCTCGTCGGCCGCGACCAGACGGTCAGCGTGGCGGGCGGCTATCTCATCCAGCTGCTGCCGGATGCGCCGGACGCCCTCATCGACCGGCTCGAGGCCGGTATCCGCGCCGCAGGCGCCGTGACGCCCATGCTCTCCGAGGGGCTGACGCCGGAGGCTATGCTGCGCCGCGTGCTGGACGGCTTCGAGCTGGAGTTCCTCGAGAATACGCCGGTGAGCTATCGCTGCTACTGCTCACGCGAGCGCGTGACCTCGACGCTCATTGCCATCGGCCGCAAGGACCTCGAGGAGATCGTCGCGGAAGGAAAGCCCATCAATCTCGAATGCCAGTTCTGTGATCAGGTCTATACCTTCACGCCGGAGGAGATCTCGGACCTCCTGAAAGAGATTTGAAGAAACTTGAAAAAAATCGAAAAAAGTGCTTGACAAAATGGGGGCCTGCGTGTATAATAAGACCCGTCGCTGATGAGTGATCGCCACTCAGAAGGACGCAGGGGAGCATAGCTCAGCTGGGAGAGCACATGCCTTACAAGCATGGGGTCACAGGTTCGAGCCCTGTTGTTCCCACCATTATCTGGCCCGGTGGTGCAGTCGGTTAGCACGCCAGCCTGTCACGCTGGAGGTCGACGGTTCGAGTCCGTTCCGGGTCGCCATTTTTAAAGCATCTGAGCCGAGTTTTACTCGGCTCAACATGCCTCTGTAGCTCAGTAGGTAGAGCAGCGGACTGAAAATCCGCGTGTCGTTGGTTCAACTCCGACCGGAGGCACCAGATGCGGGTGTAGCTCATCTGGTAGAGCGCCACCTTGCCAAGGTGGAGGTAGCGAGTTCGAGCCTCGTCACCCGCTCCATTCGTTAACTGAAGGAACGCACCCCGCGTTCCTTTTTTACGAGATAAGTTCATATGGTGCCGTGGCCAAGTGGTAAGGCAAGGGTCTGCAAAACCCTGACTCCCCAGTTCAAATCTGGGCGGCACCTCCATCTTATCATAGCAGTATAGATGCGTCTGGCGCAAAGCCAGACGCATCAACTGTTTCCGGGCATTTTGGATGCTCGGATTTTTTCTTTTTTTCCATAGATTTTTCTGACCGACCTCCCAGATTTGAACCGGAGTTTGACGCACGGGAGCCAAATGGCTGTATATTGATATATTTGGCCGGACTTTTGAAATAGAACTCCGGCCTTTTTTGTTATGGAAACCGTCGGCTAGGTTCGGCTCTAATTGCATGGAAACCGACCATCCGGTGACAGCGGAGTTCGGCCTCCTGCGACGGTTGGACGCGCTCTTCACGGAGCAGGCACGGGAACAGCAAATGTTTCAGTAGACTTTGCGGCAGGCTTGTAGTATGTTTGCCGTTCCCAAAAAGGAGGAATACCAATGAACACAAAAATCTCATACCTGTATCGAGATGCCGACAATTACAAGCGGTACAATGAATGTATTGTCGCCGGTACACTGAGCGCGAACCAGATTTGCACCATTTTGGACTGCTGCGACATGGGCGAGTATTTTATCCCAGGACAGGTTGGGCTTCCAGAACGCCGCTTCGATCCCTACGATCCTCAAGCCGACCATGGTTGGTTTGAGCTGGGTGCGGACAGCTTCTCGGAAACGATAGAACCGCCTACGATAGCCCTTACCGCCACGGAGTTGGTCAACCGCTTCGAGGAATGTCGAAACAACTGGCAGGATGAAGCGTACACACCGCAGATAGGAGAAATGAACTTATGACTGTTAACGCAAAAACAGAAGAATTCCAGCACGTTGAGCTGTTCGGCAAGTATGCACTGTTCACCAACGGTTGCATTGACCGTTCTACGGTACCGGAGGGCGGGTATTGCTATGACATCCGCGGTCCTGACGATGACCCTGGCGAGCTGTGCTATATCGAAGAAAGTGTGGCGGTCAACCATGCAGGCTCGATCCTGATGCCGGAGAAGCTGCAGCTTCCGCCCTCCGGACGGCTGGATGCGCGGGACGAGTTTGGCTTTCTTGATGAAGGAGAAATGACGCTTCGTGAGTTCTGCGAGGTGCATGGTCTCCCATATCCTCCGGCGAAAGAAAAGTTTCATCTTCGCCCTGCCCGCCCGGATGAAGCGGGCTTATTTTATGCCCAGCCTCCCGGTGAGGATGAACGTTTGGGAACCGTTGGACATCTTCGGATGGACTTTGGGCGCGGCGGCAAGGAATTCTGGCGCATTTGGTGGCCGAGCGACGTGAAGGAAGGAAGCTACCCTGCCTTCCAAACGGAGCTGAAGGAGGTCGTAGAAACACTCCGCAAAAATGTCCTGAAAGACCGTTTTGCGATGGAGCGCTTCCGCCGCAGGCACGACGGGAAGATCAGCGGCGGCGGGACGCAGGGTTATGGCTATATCGTGGAAACGGAGCATTACCGCTGCTGCCTGCGATGTTGTCCCTCTTCCGGTAGTTCCAGCGCCGATCTGATCTGCTATGCCCTGGATGTCCAGCGGCAGAATATGGCACAGGAAAAGCTGCCGGTTGGCCGAGTCACTTATGTGGGCGGTGACGTGCAGGAATTTACCGATGCGGAAGCCTTCCTCAAATGTCTGCGGGAGGAGCTCCCGTTCAGCTCGACGACAGGCTTTTGATACAAGGTGTTGGCCAATGATCCAGCCATCCGTAAAGCCGTGGATGATATTGCTTACGACTTCTGGGGGGAGGAAAATCCCAGAGCGTTGGAGGATTACGAACCGCAGCATGATATGACTTTGGGAGGAATGTAATATGAGTATTGAAAACAATACCGCCGATAGTCTTCGCCGTATGAATGGCAAGGAGGGCCTTGTTTTGCAGGGCTGCGGCGGCGATCCGCGGGAGTGGCTGGACGCCGTCAACAAACTGCTCACCGAAGGGGGTCCTACATTAGGGATTTGATTTTCCCTGAAAGAATCGGCATAGTCGTGAAATGCGGCTATGCCGTTTTTTCGTCCTGTTCGGGGATGTCTATTGCCCCGATGCAATTATAGATTGAGCAGAAGGCCACGGCTCGGCTCTGAGATATTGGCAAGGCGGATACCGGCAAGACGGGCGATGTCCTCGCAGGGATTCTGGCTGTTTACGTTGTGCTTGAGCGCAATCGTCTCCGGCCTGACGGCTCTGCCGTAATCGCCCATGACCCGTAGGATGCTTTCCATAAGCGTGCCCTTGCCGTTTCTGGTGGTCTCACCGTAGAGGAAGAACATGCACTCGAATCGGGTATCGCCGCTGACGGAGTAGCCGAGTGCCTTTTGCAGGAACTTGGCTTTTTCCGCATCGCCGCTCATGATCTCGCTGATAAAGCGGCTGTAGCGGTCGCTCCACGCATGAGGGTCATATTCCGTAGGCGTGATCTTCGTGAGCCGATCCTCGGCACTGTGGCCCCGGAACTCCATCGTCCGGAGATCGAGGGTGCCATTGGCACAGTTGAACAGGAAACGGTCGCTGTCGAACTCCTGCATGGAGATCGGATATACGCTCTGGGCATCGGAGAGGATCGTGATCCGCATATGGCGGCTCTGCCATTTCCGGCAGAAATCGATGTAGCTTTTGCGTTTATGCTCATCGTGGATATCCAGCGCATACCGCATGAGCGCATCAGCCAGTGCCTTGCAAAGTTCCATCGCCTTCAGGAACCCAGTGTCAGAGACCTAGCGTGTGCCGTCATAGATGTGCCACTGCTTGCGCTCCGGAACGAAACGGGCGATGTCCTTGAATATGTCAGCGAACAATCTGCCATTGCCGATGTCGTTCCACGGATAGCGGTCATTCTCCGCTGGGGCCAATTCACAGAGCGTCTGCTGGAGGTCGCTGAAATCGTCCGCCGCCGAGGACCTGCCCACGGGCTTGTAGAACTCCGTACACATTGCCACTGCCTTTGTGAGCGTAGCCGTGCGGTAATCGTCCCGTTCCCACTTATCCCGCATCAGAGCCGAATGCCGGAACAGCCTGTCCATCTGCTCGGTATCGCCGCCGCACCAGAACGCCAGCATCGCACACAGGGCCGCATCCGCCTCGCTGTGGGATTTGCCTTCCGGGATAACGCCATCCCACAGGGCTTTGAACTTCTCACCCTGTTTGGAAGCAAAAGCCTTCCGGCGAACGGATTCATCGGAGAGGTAGCTGCCCGGAGCGGTCACACGGGATACCGGCTTTTCGGCTTTCCGCATATATTTCTCAAGCACCTCGGCCAGAGCGTCCGTCCGCTCCTCGATACCGCGCACCATCGTTTCAAAGATCTCACCGTCACGGCACAGATAGCGCTGCGTCGCCCGACTCCATTCTGCCATGCGCATTCCTCCTTCCGTCTATTGTATGCAGCAGCTGCGCGAAAAGCTCCCCGCCGTATATACGGCGAGGAGCTTTTCGCGGAGTTTTTCTAGGAGAAAAAACGATTTCAGGGAGGAAAGAAATGTGATATAATAGAATGTGTGTTTACATCAGCGAAGCAGGCGCTCAGGAATATTGCGCGGTGCAAGCGCGATCTTTCCGAGGATCGCATACTGCGAAGCGTGCCCCGCCGCGGGAATGTTGCCGGGGATGCAGTGGATGGTGGAGTAAGCCAGCGTGGCAAACTTCACCGCTTCCTTATAGGCCGCCGGAATGCCGATCTCGTCGGAGACGGCAAGGCGGATGTTCTCCGGAAGGCGCGCCTGTAGCTGCTTCATGATCTGCGGATTTCTCACACCACCGCCGCTTGCATAGATCACGCGCGTCTGCGCGATGATCTCCTCCGGAACGTTTTCCTTCATGCTTCTTACGATGGCCGAAGCGGTAAAGGCGCAGGCCGTGGCAAGGAAGTCCTCCTTGGCAAGACGAGGGAACTTCTCAATGACGGAGGCGATGTACGCATGGTTGTAGTCCTGCGACCAGCCGGAGCGCGGCACCGGACGGTCAAAGAATGGGTGGCTCATGAAGTGCGCCAGCAGCGCCGGATCGACCTTGCCCGACGCGGCGATCGCGCCGTCCCTGTCATACGGCAGGCCGTAGAGCTGCTCGCACAGATAGTTGCACACGACGTTGCCCGGGCCGGTATCGAAGCCGAACATCTTGCTGCGATCCGAGAACGCGACGTGCAGGTTTGCAATGCCGCCGATGTTGAGCGTCATGGTCGGACGCGGCTCCTTGCGGAACAGGACGAAGTCCAGATAGGGCATCAGCGGCGCCGCCGAGCCGCCCCATGTGTGGTCAGCCGGACGGAAGTGCGTCACCGTGTCGATATTGGTCAGGTTCGCGATGACCGACGTGTCACCCATCTGTGTACCGGCGGGGGATTTGCCGGAAAGCCAGCGGCCGACCCAGTCCGCCTTTTCCTCCGGCGTCATTTTCGCGATCGCTGCGTGGTCAGGCTGCTCCTGATAAATGGTCTGTGTATCCAGACCGAGCACCTTGATCTGCGAAGACTCCAGCCCGTTCTCCTTCATAAAGCGTGCGGCCGCCTCGGCAAACACCGCGCCGCACAGATAATTCAATCGGTTCAGGCCAACCATGTCAACCTTGTTTTCAAACGAGTCGCGCACAATGGACGCAACCGCCTCCGGCCAGTCGTAGGATGCGCCCCGCAGGAATTTCGGAGCCTTTGGAAAACCGTCCGCGTCCAGTTCCGTTTCGGCAAGGACGACGTCGATGCCGTCGAAGGAAGAACCGCTGTTCATGCCCATGATCAGATCCATCTTTATATTCCTCCGTTTCTGTTATTTCTGCATCGGTGAGACGATCGCTTCCACGCTGACAGCGATCGCGTGTGCAAGGATCAGGTGCAGATTTTCCACCTGGATCACGTCGTCGGACGGGGTCGGGACCCACACGTCGACAAGGTCGCGCAGCTTCCCGCCCCTTTTGCCGGTAAAACCGACGGTGAGAATGTTGTGTGCGCGCGCCGCCTCGACGGCCGCGACGACGTTGCCGGAGTTTCCGCTGGTGCTGAAGCCCCAGAGGACGTCTCCTGCGTCTGCCAGACCGAGCAGCGGCTTTTCAAACACGTGCTCAAAGCCGTAGTCGTTGGTCATGGAGGTCAGCACCGCCGGACTGTCGTTGAGGCAGACGATGCGATAGGCGTCCCGCTGCCAGTTTTTCATATGGCACGACAGGTCGTTTGCGATATGGCTCGCCGTCGCCGCCGAGCCGCCGTTGCCGCACAGAAAGAGCTTTTTCTTCGCTCCGATGGCCTGCGCCGTCAAGCGAACGGCCTCCTGCGCCGCAGCAAGGGAAGTCTCCTTGCAGGCCGCGAGCAGTTCAGACAGTTCACCGAGCTGTTGTTCCAAATACATCGCTTGCTCCTTTCAGTCCATGATCTCGATCCATGTGCGTCTGCGCGGGGAGTCGACGTCCGAGAACTCGCGTCCCATGCGTTCGAGCACCGGCTCGTAATCTAAATTCTTCAGGGGGAGATCGACCCGCGTGTGATCCAGCGCGCTCAGGCACATTGCCTCCAGCGCCTCATAGCCGTGATAGCTGATCTCGATGTTGCAGGGATGCACCTGCGTATCGTCGTCGATCCAGCGCGCAAGGTCGCGGTAATACGGGATCTGCAAGAACGGCTCCTGCTCGTCCCAAATGGGGCAGGTACCGCCGATCAGCTCGCCCTTGCTTTCCTTTGTCACGCCGCCCCATTTCCCATCCGTTTCAAACCAGAGGTAGCCGTTCGTTCCGTAGGCGGTCAAGCGGTTATCATAGCCATAGCGCGGCACATAGGGACGGCGCTGGCTGAAATAGCCGCACTCCAGATAGACACGGACGCCGTTGGTCAAAAGCGCCTCACCGAGCAGATAGTCCGGCGAAGGATGCGAGTCGCCGAGGCACCATGTCCCGTGCGCGTGGCCGACGACCGACCGGACGCGCGCCTGTCCGCCGCTCATCCAGAGAGAGTAATCCATATAATGTGTGCCCAACTGCGCAAGCCAGCTCTGCGTCTCGACGTGGATCTTCTGGATCTCACCGATCTGTCCGTCCCGAACGAGCGCATAGACCTTCTGCATCTGCTCGGCGTATTTCTGCTGATGGCTGACGACCGCCTTGATATGGTTGTCTCTGCAAAGCTGGGTGATATGGTGCGCCTCGCCAAGGTTCATCGCCATGGGCTTTTCAAAGGAGAGCACCTTTACCCCGTAGCGCACGGCAAGCTCGACCATCTGCGTGCGGACGTTCGGGTGCGTTACGAAAACGAACACCTCGGGGCGCGTCTGGCGCAGCATGGTTTCGGCATCCGTGAACGCCGGAACGTCTAAGCCGAACATAGCCTTTGCTTCCTCGATCTTTTTCGGATCCAGATCGCACAGGCCGACGATCTCATATGCCTCCGGATTTTCTACCAATCCGCGCAGATGAAATTTGCCGCGCACGCCCAGACCCACCTGAACCACTCGATGTCTCATGCGGAACGCCTCCTTGTTTTTATTCAATGATGAAACTTTGCGTTAATTTTATGAAAATAACGCATTTCACTTCAATCCAAGTATACATCGGTCGTCTTTGCGCTGTCAAGACGGAACTTGCGGCTCAAAACGGGCAGCGTTCTATCCTTTGTCCCGTATTTGCCAATTCATTTGTCCAGTATTTTGCCGTTTTTTCAGCTTTTTTCGGCGAAAATAAAATAAAATTGGAAATTTGCTCAAGGAAAGGAGAAGTAAAAAATCGGAAATGTGCACAAAAAATCTGCGTAGATTTTGATGAAAAAGCGAATTGAAAAATCAAAATAGCGCGTGTAAAATAAATACAAACGTTTACATAGCGCGCATGGAGGTGTAGCACTTGTCACAGGCAAATATCACAGATGTTGCAAAGGCGGCAAACGTATCGGTCGCCACCGTCTCACGCGCACTAAACGAACCGGAAAAGGTATCGTCCGAAACACAGAACCGTATTAAGGAAGCGATCAAGGAGCTGAACTACCGACCGAACCGGCTCGGCGTCAGGCTGCGCAAGCAGAAGACGAACGTGCTGCTCGTTCTGGTCTCCGATCTGGGCAACCCCTTCTTCTCCGACATCCTCTACGGCATGGACGAGACCGCGCAGAAGCACGGTTATTCCCTGATGGTCGTCTCTACCTATTTTAATACGGAGCGGGAACGCAGCTCTCTGCTGGCGCTGGAGCAGCGGACGGTGGACGGCGCGGTGCTTTTGTCCAGTATGCTCCCCACCGAGGAGATCAACTACTACGACGCGCACTTCCCGATCATCCAGTGCTGCGACTTCAACGAGGATTCCACCGCGATGCACGTATCCATCGACAACTATAAGGCGACGGAGCAGGTGGTCGAATACTTCCTCGCGCTTGGCCGGAAGCGGATTGCTGCCATCGGCCTTTCGAACAACTTTATTTCCAGCCGTCTGCGTGCGAAGGCCTACCGCGAAACGCTGGAGCGGCACGGCATCGCCTTTGAGCCGGATATGTTCCAAGTCGTTCCCCATACCTTTGAATACGGCATCACCGCGACGCAGGCGCTGTTGCGTCTGCCGGAGCCACCGGACGCGATCTTCTGTATGTCGGACACCATTGCGGCGGGTGCCGTGCGTGCGCTGGCCGACGCCGGTATCCGCGTGCCGGAGGATGTCGCGCTTATCGGTTTTGATAACGTCGTGATCTCCAAGATCATCACGCCGCCCCTCTCCACGGTCGGGCAGCCGATGCGTCAGATCGGCAACACGGCGATCGAAGCGCTCATCGAGCGGATGAAGGGGCATCCGGTAACAAAAGAGATCTATTTGGATCATGAGCTGATCCTGAGAAAAACAACCTGATAGATAAAGGAGAGAAGGCAGTGTACGGAGTTTTTGATTGCAGCTTTTACCGCGTTGCGGAGGATCTTGAGGTCATCGCGCCGCTTTTGAAGAAACACGGGATCGCGGGCGTCAGCATCCCCGCGCACTGCCTGAACTCACGCGACGATGCGCTGCGCGCGCGCCGTCTGATCGAAGAAAACGGTCTGCGCTGGGGGCTTATGCCGACACCGGTCGATATGTATGCCGAGCAGACCGACGACAACACATTTTCCGACGCGCTGCATACCTTGGAGCGCTGGGCGGAAAATGCGCAGCTTGCCGGTGTGAGCAGAGCCTATAACCACGTTCACCCAGGCAGCAATACGCGTCCCTTTGAACAAAACTTCTCTTGGTACCGCGAGCGCATCGCCGCCGTGCAGGAGATCATGAAACGGTTCCACATTTTCTACGGGCTGGAGTTCGTCGGCCCGAAGCATCTGACCGACAGCTTCCGCTACCCCTTCCTGCACGATCTGCAAGGCGTCAGGTCCCTCGCCGATCAGGTCGATCCTTCCGTCGGCATCCTGTTTGACCTCTTCCACTGGTACACGGGCGGCGGAACGCAGGAAGATATTCTGTGGGTCAAGGCGCATCCGGAGCGCATCGTTGCCGTCCACGTCAACGATGCCATCGCCGGACGCGCGCGGGAGGCGCAGCTGGACAACGAGCGCGCCATGCCGATGACCAACGGCGTCATCGACGCAGTCGGTATCCTCCGAATCTTTGCCGTCGGCGGTTACGACGGACCGGTGCTGTGCGAACCTATGGATCCCTGCTATACCGAGTTTGAAACCATGCAGCCGGAGCAGGTCGTCCTTTGTCTCAAGGAGGCCTACGACCGTCTGTGGAATAACGAAAGAAAGGCTGGCGAATGAAATGCTTTCCGTTAAAATGCCCCGTAAAGATGTTGTGAAGCTCGTAGAGGTTCCCGTCCCGACGCCCGCGAAGGGCGAGGTCTTGGTCAAGGTCAAGGCCTCCGCACTTTGCAGAAGCGATATGCACGTTCTGCACCGGGTTATGTTCGACCTCTGCGGCGATTCCGAAGACTACATGATCTCCCCGGGTCACGAACCGAGTGGCGTTGTCGAAGCGCTCGGCGAAGGCGTGACGAAGGTAAAGGTCGGCGACCGTGTGGCACTGTTTCTGGCCATTGGCTGCGGCCACTGCCGCCACTGCAAGGAGGGCAACATCGTCCTGTGCCCCGATCTGAAAATGATCAGCCGTGACCGCGACGGCGCACACGCCGACTACCTGACCATCCCCGAGGAATGCTGCCTGCCCATGCCGGATGATATGGACTTTGTAACGGCCGCGCTGTCCACCGACGTCGGTGGCACACTCTACACGGCCTGCAAGCGTCTGGGCGTGACGAAGGACACGAGCGTTGCGATCTTCGGCGTCGGCCCGATGGGTATGGGCGGCGTCATCATCGCAAGCGCGCTGGGTGCGAAGGTCATCGCGGTGGACGGAAACCCCGAGCGGCTTGCCTCCGCGCTGGAAAACGGCGCACAGTACGCAGTGGACTGCACGAAGGAAAACGCGGTCGAGCGCATACGGGAGCTGACCGGTGAGGGCTGCGATGCGGCGATCGTCTGCGTCGGCGCGAAGTCCGCCATCAACGGCGCGCTGGATGCCACACGGCCGCTCGGCACCGTCGGCCTGATCGGAGAGATCAACGAGAGCACCTTCTCGCCGAGCCTGCAAATGATGCGCAAGCTGCTGACCATGAAGGGCTGCTGGTACTTCAACCGCAACGACTGGCAGGAGATCTCCGACTTCATGACCGGAAAGACGACCGGAACGCCGGTACCGATCCATCGGATCGCAACACGCACCTACCGCCTTGAGGAAGCGGTAGAAGCCTTCGAGCTTTTCGACTCCGGCAAGGTGCAAAAAGTCGTATTTGTATGGGACTAAGCCCGTATAAATAAATAATTTATTCAAAGGAGCGCGAAAATGAAAAAGCTAACAGCACTTCTCCTTGTGCTGGCAATGCTGGTCACGCTGGCAGCCTGCACGAAAAAGGACGAAAAGAAGGAACCGAAAGACTCGACTGCCCCGATCGAGACAAAAGCGCCTGCGCAGCTGGTCGACGCCCCCGTTTTGAACATCAACGAGATCTACGGCCTCTCTCCCGAAGGCCAGAAGGCAACGCTCGCCAACACCCTCTCGCTCACCGATGAGGACAAGGCAGCCGTCAAGGAAGGCAACTACAAGGTCGCCATCTGTATGCACCAGATGGACAACGATGTGAACGTCATGAAGGTCAACACCATCAAGAAGATCCTCGGTGATCTGGGCGTTGAGATCATCGCCGTCACGGACGGCCAATCCTCCGTCGAGCAGATGACCACAAACCTTGAGACCGTCATCGCCATGAAGCCCAACGCGATCATCTCCATCGCCTACGACGTCAACGCCATGGTTGGCATCTTTGAAAAAGTGCGCGACGCCGGCATCAAGCTGGTATTCTTCGAATGCGCCCCGACCGGCTTTGTCTCCGGACAGGACTATTATGCACTGGTCTCCACCGACTACTACGGCTCCGGCCGCTTCGCCGCGGAATACATGGCTTACCTCCTGAACTACGAAGGAACAGTCGCCATGGTCTACTATGACGCGGACGTCTGGACCTGCAACGAGCGCGACGACGCGTTCCGCAAGGTCATGGACAAGTATCCGAACATCAAGATCGTCAGCGAACAGGGCTTCGCAGACGTCTCGCAGGCAGGTACCTGCGCCGACGCGATCCTTGCGCAGTATCCCGATGTGGATGGCATCTACGCCACGTGGGACGTTCCGGCAGAGGAAGTTATGGCTTCCGCTTCCGCCGTCGGCCGCAATGACCTGATCATTACCACGGTCGACCTCGGCGACAATGCCGCCCGTGTCATCGCCGAAGACGGCATGATCAAGGCTGTCGGTGCTGCCCGCTCCTATGAGGACGGCGAGGCGATTGCCTACGCGACGGTCTACTCGCTGCTGGACAAGGAACTGACCGACCGCTACGTTGCGACCCCGACGCAGGGCGTTGCACGCGAAAACGTACTTGACGCATACGCAAACTGCTATCAGGTCAACCCCTCTGACATGATCATCGAGATCTGGGAAGCGGTTTACGGCACTTGGACCTCTCCGCTCGGTTAAAGAAAGAAACGGTGGGAGCCGGCCTTGCGCCGGTTCCCACCAAATTGGAGGAAGAGCAATGGCAGAAAACGTACTTGTGATGCGCGGCATCTGCAAAAGCTTCGGCGGCGTGCCCGTACTGAAAAACGTCGATTTCACGCTGCAAAAGGGAATGATCCATGCCCTCGTCGGCGGTAACGGCGCGGGAAAGAGCACGCTGATGAAGATCATGAGCGGCGTATACAGCTGCGACAGCGGAAGCATCACCGTAAACTCCGTAACAAAACACATCACCTCACCGAACGTGGCCCGCGAAATGGGCATTAAAATGATTTTTCAGGAGCTGAGCTTGGTTCCGACGCTCACGGTTGCCGAAAATATTTTCCTCAACCATGAGAAGACGAAGCGCGGCTTCATGGACAGCGCCGCGATGCAGCGCGAGGCAAAAGAGCTGCTGCACCGGATCGGCGTGGACATAGACGTAAAAAAGACGGTTTCAGACCTGGATGTCGGTGTCTGTCAACTGATCGAAATCGCAAAGGCGATCTCCACGAGCTTTTCCGTGCTGATCATGGACGAGCCGACCGCCTCCCTGACGGAGGAGGAGACGCAGAACCTGTTTTCCATCATGCGCAAGCTCAAGCAGGAGGGCGTTTCGATCGTATATATTTCCCACAGATTAAAGGAAGTACTCGAGATCGCCGATGAGATCTCCGTGCTGCGCGACGGCAACATCGTCCGCCACGACACCGTCGATCACTTCCGGATGGAAGACCTGATCGAGGACATCATCGGTAAGGGCAGCAACGCACGCTTCCAGTATATCTCGCGCGACGAAGAGATCTTGCCGGAGCTGATGCTGCGCGTGGAGGATCTTGGCTGGCACGGGAACCCGAACCGCATCAGCTTTGATGTAAAGAAGGGCGAGGTCGTCGGATTGGTCGGCCTGCTCGGAAGCGGGCGAACCGAAATCGTGGAAACGCTCTTCGGTATTCGCAAGCAGAGCGGCTGCCGTATCTACGTGGACGGTCAGCTCGTGCAGAGCCGCAACGTCTCCGAGGCGATCGCAAACGGCTTCGCGCTCATTCCGGAAGACCGCCGCAGACAGGGTCTGACGCTGATCCACTCGCTGGAGTCGAACGTATCGCTGCCCAACCTGAAAAAGCTGTGCGGTCGGCTCTTCCTCCGCCCGCGCAACGTCAAGCGCTACGCAAGCGAGGCGATCGAGGAATTCGGCGTGAAGGCCAACAGCCCCTCCGACCCGATCTCCAGCCTTTCCGGCGGCAATCAGCAAAAAATCGTCATCGCCAAGTGGTTCAAAAAGGAGCCGAAGATCCTGCTGATGGACGAGCCGACCGCCGGTGTGGACATCGGCGCAAAAACGGAGATCATCCGGATCATCCGCAGCTTTGCCAAGGAGAAGAAAAGCGTTCTTTTCATTTCTTCGGAGCTGTCGGAGGTTTTGGCGATCTGCGACCGCATCATCGTCCTGAAAAACGGACAGATCCAGAAGACCATTATGCGAAACGAAATTCACTCGGAGGAGGAGCTTCAGCATGCAGTTCAAATGTAAAACCAGTCTACACGACCTACGGGGACGGGTCGACATCGCCAAGTACATGGTATACATCATCTTTCTGTGCACGATCGGCCTGTTTGCCATCTGGCTGGGCGACACCTTCTTCTCGCTGACGAATATTCTGAACATCACAAGACAGACCGCGATGATCTCCGTGATGGCCGTCGCCATGGTCTTTGTCATCGCCACGGGCGGCATCGACCTGACCGTCTCCGGCGTCGTGCCGATCTCCGGCCTGCTCTGCGCAATCGTGCTGGAAAAGACGGACAATATGTTCGCGGGCATCGCGGTGGCGCTTCTGGTCGGCACGCTGATCGGCGCGATTAACGGTACTTTCATCACCTACATGAAGATCCCCGCCTTCCTGATGACGCTGGGTATGCAGTTCGCGCTCAAGGGCGTGGCCATGTGGATCAGCGACACGAAGTCCGTCCCGATCTATCACAAGACCTTCAACCACATCTTCGGCTACAGCGACGTGTTCGGCATCCCCGTTCTGCTCATCTGGACGATCGTCTTTGTGATCATCGGCGTCATTCTGCTGCGCCTGCGTCCCTTCGGCAGAAAGGTGCTGGCCGTCGGCGGCAACGCTACCTCCGCAAAATACTCCGGCATCAAGGTCAACAGCATTCTCATCCGCACCTATATGTTCTCCGGCTTCTGCGCCGCCGTCGCGGGTCTGCTCTACGCCGGCAGAACGCAGGCCGCGAAGTACACCTACGGTGAAAACGATGAAATGAGCATCATCGCAGCCGTCGTGCTCGGCGGCACGGCAATGACCGGCGGCACCGGAAGCATCGTCGGCGCCTTTGTCGGCTCCATGCTCATGGGCATGATCAACAACGGCCTGATCATGGGCGGCCTCGGCGTTCCGCAGCAGAAGATCGTCCGCGGCCTGATCATCATCGTCGCCGTTACCCTCAACAACATTTCCGAACGTAGAAAAACCAGACAGTGATCGCGCACGCGACCGGAGGTTCCTTATGAAATATTCCTTTAACACATGGGCTTTCAGCAGCTATCCGAATTGGCTGCCCGCCTACCCGATCGAAGAGGTCATTCGCCGTCTGTCCGTCCTCGGCTACGATGCCGTGGAGCTTGGCTGCACGGCGCCGCACGCTTGGCCGGACTTTATGGACAAGCAGGATCGCAAGGCGCTTCTCTCCTTTGTGAAAGCGCACAACATGGTCTTTTCAACCCTTCTGCCCGTGACGGGTGTCGCGGCGGGCGCGAACCCTGCCTCCGCCAACGCCCGCGAGCGCGCGTGGACGGTAAAGCACCTTTGCGACATCTGCGACCTTGCGGCCGATCTGGAGTGCCGTCAGATCCTCTACGTTCCCGGTTTTTTCATCTACGGGACGCGCAGAGAGGACGCGTGGCGCTGGGCGCTCGAGTCGCTGACCGCCATCGGGCAGCACGCACAGCGGCTCGGCATCCGCCTTTTGATCGAGCCGACACCCTCGGACGCCAACCTTGTCGAAACGCTGGACGACGCGAAGGAACTGCGCGCGCAGAGCGGTCTTGACAATGTTGACCTGATGTTCGATGTGGCGCACGCGCTCTTCCGCGCAGAACAGCCGGAGGATTACGTCCGGCTGCACGGGGCGGACATTCGGCACATCCACCTTTCGGATTACAACCGGATGGCTCCGGGCGACAGCGGCTATGACTTTACCGAGATGATGCAGGCACTCAAGGACATTTCCTTTGACGGCTATCTGACGATGGAAGCGGCGTTTACCAAACGCTCCGAGCAACCCTTCACGGCTGCGCGGCGCGCCATCGAATATCTGCGCGGGATCGAAGCGACCCTGCGCTGAGCGCGGAACCTGAAAACCACCGACACGACCGCCGCCGATAAAGCGGCTCGGCTATGGGAGTATATAACATGAAAACAATCGGAATCAGTATGGTCGGATCCGGCTTCATGGGAAAGCTGCATACGCTCTCCATCGGAAGCTATCCAATTTATTATTATCCGTCCGATGTGCAGCCGCGTCTGGAGTGCATCGTCGGGCATACCCCACAGGCGGCGCAGGAGGGCATGAAGCAGTTCGGCTTCCGGCGCGCCGCGACGGACTGGCGCACGCTCCTGACGGACGAAAATACGGACGTCATCGTCATTGCCACGCCGAACGACCTGCACCGTCAGATCGCGATCGAGGCGATCCGCGCGGGCAAGCACGTCTTTTGCGAAAAGCCGTTGGGTCTTAATGCGCAGGAGGCCTACGAGATGTACAAGGAAGCCGAGCGCATGGGTGTCGTCGCCGCCTGCGGTCACAACAACCGCGCGCTGGCGGCCGTGCGCATGATCAAGCGCCTTATGGAGCGCGGTGAGTTCGGCACGATCTACAGCATTCAGATGCGCTATATCCAGTCTTGGGGCATGAGCGACCTCAAGCCGATGCAATGGCGCTTTGACGAGAAGCGCGCCGGAAGCGGCACGCTGGGTGACACCGGCTCCCATGCGATCGACATTGGCCGCTATCTGCTGGGCGATGTGCGCCGCGTATGCGCCGTGAGCCGGACGTTCGTCAAGGAACGCAACATCTACGCAAACGCGCTACTCTCCGGCGCGGATACCTCTACCCTGCTCGGCACGCAGGTGGTCGATGTCGACGACGACATCAAGACGCTGGTCGAATTTGAGAACGGCGCGACCGGAACGCTCTGGTCCAGCCGCTTCTGCTTGGGGCATGAGGACTCGCTCGACATTGAAATCTACGGCAGCAAAGGTTCCGCGCGTTTCTCCAGAGAGCGTCCGAACGAGCTGGAGTTCTACTCCTCGAATGATCCGTCCGACGAACGCGGGTTCCATCGCATTAAGATGGGGCCGGAGCACCCGAACGGCGAACTGTGGCCCATGGCCGACCTCGGCATCGGCTATGTGGAGCAGAAGTGCGTGGAATACCGCGATTTCTTCCGCGCCGTCGCGCTGGGCGACCCGTCACTGGTCTCTTGCAGCTTCTATGACGGTTATAAAGTATGTCAGTTTATCGACGCGGCAAAGCAGTCCTCACGTGAGGGCGGCTGGGTCGTCTTGGAGAATATATAATGATGGAAAATTATTTACTGCGTGCAAAGCACGAAAACTATGCCTTGGGCTCCTTTAACGTCAACACCTACGACGAAATGGTCGCGCTGTGCGAAACGGCGGCGCGGCTCGGGCAGCCGCTGATCCTCATGGCGAGCATGAGCTGCGCCCGCTTCATGGGTGAAAAGACCTTTGTAAAGCTCGTACAGGCGCTCAACGATGCCTACCCGATCGATGTATACAGTCATCTGGATCACTGCACCGATCAGGAGCTTTTGCTGCGGTGCGTAGACGCCGGTTTTGACAGCGTGATGTTCGACGGTTCGCACCGCCCCTTTGCGGAAAATTTGCAGATCACCTCCTCCCTGAGCGCCTACTGCCACGAGCGCGGCGTTCTTTTGGAGGGCGAGCTTGGCGTGATTGCCGGCGAAGAAGGCCCCGTGAAGAGCAAGTTCAGCGAATTTACCGATCCGGATCAGGCCGAGTGCTTCGTCCGCGAGAGCGGCGTGGATTTCTTTGCCGTTTCCATCGGCAACGCACACGGCTTCTACAAGGGCGAGCCGAAGCTGCACTTTGACCTTCTGGAGGAGCTGGTTCGCCGCTGCCCCGTCCCGCTCGTGCTGCACGGCGGAACGGGCATCCCGCAGGAGGACATCCGTCGCGCGATCGCAATGGGCATCTGTAAGGTCAATGTTGGAACGGAGATCCGCAGCGCCTACGTCAGCGCGCTCTATTCCTACACGCAAACACACGAAAAGGGCGACGTGCGCGACTTTGTGAAGTATCTGCGTGCCGCTGTTGGAACCGCGTCGGAGCGCTATATGGAGTGCTTCGCCGCAGCCAAATGATATGAGCGACCTCTTTCTTGCCGTTGAGACCGGCGGAACGAAGCTGCAATTCGTCCTCGGAGACGCGCAGGGCTGCATCGTGCAGCGCTCGCGGCTTTCGGTCGCCCGCGAGCGGGGGTTTCAGGGAATCTTGGAGGCCGTCACCGCGCAGGTACCGCTGTTTTCCGCCGCGGCTGCGCAAAACGGCGCGCGCATCGCGCACATCGGCGTCGGCTTCGGCGGACCGGTGGACGCCCGCAGCGGGTGCGTCCTCGGCTCCATGCAGATCTCCGGCTGGAGCGATTTCCCACTCAAGACCTATTTGGAAGAGAAGACCGGCCTGCCCGTGCGCGTCTACAACGACACGGACGCGGCAACTTGGGGCGAGTACCGCCTCGGTGCCGGACGCGGGACGCGGAATTTCTTTTACACGAACATCGGAAGCGGCGTCGGCGGTGGCGCGGTGCTGAACGGGCAGCTGTATCTCGCGCAGGGGCGCGGCAGCATGGAATTCGGCCAGAGCTACACCGTCGGTGCGGCGGACACGGCTGAGCGCGTCGAAGCGCTGTGTTCCGGCTGGGCGGTGGAGCATTGTCTGCGGCAGGCAAAAATCCCGCCTGCAAGCGTTCTCTCCGCCAAACAGCAGGAAATCCTGACCTGTCAGGACTGGGCGGAGGCGATCCGCAGCGAAGATGCCTACGCCTGTGCGCTGCTTGACCGGCACGCTTACCGCTTTTCCGTGGGGCTTTCCAACGTGATCGCGCTGCTCGATCCGGAGGTGCTTGCCATCGGCGGCGGTGTCGCGCTGCTGGGCGAGCCGCTTCTCTCCCGCCTGCGCACGCAGACGGAGCGTCTGGTCTACGGTATTTATCGCGGCAGCTACCGGATCGAGACGGCCAAGCTACAGGAGGATGCCGTGCCGCTTGGCGTTCTGCGCCTGCTGGCAGAAGAAACGGAGGCATTGCAGTGAACCTGATTTTGATCGCGGGTCTGCCCGCGACGGGTAAATCCCGTTTTGCGTCCTACCTTCAGCAGCGGCTGAACATTCCCCTGCTGTGCAAGGATTCCATTAAAGAAATTCTTTTCGATACGATCGGTTTTCAGAGTCACGACGAGAAGACAAAGCTGAATCATGCCGCGCTCGAAAGCCTTTACTACGCCGCACGGCAGATCCTTGCCGCAGGCAGCTCCGTCATTTTGGAGAACAATTTTGAGTGGTACGCCCTGCCCGGGCTGGAGCAGATGATCGCCGCGTACGGCTGCGAACCGATCACGATCTTCTTCGGCGGCGACGAGCGAGTGATCTACAGGCGCTATGTCGAGCGCAACGCCGACCCCACCCGTCACCGCGGTCACGTGCTCTCTACCTGCTATCCGGAGAAAGATAACATCGGCGTCATTCCCGAACCGATCTCCCTGCAAGAGTTTCAAGAGAGCTTCCGCAAGCGCGGGATGTCGGTCTTCCGGATCGGCGAAAAGCGCATCGACGTGGACACGACGGACTTTTCCAAGGTCGATTACGACGCGATCCTTCAGGGCCTGCGGGCACTTATGGTATAAACGATCTTTTCCTCTTTTCCGGCGAAAGCGCAGAAATCGGCAACGATTTCTGCGCTTTCCAATACCTATATAAATTTATAGCTTGGCCTCGACGGACGCGCCAATCTGCGCGCAGGTCATCTCCTGTGTGACATGGGTGTCGTCGAGCGCGCGGTCGAGCCGCGACGCCTCCGCCTGCCTTCCGATTTACCGCAGGAGCATCGCCGCGGCGCGCAGGATGGTGGTCGGGTTCGCGTAGTCTCCCTTTCCCTCAGCGATCAGGCGCGGCACCGTGCCGTGTATGGCATCGAACATCGCATAGCGCGTACCGATATTGGCGCTGCCCGCCGTTCCAACGCCGCCTTGCAGCTGCGCCGCCTCGTCGGTCAGGATGTCGCCGTACAGATTGGGCAGGAGGAAGACCTGAAAACGGCTGCGTGTCGCCGGATCGACCAGATTGGCCGCCATAATATCCACATACCAATCCTCGACCTCGATCTGCGGATAGTCCTCTGCGACCGCATGGCACAGCACGGAGAATTTTCCGTCCGTCTTCTTCATGATATTCGCCTTCGTCACGATGCTGACGGAGGTTTTTCCGTTTTGCCGCGCGTGCTCGAATGCCGCGCGCGATGCGCTGCGTTCCGAGGTCGCTCGTCACCTTAAAGTCGACGGAGAAGCCGTCCAGTTCGATGCCTTGGCTGCCCAGCGCATGGTAGTGTCAAGGTTTATGCGCAAATTTGATTCTGGTGTCTGGCAGAAATCTATTACAGGGGGCTTCGGCGCCCCCCTTGGTTACGTTTGGGCGGTCGGGGCGCAAAGGGTCAAGGGCGGCGGCAGCCGCTTGTCTTGCCCTTGACGCTTCGCGAGCCGAATGCCACTCACCAGACCAGCAGGTCTTGCTCGATGACCTCGAGATGCTTCATGTTCATGTTTATGTATTTCTTGCAGCCCCACTGGGTGCCCGTGACGTGTCGCAGCCTCGCGCAGACCAGCATCAGGGCGGAGTTCCCGTCAGGGAACGTCCCCACCACGCGGGTTCTGCGGCGGATTTCACGGTTCAGCCGCTCGATCACGTTGTTGGTACGGATGCGGGTCCAGTGCTCGCTTGGGAAGTCGCAGTAGGTCAGCGTTTCCTCGATGCCGTCCTCGACCTTCCTGGCGGCCTCCTTCAGCTTCATGGCGCGCAGCTCGGAGACCACGGCCTTTGCCTTCTCGCGGGAAGCCTTCTTGCTCTCCTGGGCGTGGATCGCCTTGAGCATTTTCGCTACAATTTTGACCTTGGATTTTGGCACAACGGAGAAAACGTTGCGGTAGAAAAGCACCGTGCAGCGCTGATACTTGGCGTCCGGGAACACCTCGCCCACGGCCTCCAGCATTCCCATGCACTTGTCGCCGACGATGAGCTTCACGCCGTCCAGGCCGCGTCCATGGAGCCACTGGAAGAAACTGACCCAACTGGCCTTGTCCTCCTTCATGCCCTCGGCGGCTCCCAAAATCTCGCGAAAGCCATCCTCGTTCACGGCAATTGCCACCAAAACAGCAACATTTTCGTACTCCCCGCCCCAGTTGCGGCGCAGGTAGATGCCGTCCACGTAGACATACGGGTATCTGCCGCCCTATAACGGGCGGTTGCGCCAGTCCTCAATGTGAACATAAGCTTTCTTGTTCAGCTCGCTGATGGTAGCGGGCGAAACCTTGCTGCCCCACAGCGCCTCAGTGATGTCCTCCACCCGGTGCACGGAAACGCCCGCCAGGTACATTTCGATCAGAGCTTCCTCCACGCTGCTTTCGCGGCGGCGATACCGCTCGATGATGGCGGTCTCGAAGGACACGCCCTTGAGCCGCGGCATATGGAGCGTGACGTCTCCGGAGGTCGTGGTGAGATTGCGGTCATAGTGGCCGCTGCGGTACCCCTGACGGGCCTCGCTGCGCTCGTAGCGCGCCGCCTGCGTCAGGGACTCCGCCTCCTTCTCCAGCAGCTTGTTCAGGGTTTCCTCCACGCTGCCGCGGACCAATTCCCTGATTTGACCCTTGATAATTTCCTCGTTTAGTTGTACAATTTTCTCGGACATAGTTTGCTGTCTCCTTTCGAATGTTTGTGTGGTAACTTCATTCTACCAGAGCCTGCAAGCTATGTCTCCTTTTTTGCTCTTTTCAATTTGCGCAACTTATTGTACTTTATCTTTCAAAACGGCGGCCTCACGAATATCCTCTTTCCCTTTGAGGATGGTATGGAGCTTGACATAGGCAGGCTCGCCATGTGGAGGCTGTGTTCCCACGAACAGTTTGGCGGCACCTGGCTTTCGGACTATGTGCCGAATCGTCTCGGCGGCTTCATCTCAGAGCAGGAGCCGGATAAAATCAAACCAGATTGTAAGCTCATCGGTGAGGACGGAAACATCTTTAACCTTATGGGGCTTGCTGCCCGTACACTCCGATGCAACGGGCTTGCAGAGCAGGCAGCGGAAATGACCGGCCGCATTTATGCGTGCGGCAGCTATGACGAAGCCCTCTGTATCATCGGAGAATATGTCAATATCACAGGGGATGAGGAAGCTGAGGATATGGAGGAAGGAATGCAGATGAATTTATGAGAACGGTTACAGAAATAAATATTATACGGAGAGAATCACCATGATTAATGCACGAGTGATATACATGACATTTTTCGTTATAATCTGCGTAATTCGGCATGATCCAGGTATCAAGAATATTGAAATATTCATAAAAAATGTTATAATATTAATGACTTGTATAGAAACACAAGAAAAGCAATATGGATGTACTGGAGGTAACCAGATGAACACTGTTGCAGATAAAAACATGGTTTATGCAGAACCGTGCGCAATCAGGAAGCCAGCACCCTGCTCCCACTCGACATTTTGAACCGAGAGCCGGTTATTGACCAAATGTTGAATATTGTAGATCTGATATCTAAAAATCGTGCCTCATACACTTTTGCTCTGAATGGCGCATGGGGAACAGGGAAAACCTTTGTTCTGGATAGGATTCGCGCGCAGCTAACAGACGAATGCAACAGCGAGAAATACTGCGTTTTCCACTACAATTGTTGGCAGTATGATTATTATGAGGAGCCGAGGATTGCAATTGTTGCGGCCATGCTGGACAGCGTTGAGGACGAGGTATCTCTATTCCCCAAGGAAACGCGTGAGATAGTGCAGGAGGTATTGAGCAAAGTCAAAAATGTCCTGTTTCAACTTGGCAAATCCTATCTGAAATCTAAATTAGGGGAAGATCCATTAGGTATGCTTAGTGTGCTTTTTGCGCAATCCTCAGACGATCAGCGAAGCAAGAGCTTTGACCAGTATAGTTCGCTAAAAAAGCAATCAAGGTTGCACAGGCGCAGCTAAACCAGTTGTCGCAGGAGCGAACGATGGTTGTGATAGTTGATGAGATTGATCGGTGCTTGCCAAGCTACGCAATCACAGTTTTGGAACGCCTGCATTACCTGTTTTCCAATGTAAATAACTGTGCAGTGATTCTTGCGGTTGACAAAGCGCAGATGGAGAACACTGTTCAGCAAATCTTCGGCGAGAAAGTATCGACCGTTGACTATTTAAGAAAGTTTATTGCCTTTGAAGTGCCACTTGATTGCGAAAAAATCGAGAATGGCTTTGAGGAAAAGTACCCGGACTATGTTTCCATGTTTGAGAAGCCGTCGCCAGAAACAGATTTCTCGTTCGATGATTTCTTTTCGGCTGTTTTTTTAAATATTGAGATGCGAACGCAGGAACGAATTGTAGAACGGGTCAAAATAGCACACCAGCTTCTTTTTTCGGGCGAAAGAAAAGACTATACTTTCATGTGTGTAGAGCTGATGTGGGCGGTGCTTAAAGAGAAGTACACATTTAGAGAAAAATCGCCATTCCAAATTCGGGATGATGGTGAAATGACGCTATTTGATTTTTTGCCGAAGGGCGAGTCAGAGGAATCACGTGGAGAACTATCGAAGTACATTTATAATGAATGGTCGGTCCTTCTTTATCCTAGTTACAACAACAATCTTAAAATGTATGCGCTTCATGGCAAAGTAACATCGCTAGTGGTATTGTTTGGTATATCGAAGAACTGTGCTCCCCGAAGGGAACTATGTATCAACCTGATGAGTGCCGTGAGATTATTGAAAACTGCAAGAATGAACTAAAGAGCCTGAGGAAATTTACGTCGCTTTTGGAATCTATTCAATAGCATCGTGAATATCCTGCTTTTACATAGCCGCGACTTGCAAAAAGTCGCGGCTTTTTCTATTTTTACGACAAGGAGGAAATGATGTATTTCACCACAACACCGGAGGGCAACCGCATGGAGGCCCTTATGAAAAAGCCACCGGGCTTCGTTCAGCGCGGCGGCGGCCGGCGCAGGCCGTACCGCTTTACAAAGCAGGACTGCGACTGCCATTGCTGCCTGCATTATCACCGGAAAAGCTGTACCGTTTCGGAATGTCCGTTTTTGGAGATTCGTCTGGAATGTGGTGCAGCTTCTTTTTATGAGGCCGTCCGCGCGGCGTTTGCGGAGGTCTGTAATGCAGACCTCCGCCTGCGTCTTTTCCAAGTCTACGGCAAGGAGAAGAAAACCGCAATGTTTCAAAGCAACCGCCACAAAAATAATTTTGAAATGCAGAGAAGGCTCTTACGCAAACCGGACAACCGCGCACTTGCTGCACTTTATCTTCTGACAGCGGACAGCGCACTTTGGAATTGCTGCGAGTGCCATCTGAACGAGCGCGGAAAGCTCAACTTTGCGGCGATTCGCCTCGTCGCACTTTCTGCGGACGGGTACGTGTTGTGGAAAGCCGTCAAGGAGTTGCAGACCGGCCAGCGGCAGATCTCGCCCTGTGAGCTGACCGACAGAGAGGTCATTTCCGACCGGGCGTTTCGCCTTATAACGCAGGCTGCCGCCATCGCCCGCTTCGGAATTGCGGTGCTGGGAACTATTGAATGGGAGAAGGACACGGATGAAAGATAATGCACTTTGTGAGCAGTCTATGTAAAAGGAGGAATCCCAAATGACACCAAAGGCACTTGCACGGCTTCGCAGCCAGTACCAGCCCGGCACGCGCGTGCAGCTTCTGCGCATGAACGATCCATATTGTCCGATGCCGTCCGGCACGCGCGGTACGGTCCAATGTGTGGACGATCTCGGACAGCTCCAGATGCGTTGGGACAATGGCCGCGGCCTTGCCCTGATCCCCGGCGAGGACGATTTCCGTAAGCTCACCGCGGCAGAGCTGGCCGCGGAACAGAGCGCATCGTTGGATGAACCGCGGCTTTAGGAGGTGATCGCATCAAGACACCCGTGACGTGGATGGGCAACAAAACGTCCATTCTTTCCATTTTGTACTCGCTGTTTCCACTGAATTACGAGCGCTACATTGAACCGTTTGGCGGGTCCGGCGCGGTGCTGCTGGGCAAGCCAGTGCCGGATAAGTTCGAGGTGCTCAACGATTACAATCGCAACCTCGTCAATTTGTACCGCTGCATGCGCGACCGGCCGGTCGAGTTCATCCGCGCATTAGGTTTCCTGAATCTCAACGCCCGTGACGATTTCAACGTGCTGAAAAAGTTCTTTCGCAAGGAGGAATTTGACGACGCTTATTTTCAGACGCAGTTGGAGCTGACGGAGGTTTTGCTGCCGCCCATTGAAGCGCGCGAGATTCGGGAGTTGTACGCCGCAGCGCACGAGGACTACGACCTGCGTCGCGCGGTCATGTTTTTAAAGCTGCTGCGTTACAGCTACTCCAGCGGCGGAAAATCGTTTGCCAGCCAGCCGTTCAGCATCCGCAGCCTGTTCGGGCTGGTGCAGGCGTTTTCCAAGCGCTGCGAGAATGTGGTGATCGGGAATCAGAATTTCGAAGTCTTGATTCGCCACTACGACCGCGAGGGCAGCTTTTTCTACTGCGACCCGCCGTATTTTACGAGCGAATACGTCTACGACTGCGGCTTCGGTTGGGACGACCACCTGCGCCTGCACCGCACACTGACCGGCACGAAGGAAAAATTTCTGCTGTCCTACAACGACTGTCCGGAGATTCGCGGTCTGTCCGCGGGCTGCGAATTCTTTGATTTTACGCGGCTCCACAGCATGGTGCAGCGGTACGAGGTCGGGCGGGAGTTTCCGGAGCTGCTCGTTGCCAACTACGACCTTTACGAGCGCGAAAAGGCAAAGCCCGACCAACTGACGCTGTTCGAAGAAAAATCATGGAAGGAGCGAATTTTGACATGAAACATACCGCACTGACCGTCCCGCCCGAGGTATTGGAGGAGGCGGACATCGACATCGAAGCCATTCTGCAATTCACGGCGGAGGACGGGAAAATCACCGTTGAGCAGCTCGGCACGCGCCGCTGTGTGGCCTGCCCGTACCGCGAGGACTGCGAGGTGTTCGCATGATGCGGACGCTTCGCATCCTCGGCAAGCGCGGCAGGATTACAATTCCTTATGAGATTCGGCAGAAGCTGGGCTTCCGGCCAAACGATGTGCTGTCGTTTCAGATCATGGACGGCCGGACGGTGCTTGCCCGGCGAGAACGACTCTGCAATGCAACGAGAGGAGGACAACGAATGAAAGAGAATTTACGCATCTTAATGGTCGAACCGCACAAAGCACCGTATGAAGCAAGCGTTCCGCACGAGCTGACCGCGATGCAGCAGACCGTCGGCGGCCTGATCGAGGTGGTCAGGAACGGCGACGGCACGCTCCTCGTCTGCAACGAGGAGGGCAAGCTACTCGGCATGGAGGGCAACCGGCGCATTCCGGGCGACGTGCTCACCGGACCGTTTTTCGTCGTGGGTGATGCAGGCGAAACCTTCCGTTCGCTCACGGAGGAGGAACTGGAGCGCTACAGGGAACGCTTTGCGGAGATCGAGGACATCTCGCCGCAGGAGATGCAGGCGACTACGGAGTTCTTTTTCTGTGCTATGTAAAATATCTCTGGACTTTTCGTGTTTCTACGGTATGATGGAAGAAAGGAGGGCTGCCCAATGAAACGAAAAATTGCAGTTTTTCTGCTCTGCCTGCTGTTGTGCGGCTGCACGGCAGCGCCTGACGCAGCACAGGTTGAAACACGAACACCGGAAACACAGACAGAAAGTCAGACAGAACGAATAACAACACAGCCGGTAAAAGCACCATCAGAGGCGGCACAAGTGCAAGCGTCACAGCAAGCAATCATGACCCAAGCGCCTACCGAAGCACAGACGTCCACTTCGCCGCCAGTGCCAACCCAACCATCGTCCACATTACCATCTACGGCGGAGCCAACCGAACCTGTACCGTCTACCGAGCCGACTGAAACGGATACTCCGACTGAGCCGCCGACGGAACCGCCTACTGAGCCACCCTTTGACATTGACGCATGGGTGAGCTTTGCAAGGGAGTATGCCGTCAGCCTTGGTCTTGTGCTCGACAGCGCGGCCACGTCCTGCTGGGACAACCCCATTCTTGCCAGCGCCCAGAGCCGGTATCTGGAACGCGACCTGAAAGGCGTGCTTGAGGATTACGCCAGCGCTGTACAGTGTAGTAAGATAGTATACAGGTGTGCAAAGACAAGGTATACAGTTCTGCGGTAAAATAAAGGCATCGAAAAACACACAAAAGGAGTGCAAATGAGATGCCTTGGGAGAGTAGAACAGTGGAAGACCAAAGAACAGAATTTGCACAGGCGGCGATGAGCTGCCGCAATTTCAGCGCGTTGTGCCGGGAGTACGGCATTACGCGGCGAACGGGCCTGAAGTGGAAGGCCCGCTACGAGGCGCAGGAGACGATGAGCGACCGCAGCCGACGACCGAAGCATTCCCCTACGCGCACGCCGGAAGATGTCGAGCAACAGATCGTAGCGCTCCGCTCGGATAATCCGGGTTGGGGCGCGAAGACGCTCCGCAAGAAGCTGGAAAACGATGGCGTGCACGGACTGCCCAGTGTGAAGACCGTCAACAACATCCTGCATCGGTACGGCTGCATCAGCGTTGAGGAGTCCCGGAAGCGTCAGGCGTTCACGCGGTTCGAGAAGGATGCGTGCAACGACATGTGGCAGACGGATTTCAAGGGCGAGTTCCGGATGGAGGATGGAAATTACTGCTATCCGCTCACCATTCTGGACGACCACGCCCGCTTTTCGCTCGCAATTGTGCCACGATCAGGCACGAAAAATGTGGTAATTCCCGCGTTTCTCGAGGTTTTCCGGCAATACGGACTGCCAAAGTCGATTCTTTCTGACAATGGCGCGCAATTTGCCGGCTTCAAGCGGGGCTACACGCAGTTTGAGCGTCTGCTCATGGAACTGGATATCCTGCCGATCCACGGACGGATGAAGCACCCGCAGACGCAAGGCAAGATCGAGCGTTTTCACAGGACAATGAATCAGGAGCTGTTGAAGCACGTTACCATGCATGACATTGACGACGCATGCGAGCAGTTCCGACTCTGGCGGCAGAAATACAACAACGTCCGCCCTCACGAGGCGCTCGGCATGAAGACACCCGCCGAGGTCTATATTCCAAGCGACCGGCAGCTACCGGAGAAGATCGCTCCGTGGGAGTACGGCGGAGAGTACCATGTGATCAAGGTGAACAGCTGGGGCTACGTCCGCTTCGACAAATGGCAGATCTATCTCAGCCAGACCATGATCGATCAATACATCGAATTCCGCCCGAACCCAGATGGAGAGTCCTTCTCCGCCTGCTTCCGGAACTTCAGAATTGCGGAGTTCAAAACTGAAAACGGCGAACTTATTCACCGAAATATCGCGAGGCTGTGAATTGTGTACCATGTCCGTACACCGCTGTATACCATGTTGCTCTTGACAAGCGCGCCGGACATCACGCAGGTGTGGATCTGGTCGGAGCTTCGCCCGGACGGCCGCTACGACATTTATATCGGATACGCGTAACAAATAACAAAATCTATTCAAGGAACACACCGAGTGGTGTGTTCCTTTTTATGACATGAACAGGAGGTATAGATGAAAACAAATCTCTGGAAAAGAGCGGCGGTGCTGCTGCTCGCGCTCGTGCTCTGCTTCGCCTGCGTCGGAACGGCTTCCGCCGCCGAGGACGTGAGCGGCAAGGTCTATCTCATTTCCTACCCGCGCGACGGCGATGAAAATTACCACACGGGAAGCTGGGGCCATGACGCGCTGTACTTCCGCCACGGCTGGAAGCTCTCCGCGTCGGACTATCTCGACGTGCGCGCCATCGGGTCATACGATGCCGACATCTGCTATTGCATCGAACCCGGCGTGATTCAGAACACCGGCGATGCCTTCTCCCGCATGGGCGAGGATTTCTGGGAGAACATGCCGGATTTCAACGACCTTATGACGCCCCAGCAGATGAAGCGCTATATTGGACGCATCATGACCTACGGCTACACCGGCGGCGTCAGCACGCAGTGGCGCAGCCAGAACGCAGGCGGCGACAAGCTTGCGCAGGCTTACGCGACGCAACTTCTCATCTGGGAGACCGTCGCCGGAGAGCGGGACGCGGACTTCCGGTATGTCGCGCCGACGGACGCGGACGCGGTGCGCGAGGTCATCCGCGACACGCATCCGCTGCGGGAGAAAATCTTCGCATATTATGATTCCATCGTGTCGAATGTGCAGAAGCACACAAAGGTGCCATCCTTCTGTGCGAAAAGCCTTCGCGAGGTGCGGACGGTCATGCTGGAATGGAACGGCAGCAGCTACTCTGCCGAGCTGCTCGACACCAATGAGGTTTTGGAGAATTACACGTTTGCAGCAGACGATCCAGACGTGCAGTGTACGATTGCGGGCAACCGTCTGATTCTCACGATGGAAAATGCGCCAAAGCAGGCGGTCACGCTGACGGCAGAAAAGAAAAATTCTGCGAGATGCGGCGTTATTACATGGACGGACGGCCAGTTCGGCATTGGCAGCGGACTTCAGGATCTGGTGACGTATGCGGAAACGGTGAATGACCCGGTGGAGGGTTTTCTGCTGCTTGCCCTGCCGAATGAAAACCTGAAGCTCAAAAAGAACTCCGAGGACGGCAAGATCGCCGGAATTTCCTTTACAATCGCGGGGGACAATTTCTGTGAGAACGTAACGACGGACGAAAACGGTGAGCTGCAATTGAATGATCTCGTGCCAGGTGTGTACACCGTGACGGAGAATGCCGCAGCGTTCTACGAGCCGCAGCAACCGCAGACCGTCACGGTAAAGGCGGGCCAAACGGCCGAGGTGTCCTTCTCCAACAAGCTCAAGCGCGGTACGCTGGAGGTGAGCAAAACGGCGGACGACGGCTTCGTGCAGGGCGTGACCTTCCGGCTGTCTGGCACGGCGGACTGCGGGCAGCCCGTGGACGTGTATGCTGAAACGGATGAAACCGGCCTTGCGGTGTTCGAGGATATTCACATTGGGTCAAATTACACGTTGGCCGAGGTTGCTGTGCCGGAACGGTATGTCGAAGTCGCACCGCAGAATGTCAGGATTGCATGGAATGAGGTTACCCGGCAGACGGTAGAAAACCGCCTCGTCCGCGGCAGCATTCGCGGAATCAAGGTGGATGAATCAGAAAAGCCGCTTCCCGGTGCGGTATTCGGGCTGTTCGCAGAAGGAACGACGGAGTTTACAAAAGAAAACGCGCTCTCAACGGCAGTGTCGGACGCATCCGGCGCATTTGATTTTGCGGATGTTGTGTTCGGAAACTATCTGCTGCGGGAGCTGGAAGCTCCGGCGGGATATGTGCTGTCGGACGAGATCTACGAGGTGCAGATTACTGAGAACGGCTCTGTGATTGAACTCGAAAATCTGAAAAACAAGCCCATCACCGGCAAGCTGGAACTCACAAAGCTGGACGTTTCCACCGGCAAGCCTCTGCCAAACGCGGGCTTCCGCATCAAGGATATGGAAGGTAACACGGTGGCTGAGGGCTACACGGACGAGTACGGCATTGCCCGGTTCACGCTCGGCTATGGCGAATCTGGAACACAACCTTCCGAAGTCAAACAAGGCGGAAGATGTGGATGTGAGCGGAGCCTATGCCGTTTCCGGGCGCGGCGGCATGGCTCATGAGCCTGCTGTAGATAAGCCCCGGCGCAGAGGCGGAAAGCAGATGAAAACCTATGGTGAGGAGGATCTATGAGTTACTTTGGAACAATTTATGCCGACACCGAGCTGCCCTCCAGAGCGAGGGCAGTTTATATGTATCTGCGTGACCGCGCAGACAGCGAGGGAAAATGCTGGCCAGGAATCAAGACGATTGCGTCCGACATGCGATTGTCACGCTCCACGGTCAAACGGGCATTGACGGATCTGGAGCAGCATGGATACCTGCAAAAGATCCCACGCTACCGTGACAATGGGAGCAGCACATCCAACCTGTATTCCATGCAGTAAGGCCGTAAAAAAAGCGCAGTCCTCCGCCAAGGGAGGACTGCGCCCATTTGCTGAACCCAGGGGAGGTTCATGATGGACCTCCCAGAAGGACCCACTCTATCGGAGATTTAATACAGAGAAAGAACAGTAGTTGGGTTACTTCTCAGAATCCGTAAGCTCGTTGATTTGCTCAGAGAAAAGTGATGTGTTGAGAAGATCAGATGGTGTGATCATCAATGCATCTGCAAGATTGAATAGTGTCTCCAAGGAAAAGCTTCTGATCATGTTAGGCGCTTCAATGGCGCTTAGATGAGAGCGGCTCATATTGGCCTTCTCTGCCAGTTGATCCTGAGACATGCCACGCAATTTGCGCAGAGTTGAAATTGCGATACCAAGTTGAATAAAACGATCTCTGTTCTTAAAGCTGACGCCTTCCTTGCTCATAAAAATGCCGCCCCTTTCTGGATAAAATTATAGCTTGCCCGGCATTTTTTATCCGCTCTATAAAAAGAGCTATTGACTTATTTATAGAGCATTGTATAATTAAAAAGAGCAGAACAGCGATTTATAAAGCGAGACGAGATAGCGATTGAAGGCGTTATTGAATCACCGCACTGGAAAAACAAAAGGAGATTTCCGCGATGCGAAAATCTCCTAAGTCACAACAAATTACCGTGTTATTTTCGTGGAGTTTGCCACTCTGCTACAAAAGCAAAGAAAAAGCCCCGCACAGCAAGGCTTTTTCTGATTCGATATCATCTGATAACACTGATTCTTGACTGCGCAGAGATTACATCCCTGCAGCATTCAGCTTTTGCATATTGTCCCTTTTCAATTCCAGCGAAGAATGCACGTATCGGTCCAGCGTGATTGTGACAGAGGCATGGCCCAGGATTTCGGACAGCGATTTGATCTCAAAGCCGACCTCAACGGCACGTGTCGCAAATGTGTGGCGAAGTGTATGAAAATGCACCCCCTCCAGGCCACATGCCTGCGTGTACTTTTCCAATCGATACTGCAATACCCGTGGCTCCATGAATGCGTCCGTTCCGGTCAAAACATATGCGGCTGAACTTTGCGGCTTCATGTGCCTGCAAAGCCCAGCCGCGTATTCCGTCATAGGGATCGTTCGCACGGAGGTATCGCTTTTGGGTGGACCGATTACGATTCTCGTTCGAGCATTCTGTGATGCGCTGGTGTCACGCAGCCGTTGCAGCGTCTCTACAATTTTGATTGCTTTATCTCTTGTAGAAACGTATTCCCAACGCAACGCACAGAGTTCACCGATTCGGATGCCTGTACACAACGCCAGCAAGATACCAAATCTGCATGGATCCAAATCCTTTTGCAGGTAGGAAATGAAGCACGCCTGTTCCTCTCTGGACAAAACGCGCATTTCCTTTTTTCCTATCTTCGGATAGTTGATCTCCACGGTAGGAAAGACTCCCTTGCACTTTGAAGCAGTGAACTTTAATATCCCGTGCAGCACGACCAGAATATCATGTACGGTCTTTGGTGCCAGCTCATCTTCACACTGTAACTCTTTGATAAAGTCATCCATCAGCTCTGTGGTAAATCCCAACGGGCAGCACTCGCCCAGCTTTGGAATGATGTGCTTCTCGACTACTGTGCTGTATTTGATATATGTCGATTCTTTCACCTTACTTTTCTTTGCGTAAAGCCACCCTATACAATAGGCGGAAAACAGATTTTGAATTCTGGATGTAGGCAACGGATTTCCGTTTGCTAACGCCGCTTTGCACTTTTCTGCTTTCTCTTTGGCCTCACGGTATGTTTTTCCATAGCAGTATCCATACTTGATTTTTCCAGATAGCTCGCGCCCTTTGCTATAGCGAGCTTCCCAGCGACCATCCCGTCGTCTGAAGATATTCTCACCCTTTGCCATTTCGTAATTCCTCCTTGTGCAGTGATCATATTGGGTGTGGATCTTATTTTAAATCCATCCAGACTGCCGGTTTGACTGCGCTAAACTTTAAAATCAAGGTATTTCTTCGACAAATATTGCCGTGCGCTGATAAAATCACACTTTTTCTTCCATTTCGCTGCTGAGACAATTGCATTTCAATGTGCAATATGCTATAATACGGAAAAAATAGGGTTTAGCCTTCCCGTGGAGTGGCAAACTCCATGAAATTTCCGATTGTGGATCAGCAAATCATTCGCAGTAATAAAAATGATTTGCTTTTTTCTTGGACACAACGTAGTGGGCACTCACTCAGTAATAACATCATGTACCATAAATGAGGTAATCGAATGAAGAGGGAACGGAATGCAAAGCAAGCTTTTATTGAGGGGACAATTCGTGTTGTGGCCAGAGATGGATTAGACAAAACGACAACGAAAGCAATCGCAACAGAAGCTGGCCTGAGCGAGGCATATATCTATCGCTGCTTTGAGAGCAAAGAGGCGCTGCTGTGTGCTGCCTTCCACATGGAAGATGTCGCTTTCGCATATTTTCTCAAGCAAAACCTCGTGGGCATGCATATACAGAATACTCCATGGAAGGACAGAGCGTTTCAACTGTGGTCAGCAAGCTGGAGGTTCATTCTTGGAAGGAGGGACGACTGCCTCTTTTACCTTCGATACTACTACTCTGCGAATTGCCGCACTTATGCATACGAGGAGCATCTCCAATGTTTTCAGGAGCTATTTGCAGCGGTGGAGCAGACTTTCAAACCGGAAGCCAATGTCAACATGCTACTTCATCAGGTTTTTGACACGATGCTGTCTTTTGCTGCAAGAGTGCTTGGCGGTGAAATGCCGGATGATGATGCGAGCACACAGTGGGCATTTGAACAGATATACAGCTTTGTTGTACCTAACGTTCGTGAAGAGCTTTTGATCTCATCTGGCTCAACACCGGCCTGACGGTGCAGCTACTTTAAGAGTGTAGGGATGTGGGATATATGGCGTCAACAGCGACCGGCTGCTTGGCAGAGAAAAGCTCTGCCGATGTGATCATTCAGATAGCAAAGCCTGTACTGCGGCAGAAGAAGCTGTTTCTGGTAACGAAGCGTGTTTTTGACATAGTATGCTCTTTTTTGGGCCTGCTGATTTTGGCAATCCCGATGATGATCATTGCACTGATTATCACCATAGACTCGCCAGGCGCTCCGATTTTTAAGCAGGAGCGGCTCGGCATCAATGGAAAGCCGTTTATGATCTATAAATTCAGATCCATGCGCCTTGATGCGGAAGAAAACGGCCCCCAGTGGGCGGATGAACAGGATCCAAGATGCACGCACTTTGGCCAAATCCTTCGGCGCACTCGGCTGGACGAGCTTCCCCAGCTCTATAACATCCTGCGCGGTGACATGAGCTTCGTCGGCCCGCGGCCGGAGCGTGCCTATTTCTACAGAGAATTTGAGAAATATATTCCGGGCTTCTCCAACCGCCTGCTGGTCACGCCGGGGCTGACCGGGTATGCACAGGTAAACGGCGGATACTCACTAAAACCGGAAGAAAAAATCATCTACGATATGGAATACATTGAGCGCCAATCCATCATCCTTGATATCAGGTGCCTCTTAAAGACTGTACATATCGTTTTTTCTTATGAGGGTGCCAGGTGATATTTGCGCGTTAGTGTTCTTAAACCAGAATAAGAAAAAGTAAGAGAGACCGTGAAAAAATGAAACGTGACATCCTTTTCCTCTGCCAGTTTTTCTATCCAGAATATAACTCCTCCGCAACACTCCCTTTTGATACTGCCAGTTATTTGGCGCAAAACGGATACTCTGTCGGTGCCTTGTGCGGCTACCCAAGGGAATATAACACCAGCGGTGAGGTTCCAGTTAGAGAGACGAAGGATGGCGTTTCCATTCACCGGCTTCACTATATGCAGCTCAGCCGACACAGTAAACTCGGAAGACTGATTAACTATTTTTCTTTTACACTCTCGGTCTTGCTCCATATTTTCGAAATTAAGGACTACCAAACGGTCATTGTCTATTCGAATCCACCGGTGCTTCCCATCGCCGCAATTTTGGCCAATAGACTCTTTAAAACGAAAATCATTTTCGTGTCCTACGATGTTTATCCGGAAGTTGCCTATGCTTCGGGTAGTCTGAGAGAAGGCAGCACCGTTTCAAGCGTGATGCGGCGAATAAACAGAAGCCTCTTCCAACGCGCTGAATCCGTCGTTGCTTTGACCGATGAGATGCGGGAATACCTTCTTGACCATCGCCCTGAGCTTTCTGCGGATCGCGTTTTCACCATTTCCAATTGGGCGCATGAAGCAGCAGCTGGCAGTAAGTCCGCAGCACGGGCTGAACTGGGATATACAGATGAGGACTTTATCGTTGCCTACTTTGGCAATATCGGTATCTGTCAGGACGAAACAGCCTTGATTCAGGCAATGGATCAATTGGCGGATCACAAGAATATCAAATTTTTAATTGCCGGTCACGGAAACAAAATGCCATCAGTCCGACAGGTGGCAGAACGGCTTCCCAATGTCAGAATCTGCGATTTCCTCACCGGAGCTGCTTTTGAGCATGCGGTCGCTGCCAGTTCCTGCGGCATTGTCAGTCTCGAAAAGGGGCTGACCGGTATGTGTGCCCCCAGTAAATATTATAGCTATCTGCAGGGCGGTTTGCCAATTCTGGCTGTCGCGGAACAAAGCTCCTACTTATCAAAGGAAGCTTTGCATTCTGAAATTGGGCTATGTTCAGATGTGGGAAATGGTGTGCAGCTCACCCAGAATATCTTGCAATTGTATCAGAACCCGGAACTGGGCAAAAAAATGTCCGGCAATGCAGTGAGACTATACACGGAAAAGTATGCAAAGGGCATCGGTCTGAACAAGTATGCCGCCTTGTTCAAGAACATATTACGCACGGCCAACTAAGGAATTGCTTTTCATGAAATACCTATTCATTAACTCTGTCTATGGCTTTGGAAGTACAGGCAGAATTATCGCAGATAAATGTGAACAGCTCAAAAACGAGGGCCATGAATGTGCTGCCGCATATGGAAGAACATGTGCAGATAACGGTGCGGCACAATTGATTCGAATCGGCACGAAGCCGGATTATCTGTTTCACGCAGGAATTACGCGCTTATTCGATTTGAATGGATACGGCTCCAGAGCGGCAACACAGCGATTACTTTCGCAAATCGAGCATTTTCAGCCGGATGTGATTTGGCTGCACAATCTGCATGGTTACTATTTAAATATTGAACTGCTCTTCAAATGGTTGAAAGAGCATTCTCAAATCAAAATCCTTTGGACGCTTCACGACTGCTGGGCATTTACCGGACACTGTGCTCATTTCAGCGCCGCAAAATGTGACCGCTGGAAATCTGGCTGCGGAGATTGTCCGCAGCTGAAGGCATATCCCAAAACATATGGGGCAGATCACACGCAGAGGAACTACCGGCAGAAACAGGCGTGTTTTACTGGCCTTGCGAACTTGACAATCATTGTTCCATCGGAGTGGTTGGCTCGGACAGTGAAACAAAGCTTCTTAAAAGAGTACCCTGTTGAAGTAGTACACAATCAGATCGATAAAAGCCTGTTCAAACCAACACCGAGTGATTTCCGAGAACAATACGGATTGAACGGGAAAACGATTGTTCTGGGTGCAGCCAGTGTTTGGGATAAAGAGAAAGGACTGCTCGATTTTTGCCGGTTACGGGAAAAGCTGGACAGCCGATTTGCAATCGTCTTGGTAGGCGTGACGGAAAAGCAAAAAAGCAGGCTCTTGCCAGGCATCCTGCCCCTACCCCGTACAGCCAGTCCCAGAGAATTGGCCGAAATATACAGTGCGGCAGACGTGTTCGTCAATCCTACGCACCAGGATACATACCCGACGGTGAACTTGGAAGCCAGAGCCTGCGGGACGCCAGTCATCACCTATGATGTCGGTGGCAGCCCTGAGAGTGCAGGCGGAAAGTACATTGTAAAAGAAAATGATATTGACGGGCTGGCAGAGCATATTTACAAACTGACGGAGCGAGAAGCGGTGGAGCTATCTGTATGATTATTTTGGGACCATTGTTCCCAGAGAAACGGGAACAGGAAATTATATCCGCATCAAAACGAGGCGTCTCCAATGCAGCGAATAACTTTCAATGGAATCTGATTAAGGGAATCCATGCGAATACAGATGAACCACTGATTGTTATCAATGCCCTGCCAGTTGGAACATGGCCTAAAAACTTCAAAATTTTTCACCTGAAAGATGCAGACTGGTCCTGTGAGAACATAGTCGGCCATGAGGTCGGCTGCTGGAATATCCCGCTCGTAAAACAATTCATGCGAATGAGGAAGGTACGGGCGTGGCTGAAGAAGTATCCGTGTGAATCGGAAGTTCTGATCTTCACAGCATATCTTCCGTTTTTGTGGGCTGTCAATAAACTGAATCCCGAATACAAAGTAACGGCAGTGATTACGGATATCCCCGAGTTTTATGATATGCACCGGGTTTCTTCATTCAGGAAACTCTTACGGAGAATCCACTGCAAAATTGTTTATCACTTTATGGCAAGGGTAGATCGTTTCATTCTCCTGACGGAACAAATGGCTGTGCCTTTGCATGTAGGTGATCGCCCATACCTCGTGATGGAGGGAATGTGCGGAGATGTTGCAGATGAACCGCCGGTTTCAAAGCCTCAACCGTTTTCCATGCTATATACAGGACGGTTGAACCGGCGCTATGGCATTGAATTGCTCCTCCAGGCGATGAAGGAGTTACCGGATCCTGATATTGAATTGTGGCTGTGCGGCTCCGGTGAAATGGAGGAAGAAATTCGCACGTATGCTGCGCAGGATTCCCGTATTCGCTTCTTCGGTTTTTTACCACATGAGGAAGCGGTGCAGTTGCAGAAGCAAGCAACCGTGCTTGTCAATCCAAGAACCAATCAGGGCGAATACACGAAGTACAGCTTTCCTTCCAAGACTATGGAGTATATGGCATCGGGCCGTCCGGTCATGATGTTTCGTCTGGACGGGATACCCGGAGAGTATGATCCATTCTTAACTTATATTCCAGAGGAGAGCGCTGCTTCCATTCGGAATACGGTGGAATCTCTCAGAGAATTAAGCCCATCAGAGCTGGATGCGATGGGCGCGAGAGGGAGAGATTTTGTACTGAAGAATAAAAATCGAAATGTGCAAATGCACCGGGTCCTGGACTTCATTCATAAGGAGCAAAGCAACGCATGACAATTGTACCTCTGTTCCTGCTGACGCTCGGTGCGATCAATTGGGGATATGCATATCCGCTGGTGTTCCTGTTTGTAGCTCTGTTGCGGCAGCGAATGCTTGGCAGAGAAATCTATTTTAACTTCTTGTATGCGCCAGGCTTTTGGCTGCTGCTGTCTGCAGGCATGACATATGCCCTGATTGGAATGCGGACGATCTCGGGTGTGTACCACCATGGAATTCTGCCAGTTGTCGCATTCGCAATCGGTTGGCTCATCGCTGAGGGAAGTTCTGATAAACAAATCCGAGATGGCATTTTGGCGCTGGCAGCCGGATTTGGAACTTACGCAACCTTGAATATGCTGGTCAACATCGGAAATAACCGATACCGTTTGATTGATTTCTGGACAGGTACATATCGAGCTGCAACGGGATCCGGCGCACTAAATACGCTGCCGATCTCAGTTACCCCCTATGCGGTGAAATTCGAGAAAAGACTCCCGGTAAAGATCATGTTCCTTGCGTTGTTTTTTGCCACAATTCAGTACATGTTCATGCTGGGAACACGAACACAATTTGCAATTCTTCTGCTGATTGTGATTCTTGCCGCACTGCAATTCGCATACAGCGAGCATGGTATTGCTGGAATTTTGAAATGTCTTGGAATCATGGTCGTTATCAGCCTGATTGCGTTTCTGTTCTACCATTTCAATGTATTGTCCATCAGGGATTATATCCTAAGTACAAATCTGGCGGCGCGCTATGAGCGGCGGGCATCCTTAGAGAATTCGGATTCTTTCCGCTTTCAAAGCTTTTGGATCGGACTGCGTGAATTGATTCAGTACCCGATGGGTGGCCGAGCCAGTCAGATATATCGCCACAACATGTGGTTGGATGTTGGCAGAGTTTCAGGAATTATTCCATTTTGCCTGTTGCTGATTTACTCCATTAAAAACTTCGCCAATGTGACGGTGATATGGAAAAACCCAAAAATCCTTCCGTCGCTGCGATACCTTCTTCTGTTCCTGTATATCGGCGCGTATGTCAATTGCTTTGTTGAACCAATTTGGGAAGGTGCATTGAACTTCTTCCTTGCTCTGTGCGTAGTGGATGGAATGGTCAGTGCAATGATGAGGAGATTAGAGAATGACCCCAATTCAGAAGAAAGTGTTCCAGATGCTTCAAATCTTCACGCAGATCTGTGATCGGTTGCAGTTGAAATACTTCTTAGTATGCGGCAGTGCGCTGGGGGCGGTTAAGTATGGCGGCTTTGTCCCTTGGGATGATGATGTCGATGTTGCGCTATTCCGAGATGATTATGAACGCTTCTGCAAGGAAGCTCCGGCTTTGCTTCCGGAACAGTTTTTCCTTCAAAACTTTCAATCAGATCCTGCATTTCCTGCTATCTACAGCAAGCTGAGGAACTCAGAAACGACCTGCATTGAGGAAAGCGTTGCGGTGCTTCCAATCAACCATGGAATCAGCCTTGATATTTTCCCTCTGGATGGTTACCCGAAAGATAAAAAAGAGCAGGAACGACTGGAGCGCAAGAAAGCCTGGTTTGTCAGAAAGCTATCCATTCCCTGCGTTCGTCCTGAGCGATGGAAAGAAGCAGTTGTGAATCCGTTGCGAGCTTTGGGCTTTGGTAAAAATACCGCACAAACTGCTGCGGCCTATACAGCATTGATCTCTGTATGGCCGGTAGAATCTTCGAATGTCATCGCAAACCACGGGAACTGGCAAGGACGCTTGGAATACCACAGAAAAGAAATATATGGCGATGGCAGCTACGGCATATTCGAGGGGCTTCCTGTCCGGCTTCCGGAAGACTGTGATGCGTATCTGAAGCAGAAGTATGGTGACTATCGGCAAGATCCACCGCCAGATAAGCAAAGAAGCCATCACAAATACTTGAAATTAGATACCGAGCACCCATACACGGGATACTTGTGATTTTAGGGCATACGCCCTGAAGAATATAGCAAAATCAAAAATAAAGGAAGGTCATGGAATGAAAAGAAAGACACCAGTCAAACTGATAGGCTATTTGTTATGCGGTGCACTTTTGTGTGGCCTGTTGGCCGGATGCGGCAATGACAAAGTGCAGGAAGAGCAGAATGATAATGTTTCTGCAGATACGATTCCAGAAGATGTAGTCGTTCATACAGACTACGGTGATCTGCATTATCCGGATCGTTGGCAGGAGTATGTTACCATTCGCCAGGAGCAGAACGGAAACACGATTGCGGTTACCTTTGAAACCAAGAGCGGAGAAGAAACCTATGAATTGTTCAAGGTTTTAATTGGTGATGACAGCAGCGAGGTTGTTGGCTGCCTGACGGATGACACAGGGACCCAGCGAAATGTTTATCTGCATGTAGAGGAACTGCCTGCAGACTCTGGCTTGGAAGAGACAGAGCAGACCCGCTTCTACGCAATGCAGGAGGACTTAAATTATCTGATCGATAATTTAAAATAAATGTAAGGAGAAACTGACATGGCGAGAGGAACAATGAAAAGGTATCTGTCAATGTGCCTTGTCATCGTCATGCTGCTGACAACGCTACTGCCTGTTGGAGCGTATGCGGCAGATGACTCGGCAATTGAGGATACCGCCACGAACTATGAAGAACCTGTTGCTTCTGAACTCGAGGATGTCTCCGTTGAACTGGAAGACCAGGAATCGGAGCAAGTGGATGACACATCTGCCGTCACTGAGATTTCAGACTATGCGACATTCCTTTCCTGCTTCAAGGTTCTGGAAGGCTATGCCCAGACCTATACGGAAGAAAATGTCGGTGAGAATGCCAATGCGCTGATCATCAACTATATCCGTACAGGCGTGGAGCGGTATACCTCCGGCACTTGGGAAATGGTCTGCGGCAAGGAGAACACTGCCTTCACCGCCTACGTTTCCGAGCAGGATACCGCGAACAACACTTCGGCCTCTGCGCTGAAGAACATCAACAACTTCACATTGCCCAATGGCAATAAAGTTGACCTTGGCCATGTGTTTGGCGCAATGGATGTGGCCAATTACGCCAAGGTGCAAGGCATGACGGATGCTGTTGTTCAGGCTCGTGCCGACATGGGCAGTTGGGCCGGTGACATTACAGATCTGATGTACTGCGCCGAAAACGTGGATATCGCTGACAAGGTGGATACCACGGAGACTGACGTCGATACGCTTGCCGCCAACATTCGTGCAAGATACCTCGGTGTAGATTACGGCACACTCAACAGTGTGGATCACTCCTTCACCGATACGGATCTCTATGGCGATATGGATGCTTTCTATCTCACAACGGAGATGAACCGTGGCGGTGTTGCGCTGAGCACGATCATTGAGAACTACTTCACCGCAGGGCTTACAGATGCAAGCCGCGCTTCCTACTTTCTGACCAACCGCCTGGGCGGCATGGTCACCAAGGACGGTATCCGGAGCAAGGTTATGAGTACCTATACCGGGAATACCCTGATCGGTGCGCTGGAGAGCTCCTATTCTCTGACCGATCTTTCCAACTATGAAACGCTGCGTAAAGCGTGCTGCTACGCTTTTGCAGATTATCTCTTTGACCTTGCGGGTGATCCGAACGGTACCGACCCGGTCGACCCTGATCCGGATCCCGAACCCGACCCGGAGCCGGATGATGCATACTACTCTGTGTTCTCTTCGGATACGACGACGGTCGCTCCCGGCGTGACGCAGACGATCAACTATGCGCTGACCAAGGACGACAAGCAGATCGTTTACTACATTGCGACCGCTGATATTTCCCGCGATGATGTGAGCATCCACGCCAATTATCATGCCAACGATCCGAGCCAGGGCTGGGCCATGTCCCGCGTATCCGACCAGATGACTGCGGCCCAGAAGCGCCACTCCGATCCGGCCGACACGGCGAACTATGTGGAACACTACAATGCGGTCGTCGGTGTCAATGCAGACTTTTACAACATGACCACCGGTGCCCCCAGCGGTGCTTTGGTCATGGAGGGTGTCGAATATCACGGTGTCGCCTCTGAAAACTTCTTTGCGATCCTGAAGGATGGAACCGCCATGATCGGCAGCTCCAGCGATTACGCAGCCTATAAAGACCAAATCCAAGAGGCTGTCGGCGGCAGCGTTTATCTGGTCAAGGATGGAAAGTCCGTCGTGACCAGCGCAGCAGACTATTATAACAGCCGTCATTCCCGCACCTGTGTGGGTATCACCGCTGAGGGCAAGGTTGTCTTGATGGTGCTGGACGGTCGTCAGGAACCCTTCTCCGCCGGCGGCAGTGCTGAAGAACTGGCACAGATCATGCTGGACGCAGGCTGTGTGACCGCAATCAATCTGGACGGTGGCGGTTCCACTACCTTCGTAGCGAAGCAGGAAGGCAGCAATACGCTCACGGTCGTGAACCGTCCTTCGGATGGTTATGAGCGTTCCGTTAGTTCATCTCTGATGGTGGTCTCCACAGCCCCTGTCTCTACGGAGTTTGATCATGCCCTGATCACCTCTGCTTATGATTACTTGACGAGCGGCGCCGCAGTCCGCTTGATCGCTTCCGGTGTCAGTGTGTCCGGCAGCGCGGCGGAACTCCCTGCCGATATCACATGGAAGTCCGCGGATGAAACCATCGGTACCGTCTCTGAAGATGGTGTTTTCACCGCCGTCAAGAAAGGCAGCGTGGAAATTCAGCTCCTGTCCGGTGACACGGTGATCGGCAGCAAGACGCTTACCGTAGTCGAGCCGAATGGCCTGAAATTCTCCAAAACGAGCATCAACGCCATTTACGGAGACTCGGTGCACCTTCCTCTGGTTGCAACCTATAACGAGAATCCGGTCGCTGTGTGCGCAGGCGATATCACATTTGAACTGAGCAACAGCGCAGCGGGTACTGTGGAAGCTGCGAACAACGGCTTTGCCTTTACCGGCAGCGAGGAGTCCGGTCTGCGCAATGTGACCATCACGGCCATGATCACGCGGGATTACTCTATCAGTGCCGCGATCAAGGTCGCCATGTACAGTGCCAATCAGGCGATTTTCGACTTTGACAACGCTACAAGCGGCGATAGAACCTTCGCATGGACAAGAGATGTCTCCAATGCGGAATACCTTCCCGGCGGCGACGGCGAGACAGACCGCTATCATGTGATCGATCCCGGCCAGCCCATGAATGTCACCTATGTCTTCGGGCTGGATATGATGACGATCAAGGTGCCTGAAAAGCTGGAGCCCCTTCTGTCCATGGTTGCTGGCGGCGATATTTCCGGCATTACAGCTTGGGATCTGCTGCTCCAGCTGGCAGAGCGCGTCAGCTCGAAGACTGAGGTGACGGTGAAGTTCCAGTTTGACCAGAATGTCGCTGTGGACATCTCCAACCTGACGGTGTCGAATGATTACTTCCGTCTTACATCCGCATCCTTGGACGAAAACAATCTGCTCACGGTGAAGTGCAACTTCATCAAGCAGAGCCAGGCCATCGATCCTGATACGGCCAACCCCATCTGCATCCTCAGCGGCGTGCAGCTGTCCGCCAAGGATGGCGCACAGTGGGATGATAATCAGTGCCTGAGCATCGAGAACTCCGGTTCGGTCGGCTACGACATCTATCTGGGCGCAAACGCACTCTACAACATGGCGAAGCAGACCTCCTTCCAGGAGCAGTATGGGATCTATCCCTATGAGGAGCCGGAGAATACCACGCACCCCTGCGGCGGCCATTTTTACTGCGAATCGTATCAGGAGTTCACGGATCGTTTCATCCTGGACAACGGTTCCTGGTCTGGCTGGAAAACGGTCAACGGCACATCCTACTACTTCGTCGAAAACAATGCCTTGAAGGGCATCCACAAGGTTCCTGGCCTCAACGATGAGAGCAACGAGTATTTCTACCAGTTCAATGAGACGACCGGTGCTTGCGAGGGCAAGGTCACTGGACTGATTGAAGTCGACGGCGCATGGTACTACGCCATCAACGGTGTGGCCAAGTCCGGTTGGTGGAACCTGACGGATGCAGATGGCAACAACAGCTACTACTACTTTGACCCCGAGACTTTCCATGGGCTGAATGGTGAAAACAGCAGCTTCTTCCCCAATGTGACCTATCAATTTGAAAACGGCAAGTTGGTGAAGGGAGCATGGCTGGCCACGGACCACGGTAAACGCTACTATTATGGCCCCGGCTTTGTTCAGGGCAAGTGGTACACCATCGAAGGAAATCTGTATTTCTTCAATCAGGACGGTTATCGCTATGAGGGCCTCCGGTATGTAAAATTGCGCGACAACCATGATGACCCGATTTATTGGTACGACTTTGGAGCAGATGGTATCTGCCATGGCGTGTATCAGCACACGGGGCTCTTCTATCTTAACGGAAATACGTATTATACCATCAACGGCATGGTCTGCAACGGCCTGTATTTGGCAGAAGACGGATACTACTATTATTTCGGAAGCGTAGACTACACGGCAGTGAAGAACACCCGTCATTGGGTTTCTTACCCCAATGATACTGGTTTTGCACCGGCATTCTACAGCTTTGATGAAGATGGCCGCATGATCATTGATACGCCCGATCCCTCGAAGGATGGCATTGTGAATGAAGACGGCGAACTGTATTACTATGTCAACGGCGTTCGCTTCTACGCTGGCCTGATTCAGATCGATGGCGATTACTACTATGTAAACAGCTCCTGCAAGGTAGTCACCAACCAGCGCTACTGGGTGTCCAAAACCAATGACCTGCTGCCTGCTGGTTTCTACAACTTCGATGTAGACGGCAAAATGACCGATGCGCCCATTCCGACGCCTGACCCCGATCCGGATCCCAATCCTGATCCTGAGGTGAAGAATGGCATCGTCAACGAGGATGGCGAGCTGTATTACTATGTCAATGGTGTCAAGACCTACGCTGGCCTGATTCAGATCGACGGCGATTATTACTATGTGAACAGCTACTGCAAGGTCATCACCAATCAGCGTTACTGGGTGTCTAAGACCAATGATCTGCTGACCGCGGGGTTCTACACCTTTGGTGCAGACGGCAAGATGACCGATGCACCCATTCCGACACCTGACCCCGATCCGGATCCCAATCCTGATCCCGAAGTGAAGAACGGCATCGTCAGCGAGGACGGCGAGCTGTATTACTATGTCAATGGTGTCAAGACCTACGCCGGCCTGATTCAGATCGATGGTAATTACTACTATGTGAACAGCTACTGCAAGGTCATCACCAATCAGCGCTACTGGGTGTCCAAGACCAATGATCTGCTCCCCGCTGCATTCTACAACTTTGACGCAGAAGGCAAGATGACGGATGCGCCTATTCCGACACCCGACCCCGATCCGAACCCTGATCCCAATCCCGAGGTGAAGAACGGCATCGTCAGTGAGGACGGCGAGTTGTATTACTATGTGGACGGTGTCAAGACCTATGCTGGTCTGATCCAAATCGACGGCGATTACTACTATGTGAACAGCTACTGCAAGGTCATCACCAGTCAGCGCTACTGGGTATCTAAGACCAACAACCTGCTGCCTGCCACATTCTACACCTTTGGTGCAGACGGCAAGATGGTGAGATGACAGAATAACCCATGGGGTATGGCACGTTTAACGCCATACCCCATGGAGAGAAACCTTTCAATGGGGGTATGTTTTGCTTAATCACTTAACAGTAATTTTCTGGACATTGGCATATGTAATCATTGTTCTGTGCGGAATTCAAAATAGAAAATCCCATCTATTGCTTATGCCGTTGATAGCAGGAAGTTTAAATTTTGCTTGGGAGATTAATGCGCTGCTGCTTTCGAGAGGTTTTTATGGGCATGTGCTGTGGACGGGATTGGATGTCCTCATTGTTGTTCATAATGTTCGTTTTTTAGAAAAGGGTAAACGCAAGAAGTACTTGCTCTTAATTGTTGTATTTATCTTAGTTCTATATGGAATGTTCCGTATTCCTAATGTCGATGGACAAAGAATTTCGGTCTTTGCCATAGATCTCATTATGGCAATTGAGTACGTCCTGTGCGCAAAGCAAATTGCACCCCAAGGAAGAATTTCTGTCGGGGTACTGAAACTCTTGGGAGATTTGTTTGCATGGCTATCCAATATGCAGAGTTCTGTATTTGTGGCAGTTTGTGGCTTAATAGTGCTACTTCTAAATTTGTTCTATTTGGCTATTTGCTTAGAGCAGAGTTCTCATAGCCGGAAGAAGGTGCAAAGATGATGTCATGGCTTCAAACGAATTCACTATATCTGTTACTAACAGCAGGAACTATCTTCAATGTGTTCTGGCTGTACAGGATGCGGCGACAGCTCCAAATGAAATGGTATGCCGTACTGATCCTTTCAGTATTGCATACTGCTATCGGCGTATGCAGTGTGAAAGTCTTTGCTTTTCTGGAAAGCGGTGACATAGGAAACATGAGCCTGTTTGGCGGTGTGTTTTTTATGCCGGCAGCCTACTGGCTGGGAGCCAAGCTTACCAAGCGGCCTTACTGCAAAGTGTGCGATGTGTTTACTCCGTGTATGCTTTTTACACTGATGTGTGCTCGGGTCAACTGCATCGTCGCTGGATGCTGCTCCGGCTTAGTTATACCGGGAACGCACGTTCACTTTCCCACGAGGGAACTTGAGATTCTCTATTACATTGTGATGTTGATTCTGCTCGTTCCCAGAGTGAAAAAGAGCAAGAACCCCGGCAGCACTTATCCGCTTTATATGGCATCCTATGGAGCGTTCCGCTTTCTTGATGAATTCTTCCGGACGTCCTCTACGGGGATGCTGTTCCATCTCTCTCATGTCTGGGCAGCCATCGCATTTGCGGCGGGACTCAGCATTTACATAGAAATAAACGCCAGAAATCATCAAAGAAAGAAGGTAATAAAGAAATGAAAAGCACATTAAAGCGATTCCTTTCGCTTGTGCTCTGCATGTGCATGGTTATGGCACTGTTACCCAATGTGACCATGACAGCGTTTGCGGCAACCAGTGGTACAGTGACAGGCTTAGCTGACGAGAACATTGGACTGAGTTTTACAGGCGACGCAGATGATGCTTGGTCGGCCAATGGTACGAGCATTATCGGCGCAGCTACCAGCACGGGTGGAACATGCAGCGATACATCCTATAAATCCACACTGACAATTACAAATAAGAAGTCGACAACAGCAACCCTTTCCTTTGACTACTCTATTGAGCAGAACAGCGGAAAAATTCAGGTGGATGGTACAGAGGTTTCTTCGGGTGCCAGTTTTACCAAGGAACTGGCGACAAACGAGAGCGTTAAAGTATACATCCAGTCTGGCAGCACCAGTGCTGCCACTAAGATCACCCTTACCAACGTGGTTCTGGTAAGCGATGTCAATGCAACTGCGACTTTCGTGCCTGCTGAAAACGGTACTTATACAGTAGACGGAAAACTCATTACCGAGGAGTACAGCAATACTCAGAGTTCTATGACTGCTTATCAGGTAGTGGCGACCCCGGCGGCGGGCTATCAGTTCATGGGCTGGTATGATGTTTCTAACGAGAAATATATCAGCACGTCTGCAAAGGCTGCGTTGAACATTGAAAATGACTGCACTATCACAGCGCGGTTCGCAAGTAAAACGGCGGCCTTGTTTGAAACCGGCGGCCAGCGGTTTGACGATCTGGGCGATGCGGTTTCCTATGCACAGGCAAACAGCCAGTCCAAGATCACCTTGGCTACTGATGGCTCCATTAGCGGTACCTATACCATTCCGGCTGGAATTACACTTCTGATTCCATTTGATGAGGCGGGAACGCTGTATACGGATGCTCCTGCGGCGATTCGGACGACTCCCGCGTCTAAGGCATTCCGGACGCTGACGATGAGCGAAGGCACGTCCATTACCGTCAATGGCGCGATCAGCTTGGGCGGCAGATATTTTGCAGCTGGCGGCGGTCAGCAGGGACGCCCCGTTGGCGATTACGGCTATATCAAAATGGCGGATAACAGCTCCATTACAGTCAAGAACGGCGGCAAGCTCTATGCATGGGGCTTTATCTCCGGCAGCGGTTCTGTTCTGGCGGAATCTGGCGCGACGGTGTACGAATTCTATCAGATTGCAGACTTCCGCGGCGGCAGCGCATCTTCCGGCATGGGCCATGGGGTGTTCCCATTTTCGCAGTACTTCGTACAAAACATCGAAGTTCCCTTGACGTTGAATGCCGGCGCCAATGAACAGGTTTATAGCGGCGTTTATGCAATGAGCACCACATATACTACTGCCATTAATTTCATTGGCGACACCGGTATGTTCAAAGTGGAATCCGGTAGCTTTACTAAGGATTACGATGAAAAGACGGATCGTCTTGTATTCACAGTAAACGGCGAAGCGGCATTGAACACGTTGTCGCTGACGCTTGCAGGCATGGATGTCAACTCTGCAAGCTACGTACTGCCTATCACCAACAACATTACCATCAATATCCAGTCTGGAAATGTGACCATCAATCAGGATGCCGCTCTGCTGGCGGGCGTTCAGGTCAATATTGCCGAGGGCGCTGGCCTGACGGTTGCAAACGGAAAGAACATCTATTTCTACGACAGCGACGAATGGAGCTCCGACAACTTCGTCTGGGGTCCCTGCAAGTTTAAGTCCGTGGCCTATGCGCCTGGTAAGGCATACAACCGCTCCAATAACGACTTGGTTGATGCGAAGATGGATGTGAACGGCAACGTAACGGCTATTGGCGCCATCTACACTACCAAGGGCGGTGCAGATATCTGCTCCAGCAATGGCACCGGCAAGTACATTCAGCAGGGCACACCTGGCACGGCGACCGCAACCTATCAGTATAATGCGGGTAGCAGTGCGGTGACTATCCCCATCACCGCTGCCAAGCTGCACAATGCCGACGGTACCTATACGGAAACCGCGACCGCAAGCGCTGGCAATATCATTAACTATGTCAATGGCGTTTGGGGCGGCGAAGAACCCACGGAGCTGACGGTTACCTTTGAAGCCAACGGAAGTGCGGAATACCCGGTCGAAGGCACGATGGCCCCGCAGAGCGTAACCGCAAAGAAGGATACGGCGCTGAATGCAAACACCTTCACTCGTGAAGGCTACAACTTCCTGAACTGGACTACGGCGGCTGACGGTACTGGCGACTCCTATGCGGATGGTGCGACTGTTAATCTAACCGAGAACACCACTCTTTATGCCCAGTGGGAGGACAATCATTCTCTCACCAAGGTGATCAACAAGAAGGATGCCACCTGCACCGAGGACGGCTACACCGGCGATACGGTCTGCGCCATCTGCGGCAAAGAAATCACCAAGGGTGAAACCATTCAGTCCAAGGGACACACCGAAGTCATTGACGCAAGGGTCGAGCCGACCTGCACCAAATCCGGCAAGACCGAGGGCAAGCACTGCTCCGTCTGCAACGAAGTTCTTGTTGCGCAGGAAGTGATCCCCGCGACCGGCCACACCGAGAAGGCCGTTGCGGGTAAGCCTGCGACCTGCACCGAAACGGGCCTGACGGATGGCATCAGCTGCTCTGTCTGCGGAACGGTTATCAAAGCGCAGGAAGTGATTCCCGCCAAGGGCCACAGCTGGAATGAGGGCGAGATCACGACCTCTCCTACCTGTGAGAACGCCGGTGTCAAGACCTACACCTGCACAGTTTGCAATGCAACCAAGACCGAAGCAATCGACGCGACTGGACATACTCCGATTGAAGTTGCGGAACAGCCCGCTACCTGCACCGAGGCTGGTCATAAAGCCGGTACGAAGTGCTCCGTTTGTGATGCGATTCTCTCCGGTATGGAAGAGATCCCCGCGACCGGCCACACAGAAGTAATCGATGCAGCAAAGGCTCCGACCTGCACGGAGTCTGGTCTGACCGAAGGCAAGCACTGCTCCGTCTGCAACAAAGTCCTCGTTGCGCAGGAAGTGATCCCCGCCAAGGGACATACCGAGGTCGTTGATCCGGCAGTTGAGCCGACCTGCACTGAGCCCGGCAAGACCGAGGGCAAGCACTGCTCTGTCTGCAATGAGATCATCGTTGCACAGACAGAGATTCCAGCCAAGGGGCACACCGAAGTCATTGACGCAGCAAAGGCTCCGACCTGCACCGAGCCTGGCCTGACGGAAGGCAAGCATTGCTCTGTTTGCAACGAAGTCATTGTTAAACAGGAAGTGATCCCGGCTACCGGTCACAAGCCAGAGATTCGCAATGCGGTCGAAGCGACGCTTACGACACCCGGTTACACCGGCGACACCTACTGCTCTGTCTGCAATGAACTGCTGAAACAAGGCGAGGAAATTCCTAAGACCGGCGCACATATTACTTGGGTAATTGATGGTAAGGTCGTAGCTGAGGAAGATTATCTGAAGGGCACCATGCCTTCCTTCAAGGGCAGCACAGATAAGGCTCCTGACGAGAACTACCGCTACACCTTCACCGGCTGGAGCCCGGAGGTTGTGGTTGCTGAAGAGGATGCCACTTATACGGCACAGTACTCTGCAACTGCCCGTGTGTTCTACACCATCACCTTCAATGCCAACGGCGGCGAAGGCAGTATGGAGCCTCAGCGCTTTGAAGTCGGTGTGGACACTGCCTTGAATACCAACGCCTTTACCCGTGAGAGCTACAATTTCATCGGCTGGAACACTGCCGCAGATGGCAGCGGAGCCACCTATGCCGATGAGGGCGCAATTCTTGAACTGACCGGAGATATGACGCTGTATGCACAGTGGCAGTTCTGGAACGGCTGGTTTACGGATGTGAACGGCAAGCAGTACTACAAGGACGGCGAACTGCAGAAGACTGGTTGGACAGTCATTGACGGCAATACCTACTATCTGGACACCGGAACCGGATACGCGGCTACCGGAATCGCGACACTGATCCCCGATGGAGCAACGGAAGAAGCCCGCTGCGTCTTTGATGCGGAAGGCGTATTCCAGAGCGATGTTACCGGTGTTTACAGCGTCGGAGCGGATACCTATTGGCTCAACAGCGGCATCATCGAAGAAGAAGCCGGCTTGAAGCGCGTTGTCAAGGAGAACGGCGAGGTCAACTATTATTACTTCGCGGTTCAGAAGAATCTGGAGGAGCGTGACGGACTGACCCTCTCGGCGGCGGTGAAGAGCACTGTGTTGAACGGCAAGGATTGCTGGCTCCACAAGACCAATGGCCTTGCGCTTCCGGAGTGGGGCTACTACTTCGATGAGAACGGCATCATTCTGCACGACGAGGACACCGGCAAGAACGGGATCCTGAAGGATGGCGAAGATCTCTTCTACTATGTCGACGGCATCAAGGCTCCTGCAGGTATGATCAAGATCGGTGACGATTACTACTATGCCAACAGCAAGGGTCAGTTGATCGTGAACCAGACATACTACTGCTCCAGAATGAACGGCCTGATGGAGGAAGGAACCTATGCCTTTGACGCAGAGGGCAAGCTCATTCAGGGCGCAACGGACAAGAATGGCATCGTAAAGGACGATGACGGCGTGCTTCGTTACTATGTCAACGGAAAGGTAACCTATGTTGGCCTGATTGAAATTGACGGTGATTTCTACTATGTCCGCAGCAACGGTGAGGTCGTGACCGATTGCGTGTACTGGATCACCTGGACACATGGCCTGAAGGAAGCAGGTTACTACACGTTCGATGAAAATGGAAAGCTGACCGGCACTCCGAAGAATGGCATCGTCGAGGAAGATGGCGTTCTGCATTACTATGTCAATGGAAAACTGACCTATGCGGGCCTCATCAAAATTGGCGATGATTACTACTATGTGAATTCTAAGTGTGAAGTGGTGCGCGATTGCGATTACTACATTTCCTGGACACATGATCTGCTGCCGCAGGGCAAATATCACTTCGACGCAGATGGCAAACTGACAGGCAGCGTCGCACCTCTGAAGAACGGAATCTACGAGGAAGATGGAAGCCTGTACTTCTATCGGAACGGCGAACGTGCTTATGCCGGTCTGATCCAGATCGATGGCGACTACTACTATGTACGTTCCACTTGTGAGGTCGTCCATGACCGCAGCTACTATGTATACTGGACGCACGGCCTGATGCCGGAGGGATATTACAACTTTGACAGTGCTGGCCGGATGATTCTGGACAGCGAAACCGAGTAAATACACTGGAACCGCCGGGGCGCACCTTGGCGCCTCGGCGGTTCTCTTTTATCACACAACATCGGAGATGAGAAGAGTGAAAGTGCTGTTTGTCAATTTGGTATATGGGACCGGAAGCACTGGGAAAATCATCGCTGATATTATGAACCTACTGAAAAAGTATGGCAATGATGTAAAGGCTTTATATGGAACGGGAGCATGCACCGACAATGCGGACACAGTGAAGGTGTCTGGAAAGCTGGAGTATTACTTTCACAACGCAGTATCACGATTCACAGACCATGCGGGGTTATATTCCTGGGCAGCGACCAGAAAGATAATCCGGGAGATCAGAGCGTTTCAGCCTGATCTGATCCATCTGCACACGCTGCACGGTTTCTATGTGAATTATGAGATGCTGTTCCGTTTTTTGAAGGAAGCAAATATCCCCGTCGTTTGGACTTTGCATGATTGCTGGACTTTCACCGGACATTGCACACATTTCTCGCAAGTCAAGTGTGTGCAATGGCAGACGGAGTGTCGGGACTGCAAATTGCTGTACCGGTATCCGCAATGCTATTGGAAGGGCGATGTAAGGCGCAACTTCCTTCGCAAAAAGAATGCCTTTACCGGTGTAAAAAATCTGACCATCACAACGCCCTCGCAGTGGCTTGCGGATCAGGTTTCACAGTCGTTCCTACAGAACTATCCGAGAACCGTTATTCCCAACGGAATCGACCGTACGATCTTCCGCCCACAGTCCAGTAGCTTGCGTGAAAAGTATCATCTGGAAGATAAGAAAATCGTCCTCGGGGTAGCAAATGCGTGGAATGCACGCAAGGGATTGCCAGACTTGCTGACGCTTGCTGGCCGACTCGGCTCTGACTATCAGGTGGTTTTGATTGGCCTGATCAAGAAGCAACTGCCGGATATTCCTTCCGATGTGCTGGGGCTTTTACGCACGGCAAACCAAACAGAACTGGCGCAGTGGTACTCCGCTGCAGATGTGTTTGTGAACCCTACCTATGAGGAAACCTTTGGCCTGACTACGGTAGAGGCCCAGGCGTGCGGAACGCCAGTGGTGGTATATGAGACGGACGGTTGTCCTGAAACGGTAGCACCGGGAAATGGACGCTTGGTTCCGCAGGGCGATATACAGGCATTGGAAAATGCCGTGAGAGACGTGGCAGACAGCAACTGGCGTGCGGATCCTAAAAAAATGGCGCGTTTTGACAAGGACACGGTGTATCAGGGCTATGTCGAACTCTATGAAAATGTTTTGTCTACTTTGAAAAAGGGCGTGTGATGGCTACATGAGAATTCTTTTTTGCAGTAACTACTTTACGCATCATCAGATCCCCCTATCCGATGCCCTCTATGAATTGACAGATCACAACTATTGCTTCGTGGCGCATAAAGAGATGGATGCAGAGCGAAAGAACCTCGGGTGGGGAAATGATTTGGCGCGTCCGTATACCTATTCGGCGGCAGATCAAGAAGTTCAGATGCAATTAAATGATCTGGATGTTTTGATAGCCGGTTCCTTTCCAGAGCGTCAGACAAAGGAATACGGTAAAAAGGCCAAATTGTTTTTCCGATATTCCGAGCGAATCTTAAAGACAGGAAATCCGCTTCTCAAATATCCAAAACGTTTTTTCCACTGGCACGCTTGCAATCCGCCGTGGCGAAAGGCGTATATGCTCTGTGCCAGCGCCTATACTGCGGGGGATTATGCAAAATTCGGCCTTTTCCGCGGTCGGTGCTATAAATGGGGCTATTTCCCGGAGACGATACGGTATCCCAGCATTGATGACTTGATCGACCGCAAAGCAAAAGCAACCATTTTGTGGTGTGGACGCTTCTTGGGCTGGAAGCATCCCGACGATGTGATCGAGGTTGCAAGGAGACTCCATGATGCAGGATGCTGCTTCAAAATCGAGATGATCGGTACCGGTGAGATGGAGCAGCAGCTCAAGCGGCAGGCTTCAGAAGCTGGGCTGCTGGAGACCAATATACGATTCCTTGGAGCCATGTCTCCGGAAGCCGTGCGCCTTCATATGGAAAGCGCAGGCATCTGCTTATTCACGAGCGACCGCCAAGAGGGCTGGGGCGCTGTGTTAAACGAGGCCATGAACAGCGGCTGTGCGGTGGTTGCCAGCGATGCAGCTGGGGCAACCCCTTACCTCGTAAATGACGGCGTGAATGGAAGCGTTTATCACTCCGGCAATATTCAGGAGCTTTATGAAAAGGTACGACGGCTTCTTGAAAATACGACGATGCAGTATAGCTTTGGAAAAGCGGCGTACCAGACGATCACAGAATTGTGGAATGCGGAGGTTGCGGCAAAGCGATTTTTGCAGCTATCGCAGACCCTTTTGAACGGTACAGATGCTTCCGGCTTGTTTGCGAACGGTCCATGCAGCCCCGCAAAGCCGCTGCGGGAGGACTGGTATCAAAGATGAAGTTAAAGACTATCAAAAAACGAATTGTTATTTACCTTGTCAATCATACTCTGGCGGGAACCCGGTTCTTCTCTGCTAAGAGGAATCTTCTTCGTTCCATCGGCTATGAGATCGGAGAAAACACCAAAATTGTCGGGCCGATTCATAATACAGGGACGCTCCGCATTGGTGCGAATTGTTGGATCGGATGCAATCTCACTGTCCATGGAAATGGAACAGTAACGATCGGAGATAACTGCGATATCGCTCCGGATGTCATCTTCCTGACAGGTGGACATCAGATGGGCGACCATAGCAGACGGGCAGGAAAAGGCGAATCCTATCATATTACGGTAGGCAGCGGCGTGTGGATCGGCGGCCGAGCCACCCTCCTATTGAATACAAGCATCGGAGATGGAAGCATGATCGCGGCCTGTGCCTGTGTTTCCAAGGATGTGCCGGCGGATACGATGGTGGCCGGTGTCCCCGCTAAAGTGGTGAAGGAGTTTGAAGATTTTGCTGCAGTCGCTCAGAAAGAATAAAGTCGTTAAAAATGCCGGATGGATCATCGGCGGTAAGGTGGCAAACAAGCTGCTGGCCTTTGTCGTTGGTATTTTTGCGGCGCGCTATCTTGGCCCAAGCAATTACGGCCTGATCAATTACGCAGCGGCATATGCGACATTCTTTGCCTCGCTTTGTACGCTTGGCATCAACAGCGTGATCGTCAAGAACTTTGTGGATCATCCAGATCAGCAGGGCGAAACAATAGGAACGACACTGCTACTGCGGGCTATCTCAAGTCTGCTGTCTGCATTGGCAATCATCGGTATTGTCAGTGTCGTGGATAGAGGAGAACGTCTTACCGTTGTGGTTGTGGCGCTCTACAGTGTCGGCCTCATTTTTCAGGTGTTTGATACCCTCAACTACTGGTTTCAGGCCAGGCTCCAGTCCAAGTATTCCGCCATTGCCGAACTCGTCTCGTATGCGGCAATGTCTGTGTACAAAATTTTTTTGCTTGCACTTGGGAAAAGCGTGGAATGGTTTGCCGTTGCAAGCGCATTGGATTACATCGTACTCGCAGCGTTTTTGCTGATCGCTTACTTCAAAAATGGCGGTACAAGATTTCATTACTCTCTGAAAAAAGCAAAGGAGCTTCTGCAAAGCAGCAGCAGCTTTATCATAGCCGGGCTGATGGTCTCCATCTATGCCTGTACAGATAAGCTGATGCTCAAGCAGATGCTTGGCGCAGATGCCGTTGGACATTACTCCCTTGCTTCGACGGTCAGCGTTTCATGGGCCTTTATTCTCTCTGCAATCATTGACTCCCTTTATCCGGAAATCGTGCAGAGCTTTCAGAAAGATCGCCTGCGCTATGAACGGAAGAATCGGCAGCTCTACGCAATTGTTTTTTATGTATCCCTGTTTGTATCCGCAATGATCTGCCTTGTCGCAAAGCCATTCATTTTAATTCTCTACGGAGAAACCTATTTACCGGCAGTCGGGCCTCTGCGCATCGTGGTTTGGTACACGGCTTTTTCCTATCTCGGTGTTGCCAGAAACGCATGGATGGTATGTGAAAACAGGCAGAAATATCTGAAATACCTGTATGTCAGTGTGGCTGCGCTTAATGTTGTGCTGAACCTTGCGCTGATACCGTCGTGGGGAGCGTCCGGGGCTGCTGCGGCCTCGTTGATCACCCAGGCTTCGACAACGATTCTGCTTCCTGCGCTGATTCGTCCGCTGCGTCCAAACACAAGACTCATGCTGGATGCTGTGCTTTTGCGCGGTGTGCTGCCTGAAAAACAAAAAAATCATACAAAGGAGTAAGACCAGATGATATCGTTCAAAGATAAAATACTGCTCATTACCGGTGGGACAGGCTCCTTTGGCAACGCTGTGCTGCGCCGCTTCCTGACCACCGACATTGCAGAGATCCGCATTCTTTCACGGGATGAGAAGAAGCAGGATGATATGCGGCATACCTATCAGGAGCTGTATCCGCAGCACGCGGAGAAAATCAAGTTCTACATAGGAGATGTGCGGGATTACAATTCCATTCTGAATGCGTTCCGCGGTGTGGACTATGTATTTCATGCCGCAGCTTTGAAGCAGGTGCCCTCCTGCGAGTTCTATCCTATGGAAGCGGTCAAAACCAATGTAGCCGGTTCCGACAATGTGATTTCCGCCTGTGTAGCCAACCATGTGAAGAAGGCCATCTTCCTGTCCACGGACAAGGCGGCCTATCCCATCAACGCTATGGGCATGACGAAGGCTGTCATGGAGAAGAATGTGATTGCCCGCTCTCGGCAGATGCTGCCTGGGGATCCGGTTCTGTGTTTGACTCGGTACGGCAACGTCATGGCCTCCCGCGGCTCGGTTATTCCGCTGTTCTGCGACCGGATCGACGAGGGAAAGCCTCTGACAATCACGAATCCCAATATGACCCGTTTTATGATGACGCTCAGCGATGCCGTAGACCTTGTGCTTTATGCCTTTGAGCATGGCGAACAGGGTGACCTGTTCGTGCAGAAGGCCCCTGCTGCGACCATCGAGACGCTGGCGCGGGCTGTGCTGGAGCTGAAGCATTCCGACCTTGGCACGACGATTATCGGAACGCGCCATGGCGAAAAGCTCTTTGAGGTGCTGGTCACTGCAGAGGAAATGATGCGGGCAGAAGACCTGCCCGGCTTCTTCCGTATTCCGGCAGATAATCGAGATCTGAACTATGACAACTATTTCAGCAAGGGAAATCCGGAGTTCGGAAAAATCGAGCAGTATACTTCGCACAATACGCACCGGCTGAATGTGGAGGAAATGAAACAGCTTCTGCTAAAGCTGAAGCTCTTCGGAGGGAACTGCTGATGCATGTACTGATCACCGGCGCAAACGGATTTGTTGGGAAGAATCTGACGCAGCGCCTTTCCACTATCCAGGATCACAGAGACAGGACCCGGCCCGCACTGCAAATCGAGGAAATTCTTTTGTGTACGCGGGATACTTCGGCAGAAACCCTGGCGGGCTACTGCCAGAAGGCGGATTTCGTGGTCCACTTGGCTGGCGTGAACCGGCCCCAGGATCCGGGAGAATTTGCAGCCGGAAATACAGACTTCACCCGTACCCTGTTGGAGATGCTTCGGAAAAGCGGTAACCGGTGCCCGGTATTGCTGTCTTCTTCCATTCAGGCCAGTCTGACCGGACGGTATGCCGGAAGTCCCTATGGACAGTCCAAAAAAGCAGCGGAGGAACTGCTCCTCGCTTACGGCGAGGAAACCGGCGCAGCCGGGATGATCTACCGCCTGCCGAACCTGTTTGGCAAGTGGTGCCGTCCCAACTATAATTCCGCGGTGGCGACCTTCTGCCATCATATCGCACGGGAGGAGCCTATCACTGTTTCAGATCCGGCAGTCGAATTGGAGCTGGTCTACATTGATGACCTGATCGACGAGATTTTGGATGCCATGGAGGGTCAGCCCCACCGGACGGATGGAGCATATTGCAGTGTTCCAGTAAGCCACCGCGTGACGCTGGGTGAGATTGTTCGGCTGCTCCAGACCTTTCACGACCAGCCGCAGACACTGCTGCTCCCGGAGATTCCGGAGGGCTGCTTTGAGAAGAAGCTCTACAGCACTTATCTTTCCTACCTGCCGCCGGAGAAAATCGCATTTCCGATGAAGATGAATGTGGACGAGCGCGGCAGCTTCACAGAACTGCTGAAAACTGCCTCCTGCGGTCAGGTCTCTGTGAACATTTCAAAGCCCGGTATCATCAAGGGACAGCACTGGCACAACAGCAAGTGGGAATTCTTTATGGTCGTGGACGGACACGGGCTGATCCAGGAACGCCAAATCGGCTCCGATGAAAAGATCGAATTCGAGGTCAGCGGTAACCGGATCCAAGCCGTCCATATGCTGCCGGGCTATACCCACAACATTATCAATCTGAGTGAGACGGAAAATCTGGTGACGGTCATGTGGGCCAACGAGCAGTTTGACCCCAGCCATCCGGATACCTACTTTGAGGAGGTGTAGCAATGGAAAAGCTGAAGCTGATGACGATCATCGGCACGCGGCCGGAGATCATCCGGCTGTCCGCCACCATAAAGTGCTGCGACCGGTACTTTGAGCAGATTCTGGTCCACACCGGTCAGAACTACGACTACACCCTCAATCAGGTGTTTTTTGACGATCTCGGTCTCCGTGCGCCGGACTATTATCTGGATGCCGTAGGTGATAATCTCGGAGCCACGATTGGGAATATCATTGAGAAATCCTACAAGCTGATGGTGCAGGTCAGGCCGGACGCAGTGTTGGTTCTGGGCGACACCAATTCCTGCCTTTCCGTGATCGGTGCCAAGCGCCTACACATTCCGATTTTCCATATGGAGGCGGGAAACCGCTGCAAGGATGAGTGCCTGCCGGAGGAGACGAACCGACGCATTGTGGATATCATCAGCGATGTCAATCTCTGCTATTCAGAGCACGCACGCCGGTATCTGATGGAGTGTGGACTGCCAAAGGAGCGCACCTTCATGACCGGCAGTCCCATGGCAGAGGTGCTGCACGCCAATCTGGACAAGATCGAAGGCAGTGATATCCACCGACGTCTGGGTCTGACCAAGGGACAGTACATTCTGCTCTCGGCGCACCGGGAGGAAAACATCGATACGGACCGCAATTTTGTCCAACTGTTCACAGCGGTCAATGCCATGGCGGAAAAGTACGACATGCCAATCCTTTACTCCTGCCACCCGAGAAGCAGAAAGCGGCTGGAGGCGACGGGCTTCCATCTGGACAGCCGCGTGATCGCACATGAGCCGCTGGGCTTCCACGATTACAACTGCCTGCAGGTGAACGCCTTTGCGGTGGTCTCCGACAGTGGAACGCTGCCGGAGGAGAGCAGTTTCTTCCTGTCTGTCGGTAAGCCATTCCCGGCAGTCAGCATCCGCACCTCCACTGAGCGCCCCGAGGCGCTGGACGCGGGCTGCTTTGTACTCGCCGGAATCGACGCAGAGCCCCTCCTTCAGGCGGTGGAGATGGCTGTCGGGATGCAGCGGGCGGAATGCTTCGGTACGCCGGTGGCGGATTATACCGCTGAAAATGTGTCCATGAAGGTCGCCAGAATCATTCAGAGCTACACGGGCATCGTGAATAAAATGGTTTGGAGGAAGGACGGATAAATGGGGCTTGCAGATATTCACATACATCTTTTGTTTGGAGTGGATGACGGTGCAAAAGACGAAGATGAGATGCATGCCATTTTAGATGCGGCTTATCAAGCTGGCACACGGGTGCTTTGCTGTACACCTCATTTCCACCCCGGCTACTTTGGAGACAATTATGACAAGGTAAATGCGGCATTTAAGCGCTTGTCGAGCTATGTACAGAAAACATATCCAGACATGGCGCTGTATTTGGGAAATGAACTTCGGTATGAACCGGAATGTGTGACTTGGCTGAGGCAAGGCGTTTGCAGAACGGTCAATGGTACCAGATATGTGCTGGTGGACTTTTCAGAAGCAGCACCTGAAAAAGTAATTGGAAATGGCCTTCATGCATTGCTCAACGCAGGCTATATCCCCATTCTTGCCCATGTCGAGCGCTATCGATCCCTGCATGGAAGAATTCCTGCGATTCAAGCGTTCTGGCACGATGGCGTGGTGCTCCAAGCAGATACACAGGCACTGTTCCGCGGGTTTGGCTTACCTGTTCAGCGTCAATGCCGGAAGCTGTTGTCCCTTGGACTGATCGATCTTTTTTCCTCAGATGCACACAACTGTACGTCTCGCCCACCTGAAATGCTGGAATGTTTCAATTACATCAGCAAAAAATACGGCGCCGACTATGCGGCGATGCTATGCTGCAATAATGCAATCCGTTTATTGCATGGTGAGGCCGTAAGAAAGGACTTTTCTTAAGCATGAATCAGAAAGCAAATTTTAAAACAGTTACACTGAAAGACCTGTGGGGCGTATTTGTCCAACGGCTATGGGCCATCATACTTGCAGCCTGCATTTGCTGTGGCGGTTTTTTGGTATTCAACCGTATGACGTTTGTTCCGCAATATGCCTCTACCGCGACCCTTTACATTCTGCGTCAGGCAGATGGTACAACTGCCAGTGACACAAGTTCTGATTTCTCCTTAGCCTTAAAGGTTGTCAATGACTGCACTTACCTCTTAAAAAGCCATACCGTTTTGGATGAAGTTATCAGCAGCTTGAATCTGGACATGGAGTACGAGGATCTATATGACTGCGTATCTACTTCTAACCCAGAGGACACCCGTATTCTCGAGGTGACTGCGAAAGCGGATTCCCCCGAACTGGCAAAGCGTATCGTGGATCGAATCTGCACCATCGGTTCAAAGCGCATTGAAGATGCCATGGGGTTTCAGCAGGTGAACCTCTATGAGCTGGGAACGACGGATCCTGATCCTTGCAACAGCACGAGGATGCTCACATTCGCTTTTGCTGGCGTTGTTGCTGCCGTTGTAATGTATGTGATCTTCCTGATTATCTTCCTCCTCGATGACCGCATTAAGACCGATGACGAGAATCTGGAGCGATATCTGGGCCTCAGCGTTCTGGGCAACATTCCGAATGCGGATGGCAGAAAGCCGGGAAAATACGGATATTACAAGACATATGCGGCGTATAAGACCTCGGCCAAGCAGGAGGTAGAAGATAAATAAAATGGAGAAAACAATTTTGGAAACCGGCTCGTCTGTGAAAACAACCTTAAAACTTCCAGGAAAGAAAGACTTCTTCACGCAGGAAGCATTTAAGACATTGAGAACTAATTTGCAGTTCTGCGGTCAGGATATCTGCACTGTTGTGATCACAAGCTGCAATGAGAATGAAGGCAAGACAACTATCACCCTGCAGCTTGCAAAGAGCCTTGCAGAATTGAACAAGCGTGTGCTGGTCATTGATGCGGATATGCGAAAATCGGTTATGGCAGGGCGTAACACCACAGCGGAAAACCCTGCGGGATTGAGCGAGGTGCTGACAGGGCTGACTTCTGTCAAAGAATGTCTTTATCAGACGCAGTACGAAAATTTGTCGATCATGTTTGCTGGCAAGTATCCCCCCAACCCGGTAGAACTGCTGAGCGGGCAATACTTTGAAGAACTTTTGAAGGCGGCGAAAGAGTCTTACGACTATGTGCTAATCGATGTTCCCCCGCTTGGCAGCGTCATTGACGCTGCCGTCGTAGCAGCCAAATGCGATGGAACAATCCTTGTTATTTCTGACAATCAAGTCCGCTACCGACAGGCTATCGAGGTCATAGAGCAACTGAGGAAAAGCGGAAGCAAAATTCTCGGAGTAGTCCGCAACAACATCAAGAAAAAGGATGGCAGCTACTATAAGAAGTATTACAAGAACCGCTATCAATAACCCACAAAAGAGTATTGAATTCGAGCCATACTTACTTGAAGAGTTTCTGACTAAGGTGGTAGAAATCATTACAGATTATGCCGCGGCAGTTCCAGATTTTTCGGCGGTCATCTTTCGCTATTTCAATCCGGTGGGAGCGCATCCCAGCGGCCTTATTGGAGAGGCACCCAACGGCACACCCAATAACTTAATGCCGTATATCACTCAGGTTGCTATGGGAAAGCGAAAGCAACTATCGATTTTTGGCGCTGATTATGATACGCCAGATGGTACATGTATCCGGGATTATATTCACATCATGGACATTGCCACTGGCCACACAGCAGCACTTCCGTTCTGCACTTCGCACAAGGGCGTGTAGGTAATCAATCTGGGAACAGGCAGGGGACATAGCGTCCTTGAGTTGATCTCCGCATTTGAAAGTGCCACTGGGGTTCATATCCCTTTTCAAATCGTTGGCCGCCGGGCGGGAGATATCCCGGTCTGCTTCGCCTCGGCAGAAAAGGCAAAAGCGTTGCTTGGCAGGCAAGCCACAAGAACTTTGAGTGACATGTGCCGTGACGCATGGAACTGGCAGCAGAAAAATCCCGATGGATTTATATAGCCAAAAAGGATTATGTATTAGCGCAGGAAAGATCGAAAACCGGAGATGATGCATTACGAAAATCAAAGTACGCTATATACGGCAAGTAGACACTTGCGTATGTTGCGGCTGCCCAGTTCCAGAAGGCCGTATGGTCTGCTATAATTGTGAGAAAGATACAGAGTCATCATTGCTGGAGAAGACCCACAAGAAGACCAAATTCATAAAATGTGTACGAGGGATTTTCGGCTCTCTACGCAACAATTGATTTGCTATCGCATAGCCGTTTTTTCCTGATCCATTTATCTTCACAAGCAAGGAAGTCCTGATTGTTTGGATTCCTTGCTTGTTTTTTTGAGAAGCATCAGTGAGATTCCATTCATAAAATTCCAATAACTTTCTCCGCGCCCCTATCTATGGCAGCATAACGGGCACATATCATTTGATTACCATATACCATACCGATGATTTCTATAAAGGCAATCAAATGAGGTGTATGCGGCATTCCCTCTACCACAGCGCAGTCGATATGTATAAAGGACAGTTACTCCCAAGATGTGAACATGAACTGTGGCTGATGCAGTTATCAGTCCCTGTACCTGCAGATCACCAAGGGATATGTCCGCCTAAAGATGGAGTGCAAGGATTATATTCTGGCGCAAAAGACGGCCATTGATGCTCTGCGCTTCGATCCGAAGGACAGCGAACTGAACATGTATGCAATCCTCGCCATGGGATTCCAAGGAAATCTCTCTATGGCGCAGACATACTATACGGCGGCAAAGCCCTATCTGGCGTTAGAGCATGCCGAGGTCATCAAGAAGTATTTGCACATAAAATGAGAGCTGCTTAAGGTCGCTCCGGAGGTTGTAGCAGAGGTTACGCAGTAGGTTGCTCCAGAGGTTACGGAGGAGGTCGTACAGGAGGCTGCGCAGCAGGTTGCAGCTGAGGTCATAGAAAAGTCATACAGGAGGTTGTCCAGCAGGTCACGGCTGAGGTTGCCCGCCCGTTATCATTGGTTATCGGATGCGTCCGATAGATGATGCGGGCGGGTGATTTTTTTGCTGTACAGGAGACGATATTACGCTGTTGGTCACCACAAGGCCGGCTTGCGCCCCTTGCGTGCGGATTTGTACGGCCCTCCCGCACCGCAGACAGCCTATCATTCTAATATTGTGTCCTGCTCCCGGAGCCATTGCGCTCCGGGAGCTTTTTTGCGCTTCAGGGCATTTTCACCGCACTGCCGCAGCCCTCCGTTTTCGAGATTTGCTTCACCACAAAATCTCGAAAAAACGGAGGACCAATATGTTTAACCGAAAGAGCATCTATGCTCTCAATAAGAAGGATCCCAACGCCATCGTCTATACGGATGCTGATGGCAATTTAATTCGCCTGACCTGCGATGATTTTGCCTGTGCAGCTGAGTTCCGGCGTTGGAAAGACTGGTCGGACAGCGATTTGAGAAAAGAGGAAAACGCAGACCACAAGCAGTCAGATAACTCAATCTCGCTGGAAGTCCTTCCTGAAGAAGCTACCGCCGTAGTATCTATTGAAGATGAGTATATGGAGCAGATTTCTGCTGACGAAGCCGCTGTACTGGTGCGACTTCTCAGGCAAGGTCTCAGCAGCCATCTTACAGAGACTCAGCGCAGGCGGTTGTGGAAGTATTGTGCCGAAGGTAAGCCAGTCCGCCTTATTGCGAAAGAAGAATGCGCATATCGGAATGCGGTTAGGAAGTCTATTCGGGCCGCAAAAGAAAAAATGTTTAAATTTTTTGTGGAAACAGGGTGTGCAAAACCCCGTTTTCGCCGCGATAGGTGAAGGGATAATTTTTCTCCCTGCTATGAACCTTGATAAACACCGTCTCAGGCGGTCATATCCGGTAACTTGAATACATTAGCTGACGGAGCCAGCGTCAGGCCGAGTGCGCAAAGACCACCTGTGCGGAAAAACTCCGCATCAAAGGACGGCCAAGTAAGGTGCAGAGCGATAACCACTCAGGCCAAGACAGCTTTGGCATGCTGTCCCCGCCATGATCCCGTCAGCCCATAATGATACTCCTGTACGCAGCTTCGAGAGATCCTCGGAGGGGTGAGAGTCCCGTGATGTGCGCCAGCACAGTTCAAGTTGCCGCCCTGCCTGGGGCAGTAGTGTCGAATACAGGCAAATAAAACCGCAAAGTTCTGGTCACTCCAGTGACGGTAGCATCTGCTTCCGTTGCCGGAGCGACCACACTCTTGCGGCAGAAGCATGGGAACTGTCCATCCACCCTATATTTTTGCATTCGATCCCTTCCTCGACGGTTCCCGTGCTTGTGTCGCAGAGATGGTCAGATACAGGAAGGAGCGCAATAATGAACCCTAATATCAATTTCTATGGAATCGTGATTCTGCTCAGAAAACTCCGGGAATGCGGCATTTTTACCGAAAAAGAACTGAGAAAAATAGCAGCACGGATTGCTGCGGATAACGGTGTTGAAGTCATGTTTTTCCTCTGATTTTCTTCATCTTTCGGTAGCTATTCGGACGCTGTTGTGGTAGTGTTTGTGTTGCAAAAAAGGAGGTGAGCGGACTTGGATGAAAAGCGGCTGGTAGACGGAACAACGGCACTGGCAGAAAAGCAGCCCCCGTGTTATAAAAATCGAGCCTGCGGAACGGTCTCAAAATGTGCGGCTGCGGGTCGCGGCCTACACTCGTGTCAGCTCAGACTCTGAGGATCAACTCAATTCCTTCGCAGCTCAGAACCGCTACTACACAGAGCTGATCTCTGATAAGGCCGAATGGCGCATGGTCGACATCTATGCGGATGAGGGAATCACCGGAACTTCGGTGGCTAAACGGGATGACTTCCAGCGGATGATGGCGGACTGCCGCCAGAAGATAATCGATGTCATCCTGACCAAGTCGGTTTCCTGCTTCTCCCGCAACACGGTGGACTGCCGCTACTATATCCGGGCGCTCAAGCAGCTCGGTATCGCGGTCATCTTCGAAAAGGAAAACATCAATTCTCTGGAGGAGGACAGTGAGCTGCGAATCACCCTCTCCGGTGCCTTCGCTCAATCAGAAAGTGAATCCATCTCCGCCAATGTCACATGGGGGAAACGCCGTGCCATGGAAGCCGGAAAAGTCAGTATCCAATATAAAAAGCTGTACGGATACCGCAAGGGTGAGGATGGTCAGCCGGAGATCATTCCGAAACAGGCGGAGATCGTCCGATGGATCTATGAACGCTATCTCACTGGGGCCAGCCTGCGGATGATCAAAGATGAACTGGAACAGCAAGGCGTCAAGTGCTTCGAGGATTCTCCGGAGTGGACCATTTCCCGCATCCGCAGCATCCTGCAGAATGAAAAATACTGCGGTGATGTGTTGATGCAGAAGACCTTCCGGCAGGACTTTATCAACCGCAAGGCCATCAAGAATACAGGCCAGCTTCCCATGTACCTCATTGAAAATCACCACGAGGGCATTGTCAGCCGTGAAAAGTATGATGCCGTACAGGCGGAGATGGCACGGCGGAATGCAGCAAAGAGTCCTTCTAAAAACGCAGTCACAGGGATGGCCTCCTACGCCAGCAAGTATGCGCTTTCGGAGCGGTTGGTCTGCGGTGAGTGCGGGACCCTGTATCGCCGCTGCACATGGACACGAAACGGTGAAAAACGAGTCGTGTGGCGCTGTGTGAGCCGATTGGACTACAGCAAGAAATACTGCCATAACTCGCCCACAGTGGATGAAGCACCACTCCAGCAAGCGATCCTCGCAGCCCTGAACACGGCCATGGCCGACAAGAATAGCCTGATCCGGCAGATCACAGATGCCATGGAAACGGAGATCATCCCATTTCCCGGCGGCACGATGAGTCTTGGAGATATTGAACGCAGGCCGAGAGAGCTGGAGCAGCAATTTCAAACACTGCTGGAAAAAGCCACAGATGATCCTGGCGCCTATGGATGTCAGTTCAAAGAAATCTTGGATGAACAGACTTCCCTGAAGGAAAAGCGTTCCGGGATCCTCGCGAATAACAACGAACAGGCAAAAGCCAATCAGCGCATCATGGATGCCGCACAGACATTGGAAAACGCATCACTCCACATTACGGAGTGGGACGAGAGAGCCGTTCGCCAACTGGTGGAGACAGTCAAAGTTCTCTCCAAGGATGAGATCGCAGTAACGCTGAAGGGCGGCATTGAGATCCGACAGAAAATTGCATACTGAAACAGGTCAAAGCAGAGAAAAACACGGCACGTTACCGTGCTTTTCTCTTCTTTGAGTTTTAAATCAGGCGTTGTGTGCCGGAAAGGGGAAGCTATGAATGTCCGAAAAGCTGTGGATTACAGCGCAATGTTTGCCGCACTGGGATTTGTCATGGACGCGGATCTGCCGCAGATGGAACTGTACTGCGAGATCGGTAAGATCGTCTGCGCCCGCTCGGAAAAGGGGGCGGCGGTGGCCGCTGCGGATTTTCTGAGAGAACAGCACCCGGATATGACCGGTTTCTCTCCGCGCAATGTGCGTCGGATGCGGAATTTCTGGCAGTTGTACGGCGGCATGCCGGAACTACTTGGCGAAGCGCTTCACTTGAATTGGACGCAGAACGTGGTCATCATGGAGGCAGAGCTGACCACAGAGGAGCGCTACTGGTACATCCAGCAGGCCGCTGCACAGAATCTATCCAAATCAGAGCTTCTGCAAATGATTACGGATTCTGCGTATTTGGAAAGTGTTCTCGACGAAAAGGTCGATGTGTGGTATAATGTGGACAACGATGAGATTCCGGAGAGAACACAGTATGAAGAAGATCCTGTTTATCTGTCACGGCAATATCTGCCGCAGCCCCATGGCCGAGTTCGTGATGAAGGACTTGGTAAAAAAGGCGGGACTGGCATCGCAATTTCATATCGAATCAGCGGCTACCAGTCGGGAGGAGATCGGCCACCCGGTCTATCCTCCGGTGCGGCGCAAGCTGGCCGAGCATGGGATCTCCTGCGAAGGCCATGCCGCACGGCAGTTGACAAATCGGGATTACGACGAATACGATCTCCTGATCGGCATGGACCAGGCCAACCTCCAGGATATGTATCGCATCTGCGGCGGCGACTATGCCGAAAAGATGTCCCTCCTGATGCACCACACTGTCCGCCCCGGCAATGTGGCGGACCCATGGTACACCGAGGACTTCGAGGCGACCTGGCAGGATGTGCTGGAGGGGTGTCAAGGACTTTTAAAAGAATTAACTGTTGGGAGGTGCGGTGAAGATGGATAAGCTAATTGTTCGCGGAACAGAGATCAATGTGCAGTGGGATCTCAAGCGTGATGACTTTCTCAGCTTGACAGACATTGCAAAAATCAAGGATAATGACAATCCACGGTACATCATTCAAAACTGGCTTCGCAATAGAAACACCATCGAGTTTCTCGGTGTGTGGGAAACACTCTACAATCCAGATTTTAACCGTGTCGAATTCGATGCGTTTAGAAGTCAAGCAGGGCTGAACAGCTTTGTGATGACGCCACAGAAGTGGGTGGATGCGACCGGCGCCATTGGCATTGTTTCCAAGGCTGGCCGCTATGGTGGAACCTACGCCCATAAGGAAATCGCGTTTGAGTTTGCCTCATGGATCTCCGTGGAGTTTAAACTTTACCTGGTCAAAGAGTTTGAGCGGCTCAAGACCGAGGAAATGAAACAGCTTGGCTGGGATATCAAGCGCAACCTTGCCAAGATCAATTATCGCATTCATACGGATGCCATCAAGGAAAATCTGATTCCGCCTGAACTGTCCGCTCGTCAAATTTCCTTGGTCTATGCCAATGAGGCGGATGTCTTGAACATGGCTCTGTTCGGCATGACGGCCAAGCAGTGGCGGGATTCCCATCCGGATCTCAAGGGGAACATCCGGGACTATGCGAATGTATCGCAGCTCGTGTGCCTGTCAAACTTGGAAAACTTGAATGCCGTGTTCATTAATGAAGGAATATCGCAGCCTGAACGGCTGGCAAAGCTCAACGCCATTGCTATTAGCCAGATGAAGGTGCTGACGGAGGATCACAGGATTCTGCAGCTTGAAGCGGCTGAGGAAACAGAGAAGCCAGAGTAAAGCTTGAAGAGTCGTTTCGCACATCGTAATTTTCAGGTTGGGGGTTCGAAAATCTATTCGTTATGAAATGCGATATAATAAAAAACGGGCCATTGAGGTGAGAACATGAATAGCTTGCAACCTCCTTTTTCTGATATCGTCAGAGAAAGCAGTCCTGTCCAAAAAGCAATTAAAATGATATGGGAAATCTTTGCGAATCATCCATTACCCAATAATAAATCAATTGCATCGCAGTCAGCCGCTGAACAAATAATATTACATCTGCTTGGAACCATGAATAGTATTGGAATGATCAATGCTGCTGGTTACCACTCTGCTGCTGTAACTCTCATGAGATCGATAGAAGACGCCTTAGACTGCTTGCTCGCAGTGGTTCAAAGTGACATAAATGCAAACAAATGGCTTAATGGCGAACTCAAGGCAAGCCAAGCAGCAAGAACGTGGACAGCAGATAAGGTGGTTGATCAATCCATTCCGCTTGGAGACTACAGAAAAAATATCAGACATGGACTAAACAAGTACAGCCACTGTTCTCCGAATCAGACAAGCTGGAATATTTATCGAAAAAGTGACGAGAAGGGCATGTGTAGACTTGAACTTAATTATCAGCGTGCAGTAATAAGTAAAAATGGATACTATATTGATAGGTACCTTTGCATTCATTTATATGAGCTTATGGATAGTTTACCTCTTTACTATAGCGAGTATTTTGCAGATAAGGAGGAGCGAAGAAAACTCTTTGAAAAGCTAAAATATGATATCGAAACAATCATTAAAGACTTTTTGAATAGCATTGGGAGCGATAAGTTATACATGGATACTCCTCCTGAGCTTGAAGGGCTTAGCAACAGGAAGTAACCCATAGAAATAAAAATCTATAGTGTTGAGTTATGACAAAAAAGAAAGACACGCATCTGCGTGTCTTTCTTTTTTGGGTTCATAGATGGATTCAATTATAAATGTTAGGGAATTCGTATTTATGATGCCTCGGCGCGGAGAAAGGAGCGTGCTATAATGGCCGTGGAGAGGGGGGCATGAGGCGGGAACAAAATATACAGCTCTTTGAGGACAAACGGATCCGCACTGCGTGGGACGAGGAAAAGGAAGAATGGTACTTTTCCGTTGCCGATGCTGTCAGCGTGTTGACGGATCAGCCAGATGCCCGTCAGGGCAGTACATATTGGACAGTTTCAAAGAAGCGACTGAATGGCGTCGAGTTCAACCAAGAATGCCGCACAGCTCCAGCAGGTTGTGACAGACCTGCTGAAGGCGCAGTCTCCGACACAACGGAAAAATCGAAAGACAAGGAAACGCAGCGCACCAAGGTTTTCCGTGGTGCAAACACGGTGCGAAAGCAGCTTGGAGAAAAGGCCCGAAGGGACTTTTTCTGACAAGCTGAAAAGAGCCGCCCTCGGTGGGCGGCTCTTTGGATAGATCGGGGATCAGAACTCTGCGGGGTTCTTTGCGGCGGCCTCTGTCTCGGCGGCAGCGGCGGCCTTGGACTTGCGGACGGCGTCGCGGATGAAGAAGACGGCCTCCAGAATGCTGAAGACAAAGGCGATGCCAAGGTCCTTCAGAACGCTGGTTCGGATCTCCGCCTCCGTCAGGAAATCGGGAACGGATGCCAAGGCATCGCGGAACGCGATATCGTAGGTTTCCTTGAGCGCATCAAAGATCTCCTTTGCCAGACCGAAATATTCGGCGGCGACGATCATCAGCATGGTGAACACGACGGCGAGGATCGCGCCGTGCACGGTGTTCTTCCGGCCGGAAAACAGGCCATAGCCGAAGTAACCGGCGGCCATGCCGACCAGCGCGCTGATCCACGCGATATAGCCGAGCTGCAGCAAGCCGAAATGGACCAGGCCACCGGCGGCGGAGAAGAGCAGCGCGCCGAGCACGCCGAGGGCGATGTTTTCGCGGCGCTTCACCGGAAGCTCCGCGGGGTTGACATAGGGTTCTGCCATGGGAGGTACCTCTCTTTCTTTTCTGTAAGCCTATTCTACCATGCCGGGCAGGAGAAAGCAAGAAGTAGTTATTCCTCCGTCGGCACGATGGAGCAGCCGTCCGTGATGCCATAGGTGGCGAGCAGGCGCTTTGTGCCCTTGTCCGTTACCGGGCGAAGCAGGCGCAGGTGCTTTGCGCCCCCGGCACGCAGCGGGCAGATCGCCTCGCCCAGAAGCTGCGCCGCCAGCCCGCAGCCGCGGTGCTCCGGCAGCAGGGCCAGATGCAGCAGCGCGCCCTCATCGCCATCCAGACGGCGCGTGGCGATCATCCCGGCGGGGGTATCGCGCAGCATGGCAATGCGAACGCGGTCGCCCGGCTCCGTCTGCGGGCAGCCAAGCGCGGCCAGCAGGGGAGCGTCCTCCGGAGCCACGTCGCGATACCACATATTGAAATCCAGATAGCGGCTGCCGCGCCACCAGTTCTGGCGGCCGAGCGTCGAGAGCTCCGGCGTCAGGTGCGAGGCGTCGTTCAGCGAGACGAGCTCATAGCTGCCGTTTTCCCAGTGCAGCTCCGTGACGGCTGTGTTCTCGCTGTGGCTGACGCCCTCGTCCTGCCCGGGGAAGAACAGCTCCATCAGCGCGCCGCGCAGGACCATGCCGTGAGAGAAAATGGCGATGGACTGTCCTTCGTGACGGCGGACGACGTCGTCCAGCCCGGCAAGGAAGCGGTGTGCATATTGCAGGAAGCACTCCGCGCCCTCCACATACCAATGGTAGGAATCGTGAGAGAAGGCGTGCAGCTGCGCGGGATAACGTCGCTCCAACTCGCCAAACGGCGTGTCCTCCCACGGGCCGAGGCCGACCTCGCGGAAGCGCGCGTCGCGGTGGAGCGGCAGGCTCTTTTGCCGGTAGATGGCCGTCGCCGTCAGGCAGGTGCGCTTCAGATCGCTGGCATAGACCGCGTCGACGGGGATACCTGCAAAGCGCTGCGCCAGCGCCGCGATCTGGCGGCGGCCGTTCGGCGTCACGCAGGAATCATATTGGCCGTGGATGCGGCGGAAGACATTGCCCTCCGCCTCCGCGTGCCGGATCAGGTAGATTGTTGTCATAGTCCGTTCCTCTCTGTGCATGGGATTTTCCTTCAGTATAGCACAGCAATTCAAAAATGAAAAGTGACAGACGGTCAAAAAACTGCCGGCCAAAAGCTTCGGAGGGGAAGAAAAGCAGGAATGGAAACCGTCAGGGTCTCCCTTCTCGTTCCATCACTCCCCGCAGCGGGAAAAATTGCAAGATAATATTTCAAAATTTCATTTTTGCAATTTCGAAAGCAGCTTGGCAAAAAGCTGAAGTGTTTTTTTGCGCAGGCGCGGGCATGCTAACCGTGCAGAAAAGCGTGAAGGGAGGAAGAACGATGCAGGTACGATCCTTTTTGCTGACGCTCGGCCTCGGCATGGCCGCAGGCGGCACGGTAGCGCTGATGCTGCCGCGGCAGTCCGGCGTGCGCCGGGAGGCGCAGAAGGCCGCCGATGCTGTGGAGCAGACCATCACGGATGCGGTGCAGAAACTGAAGCCCTGACGGCCCGATGCTGCGGAGGACCTCCGCAGCATTTTTTTTCGCGGCGTGCAGCAGGACTTGCGGGAACGGAAAAACCATGCTATAATTATGGCAGAATCTCTGCAAAAAGACCTGCGGCCAATTTTAGGCAGCAGGTCTGCAGCTTATCCCAAAGGTCCTTTTGGACTTTTTCGCCAAGCTGTTTACAAAAGTGTAAAATAGAATACTATTTTGCATTTTTGCCGCTGCGGCGGGTGAAGGAACGCGAAAGGACACCCTGACGGTTTCCGTTCCTTCTTTCCTTCCCCCGATTTCCGGTCCTCAAGCATGATTGCGGCACAGAGCGTCTGTGTCTAAATAAAATTTCAGAAAAGAAAAGGAGACGAAGATGAAGCATTCGCTGACCTCCGGCTCGATCTGGCGCGGCATGCTGTTTTTTGCCCTGCCTATCCTGCTCGGAAACATTTTCCAACAGCTCTACAACACAGCTGACGCCTTTATCGTCGGCCGCTTCCTGGATAAGAACGCCTATGCCGCCGTCAGCTCCTCCGGCAGTCTGATCTTCCTGCTCGTCGGCTTTTTCAACGGCATCGCCGTCGGCGCGGGCGTCGTCATCGCACGCTACTACGGCGCGAAGGACAACGAGAAACTCCAGACGGCCGTCCATACGACGCTGGCCTTCGGCCTGACGGCGGGCATCGTGCTGACGGTGCTCGGCATGACGCTCACGCCGCAGCTGCTGCGCCTCATGAAGACGGATACGGACGTGCTGCCGAACTCTATCGACTATTTCCGGATGTATTTTGCGGGCTCCATAGCCATCGTCATGTATAATCTCTGCGTCGGCATCCTGCAGGCCGTGGGAGACAGCCGCCACCCGCTGTATTACCTGATCCTGTCGTCGCTTGTGAACATCGCGCTCGATCTGCTGTTTGTCGGTGTGTTCCATTGGGGTGTCTGGTCTGCCGCACTGGCCACGAGTATTTCGCAGTTCGTGAGCCTCGGCCTTTGTATCTTCCGTCTGTGCCACTATGACACGGTCTACCGTGTGCGCCTGCGCAAGATTCGCTTCCATCTGCCCATGCTCAAGCAGGTTATCCACTTCGGTCTGCCCTCCGGCGTGCAGAATTCCATCATCGCCTTTGCAAACGTCATCGTGCAGAGCAACATCAACGCCTTCGGCTCGAACGCCATGGCGGGCTGCGGCACCTATGCCAAGCTCGAGGGCTTTGCCTTCCTTCCCATCACCTGCTTCACGATGGCGCTGACGACCTTCGTCAGCCAGAACCTCGGTGCACATCAGTATGAGCGCGTGAAGAAGGGCGTGCGCTTCGGCATCGTCTGCTCCACAACGCTGGCCGAGTGCATCGGCGTGGTGCTGTTCCTGCTGGCAGAGCCGCTCGTGGCCATTTTCCAGAACGACCCCGCCGTCATTGAGATCGGCGTGCGGCAGGCCCATGTGGAGGCGCTGTTCTTCTGCTTCCTGGCCTTTGCCCACTGCATCGCGGGCATTATGCGCGGCGCGGGCAAGCCGACGGTGCCGATGTTCATCATGCTTGCCATCTGGTGTGTGCTGCGCGTGGCCTATATCTCCATCGTCGTGCCGCTTGTGGCCAAAATCGACGTCATCTTCACGGCCTATCCGCTTACCTGGGGCGTGAGCTGCGTCATTTTCCTCATCTACTTCCTTAAATCCGACTGGCTGCATAACTACGACCGGCTGGAGCAGAAAAAGGCGCTGCTGTAACACAATTTCAAACCGGCCGTCCGGGTTTTCCGGGCGGCCGGCTTTTGCTGAGAAAAGGACCCCCACCGGCGCAGCCGGTGGGGGTGGTTTCTACAACGAAAAAGCAGCCCTTGCGAACAAGGACTGCTTTTGGAGCTACTGGCCGGACTCGAACCGGCGACCTGCTGATTACGAATCAGCTGCTCTACCAACTGAGCCACAGTAGCATGGCGCGATTTGCGTGAATTATTGTACTTCATTTTGCGGAATTTGTCAAGCCATATTTTTGGTTTTTCGGAAAATTCGGTTTTGGGCCGTTCTTGTGAAAGCTGCACAGCATTGTGTCTCTGCATGACGGATTCTTCGTCGGTTTTTGGGATTGACTTTGAATAAAAATTGATATAGAATGTATATAAATTCAAGCGATAAAGCGGACACGCTCCGCCGGAACATGAAGGAGAATGAAAGCATGAAAAAATGGATCGTCCTGACGCTGGCCCTTGCGCTGGCGCTGTCTCTGTTTGCGGGCTGCGGCAAGGGCGCAGACGCAGATGAAACCGATTATGCATCCATGTCCATCGAGGAGCTGAAGCCCCTGCTGAAGACGGTCACGGACGGCAAGCTGACCGTCGCGACCAGCCCGGACTTCGCGCCGTATGAATTCTATTCCATCGATGAGAACGAGAATCCGACGCTTGTGGGCTTCGACATCGCGCTTGCGCAGTACATCGCCGATTATCTCGGCCTCGAGCTCGAGATCATCCCCATGGACTTCGACGGTACGCTCAGCGAGCTCAGCGCGAAGAAGGTCGACCTTGCGCTCTCCGGTTACTCTCCCGATCCCACCCGTGAGGACAAGATGGACTTCTCGGATATCTACTATGTCGGCGGCCAGTCGTTCGTGACCGTGCAGGACAAGGCGGATTCCTTCTCCGCGCTGGCCGACGCCAACAAGGCGGAGTACCAGATCGGCGCGCAGCTCGGCTCCATTCAGGCCGACCTCGCCAAGGAGAACACGCCGGACGCCGATATCGTGGAGCTCTCGAAGGTCACGGACATCATTGCAGAGCTGCTGAGCGGCAAGCTGGACGGGGCGTTCATCGAGACGGTCGTTGCCGAGGCCTATGCCAAGAACTATCCGGAGCTGTGTGTCAAGTTCGACGTCCCCTATGAGCAGGAGGGTTCCGTCGTCGGCGTGAGCAAGGGCAATGGCGCACTGCTGGCAGCCGTGAATCTCGCCATTGCCGCTGCCAAGGAGGACGGCTCCATGGACAAGTTTGTCGCCGAGGCCAACACGCTTGCCGAGGGCAATACCTACGAAGGTCTGCTGGATAATCAGGGGTAAGCACGCATCTGAAAGAGTAAGGAAATCGCAGACTTCTCCCGCCGGAACGGCGAGAGAAGTCTGCCTGTCTGTCAAAATAAAAAAGGAGGGACCCCCGTTGCTTTCTGTCAATGGCTTCCGCGCCGCCCTAAAATATCTGACCATGTTCAAGGAGGGCATGATCTGCACCGTATCGCTGTCGTTCCTGACGGTCGTGTTTGGCTTTCTGCTGGCTCTCGTTCTGGCGTTGATGCGTATGAGCCGCATCAAGCCTCTGAGCATTTTCGCTTCCATCTATGTGGAGGTGTTCCGCGCGACGCCGATGCTCGTGCAGCTGTTCATCATCTATTATATCGTTTTCGGCGGCGTATCGCTGCCGTCGTTCAAGCTGTTCGGCTTCATTCGCTTTGAGCGCTTTCTGCCGGGCGTCATTTCGCTGGCGCTGAACTCCGCTGCTTATCTCAGCGAGATTATCCGCGCCGGTATCCAGAGCATCGACCCCGGCCAGTCGGAGGCCGCCCGCAGCCTCGGCCTGACGCGCCGCCAGACGCTGCAGTCCATCGTGCTGCCGCAGGCCATCAAGAACATCCTCCCGGCCATCGCCAATGAGTTCGTGACGATCATCAAGGAGTCGTCCATCTGCTATACCATCGGCGTGCAGGAGATCATGTCCGCCGTGAACTCCGTGAAGTCCGCGACGTTCTCCATTGGCGAGCCGCTGATCATCGCTGCCTGCGTGTATTTCTGCCTGACGTTCCCGACGTCGAAGATCATCCAGTATTTCGAAAGGAGAATGAGCCGTGGCGACCGCAGATAATGTCATCATCTCCGTGCAGAATCTCTGTAAGTATTTCAAAAAGGACGCCATCCGCGCGCTGGACGGCATCTCCGTCGATATCCGGCAGGGCGATGTCATCGCGGCCATCGGGCCATCCGGCTCCGGCAAGAGCACGTTCCTGCGCAGCCTGAATCTGCTGGAGACGCCGACGAGCGGATCTATCCTGTTCCACGGCATCGATATCACGCAGAAAAAGGTCAACATCGACCAGCTGCGCCAGAAGATGGGCATGGTCTTCCAGCATTTCAACCTCTTCCCGCACCGGACCATCCTGCAGAATATGACGCTGGCGCCGGAAAAGGTGCTCCGTATGCCGCGCGAAATGGCCACGGAAAAGGCCCTGCAGCTGCTGCGCCGCGTCGGCCTTGAGGACCGCGCCGACGCCTATCCCATCCAGCTCTCCGGCGGCCAGAAGCAGCGCGTGGCCATTGTGCGCGCACTCATGATGGAGCCGGAGGTCATGCTGTTCGACGAGCCGACATCCGCGCTCGACCCCGAGATGGTCGGCGAGGTGCTCGACGTCATGAAGGAGCTGGCGCACACCGGCATGACCATGGTCGTCGTCACGCATGAGATGGGCTTTGCCCGCGAGGTCGGAAACCGCGTACTCTTCCTCGATCAGGGCAAGCTCGTCGAGGAGGGCACGCCGGAGCAGATCTTCGGCGCGCCGAAAAACCCGCGCCTGCAGGATTTCCTTGCAAAAGTGCTTTGAGTTTCAAAAAACGGGATCGCCGACCGAAAAAAAAGAAGGCAGTGCCAAATTTGCACTGCCTTCTTTTTGCACGATCCGATGCTCGCTGTGTCTACCGACAAAAGATATTCCGGGCTTTGCCCGGAGCGATATTTTTCTATTCGGAAAGTGATATAAAAGCCGCCTGGCTTTTGTGATATTCTATTCGCCGCTCAAACTGCCGCAGGCAATATCACGATGCGAAGCATCATTTCACTGTCCGAAGGACAATATCACTCGCTGTCCGGCGAATATAACTGAGGCGCACTTCCTTGCGGAGTGCGCCTCTCGGCGCGGTAGACGCTCGGGGAGCAGCCCTCGCTGGCGGCAAACACGCGCGAGAAATAGAGCGCGTCCGGGTAGCCGACGGACCACGCGATCTCGGAGATATGCATCGTCGTGCCGCGCAGCAGGGTGCGCGCCGTTTTCAGCCGGGTCTCCCGCAGCAGGGCGGTGGGGGAGCGGCCGAAGCGCTGCATGAAGCCGCGGTAGAGCCAGCTGCGGCTCACCCCGGCAAAGGCGGCGATGTCGTCGACGGTGATGGGCTCGGCGTAGTTGTTCTCGATATAGGCCGCCGCGCGGTCGATGACGTCTCCGCGGTCCTCTGGGCCTTCCCGTCCCTCGATGAGCTTGCCGAGCAGCAGGTAGGCATAGCCCAGCATCTGCGTCCGGCTCCACGCGGACTGGCCGCGCGCCTCGTAGATCGCTGTGATGTAGCGCTGGAACGTCCGCCCAAAGTCGATGTGCAGCACGGGCGCGTCCGGGCGCAGGTCCGTGCGCGCCAGCAGGGCGGCGGCATCCGGCCCGCTGAAGCCGAGCCAGTAGTATTCCCACGGCGATTCCGTGTCGGCCTCGTAGCTCACCACGACGTTCGGCCAGACGAGAAAGACCTCACCCGCGCGCACGGGGAAGGCCCGGCCGGCCGCCGTGAACGTCCCGCGGCCGGAGACAACGTAGTGGATGAGATAATGATCCCGCACGCCCGCGCCCCAGCGGTAGCCGGGTGTGCATTGCTGAAACCCGACATTTTTTACCGACAACGGCAGAGCGGCGCCGTCGGATTTATAAGAATTCTTGAAGTAAACTGCCATGATACCCGCCTCCTGTACCAGAATACCACAAAAGGCAACAAATTTCCATATCAGCGCTTGAAAATTCCATTGCATCCGCAACATATTTCCCTAAAATAGAGATATCGGTAATTGAAAGCGAACAAAAAGAAATCACAGAAAGGTGCGTCATTCCGATGTACGAATCTCTCAAGAAGCGATTTACAGATCAGTTTGGCACGAAGCCCGGCTTCGTATTCTCCGCACCCGGCCGCACGGAGATCGGCGGCAACCACACGGACCATCAGCACGGCTGCGTGCTGGCGGGCGCCGTGAACCTCGACACCGTGGCGGCCGTCGCCCGCAGCGAGCGCGGCGCGATCCGCGTGCTGTCCGAGGGCTATCCCCTCTGCGAGGTCTCCCTGTCAGAGCTGGAGGCCGTCCCCGCCGAGGCGGGCACGACGAAGGCCCTCATCCGCGGCATTGCCGCGCGGTTCGCCGCGCTGGGCCATGCGCCCGTGGCCTTTGACGCCTATGTGACCTCCACAGTGCTGCCGGGCAGCGGCCTGTCGTCCTCGGCGGCGTTCGAGGTCCTCATCGGCGTGATCCTGAACCACCTCGGCAGCTGCGGACTGACGGCTCCGGAGATCGCGCAGGTCGGCCAGTATGCCGAAAACGTCTACTTCGGAAAACCCTGCGGCTTGATGGATCAGACGGCCTCCGCCGTCGGCAACATCATCGGCATCGATTTTGCCGATCCGGCCCATCCGAAGATCCAGCCCGTCGCCTTTGACTTCGCCTCCTGCGGCTACAGCCTGTGCATCATCGATTCCGGCGCGAGCCACAGCGACCTGACGGACTGCTATGCCGCCATCACGAACGAGCTGAAGGCCGTGTGCAGCGTGTTCGGCAAGGAGGCCCTGCGCGATGTGCCGGAGGACGAGTTCTACGCCCGCCTCGGCGAGGTGCGGCAGGCGGCAGGGGACCGCGCCGTGCTGCGCGCGATCCATGTCTATGAGGACAACAAGCGCGTGCGCTTGCAGCTGCGCGCGCTCGAAAACGACAATTTCCCCGCCTTCCTTGAGTATGTCAAGGAATCCGGCGATTCGTCGTGGATGTATCTGCAGAATGTGATCCCCGAGGGCCGCACGGCCCGTCAGGAGGTCGCGTTCGCGCTGGCGCTGGCCAAGCATCTGCTGGGCGGCCACGGCGCATGCCGCGTGCACGGCGGCGGTTTTGCGGGCACCATTCAGGCCTTCGTGCCGAATGAGCAGCTCGAGGAATTCCGCGGCGGCATCGAGGCCGTCCTGGGCGAGGGCAGCTGCCATGTGCTGTCCATCCGCCCGGAGGGTGGCATTCTGGCGGAGGTGTGCAGCCATGATTGACGCCTGCATCGCCGGCCTGCTCCGCTATGCGGAGGATACCGGCCTCATCGAGGCAGACGACCGCCTCTGGGCGCGCAACCGTCTGCTTGAGGCCCTGCAGCTCGACGGCTGCGACCCAAACTGCGCCCCGGCGGAGCTGCCGCTGGCAGACCTGCTCCGCGAACTGACGGAGGACGCCGTTTCCCGCGGCGTCGCACAGGATAATTCCGTGGCGCGCGACCTGTTTGATACGAAGCTGATGGGCGTGCTGACGCCTGCTCCGCACGAGGTGCGGGCCAAATTCCGCAGCCTGTATGCCGTCTCACCGGAGCGGGCGACGGACTGGTTCTACGCCTTCAGCCAGAACACGAATTATATCCGCCGCGACCGCATCGCGCGCGATCAGAAGTGGGTCTACGAGAGCGCCTACGGTCCGCTGGACATCACGATCAACCTCTCTAAGCCGGAGAAGGACCCGCGCGCCATTGCGGCTGCCAAGCTCGCGCCGCAGTCCGGCTATCCCAAGTGCGCTCTCTGCGCCGAAAACGAGGGCTATGCCGGGCGGATGAATCACCCGGCCCGCCAAAACCACCGCGTCATTCCCGTGACGATCAACGGCAGCGGCTGGTATCTGCAGTATTCGCCGTATGTCTATTATAACGAGCACTGCATCGTCTTCAACGGCACGCATACGCCGATGAAGATCGACCGCGCGGCCTTCCGCAAACTGCTGGACTTCGTCGGCCAGTTCCCGCACTACTTTGTCGGCTCGAACGCCGACCTGCCCATCGTCGGCGGCTCCATCCTGAGCCACGACCATTTCCAGGGCGGGCACTACACATTTGCCATGGAGCGCGCGCCTGTCGAGGAGCCTGTCCGCTTCTGCGGCTTTGACGATATCCGCGCAGGCATCGTCAAGTGGCCGATGTCCGTTCTGCGCCTGACCGGCCCGGACAGTGACCGCCTTGTGGAGCTGGCGGACCGCATCCTGCGCGCATGGCGCGGCTACACGGACGAAAGTGCCTTCGTCTTTGCCGAGACGGACGGCGAGCCGCACAACACCATCACACCCATTGCCCGCCGCCGCGGCATAGACTATGAGCTGGACCTCGTCCTGCGCAATAACATCACAACGCCGGAGCATCCGCTCGGCGTGTTCCACCCGCATGCGGCCCTGCACCATATCAAAAAAGAGAACATCGGCCTCATCGAGGTCATGGGCCTTGCCGTTCTGCCCGCCCGCCTGAAGGGCGAGCTGGCCGCACTGGAGCAGGCCGTTCTGTCCGGCGCGGACATCCGCGCAGACGAGACCCTCGGCAAGCATGCTGACTGGGTCGAAGAGCTGAAAACGCGTTACACGTTCACACCGGAAAACACGGCGGACATCCTGCGCCGGGAGGTCGGCGCGGTGTTTGCGCAGGTGCTGGAAGACGCGGGCGTCTTCAAACGAAATGAAGCCGGGCGGGCGGCATTCCGCCGCTTCCTCGGCACTGCAGATCAGGAGGGATCGTTATGAAAATTCTGGTAACCGGCGGCGCGGGCTTCATCGGCAGCCACACCTGCGTCGAGCTGCTTGAGGCGGGCCACGACGTCGTCATTCTGGACGACCTGTCCAATGCGTCCGGTACGGTCATCGACAAGATCGAGACCATCACGGGCAAGCGCCCCGCGTTCTATCAGGCGGATGCGAAGGACCGCGCCGTCCTGCATGAGATCTTCACGGCGCACCGCATCGATGCCGTCGTGCATTTTGCGGGCTTCAAGGCGGTCGGCGAGAGCTGCCATATCCCGCTGGCCTATTACCGCAACAATCTGGATTCCACGCTGGCCCTGCTCGAGGAAATGGCGCAGGCGGGCTGCACGCGCTTCGTGTTCTCGTCCTCCGCGACGGTCTATGGCCCGGACAACGCCATCCCCTATGTCGAGACAATGCCTACCTATGTCGCAACGAACCCCTACGGCTGGACGAAGGTCATGATCGAGCAGATCCTGCGCGACTACTGCACCGCAACGCCGGGCTTCACGGCCGTGCTGCTGCGCTACTTCAACCCCATCGGCGGCCATCCCTCAGGCCTGCTCGGCGACGATCCGAACGGCATTCCGAACAATCTCATGCCCTATATCGCCCGCGTGGCGGCCGGTCAGCTGGACAAGCTGACAATCTTCGGCGACGACTATCCCACGCCGGACGGCACCTGCCGCCGCGACTATCTGCATGTCGTCGATCTGGCCAAGGGCCATCTCAAGGCCATCGACTATGCCATGGAGCACACGGGCGCGGAGGCCTTCAATCTGGGCACCGGCCACGCCGTGAGCGTGCTGGAGCTGGTGAACACGTTTATGGAGGCCACGGGCGTGAACGTGCCCTATGTCATCGGCCCGCGCCGCGAGGGTGACCTGCCCCAGATGTGGGCGGACACGCACAAGGCGGAGACCATCCTTGGATGGAAGGCCGAGAAGACCGTGGCCGATATGTGCCGCGACAGCTGGAACTTCGTCTGCAGCGTGAAGAAGCAGTAATGTCCGGTCAGGAATCGGAATAACAAAACAGCCGTCTCATTACGAGATGGCTGTTTTTGCTGTCTGCATCTCGTCGATCCCGGCGGCGCAGTCGTGCGGGATCGGCTTCCAGTCCACATGGGAGAACAGCGCGATGACCGTGCTGATGCGGCCGATGATGTCGAACAGCGGGAACGTCACGGCGAACCAGAGCTTCCGGTACCACGGCAGGGCGGGCATGTGCCGCCGCTCCGTCAGGAAGACATAGAGTGCGATGACCGCGTTCCGCAGCCAGCGCTTCCCGAAGCCGGCGGCCCATGCCAGCAGTGCCGCGCCGACCACGCCGAAGCTCTCCTTTGTGAACAGCCACAGCGCAAGGGCGCACAGCAGCCGGGCGGCGTAGGTGAAGATGCTCCACAGCGCGCGGGGGCAGACGAGCAGGAACATGTCGTAGGACATAAAGGCCTTTGCGGCATCGTGCGACGTGAACACATGCTTCCACAGCGGCCAGCCCGTCTCGGCAAAGGCCTGCAGGTGACCCTTTGCCCAGCGGATGCGCTGGCGCAGCGCGATGCGCAGGGAGACGGGCTGCTCGTCATAGAACACGGCTGCATCGCAGTAGGAGATGGGATAGCCTGCAGCGACGGCATCGGCCGTAAAGGCGCGGTCCTCCGTCAGGGAGGTGTAGTGCCAGCCGTTTTTGACCAGCTCAGAGGCAAACAGAAAGCCGGTACCCTGAATGCGCGTGGCCAGTCCGAACACAGAGCGCGCGCGGTGTTCCATGCGTACGGTTCGCAGCCAGTGCAGGGCATAGGAGGCGGAGATCCAGTTGTCGCCGAAATTTTTGCTGGCGCGGCAGGATGTTACGATGCGCTCGCCCGCGTCAAAGGCCTCATTCATGCGCGAGACATAGTCGCGGTTGAGCAGGTTGTCTGCGTCAAATACAAAATAGCCCTCAAAGGCATCCGTTCCGTAGTCCCGCGCGATGCAGGAGAACAGATATTCCAGCGCGTAGCCCTTTGTGCGGTGGTCCGGGTCGCAGCGCTCATAGCAGACCGCGCCGCCGCGGCGTGCCGCCTGCGCCGTCCCGTCCGTGCAGTTGTCGGCCACGACAAAGACCGTGAGCAGCTCCGACGGGTAGTCCTGCAGGCGGATGCTCTCGAGCAGACGGCCGATGACGGCCTCCTCGTTGCGCGCCGCAATGACGATGGCATAGCGGTGCTGCCGCCGCGCGGGTGCAAAGCGCCGTGTGGCGAACAGACCGACGATGGCGTAGACGGTATAATAGCAGCTCATCGCGCCGAGCAGGGCGCCGATGGCGGCAAAAATTTTGGGCAGCAGATGCAGCATAGGCGGCACTTCCTCTTTCGAACTCAAAATGCACGCCTGATTATAGCACAGAAGGTCGAAAAAGGAAATGCCGCCCGGATTAAGATTTTATGAACGTTAGGGAACCTCTGAATAAATCGGCTGCGGCGCTCAGCGGGTCTTTCGCCCCAACTTATCGGTTTGAAAATCTTGAAATATTGCGCAGCCGTTGGCGGCTTTGACGCCTTACGGATGCGGCATGCCCCTTGCGGGTACACAAAGTATTCCTGCAATTTCCAAACCTCAATTTGGAACAAAATCCCTCGCTGATCGCTCTTGCAATTTAATCAGAGGTTCCTTAGATGTGTTGACGCAGTGCCGCAAGAGCCTTTTTCTCGATGCGGGAGATCTGCACCTGCGAAACGCCGAGAATTTTGGCCGTTTTGTCCTGCGTCAGGCCGTGAAAATAGCGCAGGCGGATGACCATCTGCTCGCGGTCGGTGAGCTGGGCGATCGCCTCGCGCAGTGCGATGCGTTCCAATATTTTCTCCTCCATTTCTCCCTCGGTCAGGACGTCCTCCAGCGCAAAGCCGTCCTCACCGGAGCGCCGCTGCAGGGACTCCGTCGCGCAGGTGGCTGTCTCGGCTACGGCGATGTCCTCCGGCTGCAGGGCCGTGGCCTCGCTCAGCTCTGCCAGCGTTGGTTCGCGGCCGAGCGTGCCGGTCAGCCGCTGACGCGCGGTGCGGATGAGGGCGGCGCGTTCCTTCAGGCTGCGGCTGACCTTGATGGTGCCGTCGTCCCGCAGAAAGCGGCGGATCTCGCCCGCGATCTTCGGCACGGCATAGGTGGAAAACTGCGTGCCGTAGCTCAGGTCGAACCCGGCCACGGCCTTGAGAAAGCCAAGGCAGCCGAGCTGATACAGGTCGTCCGGGTCGACGCCGCGCCCGAAAAATCGCCGCGCGACGGACCAAACGAGGCCGGAATTCGCCTGGATCAGCGCCTCTCCCGCCTCGCGGTCTCCGTCGCGGGCGCGGATGAGCAGCTCCTCCTGATTCATTTTTTTCCACCCCGGCGTACAATCCGGCGCTTCATATGGACGGTCGTACCCTTGCCGGGCACGGAGCTGATGCGGAACTCGGTCATAAAGCTCTCCATGATGGTAATGCCCATGCCGGAGCGTTCCTCTCCACCGGTTGTGAACATGGGACGGCAGGCCTGCTCAAGGTCCGCGATGCCGCAGCCGCGGTCCTTGACCATAATGTCCAGCACATTGTCCGGCAGCAGCCGCGCCCGCAGGATGACCGGCCCGATCGTCTCGGGGTAGGCGTGGACGATGCAGTTCGTCACGGCCTCGGACACGGCCGTCTTGATGTCGCCCAGCTCGTCGAGCGTCGGGTCGAGCTGCGCGGCAAAGCAGGCAATGGCAGAGCGCGCAAAGGCCTCATTGGCCGAGCGGCTGGGAAATTCCAGATTCATGTAGTTTTCGCTCTTCATCGGTTGCATTCCTCCCTGATCTCCGTGATTTTTTCGATGCCCGCCGCGCGCAGCACCTTATAGGGCTGGGGCGGGATGTTCTGCAGCAGCAGGCGACCCTGCAGCGTGTTCATGCGGCGCAGTGTATGGATGACCACGGCGATCCCGCTGGAATCCATGAATGTCACATCGCGGAAGTCCAGAATGCAGCGAAGGGGAAGGTAGAGATCGATCTTGGCTGACAGCGCCTGCATGATTTCCCGGGCGGCATGGTGGTCGATCTCGCCCCGCAGAGCGATCGTCAGCTGCCTGTCCTGCACATAGCTCGTCAGATTCATTGGTATGGTTCGCCTCCAGCAAAAAAATAACGCACACGGAACCCGTGTGCGTTTAGTATAAAGCACTGCCCGCGCGCCGTTTGTCGAAGCGGATGCGCGGGCGGTAATTTTATCAGGAAACAAACCAGTAGTTGCGCGCCGTGTGTACGGCCTGCAGGGAGTCGTCACGGTAATTTGGCTCGAGACCCTCGACCAGCAGGTCGACGGTCTCGACCTCCGGCAGGGCGCTCAGCGAAGCGACGATCTCGCGCACGGCCATGCGCTCCTGCTCGGCCGTGCGGCAGCCTTCGAGAAATTCGGCTGTTAGGTCGAGCGTGCATACGCCGCCTGCCAGCTTGAGGGACAGAATTTTCGTGCCCTGCGGGATGGAGTTTTCCAGTCCGTTTTCGCCCTCGAGCGCCAGCAGGGCCTCCAGCACACACTGCACGCTGCTGGTGCCCTCAGCGAGCGTGAGCTGCATCGGAACCTGCGCCAGCAGCGGCATCGTGTCGCAGGTCAGGCTGAGCGTGACGTCCAGCGTTCCGTCCAGTGCAGGCACATAGATCATGCGCTCGTCGCGTGCAAGGCCGTTCTCCAGCTCCAGCACATACAGCCGCTCCAAGGGTGCGCCCGCGATCCAGAGATCCACGGTCTGAATCTGCGGCAGCTCCGTCAGAGAATTCACAATGGCGTAGACGGCCAGCCGCTCCGTGTTCCAGCTGCGCGGCATCCCCGTCAGGAACTGCGAGGAGAGATCGACGGTGCAAACGCCGTTTTCTACACTGACGCTGCGCAGTGCCGTGCCCTCGGGAATGGCGCTCTCGCTTTCCGGCAGGGCCAGCAGGCGGCGCACGATCTCTGCGGGCCGGTCGGCCGCATTCATGGCGGCGACGGTCTGCGTTTCGCGCACGAGATAGCGCTGCGCCTCGTCCGGCACATAGAGCACGAGCTCCTCCTCCTGCTCCTCCATGCCGTTGTCACGCAGCAGGATGTCTTTGGCGGCCAGCACATCGGCCGCGCCGTCGCCGCTGCGCAGAATGCTCACGCGCTGCACGCCGGGCAGCTGCAGGAGCGTCCGGGCAAGGCAGGCGTTGAGAATGGTGCGGTCGAGGCTCCGGCACGGTATGCCGGAAAAGACCAGCTCCGCCGTGCCCTCGGTCAGTCCAATGGACTCCAGCGCCCAGTCTGCAGGCAGGGGAGTGCGCAGCTCCGGCGAGGCGGGCCCCTTCAGGTATTGCAGCACGACGGTGCGCAGACCGGCGTCTGCCTCGAGCGGCGCGGCCTCGGCGCGGATCACGCCGTCCTCGCCGCCGAAGGCGACCTCAGCACAGCGGTAGTAGAAGGAAAATGGAGCGTCCGCCTGCTCTGCGGGAGCGGTGGTGCAGGCGCACAGCAGCACAAGCGGGAGCAGAAGCAGCAGCAGGCGTTTCAGCTTGTCAAAATAGCCTCTTCGTATTTTTTTGACAAGCTGCTTCCAGGATTGCAAAATAAAATTTTGTAGCATCATTTTGCAATCCTGCCGCCGCGGCGGGTTAAGGAATGCGAAAGGATACCCTGACGGTTTCCTTTCACAGTTTTCTTCCCTTCGAAACTTTCGACCGGGCAGATTTTTCGACAGTCTGGTTTCATGTCTCGTCCTCCTCCAGATCAAAATGCGGGAACCGCACGGTGAAGATCGTGCCCCCGCCCGGCCGGGCCTGCACAGTGATGGTGCCGTAGCTGCGCTCGACCATGTCGTGCACGATGGAAAGGCCCAGCCCGGCGCCGCCCGCGGCGCGGGAGCGTGCCTTGTCCACACGGTAAAAACGCTCGAAAATATGCTCCATGGACTCCGGCGGGATGCCTGCACCGCTGTCCTCGACGCGCAGCTCCACCTGATCGCCCGCCCGGCGGACAGACACGCCGACCCAGCCGTCCTGCCGGTTGTATTTGATAGCATTTTCCGTTAGATTGAATACGATCTGATACAGATCGTCCTCCACAGTCATGACGCTGCAGTCCGGCTCGAACGTTGTGTCGATGCCGATGCCGCGCAGCCGCGCCAGCGGCAGCAGCATGCGCACGACCTTGCGCACGACGGGCGCGGCATCGAGGATCTCGCGCTCCTCTTCCACGCTGCTGTCGAGCTTCGTGAGCGTCAGAAGCTTCTGCGTCAGGCGGCCGAGACGGTCTGCCTCGCGGCCGATGTCGCCGATAAACTCGCGCTGCGTCTCGGGGTCCATCTCGTTTTGCAGGATGGAGTCAGACAGCAGCTTGATGGAGGCCAGCGGCGTTTTCAGCTCGTGGGACGCGTCGGAGACAAACTGCCGCCGCCGCGCCTCGGAGCTTTCCAGCCTTGCGGCCAGCTCGTTGAAGGCCCGGCTCAGGCGCTCGACCTCGTCGTGCCCGCGGACGGGCGGCTGCTGGGAATAGTCGCCCTCGCGCATGCGGCCGACCTGATCCAGAATGGCGCGCATACGCCGCGAGAATGCGGCCGAGAAGAACAGAGAGAACAGCACCACGCCGCCCTCCAGCGCAAAGGAGATGCGCAGGATGTTGCGCTCCAGCGCGGCGATCAGCTCGCCCTGATCCGTGTCATACGACATGAGGTATACGGCGCCCAGCGTCCGCCCGCCCCGCATGAGCGGCACGGCGGCGTGGCTCTCCACGGCGCCGTCGGCATAGCGGGAAAAAAAGACGTCGCTGCCCTCCAGCGCCGTGACAAGCTCCGGAAACAGCAGCGTCTTTCCCTCGGCGTTGCCGGTGGTCAGGGAATCGTATACGGCAACGCCCGCAGCGTCAGTCACGACGGTGCGGGTGGTGTGGAGCTCCTCCATGGAATTTACGGCCTGCGCGGCCCGGCCTGCGGAAAGCTCGTCGAGCTGCAGCAGGGCATTGCTCAGCAGCTGCGCCTTGCTCTCAAGCGAATCGGCCTGCGCGTGGAACGTCACACTGCGGATGGTCGTCGAGGCATAGAGGTTCAGCAGAAACAGGGCGGCCGCCGTGATGAGGATGTAGGCGGCGGCATAGCGGAGCTGTGAGCTGGCAGGCAGAAAGCTGCGGCGTTTACGCTTTGAAATAGTACCCAACTCCCCACTTTGTCATGATATATTCCGGCTCTGCCGGAACAGTCTCCAGCTTTTCGCGGATGCGGCGGATGTGGACGTCCACTGTGCGGATATCGCTGCGATACTCATAGCCCCAGATGAGGTCGAGCAGGTTCTCGCGGGAATAGACGCGGTTCGGGTTGCGGATGAGCAGCTCGACAAGGTCGAACTCGCGGGCCGTCAGCTCGACGGGCTTGCCGTCCTTATAGACGTTGCGCTCCTGCGTGTCGACAGTCAGGCTGCCTGCCGTGATACGGTTGTTCTGGTTCTCCAGCCCGCCGCTGCGGCGCAGCAGGGCGCGGATGCGCGCCTTCAGCTCCAGAATGTTGAAGGGCTTTGTCAGATAATCGTCCGCGCCGTGCTCAAAGCCAAGCAGCTTGTCCATATCCTCTGTGCGGGCAGTGAGCATGATAATGGGAACGTCCGAAAATTCCCGGATGGTGCGGCAGGCAGTCAGCCCGTCGATCTCCGGCATCATGACGTCCAGCACGATGAGCCGGATGTCCGGATCGCGCGCCAGCTCGATGGCCTCACGGCCGTTGCTGCCGGTGACGACCTGATAGCCGTCGTTCTGCAGGTTGAAGCGAATGCCCTTGACCAGCAGCTCTTCATCATCTACGACCAGTATTTTCATGGTTCTTCCTCCACCGTGACCAGTTCGCGGAGTTTTTCCAGCTTGCCTTCGCCGATGCCCTCGACCGCAATGAGCTCCTCCACGCTGCGGAAGGGGCCATGCGCCTCGCGGTAGTCCACGATGCGCTGTGCCAGCACCTCGCCAATGCCGGGAAGCGTTGTCAGCTCCTGCGTCGTGGCGCGGTTGAGATCGAGCGGACCCGGCTCCGTGGGTGGCTGCGTCGCGGCCTCTGTCGGTTTCCCTGTCGGGGAGGAAGCCGCCGGGACGGACGGCAGGGCAGACTCCGTCTGTGCGGGGACGGTGCGCGCCGTGCGCACCGTAACACCGTCCGTATGCTGTGTCCAGCGCGCCACGCCAAAGCCCAGACAGAAGGCAAGAAAGACGGCCGCCAGGGTGATGACCCAGTTCCAACGCGGTTTCTGCTCCATTTTCGCTCTGCTCCGTTGACATAATCCGGATTTTTGTTATAATGTGTCTGTCGGACCGGCATGCGGTATTCCGCGCGGCCTGCCCATACTCATTATATCACACAGTTCCGCCCTGCGGCAATGCCGCCGCGGCGTTTTTGGAGGAGAATATGAAAAAAAGACTTCTGTCCGGGCTGGTCCTGCTGGCCCTGCTGCAGTGCCTGATGCTCCCGGCCTTCGCGGAGCCGACGGACGCACCGGCCGATCCCACGGAGCCGTCCGCCTCGGAGACCGCGGCCGATCCCACGGATGCGCCGATCGACGGCACGGAACCGAGTACGACGGATGCGACGGAGCCGAGCGCGGCAGACGCCACCGAGCCGGAGGCCACTGCGCCTGCCGAAAACGGCAGGACTCCCGCCGCTGTGACGGATGAGACGCCGCCCGCGCTGAACGATTTCGGCCAGTATCTCGACACCACGGTGCAGGCCAGGGCGGCGGCGCTCGTGGAGCTGAACAGCGATACGCTCGTCTATGGCATGAATCTGGACGAAAAGGTCTATCCCGCCAGCCTGACGAAGATCATGACGTGTATGCTGGCGCTGGAGCACGGAAACCTCGACGACATCGTGACGGTCAGCCACGAGGCCCTACAGGACCTGAACGCAGCGGGCAGCTCCGCCGGCCTGCTCGAGGGCGAGCAGCTGTCTCTGCGCGAGCTGCTGTACTGCGTGATGATCTCGTCTGCCAACGAGGCCTGCAACGTCGTGGCGGAGCACATCGCGGGGGATATCCCTTCGTTTGTGGCGCTCATGAATGCGCAGGCGGCGGCCCTCGGCATGACAGGCACGCATTTTGCCAATGCCCACGGCCTGCATGACGAGAATCACTACACCACCGTGCGCGACCTCGTTACGCTGGCGCGCTGGGCCTGGCAGAGTGAGCAGTTTCAGGAATTCTCCACGCAGACATCCCACACGGTGCCTGCGACGAACAAGTCCGAGGAGCGCGTGCTCCACACGACGAACTATCTGACGAGCGGTCAGACCGTCGGAAAGTATTACTACGACAAGGCGCGCGGCGTCAAGACCGGCTTCACGACCCCTGCGGGCGGCTGCCTCATCTCCACGGCGGAGAGTGGTTCGCTGCATTTCCTCAGCGTCGTCTGCGGCTGCGAGACGCTGCAGAACGACGACGGCACGGAGACGGACCAGCGCTTCACGGAGACGAAGCGGCTGTTCGAATACGGCTTCAATCATTTGAACAGTGTGCAGGTGCTGGCGGACACGGCTCTTGTGGACATGCCGCAGGTGCTGTATGCCGACGGACGCGACAGCGTCGTCGTGCGCGCGAAGGACAACATCTCCGTTCTGCTGCCGGACAGCTGCGATACCTCCGGCATTACGCTGACCGTGCAGTATGATTCCGAAGCACCGCTCGAGGCGCCGCTTGAGGCCGAGACGAAGGTCGGTACCGTCAGCGCCGTGCTGGACGGCAAGGTGCTGGCGACCTGCGACCTCGTGACGCTGACGGCCGTGATGCGCTCCACGCCGAAGTATGTTGCCAAGCAGACGGAAAGTGTGCTGGCGAAGATCTGGAAGGGCATGTGGCGGCTGTGGTTCGTGACCGTACCGGTGCTGCTGGCGCTGGTGTTCTGGCTCATCGTTGCCATCCTGCGCTCCATCAACCGCCGCCGCGCAAAAAAGCGCGCCATGCGCGCGCGCCGTCCGGGAGCCCGTCAGGGCAGGGAGGACCGCCGTGGATGAGCTCAATGTCCTGCGCATGTCCTGCGAGGGCTGCACGGGCTGCGGCCTTGCTGCCACGCGCCACAGCGTCGTGTTCGGCGTCGGACCATGCCCCTCGCCCGTCGTCTTCATCGGGGAAGGCCCCGGCCAGCAGGAGGACCTGCGCGGCGAGCCATTCGTCGGCCCGGCCGGGCAGCTGCTCGACGACATGCTGTCCATCATCGACCTCGGGCGGCACAACTGCTATATCTGCAACATCGTCAAATGCCGCCCGCCCGGAAACCGCGATCCGCAGCCGCAGGAGCAGGATGCCTGCTTTGGCTGGCTCGAGCGGCAGCTCCGGCTGCTGCAGCCGAGCATCATCGTCTGCCTCGGGCGCATTGCGGCCATGCGGCTCATCCGGCCGGATTTCCGCATCACGCGGGAGCATGGCCAGTGGTTCGAGCGGAACGGCGTGCGCTATCTTGCCATGTATCATCCCTCCGCTCTGCTGCGGGACCCGGCGCGCCGCCCGGAGACATACACGGACCTGCTGACGCTGCGCGAGGCCGTGCGGACGCTCGGCCCGCTGCCGAATGCCTGAACCCGTACCGCCCCGCCGGATTTTTTTCGCGGCGGGGCGCTCTTTTTTTGCAGAAAACGGTTGTAATTTTTGTAATAATTTGTTACCATAAAGAAAAACAAAAGGAGCAGCCCATGAAACTGATCTCGTGGAACGTCAACGGCATCCGCGCCTGCCTGCAGAAGGGCTTTGAGGACGCCTTCCGGACGCTGAACGCCGATTTCTTCTGCCTGCAGGAGACGAAGGCACAGCCGCATCAGGTCGAGCTGGACCTGCCGGGCTACCGGCAGTACTGGTACTCCGCCGAGAAGAAGGGCTACTCCGGCACGGCGATCTTTGCCCGGTACGAGCCGCTCGCCGTGACCTATGGCGTCGGCGTGGAGGAGCTGGACCACGAGGGGCGGCTCATCACGCTGGAATATCCGAACTGCTTTATCGCAACGTGCTACACGCCCAACGCGCAGGACGGATTAAAGCGCCTTGACCACCGCATGGCCTGGGACGATGCGTTCCGCGCCTATCTCGTCTCGCTCGACCGGCAGAAGCCGGTGATCGTCTGCGGCGACCTGAATGTGGCGCATCAGGAGATCGATCTGAAGAACCCCGGCCCGAACCGCGGCAACGCGGGCTTCTCGGACGAGGAGCGCGGCAAGTTCACCGAGCTGCTGCAGGCCGGGTTCACGGATACGTTCCGCTACCGCAATCCCGACCTCACGGGCGCGTATTCGTGGTGGAGCTACCGCTTCCACGCGCGGGAGAAGAACGCGGGCTGGCGCATCGACTATTTTCTTGTGTCCGACCGCCTGCGCGAGTCCGTTGCGGCCGCGCCCATTTATCAGGAAATTTACGGCTCCGACCACTGTCCGGTTGGCCTGGAGCTGGATCTGGAGGTATCTGCATGAAAAAGCAACACATCATTCGCTGTCTCAGCGCGCTCCTGTGCTTGTGCCTGCTGGCAGGGTTTGCCCCTGCGGCCATGGCCTATTCGAATGTCAGCGACTGGGCAAAGTCCGAGGTCGCAGAGATGGAGGCGCTCGGCCTGCTGCCGGACTGCCTGCTGAACGCCGACCTTTCCGCCAATATCACGCGCGGCGAGATGTGCAAAATGGCCGTCGAGGTCTATGAGAACCTGATGAACGTGGAGGCATCCTGCGCCAGTGGGGCCAGGTATTTCACGGACACGCAGGAGATGGAGATCAACTTCGCCTTTGAGCAGGGCATCATCAACGGCTACGAGGACCAGACGTTCCGCCCGAATGAGCCGCTGAGCCGTCAGGACTTCTTCAAGATCACCTATAACCTGATGACGCGCGCTTTGTTCTGGAAGGACGAGAGCGTCGAGCCGTCCGACCTTTCCCAGTTTACGGACGCAGCCTCCGTCAGCGACTATGCGCTCGAGCCGACGCAGTATATGGTCGCGCTCGGCGTGGTGCGCGGCACCGGCACGGCCCTTGAGCCGAAGGGCACGACGGAGCGGCAGGCGGCCATCGCCATGTTCCGCCGCGCGTATTACATTGTCAGCGAGTGGCTGCGCAAAAATGATGATATTCCGGTCGATCCGGACCCGGATGACGACGGCGGCTACAGCGGCATCCCGGCGTGGGCCGTTGCGGAGTTCTCTGAGGTCGTGAAGCTCGGCATCATCCCGTCGAGTCTCGACAATGCCGACCTGAGCAAGCCCATCTCCCGCGCGCAGATGTGCTCCATTGCCATGCTGGCCTATAACGGCCTGATGGGCACGGAATACACGCCGTCCGGCACGGCGCACTTCACGGACACGAACGATCCGGACGTGAACGCGGCCTATGAGCTCAAGATCGTGCAGGGCTACGGTGACGGCCGCTTCGGCCCGAACGATACGCTGACGCGCGAGCAGTTCTTCAAAATTTCGTGCAACTTCATGCAGACTGTCGGCTATCCGACGGAGCAGAATCCGCGCGTGAACCGCTATTCCCTCAGCGAATTCTCCGACCTGAAGCAGCTTGCCGAGTGGGCGAAAACGCCGACGCGCCTGCTGTGCTACATCGGCGCGGTCAAGGGCAGCGACGGCAAGCTCCTGCCGCAGTCGTCCACCAGCAGTCTGGAGGCGCTTGTGATCTTCCTGCGCTGCTATAAGTTCACCACGTCGTGGGACGGCACGATCGAGCAACCCTCGCTGGCGGACGATCTGGTGGCCTATGCCCTGACGTTCGAGGGCTATGACTATGTCTACGGCGGCACGACGCCGGCAGGCTTCGACTGCTCCGGCTTCGTGCAGTATGTCTACCGCCACTTCGGCTTCAAAATTACGCGCACGGCGACGTCGCAGTATTATAACGACGGCGAGCATGTCAGCCGCAGCGAGCTGATGCCGGGCGACCTCGTGTTCTTCGGCTCCGGCGGTGAGATCACGCATGTCGGCATTTACAGCGGCGGCGGACGTTTCATCCACGCGGCCAATCCGCGCAAGGGCGTCATCATCAGCTCCTTGAGCGAGAGCTATTACAATGCCCGCTACTTCGGCGCGAACCGCATCATTTTCGAGTGATCCATTCATACATACAGAACAGGCACGTTGGAAACAGCGTGCCTGTCAGCTTGTCAAAAAAGTCCCTTCGGGCCTTTTTCGTCAAGCTGCTTTCCGAATTGCAAAATCAAAGTTTTGCAGCATGATTTTGCAATTCTGCCGCTGCGGCGGGTTATTTGACGCGAAAGGACACCCTGACGGTTTCCTTTCACACAATCCTTCCCTCCGAAACTTTCGGCTAAGCATGTTTTTAGACAGTCTGGCAGGCACGTTGGAAACAGCGTGCCTGTTTTTCTGCAATATTGCGGAAAACTCGAAGAAAAATATTTTTGCGTACCCCCTTGACAAAATCCAAAATGGTGGTATCATGGGGTCAAAAGAGGTTAGCACTCTACAGATGAGAGTGCTAAAGAGGCTCCGGCGAATGCGTCGGATGCTTCTTGAAACCCCTCGGCGGAATTCGCCGCCGGAGAGGAGAATGAGGTTATGAACACGAATCAGTATACGCAGAAAACACTGGAGGCCCTGCAGAGTGCGCAGACGATCGCAGCGGCGCATCAGAATCAGCAGATCGAGCAGGCTCACCTGCTTCTGGCTCTGCTGCAGCAGGACGGCGGGCTCATCCCGCAGCTGCTGAAGAAAATGGGCGTGAGCGTCGAGAGCCTGACGGCTGCGGCGCAGGCCGCCGTGGAAAAGCTGCCGGGCGTCAGCGGTTCCGGCCGGGATGCCGACAAATTCTATATTTCCCGCGGCATGGACAGCCTGATGGCTGAGGCCGAGCGCACGGCGCAGGGCATGCGGGACGAATACGTCTCCGTGGAGCACCTGTTCCTTGCCATGCTCGACACGGCCGACGAGACCGTCGCGCCGCTGTTTGCGGACTATCGCATCCGCAAGGAGGACTGCCTGAAGACCCTGCAGTCCATCCGCGGCAGCAGCCGCGTGACGACGGACAGCCCGGAGGACACCTATGAGGCGCTGCAGAAATACGGCACCGATCTGGTGAAGAACGCCCGCGAAAAGAAGACGGACCCGGTCATCGGCCGTGACGACGAGATCCGAAACGTCATCCGCATCCTGTCGCGCAAGTCGAAGAACAACCCCGTGCTCATCGGCGAGCCGGGCGTCGGCAAGACGGCCATCGCCGAAGGGCTGGCGCAGCGGATCGTCCGCGGCGACGTGCCGAAGTCCCTACAGGACAAGACGATTTTCTCGCTGGACATGGGCGCGCTCATCGCGGGCGCAAAGTACCGCGGCGAATTTGAAGAGCGCCTGAAGGCTGTCCTGAACGAAGTGAAGAACTCCGAGGGCCGCATTATCCTGTTCATCGATGAGCTGCACACCATCGTCGGCGCAGGCAAGACCGAGGGCAGCATGGACGCGGGCAACCTGCTCAAGCCGATGCTGGCGCGCGGCGAGCTGCACTGCATCGGCGCAACGACGCTCGATGAATACCGCAAGTATATCGAAAAGGACCCCGCGCTGGAGCGCCGTTTCCAGACCGTGCTCGTCAAGGAGCCGTCCGTCGAGGACACCATCGCCATCCTGCGTGGCCTGGAGGAACGCTACGAGGTCTTCCACGGCGTGAAGATCACGGATCCCGCCATCATCGCGGCGGCCACGCTGTCCGACCGCTATATCACGGACCGCTTCCTGCCGGACAAGGCCATTGACCTTATCGATGAGGCCTGTGCCATGATCCGCACGGAGATGGATTCCATGCCGACGGAGCTAGACGTTATCCGCCGCAAGATCATCCAGATGGAGATCGAAGAGGCTGCGCTGAAGAACGAGACCGACGAGCTCTCGCAGGGCCGTCTGACGGAGCTGCGAAAGGAGCTGGCCGAGCAGCGCGATAAGTTCAACGCCATGAAGGCCCAGTGGGAAAACGAGAAGAATGCCATCGGCAAGGTCCAGCAGCTGCGTGAGCAGATCGAAAAGCTCGGTGCGCAGATCGAGCAGGCAGAGCAGAGCTATGACCTCGAGACGGCCGCCCGTCTGAAGTACGGCGAGCTGCCCGAGCTCAAGAAGCAGCTGGCGCAGGAAGAGGCGCTGGCGCAGAACGCCAAGCAGAGCAACCTCCTGCGCGACAAGGTCACGGAGGAGGAGATCGCAAAGATCGTCGAGCGCTGGACCGGCATCCCGGTCGCAAAGCTCGTCGAGGGCGAGCGCGAAAAGCTCCTGCATCTGGACGAGCAGCTGCATAAGCGCGTCGTGGGGCAGGATGAAGCCGTCCGCTCCGTCTCGGAGGCCATCCTCCGCAGCCGCGCCGGCATTCAGGACCCGAACCGCCCGCTCGGCTCGTTCCTGTTCCTCGGCCCGACGGGCGTCGGCAAGACCGAGCTCGCCAAGGCGCTGGCAGAGGCGCTGTTTGACGATGAGAAGAACCTCGTCCGCATCGATATGTCCGAATACATGGAGAAGTTCTCCGTGACGCGCCTGATCGGCGCGCCTCCCGGATACGTCGGCTATGACGAGGGCGGCCAGCTCACCGAGGCCGTGCGCCGCAAGCCGTACAGCGTCGTGCTGTTCGACGAGGTCGAAAAGGCCCATCCCGATGTCTTCAACATCCTGCTGCAGGTGCTTGACGACGGCCGTATCACCGATTCGCAGGGCCGCACCGTTGACTTCAAGAATACGATTCTGATCCTGACGAGCAACCTCGGCTCGGAGTATCTGCTGAACGGCATTACCGACAACGGCGAGATCTCCGAGGAGGCCCGTTCGCAGGTCGAGCAGCTGCTGAAGCGTTCGTTCCGCCCCGAGTTCCTGAACCGTCTGGACGAGATCGTCTTCTATAAGCCGCTGACGAAGGAAAATATCGTCAAGATCATCGATCTGCAGATGGATGCGCTCAATGCACGTCTGGCTGACAAGCAGCTGCGCTGCGAGCTGACGCCGGAGGCCAAGCAGTTCATCATCGACGCTGCTTATGACCCGCAGTACGGTGCGCGTCCGCTCCGCCGCTATCTGCAGCACACAGTCGAGACGCTGCTGGCCCGCCGCATCGTCGAGGGCAATGTGTCGCCCGGCGCGACGCTCCGCGTCGAGGTGCGGGACGACGCCTTGCAGGTCGTCTGAGCGAATTCCGGACAGCCGGGGAGCGGGTTGCCGCTTCCCGGCTGTTTTTTACAAAAATGAAAAACAGGACTTGACAATCCTGTCGGAGTATGTTACTATTTTAGGGCTGATGCAAAGCCTGCCCACGCGGGTGTAGTATAACGGCTAGTACAACAGCCTTCCAAGCTGTGGGCGTGGGTTCGATTCCCATCACTCGCTCCAAATGCGCCAGTAGCTCATCTGGATAGAGCAACTGCCTTCTAAGCAGTAGGTAGGGGGTTCGAGTCCCTCCTGGCGTACCAGCGCAGGGATGCATCAGCTGCCACAAAGATCGGGTCGAAATATGGTGGGTGTAGCGTAGTTGGTTAACGCGTCAGATTGTGGCTCTGAAGATCGAGGGTTCGAGTCCCTTCACTCACCCCATTTTCCCCCGCGCCGGGGCTTGGCACACGCCGGATATTGGGATGTCGCCAAGTGGTAAGGCACCAGACTTTGACTCTGGCATTCGTAGGTTCGAGTCCTGCCATCCCAGCCATCGTCGGAGCAAAGTCACTTTGCTCCGAATTTTTTGCATCATGACCCGCTAGCTCAGTTGGCAGAGCAATTGCCTTTTAAGCAATGGGTCTGGAGTTCGAATCTCCAGCGGGTCACCACGACCGGCAAACGCCTGATGACGTTTGCCGGTTTTTTGACCTTTTGATGACCCTGAAACGTGGGAATCATTGAATTAACACATTACGAATACGATAACTCACTGTTTTTGCTTGCAATTTGCCGAATCCTGTGATATGCTGTCCGCGGTGCTACCAGTACCCCGGTAGGCGGTTTCCCTCGAATCCATTCGGGGGTGATAACTTCTTTTTGCTCCCGATCGAAAGAGAGGGGGTGACAGGCATGGTTACATGGGGAGAATTCTTTCAATTCTGCATGGTCATACTTGCGGTCATTGCCCTGATTTATCAGGACAACAATAAGAAGAGATAATCGCCGCCTCCCCAAAGGAACGATTATCTCTTCATAGTCATTTGGGGAGCCGACCTACTGGCAGCACCCTTTTGTACCTATACTATACTCCAGTTTTGCCTTTTTGTCAAGCGCTCCGCCGGAAGACGGAGCGCTTTTCTCTGTCTTAGTCTTACATTTTTGCGGCCAGCTTGAAGACCTCGTTGGAGCGGCCGATGAGGATGATGTGGTCGCCCTCGCGGAAGCGGTAATCCGGGCCGACGTTCGGGTTGATCTCGTTGTCATGCTTGACGGCGATGATGTTGATCTGATATTTGCGGCGGACATTCAGGCCGGACAGCGTCTGACCAATCCATGCGGCCTGAATGGGCAGCTCATAAATGGAATAATCTGCGGTCAACGGGATGAAATCAAAGATGTTGTCTGCGTTGTAGCGCACGGCGAGCTTTTCGGAGATCTCGCGCTCCGGACAGACGATCTCGTCTGCACCGATCTTGCGCAGGAGGTCTGCCTGAATGTCCTGCTTGGCCTTCGAGACGATCATGCGCGCGCCGAACTGCTTGAGCAGGGACGTGACGACGAGCGAGGCCTGGAAGTCCTCGCCGATGGTGACGAAGCAGATGTCGAAATTGTCGACACCGAGCGCCTTGATGATGGCATCGTTCGTGCAGTCACAGATATTTGAGTCCGTGAAGCGGCCGGAGAGCGCTTCGATGATGGCGGGGTTTTTGTCGACGATCATGACGTCGTTGCCGAGCTCCTGCATTTTGCTGGCCAGATGGCGGCCGGTGCGGCCCATGCCGATGATGAGAACAGATTTCATGAAACGGTTCCTTTCTCTGATTATCCAATGAGGATCTTGCCGGTGGGACGATCCAGCGGCGGCTCGGAGCGGCGCTCCGAGAACAGCAGAACGAAGCTCAGACCACCGATACGCCCGGCGTACATGAGCAGAATGAGAATGACACGGCTCGCGGCGCTGAGCTGCGGCGTCAGCCCGAGCGACAGACCTACCGTCGCAATGGCGGAGACGACTTCGAACGTGACGGCCTTCAGGCCGAACGGCTCGATGGCGCAGATGGCCAGAATGGCCGTCAGGCTCATGCCGAGATAGATGAGCAGAATGGAGCTGGCCTGCCGGAGCGTTTCGCGCTCAATGGACATGCGGAAGGTATTGACGCGCATGCGGCCGCGTGCCGAGGCCAGCGCACTGAGCACCAGAACGGCCAGCGTCGTCGTCTTGATGCCGCCTGCCGTGGAGCCGGGACTGCCGCCGATGAGCATAAGGAAGTCCGTCAGCAGGTTGCCGGAGTCGGACAGCTTGGACAGGTCCACGGTGTTGAAGCCTGCCGTGCGCGGCGTGACGGCCTGGAAGAAAGAGGCGAGGAGCTTTTCCGGGATGGAGAGGTCCGCCATGGAGGCGTTCCACTCAAAGCCGAGGAGCAGCAGCCAGCCGCCGAACAGCAGAATGCCGGATGCCGTCAGAACGAGCTTGCTGTGCAGCTGCAGGCGCTTCCAGCGGAAGCGGCAGCGGACAAGATCACGCCAGACGAGGAAGCCGAGGCCGCCAATGATGATGAGCATACAGATCGTCAGGCTCACAAGCGGATCGGACACATAGGCCGTCAGGGAAGAAAACGGCGCACGCATGCCCATGAGGTCGAAGCCTGCGTTGCAGAAGGCGGAGATGGCGTGGAACACGGCGGCGTAGATGCCGCGCAGCACGCCAAATTCCGGGATGAACCGGATGGAAAGCAATGCGGCACCCGCAAATTCGAACACGAACGTAAAGGGAATGATCTTGCGGATGAGCGCCGCCGTACCGTCGAGCGTGATGTTGCCCGCAGACTGCATAAGGACCTTGCGGTCATAAAGGCCGAGGCGTTTGCCGAGCAGCATGGACGTCAGCGTGATGAAGGTCATGAAGCCGAGACCGCCGAGCTGGATGAGCGCGAGGATCACGAGCTGGCCGAAGACTGTCCAGCCGGTGAACGTATCGCGGACTACCAGACCCGTCACGCAGGTTGCACTTGTTGAGGTGAACAGGGCGTCGAGGAACCCGGCAGGTTCCCCGCGTGAGGCGATGGGGAGCATCAGCAGCCCTGCGCCGGCCAGAATGACCAGCAGGAACCCGACCGCGATGAGACGCGAGGGGGTCAGGTGCATTTTTTTCAAATGAGGATCGCTTCCTTCCGACCGGCCTTCGTGCAGATGGGCCGGTGTTGCTTTCCCAGACAGTATAGCGGATTTGGAGCGAAAACGCAACTGTGATTTTTGACACGAAATTGTATGAATTATTTTTGAAAATTCAAGAAAAACAGTTGAATTTTGGGGTCGTTTGTCATAGAATATTGGTCGGCAGTGTTTTGGAGAGCATACTGCCGCGAAAATCTCTTCTCCGCAGGAGCACCATGCTGAACGTTGTCCTTGTTGCGCCGGAGATCCCGCAGAACACCGGCAATATTGCCCGCACCTGCGCCGCAACCGGCTCCGTGCTGCATCTCATCCGGCCGCTGGGCTTCGATATCTCCGAGCGGGCCGTGCGCCGCGCCGGGCTGGATTACTGGCATCTGGTCGATGTGCGCGTATACGACGATCTCGAGGACTTCTATGCGAAAAACAACGTTGTCCAGCAGCGGCTGTTCTCCACGAAGGCGCCGCGCTCCTACTGCGATGTCTCCTATGACGACGGGTGCTACCTGTTCTTCGGCCGGGAGACGAAGGGCCTGCCGGAGCCGTTCCTCGAGGCCCATTATGATGACTGCGTCCGCATCCCCATCCGGGAGGAGGCGCGCAGCCTGAATCTCAGCAATTCCGTTGCCATCGGCGTGTTTGAAGCGCTGCGGCAATTGAATTTCCCGCACCTGCGGGACTATGGAAAGATGAAAGTGTGAATTCTGCGTATCGCAAGTCTATCAGGAGGTCAATTATGAACTACAACAAGAAATCCGTTGAAGACATCGATGTCAAGGGCAAGCGCGTGCTTTGCCGCTGTGACTTCAACGTCCCCACCAAGGAAGGCAAGATCACGAGCGACAAGCGCATCGTCGCTGCCATGCCGACCATTGAGTACCTTGTCAACCACGGCGCCCGCGTCATCCTTTGCTCCCATATGGGCAAGCCGAAGGGCGAGTGGAAGCCCGAGCTGTCCCTGCAGGTCGTTGCGGACCGCCTGAGCGAGCTGCTCGGCAAGCCCGTCGTGATGGCCAAGGACGTCGTCGGTGAGGATGCCAAGGCCAAGGCCGCTGCCCTGAAGGACGGCGATGTGATGCTGCTGGAGAACGTCCGCTTCATGAAGGGCGAGACGAAGAACGATCCCGAGCTGTCCAAGGAGCTGGCTTCTCTGGCGGAGATCTTTGTGAACGATGCATTCGGCACGGCGCACCGCGCCCATTCCTCCACTGCCGGCGTGGCGGACTATCTGCCCGCTGTCTGCGGCTTCCTCGTGCAGAAGGAAGTCTCCATTATGGGTAAGGCTCTGGCCGATCCGACCCGTCCGTTTGTCGCCATCCTCGGCGGTGCGAAGGTCTCTGATAAGCTGAACGTCATCAACAACCTCCTCGAGAAGGTCGACACCCTCATCATCGGCGGCGGCATGGCCTACACCTTCCTTGCCGCGAAGGGCTACTCCGTCGGCAAGTCTCTGCTCGACAACGAGAAAATCGACTACTGCCGTGACATGATGGCCAAGGCTGAGGCCAAGGGCGTTAAGCTGCTGCTGCCGGTCGACACCGTCGTCGCTGCGGACTTCCCGAACCCGATCGACGCAGACATCGCCGTGAAGACTGTCGCCGCGGACGCCATCCCCGACGACATGGAGGGCCTTGACATTGGCGAAGAGACCCGCAAGCTCTTTGCGGACGCCGTCAAGAGCGCCAAGACCGTCGTCTGGAACGGCCCGATGGGCGTGTTTGAGAATCCGACGCTTGCACAGGGTACCATCGCCGTGGCACAGGCTCTGGCCGATTCCGATGCCGTGACCATCGTCGGCGGCGGCGACTCCGCGGCTGCCTGCGAGCAGCTCGGCTTTGCCGATCAGATCACGCACATCTCCACGGGCGGCGGCGCTTCTCTGGAGTTCCTTGAGGGCCTCGAGCTGCCGGGTATCGCCTGCCTGCAGGATCGCTGAGCGGGAGCGCGGAATGAACAGAAAGTATCGCAAAACGCTCATTGCCGGCAACTGGAAAATGAATAAAACGCCGACGCAGACGAAGGCGTTCATGACCGAGCTGAAGGGCCTGCTGCCGAAGGGCCGCTGGTGTGATATCGCGCTGTGCGTCCCGGCTGTGTGCATCCCGGCCGCAGTCCGCGCCATGCGCGAGACACGCGTGGCCATCGGTGCAGAGAACTGCAATGCGCACACCTCCGGTGCCTATACCGGCGAGATCGCCGCGGATATGCTCGTCGACGCGGGGTGCAAATATGTCATCCTCGGTCACTCCGAGCGCCGCGCCATGGGCGAGACGGATGCGGACGTGAATGCAAAGCTTCATACGGCGCTGGATGCGGGCCTGATCCCGATCGTCTGCTGCGGCGAGACGCTTGCACAGCGGGAATCCGGCGTGACGGAGGAATGGATCACCATGCAGATCAAGCTGGCGCTGGCCGGTGTGCCGGAGGAGAAGATCCGCCGCATCGTCATCGCCTATGAGCCCATCTGGGCCATCGGCACCGGCGAGACCGCAACGCCGGAGCAGGCCGAGGAGGTCTGTCAGCACATCCGCACCATCATCCGCAAGCGCTTCGGCTCGAAGAACGCCCGCGCGATGACCATCCTCTACGGCGGCTCCATGAACGAAAAGAACGCCTTTGAGCTGCTGGCCCAGCCGGATATTGACGGCGGCCTGATCGGCGGCGCATCTCTCGTGCCGGAGAAGTTCGTCCGCATCATCGAGGATGCCAACCAGCCCGTCGGCTGAGAATCGAAATAAATTCTAAGCGGGGTTCGGTCATCCGGACCCCGCGTGATTTTTGAAAGGGAGACAGTATGGAACGCATTCCCATCGTCATCGATACCGACCCCGGTATCGACGACTTTTTCTGCCTTGCGCTGGCCTGCGCTTATTCAGACCGCCTGGACCTGCGCGCCGTGACCACCATGGGCGGCAACAATCACACGGATGTGACGACGCAAAACGCGCTGAATATCCTATCCCTGTTCCGGACGGATGTCCCGGTGGCACGCGGCGCGGACCGCTATCTCGAGGCGGAGTTCGGCGCGCCTGCGGCGAAGTGCCACGGTTCCAACGGCGTGGGGGACCTCATCCTGCCGCAGTCCGACAGGACGCCGGATGCCCTGCCTGCGTGGGACAAGCTCTATGAGATCGCAAAGGCCGCGCAGGGCGAGCTCGTCCTCGTGACGGTCGCGCCGCTGACGAATATCGCGCTGGCGCTGCAGAAGCATCCGGACCTGCCGCACTGGATCAAAAAGATCGTGATGATGGGCGGCAGCATTGGCCGCGGCAACATCACGCCCTATGTCGAGGCGAACGCGGGCCACGACCCGGCAGCCACGAAGCTCGTTTTTGAGAGCGGCATTCCCATCGATATGGTCGGACTGAGCATCACGCTCGGCTGCCCCATCCGGCCGGACGTGTTCGAACGCTATATCCCGGCGCAGCGGGGCGGCTTTCGGGAGATCATGGAGGCGCTCATCCGCTTCCGCAGCGGCGAGGCCATGCACGATGCCGTCGCCATCTCCACACTGCTGGACGACCGGCTGATGACGTGGCAGACCGGTGAGATCACCGTGGAGCTGGCTCCGCCGGAGCGCAGCGGCCAGACCGTGCTGCATCCGTCGGAACATGCCGACATGCGCGCCGCCGTGGCCGTGGATACGGACCGCTATGACGCCATTATCGGCGGTATGCTGCAGCGTTTGGAGAAGAGGCTGCGGAACTGAATACGGCATTTTTCCGCCGCAGAGATGCGTTCTCTGCGGCGGCTTTTTTGCGTTTGAAGCTATCTTATAGAAAAAGATACCTTGACAGGCGAAGTATCTTGTGCTATAGTAGACTCACAAAGGCTGCCAGATGCGGCAGCGGGAAGGAGGCTGGAGTTCCTTGTATATTGCGGGAGACCTGATCCGCGGCCATACGGAGACCATTATCCTGGCGCGCCTGATGCAGCGCGACAGCTACGGCTACGAGATCAATAAAACGGTCCGGGAGCTGTCCGGCGGGCGTTATGAGCTGAAGGAGGCTACGCTCTACACTGCGTTCAAGCGGTTGGAGGAGACCGGGCAGATCATGTCCTATTGGGGCAGCGAGGCTACGGGCGCCCGGCGGCGCTATTATCGCATCACCCCGGCCGGACGCATGGCCTACCAGGAGCAGGTCAGCGTCTGGGAGGCCACAAAAGAGATCATTGATCGGCTGATCGCCATGGAGGAAGAGTCATGAGAGAACAATTAAGGCAGGAGGTGCTGCGCCGCTTTGCGGGCGCACCGGACACGCAGCAGGCGCGCGATCTGCGCGATGAGATCCTGAGCAATACCCTGCAGCGGTATGACGATCTGCTTGCCGGGGGAAAATCGGAGCAGGAGGCCTATGCCAGCGCGCTCGAGAGCATCGGCGATGTGGAGGAGCTGCTTTCCAGCTTGCCGCGCACTGCGCAGGCCGAGCCTGTACGGGAAGCGCAGCCAAAGGCACCGAAAAAGGAGCCGCGTTCCCGCGGCATGCGCATCGCCTGCGCCATCGTGTGGCCATGCACGGCTCTGCTGGCTGTGGTCATCGGCTGGTATGGCTCGTGGGGCTATGCCTGGGCGGTGTTCCCGCTTGCAGCGGCGTTGCTGCATGTGGCCGAAAGCGTGATCCTGCTGGCGCGCGGCCGCCGCGCGGGCTGGCGGCTCGTGGACGGCCTGCTGCGGCTGTGCATCTGCGTGCTCTATGCCGTCCTGACGGCTGCAACGGGCAAGTGGATCGTGACCTGGCTCGTGTTTCCGATAGGTGCGGCGCTCGGTGGCGTGCTGAGCAGCGTGCGGACTCTGGTGGAGGGTGTATAAGATGAGAGCAAAAGCTATCGTAAAGATCTGTATCTGCGGCACAATTGCGCTGGTGCTGGCCAGCATGCTGGTCAGTCTGCTGGCGCTCCCCAGAGTGCTGGACTGGAAGATCGGGGACCTGTCTCTCCATTGGATCGACGACCACGGCGGCGACGAGGGCTATACCGTCGGCGAGGCCTCCGTTTCGGGCGAGGTGCGTGAGCTGGACGTCAGCTGGCTCTCCGGCAGCGTGACAGTGGAGCTGACGGACGGCGACGCCGTGACGCTCCGCGAAGAGCCGCAGCCCGAGAGCAGCGATGCCCGTATGCGCTGGAAGCTGCAGGACGGGAAATTAACGGTTTATTCGCAGAAAAGCGGCCTGACGATCCCGACGCGAGCCAAGCAGCTGACCATCGGCATCCCGGCCGGCCGGGCCGGGAAGCTGCAGAAGCTCAGCCTCGACCTCAGCGCAGCCACGGCTTCACTCCCGGCACTGACGCTCCGTGAGCTGGAGCTGGACAGTGTCTCCGGCAGCGTGACCCTGACGGGCGGCGCGTATGAGAAGCTGGACTTCGACAGCACGAGCGGCGACCTGACCCTGACGTCCGCCGCAGTCGGTGAGCTTTCGGCCGACACGACATCCGGCTCGCTCACGCTGGACGGCGCGTTTGAAACGATCGACTTTGACACCACGAGCGGCGCGCTGCATCTGACGGCCTCCGCCCTGCCGCGGGATATCAGCTGCGACACGGTCAGCGGCGGCGTGACGCTGACGCTCCCGGAAAACGGCGGCTTCTCTGCCACGCTGGACAGCGTGAGCGGCGATCTGACAGTCGACGGCTTTGCGGGCAGCCTGCACAGGGATGAGTTCGTTTACGGGCAGGGCGGCCCGGCCTATGAATTTGACAGCGTGAGCGGCGACGTCCGCATCTGCTGCGCCTGACGGGCGGAATGCATATGAAGCGTTGGCTCGCCCTGCTGCTGATCGCTGCCGTACTGCTCGCCTCCGGGTGCACGGCTGCGCGGCAGGACCGGCTGTATCTCTACGGCGAATTCCATGCGAACGACGAGCTGCTGCAGCGGGAGCTTGCGCTCTGGAAGGACTATTATGCGGGCGGCATGCGCGACCTGTTCGTCGAGCTGCCGTACTTCACGGCGCAGTATCTGAACCGCTGGATGCAGGCGGACGACGATCAGATCCTTCTGGAGGTCTATGCCGACTGGAAGGGAAGCGCGTCCTATCATCAGAATGTGCTGGACTTTTACCGCGGTATCAAGGAGGCCTGCCCCGAGACCGTTTTCCACGGGACGGACGTCGGCCACCAGTATAATTCGACCGGCTACCGCTATCTGAAGCTGCTGCGCAGCGAGGGAAAACGCGATACGGAGGAATACCGCCTTGCCAGCGAGAACATCGATCAGGGGCTGGAATTTTACCGCACGCAGGACGGGGAATTCCGTGAGAACGCCATGACGCAGAACCTGCTGCGGGAATATCGCGCGCTGGGCGGCGGCTCCGTCATGGGGATCTATGGCGCTTACCACACGTCGATGACCAGTGACGACGGCGTGCAGACCATGGCAAGCCGCCTGACGGAGGCGCTCGGCGACAGCGTGATCTTCCACGACCTCCGCGAGGAGTAAAAATGGGGCTGCTGGAGAGGCGCACTCCGAAAGGAAGTGCGCCTCCGTTATATTCGCCTGACGGCGAGCGATATTGTCCTTTGGACAGTGATATTATGCTTCGCATCGTGATATTGCCTGCGGCAGTTTGACCGGCGAATATAATATTACAAAAGCCATGCGGCTTTTATATCACTTTCCGAAAAGGAAAATATCACTCCGGGCAAAGCCCGGAATATCACTTTAGTCCATTGTCCATAGGCACAGCATGAAGCCTCTCCTGACGGCAGCCCCAAAATAAAATCAAATTTTCGCGTGCTCCAATTTCAGGAGCGCGCGCTTTTTTTCCATGCCTCCGGCGTAGCCGGTCAGGCTGCCGTCCGCGCCGATGACCCGATGGCAGGGGATGAGGATCGAGATCGGGTTGTGCCCGACCGCCCCGCCGACGGCCTGCGCGGACAGGTGCGCGAGCCCGCGCTGCGCGGCCAGCTGCTGCGCGATCCGGCCATAGGTCGTCGTTTCGCCATAGGGGATCGTCAGCAGAATGTCCCATACCGCGCGGCGGAACGGCGAACCGCTCGGGTGGAGCGGCGGCAGAGCTGCAGGGCGCTGCCCGGTGAAGTAGCCTTCCAGCCAGCACCGGGCCTCCTCCAGAATGGGCGTTTCCGCCTTCGCAGCCGAAGCAGGAAGGCCCGCGCCAAAATATTTCGCACCGGTAAACCACAGACCGGTCAACCCGATCTCATCCGCCGCGAGCACGATACCGCCCAGCGGGGAGGCGCAGCTTGCGGTAAAGATCATGTTATTTTCCTCCGTTCGCGCTCTTCGGCGCGGGGTCCGTCAGCTCCGGGATCGCGCCGCCGGAGACGGCCCAAAGATACAGGCTCGCCACGCTGCCATAGGGATGGAAGCGGCGGCGGTATTTTTCAAACAGCGCCCGGTCGATGCGGCGATGGCGATAGACCATGCGCAGCCCACGCCGGATCGCAAGGTCGTCATAGCTGAAAATATCCGGCCGCTGCAGGCAGAACAGCAGGATCATCTCCGCCGTCCAGACGCCGATGCCGCGCAGGCTGCTCAGCGCACGGATGGCCTCCGCATCGTCCATGCTGCGGACGGCCTCCAGATCGAACGAGCCATCCACAATTCGCCCGGCAAGGTCCGTGAGATATTCCGCCTTGCGGAACGTCATGCCAAGGGCCTGCAGCGCGGGTACACCGGCGGCTAAGATCGTTTCGGCGCTGACAGAGCCGAGCGTGTCCTGCATGCGCTGCCAGATCGTGGCCTGCGCCTTCATGGAGATCTGCTGGCCGATGATGTGGTGCACGACGGCGGAAAACAGATCAGGGTCCACCGTGCGCTCCACCGGCCCGATACGGTCGATGACCGCAGCCAGCCGCTTGTCCTTCCGGCGCAGATACGCCAGCTCGGCCTCGCCGTAGATAAAATACATCAGCCCCACCTCCTGATGGGACTATTATAGCACATACGTTCGAGATAGCAAGAGTGAGCATATAAAAATCTGAGGCAGCGCTTTGCGGCTGGATGTGCCCGCTTCGACACTGCGATTTTATGACAAGGAGGGCCTGCTGCCGTTTGTGGAGCGGTTGCCGGGCGGCATCCGCATGTTTCAGGACACCGATCTGGAGTGGCTGCAGATCATCGGCTGCATGAAAAAGGCCGGAATGTCCATCCGCGACATCCGGCAGTATATCGAGCAGGCCCAGCAGGGCGACGATACCATCGTCCTGCGCCTCGTAATACTCCATCGTCAGCGCGAGGTCCTGCTTGGCTGGTTGTCTGCTTTTTGAGTTTATACTGCATCGTATACGACGGAGAGGACATAGTCCTCCGTGACGGTCTGCTCGAGGCGGCGGCCGAACAGCGTTTCGTGCAAGCCGTCTGCTGCTGCGGCGGGCAGCGTGCGGAAATCGACGCCGAGGCCTTCGCCGGTGTATTTGACCCATGCCTCCTTCGCGGTCCAGAGCTGCAGGAAGCGCAGCGAGTCGAACCGGCCGCCCGGCACGGTGAAAACCAGCTCCTCCGGCGTGCAGATGCGCGCAGCCAGCGCGGCGCGGACGGGCCGCCGCGCCTCAAGATCGATGCCGACAGGGCCGCCGTGCACGGCGCAGCACACGAAGTTCCCGGAGTGGCTGCAGTTGAAGGCCGGGCCGTCTGGCACATAGGGCTTGCCGTTCCTCCCGACCCGGATCACAGGCGTCTGCGCACCTGCCTCGCGGAGCAGCGTGCGCGCCAGATGGTCGGCGCAGATGCTGCGGGCGCGGTCCTCGGGGCGGCGGAACTGCTGCCAGCGGGCGCGGCGCTCCGGCTCTGCTGCGTCTTCCCACCGGGCAAGCTCCGCTGCGGAGACGGTCCGGATGTCAAGAACGGCGCAGCGCATAGCTTGACCACCACGGGCCCGTCAGGCGGACGTAGGCATATTCCAGCGGAACGGTGAGTACAGAGCCGATGAGCCATGCGGCAAACAGCGGCAGGCTGAGCGGGTGCAGGATGCAGCAGAACAGCAGCCGCAGCGACGTGCGCACGGCTGCGCCGAACAGCATGCGCGGCCCACAGGCATAACGCACGCGGCGGAAGACCAGAAAACGGTTGAAGCAGTAGCTCAGCGCCGCGCTGCCCGCGCCGCACAGCGGGATGGAAAACAGGAAGAAATGCCACCCGAGCGTCAGCGACAGCAGCAGGATAGCAGCTACATGCAGCAACCACGCCAGAACGGAGCCGCGCGCCGTATCCAGCATACGGCGATAAATGCGCAGCGTATCGCGCAGTGGGTCAAAGTGTGAGCTCTGGTTGCCGTCGAGATAGACCGTCTCGATGGGCAGCTGCGTGATGGACAGCTCCTGCCGCGCGGCGTAGAGAAGCACGTTCATTTCATAATCATATTTCTCTCCGCCGATCTCCGTGAGCCACGGCAGGCAGTCCGTGGAAAAGCCGCGCAGGCCGGACTGGTTGTCCTCCAGAAAGCAGCCTGCCGCCAGCGAAAAGAAGAAGCGCGACAGGCCGTTGCCCACGCGCGAGCGGAGCGGGACGCTTTTCCCGCGCAGCGTCCGGGTGGTGAGCACGAAGCGGCTGCCGGACAGCAGTGCCTCACGCACGCGCAGGATGTCCGTCACGGTGTGCTGGCCGTCGGCATCTGCGGTGATGAATGCGCGGCAGCCCTGCGGCTTCTCTGTCAGATGGTGCAGGGCGCATTTGAGCGCGTGGCCCTTTCCCTCGTTTTTGGGGCAGGTCAGAACCTCGGCATAGGGCAGCAGCGCGGAAAAAATATCCGCATAGGCAGGGCCGCTGCCGTCGTCCGTGACGATCAGCCGGAAGTTCTCCCGGTGCAGGGCCTGCACCAGCGAGATCAGAACGCTATCCGGCTGATACGCCGGGATCAAAACTGCGATCTCCATTTCTTTCCCCCTCTGTGGTCGGTCTGCGCCGCTTCGTCAGGTATGGAAGCACAGCAGCAGAAGCCCGCCCAGAAATGTCAGGAGATCCAGCAGCCCGAGCGCCCAGTCATAGCCGCCTGGCATCCGGAACAGGTTGACCAGCAGCACGACGGCACTCAGCAGCAGGAAAAACACACCGAAGAACAGCCTGGCAAGGGGATGCCCCTTTTTCTTTTCCATTCGGGTACCTCCATACATTATATCAATTTATTATATTTCCGGGCCCGGCCATTGTCAAGGACGGCGGCGCGGAAACGGGATTTTTCCGTCGGAAAACGCCGCGTTGGTTGACGCGGACGGGTGGGTATGGTATGATACCTTTATATATCCCCGGCGGGGCGGAAGGTGCCCGCGCCGGTAGTGAGGAGACAGAACAGCATGGTTTTTTGGAAACGGGAGCTGCGGGAGCTGGAGGCTTCCGGGCACCGGTTCGAGGATATTTTCCGCATTTTTTCCACGGAATTCACGGACACGCCCTTTTCTCTGCAGTTTACTGCCGGGCAGACGCAGCGCATGAGCTATGCGGAGCTGACGGCTCTGACGAACCGCTTGGCGCGTGTGCTGCATGCGCACTTTGCCGGGCAGGAGGGCGCGTTTCTGGCGATCCGCATGGAAAATTCTCCCCTGTGGGTCGCGGCGTTTTTTGGCACGCTGATGGCGGGCTTTCGGCCTCTGCTGCTGAACCTGCGGCTGGACGACGCGACGCTGGCCCCGGTCGAGCAGCTGGCGGCGGGCGTTCTGACGGACCGGCCGCGCGCGGACAGCGTCGATCTGTCTGCAGCAGGTGATGCGGCGGGATTTACGCCCGTCTGGGCAGATGAGATCGCCCTGATGACCTCCGGCACGACCGGCACGCCGAAGCTCGTGCTCTATGACGGCGCTGCCATCACGGCGCAGCTGCTGCAGTCTGAGAGCATCGTGCGCAAGTGCCCGGAGGTCAAGCACGACCGGCTGGCGCGCGAGCTGCGGATGCTGGCATTTTTGCCGTTCTATCATATTTTCGGCCTGATGGCCTCGCTCCTGTGGTTCATTTTCTTCGGCGTGACGTTCGTGTTTCTCGAGCGCTACGACAGCCGCAGCATCCAGTATGCCTGCAAGGTCGGCCGCGTGACGCACTTTTTTGCCGTGCCCGCCGTGTGGGAGCAGACGGCCCGCCAGCTCCTGCGCGAGGCAGAGCGGCAGGGGCAGAAGGAAAAGCTCCTGCGCGCCGTGCGCTTCTCCAACGGGCTGCAGTCCGTCTTCCCGCGGCTCGGCGCAAGGCTGGCGCGGCGCGTGCTGTTCCGCCGCGTGCGGGAACAGGCGCTCGGCACGGAGCCAATGTTCTGCATCAGCGGCGGAGGCTTCCTGCAGCCGCAGGCGGCCGAGCTGATGAACGGCCTCGGCTACGGCATGCACAACGGCTACGGCATGACGGAGACGGGCATCCTGTCCGTCGAGCTGTCGCGGCGGGCCAAATGGCGGCTGTCCGGCGGCGTCGGTCAGCCTCTGCAGGCGCTCTCCGGCGGCTGGCGCATTGCGGAAGACGGCGTGCTGGAGCTGCGCTCTCCGCTTCTATACACGGCCGTGCTCGAAAACGGCGTGCGCGTGCCGCGCGATCCGGAGGCATGGTTCCGCACGCGGGACGTCTTCCGCGCCGAGGGCGGCAGGTGGTATATGGAAGCCCGGCAGGGCGACCTGATCATTGGCGCGAACGGTGAAAATCTCAGCCCGGACCTGATCGAGCAGCGCCTTGCCCTGCAGGCCGGGACGGCCAGTTGTGTGCTCGGTATGGAGCTGGAGGGCGATGAGCGCCCCGTGCTGATCGTGCAGACGGCTGCGGACGACTATGCAAGAGCCAGAGCCTCCGCTGCGGCCTATGAGGCGGTTGCCCGCCTGCCGCTGACGATGCGCCCGGCGCGTATTTTCCTGACGGAGCAGGAGCTGCCCATCAGCTTCGGCAAGCCCCGCCGCGCAGAGCTGCGCGAAAAACTGGCGGACGGCTCGATCGTCCTGACCCCGGCGCACCGGCCGGAGCCGGAGGAGCTGACCCGGCTGGAGGACGAGAGCAGCCGCGCGCTCGTGCAGGAGCTGTGTGAGCTTCTCGGCTCCGTGACGGGGCAGACCGTCGGCCCGGACACGCAGCTCCTGCAGGAGCTCGGCGTGGACAGCCTGACCTACTATAATATTTTTTCCGCCGTTTCGGAGCGCTACGGCATCAGCCTGACGATGGATGCCGCGCACCCGCTGTTCACGGCGCGGGATTTTGCCGCCGCAGTGCAGGCGGAGCGGGAGGCGGTCGAATGAAGCTGCTGTTCCGCTGGATCAACAAGCTGCTGTGCGGCTGGAACGTCGGCCTGTATTTCCGGCCGCGCATCCGCTACGAGGGCAAGAAGCACTGCCCGGCCTTCACACGCGGCCCGGCGATCCTCATCACGAACCACAAGAACCAGATGGACTTTCTTCTGGTGCTGTATCTGTTCTATTTCCGCTATGTGCGCTGCCTCGTCGGCAAGACGTTTTATGAGTGCAACCGCTTCCTGAACTGGTGCCTGCGGATGCTCGGCGCCATCAAGGTCGACCGCTTCTCGTTCGGCATGGACTTTTTCTGCGAGTCGGTCGAGGCGCTCCGGCGCGGGCAGCTGCTGCTCATCTTCCCGGAGGGGCGCTTCTCCACGACGGGAGAAATTCTGGAATTCCGCAGCACGGCGGCCCTGCTCGCCCTGCAGACCGATGTGCCCATCATCCCCATGTGGCACTCCGTGAACTATGGCTTCGGCAAACGCACGGACGTCGTCATCGGTGAGCCGATCCGCCTTTCGGAGCTGTGCTCTACGGCCAATCCGGACGCGGTGGAGCTTGACCGCCTGACGGCCATCCTGCGCGACAAGGTCATCGAGCTGCGCGGCATGGCGCAGGAGGCGTGAGCCATGCGGAAGCTGCTGCAGCGGCTGTGGGATATCGCCGCAGATTTTGCAAATTTTATGGGCGGCCTCGGCATGCGCCTTGTCTGGCTGCCGAAGCTCCATTTTTCGCCCGGCGCGGAGCATGTGCGCACGGACCCCGGTCCGGCGCTGTTCGTGCTGAATCACAGCTGGTGGATGGATGCCCCGATGCTGTGCCTGCTGTGCCGCTGCAGACGCATTTCCGTCGTGGCGGCGGGTGAGATGTTCACGGGCGTGCGCAGCCTTGCCATGCGTTCGCTGCGCTGCATTCCGGTCGACCGGGCCGCGGGCGCGGACCTGAGCTTCTTCCATGAGGCGCTGCGCCGCCTGCGCGCGGGCCGGTGCGTCGCCATCTTCCCGGAGGGGGCGCTCAACCCGACGGAAACGCTCCTGCCCTTCAAGCAGGGCGCGGCGCTGCTGGCCCTGCAGGCCGGTGTGCCGGTCATCCCCGTCTACAGCGCGGGGAACTATCAGCCGTTCCAGCGGCTGCAGCTCCGGTTCGGCGCGCCCATCGTGCTGACGCAGCGGCCGAACGCCGCGGGCGTGCAGGAGGCGACGCAGTGCCTGCAGGACGCCATGGTGCGCCTGCAGGAGGAGCTTTATCTGGAGATGAAACCGAAATATCGGACGCGCGCGGCTGAATTCCACCGCCGCTTCCGGGAAACGACGCTCCGGCGGCAGCGGGAGCAGCAAAAAGGAGAGAGAAATCATGACGCTTGAACGCCTGATCCGTGTTGCGCAGACGGCGCTGGAGGGCTCGGAGGCAGATCTCACCCATGTAACGGTGCAGACCCGCCTGCAGGAGGACCTCGGCCTGAACAGCATCACGATGCTGATGCTCATGATCGGCATCGAGGACGAATTTTCCATCCGCTTCCCGACGGAACGCCTGCCGGAGCTGCACACCGTTGGCGATGTGGTCGCCGTCATCGAGGAGCTGCTCCATGCTCCGGCGTAAACGGCTGGCAGACCTGCCGGAACACTGGGACTTCGGCGAGCTGACGCCCGGTGCGCAGGTGCGTGTGCGGCGCAGCGGGTACTACCACCACGGCATTTACATCGGAAACGGCGAGATCGTCCATTTTGACGGCTCGCCGAATGAGCAGGATGCTGCGGCCGTGCGGGTGCGCCGCACCGGCATGGAGGAATTCCTGCGCGGCGGCCTGCCGGAGCTTCGCATCTATGGCCGTGCGGAGCGAAAGCTGCTGCGCGCGCCGGACGAGATCGCTGCAGCCGCGCTTTCTGCCGTCGGCCGCGGCGGCTATGACTACCGGACGAACAACTGTGAGCACTTTTCCAATGAATGCGCTTTTGGTGAGCATTACAGCCGCCAGAGCGGGGAGGGTAACGAATGAAAAAGTGGTGGATTGTTTTGACAGCCGTTCTGGTGATCGTCGCTGCGGCGGTCGTTGGCTATATGCTCAGCACGGCGCCGCGCGGCGTGGAGAGTCTGCAGGCCACGCAGCCGGAGACGGCCGCGCCCACGGAGCCCGCAACAGAGCGCCCGACGGAGCCGCCGACCGAAGCGCCGACGGAGCCGCCCATGGAGGCGGGCGAGACGCTGGTCCTCAACGGGACGGAGCTTGTCACGGCCGTTTCGGACGGAACGGAATACGTTTCGGCAGACGCGCTGCAGCAGGCGGGGCTTCCCCTGCCGGAGGCGGAGCCGCTTCAAAACGGCGGGACGGACTATTATGTGCTGTCCGCCGTCTCGGAGGAGAATCGCTGCGCGGAATATGTCGACGACGAGACCGGACTTCGCTATCTGACGCCCGGTGCGGCGCGCTTTTCCATCGAGCAGAGCGTGAACGTGCCGGTGCTCATGTACCATGCCGTCAGCGACAATATGTGGGGCATTGACGAGCTGTTTGTCAGCCCGGCCTCCATGGAGGAGCAGCTGCGGTATCTTGTGGACAACGGCTATGAGCCGATCTGGTTCTCCGATCTGGCGGAGCTGGAGCAGTACGAGAAGCCTGTCATCCTGACGTTTGATGACGGCTATGACGACAACTACACGGAGCTTCTGCCGCTGCTGCGGAAATACAATGTCAAAGCGACGGTGTTCATGATCGCCGATGCCATGGGCATGCAGCACAAAATGACGGAGGAGCAGGTGCGCGAGATGGCGGATTCCGGCCTCGTTTCCATCCAGAGCCACGGCCTGACTCATGCGGATATGGATGCCATGGACGAGGAGACGCTCATCCGGGAGCTTGGCGAGTCGCAGCGTATCCTGACGCGCGTGACGGGCCGTCAGCCCTCGGTGCTGTGCTATCCGACGGGCCGCTACAGCGACCTGACGCTCGAGGTCGCAGAGCGCTACTACAACTTCGGCCTGAAAATGGTCGGCGGGCAGTACAATACGGCGGACGATCCCTTCCTTGTGAGCCGCTATTACGTCTCGCGGTATACGGGCCTTGACAGCTTCGCTGCTATGGTCGCCCCTGCGGGCACATAAACCGGCTGCAAAATGCAAAACACGCAAAAGCAGGTCCTTACGGGCCTGCTTTTGCGTGTCAATAGCCTAGCAGAACTCGCCGCCCGCAGGCGGCGAACGAATTGCGATCTCTTTGTCGGAAAAGCCCGAAGGTTTTTTTCGACAGGAAGGCCCGGCCTGCTCTACCGAGCGGCCGGGTCCAGGCTGTCGAAAAACCTGCCCAGCCGGAGGTTTCGGAGGGAAGAAAAGTGTGAAAGGAAACCGTCAGGGTTTCCTTTCGCGTTCAATAACCCGCCGCAGCGGCAGAATTGCAAAATAATACTACAAAATTTCATTTTGCAATTCTGAAAGCAGCTTGGCGAAAAATCCCGAAGGGACTTTTTTGACAAGCTGGGCCCGGCCTGCTCTACCGAGCGGCCGGGTCGTTTTCGTGATCCCTTTGAAGTAAATTATCCAGCATTTTCAGGCACACGGCGCGGAAGACTGCCTCGTCCTCCGGGCTGATGCCCTGCCGCAGCAGATGGTCGGTCTCATCGAGGCACGAGACGAACTGCGCGTGCATGGCGCGTGCCTTGTCCGTCGGCAGGAGCTGCTTGCAGCGCTGGTCGTGAGAGACCGCGCGGCGCTCGAGCAGGCCTGCGGCCTCCATGCGCTGAAACAGGCGGCTGAGCGTTGCACCGCGCAGCTGGAAGCGCTGCTCCACGTCGCGCTGCGTCAGGCACCGGCCCTCGTTGCGCAGCAGATAGTGCAGGATCATACCCTGTGTGCCGGTCAGCTCTACAAGCCCGGCCTCCGATGCCGCTGCGTCCAGATGGCGGCGGATCTGATTGGACAGACATTTTACGACACCGCCGATGGGCTGCTCCATCTGCTGCATGGATACTCCGCCTCCGTTTCTGCTTTTGGAATTTATAAATCTTATTATACCGCCGGATCGCGGCTCCGTCAACCGTTGGATGACAGAATTAACAAAAAATCCATTGACAATTTAGTGATATCGCCATATAATTAGCATGCTAACAATGTGAAGCAAGGAGGAATACCATGCTGAAAACCTTGGGGGCGCAGGTGAAGCAGTATCGCTGGGTCACGTTCATCACGCCCGTTTTTTCTGCGCTGGAGGCCGTGGCCGATATGTTCCTGCCGATGCTGATGTCCCGGATTATCGACAAGGGCGTCAAGGTCGGCGGGCAGGCAGGTATGCAGGCTGTGCTGCATTACGGCGCAATCATGGTGGCCGTTGCCATCGGTGCGCTTGTCTGCGGCATTCTGGCTGGCCGCTTCGCATCGATCGCTTCGACGGGCTTCGCGGCGAATCTGCGGCAGGCCATGTTTGCCAACATCCAGAGCTTTTCGTTCTCGAACATCGACCGCTTCTCCACGGCGGGCCTTGTTACGCGCCTGACGACGGACGTCAGCAACGTGCAGCTCTCCTATCAGATGATCACGCGCATCTGCGTGCGCGCGCCTGTCATGCTCATCACGGCGCTCATCATGGCATTTTCCATTCACGCCAGCCTGAGCATGATCTTCGTTGTGGCCATCGTGATTCTGGCGGCTGCGCTGTCGTTCATCATCTTCAAGGCGACGGGCACGTTCAACCGCGTGTTTAAGAAGTACGACGATCTGAACGCCAGCGTGCAGGAGAACGTCGGTGCCATCCGCGTCGTCAAGGCCTTCGTGCGCGAGGATTATGAGCGCAGCAAGTTCAACAAAGCGGCCAACGCCGTCTACCGTATGTTCGTAAAGGCGGAGACCTACGTCTCGTTCAACAACCCCGTGATGATGCTGACGGTGTTCGGCAGCATGCTGGGCCTGTCGTGGCTCGGCGCGAAGGCCATCGTGCTTGAAGGCTTCACGGAGGGCGGCCTGATGAGCCTGTTCAGCTATGTCATGAGCATCCTCATGAGCCTGATGATGATCTCCATGATCTTTGTCATGATGAGCATGAGCGTGGCAAGCGCCCGCCGCATCTGCGAGGTGCTGAACGAAAAGGCCGACCTCACCAGCCCGGCGCAGGCGCTCACGGCCGTTCCGGACGGCAGCGTGGATTTTGACCACGTCAGCTTCTCCTACCGGCAGGGCAAGGGCAAGCCCGTCCTGCAGGACATCGACCTGCACATCGAGGCCGGGCAGACCATCGGCATCCTCGGCGGTACGGGCAGCGCGAAGTCGAGCCTCGTCAACCTGATCTCCCGCCTGTACGATGTATCGGAGGGCAGTGTTCGCGTCGGCGGGCACGATGTGCGTGAATATGACCTGACGACGCTGCGTGACGAGGTCGCGGTCGTGCTGCAGAAGAACGTGCTGTTCTCCGGCACGATTCTGGAAAACCTCCGCTGGGGCAACGCAGAGGCCACGCAGGAGGAGTGCGAGCGTGTCTGCCGTCTTGCCTGCGCGGACGATTTCATTCAAGCCATGCCGCAGGGCTATGAGACCTACATCGAGCAGGGCGGCACGAATGTCTCCGGCGGGCAGAAGCAGCGTCTGTGCATCGCCCGCGCCCTGCTGAAAAAGCCGAAAATTCTGATCCTCGACGATTCGACGAGCGCCGTCGATACCGCGACGGACGCGCGCATCCGCAAGGCCCTGCGCGAGGAGATCCCGAATACGACGAAGATCATCATTGCCCAGCGCATTTCCAGCGTGCAGGACGCCGACCGCATCCTTGTTCTGGACGAGGGCCGCGTCAACGGCTTCGGCACGCATGAGCAGCTGCTTGCCTCGAACCGCATCTATCAGGAGGTCTATCAGGGCCAGACGCAGGGCGGCGGCGACTTCGACGAGAAGGAGGGTGCATAATATGGCGACGAAACCGATGCGCGGCCCTGCCGGGCGCGCGATGCACGCCACGGAACGGCCGAAGAATACCGGCAAGACCATGCGCCGCACCATGGCCTTCATCCTGAAGCACTATAAGTGGCACTGCCTTGCCGTCGTGATCTGCATCGTCCTGACGGTGCTGGCCCAGCTGAACGGCACGCTGTTCCTGCAGAAGCTCTATGACAGCTATCTTTCCCCCATGCTGGAGAGCGGCAGCACGGACTTCACGCCCCTGCTGCACAAGCTCATCCAGGTCGGCGCGGTCTACGCCATCGGCGTGCTGTGCTCGTGGGGCTATACCCGCCTGATGGTCAATGTCTCGCAGGGCACGATGCGCAACTTCCGCGAAAAGCTCTTCGGCCATATGGAGAGCCTGCCCATCTCGTATTTCGACACGCATTCCCACGGCGACATCATGTCCGTCTACACGAACGATATCGACACGCTCCGCCAGTTCATCGGCCAGAGCCTGCCGCAGCTGTTTTCCAGCATCATCAGCATCGTGAGCGTGTTCGTCAGCATGATCGTGCTCAATGTGCCGCTGACGCTGCTGACGCTCGTCATGGTGGCCCTGATGCTGTTCGCCACGAAGAAGATCGCCGGGAAGTCCGGCAAGTTCTTCGTCCGGCAGCAGCAGGACCTCGGCAAGGTCAACGGCTATATCGAGGAAATGATGCAGGGCCAGAAGGTCGTGAAGGTCTTCAACCACGAGCAGGCCGCCATCGAGCGCTTCAACGAGCTCAATGAGCAGCTGCGCGACAGCTCCTGCCGCGCCAACAGCTATGCAAACGTCCTCATGCCGGTCAACGCCCAGCTCGGCAACGTCAGCTATGTACTGTGCGTCGTGGCGGGCGCGGCGCTGGCGCTGCATGGCTATGTCGGCCTGACGCTCGGCACGCTCGCGGCGTTCATGACGCTCAACCGCAGCTTCAACCAGCCCATCACGCAGGTCAGCCAGCAGCTGAACTCCGTCGTTATGGCCATGGCCGGTGCGGAGCGCGTGTTCCGGCTGCTCGATGAGAAGTCCGAGACGGATGAGGGCTATGTGACCCTTGTCAACGCGGTCGAGCATCCGGACGGCACGCTGACCGAGAGCGAGAAGCGCACCGGCGTGTGGGCGTGGAAGCATCCGCATCAGGCGGACGGCACCGTGACCTATACGAAGCTCGCGGGCGACGTGGTGTTCCACGATGTGGACTTCGGCTATACACCGGAGAAGATCGTTCTGCACAACATCGATCTCTATGCGACGCCGGGCCAGAAGATCGCCTTTGTCGGCTCGACGGGCGCAGGCAAGACAACGATCACGAACCTCATCAACCGCTTCTATGACATTGCGGACGGTAAGATCCGGTATGACGGTATCAATATCAACAAGATCCGCAAGGACGATCTGCGCCGCAGCCTCGGCATGGTCCTGCAGGATACGCACCTGTTCACCGGCACGGTCATGGAGAACATCCGCTACGGCCGTCTGGATGCTACGGACGAGGAATGCATCGCTGCGGCGAAGCTGGCCAATGCGGACGGCTTTATCGAGCGCCTGCCGAACGGCTATGACACCATGCTGACGAGCGACGGCGCGAACCTCAGTCAGGGCCAGCGCCAGCTGCTTGCCATTGCGCGCGCCGCCGTGGCAGACCCGCCAGTGCTGATCCTTGACGAGGCGACGTCCTCCATCGACACGCGCACGGAGGCGCTCGTGCAGGCCGGTATGGACGGCCTGATGAAGGGCCGCACGACGTTCGTCATCGCCCACCGGCTTTCGACGGTGCGGAATGCGGACTGCATCATGGTCCTTGAGCAGGGCCGCATCATCGAGCGCGGCACGCACGACGACCTCATTGCCCAGAAGGGGCGCTATTATCAGCTCTATACCGGCAAAAAGCCGGAGAAATAAAACCAAAGACGCTGCAGCTTTTTCGTGGCTGCAGCGTCTGCTTTACTTCTTCGGCAGGATGACGCGGAACGTCGAGCCCTGCCCGGGGGCGCTGTCGACCTCGATGACGCCGTCGGACAGCTCGACGATGCGCTTGACGAGCGGCAGGCCGAGGCCGTTGCCCATAGCCTTGCGGGAGCTGTCGCCCTGATAGAATTTCTCGAAAATGCGCGCCTGCACTTCGGGCGTCATGCCGCAGCCGTGGTCCATGACGGAGACGACGGCGCATTCCGTCTGGTCGAGCAGGCGCAGGAACAGCTCCTGCCCCGGCTCACTGAATTTGATGGCGTTGCCGATGAGGTTCGTCCAGACCTGCAGCAGCAGCGGCTCACAGGCCGTCACGCTCACGGCGTCCAGCTCGGCACGAAAGCTCAGCGACTTTTCCTCCCACTGCGGCTCGAGCATCACAACGGCCTGCCGCAGCTGCTCATCGAGGCGGAACGTGCTGCGCTGGTCGGAAAGCGACTGATTCTCGAGCTTTGAGAGCATGAGGATGTTGCCGACGAGCGTGGAGAGGCGGTGCGTGTTATAGAGGATCTTGTCCAGATATTCGTCGCGCTCCGCCTGTGTCAGGCCGGTGTCCTGCAGGAGCATGGCATAGCCCTCGATGGCGGTCAGTGGTGTCTTGAATTCGTGTGAGACGCTGGAGACAAAGTCGTTTGTGACGTTGTTGATCCGGTTCATCTCGCGCACGAGTGCGTTGAAGTTCCGCAGGGTCGTCTGCACCTCTTCAAGCTTACTCGGGTCTTCGACCGTGATGCTGTAGTTGCCGCGCGCGACCTCGCGCGAGGCCTTGCTCAGCTTGACCATCGGGGCCAGCACGCGCCGCCCGACGAGAAAGCTGGCGCTGCCGCTTGCGGCCGCCGCCACGAGCAGCAGGGCCACGAGCGTGGAGACGTTGATGTGGCCGATGACGCCGAGCTGCTGCAGGGCCGTCAGCGCGCCGACAACGGCGCCGAACGAGATGATGACGACGATGGCGATGATGAGCAGGTAATACGTCCGCAGACGCAGGGAAAAGCGTTTATCCTTCTTCATGCTTCCGCTCCGCCTTATAACCGATGCCCCGAACGGTTATGATCTCAAAGTCCTGATTCTCCCGGAAGCGGTCGCGCAGCCGGTTGATGTGCACGTCCACCGTGCGGGGGTCCGTGTGGGTGTCGATGCCCCAGATGTCGTCCATGAGCTGCTGCCGCGTGAAGATGTGCCCCGGCGAGGAGACGAGCTTGTATAGCAGCAAAAACTCCTTCTGCGGCAGGACGGTCTGCACGCCGCCCGTCAGAACGGAGAACGAGTCGAATTCGAATGTCGTTGTGCCAAGCGTCTGCCGCCGGTCCGCGACCATCTGCGCGCGCCGCAGCAGGGCGTTGATGCGCAGCACGAGCTCGTTGACGTTGATGGGCTTGACCAGATAGTCGTCCGCCCCGGCCAGAAAGCCGAACTGCATGTCCTGAAAGCCGTCGCGCGCCGTGATCATCAGCACGGGGATGGTATTGCCGCTGTCGCGCAGGCCGCGCACCAGCGCATAGCCGTCCAGCCGCGGCATCATGATGTCCGAGACGATGAGGTCGATATAGTCGCGCTCGAGGACCTGCAGCGCCTCCACACCGTCGGCTGCGCCGATGGGCTGGAAGCCGTGGCGCGTCAGCACGCGGCAGAACAGCTGCCGCAGCTCGGCGTCGTCCTCGGCAACGAGAATCTTGAACATGGGGATCCCTCCGTTTCCGTCTTCCCAGTATACCACAGACGGCCGGATTTTGGAACGGAAAATTTCCGGTTTATGAACTGAAATTCATAATCGGTTGACGCAGAATTGATAATTCCGGGATATGATATCAGTAGAAATAGGAAAAGGACGGGAACGGAATTGAAAAATAAAATGTCGCGGCAGGAGCGCCGCGAGGCGCGCCTGCGCCAGGAAAAGCTGCGCCTGCAGAAGAAAAGCAAGCTGACGCTCGTCGTCTATGCCGTGATCCGGCTCATCGTGATCGGCGTGCTCATCCGCTCTGCCTTCAACGGCCAGATCGAGAGCGTCTATACCTGCCTTCTGACGCTCGTGCTGCTGCTCCTGCCCTCCATTCTGGAGCGGAAGCTGGAGATACGCCTCCCGGCCGGTTTGGAGATCACGGTCGTCGTCTTCATCTTTGCAGCGGAGATCCTCGGTGAGATCGCCTGCTTTTATGTGACGGTCCCGTTCTGGGATAAGGCCCTGCATACGACGAGCGGCTTTATCTATGCGGCGGTCGGCTATTCCATGGCGGACGTTCTGAACCGCCACAAGAAGGTCAGCTTCGAGCTTTCGCCGCTGTTTCTGGCGCTCGTGGCGTTCTGCTTCTCCATGACGATCGGCGCGGTGTGGGAAATTTTTGAATTCTCCATGGATAACCTGTTCCACAAGGATATGCAGAAGGACACAGTCATCCAGCAGATCACCTCCGTGGCGCTCGACCCGACGAACCGCAACATTCCCATCACCATTTCAAACATTCAGGATGTCGTCGTGAACGGCGAGAGCCTCGGCCTCGGCGGTTATCTGGACATCGGCCTGTATGACACCATGGGCGACCTGATCGTCAATCTTATCGGCGCGGTCGTGTTCAGCGTCATCGGCTATTTCCATCAGAAGCACCGCAAAAAGTCCGTTGTGACGCAGCTGTTCGTCCCGCAGGTGGACGAAAAAGAGGAGGATGTGCAGCATGAATGATAAGGAGCACCGCAATCTGGAGCGCGCGGGAAAGGCGGATACGGACCGGATCCTGACGATCCCCAATGTGCTGAGCTTTTTCCGGCTGGCGCTCATTCCCGTGATCATCGTACTGTATGCAAAGAATGAGGTCTGGTGGGCATTCGGCATGCTCGTGCTGTCCGGCGTGACGGATGTCGTGGACGGCTGGGTCGCGCGGACGTATCACATGGTCTCGAATTTCGGCAAGGCCATCGACCCCGTTGCCGACAAGCTGACGCAGATCGCCGTGCTGCTGTGCCTCATGCCTATGAAGTGCTGGTGGGTCGTCGGCATTCTGGTCCTGAAGGAGGTCTCCATCGGCATCATGACGCTCCTGACCCTGCACCACACCGGCATGGTCTACGGCGCGGGCTGGTACGGCAAGCTGTGCACGGCCGTGATCTACCTTTCCATGTTCGTCCTGATGCTCTGGCGGACGGCACCGGACTGGTTCCTGTATGCGGATGCCGCGCTCTGCGCCTGCCTGATCCTGCTGGCGTTTGTGAAGTATGCCATCCGCTACGGCGGCATTCTGCGGGAGGCGCGCGCAGACGGCGCGCGGAAGCAGTCATGAATGCGCCGATCCTCTCGTTTTTTGCGGCGCATGCCCCGCGGCAGGCGCTGCACCGCGGCCGCAGGCGGCGCTTCTTCCGCTGCCCGGCCTGCAGAGCCGTGCAGATCGTCCCGGCAGGCTGCGGCCAGACGAAGATCGTCTGCCGCAAGTGCGGGGAGATATTCTTACGGAGAACCTGAATAATGACGGACCGCCTCGGAACACCCTTCGAAAGGAAGGTGCTCCGGGGCGGTTTTTCTGTAAGAGAGCTTTCAGACAGTTTAGCAAGCAGACGATTCAGTTTCCTGCACTGCGCTGATAGCCCGTTATCAGAATGTACGGGTTTTCCTGCGGGTCTAGCCACAAGAGTGTGTTTACCATATCGGCTTCGGGAAGCCCGATGCAGCCTCCCGTTGCACCCTTGCTGCAATGAAAGAATATTGCACAGCCGCGTTCCGGAATGGTATAGGGAGCAGTGTTAAAACGGATGACGCAAGCATATGCATAGGCGCTCTGATAGTCTTCCAGATGCTCAACATCATCGCTCCACAGATCGAGGATGGACGGGTCGTCGCGTTCCTGCCACGAATTAAAGTAAATGGAATCTTCGTCACATACCCAATCTGAGCTTGGCGTAACGTCTCGCCAAGGCATCTTCAGTCCATCTGGCTTTGGAGAATTTCCGAAAGCCAAACCCAGCGACCAGAGTCCCGCAGGAGATGTGTTGCTCCCGCGTTTGCGTCCGTGCATAATGCCGTTACCTCCAACCCAGCCATGCATCCTGCTCAGACCGGATACAGGCTGCCAGGCTCCGCCCGCCTCCCGCTGATAACACACGGTTTCCGTCTGAATGCCATCCGTCTCCTGTGCTACGACCAGCACCAGTTGGTTACACTCGCGAGAGTCAAGGCCTTCCGGCGTAAGCCCCTCAACTGCCATCCATTTTTCCATCAGCTCCATCTCATTGCAATTCTGATCAGCGGGAAATGTTCCTGCCAGTTCAGGCTGCCATGTAGCCTGCGTGTCTCCCGGCTGCGGCGAAATTGGTACACCGTTTTGATAGAAGGATTCGTCCCAAACGGCGTATGTGCGCTCAGGCTCCGTGGCAATGACCGATGGCGCCTCCGGCATATGGGTGCTGTTCTCGGTATTCTGTGGCTGGGAGGGAACGTTTCCTGCCTCTGTGGCCTCCGTGGGTGCGGTACGGGGTGGAATGCTCTCCTGTTCTATGGTTGGTATATTTCCCTCAATGTCGTGAAGTATATCTGAACAGCAGGCGGAGAGATATATTGACAAAATAGTACAGCATGCACATGGAAAAAGCAGTGCAATAATGCGTTTGCGAAATCCTGCCTTCATCAAATGTAGTAGTAGCCGCCAGTAATATGAGCAGTTGCAAAGCAACTTGCAGAATAGCTGCAATACTGCGCAAGAGGCATATAGGCAGATGTCGTCGAACTCGAATTTGCTGCTATGCAAAAATTACTCACGCCGCGTGAACCAACTGTTCCTGTTGTTCGTGTAACTACCATTGCGTGATCATAGGTTCCACTGTCTACACTTCGCGTGCCAGCTGTGTCCCAGATAATTACATCGCCAACACACGCTTTGGCTAAGCCCAGCCAATAATAGCCTTGTGGACCGGATATAGTATGATCACTGAGCCAGATGATTTTGAGGAAGCCGTTTACATTATCCCATCCCCAATTTAACCAATATTTATCACCATAGTAGGTAGTGTATTGATTTCTGCACCAGACATTTGTAGAATTAGTGCCTGTCCAAGCTGTAGAAACAGCGGGGAATGCAGTTGTCGAAGTACCTGAAGCGCCACATCCAGATAGAAGTCCGGCCCAAACACATTGCGACGCGAAATTTTGGCAATTAGAACTGCTTGCACCAAATAAACTATTAGTTTTATTGTAATATTGCTTGGCGTAATTTACTGCCGCCGTCGGGCTATATGATGTTGTTTGGTATGTTGCTGTGGTTGTAGCTGTGTTATTCGTGTTGGCGGGCTTTTCCATTGTCGAAAAATCATGGTCACCGACAACAGCCAAAGCGGCTGCGTGGGCATCGAATGAGTCATAAACAAACCCGTCTGCTTGTTCATTCGGCATACTTGTCTTTGCTGTGACGATGCCCCAGTTTCCGTTGATTTTTTCCAGTGTCAGATAATAAACACAGTTTAGATAAAATGTATCCTCGAAAGCACCTTCCATTTCATAACAATAATGAACGCCTATTTCCGCGGTGCAAGTATTCCCAGTTAATACGCCCGAGAAATTTTCAAATTCAATACTATCAGAAATGATCTTAAAATCGCAAATATCAGCAATTTCACGCTGGTATTGATTCTGGCTTTCGATATATGCGATCGTGCTGTCAACCTGCTCATTCCGAATAGACTGAACAGTAAACGTAGTGCAGTTGTAATCACTATCTCGTCTGCTGGCATAGATTGAAGAAATAAAAAGCTCACAGGTCGCCTGTATTTCGGCAGCTGTTCCCGCGTTATCAGTCAGACTTGCCCAAGTGCGTTTGTACTCATCTTGTGAGAGTTGTGTCGTGCCTGCAACAGGTATAACTTGATTTTCGTTATGAAGCACAGTCGCATGGTTTGTCTCCGGGTCATAAGAGGCATTTGCTTCAACAGCGGAAGCAGAAAATGCTGTTGCAATGAGCAGAGAAACAATGGACAAGAGGGCAACCACTTTTTTGACTTTTTTCATGACACTTTCTCCTTTCAGAATCTTATCGTTATGAGCAAATGTGCTCAAATTAATGTATGTACGTCTTTATGATGGTAAATTAAATCAATCAGCACTGAACCAAGCAATGGCTATGCGTTAGCACTTTTAGAACCTCAGTAAACGTACTGGATATTTCGATGAATCAGTTATAAAAATCAACTTTTGTATGTTGCATAGCTGGTGTCGGTTATGTATTCAACCGTAGCTGCGGTTAATACAAATTGCGACGTTGCCCGATATTGCCCCACACTATCAAGCGCGACAATGTATTCTTGACTAAAAGATTGGCTCGTAGTAGAATATGTCCAAGTATTATTTGGTGCTGGAATATTCACCCGAATCCACGTACCGCTGACCTTTTTTTCAAGATACGTTGTCACATACGCTGATTTTAATCCGTTTGTCCCGTAACACTTAACAACAACAACTGCTTTTCCGGAGCTACTGATAGAAAGAAGAACCTCCGCCTGTCGAGCATTTGCGTATTGTGGCCGAATGCTATCTGCCCGAAGTGCTTGCACATTATATGATATTGAAATAGTAACAATAATTGCAATTAGAAAACTGAATACACGTTTCATTATTTCACCTCCTATTTCTGTATGGTGTATGCTACGCTTACCATTGCCTCTATTGCCTCTATTTTCTAAGACAGCTGCCGGGGCAAAAATGATACAATTTTTTCGCTTTTTACATACATTTTGGACAGATGGGTTGCTTGACAGTGTGCGGCGTGCGGGGTATCATGATGAATAGTTGGGAGGTGCGTTTCCTTGCTGATGCTGTATTTTGCCCTGATTGACAGCGAAGCCGACCAGCTTCGCTTTTCCGATATTTACAGCAACTATCAGAAGCAGATGCTGCTTGTGGCGAAGCGTATTCTGCACAGTGATGAAGATGCGGAGGATGCTGTTCAGATCGCATTTCTGGGCATCGCACAAAGGATAAAATCCCTGCCGGTTGATGATAGGCGTTTACGGGCTTATGTACTTACCGCAGCCAAAAACGCTGCACTATCGCTGCTTCCGCAGAAGAAACGGCAGGACAATATGCTTGACATTGATGAGCTTCCAATAGCCTCTGACGAGGATTTGTTTGTGAAGGTTATGCAATCTCAGGACTATGACACATTACTGCGTGCTGCGAGAATGCTGCCCGCTCCATATCGTGAGGTATTGCTGATGATCTGCGTAGAGGGGCAGACTGTAGCTGCATCAGCGGCCATACTGCATCGCAAGCCGGGGACAGTGCGCCAGCAGCTCAATCGCGGGAAAAAACTCCTGATTGATTTTTGTCGGAAGGAGGGAATGTGCTTTGAAGAGCAGGGCTGAAACGCCGTTTGAGCGGGCGCTGATCGATGCGACGCTGGAGGAGTACTCGGATGTACCAGATTGTGAGGATAAAATTGCAATTCAATTGTCGGATCACTTTATCCGAAAGACAGAAAAGCTGAACAGGAAGACAGTATCCAAAGGTTGGAAGTATCAGAATACAGTGTGGAAGCGAGTGGCCCTTATTGCAATCCTTGCGGCAGTATTGGCGGCAAGCGCAATGGCGATTCCGGCAGTCCGTGAAGCAATTATCAAGTTCTTCCTCCATGATGAGGGCACCCATTATGAGGTTTCATTCGACCCAATACAGGCGGCTTCTGCCCCGGATTCTATCGAGACAGTGTATCTCCCAACATATATACCGGATGGATATCAGCAGGAATTCAAAACAGTCAGCATTGCAGCTGTGTCAATCGGCTGGCACAATGCGAACAATTGGTGGATTTGCTTTGATCAAGTCCCCATGCCGGAGGACTACGAGAATGCAACAAGGGGAGGCATTAATTCGGAGGGAGCAACAGCGGAATCAACCGGCATAAATGGATTTGAGGTGATCAAAATTACCGATAATGAGGTCATAACCTACATCTGGACAAATCATGAGTATATGTTTACGCTGATGTGCGAAAAAGAAATCCCGGAATCGGAGATGTTGAAGATATTCTCCAGCGTGCAGGCGGATGATCATGCGATCATTGACGGCATGCAATAGGTGCTTTATTAGAGAATGATTGTTGGAGAGCGACTGCCTCCTTTTTGCGGGAACTTCCGGTGCTCTGCTGCGTCTAAGCAACAGAACATCTGCAAAGGAGGAACCACGCATGAAGCTGAAACAACTCATCTGCCTGCTGCTGGCAGCACTGCTGCTCGGGGCCTGCGGCAGTCCCGCCGCTCCGACGGAGGCAACGGAGGAAACGAAGCCGACCGATGCCGGGCTGGACCCGGTCGTTCCGAGTGATGCCGCCGAGTCGTCGGAAAAGCCGGAGCCGGTCGAGGACCTGACTGTACCGGATCAGACGGCGGCGGTAGGCGGGGCGAATTTCGCGCTCGGTCTGCTGCGCAGCGCGGCAAAGCCCGACGCCACGACGATCCTCTCGCCGTATTCCGCCCTGCTGGCCCTCGGCATGGCCGCAAACGGCGCGGGCGGCCGCACGCTGGAGGAGATGGAATATGCCCTCGGCGCGAAGCTGGACGATCTGAATGCCTGGCTTGCTTCCTGCCGCGCGGCGGAGGACGGCGAGGTCGTCTCTGCAAATTCGATCTGGACACGGAATGGAACCGTGCAGCTCCTGCCGGAGTTCCGGCAGACCATGGAGCAGAAATACGGCGCGGAGGTCCATGCCGGGGACCTCAGTGTTGCGGCCATCAACGAATGGGTCGATTCTAACACGAAGGGGCGCATCAAAAAGCTCCTGGAGCAGGATGACCCGAGCATCGTGACCTATCTCATCAACGCCATGACATTCGACGCAGAGTGGGCCAGCCCCTATGAGCCGCAGAGCTGCAGCGAGGGTACGTTCCACGCGAGCGACGGCACGGAGCAGACCGTGACCTACCTGTCCGGTGAAGAGCGCGGCTATCTTGAGGTCGCGGGCGCAACAGGCTTTGTGAAGCACTATTCCGGCGGACGCTATTCCTTTGCGGGCCTGCTTCCGGCCGAAGGGAGCACGCCGGAGGAGCTGCTCGAGGCGTTGGACGGCGCGACACTGTTGAATGCCCTCTGTGAGCCGCAGGCGAAAAAAGTCTATACGCGCATGCCGAAGTTCACGGCATCCACGACGGCGTCGCTGCGGCCCGTGCTTGAAGCCATGGGCATGCAGACGGCCTTTACGGACGCGGCGGATTTCTCCCTGCTGTCCGATACGCCCCTGAAGATCGACGCAGTCCAGCAGAAGACCTATCTGCAGGTCGATGAGAGCGGCACGATCGGTGCGGCCGTGACGAGCCTTCCCATCATGGCGACAACGGCTGTGGAGACGGAGCCGCCAAAGTATGTCGAGCTCACGCGCCCGTATCTCTGCGTGATCTTCGACCATGAGACGCAGAGCATCGTCTTCCTCGGGATTGTGAATCAGATCTCATAACCTGCAGCCCGTGCGCGGAAAATTCCGCGCACGGGTTGATTTTTTCTCCCATTGGTGGTATAACTGGTGATACAAGTTATACAAATTGGAAATGGAGGAACGACCATGGGAAACAACGGCTTCCCGGAGGGAAAATACATGACGACCGTGAAGGTCGGGCCGAAGGGGCAGATCGTCATCCCGGCCGAGGTGCGCGAAATGTTCGGTATCGCGCCGGGCGACCAGCTTCTGCTGCTGGCCGACACGGAGCAGGGCATCGCTCTGCCGCCCAAGGCACAGGCCGGGCAGATCTTTGCGGCCATTACGGCGGCAATGCCGAAGAGAAAGGATGACAAAGCATGAACGCCATTGAGACCCATGCCCTGACGCGCCGCTTCGGTGCGCACACGGCCGTGGACGGGCTGGACCTGACCGTCCGGCAGGGCGAGCTGTTTGCCCTGCTGGGCGTGAACGGAGCGGGCAAGACGACGACGCTGCGCATGCTCTCGGGCCTGCTGCAGCCGACGGGCGGCGAGGCGGACATCCTCGGCTTTCGCCTGACGCAGCAGCCGCAGGAGATCAAGCGGCGCATCAATCTCTCCCCGCAGGAGACGGCCGTTGCGCCGAACCTGACGGTGCGGGAGAATCTGGAGCTTATCGCCGGGATCTACGGCGCCTCGCGCCGGGAGGCCGCGCAGCGCGCGGCGGAGACGATCGCGGAGTTCCATCTGGGCGAGGTAGAGCGCAGCCGGGCCAAAACGCTCTCCGGCGGCTGGCAGCGGCGGCTTTCCATCGCTATGGCGCTGATCTCGCAGCCGCAGCTCGTATTTCTGGATGAGCCGACGCTCGGGCTGGATGTGCTGGCGCGGCGGGAGTTGTGGCAGGTCATCCGGAGCCTGTGCGGCAGAGTGACCGTCATCCTCACCACGCATTATCTCGAGGAGGCGGAGGCGCTTTCCGACCGCATCGGTATCCTGTCGCACGGCAGGCTGCGCATCTGCGGCACGGCGCAGGAGCTGTGCGCCGCGGCGGGCGAGACGCGCTTTGAGGAGGCCTTTATCAAGCTGGCAGGGGAGGGAGTCCAATGAGAAGAATGCGCTTTTTTGCCTCGCGCAACGCGCGCGAAATTCTCCGCGATCCGATCAGCGTCGGCTTCGGCGTCGCGTTTCCCATCCTGCTGCTCCTGCTGCTGAGCTTCCTGAACCGACATATCCCGGCGGAGGCCCACATGACGCTCTTTGAGCCGGAGCAGCTTGCGCCGGGCGTCAGCGTGTTCAGCCTGAGCTTTCTGGCGCTGTTTTCCGCGCTGCTGCTCTCACGCGACCGCTCGTCGGCCCTCATCCTGCGGCTGTATGCCTCGCCGCTGACGGGGCGGGATTTCATCCTCGGCTATCTGCTGCCCATGCTCCCCATGGCGCTGGCGCAGACGCTTGTGTGCCTGCTGGCGGCCATCCCGCTCGGCCTGCCGGTGTCGTGGCGCATTCTGGCCTGCACGGTGATCAATGTGCCCATCGCGCTTGTGAATCTGGCGCTCGGGATGCTGTGCGGCACGCTGCTGCCGGAAAAGGCCGTCGGTGGGATGTGCGGAGCCTTGCTGACCAATGTCTCGGCGTGGCTCTCCGGCATCTGGTTCTCGCTCGACCTTGGCGGAAAGGTTTTCCGCCGCATCGCCTATGCCCTCCCGTTCGCCAACGCCGTCGACGCGGCGCGGGCCGCGTTGGCAGGGGACTGGGGCGGCATGTTCCCACAGCTCTGGATCGTTCTGGCATGGGCCTTTGGCCTGCTGACGGCGGCCATTGTGATCTTCCGCAGAAAAATGACCGCAAGATAAATTTCCGGTGCACCGATTTTCAGTGCACCGTTTTTTTTCTTGACAGGGAAAGCCGAGTATGCTACTATGAAAAAATGTTAAGACTGTCTAACTTTGGAGGGAGAAGCCATGACCTTAAAGGAGCTTCCTGTCGGAAAGAGCGGACTCATTACGGCGGTCGGCGGCGAGGGGATTCTGCGCTGCAGACTGCTGGATATGGGTCTGATCCCCAATACGCGCGTGACGGTGCAGAAGATCGCCCCGATGGGTGACCCCATGGAGATCCGCCTGCGCAGCTATGAGCTGACGCTTCGCATGGACGACGCGGCGCAGATCGAGATCCTGCCGGAGGTGGGCGCATGATCTTTGCACTGGTCGGAAATCAGAACTGCGGCAAAACGACGCTGTTCAATCAGCTCACCGGGTCCAACCAGCATGTCGGCAATTTTCCCGGCGTGACGGTCGACAGCAAGGAGGGCGTGATGCGCGGCGCAAAGGGCTGCAGCGTCGTCGATCTGCCGGGCATCTATTCTCTGCGACCCTATACGGCCGAGGAGATCGTGACCCGCGATTTTATCCTGAATCAGAAGCCGGACGGCATCATCAATATCGTCGACGCCACGAATATCGAGCGCAACCTCTATCTGACGCTGCAGCTTCTTGAAATGCAGATCCCGATGGTGCTGGCGCTCAACATGATGGACGAAGTGCGCGGCAACGGCGGTACCATCGATGTGCAGAAAATGTCCGATGAACTCGGCATTCCGGTCGTTCCCATCGCCGCGGCGAAGAACGAGGGCATTGAGGATCTGGTCGAAAGCGCCGTGCGCGTCGCGCATACGCGCACGCTGCCGAAGCGCGTGGATTTTTGCGACGACGGTCCGGTGCACCGCTGCATCCACGCCGTCTCGCACCTGATCGAGGATCACGCGCAGGCTGCCGGGATGGCCCGGCGCTTTGCGGCGACGAAGCTCATCGAGGGCGACGAGGACATCATCAGCCGCCTCCTGCTCAATCAGAACGAGCTGGAGATGGTCGAGCACAGCATCGTCGAGATGGAGGACGAGGGCAAGCTGGACCGCAATGCCGCCATTGCCTCCATGCGCTATGACTACATCGAGCGCCTGTGCTCCAAAACCGTGGTCAAGTGCCGCGAGAGCCGCGAGCATCTGCGCAGTGTGCGCATCGACCGCGTGCTGACGAACAAATATGCAGCCCTGCCGATCTTTGTCGGCATCATGCTGCTGATCTTCTGGCTGACGTTCGACGTGGTCGGCGCGGGCCTGCAGGACCTGCTGGCGCTGGGCATCAGCCGCCTGAGCGCGGTGGTCGACCATGGCCTCACGGCCTATGGCATGAACCCGGTGGTACATAGCCTTATCATCGACGGCATTTTTGCCGGCGTTGGCAGTGTGGTGAGCTTCCTGCCCATCATTGTGGTCATGTTCTTCTTCCTGTCCATTCTGGAGGATACGGGCTATATGGCGCGCGTCGCCTTTGTGATGGACAAGCTCCTGCGCAAGATCGGCCTGTCCGGCCGCAGCTTCGTGCCGATGCTCATCGGCTTCGGCTGCACGGTCCCCGCCGTGATGGCAACGCGGACGCTGCCGTCCGCACGCGACCGCCGCCTGACGATCCTGCTGACGCCGTTCATGAGCTGCTCGGCCAAGATCCCGATCTATGCCGTGTTCACGGCGGCATTCTTCCCGCAGCATGCTGTGCTCGCTATGGCGCTGCTTTACTTTGGCGGCATGGTTGTCGGCGTGCTCATCTCCCTGCTGCTGAATCACACGGTGTTCCGCGGAAATCCCGTCCCGTTCGTTATGGAGCTGCCGAATTATCGCCTGCCGACGCTCAAGAGCGTGGCCATGCTCCTGTGGGACAAGGCGCGCGACTTCCTGCAGCGCGCATTTACGGTCATTTTTGTGGCGACGCTTGCCATCTGGTTCCTGGAGTCGTTTGACCTGCACCTGAATTTCGTGACGGACAGCAGCAGGAGTCTGCTTGCGTCTATCGGGCGCATCCTCGCGCCGGTGTTCCGCCCGCTGGGCTTTGAGGACTGGCGTGTGACGACGGCTCTCATTACCGGCTTCACGGCCAAGGAGGCTGTGGTCAGCACGCTCGGCATCCTGACCGGCGCGGGAACGGAGCACCTGAGCGCGGCGCTCTCCGGCCTGTTCACGCCGCTGTCGGCCGTGAGCTTCCTGACGTTCACCCTGCTCTACACGCCGTGCGTCGCGGCCATTGCCGCCATCGGGCGCGAGCTGGGCGGCAGGCTGCGTGGCGCAGTCGTTGCGGTGTTCCAGTGCGTTGTGGCCTGGTGCGTTGCAGCGGGGCTGTATCAGCTCCTGCTGCTGATCGCCTGACGCATGGGCTGGCTGGAATGGGTCGTGCTGGCGCTGCTGGCGGCATGGCTGGCCGTGTCACTTTGGCGCATGCTGCACCACCGCGGCTGCGGCTGCGGCGGCTGCAGTGGAGACTGCGCCCACTGCCGGACGTCCTGCGGAAAAGAAGACAGATAAAGGGGATGCGGCTGCATCCCCTTCAGACTGTCAAAAAACCTGCTTAGCCGAAAATTTCGGAGGGAAGGATAGTGTGAAAGGAAACCGTCAGGGTTTCCTTTC